>Ga0209035_10000001_pt1 | contig 533409 bp, 559 predicted proteins | sample MarorgKNORR_S2LV_6_FD_188220 | JGI IMG/M metagenome (GOLD analysis project Ga0209035, IMG submission 188220) | Marine microbial communities from the Southern Atlantic Ocean, analyzing organic carbon cycling - AAIW_A/KNORR_S2/LV (SPAdes) (version 2) | ecosystem: Environmental > Aquatic >... | reverse complement strand
GCAACAAATCGAGGTTAATAGACTTATGTTCAAATATACTTTATAATAGTCGAAAAGTTTGAATCACTGGAAGTTAGTTAAATTCTAACACTGCCCTCGCAACGGTAAAGTCCGATACACATTTAAACAATAGATTAACAACTACGATGGGTGGTGAGTTAGATAAATGCATATCTGCGTAATATCTACTCTCGCTCGTTAATGATTTAACGGAGCAATCATGAATATCAAACAACTTTCTTTAGCCGCTGCAGTTTCAGCACTAACTTTCACTACAGCAACCAATGCGGTATTAGGCCCTATTCCTATTTATTTAAATACTGAGTATAGAACAGACGCCCCAGTCATTGACTCTATAGCATCAACACTGACATTTACTGAAAGCGACATCAAAGCGACTGGTGCAAATACTTTCTTAGACTTTTTAGCAACCGTGCCTAGCGTCGCATTAAGCAACCCGCAAGGCAATGTACCAGGTGTATTTATCCGTGGCGGTAGATCAGAAGACATCTTATTTGTACTTGACGGTGTAAGTATGACAAGTGCCGATTCTCTTAATGGTGCAATTGAATATGGACTAACCACCATTCCACTCAACGATATTGAAAAAATTGAAATTGTTAAAGGCTCAGGCTCTGTTCTATATGGTTCAGGTGCAATCACAGGCGTTATATCTATCACCACCAAGAAAGGTGCAGATGGGACACGTGGCACAATAAGTGTTAAATTCGGAACACATAATTCTAAAACTTATGCTTTGTCGGCAAGTGGCGGCAGTAAAGATGGTTATATTAGATTTAGCCATAATAATCACAATACAGATGGGATTAACTCGCAAACTGGCGACAATACACAAGAGAGCGACAGTATCAACAACCAATCTACACAAATTACAGTGGGTAATGAGCAGATTAATATTAGCTATTTAAAAGCCAGGAATAAAACTGAATATGATGGCTGGGCTGGTGCAAATAATGAGGAATTAGGCGATACAAAGTTGACTAAAATTACTGCTAGCACAAGTAAAACATTTAGCAATACATGGAAGTCTAAATTGTCAATTGCTCAAACTAAAAGCAGTAGGGATAGTGGCATAAATGCAGCGACTATTGGGGATAAATATAAAACAACAAACATAGCATTGTTTAACGATATTAAGATTGATGAAGCTTTACTTAATATTGGCGTGTCCAAAATTGACAATGAAAACACAACCAAATATAAAAAAATGTCAACTAATAATTTATTTGTTAACTGGCAGAAAAACATCAATAGCATTGATGTGAATGCGGGCGCTCGCTATATCAAACATAACAAATTTGGCAAAAAGACTGTTTACAACTTGGGCGCTGCTAAACTTCTTGATAGTGGCCTTAAACTAACCGCAAGCCATGCCACAGCATTCAAAACACCAACTTTAAAGAATTTATATGGCTGGAATTTTGCTAGCACTGGAAATGGTTACACTAGTGGTGGTGGCAACCTTGAGTTAAATCCAGAAACTTCGAAAAACACTGAGTTAGGCATAGAAAAAGAACAAGACTGGGGCACACTAAGTGCAAAACTTTACAACAACAAAGTCAACGATGTAATTGATTGGGAGGCGGATCCAGCTCCTGACTCTTGGAACGGAAAATATATTAATAGAGATAAATTAACTACCAAAGGTGTCGAATTATCTGTCAATGCAAATCTGTCTGGTTATGATATTAACTTTACCCATAATCACAATAAGAGCATAAAAAATACAGCAACACAAGCTGTTAAACGACCAAAAAATATTACAAACTTAGTGATTAGTAGACAATATGGTGAGTTCAACTCGAAAGCACAAGTGATCAAAAAGTCCTCTCATGATATTGATAATTTAAAGGGCTTTACTTTACTCAACCTGTCAACTAGTTACGACATTAATCAACAAGCAAAGGTGTTGCTTAATGTTAATAATGCGACAGATAAAAAATATCAAACTGTTAATGGTTATAACGAACTTGAAAGAACGATTGAAATGAGTTTGGCATACAACTTCTAAAGATCACGTTATTATTGCAATGCAAACATAAAGTCGCTGAACGGGACGGCTTTGTCTTTACCGATTGGCAATAACATTGGCTATAATAAAACTATTAACTTTGAATAAACAGGATTTCAAATGACAGATCAAATCAACAAAACTAGAACTCTATTCGCTGTATTTATCATGGTGCTTTTAATGATTGCTACGCGTGGACACGCTAATTGGCTTTCAGCTTTAACTCATCTACCTGATTTCACTATCCCCGCTTTGTTTATTGCTGGCATTTACTTACGACAATTCTGGGTAGCTTTTACAATTATTATTAGCGCTATTGCAATTGATAACTATGCAATCGTACATGAAGGCGTTAGCGCCCATTGTATTACCCCTGCTTATAGTGTACTACCTGTTACTTACTACGGAATTTTCTGGGTGGGCAAATATATTGGTAGTTTAAATATCGATACTAGTATTGTAAAGAACGCATTAATTGTTGTTGCAGCGGCCAGCACTCAGTGGTTAGTAGCAACATCAAGCTATTACTTCTTTACTGCTACTTATGCAAAAACAGGCTGGGTTAACTTCCCTGCCTACATGGCGCAATGGTCAGTGGTTGAAATAGCGCCAGTACTTTACTGGATGATTGCAGTGTCAATTGTTTTTACGCTTAATCACCGTTATTCATTTATTCCATTTTTCTCTACTCAGAAAGACTAGCAACCCTACATGGCTGACGATCAATATAAAGCTCGTATGCAGCGTAAGAAAGAACATATTGATAACCGCATAGAAGAAGCCAATATTGATAAAGGCATTATTGTCCTATTAACTGGTAACGGCAAAGGTAAGTCATCTTCCTCGCTGGGGATGGTTTGCCGTGCGTTAGGTTACGATATGAAGGTAGGTATTGCCAAGTTCTTAAAAGGCATGCAAGATACGGGTGAAGATGCATTCTTAGCCAAACAACCTAATGTTCAAACTGCCTTTATGAAAACCGGCTTTACTTGGGATACGCAAGATAAAGCCTACGACACTGCTATGGCGGTTGAAACTTGGTCGAAGGCTCAAGGCTACCTAGAAGACAAATCTATTGATTTGGTGGTACTTGATGAGCTTACTTATATGATTAGCTACAAGTACTTGGATGAGCAAATGATTATTGATACACTTAATAATCGTCCAAAAGATCAGCACGTGGTGATTACAGGTCGAGCTGCCGCAGACAGTCTAATCGAAATTGCTGATACTGTAAGTGAAGTGAAAGATATCAAGCATGCCTTTAGGGCTAACATCAAAGCTCAAAAAGGCGTTGATGTTTAATATAAACAAAAAAACCTAAGAGTAAAACTCTTAGGTTTTTTATAGTTTTAACCGGGTTTTTTAAAACTTATTCTATTCCGTACATCTCGTTATTAACGATCATTCTCCATACCTTAGAAGCTTGATCTCCATAAGAAACACGCTTACTAAGCAATATTGCAGTTGGAGCGTGAGCATACTGATATCCCTTGGTATTACAAGTAACATAAGTATCATCACGGAAATAAATACTCCTGCCTACTTCACAACCCTGAAAAGCAGACTCTACTCTGCCATTCTCATGTTCAAAACTATCTATGATTTTCGTACTTTCAATAGTCCAGCCAACACTTTTTTCCCACACTGACTCAAAATTTGCAGAAGAAGATATAGAGGCCATTGCTAGTAAAATTCCTAAAATAAATTTATTCATTGTCTACCCTTGTTTAGTTTCAAAATTGAAGTTAAAAAAAATTATAACACTCTTATGCGTAGTCAGTCAAAGAAAGCATAAATCAAATATTAAGTATTCTCGCTCATATACTGTAGAGCCTGATACAAATATTCCACAGGAACGATTTTTAGCCCTTTAGGTGCTTTTTTAGGTAGATTGCCCTTAGGTATGATCGCCACCTTAAATCCGTGTTTTTGCGCCTCTGATAAGCGCTCAATCGAATTATAAACCGGACGAACCTCGCCAGTAAGACCCACTTCACCAAATGCAATCCAATCATTCGGAATAACTCGATCTCTAAGACTAGACATAATTGCCAACATCACCACCAAATCAGATGCGGTTTCATTTACCTTAATACCACCAACGACATTAACAAATACATCTTGATCATGCGTAGCTACACCACCATGCTTGTGCAATACAGCCAACTGCAAGGACAAGCGATTTTGATCCAAACCCACACATACTCGCTTAGGGTTGCCGCTCGCCTGATCAACCAAAGCTTGCACCTCAACCATTAGTGGACGCGTTGCTTCTCGAGTAACCATGACCATTGATCCTGGCGAAGGCTTGGCTTGATTGGATAGGAATATTGCTGAAGGATTTTCAACTTGCTTTAAGCCAGCTTCGCCCATGGCAAACACACTGATTTCATTCACCGCACCGAAACGATTTTTTACCGCGCGGATAATACGATAACGCCCGCCTGCATCACCCTCAAAATACAACACTGCATCGACCATATGCTCAAGGATTCTTGGGCCAGCCAGTGCACCACCCTTAGTCACATGGCCAATCATTAGCAAGATTGTATTAGTTTGCTTGGCAAATTGAGTAAGTTGAGCGGCGCAATCACGTACTTGAGTAACTGAACCTGGTGCAGAGCTTGATCCGTCTGTCACCATGGTTTGGATCGAATCAATCACAATTACTTTTGGCTTAACCTCTTTGGCAAGCTTAATAATTTTTTCTAGATGAGTTTCACTCAGTAGCAATATATCTTCATTAATACCTAAGCGAATAGCGCGATCACTAATTTGCTGGGCCGACTCCTCGCCACTCACATACAAGGTTGTGTTGGTTTTATTAATAGCTGCCATCGCTTGCAAGATAAGGGTTGATTTACCAATACCAGGATCGCCACCAATCAGCACAACTGATCCATCTACTAGTCCACCACCCAAAGTACGATCAAGCTCTGTTAAACCAGTAGTTAGTCTTTCGCGGTGTTCAGATTTAACATCTGATAAATTTTGTATTTTTGAAGCTGGCAAGTCTTTAAGACTCTCAGGCTTTGAAGCTGTGGCCGTTGATACCACCACCTCTTCTAACGTGTTCCACTCTTTACAAGTAAGACATTGCCCAGCCCATTGTGATTGCGATGCACCGCAATCTCTGCAAACAAATTCTATTTTTACTTTTGCCATAAATAAATTTTACTGCCAGTCATTAAAATGAAAATACTTAACATCTAAATATTCAGCAGTATCATCGACATCCTGCTCATTCCACGGGAGGTCCAATTGACCTACGCATCCATAAATTTTATTCTTAAGCCTTTTCATAGAAAAAATCATCATTTCTTCAGAAGGCTTGTCATGACATTGGACACAACTCTCTTTAAACAATATTTCACCATCAATAATATTGGCCGATTTAACCAAACTAGATGCAAAGATCATCAAAACAAAGACATAGTGCTTTCGATTAAAGCGCCTCATAACTATTTACTCATCAACTTTTCAATCTCATTCTTGAAAGCTTCAATATCTTGAAATTGACGATAAACTGACGCAAAGCGAATATAAGCCACTTCATCGAGTGCTTTTAATTCTTCCATTACCCATTCGCCAATTTGAGTCGAAGGCACCTCGCGCTCAGATTGAGTCATTAACTTGCGCGCAATACGCGCAATGGCAGTTTCAATTTGAGAGGTTTTGACAGGTCGCTTTTCTAATGCCTTAAGTAAGCCAGAACGCAACTTCTCCTCACTGAAAGATTCACGAGAATTGTCATTTTTAATCAACCGTGGCAGATTAAGATCAACGGTTTCGCGTGTTGAATAGCGCTCACCACAAGAGGTGCATTCACGACGTCTGCGCACTTGCGAGCCGTCGTCAATTAAACGAGTATCTAATACCTTGGTATCGTCAGATTGACAAAATGGACAGCGCATCCTCCCCCTTGAATAATGCTATTTGTAAACTGGGTGTGCAGCGCAAAGTTTAGTTACTTTTGCCTTAACCTCATCAATCACCGCTTGGTTATCTAAGTCATCGCAAATATCACACATCCACGAAGCCAGATCGATACATTCGCTTTCACTAAAGCCACGTGTTGTCGCTGCCGGCGTGCCCACACGAATACCGCTGGTAACGAATGGTGACTGCGGATCATTCGGTACTGCATTCATATTAACGGTAATATGCGCCGCACCTAATGCAGCATCAACTGCCTTACCTGTTAGACCTTGATCAATAAAGCTCACTAAAAATAGATGATCATCTGTACCACCAGACACCACATCAAATCCACGTTCAATAAACGTATTAGCCATAGCCTGCGCATTAACTTTAACTTGCTTTTGATAAGTCTTATACTCATCAGTCATTGCCTCTTTAAAGCAAACTGCTTTTGCTGCAATTATATGCATCAACGGGCCGCCTTGAATACCAGGGAAAATCGCTGAATTAAGTTTCTTTTCAATTTCCTCATTGGCTCTAGCTAGAATCAAGCCGCCACGAGGGCCGCGAAGCGTCTTGTGAGTTGTTGTGGTGGTAACATCTGCAATAGCAACTGGAGATGGATATTCTCCCGTTGCAATGAGGCCGGCAACGTGAGCCATATCTACCATCAAGTATGCACCGACTGAATCAGCAATATCTCTAAAACGTTGCCAATCAACTATGCGTGAGTACGCTGAAAAACCAGCAATAATCATTTTAGGCTTATGCTCTTTAGCAAGTGCCTCAACTTGTGCGTAATCAATTTCACCGGTTGCTTCATCTAAACCGTACTGAATAGCGTTATAGTTTTTGCCCGAGAAAGATGGCTTAGCACCATGTGTTAAGTGGCCGCCATGTGCAAGACTCATACCTAGGATTGTATCGCCTGGAACGATTAACGCTTGAAATACAGCAGCATTCGCTTGCGAGCCAGAATGTGGCTGTACGTTTACATAATCTGCACCAAATAATTCTTTAGCACGATCAATGGCTAATTGCTCAACCACATCTACATGCTCACAACCACCGTAGTAACGTTTTTTCGGATAGCCTTCAGCGTACTTATTTGTCAACTGCGAGCCTTGTGCCTCCATTACTGCAGGTGAGGTGTAATTCTCACTAGCAATTAATTCAATATGTGCTTCTTGACGTGCAACTTCGGCATTAATGGCGTTAGCAATATCTACGTCAACAATACTTAGGGTTTTTGATCTTTCAAACATAACTTCTCCTTGTAAATTTGATTAATATAAATTAGAATTAATTTTATCATTATTTTATAAAAAATCAAAATAATTATGCCTACAATATTAGTGCCTTTAGCCAACGGATTTGAAGAAATTGAAGCCATCAGTATTATTGATATATGTAGGCGTGGCGGTCTTGATGTTATCGTTGCTGGTGTAGATGGAAAGACTGCCATGGGTGCACATAATATACCTATTGTAACTGACTGCTTGATAACTGATGTCAATGTTAACGACCTAGATATGATTGCACTAGCTGGTGGATGGGGTGGCACTGAAACGCTAGCAAGTAACGTGACAGTGCAATCTATACTTAAACAAATGAAAAAAACCGACAAGCATATCGCTGCAATCTGTGCCGCACCCTACGCACTTGATGCCGCTGGCGTGCTCAGTGATAACTATACCTGCTACCCCTCTATTGAAAATAAAATTAGACTTGAAGGTTATAACAATGATCAACACACAGTTATCGATGGCAAAGTCATAACCTCGCAAGGAGTTGGTACGGCGATTTGCTTTGCACTAGAAATTGTAAAAGCCTTAAGAGGTGAAGATCCCTATCAAAACGTTAAACAAGAAATTTTAGCTGTGTGTTGAGAATACGCTTACCTCTGACTCGGTGGCGCGTACGCGGAATCTAAAACACTGTGCTCTGTCAACATTCTGTAATGGTAACAGCAAGTCCGCCTAAAGAAGTTTCTTTAAACTTTTCAGACATCTCTTTACCTGTTTGTTTCATTGCGGCAATACAGTTGTCCAATGACATAACATGTTCTCCCGTTCCATGCATGGCAAGAGATGCAGCTGTATACGCCTTAATTGCACCAAAACCGTTGCGCTCAATACAGGGTATCTGAACAAGACCTTGAACAGGATCACAAGTCATACCAAGATGATGTTCGAGAGCAATTTCAGCCGCATTTTCGATCTGCTGTGACGTTCCTCCGCGAGCAGCACATAATCCAGCTGCAGCCATAGAAGCAGCAGACCCAACCTCACCTTGACAGCCCACCTCTGCCCCTGAAATTGAGCTATTATGCTTAATCAAGCCGCCAATCGCACCGGCAGTTAGTAGAAAGTCTCTCACTTGCTGGGTTGTCCCATCTTGATGATTTACCAAATAGTACAAAACAGCAGGTATCACTCCCGCGGCACCATTGGTAGGAGCAGTAACAACCATATGTCCAGCAGCATTTTCTTCATTAACAGCCATAGCATAGGCACAAAGCCAATCATTTACATCGGTTTTATCAACTTGCTCTTTGAGTTGTTCATGCAATTTTTTTGCCCGTCGAGGCACATTAAGACCGCCTGGTAATATACCTTCTACACTCAAGCCTCTTTCTATACATTGCTTCATTGCCTCCCAAATCAAATCTAGCTCTTTATTTAGATTTTGATCTGTGCTTAGCAACTCCTCATTGAGTCTCTTCATATGAGCAATAGAGAGGCCACTTTCAATTGACATTGTCAGCATTAATTGAGCTGAATCAAAAGGATATGGACAAGTATCCATGGTTTGTGTTTTAAGAGGCGCTATTATCTGATTAATTTCAGCCAATGTACTTATAAAACCACCACCGATGGAGAAATACGTTTCAGAAAAGATCACCCTATCTTTTTCATCCAGTAATTCACAAATCATGCCGTTAGGATGCTCTGGCAAAGGCCTGCCTTGATCAAAGATAATGTCTTTACTGGCAAAAAACAAGATGTTATGAATATCGTCTATATTAATAGACGTATTCTCCCAGATTTGATCAACAAGTGTATCTAGGTCCACATTTGCCACATCCTTTGGCAGGTAGTCATTTAGACCTAACGCTATAGCGCGATCAGTTGCATGTCCTTTACCTGTTGCAGACAACGAACCTTTCAGTGTGCATCGAATAGCAATTCCTGAAGAAATTTTATGAGTTTGACAATACTCTTTAACAAGATGAATAAATTCTCGTGCAGCCACCATTGGGCCCATAGTATGAGAGCTTGATGGGCCAATTCCGATTTTAAAAAGATTAAGAGTGCTAATAAACATATTTAATTTTAAATGGAGACTAATAAGTATTTTTATTTTAAAGGTACAATGCTAATTTATCAAGTTTATAAAACAAAACTCATACGGCCTTTAAAAAAGAACTATATATGAAAATCAACATACAAGAGCTTATTCAAATCATCAAAACTGTAGCCACACAAGAACTTTTACCTCGTTTTGAAAAGGTGAGTAAAGAATACAAATTAGACGGCAGCATTATTACCGAAGCAGACACTGCCACCCAACAACGTTTACAAGAATTACTACATCAATCTTATCCAACAATTTCATTATTAGGAGAAGAAATGAGTGAAGAAGAGCAGCTTCATGCATTGGCAAATAAAAATGGTGCATGGATACTCGACCCTATCGATGGCACAAGTAACTTTTCACATGGTCTGCCCTATTACTGTATATCACTAGCACTAATTGAAGATGGGGTGCTACGACTAGGTATTGTTTATGATCCAGAGCGTGATGAGTGTTTTTATGCAGAGAAAGGTATGGGAGCATTTTTAAATAACAAGAGACTTAATGCTCCAGATTACGCCACCCCTCTAAACAAAACTATCGCTGGAGTCGACTTTAAACGACTTCCTGCTGATATGGCTGCAAGAATTGCCAGTAATCCTCCATATGCTTCACAAAGAAGCTTAGGATCAATTGCCCTTGACTGGTGTTGGATTGCTACCGGCAGGATTCAAGTCTATCTTCATGGAAAACACAATCTTTGGGATTATGCCGCTTGCTGGCTTATTCTAGAAGAAGCCAACGGTGCCTCACAAACACTAGATGGTGATTGTGTATTTACACCCACTATGGATCATAAATTTGCTATGGCTGCAGTAACAAAAGAATTATTGGAAGATTGGTATCAAGCTGCAAGTTAATATTATCGCCACCTTTAGAAGTGAAGTTGGCAGTGGGAACTGACTTCTATCTTCTAATAAAAAAAGGTTTTAATACGCACCCAAAACGTTTTTCCTAATAATGCAAGTGAGTCGAAGAATGGTAACTCGGCTAGTACAATTAAAATTGTAGTTACTCCTGCAAAATAGTTTTATCTCATTTTAGGATAATAATATTAGCAACTAGCGTTTTCTTGATTGTTTGATTTGCTTATAAGCTGCATTTATTTCTTGAGTTTTTTTGGTGGCCAATCTAATCATCTCTTCTGGCAAACCCTTGGAAACTAATTTATCAGGATGATGCTGACTCATCAAGCGACGATACGCTCTTTTCATGTCAGCATCAGTTACTGAAACATCAATACCCAACACCATATAAGCATCATCAATACTGGCTGCAGCCTGGTGAGAATCGTCTGCATAATGTTGTTGAGCACCAACCATATTAATCAACTGATCAACGTAAACCGAATTAAAGCCAAGTTGTTGCGCCATATAATAAAGCGCTTTTTTTTCAGCAGAATGTAGCACACCATCTGCAAGTGCTGTGGAAATCAAAATCTCCAAAAACATTTGCAATAAATTACTACGACGATGACACTCGCGGCGAAATTGATCAAGAATATCTGCTATCGGAAAATCGTCCTTCTTACCCTGGTTAAATAAAGCGATAGCCGCCTTTCTTTGCTCAGGCAATAATCGCATATTCGACATAACCTGTTCAACCATTGATATTTCAGAAGCTGATACCTTTCCATCTGCCTTAGCCAGATAGCCCATGAGTGAAAAAGTAGCGCTAAAAAAGGCTGCTTGCGTACGCTCTGTATCGCCAATATTAAGCCGACCAGCACCACCAAGACCTTGATCAATTCGATGACCAAAAGTGGCGCCAATAATAGCGCCCAATGGTCCGCCCATCATAAAACCAACACCACTACCTATCGCCTTTCCCCACCAACTCATACGCTTAACATTTAATAAAAAATAATGATCATTATTATAGCGATAATTAATGAGTTAAGCATTGGCTAAATTTTAGAAATTCAATAAATAAGCACCCGTTTGCAATTATTTTTCACGCTTAAACAAGGCTACTTGTATATTTTTTTAGAAATTTATTGAATGGAAAATTAGACAATAAAAAAGCCGCATATATGCGGCTTTTCTTGCAATAATTTAATTAAAAATTATGGCTGCTTAGGAGTTTCGTATGGAACTTCTTTTTGAACTTCGCTCCATTCAGTAGTGTAACCTACGTGAAAACCTGGATTTACTTCACCATCTTTGTTTCTGTTTTGAGATGTTGTAACTTGGTGTTTGCCAGCTTGGCCTACTACGCCTGTAGGAACCTTAGGTCTTTGCATTTGTCCGCTCATATTCTACTCCTAGAAAATCTTAAAATATCCGTTGTAAGATGCTACAACTTAAAAATACTTTAATTAAATATTTAATTGCGACAATTATACAGCGATGTCTAGCAATTTTTTATTTTTTTTACGTTAAAAATTAGTTTTGTTGGCAAATAGGGCAATCAGGGTCTTTGCTAATTGTTACCGCCCTAAAGGTTAAATCAAGCGCGTCTATTATCAATAATTTTCCAACCAGCTGTTCGCCAAGATTTAGCGCCACTTTAAGAGCTTGTAGCGCCTGCATGGTTCCAAGCATTCCAGCAACAGGCGCTAAAATTCCATTGTCAGTACAATTTTCATCACTATTACCATTCGTTGAATACAGACACTGATAACACGGCTGGCTAGCATCGTATCCTTTAAAAACACTAAGTTGCCCCTCAAAGCGAATAACTGCTGCAGATACTAGTGGTTTTTTTGATGCTACGCAAGCTTGATTAATCTTAAAACGCGTATCAAAATTATCAGTGCCATCCAACACAATGTCACACAGTTCCAACCATTTTGGTAGATTGCTTTCATCAAGATCACTAACGCTAGTGATTTTAATAGTCGGATTGATTGCTTGCATTTTCTGCTTGGCTGAATCAACTTTTAGCTTGCCAATATCATTCGTATGATGAATCACTTGTCGCTGTAAATTGGACAACTCCACAGTGTCAAAATCCGCAATGATAAGATGCCCCACCCCTGCAGCAGCTAAATACAATGCAGTTGGCGCACCAAGTCCACCCATGCCAATTAGCAGCATGGTTGATCCGAGTAATACTTCTTGACCTTCTATGCCAACTTCTGGGAGCATAATTTGTCGAGAATATCTAAGTAGCTGTTGATCGTTCATAACTCTATTTTATGAAATTTTCCCAAAGAATTTATTAATTTTAGGTGCGATCAACATAGTGCAATAAGGTTGATTTGGATTATTATTAAAATAATTCTGATGATAATCCTCTGCTGGATAAAACACATCCAGCTCGCTCACCTCAGTTACAACATTATCATTCATTTTTTCAATAAATTGATTGGCTTGTGTTTTCTGCTCAGTATTTACATAAAACACTGCGGATCGATATTGTGTACCTTTGTCGTTACCTTGCTGATTAAGCGTGGTTGAATCATGTGTGGCAAAAAACACCTCTAACAATTGCTCAAAAGCTACTAATGATTCATTAAAATCAATCTTAACCACCTCAGCATGGCCACTACTTCCTGTGCAAATATCTTGGTAAGTTGGACTTTTAACATGACCATTGCAATAGCCAGATCCAACATGATTAACACCGTTAATACGCTGAAATATGGCTTCGACACACCAGAAGCATCCACCGGCAAAATAAGCTGTTTGCATGTATGATTAAACTCTTAACAAAACCCATAGTATAGTCGATGATCGCCCAAGAAATTATCACACAACTCAAATCATTCGCCACCATTGAACGAAAGAAACAAAACGAATACTATTTTAAAACTGGGCCAGGACAATATAGTGAGTTTGATCAGTTTATAGGTGTGCGTACACCAAAAATTCGATCAATTGCTATGCAAGTTTATCGACACATTGGTTTGGATGAAATTGAACAACTGATTAACCATAAAATTCATGAAGTTCGCTACTGTGGTCTAATTATATTGGTTTATCAATATCGGTCTGGAAATCAACACAAGGTATTTAAGTATTATATTAATAATCTACAAGCGGTAAACAACTGGGATTTAGTTGATTATTCAACACCTCATATTATTGGCGATTATCTGTTTAACCATCAAGCACAATTAGCACTATTGGATAATTGGACTATCTCGGGTAATTTATGGCTCAGACGCATTTCTATTGTTGCGACATTTACCTTTATTAAGCACGGCGACTTTAAGCCAACACTTAGTATTGGCAAGATATTGTTGAACGATCAAGAGGATTTGATTCATAAGGCAGTGGGCTGGATGTTAAGGGAGGTTTACAAAAAAGATAGTAATACTTGCAAGACCTTCCTAGAAGAAAACTATGCACAACTACCTAGAACTACTTTAAGATATGCCATTGAGCGCATGCAAGAAGATGAGCGTCAGCGCTATTTAAAAGGAGTTTTTTAATGTATCAAATTAGTTTTTATGTGCCAGAAGCAGATTTAGAGATTGTTAAAAATGCTATGTTTGAAGCTGGCGCTGGACGATTTAATAACTACGAAAACTGTGCCTGGCAAACTACCGGCATGGGGCAGTTCAAACCGATTGGGGATGCAAAGCCTGCTATTGGCTATCTAGATGAACTCGAAGCCATTGAAGAATATAAAGTTGAAATGATGTGCGTGGATGATAATTTAAAAATGGCAATCGAAGCTATGAAGTTTGCGCACCCTTATGAAGAAGTAGCCTATACGGTTACAAAAATGGAAAATCAATGAATACAAACAACCAAGCCCCTTATGAACATGGCTTTATGCTAAGCCTATTGCTACTTGCTATTGGTGGTCTTATTTGGCTTTTTACAGCCTTTATTCCTTCATTGTTTTTAGCCTTGTTAATTGCCATCGCAAGTTTTGGACAATACACAAAATTACAGACTCGTTTTTCTGCAAGCCTATCTGCCATCATTCTAACGGCGCTAATCACTGTTATTTTGATATTGCCATTGAGCTACGTTTTATTAATGAGTGGCATTGAAGTATCAAATCTTATTCAAACCATAAAGTCAGACTTTACCGCAGAAAATACTAAAATCGTATTTGATCAAATCATCATGACCCTGCCACTATCTGATTCAATTATCAATAATTTAAAAGACTCAATAGGTAACAACTTAGATAGCATTATTATCAGTCTAAAAGACTTTTCCATGGTAATTCTAAAGAGTATTGTTAATTTGTCATCTCACTTTATTTTCTTTTTGATTGTGGTTATTTTTTCATTGTACTATTTCTATATTGATGGAAAAAGCACAGTAAAACGCTTAAAAGATTTATCACCTTTAGAAAATCACCTAGACGATATCCTCTTGCAACAATTTGCAGGCTTGTCTGTTAGTTTGGTTGGTAGTGTGTTTATTATTGCCATTCTTCAAGGTGTTATCTTCTCAATCGGAGTGATGCTTGTTGGACTGCCTGTTTTATATTTTGGTTTGGCAATGGCGCTAGCAAGCTTTATTCCTGTACTTGGTGGGCTGATCATTTGGCTACCACTAAGCTTGTATTTATATTCACAAGGGCAAAGTGTTGATGCTTTAATTATTGTTATATTTGGCGCTTTTTTAATTGGCACTGTTGTTGATCACTTTATTAGACCAATCATTATTCAAAAAATTTCTAAGAAATCAGGGCAAAAAAGTGCACTTGACCATACACTAATTACCGTACTATCAACTCTTGCAGGAATTATGCAATTTGGAATTTTAGGCTTGTTTATTGGCCCAATTATTGCCGCCATGGCCATTAGTATATTTGACGTTTACGCAATTAAATACACACATACTTTAGACCAAAGCTAACAGCCACTTGGTTGTTAAAATGTAATCAGGTATAATTCACCTCTTTCATTTACAGCACAAAGCCATGTTAAATAAGTTAGTTGATTATATTAAAAATAACCACCCTGGTACGGATATTGATATCTATTTGGATGCGAAATACATTCAATTAAATAATGCTCAGCTTAAGCAAATAGCTGATGCACTTGAGCGTGGTGATATCTCTTCATTGCCTGCTTCTAGCTGTAGCGCCAAGCACTTTATTTTTCATTTTGGCTCAACCTTTATTCTTGTGCAAAAAAATACGACTGATTCAAACGCGGCATTTACTGCTGAATTAGCTTGGGAGACTGACTTCTTATCAGTAAGATCAGTTAGAGATAAAGCCAAAGGCTTTTACTTTATTAACTTTGAATTTGATGATGATTATCAAGTAACACTACTTGAAACTAATAAATTAATTGAAGGCCATGTTAATAACGCTGACAAAAATCAAAAAATCATTGGTAAAGTTATGCCGGTTCTTAAAGGTTTTATGACGGCTATTTCAGACTAAAAACAACCTTTTATCAAGGTTGTTAAAAGCTACTAAAAAAAACTAACCCTCTTGAGTTAGTTTTTTTAGTTTTGGGCCTGCCTTAAAGCTAACCACCCTTCTAGCTGAAATCATTACTTCTTTTCCAGTTTTTGGATTTCTACCCGGACGTGCTGATTTCTCTCTAAGATTAAAGTTTCCAAAACTAGAGAGTTTGACTTCTTCACCTTCGGCAAGCTTTAATTGAATTTGATTGAAAAAATCATTGGTTAATTGCAGCGCTTGAGCGTGGGTAATTTCCATCTCACGTACCAAGCCATCAGCAATGTCTTTTTTACTTAGCGACATTATCTTAGAGTTGCGTTAAACTTGTCTTTTAATAAGGCTAGCACTTCATCAACTTTAGCATTAACCTCATCATCAGCTAATGTTGCTTCTAATGATTGATAAGCCAAGTTTAGAGCGATACTTTTCTTGTCTGTTTCGATATGCTCACCTTGGTAAACATCAAATAAACCAACACCAACAAAATGCTCTTGATTCAAACCTTTAATTGCATCAGTTAACTGAGCAACAGGTGTCGATTGATCAACCACCAAGGCAATATCTCGTTGCGCTTGCTGATATGAAGAGAAAGGTTGGTATTTGGCCATCTTAGCTGACAACACAACCTCTAGATCAATTTCATACAAATAACACTTGGGTAACGATAATTCTTTTTGAACAATCGGTGACAATGCACCGATCCAACCTACAGATTGTCCGTTAAGCAGAATATTGGCACTTTGACCTTTTTGTAATGCTGGGTGTTCAGCAGCTTCAAAACTAAAGCTTTCTGAAGTTAAGCTTAATAATGATTCTAAATCTGCTTTAGCATCAAAGAAATCTAGTGCTTGTGGCTCTGTAGACCATTGTGCTTCGAATCGATTGCCGGTAATAATGCCAGCCAGCTTGTTAGACTGTTCATCAGCTTTAACACCACCAAAACATAGACCAATTTCAAAAAATCGAGCATCCGTATGTCCACGTCGCTGATTAGACTCTACTGTTTGCAACAGTCCCGGCCAAAGTGATGAGCGCATTGTTGACATATCTGCAGAGATCGGATTGGTTAAGGTGATCTTTTTAGCTGATGGATCGATTAAATCCTGGTATTTTTCAGAAATAAAACTATAGGTAATTACTTCTTGATAGCCGCGACTAACCAATGCTTGCATGACATCGTATTTGTCAGTTTGCGCTTCTTTGATAACGTTAATATTTGCATCTAGAGATAACTTCTGAACTGGTAATTTATCATAGCCGTACAGTCTTGCCAATTCTTCAATCAAATCAGCCGGAATACGAATATCAAACCTAAAACTTGGTGGGATAATTGTCCAAGAGTCAGCTGTTTTATCGCTAATTTCAAAATCAAGATTAATAAATTTTTCTTCAATCCAATTACTATCTAATTCAAAGCCAAGAATTTTTTGAATCTTTGCTCTAGTGATTGTAATTGGCGATAATTCTGGTAAAGCTGATTCATCAATAATGCTAGTAACTTCGCTCACTTCACCACCGCAAATCTCAACAATTAGTTGTGCAGCTCGATCAAGTGCTAATTCTGTAATTTTAAAATCAACACCACGCTCAAAGCGTAATGATGACTCTGTATGCAATCCATAGTCTCTTGCTTTTCCAGCAATAGACACTGGCTCAAAAAATGCACTTTCTAATAAAATATCTGTTGTTGTTGCTTGTGTTGAGCTAGATTTCCCACCCATAACACCCGCTATGGCCAAAACAGAATCACCATCTGCAATCACCAATGTATTTTCTTTTAGTGTTACTGTTGAATCATTCAACAACTCAACAGTCTCGCCGGCAACTGCATTTCTAACCTCAATCGAACCTTTAATTTTAGCAAGATCAAAAGCATGCATTGGTTGGCCTAATTCCATTAGCACGTAATTAGTAATATCAACTACTGGAGAATGTACTGCTTGGCCTGATCTTGTAAGCTTGTCAGCCATCCATTTAGGTGTTTGTATACTGTTATCAATACCTTTGATTGATCTAGTTAAATATTTAGGACAAGCGGCAGTATTACTAACACTAGTAGCAATGCTCGAGCTACCTGTAGCTGTAATATCAATTTCTGGCATAACAAATGCCATACCATAATTAGCGCTAACTTCACGAGCAACACCCAGTACAGAAAAACAATCGCCACGGTTTGGTGTAATATCTAACTCAATAATATTATCATCGAGATCTAAATATTTTCTAATATCCTGACCAATTGGCGCTTCGCTATTTAATTCAGCAATACCATCTGAAGAATCGCTCATGCCTAATTCAGACTCAGAGCAAATCATACCGAATGATTCAACACCACGAAGTTTGGCTTTTTTGATTTTAAAATCACCAGGCAGTTTAGCGCCGACAAGTGCAGCAATTACTTTTAGCCCTGTGCGTACATTTTTAGCACCACAAATAATTTGAACTAACTCAGCTTCGCCAACATCTACCTGGCATAAATTAAGTTTGTCTGCATCTGGATGTTTTTCGCAAGAAGCCACATGCCCCACAACAACTTTACTAAACATAGGTGCGACAGTTCTAATACCATCCACCTCAAGACCTGCCATTGTTAATTGCTCTGCTAGCACTTCATCTGTAACAACAGGAGAAATCCATTCACGTAACCATGATGTTGAAATATTCATATACTTATTTAAATTGTTTTAGAAAACGAATGTCATTTTCAAAGAATAGTCTTAGGTCGTTTACGCCGTAACGTAACATTGCTAAACGCTCTACACCCATACCAAAAGCCAAACCAGTAAACTCTTCAGAGTCTACATTAACTGAGTTAAGTACATTTGGGTGCACAACACCACAACCCAGAACCTCCAACCAGCCAGTTTTTTTACAAACTCGACAACCTTCGCCGCCACAAATTACACACTCAATGTCTGCCTCAGCAGACGGTTCGGTAAATGGAAAGTAAGATGGACGAAAACGCACTTGGAGATCATCTTTTTCAAAGTATGCTCTCAAGAAGTCAATCAACAAGCCTTTTAATTGTGCAAAATTTGCATTTTTATCAACAATCAAACCTTCTACCTGATGAAACATTGGTGTGTGAGTGATATCAGAATCACAGCGATATACACGACCCGGTGCAATAATACGCACTGGCGGCTCTTGTTTTTCTAGAGTGCGAATTTGCACAGGAGAAGTATGCGTTCTTAATACTGTACTACCATCAAAGTAGAAGGTATCGTGCATGGCACGAGCTGGATGATGCTCTGGAATATTTAATGCAGTGAAATTATGAAAGTCGTCTTCAATTTCTGGTCCAGTAGCAACTTCAAAACCATTCTTAGCAAATAGTGCTTGAATACGCTTTAGAGTAATGGTTACTGGATGTAAGCCACCCATTTCAGCATTGCGTCCTGGAAGAGATACATCCACCTGCTCTTCTAACAATCTTTTCTCTAACTCGATCGTTTCTAAATGATTTTTTCTATCAGTCAATAAAGCCTGAACATCAACCTTTGCTTGATTGATAGCCTCACCCATTTTAGGACGCTCTTCTTTTGATAGCTTGCCTAAGCCTTTAAGTAGTGCTGTTAACTCGCCCTTCTTACCTAGAAAGGTAACCCTGATTTCATCTAATGCTTTTAAGTCTTGCGCATCAACGATGGCTAGCTTAGCTTTTTCAAGAATTGTATTAATCATTTAGTTGAAGACATCTTTAAGAATTTATGCAGTTGTTTACAAATTATCATAAATTGTTAAAGAGGTCTTTTATCATTTGGTATGAAAAAAGCCATGATAAATCATGGCTTTAGTTTGGACTATTTAGCTGCTTTAGCTATAGCCTCTTTTGCTTGATCCGCAATCTTGGCGAAAGCCGCTTTATCAAAAATTGCAATATCTGATAAAACTTTACGATCAATCTCAATACCTGCTTTGTTTAGGCCATCAATCATTCTTGAATAGCTTAAACCACAATTACGAGCTTCTGCGTTAATACGTACAATCCAAAGTCTACGGAATTGGCGACGCTTTTGGCGACGGTCACGGTATGCATATTGACCCGCTTTAATTACCGCTTGCTTAGCAACACGATACACTTTTGAACGTGCACCGTAATAACCTTTAGCTTTCTTTAAAATTTTCTTATGTCTTGCGTGCGCTTGCACACCTCTTGATACTCTTGCCATTTTTTATACTCCCTTAACTATACGGTAACATTCTACGAACCATTGGCACATCGACTTTCTCGACCATGTCAGGTGAACGTAAACTACGTTTTCTAGAAGTACTCTTTTTAGTCAAGATATGACGTAAGTGAGAGTGTTTACACTTATAACCACCACTGGCAGTTTTCTTAAAGCGCTTTGCAGCACCTCGGTTTGTTTTCATCTTCGGCATAATTTACTCCTTGTCCTTTGGACATATTTGTTATTCTTGTGAATAACTTTCTTAAAATAAAAGAAATAGCGCTGTTAGGCTCTACCTCTTTTTCGATTTGGGTGCCAGCATCATGCCTAGCTGACGACCCTCCATCTTTGCTTTTTGTTCTACATTAGCAAATTCTTCTGTATCTTTCTCAATTCTGTCTAGCATTACCATACCAAGTTCTTTGTGCTGCATTTCGCGGCCACGGAACCAAATACTTACTTTAACTTTATCACCATTGTCTAAAAATTTAACCAAATTTCTAAATTTAATTTGGTAGTCACCCTCTTCTGTACCAGGACGATATTTAATGGTTTTAACTTGGGTTTTCTTTTGTTTCTTTTTAGCCTCTTTCTTTTGCTGCTTTAGCTCATAAACATATTTACCAAAATCCATAATCTTGCATACTGGTGGCACGGCGTTTGGAGAAACCTCTACTAAATCTAAGTTTACAGCTTTAGCTCTTTGCTTTGCTTCGCCAGTTTCAACAATACCGACTTGCCCACCTTCTGCATCAATTAATCGAACTTCTGAAACTCTAATATAATCGTTAACTCGAGTTTTGTTCTTATTTGATTTTTTAATAATTATTCCTCTACCGTTTCTTTATTTACTAATTCAACAAACGCTTCAATTGACATCGAACCTAAGTCTTCGCCACCACGTTTACGTACTGAAATCTCGTTATTTTCCATTTCACGCTTACCCGCTACCAAAATATATGGAAAACGTTGCATGGAATGCTCGCGTATTTTAAAGCCTATCTTCTCATTACGCAAGTCTGAAATCACTCTAAGTCCTTGTTTTTTTAACTTTTCGTTAACTTCTTTGACAAAATCAAACTGTTTTTCAGAAATATTCAGTACAACTGCTTGAATTGGTGCAAGCCATGAAGGGAATGCTCCTTCATAATGTTCGATCAAAATTCCTACAAATCTTTCTAATGATCCAACAATTGCACGGTGCAACATAACAGGTGTTTGCTTGGAATTATCTTCAGCAATATAGTGTGCATCTAGACGCTCTGGCATAGAGAAATCAACTTGCAATGTACCGCACTGCCATTCACGATCTAGACAGTCTTTTAAGACAAATTCAATTTTAGGACCATAGAAAGCACCCTCGCCTTCTTGCAAGTCCCACTTAATGCCTTTTGCATCTAGCGCTTCTGCTAAAGCCGCTTCAGCACGATCCCAAACCTCATCTGAACCAACTCGATTTTCAGGTCGAGTAGATAGTTTAATATCAACATTGTCAAATCCAAAATGCTTATAAACATCAAATGTTAAATCGATAAAATTTGACACCTCTGATTGAATTTGACCTGCTGTACAAAAAATATGGCCATCGTCTTGAACAAAATTTCGCACACGCATAATACCGTGCAACGTACCTGACGGCTCATTACGATGACAAGATCCAAACTCTGCTAAACGCAATGGTAAGTCACGATATGACTTAAGACCTTGGTTAAAAATTTGAATATGGGCTGGGCAGTTCATTGGTTTAACCGCATAATCACGGTTCTCACTACTAGTGGTAAACATGTTGTCACCAAATTTATCCCAATGCCCTGATTTTTCCCATAGTGATCTATCAATCAACTGTGGTGTGTGCACTTCTTTATAGTCATTATCTCTAAATACAGTACGCATGTACTGTTCAACAATTTGATATAACGTCCAACCTTTTTCATGCCAAAACACCATGCCAGGTGCTTCTTCTTGCATATGGAATAAATCTTGAGTTTTGCCAATTTTTCGATGGTCACGCTTTTCAGCTTCTTCCAATCGGTGTAGGTGAGCCTCAAGATCTTCTTTAGTTGCCCACGCTGTGCCATAGACACGCTGTAGCATTTCATTGTTTGAGTCACCGCGCCAGTAAGCGCCAGCTAACTTCATTAATTTAAATGCTTTTAAACGTGATGTTGATGGCACATGAGGGCCACGACATAAATCAATAAAATCACCTTGCTTATACAATGAAAGAGGTTGATCAGCTGGGATAGACTCAATAATTTCAGCCTTATAATGCTCGCCTTTAGCTTTAAAGAAAGCAACCGCTTCATCACGAGACATCTCAGAACGCTCAATCTTAAGACTTTGCTTAACCAATTTTTTCATATTTTTTTCAATTTTGGCTAAATCAGATTCTGAAAAACCGTCTTTATAAGCAAAATCATAGAAAAAACCATTATCGATCACAGGTCCAATAGTTACCTGTGCTTCTGGATATAGCATTTGTGTGGCTTGCGCTAAAAGATGCGCTGTAGAATGACGAATCACTTCTAGACCTTCGTCATCTTTAGCAGTAACAATTGAAACACTAGCATCAGATTCAATCATATAAGAAGCATCGACTAACTCTCCATTTACCTTGCCAGCAAGGGTTGCTTTAGCTAAGCCAGAGCCAATAGATTTAGCAACTTCAAATACGCTAAGCGCTTGATCGAAAGTTTTTTTCGTTCCATCAGGTAGTGTGATTATTGGCATGTAAAAATGATCAAAATAAAAGGTCTTATTTTACCTTATTTTGTGGCTGATATTTGCTCAACCATTAGTTGTAGAGAAGTATTTCCGCGCCAAATATTGATAGATAATTTATAAGCAACTGTAACTTGAGTTGATTCAAGTGGCACTTGAAAAAATGCTATCGCATCATGCACTTTATTATCATCTTTAAGCTTAAGTCGGCACTTTAGGTGTTTTTCACCAACCACCCTTTGATCAATAATTTCAAAATCACCAAAAAATACAGGCTCTTCAAACCCTTGCCCCCAAGGGCCTGCATCTTTTAAAATTTGAGCATTGTTAAGCGACAAGTCAAATGCTGACAACACGCCATCAGTTAGCAGCTCAACTTTAGGCAGTTCATCTTCTAGGTGGACTTTAATGGCATCATTAAAAGCACGTTTAAACGACCAAAAATTTTCAGCTTTAATACTAAGTCCAGCCGCCATTGCATGGCCACCAAATTTTAAAATAAGACCCCGGTGCTGACGATCGACTAAATCCAATAAGTCTTTAACATGTACACTAGGGATAGAGCGAATAGAGCCTTTTAAAAAATCACCAGATTTTGCAAATACAGCGACTGGGCAGTGGTAATCCTCTTTGAGTTTTCCTGCAACAATACCAACAATACCTTCATGCCAGGAAGGATCAAATAAACTAAGGGAAAATTTACCCTCACTAACATCTTGCGCATCAACAATGGCTTGCGCCTCATCTTGAATTCGAGTTTGCTCTTCTTTACGTTTATTATTAAACTCTTCTAACTCTTGAGCATATCGTCTTGCATCATTTATATCATCTGTGAGCAAGCATTTAATGCCACGTGAAATATCACTAAGACGCCCTGCTGCATTTAAACGAGGACCTACTGCAAATCCAAGGTCGCTCGCTTGTAAGGTTTGTGCTGGGCGATTGGCAATTTCTAATAATGCTAGAATACCGGGCGAGCAAAGTTTTTGCTGGATGCGCTTAATACCTTGATCAATTAAAATTCGATTATTTTGATCAAGCTTCACCACATCTGCCACAGTACCCAATGCCACTAAATCAAGTACAGTGCGTAAATCTGGCAGTGCAATACCATGATCGGAAAAATATTGGGTTTTGTTAAGATGGCTTTTAAGCGATGAAAACAAATAAAAACACACGCCAACACCAGCTAAATTTTTACTCGGAAAATCACAGTCTTTAAGATTTGGATTAATAATTGCATCAGCTTCTGGCAATGTATCACTTGGCAAGTGATGGTCAGTGATAATCACTTTAATGCCTGATTTTTTGGCCAACTTAGCACCATCAAAACTTGATATACCATTATCAACGGTGATAATCAAATCAGGTTGTTTTTCTTTGATCGCTAAGTTTACAATTTCTGGACTTAACCCATAGCCATGCTCAAAACGATTTGGCACTAAAAAATCTACATACTTAGCACCCATCATTCTCAACGATTTAACTGCCACAACAGATGCGGTGGCACCATCGCAGTCAAAATCTCCAATGATCAAAATTCTTTTCTGCTCAAGTAAAGATTGCTCTAATAAGCTTAATGCAGTGCTTAGTTGGTCAAATTTTGGAATCAAAAGATGATTAAGACCAAGTGTTAATTGCGATTCAGAGACTTGACGAGCTGCGTATATTTTTTTTAAAAAGGAGGGGATATCATCCGAATACGAATCTAATAAAGCTTGATCAAATGCTCTAGTTAGCATTGGTTACCAAACGCACATAGGCGTCAAATGATTTATCTGAACTTTTAGAACCACCATAAAAGAAAGGCACGTCAATGGCAATATCGTCATTCAGTTGGTCTGAACTCCAATAAGATTTAAGCTGGGTATTGGGGAAAAACTGCTGATTAATCAACAGGTCTTCATCACCATAAAGCATAAGTGTTTTTAGTTCTGTTTCAGTAGGTAAACGCCAATTTATCTGTTGACAGAGTCTAATGGTGTTAACAGCTTTTACATAATTTTTTGTATTGCATTCAGTGGCCCAATGGCAATTGTGCGAATAATCACCGTTCAATATTCCAGTCTTGCCGTCGAACCAGGTATAGGTATTTTGTGTATTTTGCAGGCCTTTACTTGCTAGTTTAACTTCCCATACAAGTTTAGATTTATCGTCTAATATGCATCGTTGATCAGTCGATGAATTATTCAAAATTGCACCTTGTTCAGATACTTTAAATAGCTGAGCATTCGCCACATTCGTGATTAACAATATAAATGATAATAAAAGTTTAGTTTTCATTGGTTATTATTTGGGTAATTCGTTTGGCACTTTCAGGTGCCATATTAAGGCCATTACGAAAATGGCCAGTATTCAAATAAACATTATCAAAATTAGCATGCTTGCCTAATAATACTTTAGCGGACTTGCTTGCTGGCCTAAAACCTGACCAGTGATGCTCAACTTTAGCCTTAGCCAAACTAGAAAAACGCTTTGAAGCAAATTCATGTAACGATTGGCAAGTCTGTTCATCAATAGATCGATCAAAACCAACATTTTGCATGGTTGAGCCAACTAGTATACGCCCATCTTTTCTTGGGATGATATAACGACCCTGGTCCAATATGATGTGATTAACCACACCCGGATCAGATTTAAGAACTATCATTTGACCTTTTACTGGAAACACCTCTTGTGTCAATTCTAACCACTGGGAGCTCCAAGCACCTGAACAAACCACAACAGAATCTGATAAATAATTTTTATAAGGCGTTTTAACACCAAGTGATTGATTATTACGAACTAGCAATTGCTCGACTTTAGTTTGTTCAATAATAGTCACGCCTTTGCTGATAACATCTGCTTTTAATGCTTTCAATAATCTTGGATTTCGAACTTGAGCAACATGTTCAAATAGTGCACCATCTTCATGTACTTGATAATTTAGCTGATGTTCTTGCATCCATGATTTTGCCTCAACCGTATCAAATTCATCCATCATTAACAAGCCTGATTTTAAATACTGAGGATCAAGCCCTGTATCTTCAAATATTTGGACGCATAATTGCTCGTAGACTAATTGAGATGCTTGACTTAATTCGTTGGTGAGTTTGTCATATTTCCAAGGATAAAGTGGAGAGATAATACCGCCACCCGCCCAAGAGGATTCTTGTGCGCATTTGCTCTGATCAAGTATCGTAACCTTTGCACCGGACAGTGCAAGTGAACGAGCACTCATCATGCCAATAATACCGCCGCCAACAATTAAACAATCACTCATTTTTTGACCTTTTTATTTTGCTTGATATCAACCATTATCAATAAAATAACACCTAAGGTAATGACTATATCGGCTATATTAAATACCGGCCAGTATAAATCCTGGTAATGTAAATCAATAAAATCAATAACAAAACCCAGCACAAATCGATCAATCAAATTACCAATAGCGCCTGATAAAATCAGGCTCAATGCGCAAAGTTTAGCAAGCTGAGTTGAGCTAGTTTTTGACATCCATATAATTAATGCCAAACTGGCGACAGCAGAAATGGATACTAAAAAATATTGCTGCCAGCCATCCTCATTAGCTAAAAAACTAAAAGCTGCACCATAGTTATGCACATGAGTAATACTCAAAAAACTGGTAATCTCAAATGTTTCATGCGGTTTTATATAGCCATAAACCAGTAGCTTGGTTAGTTGATCAGCAACAATCAACAGTAGTACGAATAAATACCACTTTAAATGTTTCATGCCTTGTTTGGATTATATTTAATAATAGTGATAATTGGTACAACAAATCCAATAATAATCACTACCCAGAGTAAACTACCAAGCTCGCTGTAATTTTGTGCTGTGGTAATAACACCTTCAGTGACCACTTCACGACTGACAACAAACATCTGATTTAGATATTTGGTAAACAGCCCTCCAGCACTCAAGGCAATATTCATCAAGCTTGCCATTAACGCAAACCAAGTACCTTTCTTGCCCTCGGGCGCATAAATAGCCACCAAGGTAAGCATTAACACTTGGGCAATATAGTCAAATGGTGAGGCCATAGCAGTATCAACCAAAGCCACAGTACGTGCATCAAAGCCAAGCATAGTATGAATATCGTAATACATTGCCACAATAGGCATTGAAAGCAATGTACCTATAATGGTTAAGAAAATAAGCACTTCTGCAATGTCTCGCTTGATGATAAATTTAGCCGAGAACCACATGCCAACGAGTGCTATACCACCGCCAATAGCGGACAACTTAGCAAAGAAAGATTCATCAAAACCCAGTATATCAATTTCCCACCAAGTCAAACCTGCGCCGACTGAGGGCATGGCGCGATAAACGAAAATAATGATCATGGCCATTTTGATATGACGAATGGTATTGGCATCTAGATCATTAATCAGATCTGACAATAAGTACAACACAACAGACAGGGAAACAACAAAGACAATTTCTTGTGAATAAGGCACATCGTTATAACCCATCAGCACAATAAAAACAGCAAACAGCAAACCGCCATATAACACATGTTTATTAATGGGCGATACGGGTACTGGATTAAGCTTAACCAATGTCACACCTAAAATAGAAAGCAGCGGCACAAACAGCGCTATTTGGAAAATAACTTGACGATTATCACTAAAGACATCGGCTAACTCACCACCAATCCAGCCGGTGATAAAGATAGCAAAGCCCAGAGACAAGCGAGCCAACACTTGAATGGTGGCTAACTCATGGTTAATGTCTTCTTGTGACTGGTTTTTATCAATAACCTCAGTGGTCATGGTGTCAGCCACCACATCTTGCATAACAAAACCAACCACTGCAATAACACTGGCAAAAACATACACAGCTTTTTTAGAAAAATCCTCAACAATGGCATAATCACCGACAACAGCAATCATCATTAGCGAGCTAATGGTGATTAATACCGCGCCAATATAGACATAGGATTTTCGATTTGAACCAAAGATATTGACACTATCAACCATAGAGCCAAAAATCATTTTCACCGTCCAAGGAACACCTAGCCATACAGCCAATTCAGCCAAATTAGCAGCAGACATATCAAGCGAGTCTTTAACCCAAAAATTTTCAGCAATCGCTGTAAATACACCGCTACCGTATGAAAAATAAATCAACAGTAATGGAATGTAACGCATTCTAAATGCGCGAATTGGGGTTAATAAAATATCTAACATTTGTAAATTAATAATTACAATAACAGTTAGCTATTATAGGTGCTGTGTAGGTTATAATTTGTTTTTTATTAATGACATTTTGGAGATTTTATGGGTTTCATGACTGGAAAGAAAGCATTAGTTGTTGGCGTCGCCTCTAACCGCTCTATTGCTTGGGGCATTGCCGAAGCAATGGCAAAACAAGGGTGCGAAATTGCACTAACTTACCAAAATGAGAAATTAAAAAAACGCGTAGATAAGTGTGCTGCAGTTTGTAACTCTAACATTGTTATTGAATGTGACGTGGCTACTGACGAAGGCATTGAGCAAACCTTTACTGAGCTTAAAAAACATTGGGATAATTTTGATATTATCGTACACTCAGTTGCATTTGCACCTCGAGACGCTCTAGATGGAAACTATATTGAAGCAACAACACGTCAGAATTTTGCAACTGCTCATGATATTAGCTCTTATAGTTTTACCGCTCTTGCTAAGGCAGCAGGAACTATGCTGAACGATAATGGTGCATTATTAACAGTTAGTTACTTAGGTGCTATTCGTGCCATTCCAAATTACAATATTATGGGTGTTGCTAAAGCCTCACTTGAGGCTAATGTCCGATACATGGCTGCAGCACTAGGACCTGATCGTGGCATTCGTGTTAACGCTGTTTCAGCAGGACCAATTAAAACATTGGCTGCTGCTGGTATTAAAGACTTTGGTAAGTTGCTTGATTATGCTGCTGACTCATCTGCTCTTAAGCGCACTGTCACTACCGAAGAAGTGGGTAATGCAGCTGCATTCTTGTGTTCAGACTTAGCTTCTGGCATTACTGGTGAGATAACTTATATTGACTCTGGCTATAGCTTTTACGATAAAGGTCCTGAATAATAACTAAATTGCTTGATACATAAAAAAGCCTTGATCGATCAAGGCTTTTTTATTGTTCATTCGTTTAATGTTAATCGAACTCAACTGTCATAGGGTTGTTGGTATCTTTGGCCTACTGATAAAGTAAACCGTCATAATCTACCTATTTAATCACTATAAGTTTTGATTATATATTTCTATATCTGCCTGCTTGCGAAGCATTTGCAAAATATTAACAAACATTTCATTCGACTCAAAGCCAATCAGGATGTTTTCCAGCGCTTGTTCTGGCACCTTCTTACTAGACGCTTTAAGGGATGATAAATCTATTACTACAGCACTTTGAGCGCCTAAACTTTGAGCGCTAAATACTGAGCCATTGTTTGGCTTAGCTAATGCAAAAACTTTATCAATAATAGCTGCATCGGCCTTGTTCGAATCACGACCAATCCAACCGACATTATTCCATGATAGAGAATTTTTATTCATTAGCGATTCAATAGATTTGTCGTCACCAGCTTTGGCATGCTTCACAATTTGTGTGGCAATACTATCAACAAATGTTTTTGACAATAGGCCAGTTAAATATGTATTGATCTCACTCTCAACTTCATTAAAAGTCTTTTGTCGTTGTGCTAACTTATCTTTCAAGTGCAGAACTACATAGCGATCCCCTCCAAGCTCTAGAACTTCTGAATTCTCATTAGCATTAAGAACGACATTACTAAATGCTGCCTTAAGCATCTTAGGGTCAATCTGAGTATTTTTTCTATTAAAGAAATCAGTAGTTTGCAACTTTAAATTCATCTGACCAGCAAGCTCTTCTAGATTTGCCTCATAAGCCAAATTAGCCATTTGCTCCGTCAGATTATATAAATCTTTTTGCGCTTGAGACTGAGTGTATAAATCAATCAACTCTGATTTAACTTGGTCAAATGGCTTAACCTCGCCTAACTTTATTTTATTTAATCTAATAATATGAAAACCGAACTCTGATTTAATCAAGCCACTTAACTCACCTTCCTTCATGCTGAAAGCACTATCTTCAAAAGCGCCCACCATAACACCACGAGTAAAGAAACCTAAATCACCAGCAGAATCTTTAGAGCCTGTATCTTGGGAGTATTCTGCAGCTAATTTAGCAAAATCACCACCCTTATTTAATAATGCCAACACTTCATTTGCAGCTTTTTCATCATCAATCAGAATGTGCTGAGCCTGACGCTCTTCATCAGTAGTAAATCGAGTTTGCTCATCTTCATAAAAATTAAATAAATCATCATCATTAACGCTAACTTTTTTAGCAATTTCAGCCAATGAAAGCTCAACAAATTGAACTTTGACTTGCTCTGGCGCAAAGAAAGAGTCTTTTTGATTGTTAAAGTAATCCTTAACACTTTGTGTATCAACATTAACCTTAGACGTGTAATCTTTAGCATCTAACCGAATATAAGAAAAATTACGCTGCTGATCGCTTAATTGATGCACTCTACTGAGCTGAGAAGGCAATACAAAAGCAGAATCAAGCAAATTATATTTAACTTGATTTTGAGTTAATTCCTGAGCTTTAATAGATTCATATTTAGCTGGCGTATAACCATTTAATCTTAACAATTGCTTGTATTTGTCAATAGAAAACTTCCCTTGATCTGCAAATAATTCGTTAGACTGAATAATCGTGTTAAGTTCAGTAGCAGTAGTTGCATGAGACATTTTTTCAGCTAATTGATTTAACAAACGCTTATCAACCATTTGATTAATAATTGACTGCTTCAATACTGCATCAAACTCAATGTCGTATTTTTCATCAAGCTTTTGTTGTAGACGTCTTTTTTGCGGATTAAACTCAGCCAAAAACTCCTCTTTGCTGATCTTGTCATCATTGATACTCGCAACAACAACGTTAGAGGCACCAGTAAAATATTCACCAATACCAAATAAAGCGAAAGGAATGGTAATTAAACCAACAATTACATAGGCCAACCAGCCTTTAGTTTTGTTTTTAATTGAACTAAGCATAAGTATGTGAGTTAGTTTGATATCTAAGAATAAATACCAAAAAATTTAAATAATGAAAAACAAGATTATAAACAAAATGTTTATAAGAAAAAAGGGTGTTTTTAGATATATTTAAATATAAGGGAATTCGGATGCCAATACTTGAAAAGTAATGGCGGAGCGGACGGGATTCGAACCCGCGACGTCCTGCGTGACAGGCAGGCACTCTAACCAACTGAGCTACCGCTCCGAAATGTTCTCTTGGTGGGCGATACAAGACTTGAACTTGTGACATTCGCCTTGTAAGGGCGACGCTCTACCAACTGAGCTAATCGCCCAAGAAAACATATGCCTAATACTTACGTGCTAAGCAAGAGGCATATTATACTGAAAAAATCTTATGAGTTAACTGATTCTTTAAGTAATTTACCTGCTTTAAATGCAGGTACTTTAGATGCTTTGATTTGAATCGCTGCACCTGTTTGTGGGTTGCGTCCAGTACGGGCTGCACGATCTCTCACTAAGAAGCTACCAAAACCTGTAATTGCCACACTATCGCCTGCTGACAATGCTGAAGTGATTGCACTTGTTGTTGCGTCTAATGCGCGAGCTGCATCTGCTTTTGTTAAACCTGATGCTTCAGCAATTGATGCTACTAAATCTGACTTATTCATTACTCTATTCTCCTGTTTCGTAATTCATATTTCAATATTGAAATTTGTTAAGCGTTATAAAATGCTTTGAATGAATTATCCATTAAATGTCCATACTGTCAACGCATTTTTATAAAAAATATAGCAAGCCCTATGTATTAGTTTTTGCTGATATTTTAAGCTGTTGAATTAACGGTAAAATTTGTGTTTTCCAGATCTCTAAAGTAAGCTGTCCAACGCGTTTAAACTGGATTATCCCTTGATTATCTACGATAAAAGTCTCAGGCGTTGCGTAAACACCTAACTCTAGACCTAGTTTACCTGTCTTGTCGAAAATAATTTTATCATAAGGGTTTCCCAGTCTATTTAAGAAAAACTCACCTTCTTTGCGAGTATCTTTGTAATTAACACCCAGCATTTGCACTGAATCGTTTTTACTAATGTTGATTAGCATTTGATGTTCTGCACGACAAGTTACACACCATGAAGCCCAAACATTGACCAATGTTATATTGCCCTTCAATAAGGAGTGTGTGGTGTATTTTTCTTTAGTTGAAAAATCTTCAACTTCTATATTTGGGAATGACTTGCCAATTAGTGGCGAAGGTAGTTTTTTGGTATCTCGACCCAAGCCATCAAATAAAAACCAAGCTAGCGCTATAAAAATAACTAACGGTAAAAACTTACCCATTATTTTTCAGCACTCTTTTTAAGCGATGCGGCTACTTCTGGCGGCATGTAATTCTCATCATGCTTGGCAAGCACTTCTGTTGCTATAAATATGCCATCGACCAATGAGCCAGTAGTAATAATACCTTGTCCTTCTCTAAAAAGATCTGGCAGAATTCCTTCGTACTTAATGGTAAAGCTATTGGCATTATCTGTGACACCAAAGGTTACCTTGATGCCGTCACGCTTAACACTATTCATTGACACCAGCCCACCTAAACGAAAGCTCTTGCCCTCTGGCGCCTTGCCTTCAATTACGTCAGTTGGTGAAAAGTAATATAAAAGATTTTCACTAAATGCCTTTAAGCCAAAATAGCCTGCCAAACTTACCCCAGCAACTAATATAGCTACCAGCATCATTCTGCTTTGTCTTTTTGTCATGTTGATTAATTCCTTGAGTATTTGATACGTAATTGTTTAATTGTGTTTTTATGGATAGATCTAGTTCTAATGAATAAAGTTGCAATAACAACAAACGTCATTAGGTATGAAAACCAAATATAAAACGCATATTTACCATATGGTAAAAACGAAAAGTATTCTGCCAGTGTCATTAGCCTTTCTCCGTGATGATTTTTTTAACCCATCCACTATTCTGCTCTTGAATTAACACTTCATCTCGTGCACGCATTAACAACAAAAGACCATATAGTAGTTTAAATGAAATACCCATTAATACCAATGGTAACAACATATCAGAATGAATGGCTGGCTGTGATATTTTCTCAATAGAGCTGATAGAGGCGCCTTGGTGAAGTGTATTCCACCAAGTGACTGAATAATGAATAATTGGTAAGTTAATCAAACCAACAATAGCTAGAATTGAGCTTGCCTTTGCAGCTGTTTTTGGATTGTCAAATGCGTTATTAAGTGACATATAAGCCAAGTACAAAAATAACAAAATTAACTCACTGGTCAGTCGCGCATCCCAAACCCACCATGTTCCCCACATGGGTTTACCCCATACAGCACCTGTGACGAGCGCTAAAAATGTAAATGAAGCGCCAATTGGTGCAGAAACCTTGGCTACAACATTGGCTAATTTAATCTGCCAGATCAATCCAATTGCACCCGATATAGCCAATACTAAATACACAAACATACTCATCCATGCAGCTGGCACATGAACATACATAATACGGTAGCTTTCACCTTGTTGATAATCAGCTGGCGCAATAACCAAGCCCCAATACAAACCAACCAGAGTGATAACAATAAACGGATACAAAAGCCAAGGAATAATTTTGGCACTTATTGAATAGAAATTTTTAGGTGAGGCGAATGCCTGAATCCATTTCCACATAATTTATCTTTTAATAAAATCTGTGAATTATTTTAAGGATTTTTTGGCTACATTGTTGCGTAAATAAGTTGGTAATGGTAAATGACCATCCATTGGCTGTTTATTACTTATATGTATTAATGCCATCTCAATTAGATTCTCGGCTTTAGGATAAAAGTCTGACTGATAATTACTAACACCAGTAGAACTACTTAACGCTTGTTGGTATGCACCCCAGCCAGTGCCAACACCAATATAATCAACCCCAAGTTGAGGTGCAGATTCAGGCTTAAGAATGGCTTCATCGATCAAGTTATTATTTTCATAAACACCCCAATAAACTTCATTCATACGAGCATCCAAACAAACCGCAATTTTATTGGTATTAAATTTTTGGCTTGCACCATAGCCCACAACTGCTAACGTTGAAAATCCTAAGGTTGGAATATCGAATGCTAATGACATTCCTTGCACAACGCTGATACACATACGAACACCTGTAAAAGCACCGGGCCCTTTGGTATACACGATTAAATCCAAATCTTGAATACACAAACCTGTCTCATTTAAAACCTCATCACACAAAGGTAAAATCAATCCTGAACTTTTTGCCACATCTTTAATAAAACGTGATGTTTTGTGTGACTGAGTATAAAGACTGACCGAGCAAACTTCGGTACAGGTATCAATGGCAAGTATATTTTTCATAAGTTGTAATGGATTGATGCGGTAATCTCTTTTTACTTATTTTACAATCTTTTCATACTTGTGATACAGACTCAATACTAATTGTCTACGCTTAGCCAATCGCTGTGGATATTTAATTGGATGGTAATAACTAGGACCCTTAACCATGGCCACCAAGGTTGCTACTTCTTCCAAGGTAAGCCTATCAATATCATTATTAAAATAGAACTTTGCAGCTTGAGCAAAACCATGTATGGCTAAATTACCCTTTTGACCCAGGTAAACACTATTCATATAATAATTAAGAATAAAATTTTTATCAAAAGACAATTCTAGCAATACAGCCATCAACACTTCTTTAAGTTTTCGATCAATTCGCCTCTCACGCGTCAGTAATTCATTTTTAATAAGCTGCTGAGTAATAGTACTAGCGCCGCGAATGGGTTTGTCATATAACCAATAATCACGCAACACTCTGGCAATTTCTTTAAAATCAACACCAGAATGATTAAAAAATGATTGATCTTCAGTTAATAACAGCATATTAACCACAACCTTAGAAGACGGAATGTAATCCACTTGAAGTGTTTTATTTGAAAAGTGACTAACAACCAATGAATTAAGAAAAAATATATTAGTTACGATCGACAAAAAAGTAACAATCGCGAGGATCCCAATCCAACGACTAAATTTTGTATGCTTAAAAAATGAGGATTTAATGTTCATTAATTTTCATTTTAACAAAATCATTCATTGTGTGCTTTTTCAATGTTTAATAAAAATCAATGGTTTTATAATTGTGAATAACACTGAATTAGTATAAAATACCCACTCCCTTGCTTGAGAACATGGTGTTCCAAGCTATTATTAATAACCATAAGGAGATACAACTCATGAGACATTATGAGATTACACTTATTGTGCACCCTGACCAATCGGCTCAAGTAAGCACAATGATGGATAACTACAAAGAAATTATTACAACTGGCGGTGGAAAATTGCACCGTGAAGAAGACTGGGGCCGTAAGCACCTAGCTTACCCAATCAACAAAATTTATAAAGCGCATTACTTATCAATGAACATTGAATGTGATCAAGATACGCTTGATAAGCTTAACTATAACTTCCGTTTTAACGACGCAATCCTTAGAAACTTAATTCTTTCTGAAGATAAAGCAATCACTGAGCCTTCAATCATGATGACGGCTAAAGACGAAGACACTAAACCAGTTAGAAAATAGGAGTTTATTATGGCTAAGCAACAAAAGAGAAAACGTAGACCTCAAATTAAAGTTAACACTTTTTGTCGTTTCAAAGCGGCAGGTGTTGAAAGAATCGACTATAAAGATGTTGATACATTGTTGAAGAATATTGATGAAAGTGGCAAGATCACACCATCAAGAATGACAGGTACTAGCGCTAAGTTTCAGCGTCAGTTAACAACTGCCATTAAGAGAGCTAGATTTTTAGCTCTAATTCCTTACACTGATAAGCACAAGAAATAGGAGTAACGATCATGCAAGTAATTTTATTAGAGACAATTCAAAAAGTAGGCGCTTTAGGTGATTTAGCTAATGTTAAAGCTGGTTATGCACGTAACTACTTAATTCCACGTGGAAAAGCTAAACCTGCAACTAAAGCAAACTTAGCTGAGTTTGAAACATTAAAGGCTGACTTACAAGCTAAAGAAGCTGCTGCATTATCAGCTGCTCAAACAATTGAAGCCAAAATGGCCGACACAATTTGTACAATTACAGCAAATGCTGGTGATGAAGGTAAGTTGTTTGGTTCTATTACAACAGCTGATATCTCTGAAAGCCTTGCTAAAGCTGGATTTGAAGTTGAAAAGCGTACTATCAACATGTCTGAAGCGATTCGCCATACTGGTGAATATAATGTTAGCGTAACACTGCACTCATCTGTTTCAGTAGCGATTAAAGTTGTTGTAGAGGCTCAAGAAGAAGAGTAATAATTTAACTTAGAATTGAGTTAAAATTAAGAACCCTCGCAAGAGGGTTTTTTATTTTTTAGGCAATCCCATGGATATCGAAAACATCAAAATTCCACCTAATTCGCTTGATTCAGAGCAATCTGTTTTAGGCGGACTTCTATTGCACAATGATACTTGGGATCAAATAGCTGACATCTTAACTGCGGTTGATTTCTACAATGCTTCACATCGAATAATCTTTGAGGCTATTTCAACTCTACTACAACACGATAAACCTGCTGACATTTTGACTGTCAAAGAGCATGTTAAAAAAAATGGCAATGAAGAGACCATTGGTGGTTTTGTTTATTTGGCTCAAATTGCTGAAAATACGCCCAGTATTTCTAATATCGAAGCCTATGCCAAGCATGTTCGTGAGCTTAGTGTTTATCGTCAGTTAATTATTGCTAGTCATGAAATTGCTGACACCGCTTACAATCCTAAAGATATGGAAGTTCAGCATCTACTCGACTTATCAGAAAAGAAAATCTTTGAAATCGCTGAGCAAGTCACTCGTGGCAAACAAGATGTTGTTAATGTTAAAGACATCATCAAAGACGTGGTTAACCGCGTACATGAGATGCAAGAATCTGATGGTGTTACTGGCCTTGAAACGGGATTTACAGAACTGGACAATATCACCTCAGGATTACAAAATGGTGATTTAATTATTGTTGCCGGGCGCCCTTCCATGGGTAAAACAGCCTTTTCAATGAATATTATTGAGCATGTTGCTATTACTGCCAAAGAGCCGAAGCCTGTAGCTGTATTCAGCCTGGAGATGCCTACTGAATCATTAGTTATGCGCATGATCTCTTCTTTTGGCCATATTAAAGGTGAAAATCTAAAAGGCACCATGACTGAAACTGACTGGAATAGCTTTAATCATGCAGTATTAGCATTAGAAAAATCAACTGTACTAATTGATGAAACTCCATCTATAACTCCAACTGAAATTAGAGCAAAATGTCGTCGTCTTAAGCGCCAATATCCAGACTTAGCATTAATCATGGTGGACTATTTACAACTAATGGTTGTTCATGGAAAGAGTGATAATCGCGTTCAAGAAATTTCAGAAATTTCTCGATCTTTAAAGGCACTTGCTAAAGAAATTAATGTGCCCGTTATTGCTTTATCACAACTTAACCGTGGTGTTGAGTCACGCCCTAAAGCGGGAAAGGGTCGTATGCCGCAAATGTCTGATTTACGTGAATCAGGAGCAATTGAGCAAGACGCAGATATTATTGCTTTTATCTATCGTGATCAACAATATCATGACGACTCTTATTCCAATCCTGAAGAAATTGGCAAAGCAGACTTGCAAATTGCCAAACATCGTAATGGTTCAACAGGCAGAATTAAACTTGCTTTTGTTGGTGAATACGCACGCTTTGAAAATCTTGCTAATGAGGATCAATTCCAAGGTATGCCAGATGAGCATATGGACGCCGCCTATAACAACAACATGGCTAATTTTGATCAAGAGCCCTTCTAGACTTTTATGCACGCTGTAGCAGCCATATCACAATCAGCACTAACTCATAACTTAAACGTTGTTCGAACACAAGCTCCTCATTCAAAAATAATATGCATGGTTAAGGCTAATGCTTATGGTCATCGTTTTGATCTAATCAAACCCTTATTACAATGTGATCTTTTGGCTGTTAGCGAGCTGAGTGAGGCTCGTACACTAAGACAATATACTGCACTGCCTATTTTATTATTATCTGGCGTTTTTAATGAGCATGATCTTAATGAGGCGATTAAATTAGACTGTCATTTAGTTTTGCATGATTTATCGCAATTATCAATTATTTGCAGCAGTAAACAACCTATTTCTGTTTGGTTAAAAGTTGACACGGGCATGCATCGTTTAGGCTTATCTCCATCTGAGCTAAGTATTTGTTTAGAACAGATCAATAGCCATTCAAACATTCGCATGGAATGTATTATGAGCCATTTTTCTTGTGCCGATGAGCCAGAAAACACCAACAATTTAAAACAACTTAACTACTTTAATCAGATTAAAGTGGGCGGTATTAATCGTTCAATAGCCAATTCTGCCGCAATCCTTAGCCTACCTCAATCACATTTTGAGTATGTGCGCCCAGGCATCATGCTGTATGGCGTATCTCCGTTTTCAACCGTAGATGAAAAACTACAACCAGTGATGGAGTTATCTGCACCGATTATGAGTGTTAAATCTATAGATAAGGGCGACTCTGTTGGCTATGGATCAAGCTGGACAGCTAAGCAAAATACCAAAATTGCTATAATCGGTATTGGCTATGGTGATGGCTATCCTCGCCATGCAAAAAACGGCACGCCTGTTTTAATTAATAACACCTTATGCTCTCTAATTGGTCGAGTTTCAATGGATTTAATTTGTGTTAATATCGGAGATTTGAACGCATCTGTTGGCGATAAAGCTATCCTCTGGGGGCATGATAAACTTCATGTTGAGACAGTTGCAAAACATAGCAATACCATTGGCTATGAACTGTTAACCAGTGTTAGTAGTCGTGTTGATTTTATAGTACATGATTAAACTTATTCAAATTAGCGATTGTCATATTGATGACCAAGTAATGACAATGGGTGTCAATACTCAGGAAAATTTAAAGAAAGTTGTTAAAAAACTTTCTGATTATGAATTTGACGTTATGTTGATTAGTGGTGACTTAACTCATAATGGCACACCCAGTTCTTACGCTCGAATAAAGGAAATACTCGCCCCTATTAACACCCCAATCCATGTGATTGGCGGCAATCATGATAATCTTATTCAGCTCAACACCATCTTTAAAGATAATATTTTAAATTCTACTAAGCTTGGCAATTGGCAGATTATTGGCATTGATTCAGTACAATTAAATAAAGCTAGCGGTCTATTAACCAAAGAAGCTTTAAATGACCTTGATCAAAAGCTTTCAGACTCTAATTCTGAATACATTATAGTAGTTCTGCATCATCCGATCGTTTCTATGAATAGTAGCTGGGATGATAATTTATCACTAGAAAACCCAGGAGATTTACTCCAGGTATTAAACAAACATTCTAAAATACGCTGTGTGGTATTTGGACATGCACATGAATCTGCTAGCTTTAATCATGAGCCCTTTGCGATTGTTTCTTGCCCGTCAACTGCTCTACAATATAACAAAGAGTCAAGAATTGGCTTTAATGAATTTACTCTGTATGATAACGGCCAAATAGACTGGACAACACAATGGATTTAGAGACTAAATATTTAAACGATTTATATAACTCTCGCCAAGCAAAAACATACAGTGATGTAAGCGCTTTGTTCGAATCAAACTACTTAAAAATATTAAAGCTTATTCCACTGCTCAAACAAACCGCGCATCATAGTATTATTCATCATGACGCTGCAGCCGATCTACACTTGATGGTTGATCAACGTTTTACCCATACTGGCATTTTTACACTGACGCATATTCTTGATGGATCGATTCATAAACCTGATATTAAATTTAAAGTTTATTTTGATGTACAACTGCTGGAGGTAATCTCAGTATGTAATGAGACGACACTTAACTCTAGCCACCCATTTCTAGCTCAGTGTAACGATATGAATATACAATGGGAACTTAATCTTTTCATAGAGAAGTGGCTAGATTACTGTTTAGACAAATACCAAGGAAAATCATGGCAGATGCTGTAGACCCAAAAGCTAAAAATAAATTAGTAATTGCAATTTCATCACGAGCATTATTTGATTTAGATGAGTCTCACCAAATTTTCAAACAACAAGGTGTTGAGGTGTACGCTAAACATCAAGAAGAAAATGAAGATGTGATTTTACCGCCAGGTGTTGGTTTTTCGCTAGTTAAAAAATTATTAGCACTAAACACCAAGAAAAATCCCATTGATGTAATTTTACTTTCTAGAAATAGCGCGGATACTGGATTACGTATTTTTAACTCAATTGAGCACTATGGATTAAACATTTCACGTGCAGCATTTACTCGCGGCGAAAGTACGCACAATTTAGTAGGCGCCTTTGAGGCTGATCTATTTCTATCAAGTAATTATCAAGATGTGCAAAAAGCATTGGAATCTGGATTTGCTGCAGCTTCAATTGTTGGGGAAGGCTCAAAAGACTCTCACGCAACCCAGCTACGTATTGCATTTGATGGTGATGCGGTTATCTTTTCTGATGAAGCGGAAAGAATTTATCAAGAAAAAGGTATTGATGCTTTCGAAGAGAATGAAAAAAAATCAGCCAATATTGAGTTAAAGGCTGGACCATTCAAGTGCTTTTTAAAATCATTGCATAAAATTCAGTCAGCTTTTCCAGTTGAAAACAACCCAATTCGTACCGCCTTGGTTACGGCTCGATCAGCACCTTCTCACAAACGAGTTATTCACACTATGCGCGAATGGGGCATACGTATTGATGAGTCATTCTTTCTTGGTGGACTTGATAAAGGCATTTTCTTGAAAGAATTTGGGGCAGATATTTTCTTTGATGATCAGCATTCTCACTGCGAATCCGCTTCTCAATATGTACCAACTGGCCATGTGCCAAATGGAATTTCTAATTCTTGATTTTTGACTTTAGAGATTTTTATGCTAATGCAACAGTAACTGCAAAAATTATTCTTATTACTATTATTCGTTATTTTTTTCTGGCTAAATTAATTTAAAACTCAGGCCCTATAACTGTTATTGGAAAAATCTTGCTGTTTGTTTTCTTTGTTGCTGATATTTTTCTACTGATAAACTTACATTTATTTTTTTCGAATCAATAGTCTTTATTGGTATTTTTATTAATTACAAATCAGTTCCATGCTAAACCAGTAAGGCGCTTGTTTTTATTGGTAAAATAGCCTCAATTCAATCTCGATCTCGATATACCTTCATGAGTAATAAAATCCAGGCCATACGCGGCATGAACGACCTACTGCCTAAAGATTCTGATCTTTGGGGTTTTGTAGAGCGCAACATTGCTGATTTGTTTATCTCATATGGCTATAAAAATATACGCACACCTTTGGTAGAAAAAACAGATACTTTCTGTCGAGCCATTGGCCAAGCAACTGATATTGTTGAAAAAGAAATGTATTCTTGGAAAGAGTCTAACGGTGAATCTTTAAGTTTACGTCCCGAGGGTACTGCAGGTTGCGTGCGCATGATGATAGAGCACAACCTCCCGCGTGAAGGCATTCAAAAAGTCTTTTATCAGGGCGCCATGTTCAGACATGAGCGTCCACAAAAAGGTCGTTACCGACAATTTCATCAAGTAGGTCTCGAGGTATTTGGCGCTGAAGATGCTAAAGTCGATGCAGAATTGATGATGATGACTCACAATCTATGGCAACAATTAGGCTTAAAAAATCTCACACTTGAAATAAACACACTGGGCTCTAACGAAGCAAGGGCCGCTTATCGAGATATTTTAGTTGATTATTTTTCAGAACATAAAAGCCAACTTGACGAAGACAGTCTTCGACGTCTAGAAACCAATCCTTTAAGAATTTTGGATAGTAAAAATCCAGACATGCAGGTACTAATCAACAGTGCACCAAAACTGATGGATCATTTGGATGATGACTCTGCCAAGCACTTCGATGAATTTAAAGCCTACCTTCAATGCTTGAATATTGAGTTTGTTATCAATACTCGCCTAGTTCGCGGACTTGATTATTACAATCGCACTGTATTTGAATGGACCACAACTGATTTAGGCGCGCAAGGCACCATTTGTGCGGGTGGTCGTTATGATGGCTTGGTTGAAAAAATGGGTGGAAATCCAACCAAAGCTGTTGGTTTGGCTATTGGTTTAGAGCGTCTTATTTTATTACTAGAGGAACAAAATACAGAAATAACAAATTACAAGCAATCCATTTATATAGTGACACTTGGCGATAAAGCGCAACTTAAATCAATGCAAATAGCTGCTGAACTTCACAACACCTTACCAAATTTTGTTATCTATAACGATATAAGTATGGCAAGTTTTAAAAGCCAATTTAAAAAGGCAAATAAAGCTAAAGCCGACTTTGCTCTAATTCTTGGCGAGGAAGAATTAAACAACAACCAAGTAAGCATTAAGCCATTAAAATCTCAAGACCAACAACAAACCTTTAGCCTTGATGAGGCGATCAAATTTTTTAAGGATTAAAAATGAAAAACTTTATTGAAATTGGAAAAACAGAAGATGAGCAAGCTCAGCAAATTAAAAAATGGATAAAAGAAAATGGCCCGCAAATTATTGCAGGTATTGCGCTTGGCTTGGGTGGTATTTGGGGTTTGGGCGCTTATAAAGCACATGAATATCAACAAACAATCGAGGCAAGAGCGCTTTACCTAAATAGCAATACCACTGCGCTTGAAGAGCTTAATACTAATCATTCAGATAGTGGCTATTTGCCACAAGCAACATTAATGCAAGCAAAAATCGCTGCTAAAGATAAAGACTATAAGCTAGCCTTGCAATATTTATCCCCACTAATGACTGATGATAACTCGTTAATTGCCAAAGTTGCAACCATGAGAACTGCCAGCATACAATTAGAGTTGGGTAGCTTTTCGGAAGCAATCGCTACACTTGATAATACCACTGCTGGTCAATTTGACGGCCTTTATAGCCAATTAAAAGGCGATATTTATGTTGCTGATAATAACATTGATGAAGCTAAAAAATATTACAGACTTGCCTTATCACAAATCTCGAAAGACTCCGAATTACAAAGTTTAATTAACATTAAACTTGCCGACCTTAACTAACTTAAAACTACTATGGGCTTACCTACAATCTCACTCGTTGGACGCCCAAATGTTGGCAAATCCACCCTTTTTAATAGACTTGTCGGATCTCGTCAGGCGCTAGTATCTGATTTTGAGGGTTTGACTCGTGATCGTCAATACGCTGAAATTCTACTAGATGAAGATACTGATACTTTTGTCACCATTATTGATACTGGCGGCCTAACCAATGAAGATAATATTGTTGACAGTGGCATTGAGGGGCAGGTATTAAGCGCTCTTGAAGAGTCCGATATTATCTATTTCATTGTTAGTAGTCGAGATGGTGTTATTGGACTAGATTTGGAAATTTCTGCTCGTCTTAGACGCCTAAAAAAGAAAATAATTCTAGTCTGTAACAAAGCAGAAGGCCTGAATGAATCGCTAGCTGCAGAGTTTTACGAGCTGGGCTTAGGTGAGCCTAAGTTAATTTCTGCTGAACACAACCAGGGGATTTGCGAATTAATTGATTACACATTACCCCTCCTTCCGCAACTAGAAGAAGAGGAAGAAGAGGAGGAAGAGATTGAGGGTATTGCTGTTGCTGTTTTAGGCAGGCCTAATGTTGGTAAATCAACCCTAATTAATCGCATTCTTGGTGAGGAACGTGTTTTAGCAATCGATATGCCAGGCACTACGCGTGATAGCATCTATATTCCGTTTGAACGCGAAGGTCAAAAATACACGCTTATTGATACTGCAGGTATTCGTCGCAAGCGCTCAACTCATGAAAAAATTGAAATTTTCTCAATTATTAAAGCTATTGATGCACTTGATCGCTCTCATGTTGTTGTTTTAGTATTGGATGCTCGCGAAGGTGTAACTGAACAAGATGCGACACTTCTTGGTATGATTTCTGACAAAGGTCGTGCATTGTTAATTGTTATCAACAAATGGGATGGTTTAGATGAATATCAAAAATCTGAAGTTAAGCGTAAGCTAGATGTAAAACTCTCTTTTGTTAACTATGCCAGTGTACATTATATTTCTGCATTGCATGGTTCTGGTGTTGGTAAATTGTTTGCACCTATTATTAAGTCATTTACAAATGCTGGTACTAAGCACTCAACTTCGACGTTAAATAAAATCTTAGAGTTGGCTAATCATGGGCATCAGCCACCACCAGTAAAAGGCAGGCGTTTAAAAATTAAATACGTGAACCAGACTGATGTCTTTCCACCGACACTCACCTTTCATGGTAACCATCTTCAAAATGTTCCAAATGCCTATGATCGCTACCTAAAGAATTTCTTTATCAATGCACTTAAGTTAACCAATACACCGGTTAGAATCGAATATAAGAGTGGTGAGAACCCATTTAAAGATAACAAAAATGAGCTTAGTGCACGTCAGGTAACTAAAAAACGTCGCTTAATGCAATTTATTAAGAAGCGTAAGAAGCGTAAGTAAATTTTATCTGTGCATCTGATCGATTAATCTCTACCAACAATTCACAATAAGAGTTCTCAAGAATCATAGCTTGAGATGGATCATCGCTACACGCGCAACCCGATAAGATTTCACTAAAAAATACGCCTATTTTTAAACTAATGGTTTTTTGTGTTGCGGAGCTTGTTAGGATGGTTGATTCAATGCTAGTCTCATCAATGACACCACTATGAGTGCAGCAGTCCATTAAAGGCAGATCTTTAAGGCTTAATGCGTTAAAAGTCAGCTTAAAAACTCGGGCAAAGTCATCAGTACCCCAAGAATCTAAGGCCCGATTAAATACCATAGGAATTACTACAAAAACCTTAAGAAGAAAGGATTAAATTGTGTGCTTCGTTAGCAGCTTTAACAAAACTCTCAAATAATGGATGCCCATCACGAGGTGTAGAGGTAAATTCTGGATGGAATTGACAAGCAACAAACCACGGATGATTTTTAACCTCAACCATTTCAACCAAAGTACCGTCAATTGATTTTCCAGAAATTACTAATCCTGCTTCTTCAATCTGCTGAATCAAGGTATTGTTAACTTCATAGCGATGACGATGACGCTCAGTAATTACTGATGCGCCATATACTTCTTTAGCTAGCGACCCTTCCGCTAATGCACACTCTTGACCACCCAGGCGCATAGTACCACCCAGATCAGAATCCATATCTCGCGTTTGCTTAGAACCGTCTTCATCTTGCCATTCGGTAATTAAAGCTACAACAGGATGGGTTGTATCTGAGTTAAATTCAGTACTATTAGCATCAGCCATGCCAGCAACATTTCGTGCATATTCAATCACAGCAACTTGCATACCTAAACAAATACCCAAGTAAGGCACGTTGTTTTCACGAGCATACTGAACAGTTGCAATTTTACCTTCAACACCACGATTACCAAATCCACCTGGAACTAATATTGCACTCATTTCAGTTAAACAATCTGTTCCATTTTTTTCAATTTCTTCAGAATCAAAATAATGAATATTAACCTTAGTGCCAGTATTAAGACCTGCGTGCAATAACGCCTCAGACAATGATTTATAAGCCTCTGTTAGATCAATATACTTACCTACCATGGCAATATCAACACTAGAGACTGGGGAATTAAGTTTCTCAACAACACGATCCCATTCACTCAGATCTGTTGGGTTGCAATCTAATGCAAGTCTTTGCACAACAATATCATCCAAACCCTGATCATGAAGTGCTCTCGGCACTTTATAGATAGTATCCACATCAAGTGATGTAAAGACCGAATCTGCTTGTACGTTAGTAAATAGAGCGATTTTGGCACGCTCTGCATCAGGTAACGGATGCTCTGAACGACAAATTAAAATATCAGGCTGAATACCAATGCCGCGTAATTCTTTTACAGAGTGCTGAGTTGGTTTTGTTTTTAGCTCGCCCGCCACTTTAATGTAAGGCAATAACGTCAAATGAATGAATAATGTGTTTTCACGACCTAGCTCAAGACCCATTTGTCTAATAGCCTCTAAAAATGGCAGTGATTCGATGTCACCAGCAGTACCACCAATCTCAACCAATGCAACATCTGCACCTTTAGCACCTGCTTCTGCCAATGCTTTAATTTCATTAGTAATATGTGGAATAATTTGAACGGTAGCACCTAAATAATCACCACGACGTTCACGTTCAATCACGTTTTCATAAACTCGACCTGCAGTGAAATTGTTTTTCTTGCCAAGCTTTTGACGAATAAAACGCTCGTAGTGACCTAGGTCTAAATCTGTCTCAGCACCATCATTGGTAACAAAAACCTCACCATGCTGGAATGGACTCATTGTGCCAGGATCAACATTAATATAAGGGTCAAGCTTAAGCATGGTCACATTAAGACCGCGTGATTCTAGAAGTGTAGCTAGTGAAGCTGAAGCAATGCCCTTACCCAAAGAAGAGACCACGCCGCCAGTAATAAAGATGTATTTTGTAGGCACTTGAAAAGTAACAAAGTTGAAAGGCTTATGATACCCTAAGGCGTTATAATATAGATCATCAAAATATAAAGTAATTGCAATATGCAGTACAAACAGTTTGTTTCTCGCCTATTTATCTACTTAAAGCCACACGTTGGCAAGCTTGTCTTTACCTCAGTAATGATGATACTTGCAACCACATTGGAAAGTTCAATCCCGGAAATCACTGGGCGTATTGTTGATGATTTATTTGCTGCAAATCGTCAAACAGACACTGCCTTTATTTATGCCTTAGTTTTATTTGGTGTGATTGTATTAAGCTCTATTTTTGCATTAACTTCAATTGCCGCTAGCTCTTGGGTGTCTAATAAAGTCATCATGGATTTGCGTCAGGATATGTTTGCCAAATTACTCAAACTTCCTAAATCTTATTTTGATCAGCACCCTACTGGAAAAACCCTTTCTAAACTCACCTTTGATGTAGAGCAAATTGCAGCGGCGGCTTCTACTATTTGGCTAGATTTTATCAAATCATCTCTGTCTGTTATTATTCTTACAAGTTATCTTTTTTATAAAAACTGGCAACTTAGCTTAACCCTATTAGTATTATTACCGTTAGTCTATTTCGCAGTCAAGCTTTCTTCTAATCGTATGCGTAGCGCTAGTACAAAAGTACAGCAATCCATGGGTAGTATGACCCACCTGCTTGATGAAAACATCTCTGGCTCTTCTCTGATTAAAATTTATCATGCGCAAACACAAGAAAGCACTAAATTTAATAATCTAATTAAAAACATCCGTCAACAGCGCTTTAAAGTGGATATGACTGGCGCCCTTAATTCAGGCTTTGTTAATATCTTGATTGGTTTGTCACTAGGTAGTGTGGTTTATTTTTCATCCACTTCATTGCAAATGAGTGCCGGTGAATTTCTATCCTTCTTTACCGCGATGGGTATGCTAGTCAAACCTGCAAAAAGCTTAGTTAATATTAACAAGCCATTGCAAATCGCAATAGCTGCTGCGGAAAGTGTATTTGAATTGTTAGACGAAGTTGAAGAAAAGAATCAAGGCAATAAATCACTGAAAAACACCAAAGGTGCCATTAAGTTTAACAATGTGTCTTTTGGTTATTCAGCTGAATCAACGGTACTTAATAATATCAATCTTGACATAAAATCTGGCGAAACCATTGCATTGGTAGGCTCAACTGGTAGTGGTAAAACGACCATTATCCAGCTCATTGCACGTTTTTATTCACCCTCCAAAGGTTCAATTACCATTGATGGTGTTGATATCAATGAGCTTGAGATTGACTCATTACGTTCACAGATATCTTTTGTGGATCAAAGTGTACGTCTATTTAACGATACCGTTAAAGGTAATATCGCCCTGGGCCAGCCTAACTCTATGAGTGATAAACAAATAAAACATGCGGCAGAAGTTTCTAACGCTACGGATTTTATTTCAAAAATGGATGGTCAATTTAATGCTCATATTGGGGAAGATGGCACCAAGCTTTCTGGAGGGCAGCGCCAGCGTTTAGCCATTGCTAGGGCAGTTGCCAAAGATAGTCCAATTTTAATTCTAGATGAAGCAACTTCAGCGTTAGATTCTGCAACTGAAAAACAAGTTCAAGCTGCAATCGATGAGATGCAAAAAGATCGTACCACCATTATTATTGCTCATCGTCTAAGCACTATTAAAAAAGCAGATCGTATTATTGTTCTTAAAGCGGGTGATATTATTGAACAAGGGTCACATCAAGAACTATTGGCGACCGAAGGTGAGTACGCGGGGCTTTATAATCACCAATTCAAAGGCTAGCTGTCAAATCTATTAAAAACCTGTTGGTCAGTTTTAGCTTTTAACAACAATCATTTTATGTTCAAGCATATCTTTCATGGAATATCCGATACCGCCTATGCCATAACCTGAGTGTTTGCGCCCAGCAAATGGCATCCAGTCCACTCGAAAGGTAGTGTAATCATTAATCATCACTGCGCTGGCTTCAAGTTTTTTGGCTACATCCATAGCAAGAGAGATATTGCTACTAAATATAGCTGCCTGGAATGATACATCCAAACTATTGGCATCTCGAATTGCATCATCTATATTCTGATAGCCATATAGACATACCACAGGTGCAAAAATCTCTTGAGTCGATACTTTTGAATCCTTAGATGGGTTTAGTAAAATAGTTGGCTCATAACTAACCTCGTTGATTCGTTTACCACCGCATAATAATTCAGCCCCCTCCTCAATAGCTTCATTTACCCAAGTTTCTATTCTGTCAGTCTCTTTAGGGGAGATTAGCGGCCCTAAATCTGAATCCTCATTAATAGCATCACCGACTATTTGAGTCTTAGCAAGGTTGGCAATTTTTTGCGCTAAATCAGCTAGCTTATTATTAGGTACATACACTCTTTGAACTGAAACACAAACCTGACCAGAGTGATACATACTGGCTTTTACCAAACCAGAAACAAAGCCATCTTCATCTTCACTGGAATCAAAAATAAGCGGTGCAACACCACCATGTTCAAGTGCACAACGCGTACCAGGTGCGAGCTTTGATTTAAGATACCAGCCTACTTTAGCAGAGCCAATAAAACTAAAAAAAGCCACACGTGGATCGGTAACTAATTTTTCAGAATTTTCACGATTGGTGATTGCCACTTGTACCCAGCCTTCTGGCAAGCCTGCTTCAATGACCAACTCCGCTAGACGTAAACAACATAGTGGTGTTACTGTTGCTGGCTTAATAATCACCGGACAACCTGTAGCAATGGCAGGAATTATCTGATGAATGGCTAAGTTAAGTGGGTGATTAAATGCGCTCACTGCTACCACCACACCAATCGGCTCCATTACCGTAAACGCTTTTCTGCCAGCACCAGCTGCACTAAGATCCATTGGTATTTCTTCGCCTTTAATATCTTGCATTTCACGAATGGCGATATGAATACCACCGACGGCACGCGTCACTTCCACACGAGCATCACCAATTGGCTTACCACCTTCATTAGCAATAAGCTTTGAAAACGCTTCGTGCTCATTATCAACTAATTCAGCCAACTTCTGTAACACGCTAATTCTTTCATATACTGGCAGACATCCTTGATGATGTAGATTTTTTGCCGTTGACAACATTGCATCTACATCTATAGAATTATGCATGGTTAATTCGGCCAGTGTTTTTCCAGTATAAGCTTGAGTAACGCTTAGAGTTTCTTGAGTCATAATATTTTCCTAATGATCAAATTGCTTTAAATCATCTAATAATGTTTTGGTATTTTGTGAGTAGTCAATTGGCAGATCGATTACATGAACGCCGCCATCAGCAAATGCTTGTTCCATTGTAGGGATCAGCCCATTGCTTGAAGCGATTCGATGACCAGTTGCGCCATAGCTTTGTGCATACATAACAAAATCAGGATTATTAAAGTCTAGTGCAAAATCAGTTAAATCTTGGGCCGCTTGTTTCCATTTAATCATACCGTAACCATTATCATTAAAAATAATGGCAATCAGGTTTAGCTTAAGACGCACTGCTGTTTCCAACTCTTGTGAATTCATCATAAAACCACCATCACCACATACAGCAACCACTTGACGATCTGGATACATCAATGCACATGCTATGGCTGAAGGTAAGCCTGCACCCATAGTTGCCAAAGCATTATCAAGCAATAGAGTATTCGGCTGATAAGTGTGGTAATGCCTAGCAAACCAAAGCTTAAACATGCCATTGTCAAGCGTAACAATACCATTTTTGTCCATCACTTTACGCACATCAGCCACCACACGCTGTGGCAACATTGGAAAAGATGTGTCATCATCAAGTGCATGTATAGCTTCTCTAGTACGCTGACGAATAGCCTCAAGCCACTCATTATTACAAGCTAGGCACCCACTCAATGCTGTAGTTATTCTATCTATCGAATTACTAATATTACCTACCACCTCAACTTGAGGATAGTAAATGTCTTTAATTTGCGCCGAATGGAAATTCACGTGAATCACCTTTTGCTCATCACCTTTCATAATAAAAGGTGGCTTTTCAACAATATCATGACCCACATTAATAATTAGATCTGATTTTTTAATCGCCTCATGCAGATAATCTTTTGAAGAAAACGCTGCTGTTCCAATAAAGTGAGAATCATCGCCACTTAAAACACCCTTGCCCATTTGCGTATTAAAAAATTTCATTCCTATTTTATTAACAAAATCAGATAATGGCTGTCTGATGCGTTTACGATTTGCACCCGCACCTACCAACAATAAAGGCCTTTTTGCGGCTTTGATTGCTTCCACCGCTTTTTCAATGGCACGATCACTGGCAAACACTCGGTGAATAGTTTGTCTTGGAAAAACTGTTTCATCTTTCACTTCGTCTCTAGCAATATCCTCGGGAAGTTCAAGATGCACAGCACCTGGGCGCTCCTCTTCTGCAATTCTAAAAGCACCTCGCACTAACGATGGAATTTGACGACCATATACGATTTGCTCAGAATCTTTAACTAATGGCTCCATCATTCTAACAATATCTAAAATTTGAAATTTTCCCTGTAAGCCTGCTTTAATTGGCTTTTGACCAGTAATGACCACTAATGGCATCGCACCTAATTGCGCATAAGCAATTGCAGTTACCAGGTTAGTGGCGCCCGGACCAAGTGTGGCTAAGCACACACCTGCCCTACCAGTCAGTCGACCGTACGTCGCCGCCATAAAAGCTGCAGCCTGCTCATGACGTGTAAGAACAAATTTAATTTTTGATCCACGCAAAGAGTCCAATAAATCTAAGTTTTCTTCGCCAGGAATACCAAAGATATATTCAACACCTTCATTTTCTAATGCTTTTACAAATAGGTCAGATGCTTTCATTAATTTTCTCCTTCAGAGCAAGTGGGATACAATTCATTCGTAGGGGTAGATTTACCATTAATTTGGAAAATTCTTATATGGGTACGATTCAAAATTTGTATTTTTTCACGATCCATAGCAAAAAAATACTGGCGGAAAAACTCACCCATGGTGCTAAACAAATAACGAAAATGAGCCACCACTGGATAGTTTTTTAAAATGGCATTTTTACTCTGACTAATACCATATATAAAGGTTATAACAATAACACAGAGAATAATACCAAGTAGCCAAACAAATAGTGTTGGCATTAGATTAAAAATTAGATTTGATGTGTCGAACACCGACCTATTCCCCCGTGTATTTTATGGCTATATTACGCCTTAAAAATAACAGTAGCAATGTTTTGTAAATATTTTTTTTGATTTTTCATTTTGTTTTTTTTACAGAAAAATCAATGTTGAAATTAATAGATACTAGTAAGTTATTTTAGTCGTTCGAGTACTTTTTTAGAATCAAGCGCCGCACGTACAAGTTCAGCCGCTTCTACCAATGAATCTGCTTTTTTAGTATGCCACATTATCAATGAAGCTGACAACACCAAACCATCATAAAACATACCTTTTTCACCTGATAAAGCTGCCTTACCTAGCCTAACTGTATATTCTGCCAAGGCAGGAATATCATTTTGCACATTTAATTCTGCCGGAAATGAAATGGCGCGCATATCTTGCTCAATACCAAGCGAAGCGGGCTCAATATCTACACGACTTCTCTCCACATTACTCTCGTATGAAATCATCAAACCTTTTTGACGTAACGATGGAATGACACCACCTTCCACTCCACGAACAAGAAGTGCTGTTTCCATGCCAGATGCTTTAACCAAATCTGCATAGATTGGCGGATATGGTTTGTGCACATAGCCCAAAATTGAGTGTGTTTTATTACCACGTAATGGACCAATTAATGTTTCTACGGTGTTAATCACCGTACGCTTAACAACACGATCACGCAGTGACACCATATTATGCAAGCCTTTACAATAACTAGCTTGATCAATATAACTCCAACCAATTGAAGCATCTTCTAAACGAGCTTTAGCCTGCGCAGTAGAATGATCCACATCCAAGCCTAATGCCTGATTAATATGACGATGTGTCAAACCAAATTTAGGACTTACTGAATTCAAGCTGTGGATAACTGTTGGCAAGCCAAGCTCAGCCAATACAGGTGGTAAAAATGATGAAATTGGTATAGAGCGATTATAGCCACTGTACGGATCGCCCAAATCTACCAAATCAGGTACATTTACTGTTTGCTTATCACTCTCCGCTAAAATTGCGGCCAAAATTCCTTCGTTTTCATCCTGGCTTTCGCGCTTCATACGCAAGGCGATTAAGAAAATAGCTGATTGTACGTCATCAATTTCACCACGTAAAATGGCTTGCATGCCTGCTTTTGCTTCTTCAAAATCAATGTCTTTACTCAAATCTGGACCGGTAGCCACTCGCTGAATAATTGACTTCATTAATGCTTGGGAATCTGTATTCACGATTTAACCTCTATATAAATTTCATTATTTTCTTGTTTTACTGGATACGTCAACATATTATCCACATCTTCTTCAGAGCTATCGCCCGTGGCCAAATCAAAGCTATAACCATGAAGAGAGCACTTAACACGATTGCCTTTTAAACAGCCTAATGTCAATGCAATATCTTCATGTGGACAACGATTTTCAGCACAATAAAGCTGGCCATTGTTTAGCGTAACAAAAAGGTTTTTACCTTCGACTGTTATCTCTGACATTGTGCCTTCTTTCGGGGCTTTATCTAAAACTTTTATCCACATATTTTTAGTATTGTTTCCTTTAAACGAGAGTCGCTTATCGTTAAAATAAACTCCAAATTGAATTACTATTTAATTCAGCAGAACATTGGTTCAGTTGGCGCTTGTAGCGTTTAGCATTGTCATCAACTTTACGGGCAACCTTCATCAACCAAGGCTTTCTCTGGTACGATTTTTTCTTAAATCCGCCATGACCTTCATGATAAGCCAAATACTGATTATAAGCATCTGACTTATTAATACCTGCACGCTTTTTAGACTGGTTAATATACCAACCGACAAAATCTGCGGCATCGTCAAAATCATCACGATCCGCACTGTAATTGCCTGTTTTTAACTGATACCAATCCCAAGTTGCATCTTTAACCTGAGCAAAGCCATAAGCCGTTGTTGGTCGAAACCAAGGCACTACACCAAACAATTTTTCTCTAGGTGGTTTAGCATCAGATGCAAAATGTGATTCTTGATACATAATGGCAAGTTGAACATGTGCTGGTGCACCATATTTTTTCTCACTGGCTTTGACCGATCGATACCAGCTAACCTCTTCATCCATTAAGGTGCAGATGTTATTAACCGTTATTGCTGGGGTTGACAAACAACCTGTCAAAAATAACGGCAATAAAGCCAGTAAGAATACTTTTTTCATTTAGCCTGTTACAGTTTCAAAGAAAACTTTATAAACAACCACTGCTTGCACTGCAAACAACACAAAGAACATAAATTTAACAGTGCCATTAGATAAGGCTTTTGACGGGCCAGATTTAGATTCTGATTTTGAACCACCTTCCAAATCAACATTAGTTGCTACCAAGCCTTTATCTGACTCTTCCGCATTAAATACAACGCGAGTATTTGCTTTTAAACGTGATTTGTTAAAAATATTTTTCTGGTGAACGAAATATTTTTCACCATCATCACCAGTAATAAATCCATATCCTTTTGTACCAAATTGTGCCACTACGCCTTTAATTTTCTTAGCCATTTTTTTTCCTCTTAATTTTTACGCAAACAATAAGTTGCTTTTTCAAAAAAATCAACGTTCGCACGTTGAAACTTAGGCTCATTTTCTATGTCATTAAAACATTGTAATTGTTGACAGTCGAACCCTTTTTCATACAGTGACCACACCTCTTCTTGGTTAACAGCAAAAGGTGGGCCACTTATTTGTAATTGCGGATAATTTAAAGTTAATAATAACACCCGACAATCCTTGGATATTATAGAGTATAAATGCGCTGCATATTTCACCCTTAACTCTACCGGTAAAGCGATTAAAGACGCTCTATCATAAACCCCAACAACAGATTTTAAATGTTCGGAATCAAGTTCAAAATAGTCACCACAATAAATCTGAATGTTATCTGCTGAATAAATACTAAATTTGTCAGAATAACAAATGGAATACTCAAGCTTATTTTCATCAAAAAATTGCTCAGTAGCAAGCGCACTTAGCTCTACACCAATAACTCGATAGCCTCGATCAAGTAGATAGATCATATCTGCACTTTTGCCACACAATGGTACAAAAACTTCATCGCCCTTCTCTAATTGCAAACAATCAATAAATTCGATTAATTTAGAATTTGGCTGTTGACGATGCCAGCCAATTTTTCCTTCTTTCCAGCGTTGTATCCAGTCAGTCATCCTGATCCTTAAGTTATAATATCGAGTATGAAAATCAAACGACCAAATCGAAAAACCGTCATGCAATTTATAATGGTTATTTTAGCCATTTTTCTCATCCGTGAATACCAACAGCAAGACTTAACCAGCGGCAAAGCGCCAAGCTTTACCTCCAAAACACTTAGTGGCGAAGTAATGAACGCTAATCCACTACCAGATCAAGGTGTGTTAGTGCATTTTTGGGCGGTTTGGTGTCCGGTGTGTAATGTAGAAAACGATAACATTCAAGCCATCTCCAAAGATTATAAAGTGCTTAATATTGCCATCCAATCAGGTTCTGATTTGGAAATTCAAGCCTATGCTGAAGAAAACAACATGCAGCTTGATAATCTTATCAATGATCAATCTGGGTCAATCTCCAAGTTATTTGGCGTCAAAGGTACGCCAACCAGCTTTTTCATTAATCCAAAAGGGCAAATTCAATTTACCGAAGTGGGTTATGTCACCACCTGGGGTTATCGCATGAGATTATGGTGGGCAGGACTATAAATAACGACTGGTCTACCTATCTTCAGCCTTTATTTGAACAAGCCTCTTTTCAACAATTAAGCCAGTTTCTTGATCAGCAAGAATTCAACAAAATCAGAATATATCCACCCAAAGATGATATCTTTAAAGCCTTTGAATTAAGTAGCTTTGAAAAAACCAAGGTAGTAATACTTGGCCAAGATCCTTATCATAATGATCATCGGGCGCATGGCTTGAGTTTTTCTGTGCCTGATGGCATCAAGATCCCACCTTCACTTAGAAATATTTATAAAGAACTGGAAACGGATTTAAACATTGCGCAAAACCCCAGTGGCGATCTTCAACACTGGGCATCACAAGGTGTATTATTACTCAATAGTGCGTTGACAGTTGAGAAAAATTCACCTGGATCACACGCTAATACCCCGTGGATTGATTTTACCGAATCGGTTATTAAGCTATTGAGTGAGCATAAGAAAAATTTGGTATTTTTATTATGGGGTGCACACGCTCAACAAAAATCTAAGCTAATCAATTCAAGCAAACACTTAATACTTAGCTGTCCACACCCTTCACCTTTTTCTGCACATCGTGGATTTTTTGGCACCAAACACTTCTCTAAAACCAACGACTACCTTAAAATGCATAATCAACAAACAATCAACTGGTAAATATGAAACTTATTATTGACGATGCTTGCTACGCTTATGATGAAATTTTCTCTCAATTTGGAGAAATTTTCTCCATGGCCGGACGCGACATTAACGCTGAAAGCGTCAAAGATGCTGACGTACTTATCGTACGATCACGCACAAAAGTTAATAAAGAATTACTCAAAGGTAGTTCGGTCAAATTTGTCGGTTCAACAGTGGCAGGTCTAGATCATGTTGATGAGGATTATTTACAAGCTAATAATATTGAATTTTTTTCCGCTCAAGGATGCAACTCAATGGCGGTAGCTGAATTTGTCATTGCAACAATTCTTAATTTAGCCAAAAAGCACAACTTCAATTACCAAGATAAAACGTTAGGAATAATTGGCGTAGGAAATGTTGGCTCACGATTAGCTGCAAAAGCAGAGTTACTAGGTATTAAAACCTTGTTAAATGACCCCATTCGTCAAAATAAGGAAAATTTACCAAATTTTGTTGATTTAGACACGACTCTCAGTGCTGATATTGTTACTTTTCACACACCTTTAACCTTTAATGGTGATTATCCGAGCTTTAAATTACTAAATAAGGCCAATTTTCACAATATTAGCGATCAAACCATTGTTTTTAATGCTGCACGAGGTGGCGTGATTGATGAAAAAATTTGGGAAAAAACGCCAACACTTGAAAATATCATTGATTGTTGGGAAAATGAACCAAATATTAACAAAAATTTACAAGAATCTGCATATTTAGCCTCACCCCACATCGCTGGACACTCAGTTGATGCTAAATTTATGGGAAGCTTCATGGTTTATGAAGCTTTATGTGATTTTTTAAACGAAAAACAACAAGATAATATTAAAAACTTAATAAATCCTGGTGATTTAAGTCTAAATAGTGGAAATTTACTTGATGCGTTAAACGAAGTTTACGATTTTAAACAAGACACGGTAGCCATACAAAATATTGAAAATTTTGAGATTTATCGTCGAAACTATCCAATTCGCTACGAATGGCACCATTACAGCTCAAGGGTTTCACTACCCATTGCCTAAAGCTATTTAAACTCAAAAACAACTCTATGCATCTCTACTTTTAACCCTTAAAGCAAGGTTGTTTTGAATATTTATCCAATTCAACTTCTTTATCTTTGAACAGCTCAGTGTTAGTAATATGATGAATAGATTGCATATTCGGATTCAGCTTAGTCATATTGTTTAGTGTTTGACTTTTATCAGTTCTCGACATGCCGTGCCATTGAGTCAATAAGCGCGCATTATTTTTAACATCACTTGTATAGATTCTATCTATTGGATCAATAGCAACCAACTCTTCTCGTACTTGTATCTGGGATGACCAGCTTTCATCAATGTCCATCTCCTTCCAAACTTCATCGGCAGTATCAAAATCAAATCCAGAAAGACCCAATGCTTTTGCAACCAAGCAAATAATTTTCCAATCTGGTTTTGAGTTGCCTGCTGGTGGAAGAAAAGCTAGCTGCTGCAGATATCGACGCTCTGAATTTTTTAAATGCCCACTTTTTTCTGACCATGGGCATGCTGGTAATACAATATCTGCATCTTTAGTTGTTAGAGTTTGAGTAAAGTCTGAAACAATCAGTGTGTCAAACTTACGATAACCGATCATTGAATGTGCTGGATTTGTTGACATTACCCACAAGGTTTTAATTTGGTCCGTAGAAAAAAACTCTGTTGCTGTTAGATCTTTGGTCTTAGTGCCAATTTCGCGCCCACCCATTGCATTACACTGCCCTGTCAATGACAACACGCCACAACCTGGCTTATTTATATTTCCAGTTAGAATGTGTGCGTTGATCAAGCTATTAACCTTATCAGTGGCATCGGTTGATTGAGTTAGTCCTTGTGAGTAAATACTTAATACTTTCTTATTTTTAAACCATTCTTGATTTGGCAAATCGTTAATAACATCTAAATCTCTACCTTGCTCAACCTCGATAAACAAGTCTGACCTTCTTGCTGTTGTTGTTTTGTACACATCAACGCAAACCACAAAAGCTTTAGATTTTTTCACATGGTTAAATACAATTGGATGGCAATCTGCTGCATTACTCCCAATGATAAAAATAGTTTCAGCGTGATAAATATCATCATAAGACACAGGAACAATATCAGCACCATAAGCTCTTTTATTAGCCTCTACAGTCGAATACATACACAACCTTGAATTGCTTTCTAAATTTTTAATACCGTAACTAACTGCAAATTTCTTAGCTATATACAAATCTTCCATAAGCATTTGTCCAGAAACATATAATGCTATTTCATCTTTTTTAGTGCTTTTAAATTTATCAGCAATAGTTTGTATAGCCGCACCCCATGCGCCAATAGAGGGTTGTAACAATCTTTGTTCGTCAGTACCAATTGTTTCTAGTAAAGTTTGCCCTTTAATACACAACATGCCTTGATTAACTGGCGAATCTTTATCACCAGTTAGCTTAAGTTTAGAACCCGATCTACTAATCTCAATGCCGCAACCGACACCACAATATGGGCATGTTGTTTTATAACTCATGTTTATCTCTATTTAACAATTAACAATAATAACAATACAAAATTAAACGCAAATGACAGGGCTAGTGGCAATCTATATTTATTGATTTCTTGCTCAGGTCGCTTCATTTTTTGAATGCTTAAAAAATTAGAATTTGGATGCTCCAAATCATATAGAAATTCACTCAAAACTTCATATCTATTTACATAATCTAAACTGCACGCCTTTCTAATGGCGCCATCTATCCAAATTGGCAGATTAGGGTTATTTATAAGTATAGATTCATAATTAAGTTTAGCTAACTTTTTAGTGTTAAGATCACTATCTAACTTATCTTGAAATGGCAAAGTCGATGAAAATATCTCATAGACAACAACACCTAAACTAAACTGATCGGATGCTTGCGACACCCTCTCATCTAAAATTACTTCAGGAGCAGTATAACCTTGTGTTCCTTGATTTCCCACGGAACCAATAGGGTTAACCAATTCTGACACACCAGCAATTCTAGCTGAACCAAAATCAATAATTTTAATTTGACCCAATTGATCGATCATAATGTTTTCGGGCTTTAAATCGCAATGAAGCATCTCTTGTCGATGAAACGCACGAAGACCTTGGATAATTTGCTTAACATAACTAATGACGATCTCCACCTCTGGGTTAGGATTGTCATCCATCCATTGCCTTAGTGTTTGACCTTTAATATATTCCATGCCATATGCTAAGAAATTGGATTTTTCATCCGTATTTTGTATCCTTACCACATGTGGACTTTGAACGCGCTGACCAACCCATTTTTCATACATAAAGTGTTTTAAATATTGTGGATCATCCTCAAAGTTAACGGATGGTGTTTTAAGCGCCACCAGCTGACCAGTAGCAATATCCTTCGCCTTGTAAAGTTGCATCTTTGCACTAGAGGCCATGGTTGATAGCACTTCAAACCCGTTAATTTTCATACCTTTACTAAGATCAGGTGGAACAGGCATTTGGGTTAGCTCATCAAACGCTTCACCGAGGTTTTTCTCAGGCAGCTGCTGGATGGTTAATATAACTGCTGAAATATTATCTAGACTGCCAGAATCAAGCGCTCGATCAGCAATATCGCTTGCTTTTGCAGCTCGATTCATTAGTATTTCTAACAGAGAGTCGTCCAGATAATCATGCACGCCATCTGTGGTCATTAAGAATTGATCACCCCTTTCAAGATCAAAAGTTTGATAATCAACATTAACCTTAAGATCAAAACCCATCGCTCTTGATAGATAGGTTTTTTCTTTATTTAAACTTAAAATATGATCATTGGTTAATTGTGTCAAAACTCCAGATCTAAACCTATAAACACGTGAATCACCAACATGGAATATATGAGCGGTATTTGACTTAACAATAATAGTGCTTAAGGTTGATAGCATTGATGAAATCTCATCAGAACGCATTGATTGTGAATACAGCCAATTATTTAGTGCTGAAATAACTTTGGTAGCGGAATGCTCAACACTCCAAGAATCAGGTGTTGAGTAATAATCACTTAAAAATCCACTAACACAACAAGCGCTTGCTTCACGAGCCCGCTCACAAGCACTCACGCCATCGGCAATAACTACTGTCACACCTTTGTATTCCAAAATGCTTGTTTCAGGTACATGATAGCCGCAGGCATCCTGATTTTCAGGCTTTGTTCCTGCCATTGTTTTTGAATTAATAATGACTTTTAAATTTTTCATAATCTTAGTTTAGCTTGATTACCTCAACCGTTCCATCATCTAATATTTCTACCATATTACCCTTTGGCTCTTCCAGGAAGACAACAATAAGCATTAGTACAATTACGCTCACTATACCAATAACCATGAAAAATTCATCATAATCTACCAAGGTATTCACAGTTAAGAACAACACAGCGCCAACATTTCCAAATGCACCTACCATGCCGGCAATTTGCCCAGTATATCGTCTTTGGATAAGTGGAACCATGGCAAAAATAGCGCCAGAGCCCGCTTTAGTAAAAATACCACCTGCGATGGTTAAAGCGACTACAGCATAAATAGACCAACTTTTATCAACATTACCTAACACCAAGAAGCTTAATGTTACGCCGGCAAAAGTCACTATTAATGTTAATTTTCGGCCGTATTTATCACTTAAATAACCGCCACCCGGTCTTGCAAATAAATTAATAAATGGATAAACACCTGCCAATAATGCAGCAGTAATTTTAGGCAGGTCAAACCAATCTACATAAAACATTGCCAGCACAGACACCACTGCTAACTCAGTGCCAAAGGTAACAAAATATGCCCAATCTAAAATAGCAACCTGTTTGAATTTATATTGATATTGCTTGGGCACTGGGCTTTTTAAATGCTTCGCACTTATTGCCCATGTTTTTATCACTTGAGCAATAAAGATAACCACCAAAACCACATACACAGCCCATTCAACAGGTGTTGAAATTAAACCCATCTTGTCTGCAGATAGCTTCCATGTCAGTAGCCATAAAGCCAAATATAGTGGAATATTCATCAAGATATACAATACCAAGTCTTTAATATTGCTAACTTCCATTGCGCCAGATTTTTTAGGCTTAAAGTAGGTAGATCCTTTAGGTGTGTTGGTTACATTGAAGTAATAAAATACACCGTAAGCAATAGCTAACACACTGGCAATAGTAATAGCATAACGCCAACCATCATCACCACCAAAACTACTAGCAATAAATGGCAAGGTGATTGCAGCGCCTGCTGATCCAAAATTTCCCCAACCACCATAAATACCCTGAGCTATTCCGGTTTGCTTAGCTGGAAACCATTCAGAAATCATGCGAATACCCACCACAAAACCTGCACCAATAAAACCTGATAGGAATCGTAAAAATGCCAATTGATCATAGGTTTGCATCCAACTAAACACAATTGAAATCATTCCACCTAAAATCAAAATAGTAGAGAACAAAGCCTTTGGACCGTACTTGTCAACCAACATCCCAACTATGATTCGTGATGGAATGGTCATTGCCACATTTAAGATCAATAAAACCTTAGCTTGTTGCTCAGTAAGACCAAGTGCTTCTTGAATAAAGGGCATCATTGGACCTAAACCCAACCAAACAACAAAGGTCATGAAAAATGCAAACCACGTCAAATGAAGGATTCTATATTTACCCTTAAATGACAGTATGTTTAATTTGTCTTCCATTTTATCTCCTTATGTTAAGCTGACTTTCTCACTTCTATGGTCGACCGTCACCCATGGATTTTTAATCGTCTTAGGCAATTGATCTGCCCATTTTTTTATTTTTTCTGGTGTGTCTAATTTTGATTGGATATATTCCAAACCAACACGCTCTTCAAAATGCATAACGCGCTCAAGGTAATTCGCTTCAACTCGATACAACTGCACAAATGCCTTCAAATACTCAACTACATCGGCTTCTGTTTCAAAGAAACGATCCTTCAAACATGCCTTTGTGCGAATACCGCAAGCACCTGCCACATGGATTTCATAGCCTTTTTCTGTACAAATAACGCCAAAATCTTTAATGGTTGCTTCTGCACAATTACGCGGACAACCACTCACACCCATCTTAAATTTATGTGGCATAAAATGCGACCAAACCGCGTCTTCCATCTTCACTGACAAGCCCATAGAATCCTGTGTTCCCATCATACAATGCTCAGTACCCACGCAAGATTTACAAGTCCTCGTCGCCTTTCCATACGCATAGCCCGATTCCATTCCTGCATCAGCAATCTCATTCCACATATCGTTCAAATTCTCTTTTGGAATGCCCAATAAATCAATACGCTGTCCGCCCGTCACTTTCACTGTTGGCACATCGTATTTCACCGCAATTTCAGCCAATGATTTGAGCTCCTCAGGGGTTGTTAAACCACCCTGCATTTGTGGCACGATAGAATAAGTGCCATCACGTTGCTTGTTCGCGTGCATCATTTCATTATGCGGTCGCTCTGCGTCATTATGCTCATATTCATCGTTAAATTGAGAAGATAAATAGTAGTTAATCGCCGCACCACAGGCTTCACATGAACTCTTAAAACCCATTTCTGAACGCACTTCATCGATGGTTTTCACACTGTCTAATGCTCTGACATATTCACGCACTTCCTCTGTTGAATGATTGCTACAATCGCACAACGTCTCTTTAGTAACTAATTCCGCGCCCGAGACAAAACTAAATATCTGCTTTGCTACTGAGCCGCAACCGCCACAACCTGTCGCACAACCTGTCACTTCTTGCATTGCTTCAAAAGTATTACAACCTCCTGAAACTGCACTAACAATGTCACCCTTGGTAACACCCATACAGCCACAAACCTGCTCATCGTCTGCCATTTTTTCCACGCCACCAGCACCTGCACTCGCCGCATCAATACCAATATCGCCAAATAATAAAGTCTTACGCATCTCGGTAATATCGGTCTGTTTTTTTATTAAGTCAAAGTAGAATAGTCCATCGGTAGAATCGCCAAATAGAACAGCGCCGACAAGCTTATTATCTCTAATTGATAGTCTCTTGCGAGTATTTAGCGCATGATCTTTCGAGCACATAACCTCATCTTCTAAATTATCGAACTCACCCGCTGAAAACACATCAACACCTGAAACTTTAAGCTTTGTAGAGATATCAGAACCCGTGTACATATGGTGACTTACTTCACACACTTGCTCAGCACAAACGCGCGCTTGCTCAAATAATGGCGCAACAAGACCGTACGTCACACCTCTATGCTTAATACACTCACCCACAGAATAAATAACAGGATCAGAAGTCATCATGGTATCGCCAACAACAATACCGCGATCAGTTTGCAAGCCAATGTGCTTGGCTAAATCATCATTTGGTACGATACCCACTGACATAACCACCATGTCAGTGGCCATAGTACTACCATCCTTAAATTCAAGAGATTCAACCTTATCACCACCAACGATCTTAGTAGTGATTGCACCCAGCTTAAATTTAATAGACTTTTGCTCTAAAACTTTTTGCAACAATCCGCCAGATGATGGGTCTAGTTGCATATTCATAATGGATGTCATATTACCAATAACAGTAACATCGAATCCAAGCTCATTCAAGCCATTTGCAGCTTCAAGACCTAACAATCCGGTACCAATCACAGCTACCTTCTTACCTTTGCCAGCTTCAGATTTCATATATTCAACATCACAGATATCTCTAAATGAAACAACACCTGCTAACTCTTTTCCAGGCAACAGTAAAATAAACGGTGTCGAGCCCGTACACAACACAAGGCGGTCATAATCCAACGACTCAGTATTACCCTTATCATCCGTTAAAGTCACATTTTTACTTTTACGATTAACTGCCGTTACTTCACACCCTGGTTTGAAACTAATATTATTCTGTGCAAAATAACCTTCATCATGGGTTTTAATTTCATCAAAAGTCTTCTCACCCGCTAAAACTGGTGATAGCATAATTCTGTTATAAGGTAACACGGTCTCCGCACCAATAATGGTTATTTGGTACATTACTGGATCAATTTTTAAAACCTCATCAACCACCTTCATTGCACTCATTCCTGATCCAACTATCACCAATTTATTCATTTTTTCCACCTTTGTTATTAACATTTTATGCTTATTTAAGCTAAAAAAAAGCCAGGCATTAGGCAGGCAAATCAATGCATGCTTAATGTCTGGCTTCAATACCTTGCATGACCCATCCATCTTTGAATCGGCCAAAAAAAAATGCTTACCTGTTTTGACTGATTAAGAGAAAACTAAGTAAACATCTATGTTTGTTGTTATCCATCGTTGGGTAACTAAGTGTTATTATACCGAAGATAAAAAATACAATATTAATTTATTATAATATTTAGGTAGAATTTAAGCATGCATAAAATTATCGTTCAAGAACAAGATTTTGACCTAACCACTGAGGTTAGCCTGGCTCGAAAAAACAGTAACAATATTGGTGCTGTAGTCAGTTTTGTGGGGGTGGTTCGCGACTTAAATGAAGAGCCTATCACCAAAATGACGCTTGAGCATTATCCTCAGATGACTGAAAAAGCGCTTGCATCAATCGCCAATCAGGCGCATGATCGTTGGAATCTAGGCAATATCACTATCATTCATCGCATTGGCGATCTTATGGTTAACGATCAAATTGTATTAGTGATTACTACAAGTAAACATCGAAAGGCAGCTTTTGAATCTTGTGAATTCATTATGGATTATCTAAAAACTCAGGCGCCTTTTTGGAAAAAAGAGCATACTCAAAGCTCTAGTAAATGGGTTAAATCTAAAACAACAGACGAAGATAAAAGTGACAGTTGGGGTTAAATTCTATCGAAATCCTTAGGACTGTTTAAATTAACAAGCACTTGAGGTTGGTTTGAGAAATCCACCTTTTGGAAATTATTTTTCTCAATCCACAAGCCCAATTTACGCTTGCCAGAGTCCAAAAAAACTAATAAATTATCTTTTAAGCTGGTTTTTATTAGTGCAAAGGTTGGATGTATGCGTGAACCATCATCAGCCACACAGATATCTGTATCCTTGTCTGTCATACACTGAATCAATCGATCAATCACCTCCTCATTAACCAGTGGGCTATCACAAGGTAGGATTAATAAATACGGCGTACTGACCACTGACATCGCCTTAGCAATGCCGGCTAATGGTCCTTGGAAATCGGTCAATTCATCAACAATCACTTCGCCATATAATTGATAATTCTCAATATTACGATTAGCACTAATCAATAATCGACCAACCTTACCATCAGTCACATCAGTCACGTAACTAATCAGCGGTTTATCATTTAGCAATATCAGACCTTTATCCTCACCTTGCATTCGGCTTGAGCGCCCTCCAGAGAGGATAACAGTAGTAATTTTGTTTTTATCAATCATTTTGTTAGGCCTATTGTTGCTTGTCAGTTATAACTGATATTAGATTATATTAGCATTCTATGATACAATCAATCCATCAGTTTGAGTTAAATTTATTATGAAAAATCAAGAAGTTGATTACGGCTGTAATCAAGTACAGCAGCCTTTATTGGCAATGGATGAAGCCTTAGATTTTCTACTTAATGCAGTAGTGATCAATACCAATACACATCTTGTATCGCTTGATAATTCACTTTATCAGGTACTGGTACAGGACGTATGCTCAACCATTAATGTACCTGATTTTGATAATTCTGCGATGGATGGCTACGCCATCAACCTTAAAGAAAGCCAAGTTAATACTCCAGGCGGGGTTAATTTTAAAGTTACTGATCGAATCCCCGCAGGTAGCATAGGTAACACGCTTTCCCCTGGGTGTGCTGCTCGCATATTTACTGGTGCACCAATCCCACAAGGTGCAAATACGGTTATCATGCAAGAAGAGTGTGAAGTATCTGAAGATGACAATAGTATCGAAACTTGGCGCCCTCTATCACTGGGTGAAAACATTCGTCCGATGGGTAACGACATTCAAACCAATGATGTAATTTTACGAGCTGGCATGCAACTGAAACCGCAAGATGTCGCTCTGGCCGCCTCTGTTGGTGTTGCTGAGCTGGAAGTCTTTAAAAAACTTAAGGTTGGTGTATTTTTCACTGGAGATGAATTGGTTGAGCCTGGCAATGCTTTAAATATGGGTGAAATTTATAACTCTAATCGTTATGCGCTGGTTGCCCTACTAAAACAACTAAATTGTGAAGTAATTAATCTTGGCAATATCAAAGACGACTTAGATTCAACTTGTAAGGCTTTAGAAACTTTGGCATCCGATTGCGATTTAATTATGACTACCGGTGGTGTTTCTGTTGGCGAAGAGGATCATGTTAAGCCTGCAGTGGAAAAGCTCGGTAAGTTATCTTTATGGCGCATTAAAATGAAACCAGGTAAGCCATTGGCTTTTGGCAATGTTGGCAAAGCTGCCTTTATCGGCTTGCCCGGTAACCCGGTGTCAGCTATGGTGACGTTCTTTTTGTTCGCACGACCTTTTATTAAAAAAATGCAAGGTGTTAGTCAATATAAAAATCAAACCACTCAAGTGCAGACCAACTTTGATTGGCGTAGGCCAAGGCCACGACGTGAGTTTGTCAGAGTAAAATTAGACCATTCCACTGTTCCAGCTTCAGCCAACCTCTATCCTAAACAGGGTTCAGATGTATTAAGCTCTGTGGTTTGGGCTGATGGCTTGATAGAAATACCTGAAAATAGCGCATTCACTCAAGGAGAGGTGCTAAATTATTATTCATTAACCGAGTTAGCCCTATGAGCAAACTAACCCATATTAACGAAAAAGGTGATGCGCAAATGGTCGATGTGTCTGACAAGGCTATTACCACCCGTATTGCTGTAGCAAAATCAGTGGTACTCATGCAGCCATCGACCTTAGAACTGATTACTTCGGGTCAACACAAAAAAGGTGATGTTTTGGCTGTGGCACGTATCGCTGGCATTCAAGCGGCTAAAAAGTGTGCCGACCTTATTCCATTGTGCCACCCTCTAATGCTAACCAAGGTTAGCGTGGAGTTAACTGCTAACACTAAGGATTCAAGTATTGAGATTATTGCCACCACTAAACTCGCAGGTAAGACTGGAGTAGAAATGGAGGCACTGACTGCAGCTAGTGTTGCAGCGCTCACAGTATACGACATGTGCAAGGCAGTTGATCGCGGTATGGTGATTAGCCACACCCAAGTACTTGAAAAATCAGGTGGAAAGTCTGGAGATTGGAAAGCGTAGACATGAAGCAATTAACCGATCCATTTAATCGAAATATTACCTATCTCAGGGTATCGGTAACGGATCATTGCAACTATCGTTGTCACTATTGCCGTGACGAAGATCATGTGACAGACACAACCAGGAATGAGATATTATCATACGAAGAGATTGCTAGAATTGTACGACTGTTTGCTGAATTAGGAATTACTAAAGTCAGGTTAACAGGTGGTGAGCCTCTTTTACGCAATGACATTCTGAAGCTGGCGACCATGCTTGGTGAAATTCCTGGCATTGATGATATTCCTCTTTCAACCAATGCACATTTATTATCACCAATCGCCAATCAACTACAAAAAGTCGGCATTAATCGGGTTAATATTTCTATTGACTCTCTCAACCAAGATCGATTTGAACAGATTACTCGTGGCGGAGATTTAGATAAAGTCATCCAAGGCATTGACAGCGCCATCGAATCAGGCATGAATCCTATTAAGTTAAATATGGTGGTGATGCGTGGTGTTAATGACGATGAGATCGAAGCGATGATTGACTTTGCCATTGAACGTAAAATTGACATTCGCTTTATCGAAACCATGCCAATTGGTACAGCAGGGATTGACGCAGTAGATCATCACTATAGTGAAGCTGAAATCGTAAAAAGAATACATGCGCACTTACCAGATCGATTGATTACAGTTGAATCTAAACAAACAGCAGGGCCTGCAAAATCTTACCTAATCAATAACACCGAAACATCAGTAGGTACAATTTCAGCAGTTTCTAATAATTTTTGCAGTAGTTGTAACCGTGTCAGGCTAACCGCCAAAGGGCAGTTGATCTTATGCCTTGGTCAGGAAAATTCAATCTCCTTACGTGATTCGATTAGATCAAATATGAATGATAATGACATTAAGGCTATGATTATTAATGCCATAACTCACAAACCTGAAAAGCATGAATTCGATACTGATATTGATAACATTGACAGCGCGCAAATGGTGGAGATTGGCGGATGAATATCTTATACTTCGCCTCACTAAAAGAATCTCTTAATATTTCTAATGAAGAGATACTAGCAACCCCTGATATGACTGTAATAGAGCTAAGATTACTATTAATTAATCAACATGGAGAGCAGCATTTTCCAAGCAATATTCTATGCGCTGTAAACCAGGTAATTGCCAACAACTCAACCCAATTAAACAATGACGATGAAGTGGCTTTTTATCCACCTGTTACTGGCGGATAACCCAACTATTAAGCAAACCTAATAATAACTTTATTTTTATTAGCCAGTACTCCAACCTCTGGGACGCCTCATACCCGATATTTTGCATGCTTGTTTGACGTAACCATAAGGAAACATGGTGAATAATTTAGTTTTAGCAACTTTTTTATCAACACCAAAATCACTCACCATTTGTTTGGTTGTATGTCGTACATCAGGTGCAACACCATTATCATCGTAAAAATTACGCATAAAATTAAACACTGTCCAATAATCATCATTCAATTCAATATTTTCTGAATTGGCCAACTCAAGTGCCACATCATGATCCCAATCTTCAGGATGAATCAAATACCCTTCCTCGTCTAATTCAATGTCTCGTTCATTAATTTTCATCTTAAAGTAAACTCCTTTTTGATGTGGCTACCCTTAGTCTAAAAAACTCTCATTTAAGGTGTTATGACTTATATTTTTTCGAATTCAGCAAAAACTTCAGGTTAAAATTAATCACAATTTATTAAATAGACGCTAGAAAATGAATACTACAAAAATAAAGGTTGGATTTATTACAATATCAGATCGAGCTGCTCGTGGTGAATACGAAGATATTGGTGGACCTGCCATGCAAGACTGGATCAAGAGCGCCATACTTTCTCCTTATGAGGTTGAGTACATTATTATTGAAGATGAGCAAGCTTTGATCGAACGAACTATGATTAACTTTGCTGACGACCTGCAGTGTAATTTAATTCTAACCACCGGTGGCACAGGACCAACCACACGCGACGTTACTCCTGAGGCAACGCATGTTGTATGTGAACGAATCTTTGATGGCTTTGCCGAGCAAATGCGTAATGTTAGTTTACGCACGGTACCAACTGCTATTTTGTCACGTCAAACAGCTGGCACACGAGGATCAAGCTTAATCATCAATCTACCGGGAAAACCCGCAGCAATAGCTGTATGCTTAGGTGCAGTATTCCTAGCCGTGCCCAAATGTTTAGAATTATTAGACAATTCCAATATTCAAATAGACCTTAATTTTGTCGAGCAAGAGTTTGAATAACATTAAGCTATGTAAAACCCACAATCTACTTTTATATTTTCACTGATTTAGCAATATATTTAAATCATATGCAAAAAAAACCCCGTAAAACGGGGTTTTTTGTACTTAGAAAATCACGTTATATGACTATCCGTATTGATTCATAGGATCGCCACCAACGCCAGCATTAGCACCAGCCTCTTGTGGAATGTCAGTAATCATTGCTTCAGTAGTAATCATTAATCCAGAGATGCTCGCTGCATGCTGTAAAGCTGCACGAGTCACCTTAGTTGGATCAAGGATGCCCATTTCTAGCATATCGCCGTATGTTTCGTTACCAGCGTTATAACCATAGTTGCCTTTGCCATTAGCCACGTTGTTTAAAACAACAGAAGACTCGCCGCCGCCATTAGCCACGATTTGACGTAATGGCGCTTCCATAGCGCGCATTAAAATTTGAATACCTACATCTTGATCGTGATTATCACCTTTAAGATTTTCTAATGCTTTTGTTGCTCTAACTAATGCAACACCACCACCAGGAACCACACCTTCTTCAACAGCTGCACGAGTCGCGTGAAGCGCATCATCAACACGGTCTTTCTTTTCTTTCATTTCAACTTCAGTCGCAGCACCAACTTGAATTACCGCAACACCGCCTGATAATTTAGCCAAACGCTCGTTTAGTTTCTCTTGATCGTATTCAGATGTAGTTGTTTCTAATTGTGCTCTAATTTGAGCAACACGGCCATCAATTGACTCTTTAGAACCAGCACCATCTACAACAATAGTTTCCTCTTTACCCACTTCAATACGCTTAGCTGAACCAAGTTGTAATTCAGTTACTCCTTCTAATGATAAGCCGATTTCTTCAGAAATCACTTCACCGCCAGTTAAGACTGCTATGTCTTGTAAAATTGCCTTACGACGAGCACCAAAACCAGGCGCCTTAACCGCTGCAACTTTAACAATGCCACGCATGTTGTTAACTACTAATGTCGCCAACGCTTCACCCTCAATATCTTCAGCAATAATTAATAATGGTCTGCCTGATTTTTGCGCTATTTCTAACGTTGGCAATAAGTCACGAATATTAGAAATTTTAGCATCGTGCATTAAGATTAATGGACTGTCTAAATCTGCAGTCATAGCATCTTGATTGTTAACAAAATATGGTGATAAATAGCCACGCTCAAACTGCATGCCTTCAACCACTTCTAATTCATTATCAAAGCCAGAACCTTCTTCAACTGTAATCACACCAGCTCGACCTACACGTTCCATCGCTTCAGCGATAATATTACCTACAGATGAATCTGAGTTTGCAGAAATCGTACCAACTTGAGCAATGGCTTTAGTATCGTCACAAGTTTGTGAAATATTACGTAAACCTTGAACAGCAATTTCTGTCGCCTTATCGATACCACGTTTTAGATCCATTGGATTCATGCCAGCAGCTACAGACCTAACACCTTCTGCAATTAAAGCTTGAGCTAACACTGTAGCAGTGGTTGTGCCGTCGCCTGCAATGTCATTAGTTTTAGAGGCAACTTCTTTAACCATTTGAGCACCCATGTTCTCAAATTTATCCTCTAATTCAATTTCTTGAGCGACAGACACACCATCTTTAGTAATGTGTGGTGAGCCAAAAGAGCGATCAATAATTACATTTCTACCTTTAGGCCCTAATGTAACTTTTACTGCGTTAGCTAGCATGTTAACGCCGTCCAACATTAGGTTTCTAGCATCTGAGCTAAATTTAATATCTTTTGCCATTCTAAATTTCTCCTTTAATCGATTATTGCAACAATGTCATCTTCGCGCATAATTAGCAAAGTTTCACCGTCTGATTTGATTTCTGTACCTGCAAATTGACCAAATACAACTGTATCACCAACTTTAACATCAAGCTCAACAACAGTGCCACTATCAGTCGTTTTACCTTTACCTGCAGCTAAAACCTCTCCTTGAGAAGGCTTTTCAGTTGCTGAATCTGGAATGATTAAACCACTTGCAGTTGTTTTTTCTTCTTCTGTTCTACGAACAATTACGCGATCGTGAAGGGGGCGAATATTCATTGTTTTCTCCTAAATTAAAAATATAGACTAAATTATAAAGGCTTGTGTATAGCTGTAGCGTTGTGATACTAATGCATTTAACAAAAACACTTTGATTATCTAATTGGATATATGGGGTTGTTTTTTATACTTTCAAGCATCTAGTATAAAAAAATATAGTAAGTTTGGCTAATAAGCTAACGGTAATTAATGTTTTTAAAATAAATATCACTCACTGATTGAATTAGCCAATTGACGTCGGTAATTAGCACTCATTTCTGGATTAGTTTTTTCTAGCATATTGCATATCATGCCAATCATCTCTCTAGCAGCACCTTCTCTAAATTTATCATCATTTTGTTGAATCTTAAATAACAACTCAACGCCTTTTTCAATGTTATGTTGGGCAATGAAGCAAACGGCCAAATCAAAAAGAGCCTGGTTGTTATCTGGTTCTTTTAATAACAATACTTGTAATGATTCAATTCCTATTGTCTCTTGTGCTAATTTTTTAAAATTTAATTGGCTCGAAATAGATAATCCGATTTCACTATTTCTCGCCTCATCACCCAATCTAGAAAACAAACCTTCAGCTTGCTCAAGTTCGTTAATATCAAGAAATATTTGAACCATATCAAGCGCCACTCTGACATTACTTGGATCAGATTTAATGGCTTGTGTTAATAGCATGATCGCCTCAGAAGTTTCGCCTAATAAATGTTGTTCGCGCGCTTTTTCACGTACTTCGTCAGACTCTCTAAATACACCATAATGCTTTAACAACAATCTTAACTCATCAGTTCGGTACTGCCCCTCTTCTCTTTGTACTTCAACACCATCTTTAAAAACGACAATAGTTGGCACGTTTGTAACTGCAAACTGATCTTTTAACTCTTCTTGCTCATCAATATCAAGTTTTGCAAAAATAAAATCACCAGGAAATTCGGTTGCCAATTGTGAAAGCTCGTCAGACATTTGAATACATGGTCCAGCCCAAACAGCCATAAATTCAACAATTACAGGAATGTGTGATGAATTGTGGATAACTAGGTCTTCAAAATTACTTTTACTGACTTCAAAAATTAGAGGTTTATTTTCGGCTTTCACAAGACTTCCTTTTGTTTATTTATTTAACGGGGTTGAAAAAAAATAGCTTTAATCGATTGATAATTAGTAGCTATATTTCGTAAATTTTCTTCACCCAATTCTGAATCTATCCTTCCTTGATTGAGATCTTTAACTTGATCTGCATACATTTTTTTAAGTGTATCTAATGTTGCAGAAATCTCAAACACGGTTGGATTGTCTGGCTCCGCCCAATCTTGGGGCAAGGTATAAGGATATTTAGGAACAAACTCAATGAGTTTTTCATCATCCTCAAACATTTACTTAGGCAGTCAAACTGGCAAACAACAGCGGCAGCTGTTCTGGAAGTTTTTCAACATTCTCAATAACCGTATAGTTATTTTCACCAAAAATTCTCTTAACATAACCATCAGCATTCGGATCCAAAGTTAAACAGTACGTTAAGACACCAGTCGAATAAAGCTCTTCCACAGCCTTTTTGGTATCAAAACGTAAGTGTTGCGGATCTGTCTCGTCAATATCTGCCGGTTCACCATCAGTAACTAACAAAATTAACTTACGCTTTTCTTGTTGCTTATGCAGATGTGAGCCTGCATGACGAAGCGCTGCACCCATACGAGTAGACAAACCACCCTGCATGCCAGCAAGGCGAGCCTTAGCTTCATCATCAAAATGCTGATTGAAATCTTTAAAACGGAAATATTGAACGTCATGACGTCCATCGGAGGCAAAACCATGCAGTGCAAATGGATCGCCAATACCTTCCATGGCAACAGATACCAAAGTAGCTGCTTCTCGAGTGAGCTGTAAAATGGTTTTATCACTATCACCCACATACTCGTTAGTTGATTCAGAAAGATCAAGCAAAACAACAATAGACAAATCTCTAGTATTAAGCACATTACGCATAGTGATGCGTGGATTTGGCTGATCACCCATGCGTATAGATATCATAGCATCAATCGCTGCATTAATATCAACCTCGTCACCATCCTCCAGGCCACGCTTACGCTGTACACCTGCAGGTGCTAATAAATCAATAATTTGTCGAATTTTATGGGCGATCGGCTTATGTACTTGCAGGATATCTTCAATATCCTCCGGGTTACCTTTGATAGGACGGCGCTCGTAAATGGTCGCCCAATCTGGACGGTGTAACTGAATTTGATAATCCCACTCATGATAATGATAAGGATCTGAAATTGGCTCTGTACCCCAAGCATCATTAAATGAGTGAGCAGTATCTGTTAAGTCATCTTCATAAAAGCGCATTAAATCTTTACAAGTCCATACGACTTGAGCATCATCACCAGCAAGCTCACAATCAACCTCGTGTGCCATCATTAATGGACTTACTTCGAATCGTTGTTGAGCCTGACTAGCAGCGATATATTCATCACCCATATCCCAATTAACATCTTCAAAATGCCAGATAATACGATTGTCATCTCTATAGTCAACTCGGTAACGCTCTAAAATTCTTAAACTAGGCACCGCCTTACGGCCAGAGAATAAGTTATAAAGCTCAATACCCATTAACCAAGCAAAACGATTATCATCTTTATTTTCTTCGATATTAGCGTGGAATTTAGCAGCGAACTCATTTAGTTGAGCATCACTACCTTGGGCATCCTTATCAAGTAACTGCAAAGCAAAACCCTCAAGAATTTCCATGGTTTTATGCTCTGCTGGCTCTTCATGCTCAAGCAACATTAAAGAACGCCATAATTTCTTTAGTCCTGGGAAATCTTGTGCCGCTTTATATTCAACACGTGCGTCCTCAAGAAGGCCAACAAAAAACATTTGTGCTGGACTAAGTTGATCTGCGGACATTGATTTGTCGGTATACATCATATGTGCCGCCATATGCGCGACTGTAGCACGGTAGATTTCCAAACCTTCAATACCTTCAATATCATCAAGTGCATCAGGAACATACATGATACGAGTATCCACGTATGGTCTAAAATCTGTGTATTCAGCCCCTGTTGGGCGAATAAAGAAATCACGACCCCATAAAGCACGTAGATAGAAGTTTAACTTTCGCTGAACTCTAACAAACAAAACACCACGCCTTTCACGCTCCAGCATGGCACGTGAATCTTGAGATTCTAATGAGAAGTAAGAGGTAAGATTTTTAAAGTCTCTTCGATACGCTTTGGCACCAAATTGAGCCCAGCGACGTAAACCACTTAACGTTAATTTAGAGAGTAATTGATCAATGTTAATTAACATTGGACGAATACCTCTAGAGGCTGTCGATGCCAATTGGTGGATTAACGTTAGATATCCACGTACAAGCTGTGCATCACCTAAATGGCGAGCAACCAACGGCAAAGTGGAAAGCAATAACGAGATAACTTCACCTGAGGTCAAAGATGAAGCCTTCATTGCAGCAGTAACACAGTCAGGAATGATATCCTCACCACATTCTTTTGCAATTTGCGGCATAACTTCTAGATAAGTAATTACCAAGTCATTACCTCTGCCCAAACCGCACAATGACTTAGCACCATCTAAATAATCTTTTAATCCTGCTGGTGATATAACACGAGCAGCATCCTGAAAAGTTGCATCCAAAACACCTCTTACTTCAGGTGCAATTTTTTCTAGAAACTCTGCATAATCTTCAAGTACAACTTTTGACATAATAATCTACCTTGATTAATCACTTCAAACTAAGCCCATTAGATTTTAAAATTAATCTATCTAATAAACTCTCTTATTAACAATAAGTGGCCTTTATTTAGCCAAGAAACGTTTGCACAGCAGCTTGAAGTGTATCACGCATATCAGGATCATCCGTTAATGGAGTGATCATTGTCATACTACATGCCGATTCAGCATCAACCCCTTTAGCGATCAACTGACCTGCATATACCAATAAACGAGTAGAGATACCCTCATCAAGACCATGACCCTTAAGATTACGCGCACGATGTGCAATTTGCACTAACTTTTCAGCCGTAGCTTGATCAACACCGGATTCTTTGGTTACAATTGCAACTTCTAACTCAGTTTCTGGGTAATCAAAATCCATTCCACCAAAACGCTGTTTAGTAGATTGCTTAAGATCTTTCATTAGAGATTGGTAGCCAGGGTTGTATGAAATAACCAACTGGAAATCAGGGTGAGCCTTAACTAATTCGCCTTTCTTATCAAGTGGTAATTCACGACGGTGATCGGTTAATGGGTGAATAACAACCGTTGTATCTTGACGCGCTTCAACGATTTCATCTAAGTAACAAATCGCACCAATTCGTGCAGCAGTCGTCAAAGGGCCATCCTGCCATTTAGTACCATCTTTATCTAATAGAAAACGACCGACTAAATCAGAGGCAGTCATGTCTTCATTACAGGCAACACTAATTAAAGGTCGACCTAATTTCCAAGCCATGTATTCAACAAAACGTGATTTACCACACCCTGTTGGACCTTTAATCATCATTGGCATACGAACATCGTAGGCAGATTCATAAAGCTCTACTTCATTCGTTACCGATTCATAATACGGCTCATCTTTAATAATGTATTGATTTGGATCTACTTTTACTTCGGACATAATTCTCCTTCCTTATTTATTCATCTTCATCATCTGTTTCATGCTCACCAGACCAGCCTGCTTCTTTAGCAAACTGAATGGCATTATCATGAATACGCTGATGACGTTCACGCAACTCTGGTGGTAAAAAACGCACCATACAACCATACTTATCCCATTCAGCATTGACTTTTTGCAATAATGCGTCAATTCCGCCCAGGGTCCAACCTTCACAGGTCTCTGTTTCTTCAATCAGCCCAAAAACCCAAGCATCTCTAATTATCTTGCCAATAGTGGTCATACCACCGTGGATTTCGTTGTTAAGACCAACGTACGTTTTTGGTTTATTCATAGTGTGTATTTTATAGCAAAAAAAAACCCCAACTACAAGAGTTGGGGTTTTTTTGCTTAGAACTTAGTAGCTATTAAACCGTTTGACCACGGTAAACAACCATTGAAGTACCAGCACATTGTGCGAAGTTGTCTAAACCTAACAAACGAACATGATTGTCCGGATGTGCAGCATGACAATTTTCAATTTCTTGAAGAATCGCGTCAACGTCTGTTTCACCAAACATTGGTAGTTTCCACATGTACCAGAAAGAACCAACAGCGTGCTGTGGCTCAGTGTGCTCTACACTTGGGTTCCAACCTTTGTCAATAATGTATTGAACTTGTTGACGTGTTTGCTCTTCAGTTAATGAAGGCAGGTATGAGAAAGTCTCAAATTTACGACTGTCTGTGTTACCTAAACTTGATTGATAATCTTGCATATTAATGCTCCTTATATTTTAATTAATTAACAAGGTGTCTAAAAAAAACACCTTGTTAGGTAATACTTTACTTATGTGCTGCGTCAATCTTGTCAACTGTATCGAATTCAAACTTGATTTCTTTCCAAGTTTCCATTGCGATAGCTAATTCAGGACTGTGTTTAGCTGCTGCTACTAAGATATCTTTACCTTCTTTCTCAATTTCACGACCAGAGTTACGAGCTTCAACACAAGCTTCAACCGCTACACGGTTTGCTGCTGCGCCTGCTGCGTTACCCCACGGGTGACCTAATGTACCACCACCAAACTGTAGACATGAATCGTCACCGAAAATAGCTACTAGTGCTGGCATGTGCCATACGTGAATACCACCAGAAGCTACAGGGATTACACCCGGCATAGCGCCCCAGTCTTGATCAAAGAAGATACCGCGTGAACGATCTTCTTTAATAAATGAATCACGCATAATGTCGATCCAACCCAAAGTTGCTTCACGATCACCTTCAAGCTTACCAACAACTGTACCTGAGTGTAAATGATCACCACCAGATAAACGTAAGATCTTAGCCAATACGCGGAAGTGGATACCGTGGTGTGGGTTACGATCTAATACAGCGTGCATTGCACGGTGAATGTGTAATAACATACCGTTGTCTTGACACCATTGTGCCAGGCCTGTGTTAGCAGTCCAACCACCAGTGATGTAGTCATGCATAATAATCGGAGAACCGATTTCTTTAGCATACTCAGCACGTTTCATCATTTCGTCAGCTGTCGGTGCAGTAACGTTTAGGTAGTGACCTTTACGCTCACCAGTTTCAGCTTCAGCTTTCTCGATTGCCTCTTGTACGAAGTCAAAACGAGCTCTCCAACGCATGAATGGTTGTGAGTTAATGTTTTCATCATCTTTCGTGAAGTCTAAACCACCACGAAGACCTTCATAACATGCACGACCGTAGTTCTTAGCAGATAAACCTAATTTAGGCTTAATAGTACAACCCAATAAAGGACGACCATACTTGTTAAGAATATCACGTTCCATTGAGATACCTTGTGGCGGACCATTACAAGTCATTACATATGCAATAGGGAATCTAATGTCTTCTAATCTAAGTGCACGTAAAGCTTTAAAGCCGAATACGTTACCAACTAGAGAAGTCATTACGTTTACAACTGAGCCTTCTTCAAAAAGATCAATTGGGTATGCAACAAATGCATAGAAACATGTGTCGTCACCTGGTACATCTTCGATCGCGTATGCACGACCTTTGTAGTGATCAAGATCTGTTAATAGATCTGTCCATACAGTTGTCCAAGTACCCGTTGAAGATTCAGCTGCTACTGCTGCTGCAATCTCTTCACGAGGAACACCTTCTTGAGGTGTTACTTTAAAACATGCCAGGATATCCGTAGGTAACGGTGAATAATCCGGCATCCAATATGTATCGCGGTAGTCTTTAACACCCGCATCATAAACCTTTGCCATTTTTTTAGCTCCTTATTAAAAGAACCACTATCATACAATATCTAACATTTAATGTAAAATAATATTTATTTACATAATAATAACATTTACTTATGATTAATTACACATTAAAACAGCTGTATAGTTTTGAAGCTGTCATCCGAACTAAAAGTTTTACAAAGGCCAGTAAAGAGCTTTTTGTAACCCAGCCTGCTGTATATATGCAGGTGCAGCAATTATCAAAAAATGTTGGATCTGACTTGATTAGAACTAATGGTAAAGTCATTATACCAACATTCATTGGCAAGAAGCTTTACCAAACCTGTTTAGAGGTTATTAGTACGCTTGAAAGCTCGCGCTCAGACATTGAGCAAACTCTTAATCCAGATTCTGGTCACTTGCAAATTGCTGTTGCCACGACAACCAACTCCTTTGTAAGTCGAATATTGGCAAAATTTAAAAAAAAATATCCACAGATGACTTTTCATCTAGAGGTTACAAATAGAAAATTACTATTAGAAAAGTTGAGTAATCATTCTGCCGATTTGGTTATTATGGGTGAACCACCCTCTGACCTTCCCTTAGAAACTCAACCGTTCATGGAGAACCCTTTAATTGCCATTGCCCATCCTGAGCACCCATTATTAGCCAATAAAAAAAATAGTATTAAAACTTTGGTAAAGGAGACACTAATTACTAGAGAACAAGGCTCAGGTACTCGAATCACCATTGAGCGAATCACTGGCATGAAATTTAATTCAGATATTGAGATCAACTCTAATGAGGCGATTATTGAGGCAGTTCAAGCTGGACTAGGCATTGGATTTGTATCAAAGCACACGGTTAAGCTTGAATTAGAAAATGGCATTATCAACCAACTTAATGTGGATAACTTTCCGGTAACTCGTCATTGGTATGTTGTTCATCAATCGAAAAGTAAGCTATCACCAATTGCTCAGCGTTTTAAAGATTTTATTATCGACAACAGTGTGTTGTAATTAAATTAGTTGAATACGACAGTTTTATTATAATGCTGCCAGCACGCTCAAAGATAAACTGACTAATTTTAGCTATCAGTCCATGTACATCTGTACAAGAAATTAATAATCGATATACACTTATGTTCGATATTCTGCGTTAATCTTAACGTAATCATAAGAGAAGTCTGTTGTCCAAACACTCTCAACCAAATTACTCTGTCCTATGTGAATGGTAATGGTGATATCTTCTTTGGCCATTTCAGCACTACCCGCTGCTTCAGTATAGCTCTCATCTGGCTCACCAGCTTTAACAATGCTGACAGAGTTTAATGAGATATTAATATCTTCAATACTCAAGTTGTTAATATTGGCACGACCTACTGCTGCCAAAATACGACCCCAATTAGCATCTGAGGCAAATAATGCAGTTTTAACTAATGGAGAATGGGCGACGGTATAAGCCACCTCTAAGCAATCATCATTAGATTCACCACCCTTTACACATACCTCAACAAATTTAGTTGCACCCTCACCATCTTTAATAATCTGGTGCGCTAAAGATTGTGCCACTTCATTTAGCACCTGCTGAAACTCAGACGCACAATCAGCTAACTTAACACCACTTTTAGCGGTGGCACTCAGTGTGCATGCGTCGTTAGTCGAAGTATCACCATCAACAGTAATCCGATTAAAGGATTGATTAACAGCCTTGCTTAAGCACTCTTGTAGTTGTGCTTGAGTGGCACCAATATCAGTAAAAATAAAACTAAGCATGGTGGCCATATTCGGACGAATCATGCCGGATCCTTTAGCAATACCGGTAATATTAACCATCTTGCCATTTACTTCAAAAGTTTTAGAATAAGTTTTTTCTACTAAGTCCGTGGTCAAAATACCCTTGGCAACCATCCCAAGATTATCAGCAGAAAGTTGGGTAGTTGCCAGAGGGATGCTTACTTCAAATTTTGAAACATCCAACTGCTGACCAATCACACCGGTTGAAAATGGTAATACCTGCTCAAGCTTAATACCAAGTTCATTCGCAAGTATTTTACAAGTTGTGACTGTATTTTGCATGCCTTGCGTGCCCGTGCCAGCATTGGCATTACCACTATTAATCAACAATGCCAAGGGCGAATTTTGCAAGTGATTTTTAGCTACAAGTACAGGAGCGGCGCAGAATACATTTTGAGTAAATACGCCAGCTGTTGTTGTGCCTTCTGTTAAATGAATAACAGACAAATCCAATGCGTCATTATTTTTAATCTGTGCATTGATAGCTGCACTGCTAATGCCTTTAATATTTAACAATGTATTACTCATGCTCAATAAAATCCTTAATAGTTAAAGGGTATTTTACTGACTTAAGAAGTTCTAGAAGATTTTTTATCCAAGTACTGGAACACAGCCATTAGTAGCGCACCAAATACAACCATTATTAATGCTGGCACAGCAGCACGCTCGTACAAACCCTCAGCACTTAGCTCGTAGGTTTGAATAGCGAGTGTATCCCAGCCAAATGGGCGCAGTAGATAAGTTGCTGGCAATTCTTTCATTACATCCACTGCTACCAACAAGCCACCCGCTAGAATACCAGGTGTCATCATTGGTAAATACACCTGCCAGATTAGTCGCAAACGCGATGCGCCTAATAAGCGTGCACTTTGAGTGAAGACAGGTTTAATTTGCTGAGCGCTAGCCTCAATCGAACTATAGGCAATTGCCATAAAGCGTGACACATAAGCGAACAATAACAATGTTATCGAGCCATAAATAATATGATTAATACTTTCACCGCCAAAATGAATATTAATGATTGAAATTTGATTGATACCATATAACAAGCCCACCGCCATCACAGAGCCTGGCAATGCGTAGCCTAACGTCGCTAACCGAATCACACTCTTAAGCCAAATGCTGGCTTTCTTACATTGGCTTGGCAATGCTAAAAAAGTAGCAAGCATTACCGTGATTAGTGCAGCAGAAATTGTCAAGATAGAGGTTGAAGCAATTAAATCAAAATATTTGGCGCTCCACTCATCCGCAACGGACGACCAACCCCAAATAACGAGTTGTAACATCGGCATAGCGAAAGACAACATAAACACACCAAAAACAAATAAGCTTATTAGCCAGGCTGTTAACCCGGTTGCTTGATATGGCTTTTTATTAGTAACGTCAGAAGAATAGTATTTAGCCTGGCCACGTGATTTTTTCTCAAAATAAATTAATAAAAATGCCACCAAAACTAGCAAAGAGGCCAGCTGAGCAGCTACTTCAATAGATCTAAAATCGCCCCAAGCGGAGTAAATTGCCGTGGTAAATGTATCGTAATTAAACAAGCTCACCACACCAAAATCTGCCAAAGTCTCCATTAAAGTAACCAGCACACCCGCTGCTACAGCAGGTCGGGCTAATGGCAATGACACCTGGAAAAATACACGTAATGGGCTTGCACCTAACAATCTTCCGGCTTCAATCATATTGAGTTTTTGACGCTTGAAAGATGCTCGCGTCATCATATAAACATACGGATAAAAAACCAAAACAAAAGTAAGGATAATCGCCCATGATCCTGCTCTGACATCAAACCCAGGTAAGTCAAGTGCCTCGCGCATCCATACTTGCGCATAGCCTGAATAATCAAATACACCTAGATATACAAATGCCAATACATAAGCAGGAATAGCAAATGGTAAGAACAGTGCCCACTCTAGCCACTTTCCACCTGGAAACTCTACCATCACCACCAAGTATGCCAGCACAGTACCAAGCAGCATAACACCAACACCAACACCAAGTAACAACACAAGTGTTGAGCTAATTAACCCAGATAAGATGTTTTCAGAAAAATGCGCCCATAATTCATGCTCAGGCATAGCCCAAGAAAAAGCCACTACAAAGATTGGCATTGCTACCAATAAAGCAATAAAGCTTATCCATATCTTTGATTTAATGCATTTCTCTTTCAACATTTATCCTTAATTATTGCTCATTATTTTAAAACAACAAAACCCAAGACTCTGCCAAGCCTTGGGTTGTGATTGATCTTTGTAAGATTATCTATATCCTTTTATTTGCATTAATCTTACCGCCCTAGCTTGCAGTAATCCTGCTTGAGATAAGTTCATTTCATCTTGCTTGAATGATCCCCATTCAGATACCACATCATCAGAAGCAACTTTCTGATTAGCTGGATATTCTTTATTTAAAGAGCCGTAAATAACCTGAGCTTTTGCAGATGACAACCACTCTAACAACTGAACCGCACCTTCTTTATTTGACGCATGTTTAGTTACTCCAGCTCCAGATACATTTACATGTACACCTGTTGTATCTTGGTTAGCCCAAAATAACTTTAACGGAGAATCAGGGGTTTTAGCGATCAAACGACCAAAGTAATATGTATTAACAATACCGACATCACACTGACCTGCAAGAATACTATTCATCACATGTGAGTCTTTTGCATTTGGCGTAGCACTTAGATTATTCACCCAGCCACTAATAATGTCACCTGTTTTATCTTCTCCTTGATTGTAAATCATAGAAGCAACTAATGACTTGCTGTAAACTTTTTTACTGGTTCTTAAACATAATCTATCTTTCCATTGATCAGTTGCTAAATTTGCATAGGTAGATAAGTCTTGCTCTTTTACTCGATCTGTTGAATAAACGATTGTACGTGCACGAACTGACAGGCCTGTCCATAAGCCTTTAGGATCTCTCAAATGTACTGGAATATTACTTTTAATAGTTTCAGTTTGTACCGATTGAAATAGATCTTGTGAGCCAGCGTACCAAAGATTTCCAGCATCAACTGTCATAAACATATCAGCTTGTGTATTGTCACCTTCAAGCTTTAGACGCTCAATTAATGCACCACCCTTACCGGTTAAATATTCAACCTTAATGCCAGTATCTTTTGTAAAGGCTTCGAACAATGGCTTAATTAAATGCTCTTTTCTAGAGCTATAGACAGTTATTGTCTCATCACTTACTGCTTGCACTTCTGAACTGCTGTATGTCGCCTGCACTGCTGTAATGCTTGATACAGTCAATACTGAAAATACAATCGTTGATGAAATTATTTTTTTCATATCCATTTTTTATTTGACCTTTTTTAGATTTATGTAATTGATAATGATTATCAATTGCGAATGATACTCATTATTATTTAAATGTCAACTGCTTATTATTAATAATACCAACAACATCAGCAAAGGAATCAGCTTCAGTTTCATCATGCGTCACCAGAATGGAAGTGACTTGTGCTTTTTTAAGAATGGAACGAACTTGAAGAACTAATTGATCACGATGATTTTTATCCAAACTTGAAAAAGGCTCATCTAACAATAGTAAATTGGGTGCAGGTGCTAAAGCACGAGCAAGTGCTACACGCTGTTGCTCACCGCCAGAGAGTTGGTGTGGATATTTCTTTTCAATTCCTTCTAAGCCAATCAAAGCTAACAACTCTGTAACGCGAGCCCGCTGTTTAACTTTAGGCTGAGCAACAAGCCCAAAGGAAATATTTTTCTCAATATTCATATGAGGGAATAATGCATAATCTTGAAACACCATACCAACCCCTCTTGATTCTGCTGGAATTAGGTGGCTGCCATTACTAGATAAAGCCTTACCATCAAGCTCAATACTGCCACTTGTAACAGTATCTAAACCGGCAATAAACCTTAATGCAGAACTTTTTCCACTACCACTATCACCAAGCAAGGCCAAGATATCCCCATGTTTAAGACTTAGATTAAAGTCATTTAAAACTTGGGTGTTTTTATAGGTAATTGATAGATTTGTAACACTTAGCATCAGATAATGTAAATACTAATAAGAATGATTATCAATATTATATAAGAAATTGATAATAATAAGTAAGACTTATCTAGAGTATCAACAACATGTCTCAGTTGCAATTGGAATATTAACACAACATATGTTTCTTTATTTCTATAGCATACAATGTAAATATAAATTTATAAGTAAAAAACTAACTAGATACAAATTAATATTTAGTTATCATAAAATATGAAAAAAATAATCAACAAATAAGATAACAATGGAACAGTCAAATCGCACTAAAGACGCTCAAAAAATCACCCTTATTGGTGTATCTGTTGATTTTTTACTGGCAATTTTTAAAGTGATCGCCGGTGTAATTGGTAATTCAGGCGCTTTAATCGCTGATGGCATCCACTCATTCTCTGATTTGATTTCTGACGGTATTGTGCTTTATGCAATTAAACACTCTCAAGATGAGGCGGATGAAGCCCATCCATATGGACATCAAAAATTTGAAACAGTTGCCACTCTTGGTTTGGCAATGATTTTGGCAATGATTGGTCTTGGTATTATTATTGATAGTTTTGATCGACTTAACAACCCTGTAACACCGACTCACATTAACTTGCTTCTTGGTGTTGCGGGTATCTCTATTTTTTCTAAAGAGATGCTTTACTGGTATACACTAAAAGTTGCCAAAACACATAACTCCGATATGATGAAGGCTAATGCTTGGCATCATCGCTCTGACGCCCTATCGTCTGTAGTTGTATTTACGGGTATTTTAGGAGCTAGCATTGGTTATATCTATTTAGATGCCATTGCTGCTATAGTTGTTGGCCTAATGATCCTTTACATCGCCTGGGAGCTTGGTTCAAGAGCCACCAAAGAGTTGGTTGATACTTCTATTGATGCTGAAGAAATTACAAAAATACGCTATAAGCTTGGGCAAATAAGCGGTGTAAACAGTGTGAATTCATTACGCACGCGAAAAAGTGGCCATACAATTTCAGCAGATGTACATGTACAAGTAGATCCATTCTTAAGTGTTAGTGAAGGCCATATAATTAGTGTTAGCGTTGAACGTGTGGCTAAAGAGTGCCTTGCGGAACTAACCGACGTAACCGTACACATTGACCCTGAAGACGATGAGACTGTAGCGCCATATGAAAACCTACCAGAACGTGCTGAAGCATTAGGAATCTTAACCAAGGCTTTATATAGTAATCAATGTGATGGTGAAATTAACCGTATTCAGCTACATTATTTAGCTGGAAAAATTCATGTGGATTTTTTCCTGCCATTAAGTTGTTTGGTTAATGACAAAAGTCATGAAGAGATACTAACTAAATTAAATCAAACAACCAAAGAATTACCTAGCTTTGGTCACATTAGGGTTTACTTCGGTAAAGACTAAAGACAATGATAAGCATGGCACATAGCGCCAGCTAATGCATCTGACGCATCTTCTTGTGGCGCTTTATTAAGCTTTAATGACTCGCACACCATAAACGATACTTGGTCTTTAGCGGCATGCCCCTTACCTACCACTGCTTTTTTAATTTGGTTGGGGCTATATTCAACCATTGTAATACCATTCATACCTGCTGCAGAAATAATAGCACCTCGAGCATGGCCAAGCTTAATTGCAGCATCTGGATTGGGACGATCAGGTCGCATAAATGCGCGCTCAATCACGACAATATCAGGCTGATATTTTTTGATCACTTGATCAATTTCTAAAAAAATCGTTGTAATACGATCTGTTAACTCACCCTTAGTGCGAATACATCCACTCGCTAAATACGTAAACTTTAGCTTTTGCGCTTCAATTAAACCAAAGCCTGTGATTCTTGAGCCGGGATCAACACCTAAAATTTTCATGTAATTTGTGTATCAATAATTTGAAATTAGTTTACTACAGTGAAATCTTTCTTTAATTATTATTTACAACACAATAAAAACGCCATAAATTTCCCTGTATATAAGGCTATTATGATATACTTTATTTTTTATACACATATTACAAGGAAACCCCATGGCAGTATTAGAGCTAAACAAAAGTAACTTTGACGACACAATTAAAAACAATGACATTGTTATCTTGGATTTTTGGGCACCGTGGTGTGGTCCTTGTAAATCATTTGCACCAACTTATGAAGCCCTGAGCGAAAAAATTGACGGCATTACATTTGCAAAAATCAATACTGAAGATGAACAAGAATTAGCAGGCCAATTCCAAATTCGCTCAATTCCAACATTAATGATCTTTAGAGAGCAAATTGCAATTTTCTCTCAACCAGGTGCCATGGCTGAAGCTGACTTAGCAACAGTATTAAATAAAGCTAAAGAGCTTGATATGGCTGAAGTTCGCAAGGAAATTGAAGATCAGAATAAGGAAGGCTAGATTAAATCTGAATAGGTTTTTTCACTAAACCCAACTTTAATATTAGCACCTATTACTAATATAGGTCGCTTTATTAGAGTTGGGTTTTTTAACGTCAACTCTATAGTGATATCGCTCTTTTGCTCGTCGGTTAAATTACGATAGGTAGTTGAGCGCTTGTTAATTACTTTCTCCCAGCCTAGTGCATCAACAAACTTTAGCAATGTCACTTCATCAAGTGGTTGATCACGAAAATCAATAAATTCGAAATTAACATTGTGACTGCTTAGGTATTTTTGTGCCTTTTTAATGGTGTCACAATTTTTAATGCCGTACATTTTCATGAGTATTTTCTATTGATTGTAAAATTCAAGAATATCTTTTTGCTCATCGTCCATAATGATTTTTAGTCCTTTTTCCGGATAATGCCAATACGAAATACCTTGATCTGAAAGATCCACCCTATCTGGCTTACCAAATAAATCTATCACCACATTTTCAGGTAAATCTGCACGAGGGATAAAGGTTAATGATTTAATCGTAAATCGAGACATTAATGATTCAGCCTTTGCCTTAAACGTGGTTTTTTTAACGCCAGATGGCATCATCATTGATACGTCAATATTATCACGCAGGATATCTATATTTTGCTTGTTAAGCGCTAAATTAAGAATGATTCTAGCGCTAATACCACCAACCTTGGTGCTTGAAAAATACACCTCTAACTCTGGATCAACATTCTCATTTTCAAATAATGATGCTTCGATCTCAGTGCCAAATAAACGTGCAGCATCTAGTAGTTTGCTTTGACCCATGGTCAAATCAAACACTACGGTTTGATCCTGATCATTAATATAACTTTGCCACGGCATGGCTTGATTTTCAGGTGTTTGTATGTCACGTGTTAATAAAAACATAATAGCAAATGCTATGAATGCTGCCAACAATGTATAACCGACTATGTGTCTTTCTTTCATCGTGTAAATGGGGATTTTCCAGCTTTATTACGTAGCCAATTCAGCGCTCTAAAAGTAGGGTTATGTTTAATAAATTTAAGCTCTAATTTTCGCTTTCCCGGAAACTCCATTAAAAATAAACCCAGTATAATGGTGATGATGCCCTGGCCTGGGGTTACCAGCATAATAATGCCGACAATTAAAAGTACAAAGCCAATCAGGGTTCTAATAACGACAATGATCAGATGACCAAGGTGTTCGATTTCAACCTTATGTTGATTTGTATGGATAAAATAATCCTGAGGAATTTTTCCTAATAATAATGGAGTTAATAAAAGACTGGCAATAAAAACAACAAAAGACACTATCCCCATCCAGATAAAATACTGATGATAGTCTGCTGTGGCTTGAGTAATCAAATCTAACATTTTAATAAGAAAGTTACTGGGCCGTCATTGGTGAGTGATACTTGCATATCAGCACCAAACATACCTGTGGCAACTGTGTCATGTGCTTTTTGCATTTGATGAACAAAATAGTTATACAATTCTTCAGCTTCTTTAGGTGGTTTCGCGGTAGAAAATCCAGGGCGTGTTCCAGAGTTGGTATCTGCAACCAAGGTAAATTGTGAAACAAGCAAAACACCACCTTTGATATCACTAACCGATAGATTCATTTTATCGTCAGTATCGTAAAATATACGATACGATAACAGGCGCTTAATCATTTTGTCAGCTTCGGCTAATTCATCGTATTTTTCAATGCCGATAAATACCAACAATCCTTGGTCAATTTCACCAACAATGGTTGACTCTACTTCAACTTTTGCACTAGAAACGCGCTGAATCAAGGCTTTCATAAACTTAAGGCTAACTTAAATAAGAAACATCTGCTACTGATAAGAATAAAGACCTTACCCAGTTGATAAGACTCAAGCGAGCCTGCTTGAGTTGCTTGTCATCGGCATTAACCATCACTTCATCAAAAAAGGTGTCGATACTCACCTTTAGCGAGATTAGCTGTTGCATGTTATCAATGTAATTTGTTGATTTAGCGAGCTTAGATGCCACCAATCCAGTTGCTTCAAATAATGCTTTTTCAGCTGATTCTATTAAAATTGACTGATCAACCTCAATAGACAACCCTTGATGATCCTTAAGCATATTTGCAATACGCTTGTTCGCTTCAATTAAACTTGCTGATGCCTCGTTCTTAGTAAAGATATCTAGTGCTTCTACACGTAGGTGAAAATCAAATGGCGATTCTGGCTTAACGGCTAATACCGCTTCAAACGCCTTGGCACTTAATTTTTGCTCTTTATAGTAAGCACGCAAACGATCCATCATAAACTTATAAATAGCAGGTGCGCATTCACTATCCACATCATCTGAATGGGCGGCTAGTGACGCCGAAATTAATGCTTTAAGATTAAGCTCAAGCTTACTTTCCACCATGATGCGTAATAATCCAAGTGCCATTCTACGTAAAGCATATGGGTCTTTAGATCCTGTAGGACCTTGACCAATGCCGTAGATGCCTGTAATTGTGTCTAATTTATCAGCAATGGCAACAACCAATCCTTCTTCAGTAGATGGCAATGTATCGCCTGCAAATCTAGGGTGGTAATGCTCACTAATAGCAGTTGCCACAGCAGGATTTTCACCATCATTTAATGCATAATAACCACCCATAACACCTTGCAAATCTGCAAACTCGCCAACCATTTCAGTAACTAAATCTGTTTTACAAAGTAGTCCTGCGCGCTTTGAATCTTGCTTATTAGCGCCCATCATCACAGCAATTGAACCTGACAACTCTTCGATGCGCTTTGCTTTATCGCCCATTGATCCTAATGACTTCATGAACAAAACTCGCTCAAGGTTTTGTAAACGTGACTCTAGTGTTTGACTCTTATCTTGATCCCAGAAAAATTCTGAATCGGCCAATCTAGGGCGAATAACACGCTCATTGCCGTCAATAATGACAGAAATATCACTAGACTCAATATTGGCAACAGAAATAAAGCTTGGTAGTAATTTTCCATTTGAATCAAGCATATGGAAATATTTTTGATGAGATTTCATTGCTGAGATTAGCGCCTCTTCAGGCACTACCAAAAATGACTCATTAAAGCCACCAGAGAAAGCACACGGATATTCTACCAATGCACAGACTTCACTTAAAAGCGCCTCATCGATCACAGCCACTGCGTTATTATCATTGGCAACTTGTATGACTTGCTGACGAACAATTTCTTTTCTAAGATTAAAATCAACTTCAATTTTTGACTGATCCAGTATTATTTGACGATAATTTTTCGCCTCATTAATACTAAATTCTTGCTGACCAGTAAACCTTAATCCTCGAGTTACATTGCCAGCAGCTAAGCCCATAATACTCGCCTCAACAACATCACTACCCAGTAACATCACCAACCAATGAGTAGGACGAACAAACTGCATTTCTGAATCACCCCAGCGCATTGGTCTAGCAATTGGAATATTTTTAATAGCTGTATCTACAACTTGTTGCAATAAGCCTTTGGTTTCCAAGCCTTTTTGCTCTTTACTAAAAAAGTAATAATCTGACTTGCCAAAAGGTTTTTGCTGCAGATCAGATTTTGATACACCACATGATTTAGCAAAACCATCGACCGCTTGATCAGGTGCACTAACCGATGGACCCTTGCGCTCAATAATTTGATCTTCTTGTTGTAATTCTAAATCGTGTACTAACACTGCCAAACGACGTGGCGTGGCAAATGACTCAACCGCTGAAAAATTCAGCTTCAAACTGTTTAATTCATTAACGATATTATCTGTCAATGCTTTTGAAAGCTTAGGTAATAACTTTGGTGGCAGCTCTTCAGTGCCTAGCTCTAATAAAAAATCTTGTGTTTTCATAATAGTCAATATTAAATAATCTGGAATCGAAGCTGGCCATTAACCAAATCGATCATAATGGAACGAGCGTAAAGTTTGGTTGGAACCACATCGAATTTTTTGTATACACCTGCAATAGATACCAACTCTGCATTAAATGATTGCACAAAAATCGTGGCCTTTTCATCACCCTGAATACCGGCAAATAAATTACCCTGAACCTCTTTGTAAGCTGAAATTGATCCGTAAGACATAATATCAGCACCAGACTTTACCTTTGATAATAAAACCAAGTCTCTATCATGTGCAATCACTTGTTGGAATGAATACACTTTGTTAGTGATAATTTTTGGAGCCTGATAAATCTTATCTTGATGTGGGTTTGGCACTTCAGCTTCAGGCTGCTCAATTTCTTGAGTTTTAATTTTATTTTTTTTGCTCGGTGATAATGATTTCCCGAATACTGCTAAACCTGAAAATTTTGCAAAATCAATTAACTCTTGTTTTTGTGAGCGAATACCCACGGCAACCATTTCATTTTGCGATAATATTTCAATTAATACAGCTAGTTCATTAGCCTGGAAATTACGACTTTCAATTTCCAAGATAACAGGCGCATGCTGAAATTGAGCTTTGTTGTTTTTAGCAAGCGAGTTGATCTCGTCTACCAGTGCATCAGTATTATTGGACAGAACTCTTAACGTATATAAAGCTTCGGTTTGAGTAATGACTTCAATTTTACTCAACTGCGCCAGCCTTGTGTGCAATCAAGAAAATGCCACACACGATTCATACCTGAATCACCGCTCAGCATAAGTTCCAAAGGGGTTTTGTGTTTGAATTTTTTTACACTGCGCTTTAACCAAACACTTGCATATTCTTTATTGGTAGGGAATGTTGTGCCCAATGACTCATCAATACCCAAGATCATTTTTGTGCGCTTCACCATATCATTAGTGAAATCAAACGCCTTATCGCCACGACGATACATGTACAAATGTCTTGGCTTTAGAATATCTTCAAGACTAAGAATGCATAATTGATCGGCATCTTCTAGTTTCCAATTTTCTAGAATTTGACAAAGCTGAAAGGTTAACTTATTTTTTTCGTCTTCGCTTAGATCAATACTGATTTCTTTACTGTTAGTTATACTTGCTGACATTAATTTACCCTAAAGTGGAATAATATTTCACGATCAAACACGCTTTTGTCTGGCGCATGAGGTAGTGGCGAGGCCTTATAAACTGCGCGCTCAATGGCATTTTTAAATGCCCTTTCTTTTGCATTGTTGTTAATGTTACAAGACTGCAATTTAACACTTTGCACATTACCTTTTAGATCTTGAAGAATGTAAACGTCACACCCCCAATTATCTTTCGCACCTTGGTAGCGCCATTTTTCTTTTACTCTTGAAGCAATTTGATTAATGTAATTTGCCTTTAGCTCATTCAAAATATCTTCTTGAGCAATTTCACGTTCTTGATCTTCTTCTGCTTGAATCTCTTTCTTTAGAGAACGATTATCTTGTTCTTTTTCAAACTTATTAGATTCAACTTGGCGTAGTTTTTCAATATCTTGTTTCTTTTTCTCAGCAACCTTAGCTTTTTTCTCAGCTTCTTTGGCTTTCTTTTCAGCTAGGTTTTTCTTTTTGATGGCTTCTTTGGTTTTCTTCTCAGCGATTTTCTTTTTATTTATTGCTTGCTGGATTTTTTGCTCAGCCTTTTTTCTGCTTTTTTCTGCTTTTATCTTGGCTTGCTTTTCTTTTTTAACATTGGCCTTTAATTTTTTAAGACGCTGTTGCTCTTTATAGCGCTCATTTTCAACGCGTTTTTCTGCAAGCTTGAGTTCAGCTAAACGCTTTTCACGTTTTTGCTTAATGTTAATTAAACGTTGCTTTTCTTTCTTGATTTCAGTTAAATCAATGGTGACTGCTTTTGGCACTGCAGTGTTTGAAGATTTTTCAGCTTGCTTTGGAATATCCCAACGCTGAACGTTAGTAAATACTAAACCAATCACTAGTGCGACATGCAATGCGATCGCCGTCCAGAATGCAAAAGGATGTTTTTTTGCAATCTTTGGTAGCTTTAACTTTTTAATTAAATCAGTTTTCATTAGTTTTCTAAGGCTGATTCAGTAACAATACCAACTTTATCCACACCTTGCTTTTGCAAAAATGACATAAGCGAGACAACAGAGCCATAAGCAACATTAGCATCACCTCGTACAAATACTTTCATACTTGGGTAGATTTCTAAACGAGCACTTACGCGTCCGGCAATAATGCCCAATGGTAATTTTTCACCCTGGGCGATATCAGAATTATCCTCATTAAGTGAATTAATGAAATATTCACCATCTTTATTGATGGTGATAATAGTTGGTTGTTGCTCAGTAAAATCAACCATTTTGGCATCGGCAGTAGGTAAATCTACTTCGATCCCTTGTTCAATGATTGGCGTTGTCATCATAAAGATAACCAGTAACACCAGCATGACATCAATATACGGCACAATGTTAATGCTTGCATCAACACTAGGCCTATGACGTTGTGGTAATTCAATCATAATTCGAGCTTACTTTTGTCTTTGGAAAGTAACAAATAATTCCTCTACGAAAGAGGTGTACTTGTTATTAATTTCACCCACTTGAGTGATTAATCGATTGTAAGCGATAGTTGCAGGAATAGCCGCAAACAAACCAAAAGCAGTTGCAATCAACGCTTCGGCAATACCGGGTGCTACAATTGAAATTGTTGCCTGCTTAACAGAAGCTAGACCAATGAAAGAATGCATGATTCCCCATACCGTTCCAAATAAGCCAATATAAGGGCTTGATGAAGCGATCATTGCCAGTATGCTTAAGCCATGGTCCAAACGATCAACCTCATTATTAACTGCTGTATTCATTGAGCGATAAGCTCGTTCAGAATTCATAACCAAAGCTTGATTTGAAGCAGAAGTTGTATGGGAAAACTCACCATAACCAGCACCAAAAATATGTTCCATCGCTGTGCGATTAGATACTTGATTAGGAATTTGACCGTGCAATAAGGCCAAATCAGTATCTGCTAAAAAGTTATTGTGAAAAACTTTAATATCTTTATCAGCATCCATAAGTGACTTCTTCTTTGACATGATAATCGTCCAAGAATAAATACTCATTAATACCAAGATAAACATAACCACTTGCACAACGAAGCCAGCGCTGATAATTAGGCTTAAAATTGATAAACTATTGTCCATTTATTTTCTCCAGAATGTTGCTAGGAATGGCGCTAGGTTTAAAACTTTGCGCATTCAAACAAGCAACGGTAATTTGTGCCTCAAATAATACCTTATTTTGTTTAAGATCCTTGATTTTCTGCGAAAAAATCAAGCTGGCATGTCGAGTTTTTTCTATCTCGGTACTAACACTAAGTAAATCATTAAAACGAGCGGGTGATAAGTAATCTGCCTGAATTGATTTCACTGCAAAAATAATGTTTTTTTGAACTATTAATTGATCTTGTTCAAAGCCCATTTCCCGCAAAAATTCACTGCGCCCACGTTCGATAAATTTTAGATAATTTGCATAATAAACCACACCACCACTATCGGTATCTTCGTAATAAATTCTTACTTGTAAATCACTCATTAAATAAGCCTTGACGGCTAGAAGGCGTTGACACACCTAAATGCTCATAAGCTAGATTAGTGGCACTTCGCCCTCTAGGGGTGCGATGTATAAATCCTTGTTGAATTAAATAAGGCTCAACCATATCTTCTAGTGTGCCACGTTCTTCACCAATAGCAGTGGCTAACGTATCCAATCCAACAGGCCCACCTGAGAACTTATGAATCATAATGGATAAATAATCTCGATCAAGCTGCTCCAATCCTAATTCATCGACTTTTAAAATACCTAGCGCTTCGTTGGCAATTTTCTGATGAATAATGCCATTTGTTTTTACATCGGCAAAATCTCTAACACGGCGTAACAATCTATTTGCAATTCTTGGTGTGCCACGCGAACGTCTAGCGACCTCATATGCGCCGCTTGATTCAATTTCAATATTTAAGATTCTGGCTGATCGCTCAACAATAACTTGCAAATCTTTATTGTTATAGAATTCTAAACGCTGAACAATGCCGAAACGATCACGTAAAGGTGAGGTTAGCATGCCAGCACGTGTGGTTGCACCAATTAATGTAAAGGGTGGTAGGTCAAGTTGCACCGAATGCGCAGCCACCCCCTCTCCCACCATAATGTCTAACTTAAAATCCTCCAAAGCTGGATAGAGAATCTCTTCAACCACAGGATTTAGACGATGAATTTCATCAATAAATAAAACATCATAAGGCTCTAATTTCGTCAAAATTGCTGCTAAATCACCAGAACGTTCTAAAACTGGGCCAGATGTTTGTTTAAACCCTGCACCCATTTGATTTGAAATAACATTGGCCAATGTAGTTTTTCCAAGCCCAGGAGGGCCATAAATCAAACAATGATCAAGCGCATCTCCGCGCTTTTTAGCTGCCTCAATAAAAAGTGCCATTTGAGATTTGACATCATCCTGTCCAATATACTCAGACAAGCAATCTGGACGTACAGAAGTCATAACGATATCTTCGCTACCTTGGTCTGCTCCACCTACTAAAGAATCTTCTTCTATCATGTTGATTTAATGAGTTTTTCAATCATTTTAACGTGAGACCTCAATCCAAAGTGGGCAAAATTTTCTGGAACAATAGTTTGATTTTAATAGCTTGAGTTGAATGCTTTAATTTCGCCACTTTGGCAACACTAACACCTTGATATGATCCAAATTTAGTGATAGTTAATTGCCACTCCTCCTCTGTATTTAAACGATGTTTAAATACAATATTACCCAGGTTTTTGACTGGAAAATACCAGCCAAATTCTTTAATCATTAGTTGTTTTAAATCTTGTGATGATTGATGTCCATTAATATACAACCCATCATTATTTGAAACAATATCAACCTGCCCTAAGCCTAGCATGCCAGTTAAAGTTAGGTTAAATTCCTGCTCTTTAAATTTAATATTAAAGCCAAAATTTTGAACATTATCAAGTGATACAACACCAAGCCTACCTTTGATTTGCCACTGACCAGGGGTGTCACCTGAAAGTATGGCTTTCTGAGGTTGTACTGACAGTGTTGAACAACCTTGTAATAGCAACAAAATAAAGAATGTTAGAAGTAATTTCATAAGCGAAACTATTCTAACATCCAAGGATAATAGCAAATACCTAAAAAACCGTGATTAAGGTATAATCAAGCGCTTATTTGTCATTGTTATTTGGGTTTATGTCACGCATTGCTATTTTAAGTGTTAATCATGCACAAGCGCCAGTTGCAGTTCGTGAGCGTGTGGCGTTTGCACCTAACCTTCTAACCAACGAATTGCAAAAACTCAACACCATCGATGGTGTTGAGGCATGTGTTATTTTGTCGACATGTAATCGTTCAGAAATTTACGCTGTAATTGAAGATAAAAACGCTGAAGAAATTCTAAGCAGCTATTTATCGCAAACACATAATATTCCCAGAGCTGAGATCGACCCTTATTTGGTTTATTTTGAAGCAGATGATGCTTTGTCACATATTTGCAATGTGGCTTGTGGACTTGATTCATTAGTATTAGGCGAACCTCAGATTTTAGGCCAATTAAAAGATGCTTATCACGCCGCCAAACTAGCTGAAACTTTAGACAAAAAATTAGAAAAGCTATTCCAACATGCTTTTTCAACAGCTAAAAAAGTTCGCACAGATACTCAAATCGGCTCATCACCAGTCTCTATTGCTTATTGTGCTGTTAAGCTCAGTGAAAAGATCTTTACGGATTTATCAGAGCAAACAGTACTGCTGATTGGCGCTGGAGAAATGATAGAGTTGTGTGCTCAGCACCTAAATCAAAAAGGCGTTCGCAATATGATTGTCGCTAATAGAACCGTTGAAAATGCAAAAAAAATTGCTGATCAATATGGTGCGCAATCCGTCAGTTTAAAGCAATTTTCAAGCATTATTCATGAAGCTGATATCATTATTTCATCAACTGCTGCATCGATACCTATTATCGGCAAAGGACTGATTGAGAGTGCACTCAAGCAACGCAAGCATAAGCCAATGTTCATGCTTGATATTGCCATTCCAAGAGATATCGAACCTGAAGTTGGGCAGTTAGATGACGCCTATCTTTACACCATTGATGATTTAGAGCAAGTGGTGAGTGATAACATCGGCTCTCGTAAAAAAGAGAAGGTTCTAGCACAAGAAATTATTATTAAACAATCTCAAGTATTTAATCAGTGGTTGTCAATTTTACCAAACGAACAACTGATTCAAAACTATCGGACCAATGTAAATCAGATTAAAAGTGATGCGGTTGAAGATGCCTTGAAGCGCCTTAAAAACGGCGGCGATAACGAACAAATTATTAAAAAATTGGCCGATCAGCTAACCAATAAAATACTTCACACCACTTTTAAAAACATCAAGCAAACTTCACTTACCGGCCTAGATCAATGTGAAGGCTGTATTCCCAATATTAAAAAATAATGAATGAATCAATCCTTTCTAAATTAGAACAAATGTCCATGCGCCTTGAAGAAGTTGGTGCCATGCTTAGTGATCCACAAGTAGCCAGTGATGCTAAGCAATTTAGAGAACTGTCTATTGAGTATTCTCAGTTAACCCCCGTTAATGATCAATACCAAGATTATCTAACGACTATGCGAAATCTTGAAGACGCCAAAATGATGCTTGAAGAAGATGATGCAGAAATTAAAGCGATGGCCAAAGAAGAAATTAATGACGCCAAGCAAAATTTAGAGCGCTTAGATATTGAACTCAAGAAATCCCTCCTACCCAAAGATCCAAATGACTCTCGTAACATTATTGTTGAAATACGCGCAGGTACTGGTGGAGATGAAGCTTCTATTTTTTCTGGCGACCTATTCAGAATGTACTCTCGCTACGCGGAAAAACAAAAATGGCAGTTAGAAATAATGAGCTCGAATACAGGAGATCATGGCGGTTATAAAGAAATCATTGCACGCATTACCGGTACTGATGTTTATTCAAAGCTTAAATTTGAATCAGGCGCACATCGAGTTCAACGTGTGCCAGAAACTGAAAGCCAAGGGCGTGTGCATACTTCAGCTTGTACAGTTGCCGTAATGCCGGAAGTTGAAAATATTGAAGAAGTTAACATTAATATGTCCGACGTTAGGGTGGATACATTTAGAGCAAGTGGTGCTGGTGGACAGCACGTTAACAAAACTGATTCAGCCGTACGTGTTACTCATATTCCAACTGGCACTGTGGTTGAGTGTCAAGATGGACGATCACAACACAAAAACAAAGCTCAAGCGATGTCTGTTCTAGCTTCAAGAATTCTAGATGCACAACAACAGATTCAGCACAAAGAACAAGCATCAACACGTAAAGAGTTAGTTGGTAGTGGTGATCGCTCTCAGAGAATTCGCACTTACAATTACCCGCAAGGACGTATTACCGATCATCGTATTAATCTAACTTTATACAAGTTAGCAGAAATTATGGAGGGTGATTTAGAGTCAATTATTGAGCTTTTAGTTGTTGAACAACAAACTAACCAACTAAGTGATCTAAACGACGCCTTAGCTTAGCCTTCTCGGTAACAGCTGAGAAGCTACAAACAACACACCCAAAGCAATTACAATCATTGGTCCTGTGGCCAAATCATAAAAGAGTGAAGCGCTCAAGCCCATTAGTACAGCTGCTATAGATATGCCAATTGACTGAAACGCCATAGCTTTTGGTGTACGTGCAAACATCCTTGCCACCGCAGGTGGAATAATCAATAACGAAGTAATTAACAGCACGCCAACAATTTGTACAGAGACTGACACTGTTAGTGCGATCATCAACATAAACAACAACTGATAAATCGTGCTATTAAGCCCTTGGGAAACAGCCAACTCTTCGTTAAGAGTAAGTAGCAATAAACGCTGCCAAAATATCACTAGCAATCCAACAACAATTATTAAAATGGCATAAATCCAAATTATGTCTTGACGGGTGATTGATAAAATATCACCAAATAAAAGAGAGAAATAATCTGTATTTGAGCCGCCGACAATACTCAAGATGACAATACCTAATGATAAGGCCAAATGAGAAAATATACCCAATATGGCATCATTTGATAGAATCTTTCTTTGTTGTAAAACAACAATCAAGCTGGCAAAAATAACACCAATTACTACTAATCCAGTATGAATACCTAGACCGGTAGCCAATCCTAATGAAACACCTAGTAAGGCTGAATGAGAAATAGATTCAGAGAAATAACTCATGCGCTTCCAAATCACAAAGCAGCCAAGTGAGCCTGTAATAATAGAAATTCCGAGTGCTGCAATCAGCGCTCTAATAATAAAATCTTCCACAATTAGTGCTGTTTATTTATTGACAATCTTCACACAGACCATAAAGGTACAAACAATGGTCTGTTAACTGATAGCCATGTTTAGTGGCAATATCGTGTTGATGCTGCTCAATCACTTCATCGTTAAATTCATCAATCTTGCCACATTTAATACATAACAAATGATCATGGTGTTCAGCATTCGATAATTCGTACATACTTTGACCATTATCAAAATTTAGTTTATTGATCATGCCTGCTTCTTCAAATTGAGTAAGTACACGATAGATAGTTGCTACACCCACCTCTTCGCCTTGCATGACTAACGCACGATAAATATCCTCAGCACTCATGTGATGATTTTCACCCTTTTCTAAAATCTCTAAAATTTTAAGTCTAGGTAGTGTCACCTTAAGACCGGCAGTTTTTAAATCTTGAGCATCCATATTCTCATCCTTGAGGTAAAATCAGATAAATAATTCTTAATCATTTTAATCAATTAATTACAAATGAACAAACTAACTTTGATTGCATTCTCATTCTCATTCTCATTTTTATCTGCATGTTCGCCTTCTATGCCAAGCATGCCACAGCTTCCTGATATGCCGGATATTATTCCTGATATGTCATTGCCAACGCTTTATAAGGATGATATCAATCAAGGTTCAGTTTTAGATAGATTCAAGATTAATCAACTTAAGCTTGGCATGTCACAAGCACAAGTGCAAGATTTAATTGGCTCGCCAAGCATTATTGATCCGTTTCATAACAAACAATGGAACTACATCAATCATTCTACTTTGCATGAAAAAGACGATATTCATTACCGTTTGACATTAACCTTTAGCAATAAAAAACTAACAGAAATTGACACATCAGGCATTAGCAGTCTATCCGCATTAACCAAGAAAGAAAAAGAACTAGAAGACCAGCGCATTGCAGAAGAAAAAGCAGCGGTAGTAGCAGCAAAAAAAATAGCTGCTGAAAAGCTTGCTGCTGAAAAGCTTGCTGCTGAAAAGCTTGCTGCTGAAAAGCTTGCTGCTGAAAAAGCACGTGCAGCAGAACAGACTCGGCTCGCAAACGAACAGCGAATTGCCAATGAAAAACTTGCTACTGAAAAAGCTCAAGCTGAGGCTTTAAAAAAAAAGAACGAACTAGCACAAATTAAGCAGCGCAAAGCTGACCAACAAAAAGCCATTAAAGCTGCTGAGGAAAAAATAATCATTCAGCAGCCTAAGTCAACAACTAACAACAAACCTCCAGTACCTTCTAAAGAAGAAAGTACAGATAAGCCTTGGTATCAATTCTGGTAGGACTGTCAATTCATGTCATCACTTGTTATTAGCGATTTAGATTGTCAAAGAGGCTACAATCAGCTCTTTAGCAATCTATCTTTTCAGGTAAGTGCTGGCGAGGTATTGCGTATTACTGGCACAAATGGCAGTGGTAAAACATCCTTATTAAAAATTTTAGCAGGCATTAGTGCGAGCGAGAATGGCGACATTAATTGGGAAAACCATTTAGTTAAATCTGACGAATACCAACAAGAAATTTTCTATCTTGGTCATCATGCAGCATTAAGTGGTGAACTGAACAGTCTTGAAAATTTAGAATTTTTAAGTGCCTTAAATAAAAGCACCGATCAACGTAAACTAATCCAAGCATTAAACGATATTGGCCTTAAAGGTTATGAAGAGGAATATTGCACCAACCTTTCTGCTGGACAAAAACGTCGTGTTATTTTGGCTGGACTTTTTGTGTCAACAGCCAAAATATGGCTACTAGATGAGCCTTTTACTGCACTAGACCCTGCGGGCGTAAAGATTGTAGAAAGTCGAATTGAACAACACTGTCAAAATGGTGGTTTGTGTATATTTACCACTCATCAAGATTCAGCATTGGCCAATCAACGAGTGTTGGCATTATGAATGTTTATATAAAAACACTGAGTCGTGACCTACGCGTTGCTCTACGCAATCCTTCTAGTGTGCTCAATCCTTTACTGTTTTTTGTTATTTCTGTCTCTCTATTTCCACTAGCCATTAGCCCAGAAGCAGCCACACTTTCACAAATTGCTGCCGGTATTATTTGGGTGGCAAGCATGCTAGCTGTACTATTATCACTTAATGCCCTTTTTCATCATGATTACGAAAATGGTGTTTTAGAGCAAATGGTTAGTTCGCATCATTCTCTACCCTTATTAATACTATCTAAAATTTTTGCACATTGGCTACTCACTGGTATTCCAATTATTTTGCTATCGCCTTTATTAGGTGTCTTTTTATTTTTAGACGATGAAGGTATAAAAGTATTAATGATTACCCTGCTATTAGCCACACCCAGCTTAAGTCTTATTGGTAGTATTGGTGCTTCGCTGATTGTTGGGGTTAAAAATTCAGGCATGTTGTTGTCGTTATTAATCTTACCACTCTATATCCCTATTCTAATTTTTGCTTCAAGTGCTGTATCTCAAGCCCAGTTTGGTCTCGCTATTGATGGACAATTATATTTCTTGGCAATGTTTTTAGTGCTTAGTCTAATGAGCGCACCGCTTGTCAGCGCTATCGCTCTAAAAATAAGCCTGGAATAAGTTGTACTTTTTTGTTATAATAACTTAACACGCTGATTTGTCCCGATTGCTAGCGTTACTACCTAGAGTAGTTAAAACAAGCTAAAGCAGGCGTTCTTCTTAACTGAAAACCCTTCTTAATTATGGGTTTTTAACGTTCACAAGGAGAACTAAATAATGATATTTACTTCTGAATCGGTGTCTGCAGGACACCCTGATAAGGTTTGCGATCAAATTTCTGACGCAATTTTAGACGCTGCATTAACACAAGACAAAAACTCACGAGTTGCTGTTGAAACTTTAGTTAAAGACAATCATGTAGTGCTAGCTGGTGAAATCACCACAGGTGCCAAGATTGACTATGAGAAAATCGTACGCGAAACCATTATTGGTATTGGCTATGATAAAGAAGAATACGGCTTTAATGGTCATACCTGCGATTTAACCAATTTATTGGGTGAGCAATCACAAGATATTGCCATGGGTGTTGATGAATTTACAGATCATGAGCAAGGTGCTGGCGATCAAGGCTTAATGTTTGGTTATGCTTGTGACGCAACTGATGTTTACATGCCTGCACCAATCTTGTATGCCCACCGTTTGGTGGCTAAGCAAGCTGAACTAATGAAAAATGGCACACTACCGTGGTTACGTCCAGATGCAAAATCACAAGTATCTTGTATTTATGATGGTCATAAAATTGTTGGTATTGATGGGGTGGTATTATCAACTCAGCATGACGCCGATATTTCATTAGACGATTTACGTGAAGCAATTTTAGAAGAAGTTATTAAGCCAGTATTGCCAGAAAAATGGCTTACTGACTCAACCAAATTTCACATCAACCCAACGGGTAATTTTGTCATTGGTGGCCCCGTGGGTGACGCCGGCCTAACAGGCCGTAAAATTATTGTTGATACTTATGGTGGCATGGCTCGTCATGGTGGCGGTGCTTTTTCTGGAAAAGACCCTTCAAAGGTAGATCGATCTGCAGCTTATGCAACTCGCTATGTGGCTAAAAATGTTGTTGCCGCTGGTTTAGCACATCGCTGCGAAATACAAGTATCTTATGCCATTGGTGTAGCTGAGCCAACATCGATCAGTGTTGAAACTTTTGGCACTGGCATAATCTCTAATGATGCAATTGAAGCACTAGTACGTGAACATTTTGACTTACGCCCAAAGGGTTTAATCGCTATGCTAGATTTGAAACGTCCGATCTATCAACAAACAGCTAGTTATGGTCACTTTGGTCGTACAGAAGATGACATCAGTTGGGAAAAAACCGATCGCACTCATTTGTTGAAATAAATTTATTTGGTATAATAACCAAACTGCCAAGGAGCGTTGCGTTGAAATTAGTTTCAATCAGGCTTGGCGATCAGAATCATAAAACGACGCTCATTTTTTTAAATTTTCTAAAGGAGAAAAAATGAGCAACAATACTTTAAACAATAACGACTATAAAGTAGCTGACATGAGCTTGGCTGATTACGGCCGCAAGGAAGTGGAACTAGCAGAAGCAGAGATGCCTGCGCTGATGACACTACGTAATAAATATCGCAACGAACAACCTCTAAAAGATGCTCGCATCTTAGGTTGTATTCACATGACCATTCAGACAGCTGTATTAATGGAAACTTTAGTTGATTTAGGTGCTGAAGTTCGCTGGTCAAGTTGCAATATCTTTTCAACACAAGATCATGCAGCAGCCGCTATGGTAGCCGCAGACATCCCTACTTTTGCCTGGAAAGGTGAAACTGAAGAAGAATTCTTATGGTGTATCGAGCAAACTATTTTAGACAATGGCAAGCCTTGGAACGCCAACATGGTGCTTGATGATGGTGGTGACCTTACTCAAATGCTTCATGAAAAATATCCAGAAATGCTTAATGACATTCACGGCATTAGTGAAGAAACCACAACGGGTGTTCACCGTTTACTAGAAATGATGGAAGAAGGCTCATTGAAAGTGCCAGCTATCAACGTTAACGATTCAGTGACTAAATCTAAGAACGATAACAAATATGGCTGTCGTCACTCATTAAACGATGCTATTAAGCGTGGTACTGATATGCTAATGTCAGGCAAAAAAGCGCTAGTAATTGGCTATGGTGATGTTGGAAAAGGTTCGGCACAGTCGCTTCGTCAAGAAGGTATGATCGTTAAAATTTCAGAAATTGATCCAATTTGTGCCATGCAAGCTTGCATGGATGGATTTGAAATTGTATCGCCTTACAATGGTGGTATCAACACTGGCACAGTAGCTGGCATCGATACACTTTTATTAGGTACAACTGATCTAATTGTAACCACAACTGGAAACATGAACGTATGTGATGATGCAATGCTTCAAACACTTAAAGCAGGCGCTGTCGTTTGTAATATTGGCCATTTCGACAACGAAATTGACACGCAATATATGCGTGACAATTGGGAATGGGATGAAGTAAAGCCTCAGGTTCACCGCATCTTTAGAAGTGATGATAAATCTGATTACTTAATTTTATTATCTGAAGGTCGTCTGGTTAATCTAGGTAACGCAACTGGCCATCCAAGTCGTATCATGGACGGTTCATTTGCCAACCAAGTTTTGGCTCAAATGCATTTATTTGATGAAAAATTTGCTGATAATGGTGGCGATATTTACGTTGAAGTTCTGCCTAAGAAACTTGACGAAGAAGTGGCCGCTGGTATGGTTGGTGGTTTTGGCGGTGTATTAACGACACTTACTGATGCTCAAGCTAAATACATCAATGTACCTAAAGAAGGTCCATTTAAGCCAGAATCTTATAAATACTAGATTCAAGCTTTAGTAAAATAGTACATTCCCCGCAAGGGAATATAAATGCGGCTTTCGAGCCGCATTTTTTATGTCATTTTCAATATTTACTAAATTTATAATAACTACAAATACAATTAGATAAAAATAGCCATAAATACTAATAAAATGGTATATTTTGGCTAAAATTTAATAATTTATAGCATTATATTGAAAATAATGAATATTTTTATACGGAAAAAACCATGATTGACCCTATTTTTACCAATAATCAAAAATTTGAACAAGCATTTTCCAATAATTTGGAAAAAATTCTAGAAAATGATGAGCTAGGCGTGTTTATTTTAGTACTTGCTAATGCATTGTCTGATGAAAAACTCTGGCGACAACTTAAACCAGGTTTAAAGCAAAAATTTGAACAGCTTAAATCAAAAGAACCTCAAGGCGCAGCTGATGATATTGATGTTTTTAATCAACTGATTGAGTTAGATTTAAACGATCTTGAAGTGACTAACTATAAAGATCTTGGTAACTTTGAATTGCAATACAACCGATTAAGAGCCTTGCGTCCAAAAAGAATGTCTGGCGTCAGCACTAAAGGAATGAGTCTTGATTTTGATGAGAATACTTTTAACTTCAATAAGCCGTTTTTACAAAAAGAGTTGTTTTGGCAGGGTAAGTTTTTCTCAAAAAATATATCACTTTTTTACAATAAATTCCCATTTGCTAAGCTTCACGGCTTAGTGGTGGTTGAAGCCGAACAGCAACACCCTCAATTAATGAGCGCTGAGCTTCATCAGTTTGCTTGGATGATGGCCAACAGTATTGGCTTAAACATTAAAGGCTTTAGTTTGGCTTACAATTCCTATGGCGCTTATGCATCGGTGAATCATTTTCACCTACAATGCTTTATTAGAGAAAAGCCTCTACCAATTGAAAACAACGACAAGCATCCATTGATAAACTATTGGTTTAATTCAGTTGGTGATGCTTGGGAATTTATTGAAAGCTTACATCGTGATAAGCAGCCTTATCATTTGATTTATCGCGATCAAGCTATTTTATGTGTTGTCCGTCAGCGTCAAGATGACTACAAGCATGCTGATTGGACCTCTGGCTACGCTTGGTATGAAGCTTGTGGTGGTTTGAGCACTTACACACTGGAAGATTTTGATCAGCTAACTGAAGCGCAACTTAATAAAGAATTATTAAAATTAAAAATAACCTAGTAATATTGATATTTTTTTTCAAATCGTTTTTTTTTGCTATACTTGCCTTGTTATTAAACATCCTCAATGTTTAATAACTGCTAAAAAAGGTTTTATCTCCATATTTCTTTTTTAGTATCTTGGGGGCTTCATGTTAAATCTTCTCGGCTTTATAAAAAAAGCCCCCAACCTTTCACATCATCTGTATTTACAAATACCTTATCGAGTAAGACTTGATGCGGTAAAATTTTTGTAATTTTTAGACTTATTTAAACTGATTTATTATGTCAATTTCAGAGCTAGATGCAACTGCCTCTTTTCAAAATTTAATCTTAAAGCTACAAACTTTTTGGGCATCAAAAGGTTGCACATTGTTACAACCTTTTGACATGGAAATGGGTGCAGGCACCTTCCATCCAGCAACTTTTTTACGCGCTATTGGCCCTGAGCCATGGAATGCAGCTTATGTTCAACCGTCACGCCGTCCAACTGATGGTCGCTATGGTAAGAACCCAAATCGCTTACAGCACTATTATCAGTTTCAAGTTATTCTTAAGCCATCCCCTAAAAATATTCAAGATTTATATCTAGAATCTTTAGCGGAAATTGGCATTGATTTAACCAAGCACGATGTTCGTTTTGTTGAGGATAACTGGGAATCACCAACGTTAGGCGCTTGGGGATTGGGCTGGGAGATTTGGCTTAATGGCATGGAAGTATCTCAATTTACCTATTTTCAGCAGATTGGTGGCTTAGCTTGCAAACCTGTTGCGGGTGAGTTAACTTATGGTCTTGAACGATTAGCCATGTACCTTCAAGGTGTTGACTCTGTGTTTGATTTAGTTTGGACTGAAGGTGTTAGCTATGGCGATGTATTCCATCAAAATGAAGTTGAGCAATCAACCTATAATTTTGAAATCGCTGATACTGACGTATTGTTTAAGCAGTTTGATGAAGCGGAAGCCATGAATCAGCAATTGATTGAAAAAGCCTTATCGTATCCTGCTTACGAGCAAGTCATGAAAGCCTCTCACTTATTTAACCTACTTGATGCCCGCCATGCAATTAGTGTGACAGATCGTGCTCGCTTTATTCGTCGAGTGCGTGCCATGAGCCAAAAAGTAGCACAAACATATTATGATTCACGCGAAGCGTTAGGCTTTCCAATGGTGAAAGATAGCTAAACTTGCATGAAAATTTTTTCTAAACTTTATCAAAAATCATTAGATTGGGCGCAAAGTAAATTTGCCATTTATTGGTTAGCGGTTGTTAGTTTTTTAGAATCTAGCGTTTTACCCTACCCGCCACCTGATATTTTATTGGCACCAATGGCTTTACAACGAACTGATAAAGCCTATTATTTTGCCTTTATAGCAACTATATTCTCAGTGTTAGGTGGATTAGTGGGCTATCTACTTGGCGATATTTTGCTTAGTTTTTTACTTAATTATGGGCTTATTAAGCCTGTATCAGTTGATTTGATTAAAGAATTTTTTGATCAATATGGTATTTTGGTAGTTGGTATTGCTGCGTTCAGCCCCATTCCTTATAAGCTTGCTACCATTAGTGCTGGCAGCATGGCAATGCCTTTATTGCCATTTATTGCTATTTCATTAGTGGCTCGTGGTGCTCGCTATTATCTAGTTGCTGGACTGGTTAAAGCCTACGGTAGTGCTTGCGACCAATGGTTACAAAAGTACATGGATCGCTTAGGCTATGGGTTGGTTGTATTGGTTATTTTTGGAGCTTGGTATGTGGGTTAAATTATTTAGTGTCGTGATTTTACTGTCTCTAAATGGTTGTTATTCTCAAGCACCAAAACAAGCGATTATCGTTATTGAAAAATCTTCAAATTTGGAGAATATCAATCATCAGCGTTTCGGAAAAATAGATAAAGTTGAGAAAAAAACTCGCAGAATAACAGACTATACAGTCATTAAAAAAGTACATAAGACTCAGAAAAAAAATGTAGCAAAAACTCACAAGGCGTCTTCAAGTTGGAAGACGCCAATCAACAGTAAAGTAAGTAAAACCTACTCTAAAAAACACCCAGGTTTAACTTTTAGTTCACATCAGGGGCAAGAAGTACGTGTTATTCGCGATGGAAAAATTATCTACATTGGCGATAAAATGAAAAGTTATGGGCAAATGATTATCGTTCGCCATCCACTTGGGTTTAATAGTACCTACACTCAAACCCAATCATTACAAGCCTCTCTGGGTGATTCGGTTGATAAAGGACAAGTCATTGCAATGACAACTGATCAGCCTTTTTACTTTGAAATGACCAAATTTGAGCAAACGATTAATCCGCTCAAATATTTGAAATAAGCGCTAAAATATTTATTATGAATGAATTTTTACAAAATATACCTCCCTACCAGACTGCTGGAATTTTATTTATCGTAGCACTAGTTGCTCATACAGTCTTAGGTTTCGCCTTAAAGCAAATTACCAAACATACAAGTCGAACTAAAAATCAGTTTGATGACCATTTAATCAATGCTGTCTCTCCACCATTAAAAGTATTGATTTGGTTTGCTTGGGTGTTTTTCTCTATCAATGCATTTAAAACAGATATTACCGCACTAAGTATTGTTGTTGAGTATATCGATATCACTCCAATCTTTATTGTTACCTGGGGTGTAGTACGTGTTATCTCTGGTGTTGAGTCCTATTTAGTTGAAGCTGATAATAGTGTTAATAACGATTCAGTCCGCCTATTTACACGATTGATTAAGATTTTGGTTATTGTTGCCATTCTTCTAGGGATTGCTCAACACCTTGGATTTTCAATTTCAAGCCTACTAACCTTTGGTGGTGTGGGTGGTATTGTGATGGGCTTTGCTGCTAAGGACATGTTAAGTAACATCTTTGGTGGCCTAATGATTCAAATGGATAAGCCGTTTTCAACAGGTGATTGGATTCGTTCTAGTGAATTCGAAGGTACGGTAGAGAAAATCGGCTGGCGCATGACCCGTATTCGCACTTTTAGCAAAAACCCTGTTTATATTCCAAACTCTATTTTTGCCTCAATTCCAATTGAAACACCTTCACGCATGACCAATCGTCGTATTAAAGAAATTGTTGGCATTCGTTATGATGACATTAAGCAAATTCCAGGTATTGTGACCGATGTAGAAGAGCTACTTAGAAAACACAAAGATATTGATCAATCTCAATCATTGCGTGTTTACTTTAATTATTTCAATGCATCGTCGCTTGATTTTAATATCTACGCCTTTACCAATACCACCAGTAAAGACAATTATCAAAAAATCAAACAAGAAATTTTACTAGCTGTTGCTGATATCATTGAACAGCACAAAGCTGAAATCGCTTACCCAACACAAACATTACACATTCAGAAAAACGCTGAATCTTAATTAGCTAGCCCATTATGAATAAATTACACATCCGTACTTTCGGCTGTCAGATGAATGAGTACGACTCAGATCAGATGGTTAACGTACTAAAACATTCTCACAATTTAAGCCTGACAGATAAGCCTGAAGAGGCTGACGTATTGCTACTTAATACTTGCTCTATTCGTGAAAAAGCGCAAGAAAAGTTGTTCCATCAATTGGGTCGCTGGCGTAAACTTAAAGAAAAAAATCCAGCGCTTATTATTGGTGTTGGCGGCTGTGTTGCCTCTCAAGAAGGTGAGCTTATTCTTAAACGCGCACCTTACGTTGATATTATTTTTGGCCCGCAAACTTTGCACCGCCTGCCAGCAATGGTCAATGAAGTACTGGGTGATAAAAAAACCAGTATTGATATCTCTTTTCCTGAAATTGAAAAATTTGACCACCTGCCTGAACCCGAATCAAACGGTGTCAGTGCCTTTGTTTCTATTATGGAAGGCTGTAGCAAATATTGTACGTTTTGTGTGGTTCCATATACCCGTGGTGAGGAAGTTTCACGTCCATTTAATGATGTTATTAAAGAAGTTGAAATCTTAGCTTCTCAGGGCGTTCGCGAGGTTAACTTACTTGGGCAAAATGTTAATGCTTATCAAGGTTTAATGGATGATGAGGAGATGGCTGACCTAGCCCTACTCATTAATATTATTGCACAAATTGACGGTATTGATCGTATTCGTTATACCACCTCACATCCGGTTGAATTTTCAGAAAGCTTGATTCAAGCGTATGCGGAAGTGCCTGAATTGGTTTCTCATTTACACTTACCAATTCAAAGTGGCTCTGACAAAATTTTAGGATTGATGAAGCGCGGCCATATGGCCATTGAGTATAAATCCAAGATTAGAAAGCTGCGTGAAATTCGCCCAGATATCTCAATCTCGAGTGATTTTATTATTGGCTTTCCAGGTGAAAATGATCAGGATTTTGAAGACACAATGAAACTTATTAATGACATTGGTTTTGACAAATCTTTCAGCTTTATTTATTCAGCACGTCCTGGTACGCCAGCGTCTAGTTATCCTGACGATGTCAGTATGGCGGTCAAAAAAGAACGACTAAAGCGCGTCCAACTAACCATTGATGCATCTACCGAGGTGATTTCAAAATCTATGGTTGGTAGCATTCAAAAAGTATTGGTAGAAAATAAAGCCAGAAAAGACGACAACATGTTTGGTCGTACAGAAAATATGCGTAATACGCATTTCAAAGGTGATGAGTCGCTTATTGGTCAAATTGTTAATGTGAGAATTACGGCTGCACGTGGCAATTCATTAGTAGGTGAATTATGCATCTAAGCCTTGAAATAGACAATCCCGAACAATTAGCTGCTGTTTGCGGGTCTTTTGATCGAAACTTAGAAACCATTGCCAAAAGCCTTGATGTAGAGATCAACAACAAAGGTGCGGAATTTGTTATCCGTGGCGAGGACAAGCATTTGGCTGCTCGCATACTTAAAGACTTAAGTCTTCTTGCTAGATCTCAATCTATCAGCTCTCATGATGTAGAGATGAGCATAAAAGCTTATACTCAAGATAATCCACCAAATGAATCGGTCAATATCAAGACCAAGCGTAAATTCATTCATGTACGCTCCCTTAATCAGCAACTTTACGTAAAAGCCATTAAAGACCAAGATTGTACTTTTGGTATTGGCCCTGCTGGTACCGGTAAAACCTATCTTGCTGTGGCGCGCGCAGTAGAAGCATTAGAAAGATCTGACGTACGTCGCATTGTATTGGTTCGACCTGCTGTTGAAGCGGGTGAAAAATTGGGTTTTTTACCTGGTGATCTTAGTGAAAAAATAGACCCTTATTTACGTCCAATTTACGATGCACTATACGAAATGATGGGGTTTGACAAAGTCACCAAATTATTGGATAAAAACATCATTGAAGTGGCGCCACTTGCTTTTATGCGAGGTCGAACTCTAAATGAATCATTTATTATTTTAGATGAGGCTCAAAACACCACCACCGAGCAAATGAAAATGTTTTTAACACGCATGGGTTTCGGCTCAAAAATGGTGATTACTGGTGACATCACCCAAATAGATTTAGCACGCCCAAGTCAATCAGGCTTATTACATGTAATGAAGGTACTGGAAAATGAAACAAAAATTTCATTTTGTCATTTTAACTCCAGAGATGTTGTACGACATAAGCTAGTTCAACGCATTGTACAAGCGTATGAAATCTTTGAATAAGTCAGAAAAAATAATCGTCGGACTTTCCGGCGGTGTTGATTCATCTGTTGCGACTTTAATATTGTTGGAGCAAGGTTATAACGTAGAAGCCTTGTTTATGAAAAACTGGGATGAAGACGATAGCGAGGGCTATTGTACAGCCGAGCAAGATCTTGCAGATGCGCAAAAAGTTGCTGATAAATTAGGTGTTAAATTACACACTAAAAACTTTTCGTCAGATTACTGGGAAGATGTTTTTGAAGATTTTTTACAAGAGCATAAAAAAGGTAGGACGCCAAATCCAGATGTTTTATGCAATCAAAAAATAAAGTTCAAAGTATTTCTTGAATACGCATTATCTCTTGGTGCGGACAAAATCGCCACTGGCCACTATGCAAGGATTTCGCATAGCGATCATCAATATCAATTAAAAACAGGTTTAGATAATAATAAAGATCAGAGTTATTTTTTATATTTACTTGGTCAATACCAACTTAGTAAAAGCTTGTTTCCATTAGGTGATATTAGTAAAACAAAAGTTAGAGAAATTGCCACTCAACACGATTTAATCACAGCAGATAAAAAAGATTCAACCGGTATTTGCTTTATTGGAGAGCGTAATTTCTCTGAATTTTTACAAACCTACCTACCCAAACAATCAGGTGATATAGTTGATGAAAACGGACAATTTATTAAACACCATCAAGGTTTGGCTTTTTATACCATTGGTCAAAGAAAAGGTTTAGAAATTGGTGGCGGCTTTAGCGACTCACCTGAGCCTTGGTTTGTGGCTGACAAAAGAATTGATAGTAATGAACTGCTCGTTGTACAGGGCGACCATCCATTGCTATATCACAACAGTCTAAGTACATCAAAAAATCACTGGGTTGGTAATGATCCTGACTTTCCTTTAGATTGTCAGGCTAAGATTCGTTATCGACAAGCCTCTCAAAACTGTACAATTATTAAAAATGGTGACACCATTAAAGTTATTTTTAATGACCCTCAGAGGGCCGTCACACCTGGTCAATCTATCGTTTTTTATCAGGATGATGTTTGCCTAGGCGGCGCAATTATTGAGCAACGTAGCAATGAATAAAATAAACAATCAAACTCTCGCACTTGCAGGCATATTACAAAGTGTTATGTTAGTCGATCAACTGGCTTCAAAAGGTGAGTGTGATACTGACTGCTCAATTGTAAGCTTAAATAGCATCACTTCTAAAAGTGCCAATGTTTATGAGGTGTTCGAATCTCCAGTGCAGCTATCAATAGGTATGGCAGCATTAAGAGTCGCCCTAGGCAAACAAACTAAATCCATACAAACGGTTATTTTTTATGCTTTATCATTAATCAATCTTGAAAAAAAATTAATGAAAAATTCAGCTTTACTAGATGTGATAAGCACTGAGATTAATGCTTTAAACAAGCAAGAATTTTTTGAAATAACACACAGCAATTCAATTGCTAGATTAGGAGAGTTATACAAAACCACATTGGGCGAGCTAAGTCCAAGAATTATGGTTAAAGGTGAACAACTCCATTTATCAAACCAACGTACGGCCAACCATATTAGGGCGTTATTGTTAGCCGGAATACGTGCAGTTTCACTTTGGAAATCTCAAGGTGGAAAAACTTGGCACTTGATTTTAAACAAGAAAAAAATATTGAGTGCGATTGATGCATTGGATCGTATTGGTAGCTAATTTAAATTCAATTTACCCCTAGACTTTTTCCAACTAAGACTTTATAATTACGCCTTTACTAATTTAACTCTTATATATCAAAGATGGCTAATTCAGCAGGTTCAAAAAAACGCGCAAGACAATCAACAAAACGCAACAAGCATAATTCGCAAATTCGCGCTAAAGTTCGTACTTTTATCAAGAAAGTAAATTACGCATTAGAAGCTGGCAATAAAGAAGAAGCACAGAATGGTTACGGTATCATGCAAAAAATGATTGACCAGGCAGTAAGCAAAGGCTTAATGCATAAGAACCAAGCATCTAGAAAAAAATCTAGAATCAATGCACAAATTAAAGCTCTATAAAACCTTTAATTAACATTGCTATAATTAAGCCCTCTTTTGAGGGCTTTTTAATGCACAACCATCTATGATTAACGACGAAGACAAACAACTATTCAGATCCAGTGTTGATGCAACTGCTCCCATTGATAAAGATAATCATACACAACCTAGTGGAAGAATAAGCCAACCAGCCTTTACAGCTTATAGTTATATTACCGAAGCCCGTTTGAGTGGCTCTGAAATAATCGCTTATGCTAAAAATGGACTTTCACCTAAAATCATCAAAAAAATGAAACGTGGTAATATTGATCATGCTCCAGTACTGGATCTTCACGGGCAAACGGTTATTGAGGCTTGCGAAGCTATGAGTCAATTTATGTATCATTATCAGCATGAAGAGTTTATTCATATTATTCATGGCAAAGGTTATCACTCTGACAATAGCATGAGTATTTTAAAAACCCAAGTCGTGAGCTTCCTAAATCAACATCCACAAGTAATGGCATTTAACTCTTGCCCTGATAAAGATGGCGGAACTGGCGCTGTATTTGTTTTACTTAAAAAATAGACAATGTTTGACTTAGATGAAATCTACAGTGTTTCCAGCTTTTTATCACTGTGCAATAAAACCGTTGAAAACAATATTCCAACTTGCTGGCTTCAAGGTGAGATTTCTAATTTAGCACGCCCTGCTTCAGGACATTGGTATTTTTCACTTAAGGACAATCGTGGTCAAGTGCGTTGTGCGCTATTTCGCCTTAATCAGCGAAATATTAAATTCACACCTGAAAATGGCATGGAAGTGTTGGTGCGTGCAGCGCCAACACTCTACGAAGCACGTGGTGATTTCCAATTAATCATTCAGCATATTGAACCTATTGGTGCTGGAAACCTTAATCTTGCCTTTGAACAGCTAAAAAGTCAATTATCTAAAGAGGGTCTGTTTGATTCGATTCATAAAAAGCCACTACCAACAATAGTTAACACCATTGGTGTTATTTCTTCTTCAACAGGTGCGGTGATACAGGACATTATTAGAGTTTTGCATAAGCGCTACCCTTTTGCTGAAATATTATTATTTGACTCTGTAGTCCAGGGCGAAGGCTCAGAAATTAAGCTAGCTCAGGCTATTGAAGCAGCCGATCAATCAAATCGATGTGACGTGTTAATTTTGGCGCGTGGTGGTGGCTCATTAGAAGATTTATGGGCATTTAATGAAGAATCCTTAGCGCGCGTTATCTTTGCTACTAATACGCCCATTATTAGCGCCATTGGTCATGAAACTGATACCACCATTGCTGACTTTGTAGCTGATGTGCGTGCACCAACACCAAGTGCTGCAGCCATGCTGGCCACGCCGGATCGATTAGAGATATTATCAAGTCTTGATAAGTTAACTGGATTATTACAACAGCATGCACGTCAATATCAACAACACCAGCAAGCACAGCTTGATCTGCTAAAGCTTAGAATCCCAACACCAACCAAAACCATTAACTACTTATCTCAACAATTGGACTATTTATCACATAGATTAACCACAAGTGCAATAAGTCGAGTTAGTAATGATGAATCAAGGTTAAGCACTTTATACGCTACTTTAAAACAGCACTCTCCTAAAGAGCATATTCGTCATTCGATTGAGTTAAACAAACTATCTGTTCATCAACTCAATCAACAAATCAATAAGACCATCAGTGATAATACTAACATCCTAGATTCACTTAAAAATCGACTAAAAAACTCAAGCGTACAAATGGTTGATCGCTATAAAAATGCATTGTCAATTCATGCCAATACATTAAACCTTTTGTCACCTCTAAGCACGCTTTCAAGAGGCTACAGCATTACTACAGATGTTGAAAACAAAGTGTTATCATCCATTGAAAATATTGACAAAAATCAAATGATTAGCACTCGACTTAGTAGTGGCATCATTCATTCCAAGGTGGTAAAAATTGAAAAAAATTAACTTAATAACGTTGTTGTTATTACCATTTTCTGCGCTAGCTACTCTTAACGTCAATAATACTGCTATTCCAGGTGGCATTGCAGTGGTTGATTTTTATACAAACCATGCCAACCCAAAAGCTTTTTATAGTAATGTTCCAGTCTATCTACAGCGCAAGAAAGACTCACATTGGCAAGCCCTAGTTGGTATTCCACTATTAGCAAAAACAGGGGGTAAACAATTAATTATTAAAGATTTTTCTGAACGAAAAATAGCTTTTAATGTTATGCCTCATGGTTATAAAGAACAACATATCACCTTGACTGGAAAGAACAAAAAATATGTCAATCCAAACCTTACGCACATGGATAGAATCACTCGAGAGCGTCCAATTTTAGCTGTAGCACGCAATACTTTTTCTACTCAAGTATTTAACAATTCTAGTTTTATCCGTCCTGTTTCTGGCGTCACAACCAGCCCTTTTGGATTTAAACGATTCTACAATGGTCAGGCTCGACGTCCACATACTGGATTAGACTATGCAGGAAAAACTGGTACACCCATAAAGGCTACTGCAGCCGGAAAGGTAATCATTAGTGATGAATTTTTCTTCAATGGCAATGCAGTTTTTATTGACCATGGACAAGGGTTAATCAGTGTCTATATTCACATGAATGAACGCTTAGTTAAGCCTGGACAAATAATCAATCAAGGTGATATTATTGGCACAATTGGGCAGACTGGAAGAGCAACAGGCCCACACCTTCACTTTGGCATCTATCTTAACAAAACTGTCATTAATCCAAACATTCTAATCAAGGACACACCAAAATCATGACCTCCAATGTTTCTTTATTGCGCCGATTGGGTGCTGTTTTTTACGATATATGTTTAGCCTTTTCGTTAATATTTTTTGTCGGTATCGTTGTTAATGCTTTTATCGGTGAAATAGGTGACGCCTTTTTCTATCTAATCACCCTTCCAGGTGTTTACTTGTATTTTGTTGTTTCATGGGTTAAAGGGCGTCAAACAATTGGCATGAAGGCTTGGAAATTCCAAGTCGTTCAACACAATCAAAAAAATATCACCTATCAACAGGCGTTTATCCGATCTAGCCTTGGGTTTGTTTCTTTTATGCTGTTCGGGCTTGGATTTCTGTACCAACTATTTAATAAAGATAAGCTTTCATGGCACGATAAAATTTCAAATACACTATTGATAAAAAATTAACCTCGATCAATAATTAAAAAAAACCTGTGCTATAATATTAACATTATAAAACACTCTTGGAAATAGGTATGAGCGCTACAGACAACAGCACTAAAAAAGGTCATATATTAATGGTAAGCACTATGGCTGTTACCCTTATAGCACCACTCGCTCTAATCATCCTTTCTTATATTGGTGCAGTTTCTGGCACTGCTGAATATGTCGCAGCATTTGGCGTGATTGCCTCAACAATCTATATTATTGGTGGCTCTATTTGGATGTTTTCTCAAGATGCTACAGATGGAAAAAATCTTGCTGATGGTTAATTAATAGCTTGAACATTAAATCTCATTTACGCCCAGTCATTGGGCTTATAAAAAAGCCAAATAATTTATTTGGCTTTTTTTATCGCCATTGGTTTAGTCTTGTATTGATTGTAATTCTGATTACTTTATTTCGTCAAAATTTTATTAGTAATAATTTTCCATTTGATATTTACGATAAGCAAAATTTACTTATACAAAGCATTGCTGACAACAGACAACTTGAGCAAGAAAATATACAACTCAAACTAGAATCAGCCGCCAAATCTGATGATAAATTAGAAATCTTAGAATCTATGGCAAGGCAAAAATTTGGATTGATTAAATCGGGCGAAAGATACTATCAATTTAACATTTCTGAGCAAAATCAATAACATTATCACTCTTCATTTTTAGCACTTGCTAAGTTTACTTTTGCTTGGGTATAATAAAAACAATCTATCTAATTATTAAGTCTTATGTCGACCGATCAATGCTATCTTATTGTTCCTGCTAGTGGCATTGGATCACGCATGAATGCAGGCATTCCTAAGCAATATTTAATGCTTGATAATGGTTTAAATATACTTGATCAAACTTTAAAAGCACTACTTAGTATTGATCAAATTAAAGGTTTTGTTGTTGCGCTAGCAGAGCATGATATGCATTTTAAAGAATCTCAGTTTGCCCACCATACCAAGCTTTTAGCACTTGCCACAGGCGGTGAGCAACGTTACCATTCTGTGATTAATGCTCTACACACCTTAAAACCTTTTGTAAAAGATTCTGACTGGATTTTAGTGCATGATGCTGCGCGCCCTTGTATTGATCCTGCCGATGTTATTAAGTTAATCAACCAGCTTAAACACAACTCTGTCGGGGGATTGTTGGCAACTAAAGTTGTAGACACTATTAAGAAAGCCGATAAAAATCTTACAATTGCAACTATTGATCGAAGCACTCTATGGCAAGCGCAAACGCCGCAAATGTATCGATTTGATGTACTGTTAAACGCCTTAACCTCAGCCTGTGATGATAAGATCAATATAACCGATGAAGCTAGTGCGATTGAACATATGGGCATGCAATCGCTACTGGTTGAATCATCTAAGCGTAACCTTAAAATAACCAATCCAGAAGATCTAGCATTGGCAAACTTTTACTTAACTAACCAGCTAACATGAAATTTAAAACCGGCCTAGGGCAAGATTCACATGCTTTTGAAGATAATAACAAGCCGTTATTATTAGCAGGGATTGATTTTGATTTTAATCAAGGCTTAAGAGCAAATAGCGATGGCGATGTATTGTTACATGCGCTGACTAATGCAATATCGTCAATAACTGGTGTTAATATACTCGGCATTAAGGCGGATGAATTATGTCAGCAAGGCGTTACTGATAGTAGTGAATATTTAAAACTAACCTTACTCAACTTACACAACTGGGATATACAGCATGTTGCTATTTCTATTGAATGTTTAATGCCAAAAATCTCACCAAAAATTAATGAGATGAAAGCCAATTTGGCCAAATTATTAAATATTTCCACTGCGGATATTGGTATTACTGCCACTACGGGTGAAGGTCTTACTTCTTTTGGTAGGGGTGAAGGTATTCAAGTTTTATGCATTGTTAGCGTCACCCAATCATGAAAAACTTAAGACAGATTTCTAAGTCTAGAATCAATAAAATACATTTTGTTGGTATTGGCGGCTCTGGCATGAGTGGCATTGCCGAAGTTCTACATAACCTAGGCTATCAAATTTCTGGCTCAGATATTAATCAAAATAGCATTACCAAAAGACTATCCGATATGGGCTGCAAGATCAGTCAAGGACACCATCAAGATAATATTGATCAAGCTCAAGCTGTGGTCATTTCAAGTGCTATTGATTCACTTAATGTTGAACTCGTTAAAGCTAAACAATTACATCTTCCGATTGTCCCTAGAGCTGAAATGTTGGCAGAAATCATGCGTTTTAGATTTGGAATTGCTGTGTCAGGTACCCATGGAAAAACCACCACTACCAGTATTATTACGCATATTCTCAATCAAGCAAATCTTGATCCAACTTATATTATTGGTGGTATTTTAAATTCAAATGGCATTAATGCAAAACTTGGTGAAAGTGATTATTTAGTTGCTGAAGCAGATGAATCGGATGCATCCTTTCTACACTTACAACCCATGCTTAGCGTAATTACTAATGTTGATGAAGATCACATGTCTACCTATGGAAATGACTATCAACAATTGAAAGATGCTTTTGTTAGCTTTGCTTCTAATCTGCCTTTTTATGGTGCATGTATTCTTTGTACAGATGATACTGGGGTAAAAGATATTGTAGATGATATTCACCGCCCTATTGTTAGCTATGGTTTCAATTCAGAGGCTGACATACGTGCCACTAATGTCAAGCAAGCAGGAATGCAAATGCATTTTGATGTTGCTTGCTCGCACAATAAAGACAAATATAAAAAGCCTTTTCACATTCAATTAAATCTAATTGGTCAGCATAATATTCTGAATACTCTGGCTGCAATTGGAATTTGCTGTGAACTTGACATTGAGGTTGAGATCATTCAATCAGCACTAAATGAATTTTCAGGTGTTGCCAGAAGACTTGATTATCATCAGCAATTAACTATTAACAAACAATCAGTTGAGCTCTTTGATGATTATGGCCACCACCCAGTTGAAGTAAGCGCCATTTTCAACTCATTAAAAAACACCTATCCGGATAAGCGTTTGGTGGTTATTTTTCAGCCACATCGATATTCTCGAACTCGAGATCTTTTCGATGACTTTGCCCGAGTCTTGTCAACAGCAGATAGTTTAATTTTATTGGACATCTACCCTGCGAGTGAACAACCTATTGCCCAAATTAGCAGCTCAACATTGGCAGAAGCTATTAGAAAAAGATCAACTCTAAATCCAGTTGTCATTAAAAATACACAAGAAGTGTTGAGTGTTCTGCCAAACTTGATTAATAAAAATGATGTACTGTTAACTTTAGGTGCAGGTGACATCCATGCATTGCCAAGCTTATTGAAAGCACATTACCATTAAAAAATACAATATGCTAAAGCACAATGAGCCTATGGCCTTACACTGCTCTTTACGGGCCGGAGGTTTAGCTCAAGATTTTTACACGCCTGAAAGTGTTAGCAAGCTTGTTGATTTTCTAAAACAAAATGTACAACCTGTTTTGTTTATTGGATTAGGTAGCAATCTGTTGATTCGAGATCAAGGCTTTAAAGGTGTTGTGATTAAACTCACCCTGCTTAAATCTATTAGTCTTGATAAGACTAAAATCACAGTAGATTCAGGGGTGACGTTAGCAAAATTATCTAGATTTTTATTGGCAAACAAGCTTTATGGTGGTGAGTTTTTAAGCGCCATTCCAGGTACGATTGGTGGTGCTTTAGCAATGAATGCTGGTGCTTTTGGCGCTGAATTTTGGCAGTTTGTTAATAGCGTAACAACCATCAATAATTCAGGAGAAGTATTTCAGCGTTATGTTGAGGATTTTGATATAGGCTATCGAAGTGTCAAACCTAATCATAAAGATGAATACTTTATTTCCGCAAAGTTAAGCTTTAGCAGCAAACTGTCTAATCAAAATATTCAAGACTTATTAGATAAAAGAAATACCTCACAGCCAATTGGACTACCTAGTTGCGGCAGTGTTTTTAAAAATCCAATTAACTTATATGCTGCTCAGTTAATTGAACAAGCTGGACTTAAAGGATTTTGCATTGGTGGTGCTTGCATCTCTAGTAAACATGCTAATTTTATTATCAACAATAACAAGGCAAGTGCTAATGACATTGAAAATTTAATTTTACACATTCAACAAGCCGTAAAATTAAACTCAAATATTGACTTAGAAACTGAGCTTAAAATTATATGATTGCTGTATTAATGGGTGGTAATTCTGCTGAACGAGAAGTCTCCCTAGTAAGTGGCGAAGCAGTTTATCAATCCCTGATAAGACAAGAAATTGAATGTTTTAAATTTGATTGGAAAGGTGATAATTTAGCTAAGCTTTGGGATGAAACATTTGATCTAGCCTTTATCATCCTTCATGGTCGTGGTGGTGAAGATGGTTATATTCAAATGCAGCTTGAGAAGCGAAATATTGCCTATACAGGGTCTAACTCTCAGTCAAGCGCCAATGGCATGAATAAACACCTAAGCAAGAAAATTTGGAAAAATTCAGAGCTTCCTTTAGCATCTTCTATCTTGGTTGATCGAAAGGATATTGTGCCTGATATAAATTTTGCACTACCTTGGGCAGTAAAACCCGTTTGTGAAGGTTCTAGTATCGGCATTAGCAAGGTCGCTCAAATTCAAGACTTAGGCCAAGCACTAGAATTGGCTTGGCAATATGATGATCAAGTTTTGGTTGAACAGTGGATAGAAGGCGATGAATATACAGTGGCAATCCTAGGCGATAAAGCCCTGTCTGTTATTAAAATTGTGAGTGATCAAGATTTTTATAACTATGACTCTAAATACCACTCCAATACCACTCAATATCTTTGCCCTTGTGGCTTGAGTAGCTCGCAAGAATTACACATACAAGCGTTAGCACTCAAGGCTTTTGATTCTATTGGGGCGCACGGATGGGGGCGCATTGACTTTATTGTCGATAAAAAAAATAAGCCTTATTTATTAGAAATCAACACCGTACCAGGCATGACTTCTCATTCTCTCGTACCAATGGCAGCAAAAGCTAATGAGATAAGTTTTGATCAGCTGATCAAGTGTATTATTAATGAAATTTAAGAAAAAAAATAAACGTAAACTTTCCATTGCTCAGCATCTAAAGCGCTGGATCAAGCCTTTGCTATTACTATTAGTGCTTTTAGTAATTAGCTGGAATATCTATCAATACAATCCAAGCGAATTATTAAAAGTATCTGTTAACTGGACAATTGATCGCACTCATTTAGTTGATAAACTCAGTTTAGAAAAGAAAATAGAACCTTTGGCTAATGAATTTCATCAGCTGGATTTACATGATATCAAACATGAATTAGAGCTTCACCCTTGGGTACTGGAAGCGCAAGTAAAACGCTTATTTTTAGATGCGATTGATATTAATATTATCACTCATGAAATCGCCACTCATTGGCAAAATATTGCCTGCGAACAAGACCAATCAAAAGATAATTGTCAGGGGTATCTCACCACAACAGGGTTGATTATTACACCAAAAAATTTGTTTTATCATCAACAAGAAGAAGAATCCAGCAATGCTATCGAACTTCACTCCATTTATGATTTAAGCAAAAATGACTCACTGCTGAATGAATATCAAGCTTATCAACAAATTTTAACCAAAATGAAAATCGAAAAATTCGTGAAAAGCAACATTGATAGCTTAAGCATAAAGCCAAATATTACAGTTATATTAGGTTACAACCAACAACAACAGCGTTTGGAAAATTTTATTAAAATCTATGCCAAGTTAAGAAAGAAAGTTCCACTAAAGAAACTTAATAAGGCCACTTACGATATGCGCTACTCAAAAGGATTTACACTGAAGTATCAGTAGAAATCAATTGATAGCACATGGCTAAATTCACCAAACTCCAATAAAATACAATCACTTTTACCGCCCATACAAAGAAATCAGGCAGGCCAATGGCGCCAAATGAAAATGTTGCAATCATGCCAATTAGTGCAGGAATAATAGCTTGTAATAAAAACAAATTAGCCTGGGTTACAAAATTTAAATTCCACTTATATTTTGAAGGTTGTTGAATAGCAATATTTACAAAATTCAATGTAATTGGAATAATCAGAAAGTAAGCAATTAATTGTAAAAAACCAAGCCCGGTTAACATAACAGGGATTGTCGTTACAAAACCAACAACCAAAGTTAAACCAATAAACCGACCTATCTGACTAAGGTTGAAAACAGGTGTTTTAATCGAAACACTTTGATCACCCATGATTACCAAACGATACATATTAATCGATAAACTCAAATAGCCATATAAAAACAACACCAAGTAAAGTAGCATACTTTCTGGCAATACAACATCAGTTACTTGGTTACCTTGAAATACCGTCTCCATCAATTCAAACATCTGCGGCAAAATAAATAAAAATGGTAGTGACACCAAGATGGGTAGAATTGAGATTTCAACAATCTTTTTCCAATGGGTTAAAGCAAAAGCAAAGCTTGCTAAAATTATTTTATTAATAGGAAGTATATTCATAAGGTTTATTTCATATTTGTATTCATTATATTAACCATAATGGTTAATTTTTGTCCGGGCTGCAATGGCTTATTGGCTAATTGATTCCATTGCTTAATTTGCAAAACAGTAACGCCAAACTTAGTAGCAATCACAGACAAATTATCGCCATTTTTAACTCGGTAAGAGACTTTTCTATCAATATTAATACCCAATGTCGTTATCAAGGACAAATCTTTTTTTGCAATTGATTTAGACTGCCATATAAGCAATTTCTTGCCAAGCTTTAAAGGTTCTGAGCGCTTCAGATGATTCCATTTAATCAAACTATTGATAGTTACCTTGTATTTTCTAGCAATTAACCATAAGCTATCACCAGAAACAATTGTATGAATGACTTTACGGTCTGATTTCCTAGAATCTAGTCGTGATTTTTCACGTTGAGATTCAGACAATGAATACTCATCACTATGCTTTTGCGCAATGGGAACAATTAAATAATCACCTGCCTTTATCATATGACCATCAAGATGATTAACACTGGCTATTTGACTAATAATTGTCGCATGCTTTCTTGCAATTAAACTCAAACTATCTCCAGGTTTTACTTGATAGCGAACCCATTTAAGCTTATCAATATTGGGATTATTTTGCATAGCTCGTTTAAATAATGCCATATTGTTATTTGGTAAAAGCAATGTGTAAGATTCGTTGCTTGGTGTTGCCCAGCGCTTTAAACCTGGGTTCAAAGTATACAGCTCTTCTATTTCTAGCTCAGACCACTCAGCAATTAACGCAAGATCAAACTGACTTGTAAGCTTAATTGATTGTATGGAGGGTTGATTAATTACAGGTGTAATCGTTTGACTGTATTTTTCTGGATGTCGAATTAATTCAGTAACCGCTAAGAGTCTTGGTACGTAGCCTTTGGTTTCTTTTGGCAGTTTAAGATGCCAGAAATCTGTTGGCTTACCTTGGGCTCTGTTTGCTTTAATCGCTCTTTGCACACGGCCAGGACCAGAGTTGTAGGCAGCAATTGCAAGCAACCAATCACCTTTAAATAACTTTTTTAAATTTTTAAGATACTTAACAGCCGCCTTGGTTGATGCCAAAACATCTCGACGTCCGTCATACCACCAATTATCCTTCAAGCCGTAAAGCTTTCCTGTTGAAGGAATAAATTGCCATAGGCCTGATGCCGTTCCGTGCGAATATGAAAAAGGATAATATGCTGATTCAACAATAGGAAGTAAGGCGATTTCCAGCGGCAATCCTGCACGCTCAACCTCTTGAGTGACCAAATACAAATACGGTTCAGCTCGCTTAGTGATGCGAGTTAAATAATCAGGGTGCTTCTTAAACCAATCAATATGCCAATATAGCTGACTGTCATTCTCAGCAGTTAATGTTGATCGGTTAACAATATAACGCCAAAGATCCTTTTCAACAATAGGCTGGGGGTTTATCGATGATAATTCTGGAAGGTTAGTTTTTTTTACTTGAAGAGGTTTAACATCACTTTGACTACTACAAGCGCCTAGCAATAAAAAAACAGAGAAAAATAATTGTTTAGAAAACCTTAAGATTTAGATCCGCCTGAACACTGAGGAGAGGCTGGCGCACCACCCTTTGCCGCCCACTCATCTTTTGTATAAGTATGCATCGCCAATGCGTGAATATGACCCAGCTCCTCTTTGAATAGCTGGTTAATAAAACGATGTCTTGTGATTAACGCTAAATCATTGAAATAATCACTCACAACAATCAACTTAAAATGCGACTCAGTAGCAGGGCCAGAATGATTAGCAGATTCATTTAACACCTCCAAGTAACTTGGTGATAAAGCTACCTCAAGTTGCTCTGTTAAATGCTGTTGCATTGATGGTGATTCATTCATGATTCGCCCACTTGGTAAGAAAAATCAAAACTATCATTATAAAAATTATTTTCAAACATGCCTTTTTTTACAAAAGTGTTGGCGGCTGATCTTACCATTTGAGGCGGACCACATGCATACACTTCATAATTCGTTAGTGTTTTAAAATCAGCTAAAACTGCCTCGTGAACAAAACCTGTACGTCCTTTCCATGAATCGTCAGGCATTGATAGTACTGGCGTAAAATTAATATTATCAAATTTTTCAGCCCATTCATTTGGTAAGCTCATGTATAAATCTTGCTCGCTTCTAGCGCCCCAATAGATATGGATTTTTCTTTGACTGCCAGACTCAAGCGCATGCTCAACCATCGCTTTAACCGGGCCAAAACCTGTGCCACCCGCCACCATGATCATAGGTTTATCGCCACTCTCTCTTAAATAAAAACTACCTTTAGGGCCTTCAATTTTTAATAAAGATTTTTCTTCTAATTCATTAAATACAAAATTGGTAAATTTACCACCCGAGATCAAACGAACGTGAAGCTCAATAAAACCTGTGTTGTGTGGTGCATTAGCAATTGAAAAAGCTCTAGGCTCAAAATCAGGATGAATCAAGTCAATATATTGACCTGCTAAATACTGCATTGACTCACTGCTAGGAATTTTCAAGACAACTTTGGCGACATCTCCATTTAAGTGCTCAATTTTAGTTACTTTGCAAGGTAGCGTCTTAACCTCTATGTCAGCAACGCTTTCTAATTCTGTCACAACAATTGATAAGTCTGTTTTTGCCTGACACTTGCATGGGAGAATCATATTATCAGCAATCTCCTCAGTACTTAAACCAGGTGGAACGCCTTCTTCATAGCTAACTTCACCCTCGATTAAGGTAGCCTTGCATTTACCACAAAAACCATTTCGGCAGCCGTACGGAAAGCCGATGCCATTACTCATGGCGCCATCCAAGATGGTTTCACCTTTTTCTATTTTAAACTGGCTGCCGGTTACTTGATTTTCTACTGTAAACATGTATTTATTTTCTAACTATTTTGAATGCTGACATTATAATCTAGGTAGTTATGATAAATGCTTACTAATACAAGGATCTTTGTGCAAAACCCTCCTGACAATACTGTACTTTTTTTAATGGGCCCTACCGCCTCAGGAAAGACGGATTTAGCTATCAATATAAGCAAACACCTTAACGCTAGATTGATCAGTGTTGATTCTGCTTTAATTTATAAAAATATGAATATTGGCACAGCAAAGCCTGATACTCAAACGTTGCTGGATCATCCGCATCATTTGATTGATATTTGTAAGCCTAGCGAAACCTACTCAGCACGTGACTTTACCATTGATGCGAATAAACAAATTGATCTAGCCTTTGCTAATAACGAACTGCCTATTTTGGTAGGTGGCACCTCGTTTTATTTTAATGCCTTAGAGCATGGGTTATCAGATTTGCCTGAGTCAACCAAAGAATCCAGACATAAATACAATCAACTGTTAAAAGAAATAGGCCCTGAGATACTTCACCAAGAGCTTAAATCAATTGATCCTGTTGCCGCCCAACGAATTCATCCAAATGACTCCCAGAGAATTACGCGCGCCCTAGAAGTGTTCGATATCAGCGGACATACATTAACCGAATTACAGGGCAAAAAACAAGGCGGACTTAATTGTCACATTAAAAAAATTATCCTTATGCCTGATCGTGCACTACTTCATCAACGTATTGAAACTCGCTTTCATGCCATGATGGAACAAGGATTTATACAAGAAGTTAGCACCTTAAAAGAGGATAAAAACCTTCATCAAGATTTACCTTCAATTCGCTGTGTAGGTTATCGCCAAGCTTGGAAATTTTTAAACAACGAGATAGATGAAAAAGAGATGATTGAAAGATCAATTATTGCCACTCGTCAGCTCTGTAAGCGCCAGAGTACTTGGCTTAAAAATGAAGCTAATGGACTAAGACTTGAAAAAAGTGATGTGGAACAGTGTTTAAGATTTATTAATGAGTGATGATTCTAACTGCTTAGAACTGCCTTTTTAAAAGCCTTCCCTCGGCATTCAAAATTATCAAACATGTCAAAACTTGCACAAGCTGGCGACAATAAGACAACACCATTATTGATCATGCCTTTAGCTAAAGACACTGCCTCTGGCATATTTTCAGCATGAATGGTTTGCGCCTGATGAATACCCTTATCAAATTCCACAGCACTTTGACCAATCAATACAACAGCTAAAACATTTTGATCAATTAATTCAAATAATTCACTATAACTCTCATCTTTAGCAACGCCACCAGCGATCAGAACAATATTTTCATGTTTTTCTGTTAACGCCTTGATCGCAGTAACGGTTGACAAGGCATTAGTTGCTTTTGAATCATTATAAAATTCGACACCCTGTTGAAGGGCGATCCACTCTAAACGATGCTCTAAACCTTTAAAAGATTTAATGCACTCAGTCATGACTGAAATATCCAAACCAATTTGATCGCCTAATGTCAGTGCTGCTAATATATTAGCAATATTATGTTCGCCGATGAGTTGCATGTCATCAACCCCCATTAACACGTCATCACCTTTGAGAAAATAACAACTCCCATGACAGGTTACCGTGCCAAAATCTTGGTCTGATTTAGGCATATCAAGGCCAAAATGAATGGCTGAAGATTTTTTGGGGATTAAAGCCTCATCAATATTAATAACTAAATTTTGGCAGTATCGATACAAGCTTAATTTTGAAGCGGTATAGTGCTCAAAGTTTTCATATCGATCTAAATGATCTGGTGTAATATTTAACACTACGCCTGTCAATAAATTTAAGTGCTTTGTATAGTCGAGTTGATAACTGGATAATTCAACAACATATAGATCAATATCATCTTCTAGACAATCTAAAACAGGCTTGCCGATATTACCACCAATGGCTGTTTTCCTGCCAGTTGCACGCGCCATTTCACCTAACAATTGTGTCACGGTTGATTTACCATTAGATCCTGTTATACCTACAACAGGCGCCTGAACAACTCTAGAGAATAATTCAATATCACTGGTAATTTCGATATTTTTCTCACGCGCCCAAACAACAATGGATTCTTTTTGCGCAATACCAGGGGAAATGAAGATTTCATCAATCCCATCTAGCACTGAAATATCCCAAGCTCCAGAACAAACCTCAACCGTCGGAAATTTTTCTGAAAATCTTGATGAGCGATCACTTTGTTGACGAGAGTCAGCCACTTTAAAAGGGATTTCTTCTTGTGCTAAAAATCGAGCAATAGAAAAACCTGTCACTCCTAAACCTAAAACTAGTTTCATGCTATTGTTTTATATTCAGTATAAAATAAGATCATTTTACACGCTTAACCTTAAGGGATAAAATATGAACACATTTTCAACAACAACAACAATAAGCAACATCCAAGTTAAGAATAAAGTTTTGTCAGACACAATGAAGCTTTTATCTTACACATTGATTTTTGGTGGCTTAGCCTCATGGTTTTCAGTTGCATCAGGTGCTGGATTTGGATCAGCTATGGTTAGTTCAATCGCTGCCATCGCTATCATTTGGTTTGTTCTTCCTAAAACTCAAAACAGCAATAAAGGTATTTTGACTGCCTTTGCAATTGCCGGCTTACTTGGCTTTTCAATTGGCCCAATGTTGTCACATTATCTTGCCATGCCAAACGGTGCAGATTTAGTCATTCAAGCAATGACTGGCACTGGTGTTGCATTTTTTGCGATTAGTTTCTATGCTCAAAATAGCAAAAAAGATTTTAGCTTTTTAAATGGTATGATTTTTTTCGCAATGATTGCGGTTATCGTTTTGTCATTGCTTAACTTCTTCTTTCTTGAATCATCAGCATTCGGCTTATTAATGTCATTTGCTATCGTATTGATTATGGGTGCATTCATGTTGAGCCAAATGTCAGCTATTATCAATGGTGGCGAAACTAATTACATCTCTGCAACGGTTGGTTTATATCTTGCACTTCACAACATGTTTACTAGCCTACTTCATTTGTTAGGTGCATTTTCTAACGACGACTAACACACTGCCAATTTATTGTTATGATCGATAGAGAGGGGTATCGCGCAAATGTTGGCATTGTTATTACTAATGACAAGCAACAGGTGCTATTAGCCAAACGCTATAAGCAAGACTCTTGGCAATTGCCGCAAGGTGGCATTGACCAAGGAGAAAGTGATCTAGATGCTCTTTTTCGTGAACTTAATGAAGAGGTTGGATTAGAGATTCATGACGTTAGTGTGCTTGCAAAAACACCTAAATGGCTACGCTACGATTTACCTGATTGCCATATCAGGCGCTCTCAAAAGCCAACTTGCGTTGGACAGAAGCAAATTTGGTTTTTACTTCGCCTTACTTCAAGTGAAGATAGTATCAAACTTGATACACACTCTGATATTGAATTTGACGATTGGGCTTGGGTGGATTACTGGAATCCTATTGAAGAGGTTATTGACTTTAAAAAGCCAATCTATGAAGATATGCTAAAAGCCTTAGCACCGGTTTTATTTAACAACCAGCACAAAATCCCAGCTCACTATTCACGCCCATTAAAGTGTAGTGCCATTGTTTTAAACAAAGACCAACTCTAAAGCAAAATAAAAGCGCTAGAACAGCGCTAACTGTTACTATCGACTTGGTATAATTCCACCCTATTAAGCATTTTTTTAAGGATTTATTTACGTGAATATTGGAATTTTAGGCCTGGGTACAGTTGGTGGTGGTGTTGTTAACGTTTTAAACAACAATAAAAGTGAGATTTTTGCACGCACAGGTGAGCAAATCAACATCACTCATGGCGCTGTTAAAAGTATATCTGAGCCAAGAATATGTGAAGATGGCAATATCAACATTACTGAAGATGCTTTTAGCGTTGCTAACAATCCTGATGTCGATGTTGTTTTGGAGCTTATTGGTGGCACAACCATTGCTAAAGATTTAGTAATTACCGCTATTAACAACAACAAGCACGTCATTACCGCCAATAAAGCATTAATTGCCACTCATGGCAATGAGCTACTAACGCTAGCCAAACAAAAAAATGTACATTTGTTATTTGAAGCAGCGGTTGCTGGTGGTATTCCAATTTTAAAATCATTAGAGCAAGGCCTTAGTGCCAACAAGATTGAGCTTGTGGCCGGAATTATCAATGGCACAGGTAACTTTATCTTGACTGAAATGCGTGATAAAGGCAGAGATTTTACTGATGTCTTGAAAGAAGCTCAAGCATTAGGCTACGCCGAAGCCGACCCTACTTTTGATGTTGAAGGTATTGATGCTGCACACAAGCTTGCCATTCTTGCGTCAATTGCCTATGGCTGTGAATTACAAATGGATAAAGTATCTACCGAAGGTATTAGTGATATTAGCGGTGAAGATGTTAGCTTCGCAACAGAGCTAAATTATTCAATTAAGCACCTAGGTATTGCTAAAAAAGTTAACGGCGAATTACAAATGCGCGTGCACCCTACTTTAATTCCAAAAACACAATTACTAGCCAATGTTGATGGTGTGATGAATGCAGTACTTGTCAAAGGCAATGCGGTTGGTCCAACTTTATATTATGGTGCTGGTGCTGGTGCTGAAGCTACAGCAAGTGCTGTAATTGCAGATTTAGTTGACATCATCAAAGGTACAGTTAGTCATGATGTATTTGGCTGGAAACAACTAATTGAAATCCCGAGTTGCAATCCTGGTAATGTTGAAAGCGTATTTTATTTACGCCTACTAGCAGCAGATAAACCTGGTGTGCTAGCCGATATTACCGCTATACTTGCCAAACACAACATTAGCGTAGAGTCAGTTATTCAAAAGCAAATTGATCAACAAAACAATGCTCACATTGCTATTATCACTAACAGCGTTAAAACAGCCGATCTACAAGCTGCTACTACAGAAATCCAAACCCATGAATTTATCCAAGACACGATTAAAATTATTCATGTTGAAAACCTTGACTAAGGAGAAAATACAATGAGATACACAGGCCTAATTGAAAAATACCGCGACAGACTTCCAGTTGATAGTTCAACTAAATTAATCAGCCTTGGCGAAGGTAATACACCTCTAATTCGACTAGAAAACATTCCCGCTCTATTGGGTAAAAATATTGATATTTACATTAAATACGAAGGCCTAAATCCGACCGGTTCTTTTAAAGATCGTGGCATGACTATGGCGGTTACCAAAGCGGTTGAAGCAGGCTCTAAAGCAATTATTTGCGCTTCAACTGGCAATACTTCTGCTGCAGCAGCTGCATATGCAGCTAGAGCTGGAATTAAAGCCTTTGTACTTATTCCTGAAGGTAAGATTGCCCTTGGTAAGTTAGCTCAAGCGATGATTCATGGTGCGGTAATTATTCAAATCAAGGGTAACTTTGATGATGGTATGCGTTTAGTTAAAGAGGTTGCAGATCATGCGCCAGTTTCTATTGTTAACTCAATCAATCCATATCGCTTACAAGGTCAAAAGACAGCTGCATTTGAAATTATTGAGGAATTAGGCGTGGCACCTGATTACCATTGCCTACCAGTGGGCAACGCTGGAAATATTTCCGCCCACTGGATGGGTTACAAAGAGTACTTTGACGATGGTATAGCTACTACAAAACCAAAAATGGTAGGCTATCAAGCGGCTGGTGCAGCTCCTTTTGTTAAAGGAGAAATGATTGATGACCCTGAAACTATAGCAACAGCTATTCGAATTGGCCATCCACAAAGCTGGGACTTGGCTCACGCAGTTGAAAAAGAATCTAATGGCTGGTTTGACTCATTAACAGATGAAGAAATTTTAGCGGCGCAAAAATTACTCACAGAACAAGAGGGTATTTTTTGTGAGCCAGCATCAGCAACATCACTTGCAGGTGCTATGCGTGATATTAAAAATGGAAAAATCGCCGAAGGTTCTACAATAGTTTGTACACTAACAGGTCACGGCCTTAAAGATCCGGATACTGCTATTTCACAATGCACAGATGCAATGATTAACATTAATCCTGTGATGAGTGAAGTAAGAGATGCTATTTTAAATAACATGTAATTTTTATCACTAAGTTTCTACTTAGTGATAAATCTAACAAGGGGATTTATGTCATACCTAACTATCGACCAAACCATTGGCAATACTCCTTTAGTTGAACTACAGCGCCTAAATCCAAACCCATCAAATACCATTCTATTAAAACTAGAGGGTAATAATCCAGCAGGATCGGTTAAGGATCGCGCCGCTTTTAATATGATCAATCAAGCACAAGCTCGTGGTGATATTAAGCCTGGTGATACACTAATTGAAGCAACTAGTGGCAATACCGGTATTGCTCTGGCAATGGTTGCTGCCATTAAGGGTTATAAAATAACTTTGATTATGCCTGAAAATTTATCGCAAGAGCGTCGCGATGCGATGACTGCTTACGGAGCAGAATTATTACTAGTCACTGAGCAAGCAGGCATGGAGGGTGCTCGAGATTTAGCTGATAAACTAGAGGCGGATGGCAAAGGCTTACAATTAGACCAGTTTTCCAATCAAGATAACTCCGGCGCCCATGTCAATACTACCGCTGAAGAAATCTGGCGGGATACCCAGGGAAAGATCACTCATTTTGTCTCTGCGATGGGTACAACAGGCACTATCATGGGGGTTTCTAACTCACTTAAAAGTAAGAATACTGATGTGCAAATTATTGGCGTCCAACCGGAAGATGGCGCTCAAATTGCAGGCATTCGTCGTTGGACTAAGGAATATCTACCTAAAATTTTTGATGCCTCAAGAGTTGATTCTATGATGGACGTATCACAAGCTTCGGCCGAACAAACCACGCGTGATTTAGCCACTAAAGAGGGTATATTTGCCGGTGTATCGAGCGGTGGCGCCGTCTCAGCAGCACTCGAGCTATCCAAGCGAGTAAACAATGCTACTATTGTTACCATTGTTTGTGATCGAGGAGATCGCTACCTATCAACCGGCCTATTTAACGCTACATAAATCATGCGTAGATATATCTCGCATCAATTTCCAAATCAGTTAAAAACTTATACTGGTCTACTATTAGCCAGCATTATGGTAGTTATTACCATTGATTTTTTCTTAATGTCAAGTGACTATGCTCAACATAGCTTTAAACAACTGATTAATAAACAGCCGCTATTAAGCTTTGCCATCACCCCAATAACAATTGTATTAATTGTATATATTGCTAAATATTATTGCCACTATATACAAGGTAGTGGCATCCCACAACTCATTGCTGCGAATGACTCTCGCAATAAATCCATTCGTGAAAGGTTATTATCGTTTCGAGTAGCACTTGGAAAAATCGGCTTCATTTTTATGGGTATGCTTGGCGGTGCGCCGATTGGCATTGAAGGTCCAAGCATTCATATTGGTGGGTCTATATTTTATGGGTTCAATCGTTTTATTAAGCTTAAGCGGAAACTTCTAATTCACTCTTTGATTGCCATAGGTGGTAGCGCCGGGCTCATTGTCGCCTTTAATGCGCCAATTGCTGGCTTTTTATTTGCTTACGAAGAAATCGGTCGAAAACTTAAGAAGCAAGCGTTAATCCTTATTGCACTTGTTAGTGGTCTAGTTTATTTATTGGCCATCATCTACCGTGGCAATAACCCTTACTTGACTAACATGTCTCAATACTCTTTTGATTTTGGACTTGCTTGGCAGTTACTACCTTTGGCTATTTTATCGGGCATTCTAGGCGGCCTATTTTCAAAGACGATGTTATTTCTAGTGCAAAAATTCATATCTCACACTAAAATCAAAGTGATTATCATCGCACTGATACTTGGTCTTATTATTGCTAGCTTTAACTATTTTTCTAAAGGGCAAATTGCTGGCTCTGGTCATAATGAAGTTCTGCTAATGCTTGCTGGTGATCAGCCTGGACTTGGCTTTGTTGTTATGAAATACATTGCCACCCTTAGTTCACTAGTTTCTACCATTCCTGGTGGATTATTTATGCCGAGTATTTCTATTGGTGCTGGAATTGGCTCTGAAGCGGCTAATTATTACACGCAAATAAATATGCAAATTGTGACAATCATGGCAATGATTGCTTATTTAAGTGCTGTTATTAGGGCGCCGTTAACCGCGGTATTTGTCATATTGGAAATGACAGTATCGCTCCATTTAATTATTCCTGGACTGCTAGTTGCCTTTACTGCTAACTGGATATCCAAGCAAATTTCCACCCAACCTATCTATGAGGCACTTGCAGACAACTACCTAAAGATCACTCAAAGATCTTAGAAAGGCTTAACCACCACCAAGATCACCACAGCAACTAGAATCAATACTGGAAATTCATTAAACCAGCGATAAAACACATTAGAACGAGTATTTTCATCACGCTTAAATACTTGCAATAAATGGCCACAATAAAAATGATAACCAATCAGAGGTACAATTAATGCTAATTTTGCATGCAACCAATATTGAGATTGGTAAATTGCCCAACCATCAACCACCATCCAGGCGCCTAATACCGTTGCTAGAATAAAACTAGGCATCATAATACCTCGATAAAGCTTACGCTCCATCACTTTAAAACGCTCAACACTTGTTTTATCGTCACTCATAGAATGATAAACAAATAAGCGTGGTAAATAGAATAGTGCCGCAAACCAGGTGACAACACTAATAATATGAAAGGCTTTTATCCACAACATTAAAACAACTCCGAATAAGACGATAGGTAAGAGCCATTATAGTAAAATAAAATTCACTTTTATAAACTTTACCTCAATTGAATCAATACCGAGAAATTCCCTATAATTACACATCATTTTCTGACAAGGAGGTTGTTTGTCGATTTTTAGGTATTGAAGCCTGGGAACTATTAGAATCTCTTCGCACAAATCGCAACACTGGTCGAAGTGCCCGTATGTTATTTGAAGTACTCGGTGACATGTGGGTGGTGGATCGCAACCCTTATCTTCAAGAAGATCTCATTAAAAACAAGCGTCGCTGGAATGCACTTATTGACGCACTTAATTCACGCCTTGATTTAATACGCGCTCGTGCAGATGGCAATAACAAAGTACTAGACCTATTAAAAAGTGCTGATCAAGCAGTTGAGAAATTTAAAAACTGTCTAAGTGACTTTAAAAATCACAAACAACGCATCAAAAAAGCTTTGTTAAAAGTAACCAGTAGTAACAATATCCGCTTTGACGCTTTGTCACGCTCATCACATGCAACTGATGCAACTGATTGGCGCGTGGAATATCCACAAGTAGTTATTACGCCAGATACTGAGCTTGAGATTGCTGCACTTGTTAAGGCTTGTATTGAGCTTGGATTAACTATTATTCCTCGTGGTGGTGGCACTGGATATACTGGCGGCGCTATTCCACTACACACGCAAACGGCAGTTATCAATACTGAAAAAATGAGCTTAATCGGTGATGTTCAACATGCTGATGGCATTCATAGTGTCAATGTTGGTGCAGGTGTTATTACCAAGCGCGTAAGTGAACTGGCTACTAAACATAGCTTAGTATTTGCGGTTGATCCAACCTCACAAGACGCCTGTACAATCGGTGGTAACGTGGCCATGAATGCCGGTGGCAAAAAAGCCTTAAGATGGGGAACTACCATCGACAACCTACTGTCTTGGAAAATGGTAATGCCTGATGGCACTTGGTTGCAAGTTGAGCGCCTTAATCATAATCAAGATAAAATTCAATTATTAAAATCGATTAGCTTTAAGATTCACACCCTAAAGGACGACGCCAAAACTGTACTTAGCACTCGTACGTTAAAAATCGACACTAAAAACATGCGTAAGAGCGGCTTAGGAAAAGATGTTACCAACAAGTTCTTAGATGGCTTGCCTGGTATTCAAAAAGAAGGTTGCGATGGCTTTATAACTTCAGCTGAATTTATTCTGCATCAGCCATTGACTCACATTAACACACTTTGTTTAGAGTTTTTTGGCCATGATCTTAAAGCCGCCGTATCAAGTATTGTTAAAATTAAAGAATCGGTTGATAAAAATTCAGCAGTTGATTTGGTCGGCATGGAGCATTTGGATGCGCGCTATATTAAAGCCGTTAGCTATACCACCAAAGCCAATAAGTCAGTATTACCAAGAATGGTGCTATTGATTGATATATCTAGCCATGAACAAGCATCACTAGACACTCATATTGAAACCATTAAAGCCATTACGCTCGCTCAAGATGGTGAGTGCTTTATTGCAAAATCAACAGCTAAACGCCAAAGTTTTTGGAAAGATCGTGCTAATACAGCTGCCATTGCAGCACATACTAATGCCTTTAAAATCAATGAAGACGTGGTTATTCCACTAGATAAATTGGCTGACTACAGTGATGGCATTGAGCATCTAAATATTCGCCTATCAATTGAGAATAAGCTAGATACTCTGGAAGGTGTTCGTACTTATTTGCAAAGTATCAAACCCAAAGACCATCTGGTTAAAGAAAAAATAACATCAGCACTTGAACTATTAGAGCGTATCAATCGCCAATGGCAAGATTCATTGGCTCAGCTAGGCGATCAAAAAACCTTTCGACTACTTCAAACTGGTCAAATTAGAATCTCATATATGGATGTATTTGCTCATCCGCTGAATGATTTACTCATGGGTGAGGTCTTTACTGAAATCCGTCAAGAGATTAAAAACATTCATAGTCAATTCCGCACTGTTCGCATTTTTATAGCAACACATATGCATGCGGGTGATGGCAATGTTCACACCAATATTCCGGTACATTCTCATAATACCCAGATGCTGCACAAGGCTGAAAGTGTGGTTGATGAAATCATGATTTTAGCTAAAAAGCTAGGTGGTGTTATTTCTGGTGAGCACGGCATTGGTCTGACAAAATATCAGTATTTGTCGGATGAATTTAAGCAAGAATTTATTGCCTATAAGCAACAGATTGATCCAAACAACCATTTCAATAAGGGCAAGTTAATGCCAGGAAGTGGCCTCAACAACGCTTTCACACCCTCGCTACACTTAGTAGAGCAAGAAGCTCTAATTCTTGAAAGTAGTGAAATTGGCGAGATTAACGACATGGTTAAATCATGCCTTCGCTGTGGAAAGTGTAAAGATGTGTGCACTACTCATGTACCTGAGGCTAACTTACTGTATTCGCCTAGAGATAAAATCATTGGCACCAACCTAATCTCTGAAGCTTTTTTATACGAAGAGCAGACTAGACGTGGCATCTCTCTCAACCATTTTGTTGAGCTTGATGATATTGCTGATCATTGCACAATATGTCATCGTTGCGAAAAACCATGCCCAGTCGACATTGATTTTGGTGATGTTTCAATTAAGATGAAATCAATCTTAATTAAGCAAGGCGTGCGCCATACTAACATTGCTGCAAAAATGTCAATAGCTTACCTCAATATGACCAAGCCTTGGCAGATCAACCTAACTAAGAAATTATTAATTAATGTTGGATATAGAGCGCAAAATATTATTTCACGCCTCGCTAAGCCATTCGTTAGTAAAAAACCCAATAAAACCGTTGGCAAGCCTAGCTTACAAATCGAGCTAACCACCCTACTCGATAAACCACTACCAACTGATATTGGGCTTAAGCCAATGCGTCAACTGCTTGATATTACTGATCCTGGCACGGTGCCAATATTATCACATCCAACTAAATCTAATGCTGATTCACCAAGCGTGTTTTATTTTCCGGGTTGTGGCTCTGAGCGCCTATATTCACAAATTGGGTTAGCAACTATTGCACTGCTTTATCATCAAGGCATTAAAGTGGTTCTGCCACCTAGTTACCTATGCTGTGGCTACCCTCAACGCGCTAGTGGCTATGAAGCCAAAAGCTTGGCTATTTCGACAGATAATCGCGTTTTGTTCCATCGCATGGCTAATACCTTAAACTACCTAGATATCAAGCATGTACTAACCTCATGTGGCACCTGTATTGATCAACTCGCCAGCTATGAATTAGGCGACATATTTAAAGATTCTAACTTGGTTGATATTCACGAATATTTACTTGAGCAAGATGTCACCTTAAAGGCCACAGGTGAACAGTATCTTTATCATGCGCCTTGTCATGATCCTATTAAATCAGATGAATCTAGTACAGTAATTTCTAAAATTATGAACAGTGAGGTGGTTAATAATGATCGCTGTTGTGGCGAAGCAGGTACCTTTGCTGTTGCCAGACCAGATATCGCCAAGCAAGCTAAGTTTAGAAAAGAAGCGGAAATCAAAAAAGGACTGGCTAATATTGCTAAATCTGGCAAACCTATTAAGATGCTAACCACCTGCCCTGCATGTCGCCAAGGATTAGCACGTTACCAAAGTACAACTAATATTAAGCCTGTGTATCCTATCGAGCTTATTGCAGAGCAGCAATTAGGCGAAAATTGGCAGAAAGAATTCATCCAATCTGTCAATATTGAAAAAGTAATGCTTTAAAATTTGATACTGGCATTAAGCCAAACACTTGAGAAGAATTAAAACACACGGAGATAGAATGAAAAAAATATTAATCGCACTTTTTACGATATTATCAACCAACACCTTTGCTGGTAGTGCACAAAACATTGCAGATGCATTTAACGCATCATCAACCCCTGCTGAACTGGTCAAATCAGGCTGGACTGGCAATGATGCAGGTAAAGGTTACAAAGTTTTACAAGTTATTGTAAAAGACTCAAGTAAAGCGGCTGAGCTACACATTGATGCTGATGGTAAAGTTGTTGCTGCATTTGATAATGCCAAAACTTCTAAATTAAACACTAATGTAGATTACAAAATGATCGCTTCAATGGAAGACTGGGCATCAATGGGCACTGGAGAATCTGGCCCTATGTACCACATGACTTTTGGCGGCTTGTCTTTTGAAGGTCCAATGGGCGAAGCCATGGACAACATGGGGCCATTCGCTTCTTTCTTGATTAATATTGGTAAAAATATCCAAGACTAATTAAGCTTTGTCAGTGCTGGTGTTATCACTAGCACTGACATACACCCAAGCTTCAATACCTGATTGCATCTTACCCAGAACGCGCTGATAAGCATCAACTTCATATTGATCTGAATGAGCTAGTTCTTCAGCGGTAATTTCAAACACCATGCCTTTTATTTCATTGGTTTTATTACCAAGGATGGCGATTGGATGGTGCGTTTTTCCACTTAGCTTAACAACCGCTTCGTCTTCTATCTTAACAAGCTCTAATTGATAGCCTAATAACACCTCAGTAGCACCAGTTAATTCACGCCCAAACGTTTCTATTTGAACTGTCGTATTTTGCAACGTTCCATAAGAAAAAAGTAGATTCATTTCATTCATAGAAAATATAAAACATTATTATAGTATGTGTAAATATTTAAATTGTACGACCGACACTTAATACGATAAGCCTATCTATCTTTATGAGTCGATAAAAAGCAGCTTGTACATCTGCTGCACTAATAGCATTAATTTTTTGGGTAAAACCACTTAAATAATCACCTGGAAGTTCATAAAACCCTATGATTGACAAATAAGTTAGAATATTAGCATTACTAGAAGTTTCTAGTGAAAAACCACCAATAATATTATCCTTACCATCTTGTAACAATTGCGCGTCGATTGGGGTTTTTGTGAATTTTTCCAACATTTTTAACACCACTTGTTTGGCTTGTTGCGTCTGTGAATTTTTAGTTTGCAGTTTAATTAAGAATAAGCCGTTTGATTTCATCTTGGTGAAATAACTTACTACCGAATAAGCCAATCCACGCTGCTCACGCACCTGTTCACTTAATATTGAACTTAAACCACTGCCACCCAAAATATGATTACCTAAATACAGTGCGTAGTAATCAGGATGCACACGATTAATTCCTGTTTGTCCGATCAACAGGTGTGTTTGTTCAGATGGAAAATTCACATGCACTTCCTGTGTTTGCTTTAATGGTGAAATCATAGGGTTAGCCTGAGCTTTTTTACCTATATTTAAACCATGAGAGATTTGACGTGCAATTTGCTGAGCTTGGGCCTTACTAATATCACCCACTAGCGCAATGGTTAGGTTCTTAGCCACATAATATTGACGGTAAAATTGTTTTAAATCATTGAGTTGAATCGCATTAATAGTATCTTTAGTGCCAATTTTTGCATGAGAATAAGCATGATCGCCAAATACCAGTTGATCAAATTTTAAATTGGCAACGCTAGCTGGATTTTGCTTGGAGGCTTCGATTGATTGATAAATCTGCCTTTTCTCACGAGACAAATATATCTGTTGAAAATCAACATTAGTAACAACTTCTTTAAAGATTGATAATGATTGGCCCAAGATAGAGTCTCGAGTTAAGCTACGCATTGAAATAATGGCCATATCTTTCAAACTGGTTGTTGAGAACTCACTACCAAGAGACTCAAATTGATTGATAATTTGCTCTTCAGAAAGTGTTTTAGTCGCAGTACCGATCAATGTATTGGTTAGTGTTGCTAGACCAAACTGCTCACCATCGCGACTACTAGCAGCATCAAAATTAAGCTGAACATCCAACATGGGTAAACCTTGAGCCTGGGTAAACAATACTTTCGCACCCTCAGGGGTTTGCCACTGAGAAATCTCAAGTTGCGCTTGAGCGCTACCAATCAATGACATTAATAAGATAAATAACTTCATTAAATTCCCTGAGGTAGTAACTCTACCGTATTTACTTGGTTAAAATTTAAATAAAACTTCGCAACATTTGACAAATCTTCAGCGGTAATTTCATTCATTTTATCAACATATTCAAACATTTCATTAATACCCAGTCCAACTGTTTCTAGCATTCCTAAATAGTAAGACTGAGTGGAAATTTGATCTTGTTCAAAAATAAAATTGGCCTCTAGTTGTGATTTTGTTCGCCTAACCTCATCTTGCAAGGCGTCTGGATGATTAATCAATGCTGTCACTTGCTGCCTAATGGCGCTAACGACCGCCTTATTGTCAACGCCATTAGCAGGTACAAAACTAATACTAAACAAGGTTTGATACTTATCATATAGCCTATACCCCACACTGATACTAGAAGCAATTTGACGATCTCGGATTAGAGTTTTTGATAGGCTATTGTCTAGCACATATGCTAGCATTTCTAATTGATAAGCTTGAGGCTTATCTTTCGCACTATGTAAACTTGGGACATGAAAAGCCATGGTATATAAAGGTAATTTGGCTTTTAGCTTAAGTTGCTTAGTTTGTCGGGTTAAGGGAATTGGCGTGTTGTCTGTGAGCACATTTATTAGCTGATTGAACTCATAATCTAAAAAATACTGTTTGGCGTATTTAACCACTTGCTTCGGATTAACATCACCAACCACAACCAATGTAGCATTATTGGGTGCGTAATATTTCCTGTACCAATCTTTAAGATCATTTAGTTGATAAGACTCTATATCTTGTTGAAAGCCAATGACTGGCGCATGATAAGCGCCAGATGAATCAAAAGAAATTAGGCGCAATTGTTCAAATACTTTTGCATTTGGGTTGTCTTCTACACGCATACGCCTTTCTTCTATCACTACCTGTCGTTCTTTTTCTAACTCTCGATTAGAAAAGACTAGGTTGCGCATTCGATCTGCTTCCATCTTAAGAGCAAGCTCCAACTTTGAGCGGTGCATTTTTTGATAATAGGCCGTGTAATCTTTTGAAGTAAAAGCATTTTCATCCCCGCCATTTTTAGCAATAATGCGTGAAAACTCGCCCACTGGATATTTTTCTGTACCCTTAAACATCATATGTTCAAGCATATGTGAAATGCCAGTATTAGGTCTAGATTCATTACTAGCGCCTACTTTATACCAAAGCTGTGAAATAAACACTGGCGCTCTTTTATCAATCTTAACAATTATTTTTAACCCATTTTTTAAGATTGCTTGGGTGATACCCGTATTAATCTCATCTACAACTTGAGTAGAATTTGAAAATGCATTGGTGGTTAAAAAAAAGGCTAGTAAAATTAGAATCTTCATCATTCAATCATTATAGCGAGAAGCCTTGTTTAGTTTTTTTAAAAAAGATAAATCTACTAAAGTAGAAAAGCCGCAATCTCTCAAAGAGCGTTTGTCCAAATCTAGAAAAAAACTCGGCTCTGGGTTGGCCTCTTTGCTTTTAGGTAAAAAATCAATTAATGACGATTTACTCGATGAATTAGAAATGTTATTGATTACGGCTGATATTGGCATCAATACAACTGATAAGGTACTCGAATCAGTTAGAAAAAATGCCTCACGTAAAATCCTTAAAGATTCAAATGGGATTTATGATTTTTTAAAATCAGAATTAGCCAGCCTGCTGGTTGAAGACAGTCAGCTTAATACCGACCTTGATGAAACTTTTGTGATCTTGGTAGTTGGTGTCAATGGTGCTGGAAAAACCACTACTATCGGCAAGCTTGCTAAGCGCTTTCAAAATGAAGGAAAGTCTGTCATGTTAGCCGCAGGTGATACCTTTAGAGCGGCAGCAGTAGATCAGCTTAAAGTTTGGGGTGAACGCAACAACATCCCTGTAGTTGCGCAAGATACCGGTGCAGATTCTGCTTCGGTTATTTTTGATGCTTATCAATCTGCGCAAGCTAAAAATATTGATATTTTGATTGCTGATACTGCCGGAAGATTGCACACACAAAGCAACCTTATGCAGGAGTTAGAAAAAATTAAGCGCGTCATTTCCAAACAAAACGACTTAGCCCCTCATGAGGTTATGCTGGTTATTGATGGTGGTGCTGGACAAAATGCGATCAATCAAGCCAAAGAGTTTAATAAGAGTGTTGAACTGACGGGGTTAAGCATTACTAAACTTGATGGCACCGCTAAAGGTGGTGTGTTGTTTGCTATTTCTGATGAGTTAAAATTACCAATACGTTTTATTGGTGTGGGAGAAGGCATTGATGACCTTAAGCCGTTCAAAGCTAATGAGTTTGTTGACGCCTTATTTAATTAGTTAGCACTAATTTGCCGATCATATTTCCTTGCTCAATCAGAGTGTGGGCTTTGGTAATATTTTCAATATTAATCGGGCTTAGGCTTTGAGTTACCATAGCTTTAACCTTGTCATTATCAACCAATTTAGAAACTTTATTAAGTAGCTGACCCTGCTGATCCATATCTTTGGTTTGATACATAGAGCGAGTAAACATCATCTCCCAAACTAGAGTGATGCTTTTTGCTTTTAGTAAATTGATATCTAAATCATTTTCAGTATTTACTAATAAACAAATACTGCCTTGTGGGTTGATCACTTCAGTCATTTGCGCCAAATATTCATCAGGGCTACCCATGCACAAGATAAAATCTGGTGCATCAAGATTCTGTTGGCTGAATTGATTAGCCAGATCATGGTGATCAAGTACAATATCTGCGCCCAGCTCAGAACACCAACGCTTTGAAACCTCTCTAGAAGCAGTAGCAATCACACTCATGCCGATAATTTTCTTAGCAAATTGTATTGCCATAGAGCCAACACCGCCCGCTGCACCAATCAATAACAATGTTTTGTTTTTATCTTGTTTTCTTATTTTTAAACGATCAAACAAAGACTCCCATGCAGTGATACTCGTGAGTGGTAAAGCAGCTGCCTGTGCAAAACTTAGTGAGCTAGGCTTTATACCAACAAGTCGCCCATCAACCAATTGCTGACTTGAGTTAGATCCATCACGTGTTATATCACCTGCGTAAAATACCTCATCACCAATCTTAAATTCAGATACTTGATCGCCCACAGACAAAACAACACCTGCGCCATCATAGCCTAAAATTTTAGGTCCACTATCTTTAGAAACTGACTGTTTAACCTTACTATCAATAGGATTAATAGAAATTGCTTTAACCTCAATCAATAAGTCGTGAGATTGAGCTGTGTTTAAATCTTTATCAAATTTAATAAATTCTTGGCCGTTAAATCCAATTGCCTGCATAGTTGCTATCGTCTTGTATTTCTTTCAATACGCAGCATAGCCAACATCATTACAAACATGATAAAAAATCCAAGCGCTGCCATTGCCATACCTAAAGAAATAAAACCTGTTAGTTGATCAGCTCTTGCAGAGCCAATTTTCATAAGGTTTTGCTGAGTTTGAAGATTAACCTGATATGCAAACTGTTGATCGTGCCACTGTAAGAATTCATCAATATTGATTTGATCACCGCCTACGTTAACCAACTGCTGAGCAAGTTTAGCTAAAGATTGAGCGTAATAAAGCTTTAACTCTGGCGAATAAACATCAGTTTTAATCTTAATCATCACCTTAATCTTAAATTGTAAATCATTTTGACTCACCACACCTTTAGGTAATTTCTGAAAAATAGAGATAATTAGATCAACCTGCTCATCGAACTCCTTACTAAAAGCCAACTGAGTTTCAAACTGAACATTATCAAACTCGGCATTAGGTAATTCAACGTTGTTTTGTAAACTAATTGGATTTTGATAATCAGCCAGTTTGATGATAGGAGCGCTAATGACATCAGTCGCCCTACTGGAGATTTTTTCATAGCTAAACATACCCAGAAACACAATCAACACCAATGACATTAGCGCAAACAAAAATCCAATACGCTGCACAATCAAAAAGAAGTTATTTTCAATAAATCTCAACATGGTAATTTCCTTTATTTAGACAGCTGTTTAAAAATGTTATTCATTTGGGTGGCTAGCTCAATATCCAAAGAACTAATACGGCCTTTGGAATGTGTTGTTAATTCAACAATAACAATTTTATAAACATTTGACCATTCTGGGTGATGGTTCATTTTTTCAGCAATAATCGCTGCTTGTGCCATAAAGCCAAAGGCCTGAATAAAATCTTTAAATTCAAACTCTCTATGTAATTTTTGATCAACAATTGACCAATCTGGCAGTTGTCTTAAAATATCTAATTCAGTCATAACCTAAACCTTTAAGATGTCTTTGGCACCCATCTCAATTAATGTGTCAGCCAAAGAAACACCCAAAGATTCAGCTTCACTCACATGACCAGTAACCTGATGTTTCAAAATAACACCAGATTCAACATTACCTACCAAGCCAGTTAAGTTGATTTGGTCGCCACTGATAGTCGCATAACCAGCAATTGGAACAGAGCAACCGCCTTCTAGGCGTGCATTCATAGCACGCTCACTACTAACACGATAAGTTGTTTGCTCATCAATCAGTGGCTTGATTAAATCAAGGATTTCTGTGTCATTTTCACGAATTTCAATACCAACTGCACCTTGTCCAACTGCAGGTAAAGAATCAATTGCTGGAATTTCTTGCTTAATACGATCTTCGAACTTCAAACGAATCAGACCTGCACATGCCAAAATAATGGCATCAAACTCTCCATCATCCAATTTTTTAAGTCTTGTGTTCACATTACCACGTAAATCTAGAATCTCTAAGTCAGGGCGCTTGTCTTTTAACTGAACAATTCGTCGCATTGAACAGGTGCCTACTTTAGCACCTTGCGGCAGGTCTTCAATCGTATTGTATTGATTAGATACAAACGCGTCAAATGGGTTTTCGCGCTCTAAAATTGCGCCCAATTCAAAGCCTGGGGGGATTTCATAAGGCACATCTTTCATCGAATGAACAGCAATATCTGCCACACCCTCCATCATGCCAACTTCTAACTCTTTAATAAACAGACCTTTGCCACCAATTTTTGACAAAGGTGAATTTAAAATCTGATCGCCCTTAGTGGTCATCTTAATTAATTCAACCGTTAGTGCTGGATATAGCGCCTCTAGCCTAGCTTTTACATGTTCTGCTTGCCATAATGCCAGTGGAGATTTTCGTGTTGCAATTTTTAGGGTTTTATTCATGTTTCAAGGAGTTTGTATTAAAATAGTCATCATGTTAAGATTTTATCTATTACTCGTTGTCTTATTGACTAATTTTGCCGTAGCAAACGAATTAACGTTGACGCCTGCTAAAAATTTCTTCAAAGACTCTCAGCAAGTGTGGAAAAACAAAACACCTATTTTAATAATGTTTTCCATTCCTGATTGTGGATTCTGTAAAAAGGTCAAAGAAGAAATCATTGGTCCAATGGCAGAGTTAAAGGAATATGATGATAAAGTCATTATTCGCCACATTGATTCCAACAGCTTTGACGACATTAAAAATTTCTACAATGAAAAAGTGTCAAACAACGAGTTTTCCAGTAGATATGCGATTAACTTTTTCCCGACTGTTCTACTAGTTGATCAATACGGCGTGATATTGGAGAAAGTCCTAGGCGTGGCTAATGAAGAATACTATTGGACTGACCTAGATCAACTGATCGACAAAGCAACAACAAAAATTAACCAGCAAATGAGTGCAAAATTATGAGTGAACAAACTAATCAATCTTGGGGTGGACGTTTTAGCCAGCCGACCGATGAATTCGTCAAAATCTTTGGCGCTTCGGTATTCTTTGACAAAATCCTAGCACCTTATGACATTGAAGGATCTAGAGCACATGCTACGATGCTGCAAGAGGTTGGCCTATTAACCGAAGATGAAAAAAACCAAATTCTGACGGGTCTTGATCAAATTTCAGCTGAGATTAATGTTGGCGAATTTGAATGGTCTGTTGCTCTAGAAGATGTACATATGAACATCGAATCACGTCTAACTCAGTTAATTGGTAATGCTGGTAAGAAGCTACACACAGGGCGCTCTCGTAATGACCAAGTGGCAACTGACATACGCTTGTACTTACGCGACCAAGTTGATGATATCTTAGCTGAAATTAATCGCTTACAATTGGCACTACTGGACTTAGCCGAAAAAGAAGCAAGCACTATCTTGCCAGGATTTACCCATTTACAAGCTGCTCAGCCTGTTAGCTTTGGCCATCACATGATGGCGTATTTTGAAATGTTAGCTCGCGATGCTGAGCGTTTAGTTGATTGTCGCAAACGCATGAACTCAATGCCACTTGGCTCTGCTGCATTGGCGGGCACCACTTACCCAATTAATCGCAAGCGTACTGCTGAACTACTAGGCTTTGATCGAATTTGTTTAAATTCGCTTGATGGGGTTAGTGATCGAGATTTTGCCATTGAATTTTTATCTGTTGCAAGTGTTATTATGATGCATTTATCGCGATTTTCTGAAGAATTAATCTTATGGTCAAGTGCGCAGTTTCATTTTATTGAGCTGCCAGATAGTTTTTGCACTGGGTCATCCATCATGCCACAAAAGAAAAACCCTGATGTACCTGAGTTGGTTCGTGGAAAAACAGGGCGTGTGTACGGCAACCTAACTTCTATGCTAACCATTATGAAGTCGCAACCTTTGGCTTACAATAAAGACAATCAAGAAGACAAAGAGCCGCTATTTGATACAGTTGATACACTTAAGGCTTGCTTACGTGTGTTTGCAGATATGGTACCAACCATTGAAGCACAGCGTGACACCATGTACAACTCAACCAAAAAAGGCTATACAACTGCAACAGATTTGGCTGATTATTTAGTTAACAAAGGCTTAGCATTTAGAGATGCCCACGAAATAGTTGGTCAATCTGTCTCTTATGGTATCGAACATCAAAAAGACTTGTCAGAACTAAGCCTAGAAGAGCTTCAAAGTTTTGATGATCGCATCGAAAATGATGTATTTGAAGTATTATCTTTAGAAGGCTCACTTGCTGCACGAGATCATCTTGGTGCTACAAGCCCTAATCAAGTTAAGCAAGCGATTAAAACTGCCAGAGCTTCTTTAAAGTAATGCACTCCGAGGCTGCTACTTCTTTTAGGACGCGTGTTATCTTTGCGGGAACGCCTGATTTTTCCGTTGGCGTATTAGAAGCGCTTAATCAAGCCGGACATGATATTGTTGGAGTTTATACACAGCCCGACCGCCCCAAAGGTCGCGGTCGAATCCTAAGTGCCTGCCCTGTTAAAGAAAAAGCACTAGAGTTGGGTTTAACTGTTTTTCAGCCTGACAGCTTAAAAGATGTCAATTCACAAAATGAGTTGAGCAGTCTTAATGCCGATGTTATGGTGGTGGTAGCCTATGGGCAAATATTACCAAATGAAGTACTGCAAATGCCTAAATTTGGCTGTCTTAATATTCATGCCTCGCTGTTGCCTCGCTGGCGTGGTGCTGCACCGATTCAACGCGCTATTATTTCAGGTGATAATCAAACAGGCATTGGTATTATGCAAATGGATAAAGACTTAGATACAGGCGATATATTACTCGAGAAAACTTGTGACATTACCGATGTAGACACCGCTCAAACTCTGCATGATAAGCTAGCTATTCTAGGTGCACAAGGCATAGTTGAGGCGCTTAATAACATCGGGAAATTAACACCAACCATTCAAGATAAAGCGGGCATTACATACGCCAAAAAACTTAGTAAAGATGAGGCTTGGATTGACTGGTCAAAATCTGCAGTACAAATCAATCAACAAATTCGAGCTTTTAATCCTTACCCTATTGCACAAGCTAATGCAAAAAGTGACAAATTTGACTCTAAAGTTTTACGTATTTTATCTGCTTCCGTCATAAGTCTTGCCTATGACGCTAAGCCAGGAGAAGTAATTGAATGCACTAAGGGCTCTTGCATTGTTGCCACGGGTGATGGTGTATTAAGCTTAGAGCAAGTTCAATTAGCTGGCAAGAAAGCTATTAATATTAAAGATTTTACTAACGCTTACAAACTTGAAAAATTAAGCTGACGCCAAGCCTCATAAGCCACAATTGAAACACAATTAGACAAATTTAGACTTCTAGAGCCTGCTTGCATGGGTAGTGTAATTCCAGGATATTGATCTAAAATTTCTTGTGGCAGACCTCTTGTCTCCGGACCAAATAAAAACGAATCGCCGGACTGATAATCAACCTGCGCATAATTTGTATCAACCTTGGAGCTTACCGCGAACAATCGATCGGGCTTTGCCTTGGCAAGATAATCTTCAAAATTTTCATATTCAGTCACTTTCGCCAATTCTTTATAGTCAAGCCCCGCTCTACGCAAACGCTTGTCAGTAATCTCAAAACCAAATGGCTTGATTAGATGTAAACTTGCACCCATATTAGCACTAAGGCGAATCAAACTACCTGTGTTGTTGGGAATCTCTGGCTCGAACAATACTAAATTTAACATAATATTTTATTTTGGTACTTGAATATTTCAATATCATCCCATAGATAGAGAGTAACTTAAACAAAAAAAACAAAGAATAAAAAAACGATGAATATTGAAAAACTAACTTCTAAATTTCAACAGGATCTTAGTACTGCGCAATCAATCGCAATTAGCAATTCCCATAGCGCTATTGAAGGCATGCATGTACTCAGTGCAATGCTTGGTGATAATGTTTCTAGCGTAAGTAATGTTTTAAAATCTATCAACGTAGAAATAAACAATTTTAAAAATCGTGTTGAACTTGAAATACAAAATTTGGCGGTTGTTAACAACCCTAATACTGACATTGGGATATCTCAAAGTCTACTACGATTACTAACCTCAGCTGAAAAAATAGCTACCGATAAAGGTGATAGCTATTTATCTACTGAACTTTTTTTATTGGCCATTATTCAAGGTAATGATGCCACTACAAAACTATTAAAAGATGTTGTCGTAAATGAAAAAGAACTAATCCAGGCTATTGATACCCTTAGAGGAGGACAAAACGTGAACGAACAAAATGCAGAAACACAAAGAGAATCTTTGAACAAATACACGACTGATTTAACCCAAATGGCTATTGATGGCAAACTTGATCCTGTTATCGGTCGTGATGGAGAAATCCGTCGTGCTATTCAGGTCCTGCAACGTAGGACTAAAAATAACCCAGTGCTAATCGGTGAGCCTGGCGTAGGAAAAACGGCCATCGCCGAAGGATTGGCACAACGCATTATTAATAACGAAGTGCCAGAAGGCATTAAAGGTAAACGTCTATTATCATTAGATATGGCAGCTTTGGTAGCTGGCGCAAAATATCGTGGAGAATTTGAAGAGCGACTTAAGGCTGTTTTAAAAGAACTTGAGGATGAGCAAGGTCAAGTGATTTTATTCATTGACGAACTTCACACCATGGTTGGTGCTGGCAAATCTGATGGTGCCATGGATGCAGGAAACATGCTTAAGCCAGCACTTGCCAGGGGCGACCTTCATTGTATGGGTGCAACGACACTAGATGAGTATCGCCAATACATTGAAAAAGATTCTGCTTTAGAACGTCGCTTTCAAAAAGTATTGGTCGATGAACCAACACAAGAAGATACAGTTGCGATTTTGCGAGGATTAAAAGAAAAATACGAAGTGCATCATGGTGTTGAAATTACCGATCCAGCTATTATTGCCGCTGTCACTTACTCAACACGCTACATTACAGATAGGCAATTACCCGACAAGGCTATCGATTTGATCGATGAAGCGGCTTCTCAAATTCGTATGGAAATTGATTCAAAGCCAGAGTCAATGGACAAACTTGATCGCAAACTAGTGCAATTAAAAATCGAGCGCATGGCGCTGAAAAAAGAAAAAGATAAAGCTTCCAAAGAACGCTTGAAAGAGTTAGTGTCGGTCATTAAAGATCTTGAAAAAGAATACGCTGATCTTGAAGAAATTTGGAAGAAAGAGAAATCTCAAGTTCAAGGTGCCCAGCACTTGAAAGAAGAGCTGGAACAAGTAAAAGCCGAACTTGAAGCTGCAGCGAGAAATAACGACCTAGCCAAAATGAGTGAACTTCAATATGGAAAAATTCCAGAACTTGAGGCCAAAATTACCCAAGTTGAATCTGCAGATAATGTAGAAATGACATTACTTAGAAATAAAGTTACCGAAGATGAAATAGCTGAAATTGTTGCGCGTTGGACAGGCATCCCTGTAGATAAAATGATGGAAGGCGAAAGAGACAAACTATTACAAATGGAATCTATTATTCAAAAGCGCTTAGTTGGTCAAGACAAGGCTGTTAAAGTGATTTCTGATGCAGTTCGTCGTTCACGTGCGGGATTATCTGATCCTGATCGTCCTGATGGCTCGTTTTTATTCATGGGTCCTACTGGCGTGGGTAAAACAGAATTAACCAAAGCATTAGCTGACTTCTTATTTGATACTGAGCAAGCCATTGTGCGTATTGATATGAGTGAGTTTATGGAAAAGCATTCAGTCTCCCGTTTGATTGGCGCACCTCCAGGCTATGTTGGCTATGAACAAGGCGGTGTATTGACTGAAGCTGTTCGTCGAAAGCCGTATTCAATTATCCTACTTGACGAAGTAGAAAAAGCTCACCCAGATGTGTTTAATGTACTGCTGCAAGTTCTAGATGATGGGCGCTTAACGGATGGTCAAGGGCGTACGGTTGATTTTAAAAACACCGTAATCGTCATGACTTCGAATTTAGGCTCACATCTAATTCAAGATAATCCAGGCAAGGATATGTCGGTAGAGCTGACCCAGCTTGTAGGTGAGCATTTCAGACCTGAATTTGTTAATCGTATTGATGAGATTGTCACTTTCAATAGTCTTGGTAAAGATCAAATTGCAGGAATTGCCAAAATACAGCTTGAGATTTTATCTTCTCGTCTGGCAGATCTTGATCTTAAGCTTGATCTAAATGATGCTGCTATGCAGATGATTATTGACAAAGGCTATGATCCAGCATTTGGCGCAAGACCACTTAAGCGCACCATTCAACAGCTACTAGAAAATCCACTATCGCAAAAGATTTTATCAGGTGATTTTTTACCAGGTGCACACATCAATGCTGGTGTAACCAATGGTGAGATTACATTTTCTTAAATCTTAACTTGTAAAATACAAAAGGAGGCAGTAGCCTCCTTTTTTTATGTCTAACCTATCTAAATTCTTATTATGAGCGAATATATTGATATAATCGAAGCTTATGGAAGATTATCTTAAGATTGTTAAAAATGGCTTATGGACTAACAACCAAGCTTTGGTTGCATTACTTGGCTTATGCCCTCTTTTAGCGGTTACCAATAATATTGTTAATGCAATCGGTCTTGGCCTAGCAACTACTTTTGTACTCGTTGCCTCAAATGTAACAGTCTCAATCTTTAGAAATCAAATTCGAAAAGAAGTCAGAATTCCTATTTTTGTATTACTTATCGCCTCTTTTGTGACTATTGTTGAATTATTAATGCAGTCTTATTTTTATGATTTGTATTTAATTTTAGGTATTTTTGTACCATTAATTGTAACCAACTGTGCAATTTTAGCCAGAGCGGAAGCTTTTGCTAGTAAAAATACTTGGGGAAAATCAGCACTTGACGGTTTGATGATGGGCATTGGATTTTCAGTGATTTTGATTATTCTTGGCGCAATGCGAGAACTGATTGGCTCTGGCACTTTGTTTGATCAATCTGCTTTACTACTAGGCAGTTTGGGTGACACACTCAGTATCACCGTATTTGAAGATTATCAAGGCACCCTATTGGCCATTCTACCGCCAGGTGCATTTATTGGCTTAGGGCTAATTGTGGCAGTAAAAAATTATTTTGATTTGAAAAAAGTTTAAAAAGAGGAGAGGAAAATGAAAAAAATAGTAATAATGTTTGCTAGCTTACTAGCATTTGGCGCTAACGCTGAGGGAGAAGTTACCAAAGAAGTGTTTATTTCACCGGGTTTTGTTTCGCTCAATGTAACGCATCAAGATGAAACTGTCACCTTACAGCGCAATCAAGACCGAGACAATGAAATTTCTAATTTTTATCTAAAAACGACTCGTGGAAAAATTCAGTCTATGCACCCATTTGCGCCACATTTAGTTGACACTATTGGCGAGCTAGAAATGATTAACTACATTAAACAGCGCTCTAAAGGTGATGATAGTATTTTAGTGATTGATACACGTACGCCAAATTGGCCAGTGATTACCGGTGCCATCCCAACAGCGGTTAACATTCCTTATACAAAATTTAAGAAGAAAGAAAAAGCCTTAGAGATTATGGAAGATCAACTAGATGTTCAAGTGGATGATATTTTTGATTTTTCTTATGCCAAGACGCTGATTATGTATTGCAACGGAATCTGGTGTGGACAAACACCTACAGCAGTAGCAGCATTACTAAAGTACGGTTATCCAGCCTCTAAGATTAAATACTACCGTGGTGGCATGAATGCCTGGAAATCTCTTGGACTAACAACGGTTAATTTATAAGCTTTGAAAACCATTCAAGATTACCTCAACAGTGGCGCAGTCGATATTGCGCCACTGTTGTCTTTGGCGCTTAAGAAAAGCAATGTTGAGTTAATTACCCAAGGTGATTATTGCTTAACGCCCACAGAAAAACAAACCTTAAGCGAATTTATTCAGCAACGCACTGATGGTGTGCCATTTTCATATATTAGCGGCACAAAAGGATTTTATCACTTAGATTTTAAAGTAACAGCTGACACCTTAATACCACGCCCAGAAACCGAGCTATTAATCGATATCACACTTGATTTACTCAAAAAAAATCAAAAATACCAAGTATTGGATTTAGGTACCGGTAGCGGTATCATCGCCGTTACTTTGGCCGATATAAATCCGCGTTGGAAAGTTAGTGCAACAGACTTTTCTCAAGCGGCAATTGATGTGGCTAAAATCAATGCAACGACTAACATTAATTTTACTCAAGGCAGTTGGTTTGATGCTGTTACTGATCAAACCTTTGATTTGATCGTATCTAACCCGCCATATATTGAAGAGAATGATGCTTATTTGAATGATCTAACTTATGAGCCACAAACAGCATTAGTGTCTGGAGTAGATGGTTTGGATGATATTCGCATAATTATTAACAATGCGCCAGAATATTTAAATAAAGATGGTTATTTACTTTTAGAACACGGCTACAACCAACAAACTGAAATTGTAGAATTATTGTCAATTAATTTTACTAATATTCAAACTTTTCAAGACTACAATATTAAAGACCGTGCGATTTTGGCACAGATTAAAAATGCATAGCTCACTACACTAATAAAAATCTGGCCTTACTGCCTATTTAGAAGGTTTTGAAATTTTTTTTAAAAATTTATTAAGCTTGTCTTTATGTATCGAGTCCACTTCGCAATATTTTTCTTGCTGGGTGAAGTAGTCTTCCTCTACCCAAGTTTTTGACTCGGAAAAAACCAAAGGCCTGCCTGTTTTGGTTGATACGACTGTATTATCTGCATAGATAATAATCGATTGATCACTGTAGATTATCGCTTTCTGAGCAGAAACACTCATTGATACGGCCAGTAATGCAAATGCAGTTAGTTGTGTAAAGTCTTTCCTCATGAGTTTATTCTACAACAAAATTACTGTAACAAGTTTTTTTTGATATTTAACACAGTTGGAAAAACTAGCTTCTCTTTGTATTAGCTGTGACGATATGCACAACGATATACAAAGAAAAAGATAAATTGAGTGAAGTCGGTCTATAAGCCGGGTTCTGTAATAGATGGTCATTCATCTACGCGAATTGTTACCAAGTCGCTTGAGCACTCTACCCGCTACCTTATGCGAGCCGCATCAATGGTAGCCTATTTGAGCTTGCTCCAAGTGGGGTTTACCTTGCCACGGTTGTTACCTTCCGCGCGGTGCGCTCTTACCGCACCTTCTCACCTTTTCCCACGAATGGGTAGTTTAAATTTCTGCAGCACTTTCCATTATGTCACCATACCTAGCTGTTAGCTAGCACTTTGCTCTATGGAGCCCGGACTTTCCTCTGAAAGGTAAACCTTCCAGCGACCATCCGACCAACTTCAGCGCTGATTATACGCTAAGTATCTGTGTGACTATATTCTCGTAATACATCTACAATTTGTACACTGTAGGACTCATACCATTTATTTTAATTTTTAAGTAACTATAACGGTGTACATTTTATTAACCACTCACTTGAAGATCTTGAAAAATTTGATGGACATTATTGCCATTAGTATCAACAGCAACAGCGACTGGCATATCTTCCACCTCAAATTCATAAATAGCCTCCATACCCATGTCTTCAAATGCAATTATTTTGGCTTTTTTAATAGACTTGGAGATTAAGTATGCAGCGCCACCTACAGCAATCAGATAGCTAGCCTTATGATTTTTAATACTATTAGCCGTTTCATTGCCACGCTCAGCTTTGCCGATCATGCCTAGAATATTGGTATTTTCTAGCATCATATCTGTAAATTTATCCATACGTGTCGCTGTGGTTGGACCTGCAGGACCAATCACTTCGTCACCCACAGCGTCTACCGGCCCTACATAATAGACAAACTTATTATCAAAATCAACACCTTTTGGCAGGCCTTTACCTTCATCCAGCATGTGCTTAAGTCGCGAATGCGCTCCATCTCGTCCAGTAATAATCGTGCCTGTTAATAGCAATGTATCGCCTATATTCCATTCACCCATTTGTTCGCGTGTTAGCGTGTTAAGATCGATGTGTTTATATTTAGAATAATCCATTTCCAGTTCAGGATAAATACTCATATCCACTTTTGGTAATTGCGCCACGCCTGATCCATCTAATGAAAAATGTAAATGCCTAGTGGCAGCGCAATTTGGAATAAGGGCAACCGCCTGCGAAGCAGCGTGTGAAGGGTAATCTTTAATCTTAACATCAAGTACAGTAGTTAGTCCAGATAAGCCTTGCGCACCAATACCTAGATTATTAATTTTATCCATTAACTCTAGGCGCATTTTTTCAATATTAGTTTGATTACTCTTTTGTGAAACCTCAACAATATCAATCGGATCCATTAAGCTTTCTTTAGCCATAAGCATGGCTTTTTCCGCTGTACCGCCCACACCAATACCAATAATACCTGGCGGACACCAGCCGGCACCCATAGTGGGAATCATCTTTATCACCCAATCAGAAACATTATCATCTGGCGCAAGCACTGCAAATTTTGCCTTATTTTCTGAGCCACAGCCCTTGGCAGCTACTATGAATTTCAGCACATCACCTTTAACCACTTTCATATGAATAACGGCAGGAGTATTATCTTTAGTATTGGTTCGTGAAAATAATGGATCGGCAACAATAGAAGCGCGCAGTGGGTTATCTGCAAATGTAAATGCACGCCTAACACCTTCATTGATCATTTCCTCTAAGGATAAATCAGCCTCCCAAGAAACATCCATGCCCACTTCAACAAAAACGTTAATAATACCGGTATCTTGGCACATTGGCCTTTGCCCTAAGGCAGCCATTTTTGAATTAATTAAAATTTGGGCGATGGCATTTTTAGCACTATCGTGCGTTTCTTTTTCATACGCTGATGTCATCGCACGAATAAAATCAGGCGAATGATAATACGAGATATACTGCAAGGCCGAAAAGACGCTTTCAATCACATGCTCTTGCTGAATTTTCATATTGATATTACTCCGACGATTGTTGTATTTTTTGCTAATTATTTATAGTATTATATCTCTTTATTTCATCAATAATTAATCAGGAATTTTTATGTTTGATTTTTTCAAAGCTCAAAGCCTTTCAATTGATTTAGGCACTGCTAATACGCTAATTCACATGGATGGCCAGGTTGTTTTAAACGAGCCTTCAGTAGTTGCCATTCGCCAAGATAAAGGCTCAATGGAAGCCACGGTTATTGCAGTGGGTCAAGATGCTAAAAACATGCTGGGTAGAACACCTGGATCAATTGAAGCTATTCGACCAATGAAAGATGGTGTAATTGCTGATTTTAAAGTCACTGAAAAAATGCTACAACATTTCATTCGCAAAGTGTTGCGTTCGGGTTTTTTCTCACCCAGCCCAAAGGTTTTGATTTGCGTTCCTTGTGGCGCCACTCAAGTTGAGCGTCGTGCTATTAAAGAAAGCGCCGTTGGCGCAGGTGCACGTGACGTCTACTTAATTGAAGAGCCGATGGCTGCCGCACTAGGTGCTGGCATGGCTATTGAAGAAGCATCAGGCGCTATGGTTATTGATATTGGTGGTGGTACAACAGAAATTGCTATCATGTCTTTAAATGGTATTGTTTATTCTGACTCATTGCGTGTTGGTGGTGATGTATTTGATGATACTATCGTTAGATTTGTTCGTCGCGAACACGGTATTATTATTGGCCCTGCTACTGCAGAGCAAATTAAAGAAGAGGTGGGTTCAGCGTTTAAAACCAATGTTGTTAAAAAAATCGAATTCAGAGGTAGAGATGTTGCAAAAGGCATTCCAGTAAGTTTTGAAATTACCAATACTGAAATACTAGGTGCACTACAAGAGCCATTAAAAACCATTCTTAGCTCAGTCAGAACTGCACTAGAAAAAACACCACCTGAGTTAAGTTCTGATATTGCTGAAAACGGCTTGGTACTTACAGGTGGTGGCGCCCTACTAGATGGTCTTGATAAGCTCATCAACCAGGAAACAAATCTACCAGTACGAGTTGCTGATGATCCGTTAACCTGTGTTGCGCGTGGTGGTGGTGTTGCGCTTGATATGATTAGCAAGCACAACATGGGATTCTTGGCAGCCGAATAAATAAATTCGTCATTCAATCGGGGTAAGAGATAATGAATTTTCTTAAAACTTTTATCCCAATTATTGTTGCCATATTTCTAATTCTGTTCGACTATAAGTTTTCTTACCTCAACCAACTAAGACAAAGTGTTGCAACAGCAATCTCTCCCATTTATATGGTCGTCAGCTTGCCAGGCAAGCTTTACACTTGGATTGATGAGCAAGGCACCTCCAAAGATCAACTTCTAAATAACAATCAAAACCTTAACTCTGAACTACTAAAGCTTCAGGCAAGACTGCAACAAACAGATGCATTAATTTTAGAAAACAAAAAACTTAAAGCGCTACTTGAATCAAGCTACACACTTGATCAAAACATATTTACCACTGCTCGAATTGAACAAGTAAGTCGCTCCCGATTAAAAAAACAAATCATTATCAACAAGGGTAGTAACGATCACCTGAAAGTTGGTCAAATTGCCTTGGGCGCTAAGGGTATTATTGGGCAAATTACACAAGTAACTCCTACCAATGCTAGCATCTTAATGGCGAGCGACCCAACCCAACATATCCCTGTTAAGAATGCTAGAAATGGTATTCAAGGTGTTAGTCAGGGTGTGGCTGAAAATCAATTTTTGATCCGAATTAAATTTATTGAGTCTGATTTAGATATTCAAATTGATGACATATTTCTTAGTAGCGCACTGGGCGGGAAGTTTCCTAACGGATATCCATTAGGAAAGGTTATTCATGTTGAGCAACATACAGATGAATCTTTTTTGCATATTGTATTAGAACCTATTCAAAAAACTCAAAATCTAGAATTTGTGATTATTTTGGAGGAACGATGACTACCCAAAGACCATATTTCTTCTTGTTGAAGATAACCTTATTCTCTCTCATTCTTAGCGCTCTGCCTTTTAATGAAACCATTCTAGACGCCTCCCCTTTTTGGATGTTTTTACTGTTTAGCTATTGGCTAGTTTACTTTCCAGTCAAAGGCGGTCTTTTTATCGCATTAATCTTAGGCGTAATATTAGATATATTACAAGGAGATATTCTTGGTCAAAATGCTTTAGCACTGATTCTAGCCAGTCTATTTATTAGCAATGTTAAGCAATCTTTTTATGTGTCCAATTTGAGCACTCAACAAGTTTATATTTTTCTAGCTAGTGGTATTTATTTTAGTTTTTTCTTTTCTATTCATTTATTAGTGCACGGTTTTAATAACAACTACTACTTACTATTAACTCCATTAACAAGTGCTATTGCCTGGCCGGTTGTACGTTATTTTCTGGGTAAATGTAAGCACCAATAAGCATGGATAGTATTAATAACACTCAACTTGAAAACTCACTCCTATCTTCACGATTAAAGCTGGCCTTAATATTTATCTTCCTACTTACATCGGTGTTATTGGTACGTATTTATAATCTGCAAGTTGTGAATCATGAGTTCTATCAAGAAGAGGCGCTGGGTAATCAAATGCGCAGCTTGCCCATTACACCCAATAGAGGTAAGATTTACGATCGAAACGGTATTTTATTGGCAACCAACCTACTAACCTACCAACTAACCCTTACTCCTGAAAAGGTTGATAATATTAGCAAGACACTTCTTCAACTTGAGCAACTTAATTTTATTAATGAAAATGACATTAAGGCTTATTATAAAAAAAGAAAGCGCTTTCTTAAATTCCATAATATCCCCATTAAGCATAATCTAAGTAAGACCAAAGTAGCTCAATTTTTGGTTAGTAATCAGTTTCCAGGTGTTGATATTGAGTCTTATTTTCATCGCGTTTATCCGCATGAATCTTCTAGTGTGCATGCACTTGGCTACGTCTCTAGGATGAATAAAAAAGAGTCGCTACTTTACGATAAAGAGAATTATTCAGGCACTCTATTTGTAGGCAAGGTTGGCATTGAAAAGCAATATGAAAACCTCTTACATGGACGTACTGGTGTTAAACAAATAGAGCGCAATGTTAGTGGTCGTATTGTTGATACAAAAATAATTACCCCTGCCACCGCTGGAAAAAACTTATACTTAAGTCTTGATTTGGATATGCAGAAAAAAGCTGAATCCGCACTCAAAGACAAACGTGGCTCTATTGTGGTCGTCGATGTACGTAATGGCGAAGTATTAACCTTAGTTAGCACCCCTATTTACAATCCTAACTGGTTTGTAAATGGAATATCTCATGCTAATTACAATCAACTACGAAACTCCAAAGACATTCCACAGTTAAATCGAGCGGTTCAAGGGCTTTATCCGCCTGGATCAACTGTCAAACCAATGGTTGCATTAGCAGGCCTTGAAGAAGGGGTTATTAACAATAAAAGTAAAACATTTTGCCCAGGCTATTACAAACTACCCAATGTCAAAAGAAAGTTTAACGATTGGAAACGCACTGGACATGGTCATGTCGATGTAAAAGATTCGCTCGCCCAATCTTGTGATGTATTTTTTTATGATCTAGCTAACAAAATGGGTATTGATAAATTACATGATAATCTAGATCTGTTTAACTTTGGGCGTAAAACAGGTATTGATATACCGGGTGAAAAAGGTGGCATCATGCCTTCAAAATCCTGGAAAAAAATCAATCGAAATGAGCCTTGGTATCGAGGAGAAACACTCATTGCCGGCATTGGCCAGGGATTCATGACATCTAGCCCATTGCAACTTGCTGTTGCCACTGCTGCACTTGCCAATAAAGGTGAAATATTCCAGCCAACCCTTCTTAAAGCTACTCAATCACCAGGCGATTCCATCCTTACCATTGATAATAAACGCAGTAAACAAATACCTATTAAAGACATTCACAATTGGGAAGATGTTATTGAGGGTATGAAAATGACAATTTACGCACCCAAGGGTACAGCTAGACGACTCAATAAAGGCTTAACTTATACACTTGCAGGAAAAACAGGAACAGCTCAAGTCTTTGGGCTAGATCCTGAGGAGCAATATATTGCAGAAAAATACGAAGAAAAGCTGAGAGATCATGCCCTATTCACTGGCTTTGCACCCATTAACAATCCAGAAATTGCTATTGCTATTATTGTGGAAAATGCCGGTAGTGGCAGCTCAAAAGCAGCGCCACTAGCACGTGAAGTACTCGATGTTTATTTTAACAAACAGTCATCCAATCGCTTGACGCAATAGCGCTTCATCAATTGGAAATTTCAACATAGCGTCCATTCTATATCGAGCCTTTAATTGATCCAACTGTGGCTGATTTAAGTCGTCATATAAAATCACAATTTTGGCTAGAGGTGAATTCCCCTCTAGAGTTGCTAACAAAGATTCAATATTACTCACTCGATCTCGAAATTCAGGGTTATGACTAAATTCAGCCACCAATACTTGATAACTATTTTTCTTAGCTAACTTAGTCGCCTTACGCTGAGAATCTTCAAAATCAACTTTAAATCCTTGCTCAACAAACATTGATGTGAAATCTTCAAAGCCACCCTCATCAACAAAAAATAACAGATTTTTACTCATGATTCTGAATTCTGCAATTGATAAAAACCTTGTTTAAATTCGGTAAATTTGTTATCTTCAATTGCTTGACGCATTTGTGCCATTAAATCTTGATAATAATACAAATTATGAATCGTGTTTAATCTAGCGCTTAAAATTTCATTCTTTCGTTGCAAATGATGCAAATAAGATTTGGTATAGTTCTGACAGGTGTAACAACCACAACGCTCATCTAGCGTTGAAACATCGAGCTTGTATTGTGCGTTACGAATTTTAACAATCCCTACAGACGTAAACAAATAACCATTTCTGGCATTTCTCGTTGGCATCACACAATCAAACATATCTATTCCACGCTCAACTGCCTCAACCAAATCACTCGGCGTACCCACACCCATTAAGTACCTAGGTTTTTCCTCTGGAAGCTCGTCTGGTAAATAATCTAGCACCTTCATCATCTCTTCTTTTGGCTCTCCAACACTTAAGCCACCAATGGCATAACCGTCAAAGCCAATCTCGATCAATGCTTTTGCAGACTCTTCACGCAAGTCTTTAAACATGCCACCTTGAACAATACCAAATAAGGCATTAGTGTTATTGAGCTTATTATGCTCAGACTTTGATCGCTTTGCCCAGCGAAGCGATAATTGCATGGATTGATCAGCTGTTGGCTTATCAGCAGGATAAGGCGTACACTCATCAAAAATCATAACAATGTCTGAACCTAGTTTATGTTGAATTTGTAAAGATTCTTCAGGACCCATAAAAATTTTATCACCATTTTTAGGCGACCTAAACTCAACACCCTCTTCGCTAATTTTTCTCATAGCACCAAGACTAAACACCTGAAAACCACCTGAATCTGTCAATATTGGACCTTGCCAGTGCATAAAATTATGCAAATCACCATGCGCTTCAATTACTTCAGTACCTGGGGTGATAGCCAAATGAAAAGTATTTCCTAGGACTATTTGTGCACCTAAATCTATTACTTCTTCTGGCGTCATTGCTTTTACAGTGCCATAAGTGCCTACCGGCATAAAAGCAGGTGTTTGCACTTCTCCACGCTCAAAAACCATTTTTCCGCGACGTGCTTTATTATCTATATTTTTTAACTCAAATTTCATATGTGCCTTATTAATATGTATTACTCAAGAATGCTGAGAATCAATTTGTAAATCCCAAAGTTTGGCGTATTCGCCCTGAGCTTTTAACAGCTCTTCGTGTGAGCCACTCTCTTGTATACCGCCGCTTCCTAAAACTATAATTTTATCACTATCAACAATAGTAGATAAACGATGAGCAATTACAAGCGTTGTATGCTGCTGAGCAACTGAATTTAATGCCCTCTGAACCATTTGTTCAGAATATGAATCTAGTGCTGAGGTAGCCTCATCAAAAATCAAAATAGGCGGATTTTTTAACAGCACCCTAGCAATTGCCAAGCGCTGCTTCTCTCCGCCAGAGAGTTTAAGCCCGCGCTCACCAACACGAGAATCATACCCTTGTGGCAATTTCTCAATAAATTGATCAATAAAGGCTAGTTTAGCAGCTGTTTTTACTTCATCGCTGGTAGCGCCTTGCTTGCCATACGCAATGTTGTAATAGATACTCTCATTAAACATGACCGTATCTTGGGGTACAACACCTATAGCTTTCTGAACCGAGCTTAGATCTAGCTGTTTAATATTTTGACCATCAATTAAAATTTCACCAGACTCAACATCATAAAATCTAAACAAAAGTTTTGCCAAGGTTGATTTTCCAGAGCCTGAAGCACCAACAATGGCCACCTTTTGTCCAGGACTAATATCAAAACTAATATCTTTCAATACTGATTCTTTGCCAGAATATGCAAATGTAACATTCTTAAACTCGATTTTCCCTTGACCAACCTTAAGTAATGGTGCGTTTTTATCGCTCTTAATTTTTGGTTTTTTATCAAGTAAATTAAACATGTTATTCATGTCAATAAAGTTGTGTTTGATTTGTCGATAGACAATACCTAATGATCCCAACGGCATAAACAATTGCAATAATAGCGCCTGAATCATGATCATGTCGCCTAAGCTTAATTGTTGTGCCACAACCCCTTCGGCAGCCATAATCAAAACCATAGTTACACCAACAGCAATGACCGCTCCTTGAACAAAATTAAGCGCTGTCATTGAAGTAAAACTCTTGGTGGCAACATTCTCCCAGCGCGTCATGGTGTCTTCATAGCGCTTAACTTCAAACTCTTCTTGATTAAAATATTTAACCGTTTCATAGTTAATTAAGCTATCGACTGCATTGGTATTTGCCTCTGATTGCATGTCATTCATTTGATAACGATACTTCATGCGCCAAGTTGTAATCGCAAGCGTCAAGCCAATATAAAACACAACTGTCGCCAATGAAATACCTGCAAAAAAGAAATCATAGTTAATCCACAATAAACCAATAACTAAGCAAATTTCAAAAAATGAAGGTAAGATATTAAATACAAAAATGGATAGCAACGTAGAGACACTTTGCGTACCTCGATCAATATCTCGAGTAATGCCGCCAATTCTTCTATCCAAATGAAAAGACAAGTCAAGTGTGTGTAAATGTTTAAACACACCAAGTGCGATCAAATGCATGGCGTGGTAGCGAACCTTGGCAAAAATAGCATCTCTAAGTTCATTAAATAATGAGCTAGATAATCTTAACATTCCATAAGCAAAGAGTAACCCTAATGGCAATATTAACACAACATTGGTTTGATCTAGACCGTCTACGATCTCCTTAAGAACCACAGGAACAGCAACATTAGCCAGCTTGGCAGAGATCAAGAAAATAGTAGCTAAAATAACACGAGCACGCATTGCCAGTAGATATGGCAACAACTTCTTTAAAACCTTTATATCTTGAGTCTTAAAGTCGTAAGCTTGTGTTGGTTTATCAGTACCGTGCATCGTTCATTGGGTGATCTTTAGGTACGATAGCGCCTTTTTCTAATGCTATTTTTACAATTTCATTGCCACGGAATTGAGCTGGATTTTGCAATAATTCTTGTTGCCAAAAAGAATGCATTTCACACATTTGTGGATGCGTATGATTACAACCTAAAATATGAAATGAACAGTCGCCTACCTTCCAAGGGCCATCGCCAGTGATTTCACCCTCGATCAGATGAATACTGTAAGTGGGGTCTTTTTCCCAAAAAATCTCAAAATAGAGTACACCTTGAGGATGTTGAAATAAGTTTTCAATAACACGCACCTCTCCATTCGGATATTTAATATATAGCGGCGAACGCATAGATAATAATTTATGCGGTTTTAAATGATTCGCTAATGTGCTCAAAATTAAATCCTCTTGATTGTAAAAAACGCTGTTGCTTGGCTTTTTGCGTGAAGTCACTTGGCGCTTCTTGGCCAAATTTACGCTCACGTATCTGACGTGCTAATGTGTAAAAATCATAGTCAGATAAATCAAATTGTGTAATGCCACGTTGCCTTAAATCGACACTAATTTTAATTGGACCCTTGCCTTGATTGAAGCGCATTTGAATAAAATCAGCTGAAAATCTATCATCACTTTGGTAATTCTGTTCTATTAAAGTTTCGATCGATGTTTCGATATCGTCTTGCTTAAACTCTTTAGTACTCAGCTTTTGTGTTAATTCAAAAACTGAGTGTTCGCGCCTGACCAGCATGCGCATTGCAGCCGCATAACATTTTTTTTGATCAGCTGTCGTCACTACCACTCATAAGCTTTTCACGAATTTTAGCTTCGACGCGTTGACTTAATTCAGTATGCTCTTTTAAGTAATCTCTTGCATTGTCCTTACCTTGGCCAATTCGCTCACCTTCAATACTGTACCAAGCACCTGCTTTTTCCACAAAGCCATGTTTAACACCAAGATCAATGATCTCACTTTCAAGAGAAATACCTTCGTTATAAAGGATCTGAAATTCAGCCTGCTTGAAAGGTGGTGCAACTTTATTTTTCAATACTTTAACACGTGTTTCATTGCCTAAAATTTCATCGCCTTTTTTAATCGCACCAATACGACGAATATCAAGACGTACCGAGGCATAAAACTTTAGTGCATTACCACCTGTTGTAGTTTCAGGATTACCAAACATAACGCCAATCTTCATACGCAGCTGGTTAATGAAAATCACCATAGTATTAGTTTTCTTAATATTTGAGGTTAACTTTCTAAGTGCTTGAGACATTAGTCGTGCTTGCAAGCCCATGTGTGATGCGCCCATTTCACCTTCAATCTCTGCTTTCGGCGTCAACGCAGCAACTGAGTCAATAACGATAATATCAACACTGCCAGATCGCACCAACATATCAGTAATCTCTAACGCTTGCTCACCAGTATCTGGTTGAGAGATTAGCAATTCATCAGTATCAACTCCTAAACGCTTAGCATACTGAGGATCTAGCGCATGTTCTGCATCAATAAATGCCGCGGTGCCGCCTAATTTTTGCATCTCAGCAATAACATGTAGTGTTAATGTTGTCTTACCAGAAGATTCAGGGCCGTAAATTTCAATCACCCTACCTCTTGGTAAGCCGCCAATGCCTAGTGCTACATCCAAACTCAAACTACCCGTAGAAACAGCTTCGATATCTGCCTGAGCGCCTTCGTCACCCAAAAACATAACTGAACCCTTGCCAAACTGCTTATCAATCTGCGCTAAAGCCACCTTAAGTGCTTGTTTTTTCTGTTCATCCATGTCATTACTCCCGGGTAAAATATGATTAATTAATTTGACAATTATATCTGAAATATTGTGGCAACTTTTTCAATAAATGACACTCAAAATATGGACTTGGCGCTCAAGCTGGCAAGGCTTGGTATACATGGCGTAAGTGCTAATCCGATGGTCGGCTGTGTGATTGAAAAAAATGGAAAGATAATTGCTCAAGGTTATCATAAAATTTTTGGCGATGCTCACGCCGAAATTAACGCCTTGGATCAAATCAATCATCAAGCTGATGATACTACGCTATATGTCACTTTAGAGCCTTGCTCACATCAAGGGAAAACACCACCGTGTGCCCAAGCAATTATCAATTCAGGTGCCGGTAAAGTTATCATTGCAACTCTTGATCCTAATCCTTTGGTTTCTGGACAAGGCGTTTCCATGCTTGAGGCTGCCGGCATCATTGTGCAGGTTGGACTGTTAGAAGATCAAGCTATTACACTTAATCGTGGCTTTATGACACGCATGAAGTATGGGCGTCCTTTTGTTACTTGCAAAATTGCCACAAGCCTTGATGGAAAAACATCTATGAGCTCTGGTGAAAGCAAGTGGATTACAGGTGAAAATGCCAGAAAGGATGTGCAAAAACTTAGGAGTACACATCAAGCCATTATGACTGGATCTGGCACAATACTTGCGGACAATCCATCAATGACACTACGTCAAGACGGCGCTGATTTTTCACCACTAAGAATTGTGATTGATGGCAAGCATAAAATCACAGATACTGCTCTTAATATTTTTTCAGATAACGCCCCAACTCAAGTGTTTAACACCAGTAATACAAAATTAGATGACAACGGGAAGCTTAACTTAAACGATGTTCTACAACAACTTGGCAATAAGGGTATTGGTACAGTCTTACTAGAAGCAGGCCCAGGTCTTATCGGTGCCATGATTAAAAGCAAGTTGATCGATGAATTTATTATTTATACGGCACCCATTCTAATGGGTAGCAATGCCAAATCCATGATCCAGTTACCGATTGACAATATGGAAGACAAACTAAGTCTAAATATTAGTGATTTACGCATGGTGGGTGATGACATACGCATTACTGCTACAATTAATCAATGAGTAGCCTAACCAATAAGAATATCATATTAGCTATAAGTGGCTCTATATCTGCTTATAAGTCACCTGATATTATTAGACGATTGCAAGATTTGGGTGCTGAAGTGCGCGTAATTTTAACAATAGGTGGTGCTAAATTTATAACTGAATTGTCACTTCAAACCATCTCCAAACATAAGGTTCATCACAACTTATGGGATAAAGACGCTGAATTGTCCATGGGGCATATTGAGTTAGCAAAATGGGCTGATTTAATTTTAATAGCGCCAGCAAGTGCCAATACTATTGCCAATATCGCAAGCGGTAAGGCTTGTGACCTACTAACCAGTGTCGTATTGGCCAGTACCGCCAAGCTAATAATTGCACCGGCAATGAACCAGCAAATGTATCAAGCTGTTGCACTTCAGAATAATTTAGCCACTCTAATCTCACGCCAAACAATTGTCATTACACCTGATTCAGGTATACAGGCTTGTGGTGATATTGGCCTAGGGCGATTGCCAGATTCTACTGATATTGCTAATCAAGTTGCCAAGCAATTCAAAACGACTGAATTAAGTGGGAAAAATGTTTTAATTACGCTTGGCGCCACTATGGAGCCGATCGATCCCGTTAGATATATTTCTAACCACTCTAGCGGGAAAATGGGCATGGCCTTAGTTAATCGTTGCATTGAAATGGGTGCTAAAGTAACTTGTGTTTATGCAAATATCACCACTCCTTTAAACGATAAAGCAATTAACATCCAAACACTTAGTGCAGATGAAATGCATGAGTGTGTCATGAAGCATATTGATCAGCAACAAATATTTATTGCCGTTGCTGCGGTTAGTGATTATCGAGTCAAAAATCCAACTATTCAAAAAATTAAAAAATCTGATGACAGCTTAATTCTAGAATTAACCCTGAATAAAGACATCTTGCTGGATGTATGCAAACTGAGCAACAAACCCCTGTGCATTGGCTTTGCTGCAGAAACACAAAATACCTTAAAAAACGCTATAAATAAGCTAAAAAATAAGGCTTGTGACGTCATTATTGCTAACGATGTTTCCAATGCTGAAATTGGCTTTAATAATGACGACAATCAAGTGGTTTTCATCAGTCATAATCAACAGAAAAATATCAGTAAAAATAGCAAAATTAAAATTGCGGATAAAATTCTAAAAATCTTCATTAAAGAGTTCTTATAAACGCCTAAAAACACCGTTAAATCAACACCAACTAGAGTTACTCACAAAACTGTGGATAACTCTGTTAATATCTCCTTGAAAAGTATCAAAAACGTTGATGTATTGCTCTTTCTTATGGTTTTGAATAAAAACTAATCAGTTAATATTTTTCATTAAATATCAATTACTTATGCTTTTAAATATAAAACCATAATATTAGAAAACACTCATTAACACCCTAAAACCTAAAATGGAGGAAAACTAATTGTGTTTCACGCATTAAAACAAGGGTTTCACGCCATATTAGCACTTAGTAAACTATCAAACAGTGAGCGTTACTATTTTTTAAAAAATAAGCCCTAATTATGCTATTTTTTGCCCTTACTTTTCTGTTAGGAGTTATGGCATTTTCAGTCAAAAACACACTACCTTTATCAACACCTGAAATAAGTCTGTTTTTTATCCTAATATTGGTCATTTTGGCAACCTTTAAGCGACAAAAGCCCATTGCTATAAGCTTGGTATTTTTTATACTCGGTTTTGGCTGGATGGGTCTATTTTCAATTCATGTTTTACAAGCTAATATTGATGAAAAATACTTCAATACTCCCATTAATGTTGTTGGAACTATTGCAGATATTCCCAAAACTAGTAAGCATAAAACTCAATTTATCTTTAATGTTATCGAGCCTTTTAACGCTACTATTAAATTAGCCCAGTATGACAAATCAAAAGTAAAGCTTCGTAGTGGCGACCAATGGAAATTTTTGATTAAAATTAAGCATAACAATGGTTATCAAAATAAAGGTGGGTTTGACTTTGAGCAGTGGCTATTCTTTAAGAAATTTGATGCTACTGGCTATGTAAGACGAAGCGACTCAAATCAAATTTTAAAGTTAAATTCCGGCCTGTCAATTGACTCTGTTCGTCAAAATATCAGACAAAGGCTACTTGATTCAATTACTCAATTAGAATTTATCGGTGTTATCAATGCATTAATTATTGGTGATAGGTCGCTTCTTAACGATAATCACTGGGAGTTATTTAAATCCACCAACACAACACACTTAAGTGTTATCTCTGGTTTGCATATTGGACTAATCTCAGGATTTGTATTTTTACTTTTTAGTTTTTTATGGCGCCAATGTTCATTGTGTGCACTCAAGCTACCCACCTCAATTGTTGGCGCTTATTTTGGATTATTCAGTGCACTCAGTTATGCGCTCATTGCTGGATTTTCAATTCCAACTCAGCGGGCATTTATTATGGCAAGTGTAGTTTTTTTATCAATCATTTTTCGTCGAAATCATAGTGTTTGGCAGTTGTATGGTGGCGCCCTTTTAATGGTTCTTGTCACCAATCCTTTGAGCGTTTTTAGCGTTGGATTTTGGCTTTCATTTTATGTGGTTGCCGTTATTATTTATGGTGTCAGTCAATATCAAGATAGGCACTGGTTGTTTCGCCTGCTTTACATCCAATTACTAATTAGCCTGTCTACCGTACCTCTTATTGCTTGGTTTTTCTCATCCGGATCTATATTATCGCCTATTGCCAATATAGTTTCCATACCGGTATTCAGCTTCATTACAACGCCTTTTTCGTTGCTTGGTATTGCTTTAAGCTATATGGAATTAATCACATTGAGTGATTTTGTTTTTTCCGTCGCTAATCAGTCGCTTATTTATCTCTCAATTTTCCTTCAATATTTACAAGATTTTAAATTCAACCAATGGCAATACACACTTATATCCATAAGTGTGCTTACGTTATTAATTATTTCTATCTTGATTTGGCTATTACCTAGTGCACTTAAATTTAGAAAAATTGCATTAATATTGGCTGCCGTCGCATTACTCCAACCTATTGATAAAATTACGCAAGATGAGGTAGTGATCACCACACTTGATGTTGGGCAAGGCCTATCTCACGTTATTCGTACCCAAAATCACGTTTTGGTGTTTGATGCCGGTGCACGCTATCGCTCAGGTTTTAATATGGGTGAGGCAGTTATCACTCCTTATTTAAAAAGCCATCAAGTAGATAGTATTGATTTAGTGGTACTCTCACATGGTGACAATGATCATATAGGTGGCTTAAATGGCTTGTCAAAGATGTTACCAATTAATGAAATTGTAAGCTCGGTGCCTGAGAATATTTCATCCATTGCTAGTCGTTGTCAAGATAAGGCATCTTGGAATTGGGATGGGGTTGTTTTTACAATGTTAAACATATCGCACAATTTCAGTGGTAACAATGGTTCTTGCGTGCTTAAAATTTCCACCCCAAATCACTCGATAATATTAACAGGCGACATAGAAAAAAAGGCTGAAAAACACCTGGTTAACACTTGGGGTAACCAATTAAAAGCGGATGTTTTAATTAGCCCTCATCATGGCAGTAAAACTTCATCTAGTGAGTTATTTTTAACGACTGTATCGCCTAGATTTGTCGTCGTATCAAGTGGTTACAAAAATCGATTTAACCACCCTGCTAACGCCATATTAGATCGATATAAAGCACATGGGATAGCCATATTAAATACAAATTGTTCTGGTCAAATAGAGGTTAAGTTAAATAACGAAATAACCATTAGTCATTACCGACAAGAAGAAAAACGATATTATTGGCGCCAGTGTGAATAAGTATGGGTAGCTTAGTTAATGGTAATGAATCTTGCTAGACTGGGATTTTGTCAATGTATTAATCGCTTCAACCAATTCCTGATCAGGATTAACTCTCAGATCTTTACTCAACGGAATGCTGCCTTTTAAGCGTTTCGTGTGATATGAAATTTTTACCGGGCATGTGCCTTTATGCGCTTGTAGTAGATCGCCTATTTTTGGAAAAATAGATTGCTGCTGTGCATCCAATCTAATTTCAAAGCCTTTGGCGTAATTCATTTTAACGTCATTGATATTTTCAATTTTATCAACAATAACTTGCCAACCATCACGGTAATCATCTCGCTGAATCTTGCCTGAAATAATCACCACATCATCAACGATAAGCTTATCACTGACCGCACCAAGCACCTTAGTAAATACCACTGCGTTTAATGACATTTGTCCATCTTCAATATTAATAATCGCTATTTGCCCGCCTTTACGCGTAGGCATATAACGCAACTCTGAGATCAGCGCCAACACCCGTACGTCTTTATTATTTCTAAACTTAATTTGGGAAGGTAGTGTTGCGCTAATGTGTTTGGCATCAGCTTTGTATTCATCCGTTGGATGATCATAAAAATAATAACCCATGACTAACTTTTCAAATTGTAATCGATGCCTAAAAGATAGCTCTGGGGCATTAATATAATGCACTTCGTATTCTGAATACTCTTCTACAGCGGCAAACAATCCACTCTGCCCACTAGAATGGTCATTTTGGCGCTGTTCTGCTTGTTTAACAGCTACAGGATAGGTTTTGATTAAACTCGCTCTATCGACACCAAATACATCAAATGCGCCACTATAGACCAACGCCTCCATTGCACGCCTATTTAAATAGCGTTTTTGAATTCTAAAGCAAAAATCAAATAAATCTTTAAACACACCATTGGCGTCACGCTCAATCATTAATCGCTCAACCAAGGCCTCACCCACACCCTTAATGGCGCCAAGTCCATAAACTACAGTTTGATCATCAGCAATGCTAAATTGATAATCAGACAAACAAACATTAGGACCATTAACTGTTAACCCCATCTGACGAATCTCACCAACTGTAAACGACACTCGGTCGGTATCATCCATCATGCCAGAAAGTACTGCCGCCATGAAGGGTGCTGGGTAATGAGACTTTAACCAAGCGGTATGGTAAGACACATAAGCATAGGCAACCGAATGTGATTTATTAAATCCATAGCCTGAAAACTTATCAATCAGATCAAAAATTTCATTAGCCTTCTTTTCGTCAATATCTTTTTTTGCAGCACCTTCCACAAAAACACTACGTTGGCGATCCATCTCCTCAGCTTTCTTTTTACCCATGGCTCGACGCAACAAGTCAGCACCACCCAAGGAGTAACCAGCCATAACCTGGGCTGATTTCATCACTTGCTCTTGATATAAAAATACACCATTTGTTGGTTCAAGAATTTCTTTTAGCATTGGATGTGGGTATTTAACCTGGGCACCATGCTTTACATCAATATAGTCATCTACCATGCCGGCATCTAGCGGACCTGGGCGATATAAGGCTAACATAGCCACAATATCTTCAAAATTATCAGCTTGTAGTTTTTTCAGATAACTACGCATGCCATCCGACTCTAACTGGAAAATGCCTGTTGTATCGCAACGTTGGAGCAGCTCATAAACTTTTTCGTCATCTAGCGGTAAAGCATCTAAATCAATCTTAGTGTCGCTCAAGCCTTTGGCTTCAATCATCTGGATGGCTTTATGAATAACCGTTAAGTTTGATAGTCCCAAAAAGTCAAACTTAACCAAGCCAACTGCTTCAACATCGTCTTTATCAAATTGTGAAACAACACCATCATCCTCACCAGCGCCTTTATAAACTGGGCAAAAATCACTAATCTTACTAGGTGCAATTACAACGCCACCTGCATGCGTACCAACATTACGCACAACACCTTCAAGTTTTTTAGATAAATTAATTAAATCTGTTACTGCCTCTTCAGAAGCGTAGCGTGCCAAGAGATCATCTGAACCACCCTCAGAATCAGGCATTAACGCCTTAGAAAGCGTCATTTTCAAATCATTTGGAATAAGCTTGGAAAGCTTGTCACTAAAACCATAAGGATGGCCCAATACACGACCAACATCTCTAACTACACCTTTGGCAGCCATGGTGCCGTAAGTAATGATTTGCGAAACTTTTTCACGGCCGTATTTTTTGGCCACATAGTCAATGACTTCATCACGTCGATCGGTACAAAAGTCAATATCAAAGTCAGGCATTGACACGCGCTCAGGATTTAAAAATCGCTCAAATAGCAACTCATGTTTAATGGGATCTACATTGGTAATACCTAACACATAAGCCACTAATGAACCGGCACCGGAGCCACGACCCGGGCCAACAGGAATGTCATTTTCACGAGACCAGCGAATAAAGTCAGCAACAATTAAAAAATAGCCCGGGAAATCCATCTGAATAATCACATCAAGTTCAAACTTCAATCGGGCATCATAGTCATTGCGATCCACATCAATATCTTTCAAACGTAAATCTAACCCTTGCTCAGACTCTAAAGTAAAAAATTCAGAAATACTCAAACCATCTGGAATTGGAAAATCTGGTAAGTAATTTTTCTTATGCAGTTCAAAATGAAGATTACACCTTAGAGCAATTTGCTCGGTATTAAATAAAATTTCAGGTAAATCTGAAAACAATTCATGCATCTGCTCAGCTGACTTCAAATACTGTTGATCAGAAAAATGATGAGTACGCCTTGAATCATCCAGCAAACCACCCTGTGAAATACAAATTCGGGCCTCATGCGCATCATAATCAGACTGACTAATAAATTGAACATCGTTAGTTGCAACAACAGCAATATCCAATTCTAAGGCTAAATTAATACACAAATGCAAATGGCGCTCATCATGCTCTCTTGAGGTTCGCTGCACACTTAAATAATAGCGATCGGAAAAAACCTCTTGCCAAAATTGTGCTTTTTTTCTAGCTTCAGGAAGCTGATTTGATAAAAGGTTTTTTGCCACATCACTATAAACAGGGGTAGATATTAGCAACAAACCCTCTTGATGTTCAACCAACTGAACTTCACTTATACTAACGCCTTCGGTCGACTGACCCTGCATATAAGAAAGCGAAATCAGTTCAGAAAGATTTAGATAGCCTTGATGATTCTGACACAACAACAAAACAGAATAGAGTTCGTTTTCTTCATCTCTGATATTAATTCGAGCACCGAAGATGGGCTTAATATTTGCGGCAGTGGCTTTTTGGTAAAATTTAACTGCAGCATATAAATTGGACTCATCAGTCAATGCGATACTATTCATACCCAGCTCAACCGCTCTATCAATCAATTTAGGAATACGCACCAGTGAATTAACTACTGAAAATTCACTCTGGCAATGTAGATGGCAAAAGCCCAACTCAGACATATAAATTAAATAAAATCACTAACTATAAAAAATTAATTATCCATCAATTTTATTTTGATATTGATTTATTTCAGACAAAAAAATACCCCAATTAAGGGGTATTTTTTTTAGCAAATCAAATCTTTCCTAGAAAAGAGGACCTGCAGTCGCAGCCAAAGGAGTTTGCGCCGTAGCGTTCACTGTTTGAGTGTGAGCTTTGTTAGCTAAAGCTAATGCAGCAGCAGTTTTGCCTGATGCTTGTAACTTTTTAGCTTCTTTAATCATCTTACCTGTATCACGCCATGCCATGTTTACTGCTAAATTAGCTTTGTAGCCAGTTTCAGCAGCAGCAATAGCCGACTTGAATGGGTCAGACGAGCCTTTGTTCCAATTATGCGAACCGCCTAGAAAATCAGCTTGCGCTGTTAAAGCGAATACGGATAAAACTGTAATTAATACTTTTTTCATCTTCATTCTCCTTATTTTCTGTAACGTGCGTCAGTAATCTCAAGGCCGTTGCTCATCGCTTGATGGAAGAACTCCATGTTACGGTAAGTTTCAGTTTGAGCCTTTAATGGCTTAGCACGCATATTCTTGTAACAACCACCATAACGACGATGAAGTGTTCCCAGTCCAGCCCACTTCGCACGATACATTGGAACGTGTGTAGTATGACCTAACGCTGGTGATAAGATATCAGCACGAGCTTTTTTACCAGCACTGTATACATGACAATCAGCACATGACATATTAAACTGACCACGCTTAGCGTAGAAAGTTGCCTTACCTTTAGCATATGCAGCCTTTGCACCAGCAGATTCAACGATTACATTGATTTTCTCGCCAGCAGCTTGATCAGAAATCCAAGCGCTAATACGGGCAATCTTACCTTTACTAGAGCCTAGCTTCTTGCCAGTTTGTTGGTTGTAACACTTCTTGATAGTACCTTCAAGTGTTACCACTTGCTGTGAAGCTTCATCAAAGTATGGGTGCTTTAAACGAGCTGCCGCAGGATCTGCAAGTGATGCACACTTGTTAAGACCAAACTTCAAGAACTCTTCAGCACCTTTTTCTAATGCTTCTTCATAAGGTGGAATACCATCTAAAATCTCTTCAAATTGTTCTCTTGAGCCTTCATCAACTGCGTAAACGCCGTTAGTGAAATCTGCAAATTCAACATTTGGAAGAATAGATTTAAAGTGGCCAACAAAGGCTTTACGATCAGATTCCATGTCTGCAATTGCAGATGTGGCTCCAACCATTAAACCCAAACTGACTACTGCAGTTATTAGTTTTTTCATTAATCTCTCCTCAAATAGCAATATTGATTACTTAGACTTTGCAGTCGCAGAACCAGTCTTGCCTTTATTGTCTTTGTACTTAAGCTCGATAGTGTCGCCTTTAGCGCCAGCTACGTTGAACTTAAAGTATGGGTTTTTCGAAATAGAACTACCAATGTCTGCATCAACAACAACGTTACCGTTGTGAGATACAACCATGTGTACGATATGGTTTGCAGGTACAACTTTACCTTTTTTCTTGCGTAAACCAGTCTCCATAGGGTGCTTAATAAGCGCCTTAATTCCGATAACACCTTTTCTAGCCTTTGGCTTTAATTTAATTTTTCCCATTGTATTCTCCTAATTAATATGATTCGTTACCGAATTAACCGCCACAGCCGCCAATCGTTACTTTAACTTCTTGTGAAACTTTAGTTGTTGCACCACCGGCAGTTACTAAAGCATCTACTAGAGAAGTTTTACCCATCTTGATACGAGTAGAAACATAACCTACTGAAGCACCTGATAAGTTAAATGAAGCCGCTAATGGTGTTGAGTTGTTCGTAACAAAGAACGAAATGTTAGTCACACCTTCCATTTTTGAAGCGTCTACTGTCATTGGTACTACTGCACCATTTTCAGCAATCTTAGGCGCCTTAAACTTAAATGAACCTTTACCTGCACCAGCAGATGAAGCACCCGCTGCATCAGACTTAGCTTTAAAGTCTGCAGAGTTTGCAAACACCATAGTTGGTGTTAGTAAGCCTGCGCCTACAGCTGTTGCAACCGCAGAACCTGCCATTGCACTTTTTAGAAATAATCTTCTTTTCATCTTATTCTCCTTATTTTGTGTAAATGTAATCTGTAATCTGATCAATTTGCTTTTCAGTTAGCGCTTGATGCTTGCCAAATGGAGGCATGATTGTGTTTGGATTTTTCACCGTTGCGTCCCAGATTTGAGCTCTTAATACTGCCTTATCTGGAAATCTTGCCTTCATAGCAAGTAACGGTGGACCGATTGTTCCAGGTAGGTTACCACCAGGAATCATGTGACATGCTAGGCAGTTGCCTAATTTACGACCGAAAGTAACCTCTTCGCCCGTCATCTCTTTAGCACCTGCTTCAAGTGGCATTAGGAATAATGCTGCTAAAGTGGCTACCGCTGAGATAGAAGAAATAGTTTTCTTCATGTGTTTCTCTCCTCATTGTATAAAAAAAATAGTTAACCCTATGTAAGAGTCTCTTACTTACATTGGAGCTAATGATAACGTTTAATTAATTAATTAGCAATACTTTTGTAAACAAATACAGTTAATAATGAAAGTTATTTAATTTATTCCAAAAAAAAACACCCTGGAAGGGTGTTTTTTTTATTTCTTGTTACTTAGCTAACTAAAAGCTAGGACCTGCATTGGCCTGGTCTTTAGCTTGCTGTTGAGCATCTATCGCCTGAAGTCTGGCTTTGTTTGCCAAAGCTAAACCTTTAGCGCCACCTACTTTAGCAGCTTCTTTAAGAAACTTGCCAGTATCACGCCATTCAAAGCCTGCTTTTTTAGCTTTTTTGTTTTCAGCTTTTGCAAGTGCAATAGCAGCCTTTAATGGATCAGAAGAGCCGTCATTCCAGTTGTGTGAACTTCCTAGAAAATCAGCTGATTGAACAGATAGTGAAAATACCGCTGTTGTAATTAATAATAGTTTTTTCATGTTAATCTCCTTATTCTCTGTATTCCGTTCCTGAAATTTCCATACCGTTACTCATGATAGTATGAAAGAATTCAAGATTAGTGTATTCACTCTGATGTCTCTTTCTAGGTTTTGCTCTAACTTGCTTGTTACAACCACCGTAACGACGCTGAATTGTACCAAAGCCATCGCCTTTCTTTTTAGCCCATTTACCACGCCATACAGGAAAGTGAGTAATATGACCTAAAGCTGGTGATAATGTATTACCACGAATACGCTTACCTGCTGAATCAACATGGCAATTCGCACATGATAGGTTTAGCTGACCACGCTTAGCATAAAACTCATTTTTACCCTGATTGTACGCTGCTAATGCTTTTGCATCACCTTCAGGCACAATTACATTGATCACTTGACCTTCTGCTATTGTTGTTAAGTAAGATGTAATATGAGCAAGCTTACCTTTGCCTGATTTCATTTTCTTTCCACCATTCGCTTTATTACAATCTAAAACTGCCTTTTCTAAAGTTTCCACCTTAGATTTAGCTGAATTCCAACGTGGATATTGAACTCTTAACGTCTCATCTCCACCTGAAAAACAGCTAGAGAAAGTTTTACCGTTAGCAAATGGCGTATTCCACGCTTTTTCACCAGCGTCTCTTAGGTCTTCAAATGGAGGCATTTCCATGACAGCTTCAAACTGCATAAATTTGTCTTCATTCATAGCATAAGGACCTTTTGAAAAATCATTCAAACTTAAATCTGGAAATTTAGCCTTAAAATGATTTTGAAATGCATCAATATCAGCCTGTACGCCTGATGATTGTTGCGCTGAGATTGCAGATCCTGAGCCCAATAAGGCTACCGCTGCAAAAGTTACTATTAAATTTTTCATTAATCTCTCCTCAAATAGCAATATTGATTACTTAGACTTTGCAGTCGCAGAACCAGTCTTGCCTTTATTGTCTTTGTACTTAAGCTCGATAGTGTCGCCTTTAGCGCCAGCTACGTTGAACTTAAAGTATGGGTTTTTCGAAATAGAACTACCAATGTCTGCATCAACAACAACGTTACCGTTGTGAGATACAACCATGTGTACGATATGGTTTGCAGGTACAACTTTACCTTTTTTCTTGCGTAAACCAGTCTCCATAGGGTGCTTAATAAGCGCCTTAATTCCGATAACACCTTTTCTAGCCTTTGGCTTTAATTTAATTTTTCCCATTGTATTCTCCTAATTAATATGATTCGTTACCGAATTAACCGCCACAGCCGCCAATCGTTACTTTAACTTCTTGTGAAACTTTAGTTGTTGCACCACCGGCAGTTACTAAAGCATCTACTAGAGAAGTTTTACCCATCTTGATACGAGTAGAAACATAACCTACTGAAGCACCTGATAAGTTAAATGAAGCCGCTAATGGTGTTGAGTTGTTCGTAACAAAGAACGAAATGTTAGTCACACCTTCCATTTTTGAAGCGTCTACTGTCATTGGTACTACTGCACCATTTTCAGCAATCTTAGGCGCCTTAAACTTAAATGAACCTTTACCTGCACCAGCAGATGAAGCACCCGCTGCATCAGACTTAGCTTTAAAGTCTGCAGAGTTTGCAAACACCATAGTTGGTGTTAGTAAGCCTGCGCCTACAGCTGTTGCAACCGCAGAACCTGCCATTGCACTTTTTAGAAATAATCTTCTTTTCATCTTATTCTCCGATCTATAGTGTATGAATGTAGTCAGTGATTTTATCAATCTGACCTTCAGTTAATGCCTTATGCTTACCGAATGGAGGCATCATTGAATTTGGATTTTTAGCCGTTGCATCCCAAATTTGGGCTCTTAACGCATCACGAGTGAATCTTGCTTTCATTGCCACTAAAGGTGGTGCAATATTACCAGGCTGACCGCCGCCAACAATCATATGACATGCAAGGCAGTTACCTAGTTTTCTATCAAAGGCAAGATCTTTGCCGGACATCTCTTTAGCACCTGCTTCAAGCGGCATTACGAATAATACTGCTAAAGTGGCTACTGCTGAGATAGAAGAAATAGTTTTCTTCATGTTTCTCTCCTCTTGTAATTTAAAATGTAGATCAATCAATCATTTGATCGATCAATTTTGTATTTTATACAGATTTGTAGTAATAATATCACTATCACTATTACATAATGTACTGATACAAATGGGTTTAAAATAGACTGTTATATTTATACAACAAAGTGAACTATAAATAATGACATTAATTACAAGATCATAAAAAAAATAATTTAAGATTAATTTGTGTAATTAAACTTGTTCGGCAGCAGCAATTAACGCTCTGGCTTTATGCATGGTTTCATCCCATTCAGATTGTGCAACAGAATCATGAACAATGCCTGCACCTGCCTGCACGTAAAGAATTTCATCTTTAACAACTGCCGTTCGGATGGCGATCGCCATGTCCATTCCACCATGCCAAGATAAATAACCAATCGCACCTGAATAAATATTACGCTTCAGTGACTCTACTTCATTGATAATTTCCATTGCGCGCACTTTGGGTGCGCCACTTAATGTTCCTGCAGGAAAGGTTGCCTTAAGCACATCCATAGCACTCACTTCATCTTTCAGATCACATTCAACATTTGAAACAATATGCATCACATGAGAGTAGCGTTCAACAAACATCTTGTCGGTTAACTTAACACTACCCGTTTTGGCAATGCGGCCTAAATCATTACGACCTAAATCAATCAGCATTAAATGCTCTGCTATTTCTTTTTTATCTGCCAGCAATTCTTTTTCAAGTGCTAGATCTTCAACTATATCTTTACCTCGCATGCGAGTACCAGCGATAGGTCTAACGGTGGCTCGTCTATCTGCATCTACACGTGTTAGAATTTCTGGAGATGAGCCAATAATATTAACATCACCTAAATTGAGATAGTACATATAAGGGGATGGATTAAGCCTTCTGAGTTGACGGTACAATTCAATTGATGGCGCCGTATAGGGTGCACTAAGACGCTGTGAAGGTACAACTTGCATCACATCACCAGCAACAATATATTGCTGAATATGCTTAACTACATCTTTATAATTCTGCTCGCCAAAGCTAGAGATAAAATCATTTGCTGTTAAATTATCAGACTGATAAGACTGCTTAACAAGTGGCTTGTCAATTTGCAGTTCAATTTCATCAAGACGCTCAATGGCTTGCTCATAAGTATGTGTATCAGGATTAATGTGTGTTAATAAAAATGCCTTATTAGCGAGATTATCAAACACCACCAAATCATTCGATACCATTAACAAAATATCGGCAATATTCAGCTCATCTTTCAGATTGATATCTTTAAGTTTTGGTTCAATATAACGAACAATCTCATAGCCAAAATAACCAACTAAACCCCCATTAAACTCCGGTAAATCATTGATTTCTGGAACTTTAAAATTCTGCTGGTATTGTTCAATCCAAGCCAATGGATCTGATACGGTTAAACGATCAAGCACAACTGAATCCTTCTCAATTTGAACTTCATAACCAAAAACCTTGATAACCGTTTGAGCGTGAAGCCCAATCATAGAGTAGCGACCCCATTTTTCACCGCCTTGAACCGATTCAAATAAATAACTATAACTGTCATTTGCAAGCTTAAGATACAAGCCTAACGCAGTATCTGTATCAAGAATCACTTCTCTGAAGACGGGGATATGATTGTAGCCTTGATCAACATAGGCATTAAAACTTGTTTTGTTCATAAGTGCATTTTAACGGATTTTAGACATAAAAAAACCGCATCATTAATTGATGCGGTTTTAGCATTGTGAGTTTGCTCCGGATTACTCCTGAACTTCCTCAGCATCACTTAACTCAGCTGCCAATGCAAGTTCTGCATCTGCGGCTTGCATGGTTTCAGTAGCACGCTTTTCGCGCTTCTGTTGATGATACTTAAAGCCTGTTCCTGCTGGAATCAAACGACCAACAATCACGTTTTCTTTCAAGCCTTGTAATGTATCTACACGACCAGTGGTTGACGCCTCAGTTAATACTCGAGTTGTCTCCTGGAAAGAAGCGGCAGAAATAAATGATTCAGTTGCTAATGATGCTTTAGTAATACCCATTAGTAAGCGCTGGTAAGTTACTACACTCTTACCTTGGGCAGCAAGCTGCTTATTCGCTTCGATTACTCTCACGTATTCAGCTGTTTCACCATTAACAAAACTAGAATCGCCAGCATCAAGCACTTCAACCTTACGAAGCATTTGCTTAACAATAACTTCAATGTGCTTATCTGAAATGTTTACACCTTGTAAGCGATAAACATCTTGAACTTCTTTAACCACATAGTTTGCTAACCTTTCAACACCTAATAAACGCAAGATATCGTGCGGATTAGACGGTCCATCCGAAATTACATCACCCTTCTCAACAGTTTCACCGTCGAAAACGTTAATTTGACGCCATTTATGGATCATCATTTCAGTCGCTTCACCGTCAGCCGAAGTAATAATCAAACGATCTTTACTCTTAGTTGGATTACCAAAGCTAATCACACCCGCTTCTTCTGCAAGAATTGAATGATCTTTTGCTTTACGAGCTTCGAATAAATCTGCAACACGTGGCAAACCACCAGTGATATCACTTGTCTTAGATTGATCTTTAGGAATCTTAGCAAGCACTTCACCTGCTGAAATCACTTGATTATCTTCTAAATTAATCTTAACCATTGACGGTAAATAATGCGTTGACAATACTGTCTCAGAATCACTTTCATCAACCATCCTAATCATCGGCTTTAAGCCTTTCGCTGCAGCAGATCTCTCTGCTTCGTCGATCATCTCGAAGAATGTTAAACCTGTTAATGGATCTGTATTTCTGTTAACCGTAATACCTTCTTCAAAATCAACAAAGATAACTCGACCAGCTTGCTCTGTAATAATTGGATGCGTATGCGGATCCCAATCTGCAATTTTTTGTTTTGCTGTAACCGCGCCACCTTCTTGAACGTGGACAATTGCACCATACGGAATCTTATAACGTTCTACATCTTGACCCTTAGTGTTTCGAATTGTAACCACTGCCGATCTAGAAATAACAACCAAATCGTTATTGATGTTATTAATTGATTTAATATTCTCAAAATGTGCTGTGCCATCAACGTTAACGTTGATACTACTAACAGCTGTTGAAGCTGACGCTGCACCACCAATGTGGAAAGTACGCATGGTTAACTGTGTACCCGGCTCACCAATCGATTGTGCTGCAATTACACCAACTGCCTCACCAACACCAATCTTGTGTCCACGAGCCATATCATTACCATAACAACTTGCACAAACACCATAGCGTGTATCGCATGTAATCGTAGAGCGTACTTTGATTGATTCAACACCCAACTCATTAATCATATCCGAATTACCTAACGTGATTAAATGACCTTTTGGCACAAATATATCATAAGTATCTGGAATCAACACATCCTCTGCAACCACTCGACCTAATACTGCAGCACCCAAAGTTTGCACAATATTACCACCATCAATAACAGCTTTCATCATCATGCCGTTATCAGTACCACAATCCTCTTCAGTGACCACCAAATCTTGGCCAACATCAACTAAACGACGAGTCAAGTAACCCGAGTTAGCAGTTTTAAGGGCTGTATCAGCTAGACCTTTACGAGCACCATGAGTAGAAATAAAGTATTGCATGTTATTCAAACCTTCGCGGAAGTTTGACGTAATTGGTGTTTCAATAATTGAACCATCTGGCTTGGCCATCAAACCACGCATACCTGCAAGCTGTCTCATTTGCGCTGGTGAACCACGAGCACCTGAATCAGCCATCATGTAAACAGAGTTAAATGAAGCTAATTTTTCAGTTTTACCATCTTTGGTTTCAAAATCTTCAAAACCAATTTCATCCATCATAGCTTTCGCTACTTTTTCTGATGTTCGAGACCAAATATCGATCACTTTATTGTAGCGCTCGCCATCTGTTACAACACCTTTAGAAAACTGCTCTTGAATATCTTTAACTTGAGATTCAGCTTCATCAATCATGCCAGCTTTCGAATCTGGAATGGTCATGTCATTGGCACAAAAAGAAATACCTGATTTAGTTGAGTATTGGAAGCCCAAGTACATCATCTGATCTGCAAACATAACTGTTTCTTTTAATTCTTGTGTACGGTAACAAACGTGAATTAAATTAGAGACAACCTTTTTAGAAATAGCCTCATTGATTAAATCAAATGATAAGCCATTAGGCAAAATTCTTGAGAAAATTGCTCGGCCAACTGTTGTGTCAACAATGCGCTTAGAACTAGGTTCGAATTTACCTGCTTCGTTTTTAGCGTAATCTTGAATACGTAATTTGATATTTGCATGTAAGGTTACATGGCCAGCTTCATAAGCATTCAATGCTTCTGAAGGTGATGTAAACACCATTCCTTCACCTTTTTGATTGATCTTATCACGAGTCATGTAGTACAAGCCCAAGATCACATCTTGAGATGGGACAATGATCGGATCACCACTTGCAAGGTGCAATACGTTATTAGACGCAAGCATTAATGTTCTTGCTTCTAGTTGCGCCTCTTCGGATAACGGAACGTGTACCGCCATTTGGTCACCATCGAAGTCAGCGTTAAATGCGCCACAAACTAGTGGGTGCAATTGAATAGCTTTACCTTCAATTAGTAATGGCTCAAACGCCTGAATACCTAAACGGTGAAGTGTTGGCGCACGGTTCAATAAAACTGGGTGTTGATGCACAACTTTCTCTAATACATCCCAAACTTCAGGCAACTCAGATTCAACCATTTTTTTCGCTGCTTTGATAGTGGAAGCTAAACCTTTAGATATAAGACGATTGTAGATAAATGGCTTAAATAATTCTAACGCCATTTTCTTCGGCAAACCACACTGATGCAACTTAAGGTATGGACCACAAACAATTACAGAACGACCTGAATAGTCAACACGCTTACCAAGCAAGTTTTGACGGAAACGACCTTGCTTACCTTTGATCATATCAGAGATAGATTTCAATGGACGACGGTTATTACCCATCACAGCACGACCACGACGACCATTGTCAATTAATGAGTCAACTGCTTCTTGCAGCATACGCTTTTCATTACGTACGATAATCTCTGGTGCATCAAGCTCTAATAAACGTGCTAAACGGTTATTACGGTTAATAACACGACGATATAGATCATTAAGATCAGAAGTCGCAAATCGACCACCATCTAGCGGCACTAATGGACGTAAATCTGGTGGAAGAATTGGCAATACTTTTAATATCATCCACTCAGGTTTGTTGCCAGATTTAATCAACGAATCGATTAATTTAAGACGTTTATTGTATTTCTTAAGTTTCGTTTGCGATTTTGTGTTTAAGCTATCTTCACGCAAGTTTGCCGCTTCTTTTTCAAGCTGCATCTCTGCTAAAACATCTTGGATTGCTTCTGCACCCATTTTAGCTTCAAACTCATCGTCACCATATTCATCAAGCGCATCAAAGTACATTTCTTCAGTTAATAACTGTTTATGCACTAATGGCGTTGAACCAGGATCAGTAACCAAAAATGCTTCAAAGTATAAAACACGCTCAATGTCTTTAAGGGTCATGTCCATCAACAAACCTAGTCGTGATGGTAATGATTTTAAGTACCAAATATGTGCAACAGGCGCTGCCAACTCAATGTGACCCATACGCTCACGTCGAACTTTTGAAAAGGTAACCTCAACACCACACTTTTCACAAACTACGTTGCGAAACTTCATGCGCTTATATTTACCACATAAACACTCAAAGTCTTTCATTGGACCAAATACTTTCGCACAGAACAACCCTTCTCTTTCAGGCTTAAATGTACGGTAGTTAATTGTTTCTGGCTTCTTTACTTCACCATATGACCATGAACGTATCTTTTCAGGAGACGCTAAACCAACTCTAATTGCATCAAAATCTTGCTCTTTATTTTCTTGTTTTAATATAGCTAATAAATCTTTCACTGTATTCTCCTAATTAGTGTTGCTCAAGTTCAACGTCGATACCTAATGATCTAATCTCTTTGATTAGTACATTAAACGACTCTGGCATGACAGACTCTGTCAAATTCTTACCATCAACAATACTCTTGTACATCTTCGCACGACCAGCAACATCATCAGACTTAACTGTTAACATTTCACGTAACGTGTGTGCAGCACCATAAGCTTCTAATGCCCATACTTCCATTTCACCAAATCTCTGACCACCAAATTGTGCTTTACCACTCAATGGTTGTTGTGTTACTAGTGAGTAAGGGCCTGTAGAACGTGCATGCATCTTGTCATCAACTAAGTGATTCAATTTCAACATGTGCATGTAACCAACGGTAATTTTACGATCAAATGCTTCACCTGTTCGACCATCGTATAATTGCTCTTGGCCAGACTCTGGTAAATCAGCAAGCTTTAGTAATGACTTGATATCTGCTTCCTTGATACCATCAAATACTGGTGTTGCCATTGGCACACCGCCTCGTAGATTCTTCGCCAACTCAATAATCTCTTCGTCAGTAAATAAAGCTAAGTCTTCTTGCTTACCGTATGTGTTATATATTTTATCCAAGAATTCTCTAATTTCAGCAACCATTTCAGTTCGCTTTTCATCAAGCATCGCAGCAATCTTAAAGCCTAAGCCTTTTGCTGCATAACCTAAATGAACTTCAAGAACTTGACCAACATTCATTCGAGAAGGTACGCCTAGTGGATTAAGTACAACATCTACTGTGGATCCATCTTCAAGGTATGGCATATCTTCAATTGGAGAAACGCGTGAGATAACACCTTTGTTACCATGACGTCCTGCCATCTTATCACCCACTTGAAGTGTCTTGCGTGTTGCGACATAAACTTTAACCATCTTCATAACGCCTGGTGGTAATTCTGCACCTTCGTTAATCTTAGCCTTTTCTTCTTCAAGGAATTTATCAAATTCTACTTGCTTAGCTTTTGCCTGTTTTACTAATGACGCCACTTCTTTATTAATAGCTGAATCTTCAACTTTAATTTTAGCGATGTCTTTATTTTCAAGCTTTTTCATCAATTTAGCATTAAGTTTTTCACCTGCTTTGATGTCAGCTACAGCTTTTGTAATTACATTGCCAGATAATTTCAAGCGAATACGACGGTAAATATCACCATCAATAATGCCGAACTCATCGTCAATATCTTTCTTAACTTTTTCTAATCGATCTGCGTCAATACTTAATGCTCTTGAGTCTTTCTCTACACGATCACGCGTAAAGACCTGAACATCAATAACCACACCTGATTTAGACGCACCAATTCTTAATGATGAGTCTTTAACGTTGTTAGCCTTCTCACCAAAGATTGCGCGTAATAGTTTTTCTTCGGGAGATAATACGGTTTCACTCTTAGGTGTTACCTTACCAACAAGTATGTCGCCACCTTTAACTCGAGCACCAACATAAACAACACCAACTTCGTCAAGCTTAGCAAGTGCAGATTCACTAACATTTGGAATATCAGCCGTAATTTCCTCTGGACCTAGTTTAGTGTCACGAGAATAAGCAGTTAATTCTTCAATATGAATAGTTGTATAACGATCATCTTTGATTACTTTTTCTGAGATTAGAATAGAGTCCTCAAAGTTATAACCATTCCAAGGCATAAAGGCAATCTTCATGTTTTGACCTAAAGCTAATTCACCTAGGTCTGTTGATGGACCATCAGCCAGAACGTCATTTTCAGCAACCTTGTCACCGACAACTACCAATGGCTTTTGGTTAATACAAGTATTTTGGTTAGAACGTGCGTACTTAGTTAGGTTGTAAATATCAACACCTAGCTCGCCTGCTTTAGCCTGCTTAGAATCAACACGAATTACGATACGTGAAGCATCAACCGCCTCAACAACACCTGCGTGCTTTGCAGTAACACAAACACGAGAATCCGTTGCAACTACTCGCTCAATACCTGTTCCAACTAATGGCTTTTCAGCACGAAGTGTTGGTACCGCTTGTCGCTGCATGTTTGAACCCATCAATGCACGGTTGGCATCGTCATGTTCAAGGAATGGAATAAGTGACGCTGCAACTGAAGAGATCTGCTTAGAGTCAATATCAATTAGTGTCACTTCACTAGAATCAACCAATACAAATTCATTCTTATGACGACATGAAATCAGGTCCTCTTGTAAAAGACCCTTGTCATTAACAGCTGCATTTGCTTGTGCAATTGTATGAGCAATTTCATCAATAGCAGAAACATAAATAATTTCATCTGTTACCTTTCCTTTCTTAACAACTTGATAAGGCGTCTCTAAAAAACCATATTCATTAGTTTTAGCATAAACAGCCAAAGTGTTAATTAGACCAATATTTGGACCTTCTGGTGTTTCAATAGGACACAAACGACCATAATGTGATGGATGCACGTCTCTAACTTCGAAACCTGCACGTTCACGTGTCAAACCACCGGGACCTAATGCAGAAATACGACGTTTATGTGTTACACCAGATAAAGGATTTACCTGATCCATAAACTGTGACAATTGCGAAGAGCCAAAGAATTCTCTAACAGAGGCAGATACAGGTTTAGAGTTGATTAAATCTTGTGGTGTTAATTCATCAGTTTCAGCAAGGTTCAGACCCTCTTTAACTGATTTCTCAACACGCACTAAACCAATTCTAAACTGGTTCTCAATCATTTCACCAATCGCTCTCACACGACGGTTAGCTAGTGTATCAACATCATCAACGGTATCGTTACCATCTTTAATGTTAATTAATAGTTTGATAACACTTAAGATATCATCATTCGTTAGCACATGCTCGCCAGTTTCAGACTCAATGCCCAAACGACGATTTAGCTTCATACGACCAACTTTAGATAAGTCGTAACGTTCATTTTTAAAGAATAAGTTATTAAATAATAAATTAACTGCATCTTCAGTAGCTGGTTCACCTGGACGCATTACATGATAGATACTCATGCGTGCCTGAATTTCAGTTTCAGTATCATCTAGTCGTAATGTATCTGAGATATATGCACCAGTTTCAGACTCGTTAATGTAAAGAACATCAAACTTTTTGATTTTATTTTCAATCAACACTTCTAAAACTTCTTCAGAGATAGCAGTATTAGTAGCAACTAAAATTTCACCAGTCTCAGTATCAATAATATCTGACGCAATAACCTTATCAACTAATGACTCAAGCGGTGCAGAAATTACTTTAATGCCGGCAGCATCAAGTAATTTAATATGCTTAGCAGTAACACGTCGATTCTTCTCAACAATAATATCTTTGCCAGCAAGGATATCAAACTCAGCAATTGTGCCACGTAATCGAGATGGGGTAATACCTAGATCACAAGTCTTGGCTTTCATCTTAACAGACGATGATTCAAAGAATGTACTTAAGATTTCAGTACTTGATAATCCCATCGCACGAAGCAATGTTGTAACCGGAAGTTTACGACGACGATCTATTCTAACGAATAAATGCTCGTGATGATCAAACTCAAAATCTAACCATGAACCACGGTAAGGAATTACACGTGATGAGAATAAAATCTTGCCCGAAGAGTGGGTTTTACCCTTATCGTGCTCAAAGATAACACCAGGAGATCTGTGAAGTTGAGAAACCACAACACGCTCAGTACCATTGATTACAAAAGTACCTGTTGTTGTCATTAATGGAAGTTGACCTAGGTAAACCTCCTCTTCAATGATTTGCTTAACTTTACGTTTTTTCTTTAACGTAGAGCCATTTTTATCGAACAATACTAGGTTAAGTTTAACGCGTAATGTAGAAGCGAAAGTTACACCACGTAACTTACATTCTTCTACGTTAAACTTAGGCTCTTGTAATTCATAATCTACATACTCTATTTCGGCATAACCGTTAACAGCAGTAATAGGGAAAACAGATTGAAACACTGCTTGCAAACCAACATCTTCTTTTGTTTTGCTATCAGCTTGAATAAAGCTGTTAAAAGAATCTATTTGAATTGCTAATAAATCTGGTTCTTTCAAAATTGATGTTCTTGAACCAAAGTTGTTTCTAATTCGCTTTTTTTCCGTAAATGAATAAGCCATGAATACCTCGTATTAATCGTTCTAATTCGAATAAGAAGAAATTTCTTCTTAAAATAAATCCAACCTAAATAATTTAAATAGGTTGGAAATGCACTCAATAAAGAGTGCAAATGCAATAAACACCAAAATCCCCTAGTGGGGATTTTGGGTTTTTACGCTAAACTTGTTATTTAAGTTCTACGCTTGCACCAGCTTCTTCAAGCTGCTTTTGAACTTCTTCAGCTTCAGCTTTAGATGCACCTTCTTTAATAGCTACAGGCACAGATTCAACCATATCTTTTGCTTCTTTAAGACCTAAGCCAGTGATAGCACGTACTGCTTTAATAGCTGCTACTTTCTTCTCACCGAAAGATGTCATTACAACATCAAACTCGTCTTTCTCAGCTGCTGCTTCACCAGCTTCAGCTGCTGCTGCAGGTGCTGCTGCTACTGCTGCCGCACTTACACCGAACTTCTCTTCCATTGCTGATACTAATTCAACAACATCCATTACAGACATATCTGCAATTGCATTTAAAATATCTTCATTTGATAATGCCATGATATTTACTCCTTTTATTTGATTATTTGATTATTTATTTTTGTTGGGCTACTGCTGACACCACGCGAGTTACTTTAGTTGGAACTTCGTTTAAAGTTCTAGCTAGTTTCTCAACTGGTGCTAACATTAATGCCATAACTGTACTAATTGCTTGATCTTTAGTTGGAAGGTCTGCAATACGTTTAAGTTGATCTGCTTCTACAAATTCACCTGAAACGCCCAAACCTTTAACGACTAAATCTTCATTATCTTTTACAAAATTACTGAAGACACGTGCAACCGCGCCTGGATCTTCTTGCGAAAATCCAAGAATTACCGGGCCGCTAAGCACTGGTAAAACACACTCACATGTAGTTTCGTTAAATGCAATTTTAGCTAATGAATTCTTTACAACACGTAAAGTTACATCAGCATCCAAAGCACTTGAACGAAGCATAGTCATTTGTCCAACTGTCAATCCACGATACTCAGCTACGCCAACAGAAATTGCACTATTAGCTAGTGAATTTACTTGTTCGACAACAACTTTTTTTGCTTCAAGATTTAGAGCCATTTGCCTCTCCTGAACAGTTTAAAAAAGAAAGCTATAATATTATAACTTTCGCCATAGAGCACTTACGTACCCTCTACATAGGCAGACTGTTTTATCAGTCATTTATGTAAAATTTCCAGGAGGAAAAATCACACCTATGGTCTTTGAGGAGCGCAAGACTAGCCTACGACCCAAAGAATTTGTTACTTGATATAGTTTTAGATATCAAGCGTGCTTAAATCAACAGAAACGCCAGCGCCCATTGTTGAAGAAACACTTAATTTTTTAAAATAAATACCTTTAGCAGAACTTGGCTTGCCTTTTTTAAGCGCTTCCATTAATGCTGTAATGTTTTCAGATAATGCTTTAACATCAAATGAAGCCTTACCAACACCTGCATGAATAATTGCAGCTTTATCAGTACGGTAACGTACTTGACCAGCTTTAGCATTTGTAACCGCGGTAGCAACGTCTGGCGTTACTGTACCAACTTTAGGGTTAGGCATTAAACCACGTGGACCTAATATTTGTCCTAAACGTCCAACAACACCCATTGCATCTGGAGATGCAATAACTACATCATAGTTAAGGTCGCCGTCTTGCATTGACTTCATTAAGTCATCCATGCCAACAACGTCAGCACCTGCAGCTTCTGCTTTTGCTACGTTATCGCCTTGTGTAAATACTGCAACACGAACACTCTTACCCGTACCGTTAGGTAATACAACTGCACCACGTACATTTTGATCTGATTTTTTAGAATCAACACCTAGATTAACACTAACGTCAATTGATTCGTCAAACTTTGCAGTTGCGCATGCTTTGATTAATGTTAAAGCTTCTTCAATTGAATAACGTTTTCCGATTTCAACTTTAGCTGCGATATCTTTTTGTTTTTTTGTTAACTTAGCCATCTGATTAACCCTCCACCGTGATACCCATAGAACGAGCTGTACCAGCAATAATAGTTACAGCAGCCTCCATGTCATTTGCATTAAGATCGTTCATTTTGATCGCTGCCACTTCTTCAAGTTGAGCGCGCGTAATGTTGCCAACTTTATCAGTATGAGGAACGCTAGAACCTTTTTTAATACCTGTTACTTTTAAAATAAGTAGTGCTGCTGGTGGTGTTTTAGTAATAAATGTAAAACTACGGTCGTTATAAACTGTAATAATTACAGGCACCTTCATACCTTTATCAATCTCTTGAGTTTTCGCATTAAATGCTTTACAAAACTCCATGATGTTAACACCGTGCTGACCTAGTGCAGGTCCAACTGGTGGCGAAGGGTTTGCTTCTTGTGCAGGCACTTGAAGCTTAATATATGATGTAATTTTTTTAGCCATTCTTCTTCCTTGAGGGGTTACCTCGTGTGGGTACATGCGCCTATTAAGCTCCCCGTTTAAAAAGCGACTTATGTCGCTATTTTTTTTATGTTTTTTCTACTTGCGAGAATTCTAGTTCTACTGTCGTCGTACGTCCGAAAATTAATACTTCAACTTTCAGAATACTCTTATCGTAGTCAACTGCCTCAATTGTGCCATTAAATTCACTAAATGGACCATCATTAATCAAGACTTCTTCACCAGGTTGATAAGCCACTTTAGGCTTAGGCTTATCAGCACCTTCTTGTACGCGAGCCATAATTTTATCAACTTCACGTTGAGTAATTGGAGAAGGTTTGCCAGAAGATCCACCAATAAAACCAATCACGTTATTAGTGTTTTTAACTAATAACCAAGTTGGCTCTGTTAGCTCCATATTCACTAGCATATAACCAGGAAAGAATTTGCGTTCAGCTGTCTTCTTTTGCCCATCTTTAAGCTCTACAACTTGTTCAGTAGGAACCATCACTTCGGCAAATAAATCTTCAAGGCCATCTCTTACAACAGCATCTTCAATTGCAGTTTTAACTTTTGCTTCATAACCACTTCTAGCATGAAGTACGTACCATCTTTTAGACATCTATAGCTCTCTTAATTTGTTAACAGTTGGACCATCCACGAAAAGAATGCGTCCACTATCCACAAGAATATCGCAACAATCACAACAGCCACCATAATCATGCCTGTTGTTTTAACAGTTTCATCACGCGTCGGCCATACAACCTTGCGTAATTCGATTTTGGTTTCTTTTGTAAATATTGCTAAACGTTTACCTTGAGGTGTTTTGAAAAAAACCAGACCAGCTACAACCAATCCCGTTAACAAGAATAACACCTTGTATAACGTTGTGATCAAGCTTAACGGGTCTAAATAAAACGCAACAAAAGAAGCGACCACAATTAGAATTGCAAAGTACATTCCTAGTGATGATTCTTTAACTTGATTTTCAATTGTTTTACTCAAAATACACCTTTTTTTAGTATGGCAGGCGAGGAGGGACTCGAACCCCCAACCAACGGTTTTGGAAACCGCCACTCTACCAATTGAGCCACTCGCCTATAAACTTTAAAGGCTCGGACAAATGTCCGAGCCAAATTTTCTTAGGTTTTTCTTAAACTTTTAAGCTTAAGAATTAATCCGTAACTTTAGCAACAACGCCCGCACCTACTGTACGGCCACCTTCTCTAATTGCGAATCTCAAACCATCTTCCATAGCGATCGGTGAAAGTAGCTCTACTTGCATTTTCACGTTATCGCCAGGCATTACCATCTCTACGCCTTCAGGTAGCTTACAAGCACCTGTCACGTCAGTTGTTCTGAAGTAGAACTGTGGACGGTAGTTATCAAAGAATGGCGTATGACGGCCACCTTCGTCTTTACTTAAAATATATACTTCAGCTTCAAAGTTTGAGTGAGGCTTAATTGAACCAGGCTTAGCTAATACTTGACCACGTTCAACATCTTCACGCTTAGTACCACGAAGTAGTACACCAACGTTATCGCCTGCTTCACCAGAATCAAGTAGCTTACGGAACATCTCAACACCTGTACAAGTTGTTGTTTGTGTGTCTCTAATACCTACGATTTCTAATTCGTCACCAACGTTAACGATACCAGCTTCAATACGACCTGTAACAACCGTACCACGACCAGAGATTGAGAATACGTCCTCAACTGGCATAACGAATGTCTTTTCAGTGTCACGCTCAGGCTGAGGAATATATGTGTCTAATGCTTCTACTAACTTCATGATTGAAGGTACACCGATATCAGATGTATCGCCTTCTAATGCTTTTAATGCAGAGCCAAGGATCACTGGCGTATCATCACCAGGGAAGTCGTACTCGTCTAGAAGTTCACGGATTTCCATTTCAACTAATTCGATTAATTCTTCATCGTCAACCATGTCCGCTTTGTTCATGTATACAACGATGTAAGGAACACCTACTTGCTTAGATAAAAGAATGTGCTCACGTGTTTGAGCCATAGGTCCGTCTGTTGCAGCAATAACGATGATAGCACCGTCCATTTGAGCAGCACCTGTAATCATGTTCTTAACGTAGTCGGCGTGTCCCGGGCAGTCAACGTGTGCGTAGTGACGAGTCTCTGACTCATACTCTACGTGTGAAGTTGAAATTGTAATACCACGCTCTCTTTCTTCAGGCGCTTTATCGATATCAGCAAAGTCAGTAGCTTCACTACCGTTAGCTTCAGCCATTACCTTAGTAATAGCTGCAGTTAATGTTGTCTTACCGTGGTCAACGTGGCCAATTGTGCCAACGTTAACATGGGGTTTGGTTCTTTCAAATTTTTCTTTAGCCATTTTATCTTCCTCGTTGTATAGATCTTATTAATTTTTGGAGCTCACCAGCGGATTTGAACCGCCGACCTCTTCCTTACCAAGGAAGTGCTCTACCCCTGAGCTAGGTGAGCACAACCTTGCACTTGGAGCGGGTAACGAGAATCGAACTCGTCTCATTGGCTTGGAAGGCCAAGGTAATACCAATATACGATACCCGCGAATAATTTTTGTTTTATGGTGGTGAGAGAAGGATTCGAACCTTCGAAGCCGGAGGCGATGGATTTACAATCCACATACTTTAACCACTCGTAAATCTCACCAAAACAATCTTGAATTATCCCATAGCTACTTTATCTTTGCAAGCGCTATTTTGAAGTTTTTATGAGTTTTTTTAAATACGTGAAACGCCGCTTGAAATTGCTGCATCATAAACTGCTTTTGGCACAACATCTATTAATCTTTTATCAAAAGGTTTTGGAATGATGTAATCTTTTCCAAAGCTGATAGAATCAGTATTGTATGCTTTTAACACATCTTTAGGAACCTCTAGTTTTGCCAAATCTTTTAATGCATGTACGGCTGCTATTTTCATCTCAGTATTAATTTGACTGGCTTTAGCATCTAGCGCACCTCTGAAGATGAACGGAAATCCCAATACGTTGTTTACTTGATTTGGATAATCACTACGTCCGGTTGCCATGATTAAGTCTTCACGCACGGAATTAGCATCAGTTGGTGAAATCTCAGGATCTGGGTTTGACAATGCAAATACAATTGGTTTATTAGCCATAGACTTCACCATTTCTTTAGAGACTAAATTAGCTGATGCTACGCCCACAAATACATCGCAGTTATTCATCGCATCGGCCAATGTTTTCTTATCTGTTGTGCGCTTATAGCTTAATTTTTCTTTGCTTAAATTATCGCGCTCATCGGTAATAACCCCTTTAGAGTCAACCAGCAATATATTTGATTTTTTAAAGCCCAATTCGCACAGTAAGTCTAATGTTGCAATGCCAGCAGCACCTGCACCCAAACAAGTTAATGTTGCATGTTCAGGTGATTTTCCTTGAATTTCTAATGCATTTAATAGCCCTGCTGCAATAATAATGGCAGTACCATGTTGATCATCATGAAATACAGGGATATCTAACATTTCAATTAAGCGTTGTTCAATTTCAAAACAACGTGGTGCAGAAATATCTTCCAAATTAATGCCGCCAAAGGTTGGCGCAATATTCTTAACCGTATTAATAAATTCATCAACATCTTGTGTGTCAACCTCAATATTAAAAACATCAATATCAGCAAACTGCTTAAATAAAACACCCTTGCCTTCCATTACTGGTTTTGCCGCTAACGGACCAACATTACCTAGGCCCAATACAGCTGAACCGTCAGTAATCACAGCAACAAGATTGCCTTTAATTGTGTAATCATAAACTTTGGACTTATCTTTGGCAATTTCCCTTACTGGCGCTGCTACACCAGGTGTATATGCCAATGAAAGATCATGATGGGTAGCTAAAGCCTTGTGCGAAGAAACGAAAATTTTGCCAGGACGATCGCCTTTATGATATTCAAGGGCTAATTCATGGAATTCTTTACTCATTTTGGGTTAATATTGTTAACGTAATAAGAGTGGTATTATATAAGCATTTTAATGGGGGTTCTCATGGTTAATAAAATCAGTATTATTGGCTCCGGCAGAGTAGGTGAAAGTACCGCACAAATGCTTGCTATTAAAAAATTAACTCAGCAAATCGTACTCATTGATTTAGATGAGAAATATGCTAAAGGTGTAGCACTTGACATTCAAGAAACTGCTAGTGTTTATCACTTTGATACACAGCTTGTTGGTAGTAACGATATTGCCAATATTCAAGACTCTAATATTGTTATTATCGCTGCCGGAATACCTAGAAAACCTGGCATGGATCGAGCAGATGTATTGGCAATCAACCTTAAGATTATTGATGAAATTATGGATGGCATCATTAAGCATGCGCCAAATGCATACGTTATTGTAGTATCCAATCCTGTTGATGTACTTACTTATTATGCCAATAAAAAAGCCAATTGGCCGCGAAATCGTATCATGGGTCAAGCCGGAATTCTAGATTCTATGAGACTATCAAGCTTTATCGCTATTGAGACTGATTACTCGATTAACGATATTCAGGCCATGGTGCTTGGTGGGCATGGTGACACCATGGTACCATTAACAAGATTCACCACAATAAGTGGAATTTCCATTGAGCATCTACTCGACCAAAAGACCATTAACCAGCTAATCCAACGCACTCGTGATGGTGGCGCAGAAATCCTAAATCTAAAACAAAAGTCTAGTGCGTATGATGCGCCAGGTGCTGCTGTTACCATAATGGTAGAGGCCATGGTTCATAACAAAAACCGTTTACTACCTTGTATTACGATGCTTAAAGGTGAGTACGGACAAACCGATTTAGCCATTGGCGTACCTGTAATACTTGGAGGTAATGGTGTAGAAAAAATAATTGAACTTAAATTTACCGAGCATGAGCAACAAGCATTTGATACTTCTGCTCAAGCTATTAAAAGCTTAATTGATGAAATTTAAAGCAAAGGATTACGCGAGCCTACTGCGGCTTCGATTGAAGTGAATCCGTCTTTTTTAAGCAACTCAACCAAGCCACGATTAATTTCACCGACCACTTGCGGACCTTCAAAAATCATGCTGGTAATAAGTTCGATTAAATTAGCCCCAGAGGTAATTTTCTCGTAAGCATCGTCCGCACTAAACACACCGCCCACGCCAATAATGGTAATCTTACCACGCGTTTTTTGATAAACATGGCGTACAACTTCCGTTGAAATTCTCTGCACTGGTAAACCACTGAGAGCCCCTTTATCAAAAGTTAATTCTTCTTTAAGGTACTCATCACTCATTGATGGTTTGGTCAAGTTGGTGAGTACTAAACCATCGATCTTGTGCTTTAAGCAAGCATCGACAATTATGTTGATTTCATCTATCTCTAAATCAGCGGCCATTTTTATATAGACCGGCTTACTTTCTTGTTTGACTTTGTCTAGCGCACTAAGTAATTCATCTAAATTTTTTTGATCAACAAAAGGCTCGCCATCTTGGGTGTTTGGGCAGGAAATATTAACGGTGTAATAATGGCCAATTTCCTTAAATTCATTGACTGTTTTTAAATAATCATCGATAGAATTTTGCAAATCAAAGCTCGCAGCATTGTTAGTTTTGGCAGCGCTAATACCAATAGGTATTTTAAATTTTTTACCTTTTAGCCTTTTTGCAATGGCTTCTGCGCCTTGGTTATTGAGCCCATACCAAACCAGAATTGATTTAGATTTAACCAGGCGAAATAAACGTCTGCCCACACCTGGATTACCCGGACATACATCGCCGGTAAAAGAACCGAGTTCAGCAAAACCAAAACCTATGAGTGGATAAGCGTCAGTCAGCTCACCATCTTTGTCGAATCCGGCTGAGAGGCCAATTGGATTGTCATATTGGATGCCATCTACCGTGGTGTTTAGGCTTGGGTGTTGGTAATAAAACAAAGCCTTTAATACGCGCCGACCTAAAACATTAGAAGCAAACAACAGGCCGAACTTCTTAAGCTTATTATGCGCGTTTTCCGCTTTCCACAAAAAAATTAAAGGACGTGCAATCCATCGATAAAACAAATAATTAATTTGACCTCGTAATACGTAAACCAATTTCATATTATTTTCCTTGGAATCAATCCTTTATAACTGTAATCATATCAAATAACACTTTGCACAGTTAACTTATTCAAAAAATCATCAATTTTGAAAATTTACCAAATTTTGGCTTAATGATATAAGCAGGGTCTGCATCACATTTGATTTAAGTATTTTTGCATAAAAACACCATTTTTAAGCATTAAACTAAGATTTTTAATGATTTTTATAGACGATAAAGCTATATATACCAAGGCTTTAAGGTGGTTTCGATTATTTCCTATTATTTTTAAACAAAAATGGTTGTAAGTGGACCAAAGTGGTATAAAATGTTTATTTATAACTTGAGGAGAGTTATAAAAAATAAAAACCAATCAACTTTAAGGGAGAGAAAATGGACGTTTTATTTCAAACAGTTATTTACACATCAGCAGTGGTAATCGCATCATTGGGATTTACATTAATAGCATAACAATCTATAAAAATGTTCAGAGGGGTACACAACTTAACCGTTGACGCAAAGGGAAGAGTGAAAATTCCCACACGTCACCAGACGCAAATTGAAGAAATTTGCTCAGGACAGATGGTGCTCAGTATTCACCCAGATGACAACTGCTTGTTGTTGTACCCTTTAAAAGATTGGCAAGCGCTAGAAGAAAAAGTTAGCGCACTGCCATCTTTAAATATTCACACAAAACGCCTAAAGCGCAAACTTATTGGACATGCAACAGATTGCGAGTTGGACAAGGCAGCGCGCATTCTAATTCCTAGCACATTAAGAGATTACGCAAAAATTGGCAAGAAAATCATCATGAGTGGCCAAGGTCATAATTTTGAATTATGGGATGAGGATACCTGGAATGAACAGCTTAGTAATTTAGATGAATTAAGCAAAGACGAAGAAATTCCAGCTGAGGTTGCTCAACTGTCATTATGATTTCTAATCATCACCAATCTGTGATGTTTGATGAATCAATCGATGGATTAAATTTAATTGAAGATGGTATTTATATTGATGCCACGTTTGGTCGTGGTGGACACTCTCAAGGTATTTTAGATCGCCTTAGTGATAAGGCTCGATTAATCGCCTTTGATCAAGACCTTAGTGCAATTAAATACGCACAGGAAAAATTTAATGATCCTCGGTTAACTCTAATTCATAGTCCTTTTGCGCAAATGCACAATATTATCGAAGAGTTAGGATTGAGTGGAAAAATAAATGGCATTCTAATGGATTTGGGCGTTTCATCACCTCAACTCGATAATGCAGATCGTGGCTTTAGTTTTAATAATGAAGGTCCGTTAGATATGCGCATGAATCAAACTTCTGGATTAAGCGCTGCACAATGGCTAGCAACTGCAAATGAGGAAGAAATTGCAAATGTTATTTATGAATTTGGCGATGAGAAAAAATCTCGACACATTGCCAGTCGCATTAAAAAATTTCAGCTTGAGCAACCACTAGAAACAACGCTACAGTTAGCAAATATTGTCAGTGAGGTTGTTAGAGGGCAAAAGAAGAAACATCCAGCGACACGCACCTTTCAAGCCATACGTATTTTTATCAATCAAGAGCTTAAACAGCTAACCGATACACTTGAACACTCAAAACAAATTCTTGCAGTAGATGGACGATTATCTATTATTAGCTTTCACTCCATTGAAGATCGAATTGTAAAACGCTTTATTCAAAAAAATTCAAGGCAAAAAAGCTTGCCAAAAGGTCTACCTATTTTTAACCAGGCAATTGAAAAAATGCCATTTAAAGATCTGGGTAAAAAGTTTGCCAGTAAAGATGAAGTTAAATTTAACAAACGTTCACGTAGTGCTATTTTAAGAGTTGCAAGTAAAAATCAACTATGAAATTTTCTATTAACAAACTTAAGCTTAATTTAATTTTGCTAAGTAGTGTTATCGGACTTAGTATACTGACTATTTCATGGCACCATCAAATCAGAACATTGTATAAAGATGTTAAAAGTGAAAGCATTAAAAATCATCAAATTGTCTCTTTAAACAAACAACTATTAAGTGAGCGCTCACAAATACTAAGCGGTGAAGAAATTAAAGATGTTGCATTAACTCAATTAGGATTGAAAGAGCTTGAATCAAAAGATTGGGGCATATGGTATAAAGGCAGGCTTTCGTTATGACATTAAAGGCCTTTCCAAAATTTACCAAAGTACAAGGGTTCTGGCGTCGCCAAGGGTTTGTTAAATTTGTATTTGTTAGTCTCTTTGGTCTTTTTTCTTATCATGCCATTTCTGTGTCAACAATTGACAGTCAAGAGCAATCAATTCAAGAAAGAGCGGCAAAACAAGCAAGTAACATACAAACTAATGTAGCCCGAAGAGGGGATATTTTAGATAGGCACGGTAATATATTGGCAAGCTCTAGACTACTTAAGCGAGTAATACTAGACCCCATGCTTATTCACGCTGCGTTTATTCCAGACTTAGCTAAAGCGTTAGACATGAATGAAGAGAGGTTAAGCACACTGATCGCTAAAAAAAGAAAAATAAAATCTCGCTATCTACCAATTAAAAAAAATCTAACACTTACTAGTCCAATTCTCATTAATCTAATCGCCTTTAAAAAACAAAGAATAAAGGTATGTAGCAACGAAACCATTAATGCCAAAATTAGCCTAATCGACAAAGCGTTAAATGCAGTGCACTGGCAAAATGTTAAAGGTGAACAAATTGTTGTTGAAAAATGTAGAAAAAGAAGAGTTGGTCAAGGTGTTGTTTTACAACAAGATACTCAGCGCTACTATCCAAAATCTGCCTCAATGGCACCACTATTAGGGCGTGTTAATGCAGAGAATAAAGGTGGCTCTGGTATTGAAAGTGAGTTTGAAAATATATTGGCAGGTACAAATGGAAAAACCACTTTAAATTTTAAAACTGATCATGCTTATTTCAACCCAACAATTGAAAGTGAGCTCAGTCACGGACAAAATATCGAACTCACCATTGACACTGATATTCAATTTCATGCCTATGCGGCAATTAAAAAATCTGTACTAAAACACGAGGCTGATTCTGGCTCTGCCATCATACTATCGCCAAATGGCGAGGTACTCGCCATGGTTAACTACCCCGCCGATGATCCGAATGACAAAAGCCTTTACAATCCAAGTCATTATCGTAATCGAGTATTATCAGACAAAGTAGAGCCAGGCTCAACCATGAAGCCATTCACTATGCTGTTAGCACTTGATCAGGGGGAAATCACTGCCGAAGAAGATGAATTGATTGATGTTAGTAAATCAATTGGTCATTTAAAAAGCACTAAAAAAGTTAGAAAATATGGCGATGCCATTACGGTTAAAAAGATCTTGCAAAAATCTCACAATTTAGGCACTGTTAACGTCTCTGAACGCCTTAGCAAGGAAGACATGTATAGCACTTGGAGTAAGTTAGGTTTTAGCCATCCTTTGGGATTAATTCCTAGCATTGAAAATTCAGGTTCTTTACGGCATTTTTATTCTTGGGCTCTGGCCGATAAACGCACCCTATCTTTTGGTCATGGCCCGATGGAAACAAATCTAGCACAACTAGCTCGGGCGTATTTGGTCTTTGCTAATGATGGTGCAATTCCACCACTAAAATTGGTTAAAAACATGCCTACCTACGAGCTAAATACACAAGTTTTTAGTAAAAAAACAACCAATAAAATTGCAACTTTATTAGATTCTGTAGCCTCTTGGGATGGCTCTGGCTATAGAGCGAGAGTCAAAGGCTATGATGTTGCTGGAAAAACAGGCACTGCGGAGATGGTTGTTAATGGTAGATATCATAAAGATGGCGCTAAACGGACATTCTTCACCGGGTTCGTGCCGGTAATAAAACCTAAATATATTATGGCGGTAAGATTGGATTATCCAAAAAAATGTTATAACTACTACCATCCGGAGAAGTTTAGTAGCTGTGAAGGCTCAAACTCTGCTGCAATTGTATTTAGTAACACCATGGAACGCATCTTAACCAATGATGATAGTATTCAAGTTAGCCTAAGGTAACTAAGGCTTGCGCTTACTTTTTAAAATCCCTTGCATGATTTCCTGTTGCTCTTCTAATGTATGTGCATGGTGAATAGAGGCTTTTATATGTCGACCCTTTTGCTGTCTTTCGATTGAATTTAAAATAGATAAAAATTCTTCTCGTGCTTGAGTTTCACTTAAAAATGGCTCAAGTGCACACAACTCATTCAAACGTCTAAAAATACCTTGCTTATTCTGAAACGGCTTAATTAACTCCAATTGAGAAATATTTTCATCTATTTGCGCCGATCTAATCAATTCTAACAATACTTCAGTATTATCAATTGTACGCACCCTAACTTCTGCGGTTGCATCAGCCAAAATTGGGTAATTAAGCACCAAGGTAATCATTTTTGACATCAGTGCTTTCATATTGCTGGGCTTAACAACTGGTGTAGGTTTAAAATCTGTATGATCAGAAAAATCATGGAAATCTACTTCTTCATGGTTTTCATAGTTAGCCTGTGTATCAATATATACAGCAGGTTGCTCTTGGGGTTGAGGCGCCTCTTGATCGAAAATAACTCGTACTTGATCAACACTCTGACCTACAATTTGAGCAACACCATCAACTAGCTGCTGCTGATAAACTTCATAATTCACTGTTTTAATCAACACTGAAACTTGCTCTAAAAATTGAGTCTTACCTTCAATAGTGTCAAAAGCTACTTTAGACCTAATATGATCAAACAAAAACTGCGACAAAGGCTGAGCCACGTCAATACGGTCTTCAAATGCCTTGGCAGACTCCTTTTTAACCAATGAATCTGGATCTTCGCCATCAGGTAAAAATAAGAATTTAAATGTAACACCGGCCTTAGTTAGCGGCAAGGTAATTTTTAACGCCTTCCATGCTGCAGAGCGTCCCGCTTCATCGCCATCAAAACAAAATACCACGATATTAGTAGTACGCATCAAAATAAGTAGATGCTCAGTAGAAGTTGCCGTGCCTAATGTAGCAACCACTTTAGTAATGCCAGCTTGATGCATTGCCACTACATCCATATAACCTTCAACAACCAAAATATAATCCATGGCTCTGGAGTATTTACGAGCATGATGCAATCCGTATAACTCTCTAGACTTTGAAAAAATGACACTTTCTGAAGAGTTTAAATATTTTGCTTTGGCATCATTGTCAAACGCCCTGCCACCAAATGCAATTACATTGCCTTTACTATTATGTATTGGAAACATAAGTCGATCACGAAAAAAATCATAATCTCCATACTGACCTTCTTTGATTAATCCTAGTGTTTTAAGGTCAGCAATATCTTGCTCAGTATTTTCAAAATTAAGCATTAAATCTTTATTGCCTGGAGAGGCAAAACCAAGCTCAAATCGTTTGGCAATTTCTCCACTAATACCGCGCGCCTTGGCATAGTTTACGGCTTTGTCTTTTGCAGGTGAGTTACGAAGTTGATTAGTGTAAAAATCAGCTACTTTTTTAGAAAGCGTACGATAACGCTCAAGTCTTGGATCGACCGGCTTAGATTTTGAATCATACTCAATGGGTAGTCCAAATTCACCGGCGATGGTTTCAATCGCCTCAACAAAATTTAGGTTATCAAACTTCTGAATAAAACTAATAGCGCCACCACTCTCACCACACTTAAAACAATGATAAAATTGCTTGTGAGCATTGACGGCGAAATTACTATTTTTACCACCATGAAAGGGGCACGGAGCGCGATAATCACTGCCAGATTTTTTTAAAGGCAAACGCTTATTAATCAAATCAACAATGTCGATTTGATTAGGTAGGTCGTCAATAAAACTCTGAGCGATATAAGGCATAAAGTATATTTTAATGAATAATCAAAAATTTTATCATCCTAAATTTATACCCACTTGGATCCTGATTGGATTGATGAAACTGGGTGCTAAATTACCCTTTAACATTCAAGTGGTTCTAGGCAAGGCTATGGGTTTTTTGCTTTACCTCACCCTTTCTCGTTTTAAAAAAATTGCCTTTAATAATATTTCTCAGTGCTTTCCAAATAAAAATAAATCTGAAGTTGAGCGCTTAGTTAAGCAAAATTTTGAATCAATTGGTATTTCTGTTTTTGAAACTGCTAGCGCTTATTTTGCAAGCGATAAAAAAGTTGCCTCAATGATTAGTATTCATAATGAACATTATTTAGTAGAGGCTATCGATCAAGAAAAAAGTGTTATTTTATTAGCGGCTCACTTTATGCCACTAATGCTAGGCTCACGTGCACTTTTATTGAAGCATAATATTGCTAATATTTACAGACCTCAAAATAATGCTTTATTTGATGAGGTGATGCGCAAAGGATTTGTTGATAATGGTGCTGTAATGATCAAAACCAAAGATACACGCTCAATGCTTAAGGCAATTAAAAACAAACTACCTATTTGGTATGCGCCCGATCAAGATTTAGGAATAGAAAAATGTGTTTTTGCGCCTTTTTTTAATATTCAAACAGCCACTGTTACTGCAACTGCGCGTCTGGCCAAAGGTGATAACACTGTGGTGATTCCTTATTATTTTATTCGCACTGAATCTGGCTATAGCATGAATTTTGAACAACCTATCGATCAGTATCCAGACGCTGATGCAATGGCTAGCGCTGCAATAACCAATAAAATTTTAGAAGCACAAATACTTAAAAACCCTGACCAATATTTGTGGATCCATAGGCGTTTTAAAACTCGCCCAGAAGGTGAGTCTAGTTTTTATTAACTTATTTACTTTAAGTATTAGAATGATTAAACAATTTAGCGTATAATTTACCCTTTATTATTTATGTTTTAGAAAATATATTATGTCAATCGATACACAAGCAATCATCAAAGAATACCAAGCTACTGATGGAGACACTGGTTCTACTAACGTACAAGTTGCCTTATTAACAGCTCGCATTAAACATTTAACTGAGCATTTTAAAACACATAAAAAAGATCACCACTCAAGAAGAGGTCTTTTACATTTAGTTTCTCAACGTAAGAAATTACTTACTTACCTTAAGGGTAAAAACGTAAGCGCTTATTCTGATTTGATTTCGCGTTTAGGTCTAAGAAAATAATTTAAATTATTTTTATAAAAGCCCCGTTTGGGGCTTTTTTTATGCCCACTCAATAGTAAAATTAGCATCATGGAGCTATCACCAACTTACCAACACATTGACGATCTTATTGAGCGTACAAGAATATTATCTGCTCACTTAAATCTTGAGGAAAAACAAGGTCGCCTAGAAGAGGTGCTACTTGAAATGGAAAATCCAGAAGTTTGGTCCAATCCTGAAGGCGCCCAAGCTTTAAGCCGAGAAAAATCAACACTAGAGTATGTATGTCAAACTTTTGAGCAAGCAGATAACATCTTAAACGATGCGAGTGAATTACTCGATATGGCACAATCAGAAGACGATGATGATACTGCCAATGGTGTCAAAGACGACCTTAGCATAATAGAAAAATCTATTGCTAAGCTTGAATTTGAACGTATGTTTAATGGTGAGCTTGATTCTAATTCAGCTTACTTAGATATACAATCAGGCTCAGGTGGTACGGAGGCTCAAGATTGGGCGGAAATGGTATTGCGAATGTACTTACGCTGGGGTGATAAACATAAATTCAAAGTGAAGCTCATGGAGGCATCAGCAGGTGAAGTTGCTGGCATTAAATCCGCCACTATTCATTTTGATGGTGAATATGCTTATGGCTGGCTAAGAAGTGAAATTGGCATTCATCGCCTAGTAAGAAAATCTCCTTTTAATGCAAACGGAAAACGCCATACTTCATTTTGCTCGGTGTTTGTTTCACCTGAAGTTGATGATGATATTGACATTGAAATCAATAAGTCAGAAATTCGTATTGATACCTACCGCGCTAGTGGTGCAGGTGGACAGCACGTGAACAAAACAGATTCTGCTGTGCGTATCACCCACCTACCCACCAATACTGTGGTTCAGTGTCAAGATGGTCGCTCTCAGCATGCCAATAAAGATCAGGCAATGAAGCAGTTGAAATCAAAACTATATGAGCTTGAAATGCAAAAGCGTAATAGTGAAAGCCAAGAGCAAGAAGATGCAAAATCTGACATTGGCTGGGGACATCAAATTCGCTCATACGTACTTGATCAATCACGTATTAAAGATCTGCGCACCGGTGTAGAATCAACCAATACTGGCGACGTACTTGATGGAAATTTAGATAAATTTATTGAAGCTAGTTTAAAAGCTGGATATTAGTTTGCTATAGGAAAAGCCTATTGCACTTAAAATTAAGGAGTAGACATGACAAATAAAACAACACATTACGATATGATCGCAATTGGTGCCGGTTCTGGTGGATTATCGGCAGTAGAAAGAGCTTCAGAATATGGCAAAAAATGTGCTGTGATTGAAGTTAAAACAATTGGTGGTACTTGCGTTAATGTTGGCTGTGTTCCTAAAAAAGTCATGTGGTTTGCTGCTAATACAGCAACTCAAATCAATAGTGCAAAAGGGTTTGGATTTGATGTTGAACTAAAAAACTTCTCATGGAAGAAACTCAAAGAGGGTCGCGAAAACTACATTAAAGGCATTACTAATTGGTATGACGGCTATTTAGAGGATTTAGGTATTGACTATATCCACGGCTTTGGAAAGCTGGTTGATAAAAACACCATCTCTGTCAATGGTAAAGAATACACAGCTGATCATATTGTGCTATCTCCAGGTGGCGAGCCTGCCGTTCCTCATATTGAAGGTGCTGAACATGGCATTACTTCTGATGGATTTTTTGAATTAGATCAATTACCTGAAAAAGTGGCTGTTATTGGTGGTGGCTATATTGGAGTAGAACTTGCTGGCGTGCTTAATGCATTAGGCTCAAAGGTAGAACTTTTTGGTCGTGCTGATACTTTACTTAGAGGATTTGACCCAATGATCCAAGCAGCACTTGATAAAGACTATACGGCACATGGTATCACCATTCATCATGAGTCACAGATTGAAAAAGTTACTAAAGACAAAACTGTTATCACTAACAAAGGTGAATTTTCTGGCTTTGATACGGTTATATGGGCGGTTGGCAGAAACCCAATGACACAGCATTTAGGTCTAGAAAATGCAGGTGTTGAATGCAATCAACGTGGCTTTATTCCTACGGATAAATTTCAGGTAACTAATGTTGACAATATTTTTGCTTTGGGTGATGCCACAGGTCGTGCACCACTCACGCCAGTAGCCATTGCTGCTGGTAGAAGATTATCTGACCGATTATATAACGGTATGACTGATCGCCATCTTGATTACAACAACATTGCAACAGTGGTATTTTCTCATCCACCTATCGGCACCATCGGCTTAACTGAAGTTCAAGCTAATGAAAAATTTGATAAAGTAAAAATTTACAAATCAGAATTTACCCCGATGGCTGACGCATTATTGGATCATAAAACTACCACAGCATTAAAACTGGTATGTGAAGGTGATGATGAAAAAGTTGTTGGTTGTCATGTTATGGGACATGGAGCAGATGAAATGCTACAAGGGTTTGCTGTCGCCATTAAAATGGGCGCAACTAAAAAACAATTTGACGACACGGTGGCGATTCATCCATCAAGCGCTGAAGAGTTAGTTACTATGAGATAGTGAGACTAGTTGCGTTTTAATTTTCGCCATTTGTAAGGCTCAATCGGTGGCGTATCAAAACCCCAAAACCCTAATTTTTCTGCTTTGGCCAATTGCTCTTCTTGACGATAAATATCTTTATAAGAAAATGCCATGCCTGATTGAACCATCAGTTGGCCAATATTAGTATCGCCTTTGTAAACTCTAACCAAAATTCGCTGATAATGATCAACGCCAACAGGGTGAATATTTACATCTCCTGGTAAGTTTTTTAGTAGTCGTTGTAAATAACGCCTAGAAAGGCGACCACAATCAATTATTTGATCTTTGTATTGTCGACACTTTTGTTTAATTTCTGGCGTGTCAATACCAGCTAGTCGCATTTGCAAACTAATACTATCGCCATCAACAATATAAAACGATCGATCGCTACTGACAGAGAAATTATCAATATTAGCCCAGACATTAACTGAAAGAAACAAGCTAGCAATAAATAATTTCATCTATGGATGTAGTGGCGTAAAATTAATCATTTTAGCTGATCAACAACCTAGCACATGGATGTATTAGAGCAAGTAAAATTTGACGACCAAGGCTTAATTCCAGCCATTGCCCAAGATTACAAAACTGGAGAAATTTTAATGTTTGCCTGGATGAACAAGGAGTCATTAAAACTCACCATTGAAAAGCAGCAGGCGGTGTATTATTCGCGTTCAAGAAAAAAACTATGGTTTAAAGGTGAGGAATCTAGCCACACTCAAGTCATCAAAGAAATATACAGTGATTGTGATCGGGACGTAATTCTTCTTAAAATAGAGCAAATTGGTGGTATCGCTTGTCATACTGGCAGAGCATCTTGTTTTTTTCAAAAAATAGATAATGATAATTGGTCAATAACTGCTGACATTATTAAAGACCCAAAGGACATATATGGATAATATTTTTACACAATTAGAGGCAATCTTAGAGCAACGAAAAAGTGCAAGTTCAGATAGCTCGTACGTATCTTCGCTATACAATAAAGGCACCGATGAAATCCTTAAAAAAATCGGTGAAGAATCTGCAGAAGTCATTATGGCAACCAAAGATAATATTGAAGATAAGATTATTTACGAAGTTGCAGACTTATGGTTTCACACACTCGTATTACTACGACACAAAGATATAGAAGTAGCTAAAATAGAACAAGAATTATCTAGGCGCTTTGGCTTGTCGGGGTTAGAAGAAAAAGCCAATAGAAACAAATAAAACAAATAAAACAAATAATAGGAGAGAATTATGATGCCAGGACCTTTTGAACTAATTATTATTTTAGTGATTGTATTAGTGCTTTTTGGTGGTAAACGCTTAAAAAACATAGGTGGAGACTTGGGTAACGCTATCAAAGGTTTTAAAAAATCTATGAAAGACGGAGAAGATAAGAAACTTGATGACAAAGAAAGCATTATTGAGGCTGAAACCGTTCAAAGAAAAAAAAATGACAAAGACGACGTTATTGAAGCTGAAACTGTAGATACAAACAAAGATAAAAAATAAAATAGATTTATGTTTGATGTCGGATTTTGGGAGTTTGCCTTAATTGGTGTTATTGCTCTAATTATTGTTGGACCTGAGCGCATGCCTGGAATTGCCAGAGCTGCTGGAAGATATGTAGGTAAAGCCAAGCGCTTCATTGCAAAAATTCAAGACGACGTTAGTGATGAGTTAGAAGTAGAAAAATTCAAAGAACAGTTAAGCTCTATGGATAAAGACTCAAACATTATTGAAATTTTTGACGAAACAAAAGACACAGTCAATGACATTAAAAATAATGTCAACAATGATAAATCATGACCTCTAAAGAAATGACATTTGTTCAACATTTAGTTGAACTTCGCGATATTTTATTGCGCTCTGTTATTGCTATTTTGGTTATCTTTATTAGCATCTTTCCGTTTGCCAATGAAGTGTACAGCTTTATCGCCGCCCCTATTATTAATGTACTACCCCAAGGTAGTAATATTATCGCTATTGGTGTTATCTCCCCCTTCTTAACGCCGTTAAAAATGGCATTAATTATGGCAGTATATCTTGCTATGCCATATTTACTGTATCAAGTTTGGAAATTTATTGCACCTGCACTTTACAAACATGAAAGACAAATGATTGTGCCTCTGGTGGTTTCATCAACTATTTTATTTTATGCTGGCCTACTCTTTTCGTTCTATATTGTCTTTCCAGTTATCTTTGGCTTTTTGTCTAGTATTGGCCCAAGCATTGTTGACTTCACCCCAGACATCCAATATTACCTAGACTTTGTTCTCAAAGTTTCTTTTGCTTTCGGCATAGCCTTTGAAGTGCCTATTGCAACTATTTTGTTGATTATGTTTGGTATTACTAGCATTGAGACTTTAAAAAAGAATCGTCCTTATGTGGTGATTGGCGCCTTTGTATTAGGCATGCTATTAACTCCGCCAGATATCATCTCTCAAACACTCATCGCTATTCCAATGTGGCTACTGTTTGAAGCTGGATTAATTTTTGCACCACTGTTTGTTCGTAAAGAAAAAGAAGACACTGAGACTAGTGGTGATGATACTGATCCAGATAATAATCCACCGAATCCAGATAAAAAACCAATCAAAGATGAAGATGAAGATTGGGATGATGAAGAATTTGACGCTGAAATGAATAAAATCGACGAAGAGTTTCAGAAACTAGACAACGAAGAAGGTCAAAAGAAAACTAAGAAAGATACTTAGGAGCTAGCCCAGTAGTTCAAATGCATTAATAACACTTTCAGCAACGTCTACAATGCGTTTATTCTTATCCATAGCCATTCTGCGTAAAGACTGGTAAGCATCATCTTCATTAATACCTTTATGCTTCATTAGAAGACCCTTAGCCTTCTCAACAGCCTTACGTTCTGATAATTGATTACGCGTTGCATCTAGCTCATCTTTAAGTGCCTGAAACTCTCTAAAACGTGCCATAGCAACATCGATAATAGGCTGAACCCTACCATCTTCAAGACCATCTACAATATAGGCGTTAACACCTGATTTAATGGCAGAATTGGCCATTTCAGAACTAGATTCTTCAGTAAACATTACAATTGGCTTTGGCTTGCTTTTATTGACGCCTGATAGATTTGCAAATACTTCTGCATCTGGAATATCTGCATTAACAATAATAACATCTGCATGTGTCATTTCATTACTGTCCATTAGCTGAGAGCTGTTACTCATTCGACAAATAACTTCATGGCCTTTGTCTTGCAAGGCTCTACGCAACATGGCAGAGCGTCCGGAGTTTTCATCAACTAAGATGATTTTAAGTGCTATATTCATAAGCATGTAATTTTAACCTACGAAGTCATGCAAGATTTAAAAAATTGCTCTATGTACATAACCAATGCCAATAATGCCAATTAGTTTTCCTCGTTTGGTTAGTGGAATTCTTCGATATTTCCTAAGCCACATCGTGCTAGCCGCTTTCAGACAAGGCATATCTACTCAATACTATCAACACCCTCAGTCATAATTTCACTAATTTTGACGCTCATGGTATCTTTGTAATTTGTCTCCATATTTTAAAAGTCAAAAAGCGTATCACTCTTAGCCTCCTCAAGATCAGGAAACATATGTTGCAAAATATCTTTTCAGAAATAATACTAGCTAAATTATTATCTGCATCCATAACAGGATGCGCCACTAATATGATCCATAATCATCATCAGTGAAATATCCTTAACTGGCCGATCTAGGGAGGCGGTTTTTATATTGGTAGTCATAATATCTTGAACAATCATTTTTTTTGTTTATTATTTTCGACCCTGTAAGCCGAACTAAATAAGTAAAAATAATTTTATTATGGTCTTTATACTAAAAAACCCCGCACTAGGCGGGGTTAAAAAATTTAGTATTTTTTAGCGAGGATTATTTTTTAAATTCAGGGTAAGCCTCTAAGCCACATTCTGAAATATCAGAACCAGCATACTCTTCTTCTTCTGAGATTCTGATACCCATAATAGCTTTAAGAATTAACCATAAAACTATCGATGTGCCAAATACCCAAACGAAGATTGTACCTGCACCAGCCAATTGACCTGTGAAAGAAACACCCGAGTTAGTTAATGGCACAGCTAATAAGCCCCATAAACCAACTACACCGTGTACAGAAATCGCACCTACTGGATCATCAATTTTGAACACTTTATCAAGTATTGAAATTGAGAATACTACCAAGATACCACCAATTGCACCAATCAAAGTTGCTTCAAGTGCTGTTGGCGTATCAGGGCCAGCAGTAATTGCAACAAGACCTGCTAATGCACCGTTTAATGCCATTGTAAGATCTGCTTTACCCCATACTAATTTAACTAGAATTAATGCTGCAATCACACCACCAGCTGCTGCTGCATTAGTATTCAAAAATACCATTGCTACCGCATTAGCGCTTTCTTTACTTGCCATTGCTAACACTGAACCACCGTTAAAACCAAACCAACCTAACCACAGGATGAATGTACCTAGTGTTGCTAGTGGCATATTTGCACCTGGAATTGCGTTTGATGAACCGTCTTTGTTGTATTTACCCTTACGAGCACCTAGAACAATTACACCTGCTAATGCTGCTGCAGCACCTGCCATGTGAACAATACCTGAGCCAGCAAAGTCAGAAAAACCTAAGTCACCTAACGTGTACATGCCGAATACTGATGCGCCGTTCCATGTCCATGCACCTTCCATCGGATAGATAACACCCGTGAAAATTACTGCGAAAGCAAAGAAAGTAAATAACTTCATGCGCTCAGCTACTGCACCAGAAACAATTGACATTGCTGTTGCAACAAATACCACCTGGAAGAAGAAGTCAGAAGGTGCTGCATATGTAGCATCTTTTGCAATTACTTCAATACCGTCAAGCATAACGCCACCACCATACATAATGTCGTAACCATAAACCATGTAGGTTGTACAAGCGATCGCGTATAAACCGATATTTTTTGTTAAAATTTCTGCCGTATTTTTACTACGAACCATACCTGCTTCAAGCATCGAGAATCCCGCTGCCATCCACATAACCAATGCACCCATCATTAAGAAATAAAAAGTGTCAATTGCAAATTGCAATTCTAAAATTGTGTTTTCCATTGTGCCTCCTTAAAGTGCTACAGAACCAGTCTCGCCCGTACGGATACGAACCACTTGCTCTAGTGTTGTAATAAATATCTTTCCATCGCCAATCTTGCCGCCATCTGATTTTGCAGATGAGCTTATAGCCTCAATCGCTGCATCAACTTGATCAGCTGCTATAGCAATTTCTAATTTCACTTTTGGTAAAAAATCTACTGTATATTCAGCCCCTCTATATAACTCTGTATGTCCTTTTTGACGTCCAAAACCCTTTACTTCAGTTGCTGTAATACCTGTTACACCAATTGCTGATAGAGCTTCTCTGACATCGTCAAGCTTGAATGGCTTGATAATTGCTGTTACCATTTTCATTGTCTTTCTCCTTTTTGTTAAACCAAAAAAAATGCCAGTTAACCCTATTCGCATAATTGCAAATAAAATTAACTGGCATCAATACCACTTTCTGCAATACTCCCCCGTGAAGCATGCAAAAAAAAACGTTTATTTAAATCCCGATTGTATAGGAATTTAAATAAACGTCTGTGTTTGTTGTTAAAATCCGTCGTTGGATACTAACTAACATTAATTATAGAGCATTAAAAAGTGAATGTGTGGTTTTTTTAATCAAATAAATACTACTTACATTAAGCGTAGTTGTCATCAAAATTATCCAATAAATCATTAATGGATAGATAATGACTTCAATCATATGAAAAAACTAAGACCTACCTTGGCTTACGATTCATAGCACATAATTCACAACAAGACATCAGTAAATCATGTTGATATAATCCCGCTCCTTAATTATCTCAACGTTAAACTTCTCAGCACTTTCGATTTTCTTTTGTCCGACGTTATCACCAACAATTAAGTAATCAGTTTTGCCAGTGACACTTGAAACAACCTGTATGCCAATAGACTTAGCGTGCTTTTTCATATCATCTCTCGATCCTTGCATTTTTCCAGTAAAGACAATTTTCTTTCCAACAAGTGAGTGAGAGAAATCTAAATTATTCTGATTAAGGGGTGTTAACTCCAAATTAAATTCATAGCTGGAAAGCAGATCAAATTCCTCACGTACACTTTTTAGACCATCAACAATCAACTCAGCACTTAATACTGCAAAGCCGTCAATATTGGCAATTTGAAGCATATCAAGTTCAAAAATATCTTTGATTGAGCAAAATTTCAGTAAGTTTTCACAATTACCCATGCCCATTCTTGCAATTCCAAACGCAGCTAAAAAACGCCAATCTTCAATTTCTTCAAAGGATGAGCGTCTTAGTTGATTGAGTAAATTTGCACTGGTTTTATCGCCAAATCCCATCTGGGTAAAATCGTATTCACTCAGTTGATAAATTTTAGAAATTTTGCGAATGCCGTGTTCATAGAGCTTTTCAATAGTGGCAATGCCAAAACCATCATTATTAGCCAATATTTTAAAAAAATATTCTATTCTAGCAACGATTTGCGCCGGGCACTCACTATGGTTAACACACATCAAAAAATCAGACTGCCACACCAAATCTGCTTTACAACTTGGACAGCAGCTAGGAATGTTTGTTTCTACTGACTTTAACACTTTGATAATTTTAGGAATAACCAACCCTGAGCGAGTTAACTCAACAACACTACCCGCACCTAAACCTTGCTCTTTAACCAGGCCATAATGATGGCCAGTCGCTCTGACTATAGTAGCACCACTAAGCAGTGTCGGCTCTAGCTCAGCCACTGGTGTAATCTTTCCCGTACGACCCACCTGCGGAGTCACTCCTAACACCCTAACCTGTGCCTTATCTTTATTTTCCTTAAAAGCAATTTGCCATCGATGAAATTTTCGATTGGCACCCATGTGCTTTTTTAATTTCTGATTAGTTGTTTCAAATACCACACCGTCAACATCAAAATCAACTGCTGATGAAATATCATTAATAATTTTATCAAAATTTTCAATAGTCTCTTCAATACTACCAAGCCACTTTGGCAGTTGAGCAAAAGGCACAAACAATGCTGAACTTTCTGAAATAGCTTGCCTAGCCCTTTCATCTAAGGGCTTTTCCTTAATAAGGCTAGCCTGGAAATTTCGTGGATATTCAAATTTATCCGACAGATGTTGATCAAAATAGCTTTTCTTAATAACAATTTCACCTGCACCCTGGCCGCGCTCAGATTTATTAAAAACCTGTAAACCACGGTCAAAAACACGAGTTATATCGCTGCCTTTTTTTCCATCACCACGTGTATACAAATGATGACCGTCATCATACCCAGCAAAACCATCTAATTTTGGTGTCGCCTTAATCTGAATATCCTTACTAACAATGTTAATCTCAAGACAGGATTTCTGCAGGCGCTCGATCCACTTATGGATTTCACCCCAAGAATAAGCCTTCTCAGTAGACAGCATGATTTCGGGTAGCAACACCTTTTCATCAGAAAACCCCCGACCCTCGGGCTCAATAAATTGAAGAAGTTCGTGTTGAGGTAGTCTTTTTTTTAGCTCGGCAAGATAGATAAAATCATAATCTTGATCACTAATAATTGGGTGACCTTGTCGATAAGCGCTATTGGCCTGTTGACAAAATTTAGCCAGGTCATCATTCGACAAATCACCCAAAAGAATCTTCTGCTGGATGATATTTTGAATTAAGCCTTTTGACAAGCTCATTAAGCTTTGCTTAGAATTGTTTAGCGATATCGCCTAAGAACTCGTAGCTAAAATCAATGGTTGCCTGCTCATTTTCTTCAGAAAGATCATTGAAATAAACCTCAGTTAAGTTGCTATCAATTTGTTTGACCATAATCTGGAATGACTTTTTGATCGCATCATCACCAAACATACGTGAGAAGATGCCTTGATCTTCAGTTCTAGCAATATTGATGTAGAAGCTACCTTCTTTAACGTCCTTATCATCAATTTCAATATTTAACTGATCTAGAGCCCAACCCATGTTATCCCAAGTATCATAACGAGATAGGGGGAATACTAACTTAGCGTAACCACCAATTCCTTTAGCGACTTCTGCAGTTAATTTTTGCGCTTCTTTAGCTACAATAATTTTTTCTCTCGCAACAGCATGATCACTTCCTAAGAATGTCATCAGACGATATAGCATTTCTGCTTCTAATGCTTGATCTTTTGGTCGAGACTGCCAAATAGTATTTTCATCATCACTTCCAGCCTTGGTTATCACTTCTTCCATTGAAGTTAGCGATAAGTAAACAGCTGTTTTTTTACCATCTTCAGAGGGTTCAATTCGAATACGGTATTTATCAACAATTGGTAGTGCATATTTTGCAGAAATAGCTTTTTTCAACATTGAGCGAATAAGACCAACTGACTGATCTGGAATTTCAGGATGGTTTTCTAAAAAATCAGTCTCCATTATGCCAACCCTCTTGTTGCTATTTTTAATGGCGAAGCCATGAGATTTAAAAAAGCTTTTAGATAAATTCCAAACAGCGTCTGACTCTTTATCAACCACTAACCAACGACGCTCACCTGCACGTTTAACTTCAACATTTGAAGGTGTTCTTAGAATGCTTGAAGCCTCCTTAATGGCCTTATCTTTATCAGAAAAACTAATCGTATCTTCTTGGATATTAGAAACGTACTCGCTTAATTTAAAGGCGTTTTGAGAACTTGGCTTGGTTAGATCTGGCGGAACCTCTAAAGACGTTACTGTTTTATTAGAATAATATTTAATATCTCTTTCACCTAGACTTGACACTGTTTCCTCTTCTTTGTTGTTGTCCATTGAAAAACAACCACCTAAAGATAAGGCTATTACCATTGTTGTGATTTTTTTTATCATAATTATATAACCTTTAAATTGGATAAATCTTGCTCTAATGTTACTTGAGCTTGTTGTGATAATTTTGTTAATGGTAGGCGAATTCCACTGCCACATTTCCCCATTTTATGCATCGCCCACTTAACCGGTATTGGGTTAGATTCAATAAATAAATTTCGGTGTAGATTGATTAAAGGCTGATTGATCAACTCTGCATTAGTGCGATCATCATTAAATGCTGCTTCATAAGCCTCTGAAAGAGCTTTTGGTGCAACGTTAGCAGTTACAGAAATACCACCATGGCCACCCATTAGAATAAATTCAATCGCGGTTGCGTCATCTCCACTATACAATAAAAAATCCTCTGGACATTGATCTATCAACGCTTGAGCTACAGCTAAATCGCCAGTTGCATCTTTGATGCCAATGATATTTTTTATCGTTGATAAACGAACAGCTGTTTCTACAGATAAATCTACTGCTGTTCTACCAGGAACATTGTATAAAATTTGATCAATATCGACTGTTTCAGCAATTAGTTTATAGTGCTGATACAGACCTTCTTGAGTGGGCTTATTGTAATACGGTGTTACCAGTAAACAAGCATCTGCGCCCATATCTTTAGCCGCTTGAGTTAATTCAATCGCCTCAGAAGTTGAGTTTGCACCCGTGCCAGCAATAATTGCAATGCGCTTATCAGCAAACTCAATGGTTTTTTTCATGACTTCGATATGCTCTTGCTGATTAAGCGTTGCACTCTCACCAGTTGTTCCCATTGTAATAATGGCTTTGGTTCCAGATTCAATGTGAAACTCAACTAACGCTTCAAGCGCATCAAAATCTACCAAGCCATTATCAAACATGGGGGTTATAAGAGCGACCATAGAGCCAGTTAAAGGGTGTTTTATACGCATTACTAAAAACAATAAAAATGATTAAATTTAATTATATACGAATGCAGTTTTTTAGGCATAAAAAAACCCGCTAAAAACAAAGTCTTTAGCGGGTTTAATCAGTCTAGATTTATTCTATAAATCGTAACCCCTTTCTTCATGAGAAATGATATCTAAACCTTGCTGCTCTTCTTCAGCACTCACCCTTAGGCCGGTAATCATACCAACAACCTTAAGAATAAGATAAGTAGCTATGGCTGTATAGACAATAGTTGCTACAATACCAATCGCTTGAACTTTTAGCTGTGACATGATTGTCATGCCTTCTGCTAAACCTTGGCCTGAGAAAATACCAAGTTCACTTGATGCAAACACTGCCACCATCAATGTACCAAGAACACCACCAACACCATGCACTGGAAATACATCTAAAGAGTCATCAATTTTCCATTTTTGCTTGATTAAGATCACTGCATTGAAACATACAATACCTGCAACAATACCAATCACTAAACCACCCGCTGGACCAACAAAGCCAGAAGCAGGTGTAATCGTACCTAGGCCTGCAACCATTCCTGTAACCGCACCTAATGCTGTTGGTTTGCCATACTTAGTCCACTCATAAAACATCCAAGTCATTGCACCGGCTGCTGCTGAGATATGCGTGACCAGCATTGCCATCGCTGCGTCGCCATTTGCCGCCAATGCAGAACCGCCATTAAAGCCAAACCAACCAACCCATAGCATCGCTGCACCGGTAATAGTCATGGTCATATTATGCGGTGGCATCGGCTTATCAGGAAAACCATTTCTTGGCCCTAATACAATAGCAGCTACTAATGCCGCAACACCAGCTGTAATGTGAACTACAATACCGCCAGCGAAATCAAGAATACCCATTTCGCCTAACCAGCCTCCGCCCCATACCCAGTGAGTAATTGGCGCGTATACTACGATTAACCAAATAGCACTAAATAGTAATACTGCTGAAAATTTCATACGCTCAGCAAAACCACCAATGATTAGTGCTGGTGTAATAATAGCAAATGTCATTTGGAAAAGTGCAAATAAGCTTTCAGGAATATCACCGCTTAATGTGTCTTCAGTAATGCCCGATAGCATAAATTTAGACAAATCACCAAAATATGCATTACCGTCTGCAAAAGCAATTGAGTAGCCTGCAACCAACCAAAGGATTGATACCAATCCAGCAATAGCAAAACACTGCATCAATACAGATAAGATATTTTTAGTGCGAACTAAGCCACCATAAAATAGGGCCAAACCTGGCAATGTCATAAACAATACTAACGCGGTAGAAGTTAGAATCCACGAAGTATTCGCACCATTTAAACCTTCAGCAAATACACCCATTGGCATTAAAGCCAATAATATTAATAATAATTTTTTCATTTTTTACTCCTTAAAGCGCGTCATGATCCGTCTCACCAGTACGGATGCGAATCACTTTTTCTAAATTAGATACAAAGATTTTTCCATCGCCTACTTTTCCAGTGCTAGAAACATTGCTAATTGCTTCAATAACTGAATCAAGCTTTGATGCTGCTATTGCAACTTCTAATTTAATTTTTGGTAAAAAATCAATTTGATACTCAGCGCCACGATATAACTCGGTGTGGCCTTTTTGACGACCAAAACCTTTTACTTCGGTTACGGTAATGCCAGATACGCCAACTTCTGAAAGCGCCTCTCTAACATCGTCTAGTTTGTGCGGTCGTAGAATTGCTGTTACAAATTTCATACTCCTCTCCTTTTGAAATTTGCAAACCTCGTGGTTTGCATTATAGAAATAAACCCCTCGTGGGCAACTTTTCGGCAACTTTGCCTATGTTAAAATTCTACACCATTGTAGATAGCTATTGGTTATTATAGGTTTTTCCAAGACAAAAGTAAACACTCATTGTGTGTGTTATTTAGTGATTAAATCCTGACGCTTTAATTGTGTGTTTTTTAACGCCTGGTCTTTGCGCCAAGCGTCGATTTTCGCCTGATGACCACTTAGCAACACCTCCGGAACTTTTTGGCCATCAATTTCCTCTGGACGTGTGTAGTGCGGATAGTCAAGCAAACCATCAGCAAATGAATCGTTCAATGAGTCTTGATTGCCTAGCACCCCAGGTACTTGTCTACAAACACTGTCGATTAATACCATAGCGGCTAACTCACCACCACTAATGACATAATCTCCAATTGAAATTTCCATATCCACATCTTGTTCAATTATGCGCTCATCCACCCCTTCATAGCGACCACATAACAGTGTGATTGAATCAAGCTGAGAGATTTCTGCAGCCAATTGATGAGTAAGTTGTGAGCCTTGTGGGGATAGATAAATCACCTTTGAGTTAGGGTTTTTTTGCTTAATTTCAGTAATGCAGCGGCGAATAGGCTCGACCTGCATCACCATTCCTGCACCACCGCCATAAGACTTATCATCAATATTTCGGTGCTTATTATCGGAAAATTCTCTTAGTTGCCATGTATGGATACTTAATAATGATTTTTTAATGCCGCGGGCAATCACACCTTCATCTTTAATGGCTGAAAACATAGCAGGGAAAAGCGTTATAACATCAAAACGCATAATTTTAGGTTAGGATATTTTTAAGAATGTGATAGTAAATCTCACTTAAATCTTCCAAATCTTTTGCAGAAATACATTCATTCACTTGGTGAATGGTTGCGTTTCTAGGCCCTAGTTCAACAACTTGAGCATCAAGAATTGGCGCAATAAAACGCCCATCTGAAGTACCACCAGTGGTGGACAGTTGGGTATCAACACCTGTAACTTTTTTAATGGCATTTGCACAGCCGCCAACCAATTCACCTTTTGGGGTTAAAAATGGATAACCTGAATGATTCCAATCAATCTCATACTCAAGATTGTACTTATCTAGAATCGCACACACTCTGGCCTGCAAACCTTCATGAGTTGATTCTGTCGAATAGCGGAAGTTAAAAACAACCTCGATGTCACCAGGAATAACATTGGTTACGCCCGTTCCAGAGTTAATATTAGAGATCTGAAAACTGGTTGCTGGGAAGTATTCGTTACCCTCATCCCAAAGTTCGCATCGCAGCTCATCTAATGCAGGCAGTGCTAAGTGAATTGGGTTGTTAGCCAGATGGGGATATGCAATATGCCCCTGCTTACCGATAATATTCAACGTGCCATTTAAAGAGCCACGTCGACCATTTTTAATCACATCGCCCAGCACATTAGTTGCTGAAGGCTCGCCTACTAAGCAATAGTCGATATTTTGACCAATATCATTTAGATATTCGCAAACCTTAACTGTGCCATTAAACGCTGGACCCTCTTCATCAGAAGTAATCAAATAACCAATCGTACCCTTGTGATCTGGATAATCTGCGACAAATCGCTCACTGGCGTCAAGCATAGCAGCTAATGAGCCTTTCATATCAGCAGCACCTCGACCATGCAACATGCCGTCAATTACTTCAGCTGAAAAAGGATTTAAATCCCATTTAGATTCATCGCCCACTGGCACGACATCAGTGTGTCCTGCAAACATGAATACGGGAGAGCCTGTGCCATGCTCGGCCCAAAAATTATCTACTTCACCAAACTTTAGATCGGTAATTTTAAAATTTGATTTTTTTAGGTGGTCGGTCATCAAGATTTGACACCCTTTATCATCAGGGGTGACCGAATCAATACTAATCAAGGCTTGTGCCAATTCTATTGTATTACTCATATTTTTATTGTAATTCTAGAGTGATATTTGGATTATCTGAAACATTAACAACGCCACTGGTTATTTGTATATCGTCTGCTTGTTTCATGGCGCCACCAGTGCGACTCAACCTTGCTACTACCAATACCTTGTCATGCTCTGATAATAGTTTAGTTGGCATAACAGAATTCATATCACTCAGCACTATTTGACCATTGAAATCTCTTAACTTTAGCTTTTGAATAGCAATTGGCATAGGCCTACCTTTAGCAGCCTTAACATATATCATTAAATATTCTTCAGCCGATCGATTGGCTAAAATTTGATCAGAAAGCAATACATTGACCGTTACCGTATTGCTAACTTGGCCGCTTTCAGCACGCCTCAGTTCATCCAATAGACCTAACAAAGCCTGGTGATCGTCACCACCTTCTGGCAAGACAGATAACGCCTTATTCCATAAACCTTTGGCCAAAGTAAAATCTTGCATGCTAATAGCGAACATGCCTGCTAAATATAGCGCATCTGGCGCATTAGCATCAATCTCAAGTGCTTGCTTAATCAGTGCAACTGGACGATCTGAAAATTGATTATCGTTAACACTGATTAATGTCGATGCATACTCAACAAGTAGTTTTGAATTATTAGGGGTTAACTTGTATGCTTTTTCATAAGCCTCAAGAGATTCTTTAACTTTATCTAATTCAAAATAACTTAATCCAAGCATTGTCCAGGCTTCGGAATCATTAGGCTCATCCGATAAATGCTGTTTGAGTTTTTCTACACTCTGCTCAAGAGTCAATGGCTTTGAATCCACAAGCTGAGTGGCAATAGATATTGGTGCATAGGTACTTAAACTTTGATAAATACCAATAGAGAAAAATGGCATCAAAACCACTATTACCAATACTGATAGAGTGTTATTTTCAGAATTTGAAGTTTTTATACTTTGCTGATCAAGCTCCACAGCTAATGTAGTTGATATTTCATCTAACGCTAATTCAAATTGCTCTTGATCAATCAGATCCTGGTCTAAATCACGCTCTAATTCTAATTTTCGCTGCTTTGCTATGTCAATATTTGACTGACGTAAATCAACACCATTATCTGCCAATGGTTTTTTTAAAAACCAGATAGTCCACGCCAATGATCCAACTAACATAACACCCATTATGACAATCATATTCATGATTTACTCCTCTTGGAAGTTATGCGATATCTGCGATCAAATGCTGCCAATAAGGCGCCAAATGAAATAAATAAGCCGCCTAGCCAAATCCATCTAATTAGTGGTTTGTAATAAATCCTTAGACTCCAGGCATTGCCCTCTAGAGATTCACCCAGTGCAACATATAAATCTCGATATAGAGATGGATCAATTGCCGCTTCAGTCATTGGCATGCCAGTTACATATTGACGTTTTTCTGGATTTAACTTGGCAATTAGGTCGCCTTCATAATAAACCTCAACTCTACCTTTATGGCCCTGATAGTTTTGATGAGAGAAATTATCAACACCTTTAAATACAAACTCATAGCCTTTAATCGTCATCGACTGACCAACTTCCATCTTAATGTCTTTTTCTACACCTAGTTGCGTCGTAACTGTTGCACCCAGCAAAAACACAGCAATACCGATGTGTGCAAAAAGCATGCCGATAAAGGCTAAATTTGGCTTACTTTTTTGACGCATGCGATTGACCAACAGCCACAATGAATGTGAAACAATCCAAATGAATAAAAATACTGCAAATAAAACAAATTGATTGTCAACAATATAAAAGCTTATAGCAAATAAAACAACAACACCTAACCATACATTTTTTAAAAGAGCACCAACGCGAGAAAGGGTGTCTTTTTTCCATCGCAAGAATGGCGCAATAACCATGGCAATAACTGCCGGAATCATAATAGGAACAAACACCGCATCAAAATAAGGTGCGCCCACTGAAATTTTTCCCAGACTTAATGAGTCCAACAGCAAGGGATACATAGTGCCTAGAAATACACTCAGCATAGCAGCGACCAATAAAATATTATTTATCAGTAAGCCGCTTTCTTTAGAAAGCCAAGAAAATGAATTACTGCTGCGCATCAGCGAGGCACGCCAAGCGTATAGAGCTAGTGACCCACCAATAACAATCACCAAAAATACCAAAATAAACAAGCCTCTTTCAGGATCAGCTGCAAAGGAATGAACCGATGTCAAAATACCAGACCTAACCAAGAAGGTACCGAGCAAACTTAATGAAAATCCAGAAATTGCCAATAGTACCGTCCAATGTTTAAATGCACCACGCTTCTCACTAACACTAAGCGAATGCACTAGAGCGGTTGCCACTAGCCATGGCATAAACGAAGCATTTTCAACTGGATCCCAAAACCACCAGCCGCCCCAGCCGAGCTCATAGTACGCCCACCAAGAACCAAGCGTAATCCCAAAGGTTAGAAATGCCCAGGCTATCAATGTCCATGGACGAGACCAACGCAACCAAGTAGAGTCAAGCTGACCACGAATTAGAGAAGATAAAACAAATGCAAAAGGTACAGCCAAACCCACATAACCCATATATAACATTGGTGGGTGAATGATTAAACCAAAATCCTGTAGAAGTGGATTAAGCTCTCTACCTTGCATTGGAATAATATCTAAACGCTCGAAAGGATTAGAGGTTAGTAATAAAAATAATAAGAATCCAATACTGATCAATCCTAAGATAATCAAAATATGATTCAATACTTCATTCGGAAGGCGTTTAGAAAACACCGATACTGCAACACTCCAACCTGACAATATCAAAGCCCATAGTAGTAAAGAGCCTTCATGAGCACCCCACACAGCAGACATCTTGAAAATTGCTGGCAACTCAGTATTAGAATTGTTGGCAACATATTTAACGGAAAAATCATCGCCAATAAATGCATTGGTTAAGATTACAAATGCCACCAAAACCCAAAAGAATTGTGCCCATAGCATTGGTCTTGATAATTGAGCTAAAGAAAAACTGCCCCTTAGCAACCCTACCGTTGGCAACGCAACTTGCAAAAAGGCAAAAACTAAAGCCAAAACTAATGCGAAATGTCCGAGTTCAATCAACATAATAAGTTATTAATCAAATAAATCCATGATTTTATCTAATCCACCAACATTAATGGCAATATCTGCTTGCTCAGCAACAATTCTTTTTGCATGATAGGCAATCGACAAACCGGCCACATTCATCATTTCTAAATCATTTGCACCATCACCAACCACAATAACTTGATTGGCATCAATTGAATACAGATCGCATAATTCATACACGAACTCAGCTTTAGCTGCAGCGTTAACAATATCACCTTGAGTGATACCAGTCAACCGATTATTGTCCACCTCTAAAACATTAGCTCGAGAATGATCAAGCCCTATGTCTTTGGCTAATCGATCTGTAAAGTAAGTAAAACCGCCAGATACAACAGCACTCTTAATTGATTTGGATTTAAAAAACTGAATCAATTCCTTGCCACCCGGATTAACTTGTAAACGCTCATTGTAAACCTTGTTTAATACCCCTACATTAAGACCTTTTAACAGTGCGACACGCTCAACTAATGAGGTATTAAAATCCAATTCACCTTGCATAGCACGTTCAGTAATAGCCGCCACTTGGGGTTTAAGATTGGCGAAATCTGCTATTTCATCAACGCACTCAATATTAATCAATGTTGAGTCCATGTCGCTAACAAATAGCGCCGTTTGATCTGTTGCAAAATGCTCAGGCACAAAGTTAAAGTCGAGTTTAAACCTCTGCCTTAGAGCGTCTAAATCAATAACTTTGTTAGTAGTAAAGCGACAATGAGTACGCTTACGTTGAATACTAGCGTCGATGTGCTGGGAAACGAGCTTTGCCATTTCCATGTCTTGACTATGTAGAATAATCGTCTTCACACGTCACCTTGTATAAATATGGTGCGGAAGGAGAGACTCGAACTCTCACGTCTTGCGACACTGGAACCTAAATCCAGCGTGTCTACCAATTCCACCACTCCCGCGAAGAATTTGAAATTATACCTAAATAATGTTAAAGTGGGAGCTTTCAAACATAGGAATAATCAAATGACGATCACGAACGCAGTATCTGCTATGGCAGGTGCATTTATCATGGGCTCACTTTTATCAAACAACGCTAACATGTTTGCAGAAGTAAGCTGGCTTTGGCTAACTTTCTTTGTTGGCTTTAACCTACTTCAATCAGCGTTTACAGGTTTTTGTCCAGCCGCGAAATTCTTTAAAGCTGTTGGCTTTAAAGATAGCGACTGTTGCGTTAAAGACTAACTTTAAAACTAGTTACCAGCATCAAACCAATTAAGCTTTTCTCTTAGCTTAACCACCTCACCAACAATAATTAATGTTGGTGCTTTGATTGGTTGCGTTGACACAACTTCTGGCAATTCGCCCAATGTTGTTGTCCATACTTTATGATCAGGTGTTGTACCCTTTTCAATGAGAGCGACAGGCATATTACTACGCATACCATGTTCAATCAATTTATCTGATAAATGCTGGGCACCTTTCAACGCCATATAAAAAACAATAGTTTGCTGCTCAACTGCCAACTCATCCCATGGCAGATTCATACTACCATCTTTTAGATGGCCCGTAACGAATCGACAAGACTGCGAATAATCACGGTGTGTTAACGGAATACCTGAATAGGTTGAACATCCTGAAGCAGCGGTAATACCAGGAACAACCTGAAAAGGGATGCCATTTTCAGCCAGAGTTTCAATCTCTTCACCGCCACGACCAAAAATAAATGGATCGCCACCTTTAAGGCGACATACGCGTCTACCTTTTTTAGCCAAATCAACCAACAATTGATTAATACCATCTTGAGGTACACTATGGTTATCCCGCTCTTTACCAACATAAATAAGTTCTGCATCACGGCGGACCAACTCCATCACCTCTTCTGACACTAAACGATCATACAAAATAACATCCGCTTGCTGCATTAAGCGTAGCGCTTTAAATGTTAATAAGTCTGGATCACCTGGACCGCCACCAACTAAATAAACTTCGCCAATCTCAGTATCTGTCGAATCATCAAGTTGTTTTTGCATGTCCGCTTTTGCTTCATCAGCTTTGCCGGAAAAAACCTTTTCAGCAACAATACCTGAAAAAACACGCTCCCAAAAATAACGCCTGTCTTCAATATTAGAAAATTTAGCCTTAACCTGCCCTCTAAAATTACCCGCTAATTCTGCTAACTTTCCATACGCATTAGGAATGGTGCTTTCTAGTTTAGCGCGAATTAAGCGTGCCAAAACTGGCGCCTTACCTGCAGAAGAAATAGCAATAACAATTGGCGATCTATCCACAATTGATGGCATGATAAATGAACATAAATCTGGTGAATCAACCACGTTAACCGGAATGTTAGCATCATGTGCTAATTTTGAAACTTGGGCATTTAGCGTTGAATCATCAGTTGCTGAAATAATTAATACTTGAGAATTTACATCGCTCGATTCAAAATCTTTTTCAATTAGAGTAATTTTTCCATCGTCAGCTAATGACTTAACACTTTGACAAGCTGAACGATCAACACAGGTTATTTGAGCATAGGCTTTCAATAAAAGCGTTATTTTTCGAAAGGCGATATCACCGCCGCCAACCACTAGACAAGGCTTTTTCTTAATGTCAATAAAAATAGGTAAGTAATTCATGTGTTATTACAACTGTTCAAAATTAAAGCTTACATTATAATGTCTTAACCTTTATTAAATACACAAAACGTCTATTGTTATGGCTCAAGAGCACTTTACTTGTCCTTTTTCTCATTTAATTCTTAGCGGCCGATGTGGCTGTCAATTTGCTGCCAAAGACTGCGTGGCCGAAAAAGAATTTGGATCTTGCTTAGATCACAAAGCCTCTAGCTTATGTCAATCCATCTATCAACATCTAAGAAGCAACAGTAATTTCGTCTTAAAAACACACAATACTAACAACCTTTCTGTTGGCCAACAATCCAAAATAAAAATGGGTGGACTGCTTGCTTTACAAGAGCTAATGGGGGTAGATAATGGCGATAAAATCGATGATATTTCTAATTTAGCTAATAAAATTAAACTAACTTACCCTAATCTTGACAGTATTCCATTTTCAAAACTTATGCCAAGAATTGCCAAATTTAAATTTAGAAAAAAACCTTAAATATCTAAAATTTTCTTAGAAAAAGGAATAGAGATAATATTCTTTTGACGTAAAGACTCTTGATCAAGTCGATCAATAGCCGATAAAACCATTGTCAGATCTCTAGAAAAATATTTAAACAAATAAGCATAAACTTTTTCATCAATATCTAGATTTTTATCTTTCATCTTTAGTTTAATCAGTTCAATCTTTTCTATGTCTGTTAATTGTTCTAGTGAAAAAATCACTGCCAAAGATAATCGTGTCTTCAAATCTTTCAATAATTCTAACTCGCTAGGCAGTACCAAAGCAGAAACAATCAGCTTGGTGCTAGTACTCTTAATTTGATTGTAAAGATCAAACAACTCTTGTTGCTGAGTCATATCAAGCTGATCAATGTTGTCAACAAAAACCCAGTCATAATCGGATAGCGTATTTAAAAATCCATTAGGCAGCTCTTGCTTTGCATCAACATACATCGCAGTTAAACCTTGATCTAAGACCTTAAAAGCACACCCTTGTAAGACATGTGTTTTGCCACTAGAATTTGCGCCAGATATAAATACAATTGAAGAGTCTTTGCCGGTAAACAAAGTCTCGATAAATGACAATAATGATTGATTTTTATCGCCAAAAAAATTACTCAATAGTAACTTTGAATCAAGGGAAATTGGCAATCCAAGTTGTTTCATGATTAATCTTTATTTTTTTTCTTGAGAAATGACTTTTTCAATCCAGATCCACACATAGTCTGCACCACTCAGTACAGTTGATGTAGCGACAGTTACAAAAAATATCGTCGTCCACTGTTCTTGAATAGGATGTAACTGAATCACCACCAGAAATAACACCAATGCAATTTGAAGTGCTGTATTAATTTTTGATAATTTTGAAGGAGAGAGTAATTCATCTTTTGATGTTCCGGTGCCAATAAAGCAACCAACTGTCCCTGATACAATCATTACATCACGTAAAAAAATCAGGAAGAGGAGCCATGCTGGCAACAAACCAATTACGTACAAGGTGATAAAGCTACTAACAAGCAGTAACTTATCTGCAACTGGATCTAGAATAGAGCCTAGTCGTGACTGAAATGAATAGCGCTTGGCAATCCAGCCATCCAAACCATCTGTAATGCCTGCAACCAAAAACAACACCAATGCTAAAAAATATTGCTGATTTAACAGAGTCATTACAACAGGTACTGTTAAAATAATGCGTAAAATTGAAAGCGCATTTGGCACACTGGAATAATTCATTTTTAGCTGCTAAAGTCAAATTCAAAGAAATTTATTATACGGAAAAAAGCATATGTCATCATTGACTTACCAAGACTCAGGCGTAGACATTACCAAAGGTAATGACTTAATTGAACAAATCAAGCCCATTGCAAAATCTACCATGCGTGAAGGTGTGTTAGCTGGCCTTGGTGGTTTTGGTGCCATGTTTGAGCTACCTATTCATAAATATAAAAATCCTGTTTTAATTTCAGGCACTGATGGTGTTGGCACCAAACTTAAAGTTGCTGAAATGCTAAACAAGCACGATACCATTGGCATTGATTTGGTTGCCATGTGCGTTAATGATTTAATCGTACAAGGTGCGGAGCCGCTATTCTTTTTAGACTATTATGCGACTGGCAAGCTTAATATTGAATTAGCCACTTCGGTTATTCATGGTATTGGTGAAGGTTGTAAGATTTCAGGTTGTGCATTAATCGGCGGAGAAACAGCTGAAATGCCAGGCATGTACCAAGGTGAAGAATACGATTTAGCTGGTTTTTGTGTGGGCATTGCTGACAAAGATAAAGTTATTGACGGTTCAAAAGTAGCTAATGGTGATCATATTATTGCCCTAGCCTCTTCAGGTCCACATTCAAATGGCTATTCACTGATTCGTAAAGTATTAGAACAATCTAAACCAACAGATGCACAACTACAGGCGCTTATTGAGCCTACAAAAATTTACGTAAAATCTGTATTATCATTAATCGAGGAGTATTCAGTGCATGCTATTTCTCATATTACTGGTGGCGGTTTATTGGAAAACATCCCTAGAGTATTGCCGGATGATTTAGCAGCAAAATTAGATGATAAATCTTGGACAATGCCAGAAATCTTCCAATTTTTACAAGACAATGGCAATATTGACATCATGGAAATGTACCGTGTCTTTAACTGTGGCGTTGGCATGGTGTTAGTTGTTCCAGCTGATCAAAGCAGTGATGCCATCAAGCATATGAACGAGCAAGGTGAGAGCGCCTGGCTGATTGGTGAAATCACCAGTAACGAAGGCAATCAAGTTATCATCTAAATGAAAGGTGTTATCTTAATTTCTGGAAGTGGTTCAAACCTTCAGTCTATTATTGACAATGCATCCATCATTGATCTTAAAATTGAGGCGGTTATTAGTAATAATAAAGATGCTTTTGGACTTCAGCGTGCTCAGAAATCTAATACCCCCACTCATTCAATTAACCATAAATCATTTTCTTCTAGAGAAGAGTTTGATCAAAGCTTAAGTCAATTGATAGATCAATATAATCCAGATATTATTATATTAGCTGGATTTATGCGCATTTTGACTGCCGAATTTACCCAAAAATATACGGGCAAAATAATCAACATTCATCCGTCACTATTGCCAAAATTTCAAGGATTAAACACTCATCAGCGTGCGCTTGATGCTGGAGAAAAAGAGCATGGTGCTAGTGTTCATTTTGTGACATCTGAATTAGATGGTGGACCAATTATTGCACAATCAAGCGTGGAGGTCCTTATGGGTGATACTGTTGAATCTCTAGCTAAACGCGTTTTAATCGAGGAGCACAAACTCTTTCCCAAGGTGATACATTGGTACACTCAAGGTAGATTAAAGTTAAGTGGTAGTAATGCCACCCTGGATGGGAAAGTATTATGAAGCTCAGCACTGTACTATTATTTACAACTTTAGTTACTACTAGTGCATTAGCCTTTAAACCACATGTTACCCATTACCAACTCTCTATTAACGGCCTTAAAATTGCTGAAGAAGTCAGAACATTACATCAGCTAGAAGATGGTTATTTTTATACAGCTAACGCTCAAACTTCTGGTTTAGCTGCACTGATTAAAGATTACTCTATTGCCGCTAGCTCAACGTTCAGAATTAATGGTAGTGGTGTTGATAGTAACAACTATCAAATCATGGAGCAAGAGGGCAAACAGATAACCAAAAGCCACACTATTGATATCAACTCTAATTCTAGTATTGTTACATCTACACTCACCAAGATGCAGCCAAAAATTCTTACTTGGAAGACTGGAAAGGGTAATATCACTGACCCATTAAATATCTTTTTAGCCTTGTCATATGATCTTAAAAATAGCCCAAATCAGGTTTTGTTTAGCTACCAGATAGCCGATGGAAACTCTATTGAGCAGCAAGATTTTAAAAAGTTTGAAAATCAAGAAATTAGCATTCAGGGTAAAACTTATAGCGCCATTAAAATTGAGCGAATTAATCATCAAGGCGATAATATTCAAGCTTATTTTTTATCAGAATTTCAATACCTACCAATTCTAATCCAGCAAACCAAAAAAGGCAGGCAATATATCTACGAGATTACCGACCTCAACCTATCCAACGTTACAGGGCTGCAAGTAACTCTTTAAATACTGACCTGTGTAAGATCCTTCAACCTGACTAACTTCCTCAGGGGTTCCGGTTGCGATGATATAACCACCCTTGTCTCCGCCTTCAGGACCTAGATCTACAATCCAATCAGCCGTTTTGATCACATCAAGATTGTGCTCAATAATAACAATGGTATTTTCTCTTTCTCGCAAACGATTAATTACAGTTAGCAACTGTTTGATATCATGAAAATGCAAGCCCGTTGTTGGCTCATCTAGAATATAAAGTGTTTGACCTGTATCTAGTTTTGACAGCTCTTTTGCCAGCTTAATCCTTTGCGCCTCACCACCTGACAATGTAGTAGCATTTTGCCCTAAGGTTATATATGACAAACCAACATCCATTAATGTTTGTAATTTTTGCTTAATTTTAGGAATTGGCTCAAAAAACTCTACTGCGGTTTCAACCGTCATACTAAGCACATCAGATATATTTTTGCCCTTGTAAGTAATCTCTAAAGTTTCACGATTGTAACGATCGCCATGACACACATCACAAGGCACATAAATATCTGGCAAAAAATGCATTTCCACTTTGATCAGTCCATCGCCTTTACACGCCTCACAACGCCCACCTTTAACATTAAAACTAAATCTACCTGCCTTATAGCCTCGAGTTCTAGCTTCAAGCGTTTGTGAAAACAAATCACGAATAAGAGAAAACATGCCTGTGTAGGTTGCGGGATTAGATCTTGGTGTTCGGCCAATAGCGCTTTGATCAATATTGACAATTTTGTCAAAATTATCCAATCCATCAATAGAGTCAAACTCCGCTGGGGTGGTTTGTGCGCGGTTCAAATCACGCGCCGCTAATGCATACAAGGTATCGTTAATTAGAGTTGATTTTCCTGAGCCAGATACGCCAGTAATACACGTTAGAACACCTACGGGAATTGATAGGTCAACGCCATTTAGATTATTACCTCTAGCTCCTTTAATCTCAATCCATCGATCTGAAGTTTTACGAATACTTGGCACCTCAATACTTTGCCTGCCGCTAATATAATCACCTGTCAGTGATTTTGGATTATTCGCGATTTCTTCTGGCGTACCCACTGCAATAATTTCACCGCCGTGCATGCCAGCGCCTGGGCCAATATCAATCACATAATCTGCTTGTTTGATAGCATCCTCATCATGCTCAACCACAATCACGGTGTTGCCAATATCACGCAAGTAAGTCAAGGTATTAAGTAGCTTTTGATTGTCTCGCTGATGTAAGCCAATAGACGGTTCATCCAATACATACAAAACACCCATCAAACCTGCACCAATTTGGCTGGCCAAACGAATGCGTTGCGCCTCGCCACCTGACAAAGAATTTGCTCGGCGATCAAGACTAAGATACTCAAGTCCAACATTAATCAAAAATTCTAATCGCTGTATGATTTCATTTAAAATTTTGTCGGCAATTTGCGCCCTTGAACCTTCAAGCTTCAAATCTTTAAGAAATTCATAAATATTAGCAATGGACAATTTTGTAATGTGAGATAAATTATGACCACCAATAAAGACATTTCTAGCAGATTGATTAAGTCGATCACCATCACATTCCACACAACTTTGGCTAACCACATAGCGTGACAATTCTTCACGAACAGAGCGAATCTCACTTTCTTCATAGCGACGCATCATGCGTGGGATTACACCCTCAAAAGGCTTGGCTTTGTTTGACCAGCCCTGTCTGCCTTTTATTTTAGAGAAATCGATTTCATCTTCGCCACTACCATATAAAACAATTTTCTTATGCTCGTCGCTTAATTCTTCATAGGTTGTTTCGATATCAAATCCATAATGCTGACCAACCAACATCAGTATTTGATAAAAATATGCATTTGAACGACCCCAGCCATAAATGGCACCATCAGCCAAACTAAGCCCTGGATTGGCCACTACCTTTTGCGCATCGAACATGTCTTTCACACCCAAACCATCGCAAGTTGGGCAAGCGCCCACTGGATTGTTAAAAGAGAAAAGTCTCGGCTCTAATTCAGTCAAAGAATAGCCACACTGAACACAAGAAAACTTTGCTGAAAAAACCAGCTCTTCCCAGTCAGGCTCTTCACTCATTGAGGCAACTCGCACCAAGCCACTACTAAGGTTTAATGCCGTTTCCAGAGATTCAGATAATCTAGAAACAATATCCTCACGAATCTTCAATCGATCAACAACAATTTCAATGGTATGGCGAGTTTTTCCATTAAGCTCATCCATCTCATCCATATAGATGATTTCACCATCTACACGGGCTCGCAAAAAACCCTGATGAGACAATTCTTCCAATAGTTTTTTATGACTACCCTTTCGATTTTGCACAATGGGGGCAAGTAGCATAATTTTTTCACCATCAGGCAAAGCTGTAATACTATCCACCATTTGTGAAATGGTTTGTGACTCAAGATCAATTTCATGCTCAGGACATTTTGGAATGCCCGCTCGAGCAAACAACAATCTTAAATAATCATAAATTTCAGTAATAGTTCCTACGGTAGATCGAGGATTATGTGAGGTAGCCTTCTGCTCAATAGAGATGGCAGGAGACAGCCCCTCAATGTGATCAACATCTGGCTTTTCCATCAATGATAAAAACTGCCTTGCATAAGCCGATAGCGACTCAACATATCGTCTTTGACCCTCGGCATAAATAGTATCAAAAGCCAAAGATGACTTGCCAGAACCTGATAATCCTGTAATAACAACAAGCTTATTTCTAGGAATGTCAATATCAATGTTTTTTAAATTGTGAACGCGGGCACCGCGTATGCTGATCTGATCCATGGTTGGCTAAATTATGTCGGACAAAGGGTTCATTATAACGAACAAGATAGGTAAAATCACTCTCTATCAACTAACCTTTTCAAATTATTAACATGGTCAAATACAAACGCATTTTATTAAAGCTTAGTGGCGAGGCATTGGCCAGCTCTAACAACACTATTGATCCAAGCACTTTGAACAAAGTAGTTGGCATTATCAAATCTGTTTTAGACCAGGGTGTTGAGCTAGGTATTGTTGTTGGTGGCGGTAATATTTTCCGTGGTGCTGCATTAGCTGATGCAGGCATGAATCGAGTTACTGGCGACCATATGGGTATGCTCGCCACGGTTATGAATGCATTGGCCATTTCAGATACTTGTCGAAAAAATGATGTTGACGTTTTGGTTATGTCAGGATTTCCAATTGGTGGTGGTGTTTGTGAGCCAATGGATCACAACAAGGCTAAAGAAGCATTAAGCGCTGGAAAGGTAGTAATTTTTTCAGCAGGCACTGGTGCGCCGTGTTTTACAACCGATACCGGTGCAACACTTAGAGCAATTGAAATTGGTGCGGAAGCAGTCTTTAAGGCGACCAAAGTAGATGGCGTTTATACCGCCGACCCAGTGAAAGACCCAAGCGCAACCCGCTACGATACTTTAAGTTTTGACGAGGCTATTTCAAAAAATTTACAAATCATGGACACTTCAGCATTTGCGATGTGTCGAGAGCATAATCTTGAAATTTGCGTCTTTAGCATGCTTGAAGATAGCAACACATTATCTAACATTCTAAAAGGCGAGATGCTAGGAACTATTGTAAGGAATTAATATGTTAACTGAAATTCAACAAGACGCTAAAGAGCGCATGGGCAAGAGTATTAATTCTCTTGAAAATAATTTTACCAAGATTCGTGCAGGCCGCGCACACCCTTCATTACTTGAGCAGGTTCAGGTTGAGTATTATGGCTCAATGGTGCCATTATCTCAAGTAGGCAACATTGTTGCTGAAGACTCTCGCACACTCAAAGTTTCAGTTTGGGAGAAGGATATGTCAGCTGCGGTAGAAAAAGCTATCATGACTTCAGACTTAGGCCTTAATCCTCAAACCATGGGGCAAGTCATACGAATTCCTTTGCCACCACTTACTGAAGAGCGTAGACGTGATCTGGTTAAAGTAGTTAGAGACGAAGCTGAAAATGCCAAAATCGCTATCCGAAATATTCGCCGTGACGCCAACTCTGACTTTAAAGATCTACTGAAAGACAAAGAGGTTTCAGAAGATGAAGCGAGAAAAGCTGAAGATAACATCCAAAAACTTACTGACGCAAGTGTCAAAGATGTTGAATCTAGATTGGCTGACAAAGAGAGCTCCCTATTAGAAATATAAACTTTTCTTTAGACATTAAAAAAGGCCTGCAATTGCACAAGCCGTTCTACTAATCGTTGATAGATTGTAGAAAAAATTACTTATTATATGTTTTTTTTAATGGGTAGCTTGTTTACTTATGCAAGAAATAATGTATAGTGATAAAGAGAGGGTAAGTTAGTGAATACCATCAATCCATCAACGATTGGATATTTAAAGAAAAATTTGCTATAATGTAATTAATAAAAGGAGATAAATATGAAAAACATTCTACAAGAAGGCACTGGTTACTAAAAACACTAAGTGTTAGAAAAATATAAAATAAAGCCATTTTTTCAAAACACCTCGGCATTTTTTGTCGGGGTGTTTTTTACTGTGGTAAGTGCATCTCTACTTTATTTCCTATCGCAAGAAGTAGACGCACCATTCCAAAATTACATAATTTTATTTGCATCTTGGTCGGCCGGCATAGGCTGGGTAACAAGCGTTTATTTCTCCACAAGAAATCAGAGAAAAGAACATACTATAACTGTATTGTTGTCACATACAAAGGGTGGCGCCTATCATTCTTAATGATGTTTTAAAAGATAGCGAGCTAAAAGAAAGCATCAGATACATTCTTAATGAATATGAGTTTATTGCAGCTGCAATTAAAAGAAAAGATTTGGACTATTGCCTAATGAAAGACACGATAAGATTGCAACTTTGTACAACTTACAGAAAATGCGAACCTTTAATTGCGCATGCAAGAGGAGAAAACAAGACTAATACTCATGGGCCAACATGTCCAAGGGTTTACATACATTTAATAGATTTATACAAAGACTGGTCAAAGGAAGATGAAATAAGTATTTAGGCTATGGGAGTCCGGCTATTCCTTTACTTTTATCTCGATTCTCTCATCAACAAAATCATTAGTGCACATAAATGTATGTATTTCTTCTGTTGTAAGTGCATTGGCTGAATTTGAAGATATTAATTTCATGCCTTTTCCATACTTCTTGCAGTGTTCTATGGCCATATCAAGAGCCTCAGCAGTGACTGTCGGAAGCATTCCATAAGCATGATAGGTTATTGATATACTGTTTTCGCTTGAATAATGGATATTTGGTTTTGAGGGTGTGCTTCCACATCCAGAAAGTATGGATACTAATAAAAATAAAACCGACATTTTTGCAAAATTCATAATAATTTTTTTAGTGTTTGTAATATCAACATTATATTACTCTTATTTCAATGTTAGTGTCTATTTGTAATACAAAATATCTCTAACCGAATAAGCCCTTTTTGCAACACCCAGTCTCTGAGCTGGCGTCTGCTTATCTTTCCCAACTAATACAAAATTATAATAAACTCTAAATATTTCCAGTAATTTAACAAGAACGGCAGGATTATAGGCGGCATAGCCACTCCACTTACTTCCAATCGATTTTATACCTGATGCCGAACTAATTGACCTTTCAAAAAAAGTGATCCTACGCCTTAATGACAAGAAGAATCTATCAGTGGCATTAAGTGTTGCCATTACCATTAGAGGAGATATCTTATTTGTGTCCTTGTCTTTTCTTTCGGTAATCCAATTAATCACTTTATCAGGCTCTTCCGCACTTGGTGTTGGATGAGCATGCCACTTAGTATTGTTAGTTGTAATGGCATTATTCCAGTTATGATCAAAGAACTTTGACTTAGCATCAAAATCAGATAGGTTCGGATTGTTGGATTTAAACTTTTTAAATTCCTTTGAGGCTTGTTCGCTTAAATTTTCTTTCTTTTTTCGGCTTTGATCTTTTCTGGCTTTATTAATACTAATGATAAAAGCTTCAAGTGAGTTGTTGAGAATCCTATCCTTGAATATATTCTTAATAATGTTGGCAATCGAACCCTCTTTATCATTGTAAAGTGTCAAAGTCTTGGTTTTGGCAAGCAGCTCCTTCAAATATACAAAATGAGAGGTCATTGTGTACGATACCAATACTTGCATACCTTTTACATTTTTACCATTCTTATGAGGTGTAGTTTGAGGATCAAGCGGATCTTCTTCATTATCATCTAAGCGGTATTTAGCAAACTTTCGCCAAGCAATTGGCAGCTCCAAGTCACCAGTATCGTAAGCCATTTGATTAATATCCTTAACGACCGCCTCCGGATCAAAATTCAAACTGGATAAGAATACATATGAGCTTGCCTCATCAGTAGTCGATAGGTTGTAGAGCATTACATTACGTTTATCGTTAGCTCTCCTCCAATTAGTAATGTAATGCTGTCTATCTGATGATAGCCTTAAATGACCTAAGTCTTGTTTAGCAATGTACTTATTCTTGGCTCTGGCAAACTTGCGACATTGTTGATAAAAGAAATCTATTCGATTATACAAAACCGATGCTCCAATGTTATTTAGTTCCAATATCCTTCTAAGTGGAACTTTATTAACCAACTGCTTGAATATATCAACGTTATATCTATGTTTATCCTGTCTTGAATGTCCTGCTTTATTAATACTGTTTGTGCAGGTTTTATTACATCTCTTGCATTTATATTTTTGAGCACCGGACTCATTTTTGCCGTTTTTAGTATATTCTTCTGGCTCTTTTAAAACGCTAATACCAAAGTTAGTGCAATCCAAATTCTTACAACTCGGAATTTCTTTAAGCTCCTCGTAATAACCAGATATACCTAAGTATTCCTCTTCAATGGATTTATTATTAAAGAGGATTGTTGTTTTACGGCAGCTTTTGCAAGTTAACGCTAATTGATTTTCTTTCTTTAGTCTTTAGGTGTGATAGCTCGTAATTTTTATCAAGTGTTCGAAGGTACGGCTCTTTATTTGGATGGTCATATATTAAAGGATTTGTAGCTTCGATTCCATAGTTGGAGCAAGATAAATTGGAACAGGAATTTAGTTGTATTGATCCTCTGGAAGGTGGTATTTTTTTATAACTATACTTAGTTTTTTTATAGTACTTTTGAGCAGACAAAAAAATAGATCCTTATATAAACGCTGATATAACAACATTATACAGGATCTATCTGAAAACACCAGTAAAACCATCAACGATTAGTAGAACGGCTTGTGCAATTGCAGGCCTTTTTTATTATTCTAATGAATAATTTTTACTGACCTTCTACACAAGAGAAGTAATCAGCCCAACGTAATGGGGAGAACAATGTGCCCATCGCATCAATTGGACCTGTATTAAACAAGAATCCACCCGCTAATGAATCTTTAAATCTAGTAATGTTATCATCTGACAAACCTAATGTTACTTGGCAGGCTTCATGTGCCGCATGAGTAACAGCAAAGCCTGAAGGTGTTTGACCAATCACTTTAGACGTGTCGCTTAATGTCATTGTATCTGGCGCCTGTTCAGTAATTACTGTTTTTTCAGCAATTGGCTGCATTGAATCAAATGCCTCAACCGGACCCATATCTCTATCATCACCACCGGCAATAATGCTTGTTGTTAATGCCATTGCCGCTACAAAACTTAATGTATTTTTCATCATATCTTTAATCTCCAAATAATTTAAAATTCCCCTTTGAAAGCTATTTTATATTACTCTGGTTTTGTATGCTTAAAGAATTTGAAAAACACTGTCAATCGACGCATTTATCCCCTATTTGTGCGAAATTAGTTGAGTTATCTACTCAGGCTTTTGGCGTCAATAATGGCAATATTCCAAAATGGGAAGATGCCATTATTTCTATTGAAAGCCAGCAACCTGGCAATGTTAGCTTTAAACACCCTTATGTCAGTATTGATACAACAATAAATACTGATGAACTAATGCAATCGCTAAAAAAACTCATGCCATGGCGCAAGGGTCCGTATCAAATTGGCAATCTAAATCTTGATAGTGAATGGCGAGGTGATATGAAATGGGATCGACTCAAAGGCCATATCAAATCGTTAGAAGGTAGAGCAGTACTAGATGTTGGATCTGGCAATGGTTACTTCACTTATTTAATGGCAATGCAAGGTGCCAGTATTGCGCTTGGTGTTGAACCATTTTTACTCTTTAATTATCAATTTCAAGCTATTCGAACTTTAATAGATAGTCCGCCCAATGCTTTTGTATTACCCTTGAAACTAGAGCAAATGCCTATTGAGTCATCTTTTGACACTGTGTTTTCCATGGGTGTTTTGTATCACCAAAAAGACCATATGCTACACCTTAAACAGCTTAAAGATATTATGCAAGATGAAGGTGAGCTAATTTTAGAAACCCTAATTATTGACCAAGAGTATGGTGATCAAATCATTCCTGAAGATCGTTATGCGCGCATGCGTAATGTTTGGTGCCTACCCTCTACTGACACACTGCACGTCTGGCTACAAAAAACTGGCTTTAAAAATATCAAGCTAATTGATGTTACTAAAACCACCCCAGAAGAACAAAGAGCTACTCACTGGATTGGTGACAATACTCAGTCAATCAAAGATTTTCTTGATCCCAATAATAGTAATCTAACCATTGAAGGCTTACCGGCGCCAAAACGAGCCATCTTTGTCTGTCAAAAATAATCGCTAATATAGGTATAATTTCGCCAATGTCTCGCCTATTATTAACACTTCTCACCCTACTCTCGGCCAATGTTTATTCAGCACCCAATATTGTTGTGAGCATTGCACCCATTCATTCGATAGTTAGCAATATTACTCAGGGTATTGCCGAGCCAAAGCTACTACTAAAAGGCAATCAATCAGCGCACCATGCTCATCTTGTGCCATCACAACTAAGTATGATTGAACAAGCCAACCTAATTGTGATTATGCATCCAAACTTTGAAGAGGGCTTGAGTAAATCTTTAAGTCAGCTTAATACCAAAACAGTATTGTTAGTTAATGATGATATTAACAACCATCACAGCTGGGTTAACATACAAAAAATGAAAGATTTTTCCAAAAAAATAACTGATAAATTATCCTTAATTGACCCAGACAACAAGACTATTTATCTAGCAAACTACGCCAAATTACAGCAAAAATTAACTCAATTAAAAATCGACATCACTCAAGTGATGAAAAACAATAAGCGCCCTATTGCTAGTTATTCAAATGCGCTAGAACACTTCATTAAAGAGAATCAGTTAAATCAAAAGACACTCATCACCACCAAGCATGAAGAACGACTAAGTATTTATAAAATAATCAATGCTAAAAAATCCATGCTTAGCAATGGCACTAAATGTCTTATTAGCACCACTAGTGTACCGATCAAACGTATCAATACATTGACTGAAGGCCTGGAAATTGATATTACTCGTATTAATATCATGGGTGATGAATTTACCACTGGCAATAATCAATATTTCCAACTAATGAATAATATTACAAAAAAGATGAATCAATGTCTACAGTAAGGTCTGCTTTTAATAAGGCCTCTAATGATTACAATGATCATGCTTTTTTACAAAAGGAAATCGCCTCAAGACTGGACGAAAAGTTTGAGGTTATCACCTCTAGCTCTGCAGTTATTCTGGATCTTGGTGCTGGCACGGGACTATTAAGCAACAATCTAAAAAAACGCTTTCCAAATTCACAAATTATTTGTCTTGATTTTGCTCAAAATTCACTCAAGAACAACCAATCAAAACATAAAATTTGCGCCAATGCCAATCATCTACCCTTGGCAGATAGTAGTGTTGACATAGTTATATCCAGCTTAATGATGCAGTGGTGTCCTGACCTTAAACAACTGTTCTCAGAAATCCATAGAGTGCTTAAAAACGATGGATTAATCCTATTCTCTACCTTTGGTCCAGATACACTCAAAGAGCTTAAAAAGAGCTGGTCAGTGGTTGATAACGAAACCCATGTTAACACCTTTACTGATATGCATGATATTGGCGATAAAATGCTTGGCGCTGGCTTTCAATCACCGGTGATTGAAATGGAGAAACTCACTCTTACCTACCAAACAGTTATAGATTTATTAAAAGATTTAAAGGCCATTGGCGCACAAACAGTAGGAAGCCGCTCAAAAGCGCTCATGGGTAAAGACAAGTTTAAACTCATGACTCAGATGTATGAATCATACCGTCAAGACGGAAAACTTCCTGCTACTTATGAAGTGATCTATGGGCATGCCTGGAAACGAATTTCAAGCCTTGGCACTATCGAAATAAATAATAATTAAAAAAAATAGCGACCACATAATCACTATCTTGAACTATTAAAAGCTTCTTGAATGAATGACATTGAAGAATAGCATCTGAAAAAGTCAGGCTAACCTGCCATTTTCAAATACAAATCCTCAACTTTTTTCCTGGCCCAAGGTGTTTTTCGTAGAAACTTTAAGCTAGAATTGATGCTAGGATTAATCTTGAAGCATTTGATATTAATTTGATTGGCCAACTCTTCCCAGCCAAAATGCTCCATCAGTTCGGTGACAACGGTTTTGAGGGTTATTCCGTGAAGTGGGTCTTGATGATGTGTTTTATTGTCTTGCACTGCCGCTATTTACAATTATTTTTAATTATTTAGTTGGCTCTGCTTTTTTAACTCTAATTTTGTTGCCGTCAATAGATTTACCATTAAGCTTTTGTATGGCTATTTTTACATCACCAACTTTTGGGATTTCGACAAAGGCAAAGCCTTTAGATACGCCGCTGTTTTTATCTAACACCAACGTACAAGATTGCACCTCTGCATATTCTTCGAGCAACTCTTTAAGTTCAGTTTCTGATAACGAACGTGGCAGATTTCTTATTAGTATTTTCATTTTTTTTAGTTATTTAATTTAGAAGATTGAAATTGATAACTTCATCCAGAAATCTGGGAATAAGCCAACCACCAAGATCAGCACTGCATTAATAGATAAAATAAGTTTCATATCCATTGGTGCGGTAATTGTTATCTCATTATTACTGTCTTCGAAATACATCGATTTAACAACTTGAAGGTAATAGTAAGAGCTAATAACTGCAAATACAACTGCAATCACAGCAATGGTTATAAATCCTGCAGAAATAACTTGCTGGAGAATGAATAGCTTAGCGTAAAAACCAATGAAAGGTGGTACACCTGCCATTGACAACATGATAGCTAACATCATCAAAGCAAACCAGGGCGAGTGCTTACTTAGCCCTTTAAAATCAGAAATTTTGTCAGCTTCAAAACCTTGCTTGTTTAATAAAATGATCATGCCAAATGCAGCCATACTCATTAATATATAAACTAGCACGTAAAATACAGCCGCACCATAACCCTCAACAACACCTGTTACAAATCCTAATAAAATAAAACCAATGTGTGAAATTGTTGAGTAAGCAAGCATGCGCTTAATATTAGTCTGCATTAACGCCACTACAGAGCCCAGTGCAATAGACAACAAAGCCATAACTATAAATAGATCTGACCAATAAGCATGCATAGCACCCATGCCGTCAACCAAAATACGAACTAGCATTGCAACCGCTGCAATTTTAGGTACGGTTGATAAAAACATAGTAACTGAAGTCGGCGCACCTTGATATACATCTGGTACCCACATGTGGAATGGCACTGCACCAAGTTTGAAAGCAATACCAATAACCAAAAATACCAAGCCAAAATTAAGAATTAGCATCTCTCTTGATGCAAGTGTTGCGTTAGCTGCAAAAGTCGCTATATCAGCAACATTGATACTACCACTAATGCCGTAAATCATGCTCATGCCATATAACAACAAGCCTGATGCAATTGCACCCAATACAAAATACTTAAGTGCTGCCTCTATGCCGCTAGAACGCTCGCGTGCAATGGCAATTAATGTGTATAAAGATAATGATAGGATTTCTAGACCAAGGTATAAAGTTAGTAAACTATAGCCTGAAACCATCACCATCATGCCTAGCATTGAGAGCAATACTAAAACAAAATACTCACCTCTGAAGAGTTTGTGCTCTGTTAAATAGTGACGCGTGTAGACTAACGCTACCATGGTTGATCCAGCCATAAAGACTTTAAATATTGACGCCATATTATCCAAAATAAATGAGCCACCAAAGATAATAGTCTTTGGCTCACCTATTAGATTAAACGCTAATATTGCCGTAATTAACAAGCTTAATTGCGTTAAATAATACGTAACTTGCTTGAATGGCTTGGTTAGAAATAAATCCAATAAAAGCACAACAACAATCGCGCTTAATAAAAATATTTCAGGCAAAGCTACCCATAATGTCGATGTATCAAATGTGTACATATTATTCATAATGCTAGGACTTAAAGTTTAGAAGTTAGGGCTTGGTTTAACAAATGCTCAATGGTTACATGCATAACATCGATAACTGGCTGAGGGTAAAGGCCCATTGCCACAACAGCAATTGCCAATACGGCTAGAATACTAAATTCTCTAGCATTAAGATCTGATAATGTTTCAACATCTGGATTGGTGATCGCACCCCAGAAAACTCGTTTAACCATCCATAGTGTATAAGCAGCACCAACTATTAACGTGCTACCCGCTAATACACCGTACCAAATATTTGCCTGAACAGCGCTTAAAATAACCATAAACTCACCAACGAAACCCGATGTACCCGGTAAACCTGCATTAGCCATTGCAAACAACACAGCAAAACCAGTAAATTTAGGCATTGAATTAATCACGCCACCGTAAGTTGAAATTTCTCTAGAATGTAATCGATCGTACAACACACCTACTACCAAGAACATTGCTGCTGAAATAAAGCCGTGTGAAATCATTTGCACCATTGCACCTTCAAGGCCTAGTAGAGCCGCTTCTGCAGCACCTGGTTTGTAAGCTAGAAATAAAGCAAACACACCTAATGTCACAAAACCCATGTGCGAGATTGAAGAATACGCAATTAATTTTTTCATATCACGCTGAACAAGTGCCACAAATCCAATATAAACAATGGCTATTAGCGATAAGATGATAACAACTTCTGAAAACTCATAAGAAGCATCAGGTGTAATTGGCAATGAAAATCGGAAGAAGCCATAGCCACCCATTTTCAGCATGATGGCTGCTAGTATTACTGAACCGCCCGTAGGCGCTTGTACGTGTGCATCTGGAAGCCATGTATGTACTGGGAACATTGGCACTTTAACCGCAAATGCCACGAAAAATGCCCAAAATATCCACGCTTGTTCTGTTGCTGTTAAGCTTAAATCATGCATGGCTAAGATTGAAAATGAGCCACCTTTGTTATACATGTAGATTAGCGAAACTAGCATGAATACTGAACCCAAGAATGTATACAAGAAGAACTTGATAGCAGCATAAACTCGATTATCGCCACCCCAAACGCCAATGATTAGTAACATTGGAATAAGTGATGCCTCCCAGAATGCATAAAATAGAATTGCATCAAGGGATGAAAATACACCAATAATCAAGCCTTCCATCATTAAGAATGCTGCCATATAGTGAGCTGGTCGCGTTTGTATTACTTCCCAGCCAGCAATAATCACCAAAATAGTTGAGAATGTCGTGAGGATAATCAATGGCATAGAAATACCATCAACACCTAGATGATAGTAGACATTAAATTGAGAAATCCATGAGGTTTTTTCTTCAAACTGCATCAAATGCGTATTTGAATCAAACTCAGTATATAAGCTTAGCGATATAATAAACACCAAAATTGAAGTGGCAACACTGATCCAACGCGCTGTAATTGCACGCTCATTGCCGATCAATATAACGAATATACCAGCAAAAATTGGCAGCCAAATAAGTAGACTTAATAATGAATTATCCATCGTTATAGCTCAAGTAATGGGCGTTCACCTGCAAACAGTACCCAAGTTAAAATAATCAACAAACTAACAATCATGAAAAACGCGTAATGGTAAACATAGCCTGTTTGTATTGGTCGAACAACTGAACCAATAAAGCCAACAAATCTTGCACTACCATTAACAACCATTTTATCAATTAGACCTGAATCTGAAACTTTCCACAGGAAGTTTCCTAAACTCTTAACACCCTTGACAAAGACAATATCATTGAATCGGTCAAATCCATACAAAGACTCAAGTGCGTAATTCGTACGATGAAATTTCTTCTGAATCCAAGTGGCCCATTGAGTTCTATATAAGGTTAATACCCAGGCACTAGCAATACCACCTACCATCATCCAGAAAGGCAGTGTTTGTAACGCATGTGGAATCATGCTGCCAGCACCATGGAATTCTTGCTTTAAGCTTGCCATTGATGTATGGTTTGCAGCAACAGTAATAGCATCATCTAGCCAACCATTAAACAACATTGGGTCTATGGTGAAATAACCAATGGCCAGTGAAGGAATTGCCAATGCAATCAATGGCAAAGTGATGCTCATCGATGACTCTTTAACATGTGAAGATGTATGCTCGTCCATTCTTGATTCGCCATGGAATACCAAGAAAAACATTCTTAACGAATAGAAGGCAGTAATAAAGACACCTGCTATTACAGCAACATACACCCAGTCAGCAAATGGCAAGCTTGAAAAATGCACTGCTTCGATAATCATGTCTTTTGAATAAAAGCCTGCAAATCCTGGGAAACCTATCAATGCTAGTGTTCCGATTAATGCTGTCCAGTAAGTGATAGGCATTTTTTTACGCAAACCACCCATTTTTCGAATATCTTGCTGATGATGTAATGCAACAATCACCGAGCCCGCTGCCAAGAATAACAGCGCTTTAAAGAATGCGTGTGTCATTAAATGAAAGATTGCTGCTGAATAGGCGCTAACACCAAGTGCAACAGTCATATAACCTAGCTGGGAAAGGGTTGAATAAGCGACTACTTTTTTAATATCATTTTGTACGATACCCAACAGACCCATAAATAGCGCAGTAATAGCACCCACTACCATCACCACTATTAATGCTGTTTCACTTAGCTCAAACATAGGCGACATGCGTGACACCATAAAGATACCGGCGGTTACCATTGTTGCTGCGTGAATCAATGCTGAGATTGGCGTTGGACCTTCCATAGAGCCCGGAAGCCAAACGTGTAAAGGTACTTGCGCTGATTTACCCATTGCACCAATAAACAACAAAATACAAATAACTGTTATCACTGAAGCGCCATCAAGCATTGTTACACCAGTAACATTATTTAGACTAGCAAATACTTCTGCATAATCTAGTGAGCCAAAGTACATTAACACTAACGCAATACCTAGCAAAAAGCCAAAGTCACCAACACGGTTAACCAAGAAGGCTTTAAAGTTTGCTTCAACTGCACTTTCTTTATGATGCCAAAATCCAATCAATAGATACGACACCAAGCCTACCGCTTCCCAGCCGAAGAATAACTGCATAAAGTTATTCGACATAACCAAGATAAACATTGAAAAAGTGAACAGTGAAATATAACTAAAGAATTTGGTATAGTCAGGATCATCATGCATATAGCCAATGGTGTAGATGTGCACCATTAGAGATACAAATGAAACAATCACGAGCATCACTGCGGTTAAATTATCGATCAAAAATCCAACACTTATATTTAGATTTCCAATTTGCATCCATGTATAAATATTTTCATTGAACGCATCACCACCTTCAAGCACATGATAATTAAACACATACATAGATAAAACTGTTGATATCAGTACGCCTAGAATAGTTACTACATTAGTGGCCATCCTTCCTAACAGTGAGCCAAAAAAACCAGCAAAGATTGCACCAACTAAGGGTGCTAAGGCAATGATTAAATATATTTGTTCCATTGACTACCCCTTCAAGCTATTAGTAACATCTACATCAATCGATCCACGCACCCTGAACAATAATGTCAAGATGGCAAGGCCAATTGCAACTTCTGCTGCAGCAACAGTTAGAATGAAAAACACAAATATTTGACCTGCTTCGTTGCCTAAAAAATGCGAAAAAGCAATAAAATTAGTATTAACTGCGACCAAAATTAACTCTACACACATTAGTAATGTAATGATATTGGTTCGGTTAATAAAGATGCCTGCTAAGCCAATACAAAAAATAATACTGCTTAATATTAAGTAATCACTTAAGCTGACCATTACTTTTCCTCCTTAGTTGGCGAGACAATTGATACAAGACGAACCCTATCCTTTGCGCGCACATTTACTTGCTCTGAAACGTTTTGTTTTTTATGGGTTGTCTCTTTTTTATGCACCAAGGTAATGGCAGCAATAATGGCAATTAACAATATTACTGCTGCTAATTCAAATGGATAAACATAAGTCGTATATAGCTGCATCGCCAACACTGTGATATTACTATAATCTGCACCATGTCTTGCCGGTGACGGCATCACTTCCAATCCAAACTGCGCACTACCAAGCACTAAGAACATTTCAGCAATAATAATCAGTGCCACGATCAAGCCCAATGGTAAATATTCTGCAAATTTTGCACGTATGGTTGATTTATCAATATTAAGCATCTTGATCACAAATAAAAACAGCACCATGACAGCGCCCACATAAACCAAGATAAGTGTAATTGCTAAAAATTCAGCCTCTAGTAATATCCAAATACTAGCCGCAGAAAAGAAACCTAAAACTAAAAATAGTACTGCTTTAGCTGCATTACGGGCAAAAATCATTGCCAGTGATGTGGCGATAAACCAAAAGGATAAAATATAAAAAATTATTTGTTCAGAGCTCATTACTTCTATCCTTATCGATATTTCGAATCTTCAGATCTGGCCTTACTAATAGCCTGTTCATTGTTATCACCCACCTCTAGCAGGCGATCCTTTGTCATAATACTGCCATCTCTTGACTCGAACGCATATTCAAAAATCTGCGTTTCAACAATTGCATCAACTGGGCATGCTTCTTCACAAAATCCGCAAAAAATACATTTAAATAAATCAATATCATATTGAGTTGTACGACGCGTGCCATCCTCTCTCATTTCTGATTCGATGGTAATAGCATTTGCCGGACATACTGCTTCACACAACTTACATGCAATACAACGCTCTTCTCCATTTGGATATCGACGCAATGCATGCAATCCCCTGAACCTTGGTGAAATTGGTGTTTTCTCTTCAGGGTATTGGACAGTAATTTTAGTGTTTACAAGCTCTTTGGCGGTAATCTTCATACCCGAGCGTAATTCGCTCAGTGTTAGTATGTTTACTATTTTTTTTATGCCATTAAACATTTAATTTTTCCTTTATGAAAACCATGGTCCAATTTGTAATTGCGTCATCAATGCAACAACAAAAATCCAGACAATTGTAATTGGTAAAAATACTTTCCAGCTTAAACGCATAATTTGATCATATCTAAAACGTGGGAAAGTTGCCCTTACCCATAGATACAAGAACATAAAGAAGGTGGATTTAGCCAATACCCAAATAATTCCTGGCACCCAAGCAAAAGCAGCCTCTAGCATTCCAAGTCCTTCAAATGGTGAATGCCAACCTCCAAAAAACATAATAACTGCTAACACAGCCATTAGGATCATATTGGCATATTCGGCTAAGAAAAATACTGCAAATGTCATGCCAGAATATTCAACATGAGTACCACCTACAATTTCTGACTCTCCTTCAACAACATCGAATGGCGCACGGTTGGTTTCCACTAGGGCAGAAATAAAGAAAATGATCATCATTGGGAATAGTGGAATAAAGTACCAATTAATAACGCCGCCTTGTTGATCTGCAACAATGGTATTTAGATTAACACTGCCAGCAATCATAACAACAGTCACCAGAGCAAAACCAATAACAATCTCATAAGATACCAATAAAGAGGCACTTCTTAGTGCGCCTAACAATGGATATTTTGAATTAGATGCCCAGCCTGCCAAGATAATACCGTACACACCAATTGAGCCAATCGCTAGTACATACAATAAACTTACATCAAGATTAGTAATGTAAATTCCCTCATCAAATGGAATAACTGCCCACACTGCAATCGCTGGTGCAATCGCCAAAATTGGCGCTAACAAAAATAAATATATATTCGCCTTGCTTGGGAAAATAATTTCCTTAGTCATTAGCTTTAATGCATCTGCTATTGGCTGCAACCAGCCTTTTGGGCCAACACGATTTGGCCCAATTCTAAGCTGCATGTAACCGATCACTTTACGCTCAATATAGGTAAAGTAGGCAACTGTTAATAGTAATGGCATAATTAATGCCATTGCTTTGATTAAGATAATAACAATGGTGGCAATACTACCATCAAACCATGGCATCAGCTCATGCACGCCCAATACAAAAGATTGCCATAATGCCATCATTGTGAGCCTCCTGCGTTGGTAGCTTGATTGCTATTAACAAACACACATTGATCTGCCATGATACTATCTATTTCAACTGGAACACCTAGATAAGTGTCTTTATTATTCAATGACAAAGACTGTGCTGTTGTTACACTCATTGAGGCTGTATTCATTTGCCCAATTTGACTAGCGTTGAGTGATTTAGCATGTCTTAGCAATACATCTGACTGATACGGGGAGTGCATCCATATGGTTTCAAGTGTTACTGTTTGCTTGCTTAAATCAATACTTGCATCATATTCATGAGTTTGAATTGACTGATGTGCAACTTCACTCATAACTTGAGTTGAATTTTCGTAATGGAAACTTGGCAATTCTAATAAATCAGCTAACACTTTCAATATTTTCCAGGCTGGCTTAGCTTCACCAGGTGCACCTACTGAAGCGCGGAATGATTGCGCCTTGCCATTAATATTCATGTGGGTGCCTGACGTTTCAAACATAGCTGCCATTGGCAGCATAACATCAGAATATTGGGAGACTAGCTCACTACCAAAACTATTTAACGAAATGACAAACACATCATCACTCGATAAAGCATTTAAAGCAGCTGCTGAATGATGAAAATCATACTCAGGATAAATATCTAATAATATAAATGCACGCATATCAGCATCAAGCATTTCATTCGCATTCATACCTTGACTATTTGGCATGAAGTTAACTTGCTGTGCACCGAGTGAATTGGCAGTAGCTGTCAAATTTAAAGTTGAGCTGTTTGTTAATTTGGCGATTTCAGCTGTTAGGTTTGAAATACTGCTGGCTTGTGCATTATTAATTAAATGCTCACCCAGTATTAACACTGAATTATTAGCCTCTAGTAAATTGTTCGCCAACGTGACAGAATGCTCGCTTGGTATAACATCTGATAAATATTCAGGAAATTCTTGCTTAGTCTTGTCTATCAGGGTTTTTAATACGCCAGCCAATGTATTGGCAATTTCATTTGGCGACGTAATATGACTATCAACTTTATAATTGAAGTCGAAATCCTTGACGTTTAATGTTGTTATATTAGCACCAGATAATTGCGCCTTGCGCAATCTGTGGTTAATCATTGGTTGCTCTAAACGTAGATTAGCACCAATAACAAGTGCATGATCAACAGACTCAAGCTCGATTAACTTGATCGTAGACTTTAGATGCATGGTGTTGTTTAAATCCTTGACATTCAAACGATGGTCAATATTTTCACAGCCCATCTCTCGCAATAGTTTTTGCATCAAATGTAATTCTTCAATAGTTGCTGTATTTGAGGCCAGTCCACCTAATTTTGCAAGATTACGACTATTAAGGATATTGTTATTTAAGCCCTTAATGGCAAAATCAAGCGCAACATCCCACTCTACTTCTTTCCATTGACCCTCTACTTTAATTTGAGGAAAAAGCAATCTATTCTCATGAGTTAAACCTTCATAAGAAAATCGATCTCGATCTGAAATCCAAGTTTCGTTAACTGCATCATTATCGCCCGATACAACACGCTTAACATTGCCTTTATAGGTTTGAGCATATAAATTTGAACCAACCAAATCATGACGGGCAATATTCTCTACGGAGCTCATTTGCCATGATCTTAGCTCATATCTAAATGGCTTAGAAGTTAAAGCGCCCACAGGACATACATCGATCATATTTCCAGAAAGCTCAGAAGTAATGCCTTCTGCTAAAAATGGCTCAATTTTTAACTCTTCACCACGACCAGTAGCGCCCATTTCCATGATGCCGGCAATCTCGCTGCCAAAACGTACACATCGCGTGCAGTGAATACAGCGAGTCATGTCCGTTTGAATAAGTGGTCCGATATCGCTTGGGGCAACAATACGCTTACCCTCACTGAAACGAGAAACGTCAGAGCCGTACTCTATCGCCACATCTTGTAGTTCACACTCACCACCCTGATCGCAAATTGGACAATCTAACGGATGATTAATAAGTAAAAATTCCATTACCGCTTTTTGTGAAGCAATGGCCTTTTCATTTTGAGTGTGGATTTTCATACCTTCAGCAACTGGCGTTGAACATGCCGGCTGGGGCTTTGGTGCACCTTCTACATCAACTAGACACATGCGACAAGAAGCCGAGATTGATAATTTTTTATGGTAACAAAATCTTGGAACGCTAATTCCCTCTCTATCGGTAACAGCAATAACCATTTCGCCCGTGTTGGCGTTAATTAGTTTTCCGTCAATTTCAATTTCTACTATCATCCTTTCACCATGCTTTTTCCATGCTCAATGTAGTATTCAAACTCTTCACGGAAATTTCTTAAGAAACTTTCAACTGGCATTGCTGCTGCATCACCTAATGCGCAAATCGTATTGCCCATAATTTTTTCTTGTACACCTAATAATAAATCAATATCGTCAGCCTTACCTTTGCCATCCATGATGCGCTTCAAAACACGATATAACCAACCTGTTCCTTCTCGACATGGCGTACATTGCCCGCAAGATTCATCGTAATAAAAATGAGCTAAGCGTGTTAACGCCTCTACCATACAAGTTGAATCATCCATGATAATCACTGAGCCCGCTCCTAGCATAGAGCCTGCTTTATCAATACCATCATAATCCATGGTCATAGCCATAGCAACTTCTGCCGTTAATACTGGCGTTGAAGATCCGCCCGGAATAACGGCCTTTAATTTAGCGCCATTACGCATGCCACCAGCAAGCTCTAATAATTCTTTAAACGGCATACCCATTGACACTTCAAAGTTCGCTGGACTGGTGACATGGCCGGATACTGAAAACAGCTTGGTACCACCCGAATTTTCCACACCAAGATCGGCAAACCATTGGCCACCATTTAGCATAATATCAGGCACTGAAGCAAAACTTTCGGTGTTGTTAATAGTTGTAGGTTTACCAAACAAGCCTACATTTGCTGGAAATGGCGGCTTAAATCTTGGCTGGCCTTTTTTGCCTTCAATAGATTCTAATAACGCAGTTTCTTCACCACAAATATAAGCACCTGCACCTAAATGAGAATATAGATCAAAATCAATACCTGAGTCATTAATATCTTTGCCTAGCAACCCCGCTTCATAAGCCTCTTTTAAAGCACCTTCAAAACGATTAAATGGCTCTATAAATTCACCACGAATATAGTTATAACCAACCGTTGCATTCATAACAAAACTACCAATCGCCATACCTTCAATCACTGCATGCGGGTTGAATCGTAGAATATCCCTATCTTTACAAGTACCTGGCTCACCTTCATCAGAATTACAAACAATGTATTTTTGACCTGGTGCATTGCGTGGCATGAAGCTCCACTTAAGCCCCGTTGGAAAGCCTGCACCACCACGTCCTCTTAGGCCTGATGTTTTTAATTCAGCTATAATTTGCTCAGGTGTGTATTCGCCTTTTAGAATTTTACGCCATACACTATAACCGCCAGTCGCCTCGTAATTCGCTAATGACCAGCATTGATCTTTGTCTATATTTTTAAAACAAACTTCATTCATTTTAAACCGTCCACAATTTCATCAACTTTATCAGTGGTTAAATTTTCGTAATATTGGTCGCCAATTTGAAACATTGGTGCACCTACACATGCGCCTAAACACTCTACTTTTTTAACGCTGATCAGTCCATCTTTGGTCACTTCGCCGGTCTTAACGCCTAGCTTAGTCTCAAGATGAGAAATCAAATCATCAGCGCCTGTCAACATACATGAAATGTTGTGGCAAAAACGTATTATGTGCTTACCAACTGGCTTATGATTATAATTTTCATAAAAGGTGGCCACTTCTGCCGCAGCAATACCTGGCATATCTAAATAATCGGCAACTGCCTGAATTAAATCATGATTAAGCTGATTGTTATTTTCTGCCTGAACAACCTTTAAAGCCTCCATGACAGCAGAACTCTGCTTACCCTGTGGATATTTTGCAATCCAGCTATCAATTTGTTTTTTTGCGTTATCTGAAATCATTTTTTTATCTGTCAATCTCACCAAATACAATATCTTGTGTACCAATAATGGTCACTACGTCGGACAACATGTGTCCTTTAGTCATTTCATTCATTGAGGCTAAATGAGCAAAACCTGGCGCTCTAATCTTAACTCTATATGGTTTATTAGCGCCGTCTGAAATTAAATAAATTCCAAATTCACCTTTAGGGTGTTCAACAGCTTTATACACCTCACCCTCTGGCAATGAATAGCCTTCGGTAAATAGTTTAAAGTGATGAATGAGTGATTCCATGTCGTCTTTCATGTCAACACGTTTAGGTGGTGCTACTTTTTTATCATCACTCATCACTGGCCCAGGATTGGCCTTAAGCCAAGTTACACATTGACCGATAATCTTATTCGATTGACGCAACTCTTCCATGCGCACCAAATAACGATCATAGCTATCACCAGTTACACCAATTGGAATATCAAACTCTAATTGATCATAAACTGCGTATGGTTGATTTTTTCTAAGGTCCCACGCAACACCAGATCCACGCAACATTGGGCCGGTAAAACCTAATTGCTTGGCACGCTTAGCAGAAATAATGCCAATATTAACTAAGCGCTGCTTCCAAATTCTATTTTCTGTCAATAGGTCGTCGTATTGCTTAACATGGCGAGGGAATTCTTTAACAAAATCTTCAATAAAGTCTAGCAATGAACCTTGACGATTTGCATTCATAACCTCTATTTCTTTGTCAGTACGAGTATCTGTTTTTAAATATTTTGGCATGTTATCTGGCAAATCACGATAGACACCGCCTGGACGATAATATGTCGCATGCATACGTGATCCAGATACTGCTTCATAGCAGTCAATCAGCTTTTCACGCTCTCGGAATGCATATAAGAAAATACTCATCGCTCCCACATCTAATGCATGTGTTCCCAGCCACATAAGATGATTCAAGATACGCGTTATTTCATCAAACATAACGCGGATGTATTGTGCACGTTCAGGAACTTCTAGTTCAAGCATTGTCTCAATTGCCATTACATAAGCATGCTCATTACTCATCATTGAAACATAGTCTAATCGGTCCATATAGCCAATCGACTGATTGTAAGGCTTTGATTCTACAAGCTTTTCAGTGCCACGATGCAATAGACCGATATGTGGATCAGCACGCTCAATCACCTCGCCGTCAATTTCTAGAATTAGGCGCAATACACCATGAGCCGCAGGATGTTGCGGACCAAAGTTAAGCGTATAGTTACGAATTTCTGCCATCTTTATTTCCTAATTACCTTGGGTACACTAATGTTTGGCTCGATGCTCACTTTTTCGTAAACAACACGACCAAGATCTTCATCGTAACGCATTTCGACTTCGCCAATCATTGGAAAGTCTTTACGTAGTGGATGCCCAACAAAACCATAATCTGTCAAAATTCGACGTAGGTCTGTGTGGTTTTCAAATAAAATTCCCATTAAATCAAAGGCTTCGCGCTCATACCAATCAGCTGACGTCCAGATTTTTGTTACTGATTTAATAATTGGCTCGGCTTCATCAACAAAAGCTTTAACACGAATACGGTAATTTTTACTGACAGAAAGCAGATGGTAAACAACTGCAAAACGCTGCTGATGTCTATCTTCGCCGCCTTGTGCACTTCGACCTCTAGAATATCCAGAATTACTTGCATCACCAGCCCATTCAGATTGACCGTAAGTTAAATAATCGACACCACACAAATCAATAAGCGTATCGAATGCCAACTTATCACGTAATTTTAAGCAAGTGCTAATGATATCCTCACTAGCAACAGTTAATGTCAACTCGCCATAAGATGAAGCTATGCTGCTAGCATCAAAAATTTCTTCTAATTGTTCTAATAGTTTTTGCATAGTCTAGGTGCGAGCAATGGTGTTAGTACGACGGATTTTATCTTGCAATTGCATAATGCCGTAAAGCAGCGCTTCTGCTGTTGGTGGGCAGCCAGGCACATAAACATCAACTGGAACAATGCGATCACAACCACGCACTACGGCGTAGGAGTAATGATAATAACCACCGCCATTCGCACATGAACCCATTGAGATTACCCATTTAGGATCTGGCATTTGATCGTATACTTTTCGTAAAGCGGGTGCCATTTTGTTGGTTAAAGTGCCAGCGACAATCATTAAATCTGATTGTCTAGGTGTTGGTCTAAATACAATACCGAAGCGGTCAAGATCATAGCGTGAAGAACCTGCCTCCATCATCTCTACTGCACAACAAGCTAGACCAAATGTCATTGGCCATAACGAACCTGTTCTAGCCCAGTTGATAACACTATCAAGCGAGGTAGTAACAAAACCTTCTTTCATTAATCCTTCAATAGCCATGATTTATTCCCACTCCAGTGCGCCATTTTTCCACTCGTAGATAAAACCAACAACCAGCAAAAATAAGAAAATACTCATTGCGATAAAGCCAAACCAGCCCAAGTCTGATTGAACTACCGCCCATGGAAAAACAAAAGCAACTTCTAAATCGAACAAAATAAATAGAATTGCCACTAAATAGTAACGAACATTGAAATACATGCGTGAATCTTCAAATGGTGGAAAGCCACATTCGAACTGAGAGTTTTTCTCTTCGTTGGGTTTACTAGGGCCAAGCAAATAACCGATTAACATCGGTCCTGCACCAAAGCCAAGGCCAAGCATGATAAACACAACGATAGGTAGATAGTTCTCTAACACCTAACTCTCCAATTCTTAAATTTCAATCTAAACATTATATCTATTTTAGAAGGAGAATCTATAGATAACAATAAATACATTTAGCGGTTTATTTTAGGTGTTTAGCTGTGTTCCGCCTACGGTTAGTTCGTCAATTTTAAGACTTGGCTGACCAACACCGACTGGCACAGACTGGCCATCTTTACCGCAAATACCAATACCACCGTCAAGCTTTAAATCGTTAGCAACCATTGAGATCTTTTTCAACACTTCATCTCCAGCGCCAATCAGTGTGGCACCTTTAACTGGATGAGAGATTTTGCCATTCTTAATCAAATAAGCTTCATTTGCACTAAATACAAATTTTCCTGAGGTGATATCAACCTGACCACCATCAAAATTTACCGCATAAATGCCGTCATCTACTGACAAGATCATCTCATCTAAAGAGTCCTCCCCATTAAGCATGTAAGTGTTTGTCATTCTAGGCATAGGTATGTGCGCATATGACTCTCGACGACCATTACCAGTTGACTCAACACCCATTAATCTGGCATTCATCTTGTCAAACAAATACCCTTTAAGAATGCCATTTTCAATCAAGGTGGTACTCTTGGTTGGCACACCTTCATCATCAATGGTTAAACTGCCACGTCGATTAGCCAAAGTGCCGTTATCAACAATTGTGCACTTACTGCTAGCCACCTTGTCGCCAATTCTATCTGAGAACACAGAGGATCCTTTGCGGTTAAAATCACCCTCTAGACCATGACCAATAGCTTCATGCAATAACACGCCAGGCCAGCCAGGCCCTAAAATAACCGGCATATTGCCAGCTGGCGCACCCTTAGCCTCTAATGCAACTAAAGCCTGTCTAATAGCCTCTGCTACATAAATTTCATCTAGATTATGATCAATAAAATAACGATAATCATAACGACCACCACCACCACTTGAAGCAGATTCAATGCGCCCATCATGCTCAACAATAACACTAACACTAACGCGAACCATAGGGCGATAGTCTTTTTGATACACACCATCACTAGAGGCAATTAGCACTTCAGAATAGGCGCCAGAAATAGAGGCGCTAACCTGCTTGACTTTTGGCTCTTTTCTAGCCAACATATCAATACGCTTTAAAAAATCAACCTTCTCATTAGAGCTCAAACTTCCCAAAGGGTTTAAACCGCTATATTTAGCAATCTCCGGCACTGACTGGAATGTTTGTAATTTAATCGGAGAACTGGTTGTGCTAATACCTTTGGCAAACTCAATGGCTTTTTCAATGGCCTGACGATTAAGATCGTCAGAATAAGCAAAGCCTGTTTGCTCGCCACTTACTGAGCGAGTGCCCACACCATGGCTAATATTATAAGTGCCTGATTTAACAATTCTTTCTTCCAAAAACCACGACTCAGACACGGAATATTGAAAGTATAAATCTGCATAATCTGGTGTATTTTCTGACAAAGACCCCAGTAAAGAATAAATTTTTTCTTGATTTAGATGGTGATCATCTAGTAATTGTTCGATCATAAAATTGATGATATGTTTTTAATAGTGGGCTCATCCCATGAACCTGTAATTTTATATTTAAATTCTACAACTTGATCGATAATTTGATCAATGAGTTTCCCGTCAAAAAAGCCTTGATCAGCTAACCAAATGCCCAAGCCAGCTAGTCCACCACCTGCCAAATAAGTAGCAACTGGCACAGCATCGCTAATAGCAGGAATTACTTTGGCCTCCAAATCGTACGACCGATTCATGACGTCACTCTGGCCAGTAAGACTAATAGCGCTTGAGCTTGCCTCTAATTGAAAGTGATCAATCTTGGCTTGTGAATTTTGTAAAGTAATTTTCGCATCAATGCTATCGTAAGCAAAGCCTTTGTTGGTTAAATCCGAGACATCCAATCTTAGGCGTTTGGCCACTGATTTAATATTGAGTAATGATAAAATTCTACCAATATTCGGATCTTTATCAGTAAATACGCCTTTTTGAATGTTTATACTGACATTGCCACTAGCTTTTTTTAGACTCATATTCCAAGGCATGCAATTACAAAATAATCGTACATCAAAATCAAACTCACCGCCACTGACTTTTTCAGTAACTTTAAGTTTTTTCAAAAATTCACTTAATTTCTTACCCTTGGCTTGGGCGATTATTCCAGTCTTTCCAGCCACCCAGGCGCCATTAAAAATAAGATCTTTATCGCCAACACCAATACCTTCAAAACTTAGGTTGGAAATTTTTAGAACATTGTTAGCAGACTCCAATTTAGCACTAAAGTCAGGGATTTCTTTCTCATCAACAAATATACCGTGAACACTTAAAAACATACTAGGTAAATCATCGGGCTGAATATTCCAATCACCTTTTAAACTATCAGATGATGCCACCTGCAGTCCAACAACTCTGACAATTGGCAATTCATCAGTTAATGCAATTTCAATATTGGTTTTTAATTCTTCGGATTCAATTCTTGCTCGCCAAGTTTGATCTAATCGGTGAGTTAAATAAAACTCAAAATCATTGTCGATCTTGAGCAGTTCAACTGCAAAAGACGCTTCTTTATCATCCCCCCTATTTTTCGGATTAACTCGAATTTCAAATGGAATATCGCGAATAGCGCCCGTACCATTAGTGCTAATTTGATTATCATGAAAGGCAATAGTAGACTTATAGCCTTCAATCACAACCGCACCACCTAGCGTAACTAGGCGATTGCCATCAATTGACAAATCTACATCCAATGTCGCTGTACGCTCATCTAGCGGAATTAACAAATCAAGCTCACCTGTTAATTGACCCTCTAAACTAAATTGCTTAACAACATCGTGTACAGTATTTCCAGTTGGTGCCTGCGCTAAAAATTGCATCAACGCCTGGCTCGTAGTATCAATCTTACCCAATAAATGCACATCAAGATTTGGCTGACTCATATCAACAATTTCTAATGCCATATTTGCCAGTGGAAAGCCATACAACTTAGTATTATTAACCAATACTGTAATTTGCTTGCCATCAGTACTGATATCAGCATCCAAGTCTTTTAGATTTTTCCAGTCTGAATTAAACAATAATTCAGTCTCAGTTAAATGTGAATTAAAGCTAATTACAGCAGGTGAATCTTCTGATAAATTCTTAATGATATGAAGATTGGAATCTTTTAAAACTCCTGATTTAAATCCACGTTTCATCCAATTACTGGTTGAGTCACCCACAATCGAAGCAGTTAGGTATTTATCTATGTTAACAGCTTTTATTTGTTCAATATAGCCAGAGAACTCAGCATATTCTCCATCCTCTTGATGATAAAGCTTAAGATTAGACAGCAAAGAAAAATCATCATTGCTAAATGTCATTGGCAAGGTTAAGAAGCCATCATATTCAAGCTGCTCACTTGAGAGTGTCATGGCAATATCTAAGTTTTGATCACCTATTGGTTGGCTTGATACCGTTAACAATAATTGTGAACCAAATCGAGTGATATCTAAAGGCGAAATAACCAACTCATCGGCACCCTTTATGTGGGTTTTTTGAATAGACAAAGACTCGAAAAAATGAGCGATTTTTAGCGTTTCAAGTGATACCAATTGCTTCGCATCCGCCACCGAAAAAGCGGCATCAGATATTGAATTGTCGTGCAATGTCAATACATCGATAAACACTTGGCTTGGGTGGTAAATATCGTCAAATAAATTCATCACATTAACATGCCAATGCAGCCCTTGTATTTGTGCAATCGGCTGATTTTGATCTTTAGATCCAAGCTTTAAATCATGAATTTTTAATGAGATTCCATCTGCTTCTAGCTCAAAACTAATTTTTGATAGCTTAACATCAAGTCCACTAGCCCCCGATAATTGCGCTTCAATAGGTGCTTTTATTAAGCTTGGAAATGCCACAAAAAAACCAACCACCAAAACAATAAGTAGCGAAAAAATCACACTAAGCCAAGTGCTAATTTTTAATACTTTAATGCCTTTTGATAGTGTTTTCTTATTCATTCTGATATAATATTTTTCTTTGAGAATTATAACTTGTTTTTACACTCAGGTTATTAATACAAAAGTTAGACCAAACAAGGAAAACCACTATGTACTTTAAAAACTCAGTTGCAGCAATCATTGTTATTTTTGCTATTATTTTCGGCGCTAAGACATTTTTTAGCGGATTGATTCATGTTGGCTATGACGACAATCTAACATTGGCTGAGCGCATTCAGCCATTAGGCCAAGTATATCTAGAAGGTGATATCGATGTTAATGCGATCAAAGCGCCTGTTAAAACAGCAACTAAAGCACGTAGTGGTGAGCAAATTTATACAACAACTTGTGCTTCATGTCACAGTGTTGGCGTTTTGGGCGCACCTAAATTTGGCAATAAAGCAGATTGGGCACCAAGAGTTAAGCGTGGCATTGCTGATTTAGTTAAAGTGGCAATTACTGGTACTGGCGCTATGCCGCCTAGAGGCACTTGTATGGATTGTTCAGATGATGAACTAAAAGCAGCCATCGAACATATGACAAAATAAGTTAAAAATAAACTTCTTAACTTAAGAGGGCCAGGTATTCGTAAAGATGCCTAGCCCTTTGTCTTTCTGGACCTTGTCAAAATCAAACACTTGTCCATTCATAGCAATAAATACACCATGCTCTTTAAGCTGCACGGCAGCCAAAGCGACGCCTAAGTTAAATAATGCATCTGAGTTGTCAATTGAATAAGGAATCATCGAGCCAAATAAAACCACGGTTTTGTTTTTAAGATTTTTAGCAAGAAAGCTGGCTGTTTCCACCATAGTGTCTGTGCCATGAGTAATAAGGATGTTTTCCTCTTGAGAAGACTGACACTTATCTAAAATAAATTGACGATCTGAATCTGTCATTTCTAGCGAATCTTTTAAAAATAACACTTCAGATAAAGTATCTGCCATTGAGCGCCCACGATTAAACATCTCAATTATATGAGTCTCGACAAAAGCCAGCTCACCACTAAGCTCTTTATAAGCCTTATCAATCGTACCACCAGTAATTAAAACTTTAATTTTCATAGTTATATTGTATCAAAAATTTCATAAATTTTACGAACGACTAGCTTTAGGATCTTTTTCCAAAGATATCAGTACCAATACGCACAAAAGTAGCGCCGTTTTTAATGGCTAAATCAAGATCTAAGCTCATTCCCATTGATAAAGTGTCTAAATTTGGATGTTTTTCCAATATTTTTGCCAATTTCTTAAAGCTTTGCTCAGACTTGTTAGGGCTGGGGATGCACATAAACCCTCTAAGGGAAATATTTTTTAAATTTTCAAAATGAGGTATTAGTTCATCAATTTCATCTACTAGTGCACCAGATTTGGTCGATTCATTGTCAATATTCACTTGCAACAATACGTTAAGCTTTTCCAAGCCTTGTGGACGTTGATCATTCAGACGTTGGGCAATTTTAAGTCGATCAACACTATGTACCCAGTCAAAATTTTGGGCAATGGGTTTGGTTTTGTTAGATTGGATTGGGCCGATAAAATGCCAAACAAGATTTTGCCCCTTGAGAGTTTCAATTTTCTCTAGAGCCTCTTGTAGATAATTTTCACCGAAGTGTTTTTGCCCAGCATCAATAGCTTGCTGAAGGTCAGAGGCGGGCTTGGTTTTGCTGACAGCAATAAGCGTTACTTTTTGAGAATGCTCAACAGCATCAATACGATTATGAATTTTTGCTATATTCTTTGCAATCATGTTAGTTGAAAGCTGTTTACTGATACAGGCCTTGCCTGCATCATTTAAAAAACAGTACTAGCGTCAAATACTGGTCCATCTACACAAACACGCTTCATCGCAGGACCAGAATCAGTCTGCACTTCAACCACACAACCAGCACAACCTCCAACCGCGCAAGCCATGTTTTCTTCTAAAGAAACCTGACAAGGTAAGTTATAGTCTTTGGCTAATTTTGCAACAGCACTTAACATTGGATGTGGGCCACAAGAATAAATTTCAACCTGGGAAAGCTCATCTACTGATAAGCCATCCAAATAGACCTTGGCAAGATCAGTTACATAACCCTTAAACACGCCTTGATAACCTTGCAAACTGGCTAAACGACACTCAACACCCCAGTCTTCTAGCTCAGGCATAGTGTGCGTTGCACCCTGGTAGTCTTTACCATCTTTAGCCACTTGTTCATCAAATGGAAATGGAACTTCAGAGCCTAAAATAGCAAATGGCTGATAATCTGTATCTTTGACTGATTGCGCAATCGCAACCATTGGTGGCATACCAACACCGCCACCAATTAATAAAGGGCGCTTATTTTCTGTCATTTCAAAGCCGTTACCAATCGGACCAATAACACTAATAACATCGCCCACTTTACGTTCGGCTAATTGCTTAGTGCCTTCGCCCACCACTTTATAGAGTAAATCAAACGTTGCGTTTTCTTTATCTACTGACATGATAGAGATTGGACGCCTCATTGGCAATATATCTGACACACTAATATGCACAAATTGCCCTGGCTTAGTCTCATTGGCAATTATTTCCGAAGAGAGTGTTAAAATATACTGATCACCTTCAAATTGATAATGTGCCAATACTTGGCAATCAATAACTTTAATGGTATTGCGATTCTCTTTATTCATTGCAAGTGATCAATGTGCCCACGCCATTGTCTGTAAAAACTTCTAGTAACACCGCATGAGGTACACGCCCATCAATAATATGAGTAGACTTGACGCCATTCTTAACCGCAGATAAAGCGCAACCAATTTTAGGCAGCATGCCACCGTAAATCGTACCATCTTCAATTAACCCATCTATCGTTTTAGCATCTAATCCAGTTAATAATTCACCTTCAGAATCTAGTAACCCTGAAGTGTTAGTTAACAAAATAAGCTTTTCTGCGTTTAATGCCTGAGCAATTGAGCCCGCCACTAAATCTGCATTAATATTGTATGAAAAACCATCTTCACCAACACCAATTGGTGCAATTACCGGGATAAAATCTCCCTTTAATAACAGCTCGATAACCGAGGTATCAATCTCATCAACCTCGCCCACATGACCTAAATCAATAATTTCAGAAGTGAGCTTAATATCGTGCTGTAATTTCTTAGCCGTAATTAAGCTGCCATCTTTACCTGTTAGGCCAATAGAATGTCCGCCATGCTGGTGAATCAAATTAACAATTTCTTTATTAACTAGACCACCTAATACCATCTCAACTACATCCATGGTCTCTGAATCAGTCACACGCATGCCACCAATAAATTCACTCTCTTTGCCAATTTTTTCTAAAATATTGCCAATCTGAGGACCGCCACCATGCACAACAATTGGATTCATGCCAACTGACTTCATCAATACGATATCGCGTGCGAAGCTTGATTTAAGATCTTCATCAATCATTGCATTGCCACCATATTTAATAACAATGGTTTTTCCTTGAAATTTTTGAATATACGGCAAGCTTTCAGTGAGAACGCTCGCTATATTATGTGTACTGTCTGACATATAAAATAAATGTAGAAATTGATTAAGTAGTTATTTTACCAATAACGGTGATCAGTGGCAGCATTCTTCAGTGGCAGGCTTTGTCTAAGGCTTTTAGACGCCAATAGTTATAAGGCCATGGGGTAATAAAACCAAAGAATAAGGAAATTAGCACCGCCCACCACACAAATATAGCACCGCCTGTTAGATAGTAATCAGTTAAATTCATAGCTATCTCCATAGAAATCATGGAAATCAAACTCATGCCAGCTGCCGTTTTAATTGCTTGTAAAGCTTGTATTTTTTGCCTAATCAACATGTAAGTTTCCAGTGCGATACTGGTGATAATACCGTTAAGCATCGCCCACAAAAAAACTGTCAAAGTGCCAACACTAAAGGCGCTAAATTGAAAGAAAGCAATGGTGCCAAAATCACCAATAGCACAGCCAATCAAACACCATTTGGTGTTATTTGCACTGCGTCTCCAAGTATGCTTGCATGACCAAAAACTACCATCCATCATAGCCTCTCAATCTTTCATAATACTTCTATACTACTACAAACTGACCCATCATGCCAAGATCTTCATGCTCTAAGATGTGACAGTGGTACATATATGGTGTTTTGGCATCGCTGAACTCTGGAAACTTGATTAACACTTGTACGGTTTCATGTGGACGCACTAGAACCACATCCTTGAATCCAAGTTCGTGGCCTTTTACTTCTCCACGGCGTGAAACAATCTTAAACTGCACATTGTGAATGTGGAATGGGTGTGGCATCATTGAAGTATTTTCAATTTCCCAGAGTTCGGTGCCACCTGCTTTTACCACTTCATCCACACGATTAATATCCATAGATTTTCCATTAATCTTAAGCAAATCATGAGAATTGGAAAGTGCGCCCAACATTAGCATAGGGCCCATCTTCATTTGTAACTTAAACACCCTTTTGTTAGAAATTGATTGCATAGACAGTCTGTTATGCTTAACAAGGTTATTAGGTATTTTTTTGTCGGAATGACTTACGTTTCTAGCATCAATTTGAAAAATATCAAATTCTTGTTTTTTACCCTGCATGGATTGCATTGTCATCATGCCACTCATTCGATTGGCAGATTTTTGCATATGCATCTTATGGCGCAAGACTGGCATTTTTCCATCAGAAATATCAACCAAAATTTCAGCGCGTTCAGCGGGCGCTAATTTAATCGAATGCGCCATTATGGGCTTTTCTAATAAGCCGCCATCACTGGCAATAATATGGAACGGACGTTTATCATCAAAATTTAAATGATAAATCCTAGCATTTGACCCATTTAAAATTCGCAATCGAATTAAGGATTTAGTTATTTTTAACACGGGGCTAATAACACCATTAACCAATACAGTTTCACCCCTCTTGCCCATCAATTTCTCTCGGAAATCACCTAGATATTGAAACGAGCCATCTTGATTAAAATCTTTATCTTGAATAATGACAGGGAAATCGTCCACGCCATAATCCAACGGCAGTCCTAAATTTTTAGATGCATCATCATCAACAATAAATAAACCAGACAAGCCATGGTACACATGCTCACCGGTTTTATGCATTTGGTGTGCGTGATACCACAATGTTGCAGCTGGCTGAATAATGTCAAATTCACTTAGCCAAGTGCCCGAAGGTTTAATCGGCTGATGTGGGCCGCCATCGGCTTTCGCTGGCAACTTAGCACCGTGCCAATGCAAAGTAGTTGTTCTATCGATATTGTTTTTGACCTTGATATGGACTCGATCACCTCTATTGGCTCGCAAAGTTACACCAAGAAAGGCTTGATTAATGCCTAAAGTTGGAGTTAGTCGCTTAGGAAGAATCGCACTCTTACCTGATTGAATACTTAGATCAAAATATACATCTTTACCCACACGATTGCCTAGCTCTAATGGTGGCACTTGGAAGGTGTTATCAGATAAAAACCCTTTGGCATGTAAGAATTGTTTTGGCAATAAGACAATTGCCAATATTGATTGAATAAACCGTCTTCTATTTAATATTATTTAAACCTCTTGTCATATTTTTTCTGAATTTCTTGTGGCCATAAATCGTGAATATAATTTAAAACAGCTTGTTTTTCATTTTCATTCAATTGATCCTTGAATGCTGGCATCCAGCCACCTAATTTAGCACCACCATTGTTAATTGTACTCAACAACAACTTGGGAGAATGGTGCCAAGCATGTGCCGATCCATTAAGCGGTGGTGCCGGAAATTTTCCATTTGGAAGTCTTTTTTTCCAATCTTTAGTTGTGCCTTTCCCTTCTTTTCCATGACAATGCATACAGTTTTCTTCAAAAGTGGTTTGACCTAACTTAGCGCCATCACCCTCTATGATTTGTACATCTCCACTATCAAAACAACCTGTTAATATCAAGGTGCTAGCGAGAATTATTAAAATTTTCATAAAAACAACTCCTGTAGATTATTTAAAAAATTATATCCTTTGGTAGTTGGTCGAATCAGTGTACCACTATATTCCAATAATCCTAATGTTTTTGCAGAAGCCAACTGATCATAAATACTATTGATTGGCATGCCACTTCTCTTGGAAAACAACTCCACTTCAAATCCATTTTTGAGACGTAATGCATTCAACATAAATTCAAATGATGCGTTTTCAATAACCTCTATGGTTTTTTTACGCTTCTTTATGTAATCTTTCGGCGCTTTAGATTTTAACGTTCGAATAATAGTCTGATTTTTAACAGATGTAATCTTGCCATGGGCACCCGCACCAATACCGATATAATCACCAAACTCCCAATAATTCAAATTGTGCTTAGATGAAACCCTGCCAAAGGCTGACACTTCATAACGCTCAAACCCCTGTTGATTTAATAAATTAATACCTTGCTCACCCATGGACCATATGTCATCAGATTTTGGCAAAATTGGCGGAAATTTTGCAAACAGAGTGTTTGGCTCAATAGTAAGTTGATAAAACGAGATATGAGTTGGGTTTAGCTCGATTGCGCGTTTCAAGTCAGATAGACAGCCATCAATAGTTTGATTCTGTAATCCGTACATTAGATCAATGTTGAAATTATCAAAGCCTACTTGCTTGGCTTGCTCACAGGCGTATATCGCATTATCAGCGTTATGAATTCTGCCCAAAGACTTAAGGTGATCATTATTAAACGATTGCACGCCAATAGATAAACGATTAACGCCAATGTCTCGAAACGAACTAAACTTGTCAACCTCAAACGTACCAGGATTCGCCTCTAGGGTGATTTCAATATCATCATCAAAATTCAAGCGCATCCTCAGCCCATCAAACAACTTGGATAAATCCTCCTCGCTCATTAAGCTTGGCGTACCACCACCAATAAATATTGAATAAATAGATCGCCCTTGTACATATGTCAAATCATTATCTAAGTCATCGAGTAGTGCATCGATATACCCTCGATTATCACTAAGCTCATGTGAATTGAAATCACAATATGGGCATTTTTTAACACACCAAGGATAGTGAATGTAAAGTGCTAGTGGCGGAAGCTCCAACATGCTAAATGGTCGATGCCTGTAATTCTAGCAACAATGCTTGCAATGCCTTACCCCGATGAGAAATATCATTCTTTTGCTCTGGAGATAATTGTGCTGAGGCTTTTTTATGGGTTGGAACATAAAAAATAGGATCATAGCCAAAGCCATTTTCACCCGCCTTCTCTCGAAGAATTTCACCTTCCCATCCACGCTGAATAATAATTGGCGTTGGATCATTTGCATGCTCAACAAAAACAATTGCACACCAAAACCTGGCACTGCGTTGATCATTCGGAATATCAGACATCTCATCAAGAATTTTTTGGGTATTAGCTTCATCGTCACCATGAGCTCCTGCATATCTAGCAGAATAAATACCGGGCTCACCATTCAGAGCATCCACTACAATGCCTGAATCATCAGCCAACGCTGGTAGACCAGATTGCTCTGATGCATTGCGTGCTTTAATTAATGCATTTTCAACGAATGTTAGCCCAATTTCTGGCACCTCTTCGACATTCATATCGCTCATAGAAACAACTTCATAAACCCCTTTCAGCATGGCGTTGAATTCTTTTATTTTTCCTTGATTATTACTAGCAAGAATGATTTTTTTCATAATAAATAAGAGTATGGTCTCAGTGTATAATCGACTGAATATATAAAAAATTTGGAGCACATTATGACTCAAGACGAAATGAAATTCGCCGTTGCACAAGAGGCACTTAAATACGTTGTTAAAGATACTATTATAGGCGTGGGCACAGGCTCTACCGCTAATTTTTTCATTGATGCGTTGGCCACTATGAAAGATGATATTAAAGGTGCAGTTGCTAGTTCAGTAGCAACTGCAGATCGCCTTGAAGGGCATGGTATTAAAGTGTTTGATCTTAATGAAGTAGAGGCAATTTCTGTATACATTGATGGTGCTGATGAATCTGATGATGGTCTAAACCTTATTAAGGGTGGTGGTGGCGCATTAACACGTGAAAAGATTGTTGCAGCAGTAGCAGATAAATTTGTCTGCATTGCAGATGAGTCAAAATTAGTTAGCATTATGGGTGATTTTCCACTACCTGTTGAAGTGATCCCAATGGCGGCTAATTACGTCATCCATCAAATTACACGTAGAATTGGTGGAACACCATTTATCAGAGAAAACTTTATCACTGATAATGGCAACTTGATTATCGATGTAGAAGGGTTAAAAATTACCGATGCAAAAACTATGGAAACAGAATTAGACAGCATTGTTGGCGTAGTAACAAATGGCTTGTTTGCCAATCGTAATGCCAATGTATTACTGTTAGGTACACCAAATGGTGTTAGAGTAGTTGGCGCTTAATTACTAAGGCAGCTTCTTGTATAAATCGATTAGATTTTCTAAGCGCTCAATCTTAACATTAATCACATCAAAAAGATCCTGTGAGCGTGTAGTAGCTTTAGCGCGCTCGTAACGACTAATACCTTTTTCAAGCCTACCTTGTAAAACTAACGCTTCGGCATTATGAATGTGTGCACGATCTAACTGTGCATTTTCAACATACAGCAAAGATAGCAACTTATGCGATTGATAAATACCACTATGTTGCTTCAAATAAGGTCTTAATAAGCGAATACCTTGTTGAATTTGTTTGTTATCCAAATATGCTTGCACCGCATAATATACAGCTGATTCACCCATTTCAGTATTTAAAAAATATTGTTGAGCTTGATCTAATTTGTCTAATTTTGAATAAATTCTACCTGCCAAAATATAGCTAGCATCTTGCACATTAAGCAACAATAACTGATCGACATAGTTTTTTGCAATTGTATATTTTTGCCCATCAAATGCCTCATAAGCCTGCATGTACAATGTAATGTCTTTTTCCTTCTCAAGCTTGATGCGCTTATACTGATGATAGTAAAGCCTTGCCTTAATAGTTGTATATTCAAATGAATCGTCTCGATACTCACCATTTAGCCTACTTGAACGTTGCATAGCATCTGAAATTCTATTAATGCTTAGCGGGTGTGAGCGTAAGAACTCCTGAGCGTTAACATCATCCTTTAATTTTTCGAAAAAATGTGCCATACCTTTAGGGTTAAAGCTTGATTTTTCCAACATTTTAGTGCCAATTCTATCTGCCTCCCACTCATGTTCACGCGTAAAGTTAATGCTTTGTTGGGCGGTGCCCGCAACAGTAGAAGCTGCAATAGCTTGCGAGGCATTTGAATTATCAACTAGCGCCGCTGCCAACATGCCAGCCACCATAATATAAGTTTGCTTATCGGTTTTTTCGCCAAAACGAGCTAGATGATTTTGAGTGACGTGAGAGATTTCATGTGATAGTACGCCAGCCAATTCAGCTTCAGAATCTGAACTCAACAACATGCCAGTATGCACACCAATATAGCCGTATGATCCTGCAAAGGCATTAATACTATTATCATCAAGCATGAAAAATCCAAAATGTTTATTTGGGTTTTCACTGTACTTAGTTAGTTCAATGCCTAATAATTTTAGATAGACCTGAGTTTCCACATCAGCAACAACCCGATTTGTATTCCAGATAATTTGTAAAAATTCATTACCTTGTTTTTGCTCTTGCAAAGATTCAGTAAGCTGCAATTCAGGCACTTCCAATGCATTTGCATTAATACCAAAAAAGAACATTACCAATAATCGTTTAATCATAATGTCATTATATTTGACTCTTACCCTTCGTGCGACTAAAATGGGCAGACTTGTCTTATTAAAAGATAGAGTTAATCAATTAAATTCAAAATACAAAGGAGTCCACAATGGCTGACGAAACTTTAGATGCATCAGGCTTAAACTGCCCATTACCAATTTTAAAAACTAAGAAAGCATTATCAAAAATGGATGCAGGAAAAATCTTAGACGTAATTTCTACAGATGCCGGTTCAGTAAAAGACATTGAGGCTTTTTGTAACCAAACTGGTAACAAGCTTATCTCTACAACTGAAGATGGCGGAAAATACATCTTTACGATTGAAAGAGTAGTTTAATTCATAATCACTTTAGAGGAGAGTAACGATGGCAGATAAAGAAAACAATAAGATGACTATCATCGCCACTAAAGGCACTTTTGATTGGGCATTTCCCCCATTCATTATTGCCTCAACTGGTGTTGCTATGGATAAAGAAGTAACCATCTTCTTTACTTTTTACGGTTTAAATCTTTTATTAAAAGACACTTCTAAGCTTAGAGTTTCTCCAATTGGAAATCCTTCTATGCCAATGAAAATGCCTTTTGGCCCTAAGTGGTTACAAAAAATTGATTTCGGGCCTAAAATTCCAAATGTCTTATGGAATATTCCTGGTGCAGAGAGTTTAGTTACATGGTTGATGAAAAAAACTATGGCTAAACATGGCGTTGCTAAGATCGAAGAACTTCGCTCTATGTGTCAAGAATTTGATGTTAAGTTTATCGCTTGTGAAATGACTGTTGAGTTATTTGGCTTTGATAAAACTGACTTTATCGATGGCGTTGAATTTGCAGGTGCTGCTATGTACTTCGACGAAGCTGCTTCAGGCGATCATCACTTATACATGTAAAACTTTTTACTTGTATGAAAAAAAACCTCCGAAAGGAGGTTTTTTATTGTCTAATTTTTAACAAATCTAACTCCAGTCTAAACTTGGCCAACCTCGATCTTTAGCTATTTTTATTAGTGTGTCATCGCCATGAACAACCACCGGATGATCAACCAACTCCAACATTGGTAAATCATTATGAGAATCAGAATAAAAATATGATCCTGTCATGTCTTCTCCTGTTTGCTCAAGCCAGCGATCCAAGTGAGTTATTTTTCCTTTTTGAAAGCAAGGCTCACCCTCAACTTTGCCGGTAAATTTTCCATTTTTTACCTCAGGATTGGTGGCTAATAAATTTTCAATACCATAGCGCTTAACAATTGGCCCGGTCACAAAACTATTAGTGGCAGTAATCACTAAAATTGTATCGCCTTGCGCCTTATGCTTGTCAATAATAACTTGAGCCTTGGGTAATAAAATTTTCTCAATTTTTGCTTGCATAAAACGTTGATGCCATTCATCCAAGATAGTTCTGCTATTTAGAGACAAAGGCTCTAGGCAAAACTCCAAGTATTCATTGATATTGAGCTTTCCAAGAGCATACTGATCAAAGAAGTATTGATTTTTAATCTGATACGTATCTGCATCCACCGCACCAATTTCACTTAGAAATTCACCCCAAAGAAAATCACTATCGCCACCAATAAGTGTTTTATCTAAATCAAAAATTGCTAATGCCATAATTACGCCTCAATGCCTGTTAATATTTGTTCGATTTTATCCACTATACAAAAAACCTCTAAATCTTCTTTGTTAATGTAGCCTTGTTTTTCAAGCACTTTAAACCAAGTAATCATTGGCAGCCAAAATGCTTGGTCAAAAAGATAAATTTTAATACGTTTGTTTTTTCTAGTTTGTAGTAATGTTAACACTTCAAGAAGTTCATCAGCCGTACCAAAGCCACCAGGGAAAAATACACAAGCATCCGCGTATTTAATCAAGATGACTTTGCGAGTAAAAAAATGTTCAAACGTCAAACATTCATCCAAATACGGATTGGGATTTTGCTCTTTTGGGAGTGTTATATTTAAACCAATACTACTTGATTTACCTTCAAATGCGCCCCGATTAACTGCCTGCATAATGCCGGGGCCAGCACCTGTTAATACGTTAAAGCCTTTATTTGAAAGCGCCTTTCCAAGCTGATAAGCTTGATCTGCCAAAGGGTCATCTTGAGCAATCCTAGCTGAACCAAAAATACTGATATTGTTGCTAAATTTTTCCAATAGCTCTGTAGCATTGGCTAATTCTTTCTCAACAATATCAATCTTCATAGCTGTGCAAAAACACGCCCTGCTGCATCAATTGTTGCCTGAACATCTTCATCCGTATGTGCACTAGATAAAAACCCGGCTTCATATGCAGAAGGCGCCATATAAATACCCTCTGCTAGCATTAGGTGGTAGAATTTTTTAAAGCGCTCAACATCACATTGTGATGTTTCATTAAAGTTGGTCACAGAGGTAGAATCTGTAAAGAAAAGGCCAAACATGCCACCCACCACATTAGCTGTCATACCAATGTTATGCGCTTTTGCTTTGGCAAGAATTCCATCGGTTAGCACCTGTACTTTAGCATTAAGCTTGTTATAAAAATCTGCATCTGCGGACAATGCGCTTAACATTGCCAAGCCTGCTGACATAGACATTGGATTGCCTGATAATGTTCCTGCTTGGTAAACAGGTCCTAGTGGCGCAATTGAACTCATAATCTCACGCTTACCACCAAAGGCACCAACTGGCAGACCACCGCCAATCACTTTACCCAAAGTGGTTAAATCTGGCTTAACACCATATAACGCCTGAGCACCGCCTAATGCCACACGAAAACCTGTCATCACTTCATCAAAAATCAAAATAATACCGTGCTCATCACATACCTCGCGCAATCCTTGTAGAAATCCATCAACTGGTGGAATGCAATTCATGTTGCCAGCCACTGGCTCAACAATAATACATGCAACTTCATCACCAACCTCGCTCAACATTTCGCGAACTTGATCAATATTATTGTATTCCAAAGTTAGTGTGTGCTTCGCAAAATCTGCGGGAACACCAGGTGAAGTAGGCACGCCAAGTGTTAGTGCGCCTGACCCTGCTTTCACCAATAAAGAGTCAGAATGGCCATGATAACAACCTTCAAATTTAACAATTTTATCTCGTCCTGTGTGCCCACGAGCTAAGCGAATAGCACTCATCGTAGCTTCAGTACCTGAACTTACCATTCGTACCATTTCGATTGAAGGCACTAATTCACAAACCTTTTCAGCCAGGGTGGTTTCAATTTGTGTTGGTGCGCCAAACCCAAGGCCATCTTCTAATGTTTTTTTAACAGCACTAATAACATCTTGATTAGCATGGCCTAAAATCATCGGACCCCAAGATGCCACATAATCAATGTATTTTTTGCCATCAGCATCGAACAAGTAAGCGCCCTCACCCTTGGTAAAAAACACCGGATTGCCGCCCACACCGTTAAAGGCGCGAACAGGGGAATTAACACCACCTGGGATAACTTTTTTTGCTTGTTCGAATAATACGTCTGACTGACTCATAATTGCTCCTAATAATTTGCACTAATTTGTGGATATTGCTTTAAATGAGTGATATGGGACCACACAATTAAGATATTATCCAATAATAATTTAATATTAACACTGGTTTTTGATAAACGAATGGCTAGATAAACATCGTCTAATAATTTAAACAGAAATTCTGATTTAGCTGTCTGGATCACTTGATTAAGCTCAACCAATCCCCCCTCCTGGCCGCTAGTTTTTAATCGAATGGCCTCAATAACTAAGTTTTGTAAACAGTCCAATACCTCTAACTCATTACCTTCAAAATCTTGAGTTTGATTAATCATTAGCGGATGGGTAGCAATGCTTAATAGCTGATTTTGATGCGCTTGATAAGCAGCATAACTACCATCAGAAAGCTCACCCAACACTTTAAACGGCACACCATGAGTATTCTCAAGTAGTTGCTCCACGTCAAAATCAGCTTGCTGGGTTTCACTCAACTGCCGTGTAAGCCATTGTTGTGTTTGCTGACTATAACTCGGTGCAATATGAATATTTTGACAACGCGATACAATAGTTGCTGGCAAGTTTTGCACATTATGCGCAAGGATAATAATAAGAGTATTTTCTCTTGGCTCTTCTAATGTTTTCAATAAGCTATTAGCGGCGCTAACATTCATCTGATCACCGTAGAAAATTACACCGATTTGCAAGCCATCAGCAGTTTTATTCAAAGCTTCACAAAATGTGCGAATTTGATCAATGCGAATATCTTTAGAGCGATTTTTGGTTTTTTCATTAATCTCGCCAGCACGACAATAAATCATATTAGTGTAATTAGAGCGCCTAATAAGCACCGGATGATCCATGTCTTCTAGGATGTTATCCCTTCTAATAATCTCATCATCATTCAGCAAAATACCTACCAACTGCTGCATGAGCTCAAATTTTCCAATCTTTTCAACGCCAGTAATCAGTAGTGCATGAGGTAGATGATTTTGATCAATCATCTTTTGTAACTTTGAAAGCGCTAAGTCATGCCAAGGGAGGTTCATAAGCTTGCTAAAATTTGCTCTATTTGAGTACTTGTATGTACTTTTGTCTTAGATGAGTCAATCAACTTAATGCGTTGTGGATATTTCTCCGATCTGGCAATATAAGCTTGTCGCACACGCTCAAAAAAATCCATTGCTTCGAGCTCAATTCGATCTTTTTCACCTCTTGACTCTACGCGCAACATACCCTGTTCAACAGGAATATCTAACAATAGCGTCATATCAGGCGTGAAGTCTTGCAAAACCCATTGCTCTAATTGTTCAATACGTTGAATATCAAGACCACGACCACCACCCTGGTAAGCATAAGAAGCATCAGTAAACCGATCGCTCAAAACCCAATCACCTCGCTCAAGTGCGGGGATAATTTTTTCATGGATATGTTCATTTCTAGCAGCAAACATAAGTAATAATTCACTATCACTGTGCATGGACTTAGTTTTAGTACTCAGTAATAATTCACGAATTTTTTCACCCAAATCTGTTCCACCAGGCTCTCGAGTTAAAACGACGTTAATGCCTTTTGCTTTCAAATAATCACAAATAAAGCTTATTTGTGTACTTTTACCTGCACCTTCAACGCCATCAATGGTAATAAATTTTCCTTTTTTCATGTGATTATTTTAGATGCTTCTTGATGTTGATTAAGTGTTGTTTGTAAGTTTTTGAAAATGCATGTGTACCACCTTTTTTAGCCACAAAAAATAGATAATCTGTTTTTAACGGATGCATAGCAGCTGTTAAAGAATCTCGCCCTACTGAGCTAATTGCACTAGGCGGTAGACCTTTATTTCGATATGTGTTGTATGGGCTTTTAACCCAAAGGCTTTTCTTATTAAGCTTGCCAGTATAAGCATCACCAAGTGCGTACACGACGGTTGAATCAGTTTGCAGGCGCATGTTCTTTTTTAATCGATTAATCAATACACCTGAAATCTTAGACTTTTCAGCACTATTTGCTGTTTCTTTTTCGATTAAAGAGGCCAAAATTAAAGCTTGATCAGCGCTTGCTAGTGGATGATTTTCAGCTCTATTGCTCCAAGCTTTATTTAAATTATCTTGTAAGATGCTATGCGCTCTATTAAATACACTAACAACACTATCACCATAATTAACCCGATAAGTATCTGGCCAAAAATACCCCTCATAAGGCGGCTTAGCTAGTGTTTTTTCTAGTGTTTTTTGCAGTGAATAATTACTCGTTAAAGCTTTATTGTTGCTAAGCAGTTGATGGTACTCTCTTACTGTTTTCCCTTCAATCAGGCTAATATTTCTTGTCGCAACATTTGCTGTTGAAAAATCCTTAAGCAGTTGCCAAACACTCATTTCTGGACTGACATCATAATAGCCTGATTTCAACTGCGTATCTACAGCTGATAATTTTGCCGCCCACAACACAAATAAACTTGAGTTAACCAATCCGTAGCGCTTAAGATCATTTGCAGTTGAATGAATACTTGCACCTTGTGGCACTTGATAAATAACACTACTGACTGTGTTAATGTTGTTTGCCCAAAATGACCATGCTAGCAACAAGCTAAACACAAGTAATGCTATAAATTTACTTAGGCGCTTTTTAGGTTTTAAAGTAATTGAATTTTTACGCTTTGATATGTGCGATTCAAACAGTTTTATTAGCTGGTTAGTTGTTGTATGCTGACTATAGGGTTTCTCATTAATTTTACGAATAGTCTTAACACCAATCACACTATTGGTTATAAAAATCTCATCGCACTCAAGCAACTCCAGTACGCTAAAATTGCAAACCTCAACTGCAATTTTATGCGCTTTTGCCAGCCCAATAATAACTTGTCGTCTTGTGCCCTCTATGCCACATTGATCTAGACCAGGCGTTAGTAATACGCCATTTTTAACTGCAAAAATATTGCCCTGAGTCACAGAAACAACCTGGCCTTGCGGATCAAGCATAATACAATCTTGTGCTTTAAGATTGGTACGCGCTAGTATTTGCTCTAATCGATTGCAATGCTTAATTTCGGCCAACAATTGATTAACGCTGTAACCACTATCACATAAACTTAAATCATAATATTTAGGTAATTTAGGCTCTTCAGAAACAATAACAAGTCGAGTTGGCTCAATTTTTTTATCAAAGCCGTAGCCACGCTCACTCTCACCGCGTGACAATATTATTTTTACCACAGCTCGGTCAAACTTAGACAATGAAACTGCTTTACTAATATCTTTGAGCCACACTGAACGCTTAACAAGATTTATCTGTAGGCGCTCAGCACCCTTTTCTAGTCGCTGAAAATGCTGCTCAGCTAGAATTAATTTGCCATTAACAACCAGGCAGGTTTCAAACAAACCATCGCCAAACTGAACCAAGCGATTAGAAACACTTAGCTTACTTTGTTTTTTTCCATTAATTAAGATGATACGGCTCATGACCAAGTATTATAATTCAGTGTATCTATAAAAATACACTTATGAGAAAAACGCTTTATCAGCTTTCCAACAATCTTATTGATAATGCTAAAGATCGAGCGCTTGATTGAGTTAATGTTTATGAGATTATGAACAAGCCAACCATGTCTGTTCATCCTAATATAGACATTCGTTATTGCGCTGAATTACTTACCCATTTTGGCCTATCCAGATGCCCGGTGATCGATAGCGGCAATATTGTAGGTGTCGTCAGCATTAGTATAAGCATTGGTATAAGTATTAAAAGGCATTCAAATTTGCACCATAAAAAAATTTATAGTGATAAAATCTTGTGGTTGAAACAATTTAACTAACAAACGAAAAAGGAGAGGGAAGATGAGCGGAATTATTAATGCAATCAAATGGGTGTTAATCATAATCGGTGCAATTGCAGTATATTATGGTGTATCACTTCAAGCACAATACGGTGTAACTAGTAAAGTGATCAGTGAAATGGTATCGCCAAAATTACATCCAGATTCAATGTCAAAAGTTTACATGCCAATGACGAACAAATTATTAGATACAGGTGATATCACTATGGCATCTGTTGTTCGTATCCCGGTTGCTGACGATGTTTCAAATTCAGATGTTGAAGAAGCAATGGAAAGTATTGCAACAGCTGAAGGTATTCGCTCTGTTGGCATGTTGCCATTATCTGAAATGGTTGAGTTACAAACTGGTGAAAAGCAAAGATTCCTTAAAATCTACCAATACTGCTCACCTCGTACAGCCATGACTATGATTGATCATTCAGACGCATTCTCAGCGTACTTACCTTGTCGACTAGCTCTAATCGAAGATCAAGAAGGTCAAAGATGGTTATACACACTTGACATGAATGCAATGATTTATGGCGGTGCACCTCTACCTGACTTCTTATTAGAGAAGGCATTAGAAGTTCAGCGTGTAATTACAGCGATTCAAGTAGGTGGTGCAGAAGGCGACTTCTAAATCATTAGCAACAATCGTTATAAAAACCGCCTATCTAGGCGGTTTTTTTTGCTCTAAAATAAGCCCATGAAAGCAATTTATCACGAGTTAGAATTTAACATTACTTGCATTGATACGCAGCACATGCGTAAGGATTTTGTGGCTGCGTATTTGATAGAGAATAACGGTCGAGCTGCCTTTATAGATACTGGCTGTTATTTATCTGTGCCCACTCTTCTGGCCACTCTAGAGGCTAAAAATATTAGCCGAGAATCAGTTGATTACATTATCCTTACTCACATCCATTTAGATCATGCAGGCGGCGCAGGTGAATTGTTAAAGCATTTACCAAATGCGAATATTTACGTACATGGGCGTGGCGCACATCACCTGATTGATCCATCTAAATTGCGCGCTGGTGTGATTGGTGTATATGGTGAATTATTCTTTAAGCAGTTTTTGGGCGATTTAATTCCTGCACCAAAAGATAAGGTTATCATCAAACAAGAAGGTGATACACTCAGTCTTGGCGGTAGAATTTTAAAATTTATCGATACACCGGGGCATGCCAGACATCATTTATGCATTTGGGATGAAGTCTCTCAAGGTATTTTTTCTGGTGATACGCTAGGTGTTAGTTATCGAGAATTTGATACAGAGCAAGGCCCGTTAATCTTTCCACCCACCACACCAATACAATTTGACCCTGCAGTCTGGATTAATACAATTAACAAGCTAATGACACTCAAACCAAAAGTGGCTTATTTAACCCATTTCAATCAAATTGAATTTAACCAAGATTCAGCCAAGATGCTCATACAGCATATTAATGGTTTTGTTGATATTGCCAAAGCACATAAAACGAGCGACAATCGCCATAAGACCATCAAGGAGTCGCTACTAAGCTATCTACTTGATATTGCCACTAAGCATGGTGTAGCACTTGATGAGGTAAAGCAAATCAAACTATTTAAAGGTGACTTAGAGATATGCGCCCAAGGCCTAGGTGTTTGGCTAGATCAAGATGGCTAATGCAAGACTTGAACTTGCCAATTTTTTACCAGTAAGAACAACAATAATCAGTCACTTCTTTAACGTTTAATTTAAAGCTAGCGTTTTTAGGCACTTCAAAAGAAGTGCCTTTAGTGTATGTTTGCCATTCACTAGCATCAGGAAGTAAGACATCCATCTCACCTGCTTGAATTTCCATTAGCTCATTATCATCCGTACCAAATTCATATTCACCCGGCATCATAATGCCAAGTGTCTTCTTGCTACCATCAGCAAAATTTACAACACGTGAAGTTACCTTGCCGTCAAAATAAATATTCGCTTCTTTTACAACCGTCACATTTTCAAAATTTGACATAATTTCTCCTTAATTGGCTTGATCTAAAACATACTGTGTTAACAATGGTACAGGGCGCCCTGTTGCGCCTTTTTTAGCGCCACTTACCCAAGCCGTACCCGCAATATCTAAATGCGCCCAACGGTAACCTTGAGTATATCGTGCTAAGAAACATGCTGCTGTCACTGTACCGGCTTCACGTCCGCCAATATTACCCATATCAGCAAAATTTGACTTTAACAATTCATCATACTCATCATCAAGTGGCAACTGCCAAGCACTATCTAATGAAGCTCTACCAGCAGCTAACAAGTCATTAGCCAAATCTTGATCGTTCGCCATCAAGCCGCAATGATGCTTTCCTAGTGCAACAATCACTGCACCGGTTAAGGTTGCTGTATCGATCACCACTTCAGGATTAAATTTTTCAACATAAGTTAGTGCATCACACAAAATCAAACGCCCTTCAGCATCCGTATTTAAAATTTCAATGGTTTGGCCTGACATACTTGTTACTACATCACCTGGTTTTGAGGCGTTGTGAGCTGGCATATTTTCAACTGTTGGCACCACGATGGTTAAATTGACCTTTGGTTGTAATTGTGCAATTGTACGCATAGCACCCAATACCGAGGCAGCGCCACACATGTCATATTTCATTTCATCCATACCTGCACCAGGTTTAAGTGAAATTCCACCACTATCAAACGTAACACCTTTGCCCACTAATACAATTGGCTTAGCATTGCTGTTACCTTTGTAGCTTAAGCTGATTAACTTTGGTGGCTCAATAGAACCCTTAGATACAGATAACAATGAGCCCATACCCAATTTAGCCATATCCGCCTCTTCTAGCACTTCACATTCCAAATTAAACTCTTTAGCTAAATCTTGCGCTGTTTGTGCCAAATAAGTTGGTGTGCAAATATTAGAAGGCAAATCGCCTAAATGACGTGCTAATGACATACCATCAGCAATTGCCTGGCCTTTTAGCACTTCATGGGCATCATCTTGGCTAGATTGAATGGCAATACTTTCAATTGATTCATCTTTTTTGTCCACGCCAACTTGTTGAATTTCATAATTAGCATTTTGCAATACTCTAGCTGCCATTCTATGTGACCAATTTTCATCAAAGCCATCAATGTCAAGCGCCTCAATCATGACACTTTTTGTTTTGATCGTATTTAGAACGCCACTTGCAGAAGTCAATGCCTTAATATAATTTTTAGCCGTATTAGGCAAGTCACCCATACCTAGAACCACCACTTGAGTTGCTTTAAATCCATCAACCAAATTTAATAGTAACGTAGCACCTGGCTTTGATTCAAAATTGTTCAGCTCAATTAGCTGTTGAGTATTCGAATCGCTAACGGCCACTTCTGAGTTGGTAAAAACAACCACACAGTCGCCATCAAAATTTTGAATCGGTGTATCAATTAATGAAAATTTCATCATTTTATCCATTGAAAAATATAATCCCGATATTCTACCTAAAAAGGTAAAATTTATTCATTTATCACTCCAATCTTTTCTCATGATTAAGACACTATTTATTACTATCGCTTTACTTTCTGCCAATTCTTTTGCAGATAAAACTCAAATTATTAATAATTTAGAAAGATTCTTCGGCCAAATTGATGCCAAAGATATCAATAAAACATCTTTCAAGGGTGTTTATGAAGTCACTACCTACAATCCAATTGATTCAATGCTGGTATCAGAAGATGGGCGCTTTCTTATTCAAGGCGATGTGATTGATTTAAGTATTCGTCAAGTCATGGGTGTTAGTGATAAAGTTAAGCAACTTAAACAATCACTCATTGATACTATTAATGATGTTGATAAAATCATTTATCCCGCCAATGATGAAAAATACATTGTTCATGTATTTACCGATGTCGACTGCCCATATTGTAAAAAACTTCACCATGAAATAGATAGCATGAATGATTTAGGTATAAGTGTAAAATACCTAGCATCTCCTTTAGCCTCGCTACACCCAACCGCACAAGGAAAAATGCAAAAGATTTGGTGCGCCGATGATCGCAATCAAGCCATGGATAATTACAATATTGATCGCAGCATTCCTGATGTAGAGAAATGCAAAAATCCAGTAGTTAAGCAACTGAAAATCTCTCAGCAATTAAGTGTAACTGGCACGCCGGCAATTTTCTTGTCTGATGGCACACACCTGCCAGGCTATATGCCTGCTGAAAAATTATTAACAAAAATCCGAACTACACTTGGCAACTAATAACGCTAGGCTTGTAGCCTTAGATGCAATTTGCTCTGTTGTTCTTGATAAAAAATCTTTATCTGCATTTGCATATCCAGCACAAGATGATGCATTTGCTAAATCCATGGTTTTTGGCACGATACGTTTTTATCATCAACTCAATGACATTGTTACCGATCTACTTGAGCATTCATTAAAAAAAGAAGATCTTGATATTCATTGTCTAATGCTATTAGGTGCTTATCAAATCCTGCATTCTAATGTAGCCAGTCATGCCAGTATTTTTGAAACAGTCAATGTCGCTGTAGATTTGAACAAAGACTGGGCAAAGGGTTTGGTTAATGCCATTTTAAGACAAATCGATAGAAACAAAGATAAGTTATTGGCGCAAACGCATTATTCGCATCCAACCTGGATGGTTAAAAAAATAAAACAAAATTATCCAAGTGATTTTGAACAAATTTTTAACCAGAACAACACTCAAGCGCCGATGACAATTCGCGTTCATCCAAAATATTCAACACAAGATTATCAGCAATCTCTAAATCAAGTAGCTATTAACAGCAAGCTTGTAGAGGTTGCTCCACAAGCCTTGGTATTGGATAAACCCACGAGTGTTTATGATTTGCCTGATTTTGAAACAGGGTCTTGCTATATTCAGGATGCATCTGCGCAATTATCTGCACCCTTGTTAGAGCCAAAGGATAGTGATTTAATTCTTGATGCATGTAGTGCGCCAGGTGGCAAAACCACTCATTTATCTGAACTTGCGCCAAACGCAAAAATTATCGCTCTTGATAGCGATGAAACACGCCTAGAGCGAGTAGTGCAAAATGCACAGCGCTTTAACATTCACAATATAGAAATTATTCAAGGCAATGCCCAGCAACAAGACTGGTGGGATAAAAAACAATTTGACAAAATCCTGCTCGATGCACCTTGCTCGGCCACCGGTGTAATTCGCCGTCACCCTGATATCAAACTATTAAGAAAGCCCAAAGATATTACCAATTTGGTAGCTTTGCAAGCTGAGATTCTAGACAACTTATGGCAAATGTTAAAACCTGGTGGCATTCTGCTTTACTCAACTTGTTCAATTCTTAAAGCTGAAAACGAACTTCAAATTGCTGATTTTCTTTATAGTCACGACGATGCTAGTGAAATTAAAATTGATTTAGATTGGGGCATGAAAACAGTCATTGGCAAACAACAACTGCCCAATAATGAATTTGATGGCTTCTACTATGCCAAAATCAGAAAACAACCTGACGCAATCACCGCCTGATTAAAAAAAACATTATTGGCACCTCTACCAATTTAATATTTTTTTACTACTTTATAATTCGTAACTGTTAAACATACGTTTAATAAAATAATTAAATTAGGGGAAACACATGAAAAAGATACTATTAAGCATTGTCACATTGGCATTGTTAAGCTTTAACGCTTATGCAGCAACTAATAAATTTGTCATACAGATTAGTACAGATGATGCAAGAACGCAAAAAATTGTGCTCAATAATGCAGCCAATTTACAAAAACATTTTGGCGCAGATAATGTCGATGTTGAAATTGTTGCTTATGGCCCAGGTTTGGGAATTCTAACTACTGGCAATAAAAACTCGAGTCGTGTCGAAAAGATGGCGATGAGTGATATTAAATTTAGCGCTTGCCAAAATACTATGAATGGCTTTAAGAAGAAAAAAGGTCATTTTCCAACACTAACCGATGGTGTGGGCATTACACCTTCCGGCGTGGTTCGTATTGGTGCATTGCAGCAACAAGGTTATTCTTATATTAGACCTTAGTACGCACTAAACCCAATAAAAAAGGCGCTTTAAGCGCCTTTTTTATTGATTATTTTTCTAGTGCAATATCAAGCACTTCATCGATCCACTTAACCTTAATCACGTTCAGCTTACTTTTAATCTTCTCAGGAACTTCAGAAAGCTCACGCTCATTGTCATCAGGGATGATCACGGTTTTAATACCACCACGCAATGCAGCGAGCATCTTCTCTTTAAGGCCGCCAATTGGAGTTACCTCACCTCGAAGTGTAATCTCACCCGTCATAGCAACATCTGCTTTAACCTTGCGCCCTGTTAGTACAGAAACTAGCGCGGTACACATCGCCGCACCTGCACTTGGGCCATCTTTAGGGGTAGATCCATCTGGCACATGAATATGAATATCAAGCTTCTCCTGGAAGTCATCCGCAATATTAAGCTCTTTGGCACGCGTACGCACCACACTCATAGCAGCCTGGATTGATTCTTTCATTACATCGCCCAACTGACCGGTGTAGTTAAGCTTACCTTTGCCTTTATAAGCTGTTGCCTCAATGGTTAGTAAGTCACCGCCTACTGATGTCCAAGCAAGTCCTGTCACTTCGCCCACTTGGTTATTTTCTTCAGCCAATCCAAAGCGGAATTTTTTAATGCCTAAGTATTTTTCTAAATTTTTGTCTGAAATAGTAGCCTTGGTCTTGCGCTTCTTTAAAACCACCTCTTTCACTACTTTACGGCAAATAGTACTAATAGTTCTATTTAAACCACGCACACCTGCTTCACGCGTGTAATAACGAATGATGTCTAATATTGCCGAATCTTTAAAGCTAATTTCACTTGACTTGACGCCATTATCTTTCATTGCTTGTTTGATTAAATGACGCTTGGCAATTTGCAATTTTTCATCTTCTGTATAACCAGACAACTCAATAATTTCCATTCGATCAAGCAAAGGCTGTGGCAAATCAAGTGAGTTAGCCGTAGCTACAAACATTACTTGGGACAAATCATAATCCACTTCTAAATAATGATCGTTAAACGTATGATTTTGCTCTGGATCTAACACCTCTAGCATTGCTGAAGATGGGTCGCCACGATAATCAGAAGCCATTTTTTCAATTTCATCTAGCAAAAATAAAGGATTCTTAACTTTAATTTTTTGCATTTTTTGCACAATAGAGCCAGGCATGGCGCCAATGTAAGTGCGTCTGTGGCCACGAATTTCTGCTTCATCGCGCACACCGCCTAAAGCCATACGCACATATTTACGATTAACCGCTTTGGCAATAGACTCACCCAATGATGTTTTACCTACACCTGGAGGACCAACTAAACACAAAATATTTGCCTTATTGTGTGTCACACGGGTTTGTATCGCTAAATGCTCTAAGATGCGCTCTTTAACTTTATTCAAGCCATAATGATCGTCATCAAGAATTTTTTGAGCCTTTTTAAGATCTTTATTGATGATGGTTTTCTTCTTCCAAGGCACATCACATAAATTTTCAATATAAGTACGAATAATTGAAGCATCTGATGATTGTGAAGACATGCGCGATAATTTCTTTAATTCGCTTTGTGCTTTTTCTTTAGCCGCTTTGGGCATTTTAGCTTTGTTAATGCTTAGCTGTAAATCTTCAATTTCATTTTCGTCTTCTGCTTGGCCCAATTCTTTTTGAATTGACTTCATCTGCTCATTCAGATAATAATCGCGCTGATTAGATTCCATCTGCTTACGAACGCGTGATTGAATCTTGTGTTCGGTATCAAGCACTTCAATTTCACTTTGAATAACAGTTAGGATTTTGTCTAATCTATCCTGAGCACTCTCACCACCTAATAAAGTTTGTTTTTCTGATACTTTAAGTGACAAATTAGCAATAATAACATCACTAAAACGCTCAACATCACTGACATCTTTAAGCATTTTCAAGACTTCTTCTGGAATCTTTTTATTGAGCTTAATGTATTTTTCAAAACTGCTTAAAGCTAGTCTCATCATTGCTTCAACTTCAGTTTCATTTTCAGTCGATAAAGATAACTCGCTTAGTTGTACTTCACTATAGTCATCCAGCTCAATAATTGCCTCAACCTTAGCGCGCTTAACACCCTCTACTAAAACCTTGATTGTGCCATCTGGCAGCTTCAGCATTTGCAAAATAGTTGCTAAAGTGCCAACTTCATGAAGGTCACTGTACTCTGGGTTTTCAACTTTATCGTCTTTTTGGGTAACTAGAAAGATGTATTTATTGGTACCCATTGATTGGGTAATAGCATTGATCGACGTTTCTCTGCCCACAAATAATGGCATGACTGTATGTGGAAATACCACCACATCTCTAAGCGGCAATAATGGAACATTTTCAGTGCTTAAATCAATTTTTTCTATTTCGGGCTTTGTTCCCATAACAACTTAACACCTTTTTTGTTTAATAATTTAGATAGATAGTGATGGGTGACGTTAATTTCAAGTATCCAACGACCAAAATCATCCACCTTTTCGTTGTGGATATAGCCGATATTATGAATTTCACTTCTAATATAGGCACTCATCACATCAAGTTCTATCTTTGCACGCGTCATCATACCACTCAGCTGCTCTGCTAATGCCAGATATAACAAATCAATGCCCTCGCCTGTCTTACTAGAGATCCAGACACGATAGACTCTGCCAGATTCGTCTCTATCTAAGCGTGGTTCAAAATTTTTAATACAATCTATTTTATTCATCACCAAGATAGTTGGAATTTTACTAGCCCCAATCTCATTGACAATCTCTTCCACTTGGCCAATTTTTTCAACATTGTATTCATCAGCTGCATCCACAATATGCAGTAGTACGTTAGAGCGCTTTGTTTCCTCTAGTGTGGATTTAAAAGCATCAACCAGGTCATGCGGTAGATCTTGAATAAAACCTACTGTATCGGCAATAACGGCCTCGCCTGAGGCTGGCAATATAACTCGTCGAATAGTTGAATCTAGTGTGGCAAAAAGTTGATCGTGTGCAAATACGCCTGCATCAGTCAAAGTGTTAAATAAAGTCGACTTTCCAGCATTGGTATAACCCGCCAATGCAATCATTGGCAGTTCATTTTTAACCCGTGATTTACGGCCTAAATCACGCTGTTTATGCACCTTATCTAATCGTTTGGTAATATTTTTAATACGTACAGCGATCAATCGTTTGTCTGTTTCTAGCTGGGTCTCACCTGGACCACGCATACCAATACCACCTTTTTGACGCTCTAGATGCGTCCAACCACGTACTAAGCGAGTTGATAAATGGCGAAGTTGAGCTAGCTCAACTTGCAGCTTTCCTTCAAAAGAATTTGCTCGCAATGCAAAAATATCAAGGATAAGACCAGTACGATCCATCACTTGACATTCTAAAGTTTTTTCAAGGTTGCGCTCTTGGGAGGGGGATAATTCTGGCGAAAAAATAACTAAATCAAGCTCAAGATCTTTAACCATCTGTGCAATTTCATCAACCTTACCTGTACCAATATAGTATTGAGCTTTGGCCGAATTTCGATTAACTTGAATAGCCTCAACAATATCTAAACCTGAAGATTCAGCTAGCTCTCTAAATTCAGATTTGGCATTGTGGATATTGCGTGTTGAAGGCATTTCAACATAAACCAACAAGGTTCTTTCACCTTGTCCTACGGCGTCTTTTTGACGATCGAATAATTCCAATTAAGTCACTCTAGATGGGTTAGCTAGCTTCTTTAGCTGCTTTTTCTTTAGATTTAGTTTGATAAACAATCAAAGGCTCTTTCTTTTTTTCAACCACATCTTTATCAACAATCACTTCAGATACACCTTCTAGAGAGGGCAATTCAAACATAGTGTCGAGTAATAAATCTTCTAGGATTGATCTTAAACCTCTGGCGCCTGTTTTACGAGTGATGGCTAATTTAGCAATTGCAAGTAATGCTGACTTTTTGAAGGTTAGCTTAACATCTTCCAGATTGAAAATTTCTTGGAATTGTTTGACAACTGAATTTTTCGGCTCAGTTAAAATCTGCACCAAAGCCTCTACATCCAATTCTCCCAATGCTGTTTGCACTGGTAGGCGACCTACTAATTCTGGAATTAAGCCAAACTTAATTAAATCTTCTGGCTGAAGAAGCTCAAATAAATCAGTTAGGGTTTTCTTTTTATTGTTGTCTTTAACAGTAGCAGAAAAACCAATGCCAGTTGTCTTTTCAACACGACGGCCAATAATGGCATCTAAACCGTCAAATGCACCACCACAAATAAATAATATTTTTGAAGTGTCTACATCAATAGTTTCTTGATTTGGATGTTTACGCCCACCTTGTGGTGGCACTGAAGCAACTGTGCCTTCAATCAATTTAAGCATTGCTTGCTGAACACCTTCACCTGACACATCACGGGTAATTGAGGGTGAATCAGAACGGCGTGAAATTTTATCAATTTCATCAATAAAAATAATACCACGCTCTGCACGAACTGGATCAAAATCACATTTTGATAATAAGCTTTTAATGACATTTTCAACATCGTCACCAACATAGCCTGCCTCAGTTAACGTAGTAGCGTCAGCAACCGTAAATGGTACATCTAAAATTCTAGCTAACGTTTGGGCTAATAATGTCTTACCTGAGCCTGTTGGGCCAATCATTAAAATATTTGACTTATCCAACTCCACATCATTTGAGATGTAATCACTCTTTAAGCGTTTGTAATGGTTATAAACTGCGACTGACAACACCTTTTTAGAATGATCCTGTGAAATCACATATTCATTTAAGAAATCACGCAATTGCATTGGGGTGTAGTTCCAATCTTGATATTCTTTAATTACCTCTGCTACAGTCTGCTCGCCCATTAACTCATGACAAGAGTCAACACATTCATTACAAATATGAACACCAGGTCCGGCAATCAAACGATCAACCTCTGATTTTAATTTACCGCAAAATGAACATGAAAGCTCTTTTTTATCGTCTTCTGCCATGATTAACGCTTATCTAATACTTTATCAATTAACCCATAATCCGCAGAATCTGCTGCTGACATAAAGTTGTCTCTGTCTGTATCTTTTTGAATTACCTTTAAGCTTCTACCAGTATGAAATTTTAAGATTTCGTTAAGCTTTTCTCTGACTGTTAAGATCTCTTTTGCATGGATATCAATGTCACTAGCTTGGCCAGAAAAACCACCTAAAGGCTGATGGATCATCATTCTTGCATGTGGCAAAGCAAAGCGCTTATCTTTAGCGCCCGCTGTTAATAATAACGCACCCATTGAAGCGGCTTGACCAATACATAACGTTGACACATCTGGCTTAATAAACTGCATGGTGTCATAAATAGCCAAACCAGCTGATACCGAGCCACCCGGTGAATTAATGTATAAGTGAATATCTTTTTCTGGATTTTCAGATTCCAAGAATAACATCTGAGCCACAACCACGTTAGCCATGTAATCTTCAACGGGGCCCACTAAAAATATAATACGTTCTTTTAAGAGGCGTGAATAAATATCATAAGAGCGCTCACCACGGGCAGATTGCTCTACCACCATTGGGATTTGATTCAGATTGTTAATTTCCATTCAGTTATGCCTTTTCAGTAATGTCAAGAAACTTTTTCTTAACTGCTTTAATTTTAGCTTTTTCTAAAATAACATCTTGAACCATCTTTTCAACAATCATTAATTCAACGCTTGACTTTCTTGTAACGTCTTCATTATAGTAGTCAACCATTTGCTGTGCATTTTCACCGTAAGACTGTGACATCTCTTGGATTCTTGCATCAATTTGCTCCATGGTAACCGCCATCTTAGCGTCACTTGAGATTTTATTAATCATCAAACCTAATTTGACACGACGCTCTGCTTCTTCATTAAAAATTGAGGCTGGCATATCAGCTGGCGCTGTTTGGCCTTGCTGTTGCATACGCTCTTGCATTTCTTCTAATAAGTTGCGTGCCTCTGCATCGATACTACCTTGAGGTACGTCAAATTTGTTTGCTTCAGCTAACGCATTAAACAAAGCATCTTTATTTAACTGCTCAATACGACCGTCAATTTCAGTACGCATTTGCTCTTTCATGCTAACCAACAAGGCATCCATATTGTCTTCACCAAATTTCTTAGCAAAAGCAGCATCAAGCTTAGGCTCTTTTGGTGAGCCAACCTCTATAACACTAATATTAAATTTAACTGGTTTGCCCGCTAAATGCGTTGCCTGGTAGTCATCAGGGAAGCTTACATCAAGCTCAACCTCTTTACCAGCAGCAACATCTGTAATACTTTCTTCGAAGCCAGGAATCATTGTGCCCTTGCCTAATACTAATTTAAAGTCTTTAGCTTCACCACCTTCAAATGTCTCACCTTCAATTGTACCAACGAAATCAACCGTTACTCGATCGCCATCTTTTGATTTTCGCTTAACTTCTTTAAATTCAATTAGCTGCTCTTGTAAACCACTTAAAGTTCTATCCTCATCTTCTTTAGTAATGTCTACTTCAATTTGGTCAATTGCTAATTTAGAGAAATCGGCTAATTTAATTTCTGGAAATACTTCAAATGCAACTGTGTATGTGAAGTTAGTATCACCTTCTGAATCAACATCGGTTAATGATGGACGTGCTGCTGGCGTTACCTTTGCATCAGCCAATGCATCTACTAATGTTTCATTAACAATTTCATTAACTGCTTCAGACTTTGCATTATCGCCAAAACGTTTTTTAACGATTGAAACTGGAACTTTACCCTTTCTAAAGCCATCAACACTCACTTGAGAGGCCATTGTCTTTAAGATTTTGTCAACTTTTGTATTAAAAGTATCGATTGATACGTCGATTGTTAATGATCTTTTTAGACCTTCTAATGTTTCTAGTGAAGTTTTCATGTGTATTAAATCCGTCTCTTAGCTTATAAAAACAGACAATTATACCTAAATTATGGACGATAAAAAAGGCAGTAAAAACTGCCTTTTTATGGGATTAGCTAATAAGCTTAATGTAGTCCGGCAACGTATTGAGACAATGCGTTAATTTCTGTATTAGTTAGGCTCTTAGTAAAAGCAATCATCATCTTACGATCATCGTTAGTTCTAGAGGGTGTCGTTGACTCTGTCTGAACATTAATAGATACTTGACGGAAATCTTTCAACTGCTTAGCTGTGTAAGCTGCATGCTGAGATGCCAATGCTGGAAAGCCTGCAGAAGGAATACCCGCACCCTTGGCACCATGACAAGCGATACACGCTGTAATGCCTCTAGCTCTATCACCACCACGGTACAATCTTTCACCTAAGGCAATATTAGCAGTTTTGCTAGCAACACCTTGAGTCGCTAATTGATTAGAGAAATGAGCCGATAAATTAGCCATATCATCTTCAGATAAACCAGCAACAATACCTGCCATTAAACCATCTTTACGAGCGCCAGATTTAAAATCTTTTAATTGTTTGAATAGGTAGCTTTCACCCTGTCCAGCCAATTTTGGAAAATTTGGCACCATTGAATTGCCATTAGCACCATGACACGCTGCACAAGTTACAGATAAAGCCTTGCCTTTAGCAGCATCGCCTGCCGCAAAGGTGTTGGTTGAAACAAAGGCCAGTGCCACAGTAAAAATTAGTGCTAACTTGTTCATAATATGTTTTTTTAACAAAAAATAAGCCGATATTATACGTTAATATCGGCTTATTAAAATTACGAAATGCGCCATAAATGGCGCAAATAATTTATTGACCAGCTAGGTAATCTGCAATTGCTTGCTCTTGGCCAGCTGCCATTGCTGCCATTGCATTCATTGTAGGGTCTTTACGAGCGCCAGACTGGAAGTCTTTAAGCTCTTTTACAACGTCAAGATTAGGGCGTGCTGATTTTGCCAATGATGGGTAATTTGGAATAGCTGATTTACCACCAGTGCCATGACAACCTGAACAACCTAAAGCGTCAAATGGATTTGCCTGAACCGAACCCATCGCTAATGTGGCTGCAGCCACTAATAAAATCTTTTTCATTACTCTCTCCTTGATTTTTAATAATATAAAATGGTATATAGTTCATAGACCACTAAACTCCGATTATACATACTTTATATTAATGCGCAAACACTACCACCAAGCCAAATTTTTATTATCCTGTCCTTCTTTAAAAGGCGCTCCAGCCGATGAAGGCTATGAAGTTATCTTTGCTGGAAGATCTAATGCTGGTAAATCTAGCTCGATTAACACCCTTACCATGCAAAATAAATTGGCTAAAGTCTCACGAACGCCAGGACGCACCCAGCATTTGGTATTTTTTGAGCTTGATGAAGATAGGCGCCTGGTTGACTTACCTGGTTATGGATACGCTAAAGTTCCAAATCATGTTAAAAATCAATGGCATAAAGACATGGGTGAGTATTTCGAAAAGCGTGATTGCTTACGAGGTGCAGTTTTAGTGATGGATGTTCGCCACCCTTTAAAACCTTACGACAAAATGATGATTGAATGGTGTGTCAGCATTAACCTGCCCACTCAAATTCTTCTGACAAAATCTGACAAACTCAAGAAAGGTGCTGCTGCCAATACCTATCAGCAAATCAAAAAAGAAGTTAAGGATTATCCTTATATTGATGTTCAGCTTTTCTCTAGCCTTAAAAGACAAGGCCTAGAAGAGCTTTGGTCTCGTCTGGACACCTTCTTTGGTTATATTGATTGAATGTATTTAACCGCTGATCTGTCTCAAATTGACACAACAGACACCATTGTTGTTGCCAATAATCGCCAGGTTTTAGCTTTTAAACGATCATTCTCCAAACAACATCCTAACACTCAACTGCCTGAGATTTTTTCATGGCAACAGTATCTAAAAAACTACTGGAAATCACAACAATTCCAAAATAATCAGCGCCTTATTGATGCTACTGAACAGCGATACTTATTGGAATCTTCACTAGATTCTTGTGGCCAAACTATTCACAGCCAACTCATCAATGAAGTGGTTAAAAACTACGATTATTGCACCAATCATTTGATTGAATCGTCGGCTTTAGCCAATTCTAAAATTCAAATTTGTGAAGTTTTCGCTCAATGGATTACATATTATCAGCAAATCAAACAACAATTAAACTTAGTTGATACTAATGATCTTGGCGGGTTAATTCTAAAAGATCGAACTGACTTTAAGTCGGTGTACGTATATGGATTTAAGACTTTAACCCCATTACAACAAAAAATTTTCAATGCTGTAAATTATCAAATTATTAGCAGTGAGTACACAAATATCTGTGAGCAGCACTGCTTTGACAATACGCTTGATGAAATAAATGCGGTAGCCTTATGGGCCAAGAAACAACACCAAGACAATCCACAACATTCAATTGTGATTGTTTGTCCGCAATTAAGCGATCTCCAGCATCAATTGATATCCATTTTTGATCAAACTTTTGATGATCAATTGGTTGAAACTGGACAAAAATCTTACAACATATCTCTAGGGTTGCCGCTTTCGCAATATGGACTTGTTGGGCATTGTCTGAATTTATTAGAAATTTCTGATCAACTCAAGACAGATAAGATAAACACTACTTTATTTACCAAGGTGCTTCGCAGTGTATATGTACATGGCTATCATCAAGAAAAAAACGCTCGTCACTCATTGTCCAATCGTGCCAGCGCTCTAGCGCTTGAGTATTTTTCATTAGATGCTTTAACCTCTGTCATTGACACTTGTCCAATTTTACTAGAGATGATTGACCAAATTAAATCTATACCTTCAGTCAATCAATCCTTAAGTAACCACTTACTGAGCTTTAATAGCACACTAAGTGTTTGGGGGTTTGCAACTGATCGCCAACTAAGTAGTAGTGAATATCAGTTGTTTAACAAATATTTGAGCAGTACGCTAATTCTAAACCAACTTTCATTGCATCAAGACAACTGTAGTTCAAATACTGCACGCTACAGATTAAATGAAATGACTAATCAAGTGGTATTCCAGCCTCAAGCAAGCAAAACCAATATTCAAATCATTGGCTCACTTGAAGCAGAAGGGTTGCACTTTGATCAAGCTTGGGTCATGGGCATGACTCATGACTTCTTACCTGCCAAACTAAACGCACCGCGCTTTATTAGCAGTGAGATTGCCGTTCAACATCAAATTCCATTTAGTAGTTATGAGCTGGTTCAATCTGATGCACAAGATACATTAACCAACCTCAGCTCTTTAGCTGATAAGGTTATATTCTCATATGCAAAATCACATTTTGAATCCGAACAGATGCCGTCGCCTTTGCTGGATTTTCCAACCGAGTCTGATCCTCAAATTAACGCGCAAGTTATACCAATTACAACCGAGTTAATCGAAGATGAGATCACAACAAAATTCAATAAGGCTGTGGTCAAATCTGGCGTTTCCATACTAAAAGACCAAATGGCTTGCGCCTTTAAAGGCTTTGCACATCGACTTGATGTAGAGTGTTACGATGAGCCTCATATTGGTCTGGATAGACGCGAACAAGGCAATGTTATTCATACTGCCTTACAATATATTTATGAAGAAATTGATTCAAAATCAACCCTGCTGGCACTTGACCAAACACAGCTTACAAAGCTAATTAACCAAAAGATTTATTCAGCATTAAAGCGCTACCAAAATTCTGGTTTTAAAGCCATCGAGCAAGACAGGCTACAAAGCTTATTACTTAAGTTTATCGAAACCGACAAACTCAGAGAAAATTTTCGCGTACTTGCAACCGAACGTAGCGTGCAAGTGAATATTGCCCAACTAAGTTTTAACACTCGACTTGACCGACTCGATGAAATGGATAACGGTGATCAAATTGTATTTGACTATAAAACTGGATCTAGTTCCACTGCAAAGTGGTGTGGGCAAGAAATCATTGAGCCACAACTACCTATTTATAGTGTTACCAACAACACTCAGGGTGCTGCCTTTATTGAGCTTAATTCTAGTTCGGTAAGTTTTAAAGGCCTGTCAAAAGACCCGGATTCATTACCCAAACAATCTTCCTACAAGGGTAAGTGTCAAGAGTGGGATGATCAACTAAACTCGTGGAAAGTTAAGCTTAATCAAGCAAGTAGTGATTTTCAATCAGGCCAAGCTCAAGTATTACCCAATAAAACTGCTTGTGACTATTGTGAATTTGACTTATTGTGTCGCGTTTAATGACGCAGAAATAATAGATTTTTTCTCATCAATAATCGCCTGAGAGATATTGGTTTTATCCAAAGAGGCAATATCAATAGCACCCAATAAACCCTTAAGTTTAATAACATCATCAACATCCACTGATAATAATTGATATACCTTGAGTAAATCCTCAAACCTATCCTTACGCCTTAACGCATCGGTCTTTGCAAAAAATTCATAAATTAGCTCAGCCGTTTGATCATCGAACGACTGAACAAATTCATAAAACTGTGCACTGATCTTTGCCAATTGCTCGTATTGTTTTGGACATTTTAATCGCTTGCACAATTGACTAATGGCATCGATTTTTTCATTAACCAGCCAAACACAAAATTTAAGATGTGGCTGGTCGGTATTAAGATCATCTAAAAACTCAAACTTATTGTCATGGCTTTGATGTTGATGTGTTGATAACGGCGCGAATACGCGTTCATAAGCGTTACAAGCTGACAACACCTTAAAAAAAGCTGATGGCGTTGCGTAAGTTAATGATTTTTCTAATTCTTTAAAAACACGCTCAGGTGTCAGTGCATCGACCTCACCAGAATCCACCATTTGTTTCATAAGCCTATGGGTTGTATGTGCCACTTTAAAGCCAAATGGTTTAAATCGTGCAGAAAATCGTGCAACACGCAATACACGCACAGGATCTTCACTAAAAGCATCTGACACATGTCTTAGTAAGCCCTGATTTAGATCTTCTTGACCATTGAATGGATCAAATAATTCATCATTATTTCGAATATCTTGAGCAATGGCATTAATGGTTAAATCACGGCGTGACAGATCTTGCTCGAGTGTTACTTGGCTAGAGGTATCAAACTCAAAACCTTTGTAGCCTTTGCCAACCTTCCGCTCCAATCTTGCTAGTGCGTATTCTTCTTGAGTGCCTGGATGCAAAAAAACTGGAAATTCTTTACCCACTTGACGATAACCCAAATCCAACATGTCATCTGGAGATGAGCCAACTACCACCCAATCTTTTTCAGTATGCTCATTGGCAATGCCCAACAAATGATCACGAACCGCACCACCTACTAAATAAATTTTCATTCGCTCAAATGATGTGTAAATACAAATATAATACCCTAATGGATATATCAAAACTCACGCCAGAACAGTTTAAAGTCACTCAGCAATGTGGCACTGAAGCACCCTTCACGGGTAAGTACGTTAATCACCATAAGGATGGTCATTACATTTGTGTCTGTTGCGATCAGGTATTGTTTGCTTCTAATACCAAATTTGACTCTGGCACTGGCTGGCCAAGTTTTTATGACATTGCTAATTCTGATAGTGTCAGTCTAATTACTGACAATACTCACGGCATGACGCGCGTTGAAGTTAGATGCAAGAAGTGTGCAGCTCACCTTGGCCATGTATTTACTGATGGCCCTGCACCAACTGGACAGCGCTACTGTATTAATTCTGCCTCACTAGGCTTTAACCCAAGCTAATTATGCATATTCATATTCTTGGTATCGCAGGTACTTTTATGGGTTCTTTAGCTCTCATTGCTGAACAACTTGGGCATACGGTTAGCGGTCAAGATCAAGGTGTTTATCCACCAATGAGCACTCAACTCGATGAGCAAAATATCAACTTTACTCATGGCTATAGTGCGGATGACATGCCACAGGCTGATGTTTTTATTATTGGCAATGCCTTATCACGTGGCAATGAATGTGTCGAAGAAATCCTCACCAAGCAATATAGTTATACATCCGGTGCGCAATGGTTAAGTGAAAATGTACTACAAAATAAATGGGTGCTGGCGGTATCAGGCACACATGGAAAAACCACTACAGCTAGTATGCTAGCGTGCATCCTAGATTATGCAGATTACAATCCTAGTTTTTTAATTGGTGGCGTGGTGGAAGAGTTTGGCGTCTCATCTCGATTAACCGATTCAAACTTCTTTGTTATTGAGGCTGATGAATACGACACCGCTTTTTTTGATAAGCGTTCAAAGTTTGTGCATTATCATCCAAAGACTTTGGTGATTAATAATCTTGAATTTGATCACGCTGATATCTTTGATTCACTCAAAGACATTCAAAAACAATTCCACCATTTGATTCGTACAATACCAAGTGATGGGCTTATTCTCCACCCTCAGCACACAACCAGTGTTGATGAAGTATTGGCCATGGGTGTTTACTCGTCAACACAGGCTTTGCCAGTATCATCACTTAGTAGCACCAATACTGGCACAGAATTTATAGTTGATCAAAAGCACACAGTATCGTGGAACTTACTCGGTGAGCACAACATGCAAAATGGCCTAAATGCTATTTATATGGCTCATCATGTTGGTGTGCCTTTTGATGTGGCCTGTGAAGCACTAAACACTTTTAAAGGCATTAAGCGTCGTTTAGAAGTTAAGCATCAAACTAATAACATTACTTTGTATGATGACTTTGCCCATCACCCGACAGCCATTAAAACCACCTTACAAGGCTTGCGAGCAAAAGTAGGCGATCAAACTATTGTGGCCATTTTAGAGCTAAGATCTAATACCATGAAATCTGGCATTCATCAACAAACTTTGGTTAACGCTCTTAATGATGCAGATCAAGTGCTAATTTTAAAGCCACAATTTAGCACATGGGATATCAGTACCTTATTCGATCAATCGACTTTATTTGACTCAGTAGATGATATTGTCAAACAACTATCAAACACCAGTCAAGGCCATTTTGTAGTGATGTCCAATGGTGGCTTTGATGATATATTTAGCAAAATAACAACCAACTTAAATTCTGGAGAGAGTAAGTGAAACCAATTGCCATTGCATTAACCGGCGCCTCAGGTATGCCTTATGCATTAACTTTACTTAAAGAGCTAATCAAAACACAAGATCGAATCTATGTAATGATTTCTCAAGCCGCTAGTATTGTCATCAGCATGGAAACTGACCTTGATCTTGGCAATGACACCAAATCCATTGAGAGAAATCTTAGCCAATATTTGGGCGCTAAAGATGGACAGATCGAAGTTTTTTCTAAAAATCAGTGGACAGCGCCAGTTGCTTCTGGCTCTAATCCACCACGTGCAATGGTGGTGTGCCCTTGTACCATGAGCACACTTTCGGCAATCGCCAACGGCCATGGCGACAACCTAATGCATCGCGCAGCTGACGTTGTTATCAAGGAACAAAAGAAACTCATCCTAGTGCCGAGAGAAACGCCTTATTCAGCCATTCACTTAGAGAACATGCTAAAGCTAGCTAGACTTGGTGTGGTGATTATGGATGCCAATCCAGCCTTTTATCAACAGCCTAATTCCATTCAAGATTTGGTTGATTTTGTGGTTGCTAGAATTCTTGATCATCTAGATGTGGATCACAATCTTTTGCCACCTTGGCAAGGTTAAAAAGCTAAAACACTTAGCCCTAAAAAAGCTAAAAACAGCGCAAAGAATTTCTTTAATTTTTTACCATCAACACGGTGCGCCACTTTAGCACCTAGCGGGGCAAATAAGACACTCATTGCCACAATACTCATCAACGCATAAGTATGAATAAAGCCCAAACCGCCACTGGCACTTTCTACATTCCAACCAGTCACAATAAAACCAAGCGCGCCTGCAATTGCGATTGGCATACCTACAGCAGCCGAAGTAGCAATGGAATTTTTGATATCAACATTATTATAAGTTAAGAATGGCGTGGTCATGGTGCCACCGCCAATACCCACAATAGCTGAAACCAAACCGATTACATACCCCGTTATACGCCACGCCCATTTGCTTAAGCTGTCTACATGTTCCGAACTACTAACACCAAAATACATAATGAAGGCAACACTCAATTCAAACAAGGCAAAAAACACACGCATAAAATCAAAACTCATTAACTGAGTTAACAACGCCCCTGAAAAAGCCCCGAGAAGAATCATCGGTGCCAACTGTTTAAAATATTTCCAATGAATCGCGCCATGCTGTTGGTGCGCTCGAACACTAGATATTGATGTAAATACAATCGCAGCAAGCGCTGTGCCAACAGCTGTGTGCATGAGCACGGCTTGACCAACAGTAGCGGCCAGTAAATACAGCAAAACCGGTACTATAATCAGCCCGCCACCTACGCCCAAAAGGCCAGCAATAAACCCAGAAAAAATACCCAGTAATAATAACGGTACTATTTCAGCCAATTGCCAACCGCCTGTGTAAGCAATTCATTTTGATCATTAAAAAAGTGATCGCCAATAATTTGTTTTTGACTATATTTAATATTATGGCTAGAGATAGCTTTTCTTTGTTTTACAGTTGTTAAGACCGGAACAATATCTTCAGTTCCATAAAGATCTAGAATCGGAATAGTAATAGCAGACAAATAAGGTATAGAACCCCCATTCATACCAACAGCAACAAATTTTTTAAATGGGTGTTTCAAATGACTCGCCAGATAATGCGTTGCCATTGTTGCCCCCCTACTATGAGCAACCAATAGAACGGCTGATTTACCTGTTCTTATAATATAATCAACGGCAGCTTGTATTCGTTTATCCGAATCCTCATTCAAGGCATCGTATTCTTTTCCGTCAACGCCATTAGCCAATACTGGTAATTGAATAGAAAGCGTGTGATAACCTTGTTCGGTTAATGACAATCTTAGCGGTTGAATAACACCAGTCCAGTCTGGATGAACACCAAGACCATGCATAATAATAGCGACCTTGCTCGAATCTGATTCAGACTCGGTCAAAATAGTCAAGAATTCTCGATCCCCATTGTTTAGCCAAACCACATCACCATCCATTAGGCCATCTTCAACAAAACTTGCCCAACGTTCTTCTTTGGCATAATCTGGTACCGCTTGTGCAAATGCAATATTAGTAATTAATGCAAATAGTAAAAATAGCTTATTCATAACAGCTCCTTAAGTGTTTAGATAAGATCATAAAGCTCAAATTAATGTTTAACACGAGCCAATGACGTTTTAAAACCATATTTATCATACAGTTGACCCACCGCTTTGTCAAACGGCTAATGCGCTTTGCGAAGTTATATTAACCTAAAACAAGGGAATTTAAAGAATTCTATATTTATTATAAAACACAAATAATCACTACTTTTAGATATTACTAGACTAATAACTATATAAAAATAGAATAAATAAGAATTTGTTAACAATAAATAGAGAGAATACAGAGATAATCCACCTAAAATTACTTTTTTAGGTGCTATTAATGCTTTTATGGGTTAATTAATACTATTTTCTAAATTATTGACTAAAAAATCAAATAAAGAAACAATCCTAAGAAAATTTAGATCTAATTAGTGCTGATACAGTACCCATATCAGCCTTGCCATCTAACTGACCTTTAAGCACACCCATGAGCTTACCCATATCTTGCATGGATAAGGCGCCGGAATCGACAATAGCTTTGTCTACAGCGATAGAAATTTCAGCCTCTGAAAGTTGCTCTGGCATGTAATTATTGATAATGACTAATTCAGCTTCTTCAACATCAACAAGATCATTGCGACCAGCATCTTTAAATTGTGAAATTGAGTCTTTACGCTGTTTAACCATTTTTTGAATAACTGCTAAAACTTGGGTATCGTCAAGCTCGATACGCTCATCAACTTCACGCTGCTTAACCGCACCCAAGATCATGCGTACTGCTTTTAAGGCGCCTTTGTCTTTTGCCTTCATGGCGACTTTCATATCTTCGATAATGCGTACTTTAAGCTCTGACATAGTTATTAATAGGTAAGTAAAAAAAAGTAAAAAAAATGCGGTTTAACTATAAACCGCATTTTAATAAACTTCTAGTACATGCGTTTGCGATGTACTCGGTTTTTAGCCATCTCTTTATGAGTACGCTTAACCGCTGCAGCTTTCATGCGTTTATTAACCCATGTTTGCTTTTCAAAAAATTCTTTCTTACGAACATCTGTAATAACACCAGCACGATCACATGAACGACGAAAACGTCTAAGTGCAATATCAAATGGTTCGTTCTCTCTTACTTTAATTGAAGGCATGTTATATTTTCCTTATGAAACTGTAGAAGTAGCTTCTGCAGATGCAGTGCTATCAAAATCAACCAATTGAACAATTGCCATTGGCGCTTTATCGCCAGTACGGAAACCAGCTTTTAAAATACGAATGTAACCACCAGGGCGATCTTTGTAGAAAGGACCCAGCTGAGTAAATAATTTTGCAACCATTGCATCATCACGTAACTTAGCAAAAGCGTTACGTCGATTAGCAACAGAATCTGTTTTAGCTTTAGTGATTAAAGGCTCTACCACACGACGAAGCTCTTTTGCTTTTGGCAAAGTAGTTCTGATTGTCTCATGCTCGAATAACGAGTTAGCCATGTTCTTAAACATTGCTTTACGGTGAGAAGAGTTACGATTTAGTTGTCTACCTGACTTTCTATGTCTCATTATATTTCCTTATTCACTCATTAGATCAACTGGAGGCCAATTAGGAATGTCTGTCCCTAATTCAAGCTTCTTGTCAGTTAATACTTCTTTAATTTCGTTCAATGATTTACGACCTAAATTAGGCGTTCTTAATAAGTCTTGTTCAGACTTTTGGATTAAATCACCAATGTAGTAGATTTGCTCTGCTTTAAGACAGTTTGCACTACGAACTGTTAATTCTAACTCATCAACAGCAGCCAATAACTGAGGATCGAAATCATCAGATGTTGGTAACGCCTCTTCTTCTTTAACTAGTTCAAGCTCGACAAATGAAGACAACTGATCTTGTAGGATTGAAGCAGCACGTTTAATTGCTGATTCTGCACTAACAGATCCGTTTGTTTCAATCGTCATGTTTAATTTATCAAGATTAACTTTTTCACCCACTCTACAAGCATCAACTGTAAAGCTTACGCGTTTAATTGGTGAAAAACTAGCATCAAGTTGAATACCGCCAATAGTGGATGTTTCATCAGAACGCGATACTGCAGTGTCATAACCAACACCAGTACCAATCTTAATTGTCATACGCATATGACCACCATCATTGATAGTTGCAATTACAAAATCAGGATTGAATGCTGTGATATCACTACCATTTGATTCAATATCAGCAACAGTAATTACACAAGGGCCTTTTTTGTCAATTATAACTTCAGCCAGTTCAGATGTGTTTAAACCAACAGAAACTTCTTTAAGGTTTAACAGAATGTCTAAAACGTCTTCTTGCACACCATCAATCGTTGAGTATTCATGCATAACACCATCAATTGCTACTTCTGTAATAGCAGAACCAGTCATTGAAGATAATAATGTTCTTCTTAGGGCATTACCTAAGGTATGACCAAAACCTCTCTCTAATGGCTCAAGAACTACCTTGAACTCATTAGCAGCTGTCTCATTAGATTCAACTAGTTTTGGCTTTAAAAAATCTTTTGCGGTACCTTGCATATTAAATTCCTTACTTAGAATACAATTCAACAATTAAATGCTCTTGGATGTCTGAAGATAGATCATCACGTGCAGGAACATTTTTAAATACACCCTTAAGTGCTTTAGTATCAACATCAATCCAGTCAGCTTGATCACCTTGCTCTGCAAGTTCGATTGCCAATTGAATACGGGATTGTTTTTTAGCTTTCTCACGAATAGAAATTTCATCATTCGCACTTACTTGATAAGAAGGAATATTAACAATTGAACCGTTGACCAAAATAGACTTATGAGAAACCAACTGTCTAGCTTCAGCACGAGTAGAGCCAAAGCCCATACGGTAAACAACATTGTCTAAACGACACTCAAGGAAAGATAATAAGTTTTCACCTGTTGAACCTTTCTTTTGAGAAGCTTTTTTGTAGTAAAGGCTAAATTGCTTTTCTAATACACCATAAATACGACGTACTTTTTGCTTCTCACGAAGTTGTAAGCCATACTCAGTACCTTTTTGGCGACGAACATTAGCGCCATGTACACCAGGTAATTGAGTTAATTTACATTTTGAATCTAATGATCTAACGCCACTTTTAAGAAATAAGTCCGTGCCTTCGCGACGTGCTAATTTACAAGTTGGTCCAGTATATCTAGCCATAATTTATCCTTATACTCTACGTTTCTTAGAAGGACGACAACCATTATGAGGGATTGGCGTTACATCTGTAATTGATTGAATTTTTAAACCTTGTGCATTAAGACCACGAATCGCAGAATCTCTACCGGGACCTGGACCTTTAACGCGTACTTCAACATTTTTCATACCAAAGGCAAGGGCTTTTTCACCACAGTTGCCTGCTGCAACTTGTGCAGCAAATGGTGTTGATTTTCTTGAACCTCTAAAACCAGAACCGCCTGATGTAGCCCAACATACAGCATTACCATGACGATCTGTAATCATAACGATGGTATTATTAAACGTCGCATGAATATGCGCAATACCGTCCGTAACTACTTTCTTAGACTTCTTTTTAATTGGAGCTTTAGCCATTTTCTTTACCTATGATTATTTGATTAAACGACGAGGACCCTTACGAGTTCTAGCGTTAGTTTTAGTTTTTTGACCACGAAGAGGCAAGCCTTTTCTATGACGAACACCGCGATAACAACCTAGATCTTTTAATCGTTTGATATCCATAGCTACTTGACGACGAAGATCACCTTCAACCTCAAATTTAGCCACTTCAGCACGAATTAATTCAACCTGATCTTCAGGAATCTGAGAAACCTTCGTTGATGGATCGATATTTAAAGTTTCACAAATCATTTTAGCTCTTGTGTCACCAATACCAAAAATTGCACGTAGGGCAATTACAATATGTTTGTTTGTTGGAATGTTTATTCCCGCTATTCTAGCCATAGTTTTCCTTATACCTTTACTTCTTAGTCTTAATTTTGATTGATCATTTTATGTTAATTAGACCTTACAAAATTCAAATTTGAAAAACGGGCAATTATACGTTGCACGCTTAACAATGTCAATTGAAATTAGCCTTGTCTTTGTTTATGACGAGGCTCTTTACAAATTACTCTCACAACGCCGTGGCGCTTGATGATTTTACAATTAATACAAATTTTCTTAACAGATGCTCTTACTTTCATGATTGCTACCTTTGGTTATTAAACGCCAGACTTCTTCATTAATGACTCATACTGATTTGACATTAAATGAGACTGGGCTTGTGCGATAAAATCCATCACCACTACGACGATGATTAATAAACTGGTACCGCCAAAGTAAAATGGCACGTTCCAATATAAAATTAAAAATTCTGGCAATAAACATACCGCAGTAATATAAATTGCACCTGAAGCAGTTAGTCTAGACATTACTGAATCAATGTAATCTGCTGAATGCTTGCCTGGACGTATACCAGGAATAAAGCCACCTGATTTACGTAAGTTGTCAGCAGTATCTTTTGAATCGAAAGTTAGCGCTGTATAGAAAAAAGTAAAAAATACAATCGCTAAACCATAAAACAATACATATAACGGCTGTCCTGGAGAGATGCTCGCTGTAATATCAGCTAACCAACCCATACCTTCACTTTGTGAGAACCAGCCGCCTAAGCTTGCTGGGAACAAGATAATTGAAGAGGCAAAAATAGGTGGAATAACACCAGCCATGTTAATCTTCAATGGTAAGTATGAACTTTGACCACCAACCATCTTACGACCTTGTTGACGTTTCGCGTAGTTAACGGTAATACGGCGCTGACCTCGCTCCATAAAGACAACAAAAGCAGTGACTAATAATGTCATTGCAAGTAAGATAACTACAAGAATTACAGTCAATTCACCTGTAGATACTAACGATAACGTAGATCCGAATGCTGAAGGCAAACCAGAGACAATACCGGCAAAAATAATCATAGAGATGCCGTTACCAATACCTTTTTCAGTAATCTGCTCACCAAGCCACATTAAAAATAGTGTACCGGTTGTTAATGTAATAACAGTCACCATGCTAAATGTAAATCCACCCTGTGTAACTAGAGCAATGCCACCAGCACTTTGAGATTGTAAGGCAATAGAAATACCGTAAGACTGAAATAGAGCCAGAACAACAGTACCCATACGAGTGTACTGTGTGATCTTACGTTTTCCAGTTTCACCTTCTTTCTTTAATTGTTCTAGTTTAGGCACTACTGACGTCATCAGAGTGATAATAATAGAAGCAGAAATGTACGGCATGATGCCCAATGTGAAAATTGATAAACGCTCTAACGCACCACCCGAAAACATATTAAACATATCCAGGATCGTACCTTGCTGATCTTGCACCAAAGACGCTAAAGCAGCGCTCGAAATAAATGGAATGGTAATGTGTGTGCCAAATCTGAAAACGATCAACGCACCCAACAAAAAGAGGATGCGCTTAGATAAGTCTTGTGATAAGCCTAAGGGTTGAGACATATATGATTACTCGCTTATAGAGCCTTTAGCTGCTTCGATAGCTGCTGTAGCACCTTTAGTCGCTTTAATACCAGTCAATGTAACTGCACGATTAATTTCGCCAGATAACATTACCTTAACACGCTTAATGTTTTTAGTAATCAAGTTGTGTTGCTTTAAAACATCAACTGTAATATCTGTTTCAGTTAGTTTATCAATTTCAGATAAAGTAACTTGAGACGTGATGATTGAAACTCTTGACGAGAAACCAACTTTCGGAAGACGACGCTGTAATGGCATCTGACCACCTTCAAAACCTACTTTAGTAGAACCACCAGTACGTGACTTTTGACCTTTATGACCACGACCACAAGTTTTACCAAAACCACAACCGATACCACGGCCTACACGTTTTCTAGATCTTTTCTCACCTTCGTTAGGTGCTAATGTATTTAAAAACATACTCTTAATCCTCTACTTTTAATAAGTAAGCAATCTTGTTGATCATGCCTCTAACTGCAGGCGTGTCTTCAAGTGTTACTGTATGGTTAATTCTTTTCAAGCCTAAGCCAGATACTGTCGCGCGGTGCGAAGGCAGACGGCCAAAATAGCTCTTTAATAAAGTTACTGTAACTGTTTTACTAGCCATTATGCTTCTCCCTTAATTTGCTCAACAGTCTTACCACGCTTAGCAGCAACCGTTGATGGAGAAGACATAGATGTTAATCCTTCAACTGTAGCACGTACAACACTAATTGGATTACGAGTGCCGTTACACTTAGCAAGAATATCGTGAACACCAACAGCTTCTAACACACTACGCATTGGGCCGCCAGCAATAACGCCAGTACCTTCTGAAGCGGGTTGCATATATACTTTAGCAGCACCAACGTTTGAAGTAATTGAGTAATGCAATGTTCCGTTAGTTAAAGGAACAATTTTCATTGCTTTTTTAGCTTTATCCATTGCTTTTTGGATTGCTGCAGGAACTTCACGAGCTTTACCCGTTCCGTAACCTACTTTACCCTTACCATCACCAACAACAACCAGTGCAGAGAAACCAAAGATACGTCCACCTTTAACTACTTTTACAACACGACGGATGTTAACTAATTTCTCAATTAAATCACTATCTTCGTTATTTTTATTTTTCTTATATTCAGCCATTATTCTCGCCTTTTAATTTTGTCTTAGTTGAAAGTTGATTAGAAGTCTAATCCGCCATCTCTTGCTGCATCTGCTAGCGCCTTGATACGACCATGGTATTTAAAACCAGAACGATCAAACGCAACCTTAACAACATTAGCTTTTATAGCAGCTTCGGCAATTTGCGTACCAATTAAAGTTGCTGCATCGACGTTACCGCCATTTTTAGCTTTATTAGCTAAAGTTGATGCTGAAGCTAAAGTCTTGGTGCCACAACTACTGATAATTTGTGCATAGATATGAGTCGATGTTTTATGTACACATAAACGCTCAGTACCTTTGTCAGCATGCTTAGCTCTAAATTTTGTTGCTCTTCTTAAACGAGCTTCTTTTTTTGTAAGTTTCATTTTGAATACCTAATCAATTATTTCTTCTTAGCTTCTTTACGAACAACATGCTCATCCGTATAACGAACACCTTTACCTTTATAAGGCTCTGGCGGACGATAAGCTCTAATTTCAGCTGCTACTTGGCCTACTTTTTGCTTGTTCATACCTTTAACAATAATCTCAGTTTGAGACGGTGTTTCAACGGTAATACCCTCTGGTAATGCATACACTACTGGGTGTGAAAAACCTAACGTTAAGTCTAATGACTTACCCATAGCTTTTGCACGGTAACCAACGCCGATTAGGGTTAATTTCTTTTCCCAACCAACTGAAACACCTTGAATGATATTTGCAGTATTTGCTCTTGCGGTACCAGCTTGAGCCCAAGCGTCTTTAATCGCTTTCTTCTCAAGTTTGACAATATCAAAACTAATAACATTGTCATTAATTTCAACAGTAACTGTTGGATGAATATCCATTGATAACTGACCTAACTTACCTTTAACTGTCATCACTGTGCCAGTCATAGATACGTCAGTACCAGATTCAATTGTAATTGGTGATTTTGCTACTCTAGACATATAATCTCTCCAATATTAGTAAAGGCTGCACAAAACTTCACCGCCAACATTTTGGGCTGATGCAGCTTGTCCAGTCATCACACCCTTAGGTGTAGATACAATAACAATACCTAGGCCATTTTTAACACTTGGCATTTCAGTACTAGAAGCATAAACTCTTAAACTTGGCTTAGATATACGCTGTAATGTTTCAATTACAGGCTTATCTTGATAGTACTTAAGTTTAATTGTTAACGTTTTGGCTGCTTTGTCACCTTCAACAGAAAATGACTCAATAAAACCTTCTTGCTGCATCACACTTGCGATAGCAGTTTTTAAATTTGATGCAGGGATGCTAACTTCTTTCTTCTCAACCATTTGTGCGTTGCGAATGCGCGTTAACATATCAGCGATGGGATCTGACATACTCATATTATTTCTCCTTACCAGCTTGCTTTAGATAAACCTGGAACTTCACCATTCATAGTGCGTTCTCTAAGTTTAGTTCTTGATAAACCAAACTTACGGTAAAAACCATGTGGACGACCAGTCAAACCACAACGACTACGTTGGCGAGTTGGTGATGCATCACGTGGAAGTGCTTGTAACTTAATAGTTGCTTGGAAGCGTTCTTCATCCGAAGCTGTTACACTTTTAATAATTTTCTTTAATTCAAGACGCTTAGTTTTGTATTTTTCAACAATCTTAGTGCGTTTGATATCTCTATTTATCATAGACTTTTTAGCCATTTTCTTATCCTTTAAATGGAAATTTAAACATTGCTAATAGTTTCTTAGCGTCATCATCAGAAGCAGCAGTTGTCGTGATTGCAATATCCATGCCACGAGTTCTAGTTACTTTTTCAAAATCGATTTCAGCAAATGTAATTTGCTCAGTGATACCCATGTTGTAGTTGCCACGACCATCAAATGAAGTTGGTTTTAAACCACGGAAATCACGGATACGAGGGATAGCAACGTTAACTAAACGATCAAGGAATTCATACATCTTATCCTTACGTAAAGTAACCTTACAACCAATTGCATTGCCTTCTCTAATTTTAAAACTTGCTACTGATTTACGAGCGTTACAAGTTAAAGGCTTCTGACCAGCAATTAAGCCCATCTCCTCTAATGCACTTTGCAACACTTTTTTATCACCTAAAGCACTACCAAGACCCATGTTAATGGTGATCTTTTCGATTTTTGGGACAGCCATTGGGTTAGTAAGGCCAAGCTCTTTTTGTAAAGCTGGCTTAATAACATTTGTATATTCTTCTTGTAATCTAGACACGGTTTATTTCCTTAACTTGCTCAAACGATTGAATCGCCGTTTGATTTAAAAAATCTTTCCTTTTTTCCTTCTTTGTCAGTACGAATACCAACTCTGTCAGCTTTGTTTGTTTTAGGATTTAGAATTGCAACATTTGAAACCGCTAAAGGCATTTCAGTATCAACGATACCGCCAGTAACACCCGCGTTAGGGTTAGGCTTAACATGTTTTTTAGCAATATTCTTGCCTTCAACAATAACTTTGTTCTCTAAAACTTTAGTAATCGTGCCAGTTTCACCTTTGTCTTTACCGGCAATAATGATTACTTCATCGTTCATTTTAATTTTTTGCATTATAGAACCTCTGGAGCTAATGAAACAATCTTCATAAATTTAGCAGAACGCAACTCACGTGTAACAGGGCCAAAGATACGAGTTCCAACTGGCTCAAGCTTAGTATTTAACAATACAATTGCATTGTTATCAAAACGAATACGTGAGCCATCGGCACGACGAACGCCATGAGCTGTACGAACTACAACAGCATCATACACATCACCTTTCTTAACTTTTCCGCGTGGAGATGCTTCCTTAATACTAACCTTGATTACGTCACCGATACCAGCATAACGACGCTTAGAACCACCTAAAACTTTAATACACATAGCCTTTACACCACCACTATTATCGGCAACGAAAAGTTTTGTTTGCATTTGAATCATGTCTTACTCTCTTTAAATTTGATATTAATCAATTGAAACGGATTTCTCAACCACTTCAAGTAATGCCCAATGTTTAGTCTTTGAAAAAGGCTTAGCTTCTACTACTCTCACAGTATCGCCCATTGAACATTCGTTCTTTTCATCATGTGCGTGAACTTTAGTACTACGCTTGATGTATTTTTTGTAAATTGGGTGTCTAACTTTGCGCTCAATAAGAACAGCAATAGTCTTATCACGACCAGCACTTACAACCGTACCTGTTAGTACGCGTTCTACTTTATTATCACTCATGCTTGTTTCTCTCTAATAATAGTTTTAACTTGTGCAATTGATCTTTTAGTTTTACCTAATTTAGATGAATCGTCCAATTGAGCACTACGGTGCTGCATGCGCAACTCGAAATGTTCTTTCAAAAGCGTCATCAACGTTTCGTTTAGTGTTGAGATGTCTTGATCTCTTAATGCTTTAATATCCATTACATTACCGTCCTTTTAATAACTTTTGTGCTTACTGGTAACTTAGCAGCGGCCAATGCAAAAGCTTCACGAGCAACTGTCTCATCAACACCTTGCATTTCGAATAACATTTGTCCTGGTTTGATTTGTGCAACCCAATATTCAACACTACCCTTACCTTTACCCATTCGAACTTCTAATGGTTTTTTAGTAATAGGCTTGTCAGGGAATACACGAATCCAAATCTTACCTTGACGCTTCACGTGACGTGTCATTGCACGACGTGCAGCTTCAATTTGTCTTGCAGTCATACGACATCTGCCAACAGCTTGAAGGCCGATTTCACCAAAACTAACCTTATGGCCAGTTGCAAGACCGCGATTACGGCCTTTCATCATTTTTCTAAATTTTGTACGTTTAGGTTGTAACATTTCTCAATCCTTATTACTTCTTACCGATTTGATTTGTAGCACCTCGACGAGCAACCTCATCTAATGTACCTTTCTTATGGTCTAAAATTTCACCCTTGAAGATCCACACTTTAATACCAATCACACCATACTGTGTATTTGCACCATAACTGGCATAATCTACATCAGCTCTAAATGTGTGTAATGGAACACGACCTTCACGGTACCATTCAGAACGAGCAATTTCTGCACCATTCAAACGACCACCAACCATTACCTTAATACCTTGAGCACCTAAACGTGTTGCATTACCTAAAACACGTTTAACAGCACGACGATACATAACACGCTTTTCTAATTGTTGAGCAATGTTCTCAGCAACTAAACGAGCATCAAGCTCTGGCTTTTTAATTTCTTCAATATTAATATGAACTGGAATACCCATCATTTTTGAAACAGTTACTTTTAACTGCTCAATATCAGCACCCTTCTTACCAATAACGATACCTGGGCGAGCGGTATGAATTGTAACTTTAGCATTATTAGCTAAACGTTCAATTTGTACACGACTAACCGAAGCAGCGCTTAATTTCTCGAATAAGAAATCTCTAACTGCAATATCAGATAATAAAAATTTAGAATAGTCTTGAGAATTCGCATACCACTTTGAATCCCAATCTTTAACGATTCCTAATCTAATACCTTTTGGATTTACTTTTTGACCCATAATAAACCTACTTGCTTACGCCAACAGTAATGTGGCTTGTTCTTTTTAAAATTCTGTTTGCACGACCTTTAGCTCTTGGACGAATTCTTTTCATCGTAGAACCTTCATCAATATAAACGCTGCTTACTTTTAACTCGTCAATGTCTAAACCATTATTATGTTCTGCATTAGAGATGGCTGAATTTAATACTTTCTTAAGTAATTTAGCCGCGCCTTTATTGCTGAACGATAAAATATTTAACGCCTCTTCAACTGACTTTTGACGAATCTGGTCAGCAACAAGTCTCACTTTAAAAGATGATCCTTTTGCGTATTTATGTACTGCTTTAACTTCTTTCATGTCATTCACCTATATTATTTACGGTCACCAGTGTGGCCAGTAAAGGTTCTAGTTAAAGCAAATTCGCCTAACTTATGGCCAATCATTTGTTCTGTAATTGATACAGGAACATGTGCTCTGCCGTTATGAACTGCAATTGTTAAACCAATCATCTCAGGTACGATTACTGAGCGACGTGACCAAGTTTTAATTGGTTTTCTATCGTTGTTCTCTTGAGCAGTTAAAACTTTCTTAATTAAATGCTCGTCAACAAATGGTCCTTTTCTTAATGATCTAGCCATGATTAACCCTTATTTCTGCGACGTACGATAAACTTATCAGTACGTTTATTACTACGTGTCTTATAACCCTTAGTTGGTGTACCCCATGGAGAAACTGGATGACGACCACCACTAGTTTTACCTTCACCACCACCATGTGGGTGATCAACTGGGTTCATTACAACACCACGAACGGTTGGTCTAACACCTCTCCAGCGAGTTGCACCCGCTTTACCTAATTTTCTTAAACTGTGTTCAGACTTAGAAACTTCACCGATAGTCGCACGACATTCAGCTAATACTTTACGAACTTCACCAGAACGCAATCTAAGTGTTACATAGTTACCTTCTTTAGCAATTAATTGCGCAGAAGTACCAGCACTACGTGCTATTTGAGCACCTTTCTTAGGTTGTAACTCAATACAATGAATCACACTACCTAAAGGAATGTTTGCTAAAGGCATAACATTACCAGTCTGGATTGCAACTGTAGCACCCGAAACAACCGTATCGCCAGCATTAAGACCCTTAGGTGCAATAATGTAACGACGCTCACCGTCTGCGTACAAAACCAAAGCAATGTTCGCACTACGGTTAGGATCATATTCTAAACGCTCTACACGTGCAGTAATATCGTCCTTGTTACGTTTAAAGTCAATAATACGGTAACGACGCTTATGGCCACCACCTTTATGACGTGTTGTAATACGACCTGCGTTATTACGTCCACTAATTCTATTTTTGCTTTCAGTTAAAGGAGCGTAAGGTGCGCCTTTATGTAGATCTTTATCTACAATACTAACTACAAATCTTCTACCTGGTGAGGTTGGTTTTCTTTTAATTACTTGTGCCATAATAAAATCTCTTTAAGATGCGCTAACGTCAATCATTTGGCCTTCAGACACTTTTACCATTGCCTTTTTCCAATTAATACGACGACCGATTCTGCCTTTAAATACTTTCTTCTTGCCTTTAACAACTGAAGTTGTAACATTTTCAACTGTCACACCGAATAATAATTCTACGGCAGCTTTAATTTCTTTTTTGTTGCTATCAATACGCACTTTAAATGCATAGTAATTTTGAGCAGACAGCATAGCTGTCTTTTCAGATACTATTGGCGCCAACAAAGTTTTTAATACTTTCTCTTGATTCATAACATTGCCTCAATTTTCTTTAATGCCGCTTCAGTAACAACAACATTTTTATAACCAATTAAGCTAACTGGATCAATGCTTTGAGTGTCACAAACACCAACATGGTATAAGTTACGAGCAGATAAGTATAAGTTTTCATTCAACTCATCTGTCATTAATAATGCATCAGTAACGTCTAACGCTTTAAGAATGCCAGTAATATTTTTTGTTTTAGCTTCTTGAACGTCAAAGTCATTAACAACTTTTAGACGATCAGTACGAGCCAATTCAGAAAAAATAACTGAGATTGCACCTTTGTACATTTTTTTGTTAACTTTTTGTGCAAAAGATCTAGGTTGTGCAGCAAATGTTACACCACCTGAACGCCAAAGAGGTCCACGCGAAGTACCTGCACGAGCTCGGCCAGTACCTTTTTGGTTCCATGGCTTCTTACCACCACCGCTAACTGCTGCACGATTCTTTTGAGCTTTTGAGCCCTGACGTCCACCAGCCATGTAGGCTGTCGTAATTTGATGAACCAATGACTGGTTGTAATCTCTTGCAAAAATAGTATCAGCTACTTCTGTCGTAGTTGACTTGTTTGTGCTTATGTTTAATACTTTTAATTTCATCTTAAAACCTTATGCCTCTGCAGAATCAACTGCTGCATTATCTTTAATATTTTTAGTAACAACAACGTTAAGTTTGTCTTTCTTAGGTGATAAAGATACTTTAACAAAACCTGAGGTAGCACCAGGGATTGCACCCTTAACTAAAATCACATTTTTGTCGCTATCAACCTTAACAATCTCTAAACACTCTTGTGTCACTTGCTCATCACCCATGTGACCAGCCATCTTTTTACCTTTGAAAACTCGACCAGGCTCTTGACACTGTCCAGTAGAACCAATTGCTCTGTGAGAGACTGAGTTACCGTGTGTTGCATCCTGCATTTGGAAATTGTGACGCTTTACACCACCTTGAAAACCTTTACCTTTAGACTGGCCAGTTACATCAACATAATGTCCAGCACCAAAAATAGAGATATCAAAGCTAGTCGCATCATTGATTTCATCTGCTTCAGCTCTAAATTCCCAAAGACCTAAGCCTATTTCTTGAGATGCTTTTGCATAATGACCCTTGATTGCAGCAGGTACACGACGTACTTTAGCTTCACCTTTCTTGTTCACTTTAGCGCCTGTTGTTACTTGTACAGCACTATAGCCGTCAACTTCAAGCGTTCTTGTTTGAACAACACGATTAGGTTCAATTTTAATAACGCTTACCGGCGTGGCAGTGCCATCGTCGTTTATTAAACGCGTCATTCCTAATTTTTGTCCTACTAAACCAATTGCCATGATCTTATTCCTAATTTATTTATATCTTAATGCTAGTTAAGCTTAATTGCTACATCAACACCAGCTGCTAGATCTAACTTCATTAATGCATCAACTGTTTTATCAGTTGGGCTAATGACGTCCATTAATCTAATGTATGTTCTTAATTCGTACTGATCTCTCGCTTTTTTATTTACGTGAGGAGAAGTCAATACAGTAAAACGTTCTTTTTTAGTAGGAAGAGGGATTGGACCTCTTACACTAGCGCCAGTACGTTTAGCTGTCTCTACAATCTCAAGCGCTGATTTGTCGATTAAACGATGATCAAATGCTTTTAATTTAATTCTAATATTTTGATTGCCCATGTGTTTATGTCCTATCTGTTTGCTTTACAAACTTCTCATCGAAAAACCGAAGATTATACAATAAATCTTCGACCTCTATTTAACTAATTAATCCGTAACTTTAGCAACAACGCCCGCACCTACTGTACGGCCACCTTCTCTAATTGCGAATCTCAAACCATCTTCCATAGCGATCGGTGAAAGTAGCTCTACTTGCATTTTCACGTTATCGCCAGGCATTACCATCTCTACGCCTTCAGGTAGCTTACAAGCACCTGTCACGTCAGTTGTTCTGAAGTAGAACTGTGGACGGTAGTTATCAAAGAATGGCGTATGACGGCCACCTTCGTCTTTACTTAAAATATATACTTCAGCTTCAAAGTTTGAGTGAGGCTTAATTGAACCAGGCTTAGCTAATACTTGACCACGTTCAACATCTTCACGCTTAGTACCACGAAGTAGTACACCAACGTTATCGCCTGCTTCACCAGAATCAAGTAGCTTACGGAACATCTCAACACCTGTACAAGTTGTTGTTTGTGTGTCTCTAATACCTACGATTTCTAATTCGTCACCAACGTTAACGATACCAGCTTCAATACGACCTGTAACAACCGTACCACGACCAGAGATTGAGAATACGTCCTCAACTGGCATAACGAATGTCTTTTCAGTGTCACGCTCAGGCTGAGGAATATATGTGTCTAATGCTTCTACTAACTTCATGATTGAAGGTACACCGATATCAGATGTATCGCCTTCTAATGCTTTTAATGCAGAGCCAAGGATCACTGGCGTATCATCACCAGGGAAGTCGTACTCGTCTAGAAGTTCACGGATTTCCATTTCAACTAATTCGATTAATTCTTCATCGTCAACCATGTCCGCTTTGTTCATGTATACAACGATGTAAGGAACACCTACTTGCTTAGATAAAAGAATGTGCTCACGTGTTTGAGCCATAGGTCCGTCTGTTGCAGCAATAACGATGATAGCACCGTCCATTTGAGCAGCACCTGTAATCATGTTCTTAACGTAGTCGGCGTGTCCCGGGCAGTCAACGTGTGCGTAGTGACGAGTCTCTGACTCATACTCTACGTGTGAAGTTGAAATTGTAATACCACGCTCTCTTTCTTCAGGCGCTTTATCGATATCAGCAAAGTCAGTAGCTTCACTACCGTTAGCTTCAGCCATTACCTTAGTAATAGCTGCAGTTAATGTTGTCTTACCGTGGTCAACGTGGCCAATTGTGCCAACGTTAACATGGGGTTTGGTTCTTTCAAATTTTTCTTTAGCCATTTTAAATACTCCTGCTACTTATATATTATTTGTTTAATTTTTCAATTACATCGTCAGCAACATTCTTTGGTGCTGCTGTGTATTTTGAGAATTCCATCGAGTAACTCGCACGACCCTGAGTTGCAGAACGAAGGTCGTTTGCATAGCCAAACATCTCTGCTAATGGAACATCAGCTTTTAATTGCTTACCGTTTGGAAGATCTTCCATCGCACCAACTAGACCACGTCGACGGTTAAGATCACCCATTACATCACCCATGTATTCTTCAGGGGTAACAATTTCAACAGCCATCATCGGCTCAAGTAACTGAGGATTAGCCATTCTAACACCTTCAGATAAACACTTAGAAGCGGCAATCTTAAACGCCATTTCATTAGAGTCTACATCATGGTAAGAACCATCATAAACCGTTACTTTAATATCTACTAATGGGAAACCTGCTAAAACACCATTCTCCATTTGCTCTTGAATACCTTTGTTAACAGCAGGTATATATTCCTTAGGAATTACACCACCTTTAATTTCATCAACAAATTCATACCCTACGCCTGGCTCTTGAGGTTCAATACGTAAATGAACATGTCCGTACTGACCACGACCACCTGACTGTTTAGCAAACTTATGTTGATGTTCAACCATTGTTGTAATTGCTTCTCGGTACGATACTTGTGGTGCACCAACATCACATTCAACATCAAATTCACGCTTCATGCGATCAACAATAATGTCAAGGTGAAGCTCGCCCATACCTGCAATAATTGTTTGACCAGATTCTTCATCAGAAGAAACACGGAACGAAGGATCTTCAGCAGCTAATTTACCTAGAGCAATACCCATTTTTTCTTGGTCAGCTTTAGTTTTAGGTTCTACTGCTAATGCAATTACCGGCTCAGGGAATTCCATTCTTTCAAGAACGATCTTCTCTTTAAGGTCACATAATGTGTCACCAGTTGTAACATCTTTAAGTCCAATTGCAGCAGCAATGTCACCGGCACGGACTTCTTTAATTTCATCACGCTCGTTTGAGTGCATTTGCACCATACGACCAATACGCTCTTTCTTGCCTTTAGATGAGTTATATACAAAATCACCAGCTTTAAGAACACCTGAGTATACACGGAAGAATGTCAACGTACCTACAAATGGGTCAGTCGCAATCTTAAATGCTAATGCTGCAAACGGTTCATCGTCAGAAGCAGGACGTGGCGCTCTAGTTTCATCCTTATCATCTAGGATGCCTTCAATTGGATCTACTTCAACTGGAGACGGCATGTACATAATAATTGCATCTAGTGCAGCTTGTACACCTTTGTTTTTAAATGCTGAACCACAGAACATTGGAATAATTTCACTTTTAATAGTTCTATGACGAATACCTTCTTTAATTTCATCATGGGTTAATTCACCTTCTTCAAGGTATTTTTCCATTAATACATCATTAGCTTCAGCAGCAGCCTCAACCATAGCCTCACGTTTCTCTTCAGCTAGGTCTAGTAAATCAGCAGGAACATCTGTTGTATCGTAAGTAGCGCCTTGATCTGCTTCATTCCAGAAAATAGCCTTCATAGTGATTAAATCAACCACACCCTTAAAGCCCTCTTCTGCACCGATAGCAATTTGCATAGGTATTGGATTGCCACCTAAACGAGTTCTGATTTGCTCACAAACACGTAAAAAGTCTGCACCAGCACGGTCCATTTTGTTAACGAAACCAATTCTTGGTACGTTGTACTTATTTGCTTGACGCCATACAGTTTCTGACTGAGGCTCAACACCACCTACTGCACAGAACAAAGCTAATGCACCATCTAATACTTTAAGAGAACGCTCAACTTCAATTGTAAAGTCTACGTGTCCCGGAGTATCAATAATGTTAATGCGATGCTCTTCGAACTGCTCGTCCATACCTTTCCACATACAAGTTGTTGCAGCAGAAGTAATAGTAATACCACGTTCTTGTTCTTGCTCCATCCAATCCATGGTTGCGCCACCGTCATGTACTTCACCAATTTTGTGAGTACGGCCAGTGTATAAAAGAACACGTTCAGTAGTAGTTGTCTTACCAGCATCAATGTGTGCCATAACGCCAACATTACGGTAGCGACTAAGTGGGTGATTTCTTGCCATTTTCTTAAATCCTTAAATCTATGTGTTCGATTACCAGCGGAAGTGAGCAAATGCTTTGTTTGCTTCAGCCATTCTATGAGTATCTTCTTTCTTCTTAAATGCAGTACCACGATTCTGAACCGCGTCTAATACTTCGCCTGCTAATCTAAGTTTCATACCTTTTTCACCACGCTTACGTGATGCTTCAATAATCCAACGCATGGCTAACGCAATTTTACGCTCAGCTCTTACTTCGATTGGAACTTGGTATGTTGAACCACCAACACGGCGAGACTTAATCTCAACCATTGGTCCAATGTTATCTAGGGCTTGTTTGAATACTTCAATTGGCTCAGCATTACCTTTAGCTTCAATTGTATCTAACGCATCATAAACGATCTTCTCAGCTACAGATTTCTTACCATCTAACATTAAGATGTTTACAAACTTAGCTAATACTAAATCACCAAACTTTGGGTCTGGTAGGATTTCTCTTTTAGGGGCGGATCTTCTTCTCATAGTGTTTCTCTTATTATATTTTTGTTGTTATTTCTTAGGCTTCTTAGTACCGTACTTAGAACGACCTTGCATTCTGCCATCAACACCTACCGTGTCTAGCGCACCACGAACTGTGTGGTAACGAACACCTGGTAAATCTTTAACACGACCACCACGAATAAGAATCACTGAGTGCTCTTGTAAGTTGTGACCTTCACCACCAATGTAGGTAGTTACTTCAGCTGAATTAGTAAGTCTTACACGAGCAACTTTACGAAGTGCTGAGTTAGGCTTCTTTGGTGTGGTTGTATATACACGAGTACATACGCCACGTTTTTGAGGGCAGCTGTCTAATGCTGGCACACCACTTTTACTAACCTTCTTTTTACGTGGATTACGTACCAATTGATTAACTGTTGACATATCGCTATTTCTCCAAAATTCTTTTAATTTAACGTTTTTCTAATCGCCCATTGTTTTTTTCGGGGGCAATAAAGGAGTGAATTATACTTTGTTAGGCAGCTAAGTGTCAACAAGTTTTAGTCATTTTTTAAGAGTTTCTGCAATAAAAAACCGCTGGCACGATTTAGCATTTCAAATACCTCGTCAAAACGACCTTCAAAATAAGGATCAGGTACACTTTTGCTATTATTCTTTGGAATGTTATCCAATATCAGAGATAGTTTATGCTGGTGTTCTTTAGGGCATATTAATTTAAGATTGGACAAGTTGGATTCATCCATAGCAAAGATATAATCATAATGATAGAAGTCCGACTCATGCACTTGACGCCCACGTTGATCAGATAAATCTACCTCATATTTAAGGGCTGACAATTGTGAACGAGAATCTGGCTGTTCATTAATATGATAAGCATGGGTGCCGGCAGAATCAATTTCAAACAAATTCTCAACACCACGCTTTTCTACTTGCGATCTAAAAGCGCCTTCAGCTGTTGGTGAGCGGCAAATATTACCCATACACACAAATAAAATTTTGGTCTTTTCTTTGCTCATTGACTCTTATAATCGATAAAATCAATCATTATATCAACTAAACTTAAGGCACATGTCAAACTCACTCTTACAATCTGCTAAAGAAGTCATCCTTACTGAAGCGCAAGCTGTTAACCAGTTAGCAAATAAACTTGATCAAAGTTTTGTTGATGCATGTCAATTGATTCAAAACTGTACAGGAAAAGTGGTTTTAATTGGTATGGGCAAGTCTGGCCATATTGGCAATAAAATTGCAGCAACCTTTGCTTCGACCGGAACTCCAGCTTTCGCTGTGCATCCGGGTGAAGCCGGCCACGGTGATTTGGGTATGATTACTGAAGGCGATGTGGTGATTTGCATTTCTTATTCGGGTGAATCCGATGAAATTATGACTTTAGTGCCAGTCATTCAGCGCCTTGGTGTATCAATTATTGGCATGACAGGTAATACCAGCTCTTCTATTGGTGAGGTCTGCGATGTACATCTTGATGTTAGCGTTGAAAAAGAAGCTTGCCCTCACAATCTTGCGCCCACCTCTTCTACTACCGTAGCACTAGCCATGGGCGATGCATTGGCAGTTAGCTTGTTAACAGCTAAAGGCTTTAGCCCTGATGATTTTGCTAGATCCCATCCTTCTGGTGCACTAGGTAGACGCTTATTAACTTTTGTTAAAAGCATTATGAAAACTGGTGATGATATTCCAGCTGTCAATGCTGATACTAAACTATTAGATGCGCTTCTAGTAATGAGTCAAAAAGCCTTAGGTATGGTGCTAATCACCAACCAGAGTATGTTGCAAGGTATTTTCACAGATGGTGATTTAAGGCGTGTATTAGAAACTCATAGCGATATTCAAGCGCTAACAATTGGAGATGTGATGACACCAAATTGTAAATCAATTTTGGCTGACAAACCTGCAATGGCCGCTGTACAAATGATGGATGAATTTAACTTAAATTCATTGCCGGTGGTTGATGAAAACAATCAAGTGGTAGGAGCGATTAACACTCACACCCTAATGCAAGCAAAAATTATCTAAATTTGGCGTCTTTTCTCCTAATACTGCGTTAGATTTCTAAAATATTCAGTTACGTAGATTGTCTATGTACATTCACATTTTATAAATTTACCTTGCATAAGAAAAAATACTTGCAGCTCTTAACCAATCAACCTTTCTACACCCCACCAAAATCCAACAAGTGCGATTAGCACAGATACTGGTATGACGGCCAGTGTTCGATAATTGAGTTTTAATCTGTGTAATGTCAACAGCACACCCACCACAGCAAACACAATAACCACTTGCGCCAATTCAACCCCAATATTAAAACCAATGAGTGTGGCTATAAAAGAATCGGGTGCCATTTCAAATTCTTTAAGCATCGTAGCAAAGCCGAGTCCGTGTATCAAACCAAAAATAAACACAACAATACTCTTACGTTTGATTGATTGTTTAATTAATAAATTTTCAATCGCCACATAGGCGATTGAAAATGCAATTAGAGGCTCAACGATTCTAGCACTAACCTCAATCACACCAATCATTGCTAAACCTAATGTAAGTGTATGTGCCAATGTAAAGCTAGTGACCAAGATTAGCAGTTTTCGCCATAGCAATGATGAAAGCGCCATACCAATAATAAATAAAATATGATCCCACCCCATCGGTATGACATGATCAAAACCAATATCCACAAATTCTATAAATCGCTGATAGTTGTTTACTGGCTTTGAGTGATTAAGATCAATCACTCCGCTTGGTTCACCATCACGCAGCCACTGCCATTGACTCCAGTTATATTCATCCTTTTTATACACTTGCCATCGTAGTGCGCTGTCACCGTAGATTTTCCCATATTGCCATGACAGGGTTTCTGGCCAGCTATCAGGATATGCATGGTATGTAAGAATGGTTTTTCTAGGGCGTTTTTTATAGCCAATAATATCAATACTAGCATTTTCAAGACTCAATTGCTGAACTTGTCCATTAACCTTGAACACCAAGCTATCTAGAAATTTAGCCTCAAAATCAGAAAATTGTTGCTGTAATTGTTGTGATTTAAGCGCTCTTAAATCATCATAAAGCTCTGAATTTGGTGCGTCAGTGGTTTTTTTGTATTGGGTTCCAATACCAGTCATGGCCGCTTCTAGACTTAAATCAATTTCAATTTTAATGAGCTTATCACTCATAATTGAAATTTCTACCAAAGCTGGTTTAACCACATCGGCCTGAGAAAAAGAACTGACGAGCATCAATAATATTGCTAATAACTTCATATGTTTTTTTTGTTTAGTAAAGATCTTATTTAATAAAAAACCCCGACTAGCGGGGCTTTTTAACAATTCAAGGTGCTTATTTAAATTAACTCACCTGAATAGTTTTCAATACCTGGATTAGTTTTAACGCCCTTAATAGTTGGGTGGTTAACCTTCTTCAGATCTAGCGTACCTTGCTTACGTAAGTAATCTGCAGCAACATCCCACATTAATCGACCATTACCAATCGAGCCTACTTGCGCCCAACCTGCAACCTTATACGACTTGTTTGGATCTAGTGGCGTACCCGCATCGTCTTTCATTTCAGAAATACGATTACCTAATGTTGCTGCTGGATCGATGGTGTAATCCATACCACCCATACGCACCATGTCTCCACCTGATTGTAAGTACGGATCTTGTACAAATAAGTTTTCTGCAATACCTTCTAAAATCTCTTTAAGTTGAGAGCCTTTAAGTTCACTCACGTATGTTTCACCATAAGTCATTGACGTGTTTGTCATTAGATCTTCCATGGTTACATCGTGACCTGCTGGTACTGATGTACCCCAGCGAACACCTGCTGACATTGCAAAGTCAGCATCATGCTCTTCACGTAATGAATTAACTAATACTTGATCCCAAGTACCCATAAAGTTACCACGACGATAAAGTGTTTGATTGGTAGAGCATAGCTTTTCAGTTAAGATTTCATCGTAAGTTTTGCCTAAACGATCCGCATTATTGGACATTTCTGAACTACGCGCCTCAACTACGTTTCTATCGTATTTAGTATTACGCATCTTAGTAATAAACGATACCATAGCTGCATCTGGTTTAATGAAATCAGTCAAAATTGGCAACATTTTGTAGTTATAACCAACTACTTTATGACCTTTGATTTCTAAATCCATCACACCAATATACTTACCCGAACAACCTGCATTGGTTACCACTGTCATGCCGCCTGCATTTTTAACTTCAACAGGTTTAGGCATGCCGTCATGCGTATGACCACCAAAAAATGCATCAATACCAACAACGCGTGATGCCATCTTAATGTCAACATCCATACCATTATGCGAGATTACAACAACTGCATCTGGCTTTTCATTTTCACGAATGTCCGTTACTAATTCTTGCATTTCATCTTCACGTAAGCCAAATGACCAGTCTGGGAAGAAATATTTTTGTGGGTTAGCATTTGACGTTCTTGGGAAGGCTTGTCCAATAACCGCGATACGATGTCCGCCTACATTTTTAATTACATAAGGTTTAAATGGCAATGCTTCATCTTCATCAAACAAGCCATTACCATCAAATTTTTCTGTCATTGAAAAGTACTCGTCGCCCATTAGAGCGTCTTCCATGATTCGAACATTTTGACCTAAGAAATCACCTTTAAAAAAGCCGATATTTTTTAACGTTTCTGCTTCTTTATAAGTAAACTCCCAATGACCAACCATAACATCAACACCCAACATGTTAGTGGCTTCAACCATGTCAGCACCACGCGTCCATAATGAAGTACCTGAACCTTGCCAAGTATCACCACCGTCTAGTGTTAATGTATTTTGTACGCCGCCAGCACTTTCACGTAAAGATTCTAGTACTGTTTTTATTTGGCCAAAACCACCAGTCTTTCCATATTTTGCAGCTAAATCTTCAAAATTATTATAAGTAAATGCATATGCCTCAGGTGAGCCTGGCTTAACGCCAATTTGTTTTAAGAGGTTTTTACCAACAACGTGCGGTAATTGACCATAAGTAGGACCAAAACCAAGATTTACATTAGGTTCACGAAAGTAGTTCGGCAATAAGTTACCGTGCGTATCAGTAATATGCAGAATTCGCGCATTACCTGTCTTTGGCACTTCGTACATGTTGTCTTGTGATGATAGGCTTGCAGAAGCATCGCCACCACAACCACTAATTAAACCTGCTGCTGATCCAGCACCCAATACTTTAATAAAATCTCTACGTGTTAGCGACATAACCCCTCTCCTTAACTTTACAATAATAATTTAACGCTGATTATATATCATATTTAACTATGCCACTTAAGGGGTGTTAATTTTTGGTATTAATACTAAAAAAAAAACTATAATAACAACCATGAAAATTACACAATTATTAGCTGACATTATTGATACCAAGTTTGATCTTGATGTATCTGGCCTTTGCCTAAACTCTCAACAAGTACAATATGGTGATGTTTTTGTCGCCTTGCAAGGTGCAAAATCACATGGTGCCGATTATGCTGATCAAGCCATTGATAAGGGATGTGTTGCTATTTTGGTAGATTCAAAAGATCTTGAATGTAGCGTACCAACGATTCGAATTGACAATCTAACTAGCCACCTATCTACCCTTGCCAATACAGTTTATGCTGACGCTTTAAAAGTAGATGTGATTGGCGTTACTGGCACCAATGGTAAAACCTCTGTTTCTCATTTTATCGCTCAATTATTAACCAAATTAGGTGTTAGTACTGGTTTAATTGGCACTCTGGGTATCACTCAAAGTGAGCTAGCATCAAGCCACACCACGCCTGATATCTTGACACTTTACAGAACACTGTCAAATTATCATCAGCAAAATATTAAGGTTGCCGTACTTGAGGTGTCGTCACATGCATTAGCGCAAGATAGAATTTCTGGGCTTAATATCACCCAAGCAGTATTCACTAATTTTAGTCAGGATCATCTTGATTATCACCAAACACTTGATGCGTATAAACTTGAAAAACTCAAATTATTCCAATTGGCTTCAGTTAAAAATGTCGTGCTTAATGCAGATGACTCAAGTCATGTCGATTTTGACGCTGCTGCCAAAAATACACAGAATTATCATTACTCTATTAATGACTTTGATGATATAAAAATTAATGAGCATGGTTTTATCACGCATCTAAAAGGCTTTGTTTTTGAAATTCCATTTTTAGGTGAATTTAATCTAATGAATGTTTTGGCTGCCTACCATACACTTAAGGCACGCAATTTTACCAATGAGCAAATTATTCCATTATTACACCAACTCAATCCGCCACCTGGCAGAATGCAAAAAAATGCACAACAATTAATATGGGTAGATTACGCCCACACACCTGATGCGATTGAAAAAGCTATTATCACGCTACAAAACCACTACCCAGAACATAAAATTCGTGTCATTTTTGGCTGTGGTGGAAATCGTGATAAAGACAAACGCGCCAAGATGGGAAAAATTACCTCTAAATTGGCCGACACAATCATTCTCACTAATGACAATCCAAGAGATGAAGATCCCCAAACTATTATTAATGACATCCTAAGTGGCATTGACGACAGTTATAGCGTTATCATTACCGAAAATCGTCAGATTGCTATTGAAAATGCTGTGATTACCCTGGGCGAAGAAGAATGCCTGTTAATCGCTGGAAAAGGGCATGAAACTACGCAAATTTTTAATCATGAAACCCTAGAATCAAACGACAATGACATGGTGTTAGCCGCTATTATCGAAGCAGCAAGATTGAAAAAAATAAAAAATAAGCAGCGTTAAGGTTTTTTTTTGAAAAAAGGTAAGTAGAAAATTGACTACTAACGTCTAACGTAAAAAAATAATGCTACAAACTAATACAAAAACCCTAGCCAAACTACTAAACATCAACCGTGTCTCTAATGTTGAATTTTCAGGCATTTATACCAATACTCGGCAACCGATGCGCGGTGGTGTTTTTTTGGCTTTAATTGGTGACAACTTTGACGCTCATGATTATGTCAAAAAAGCTGAAGAAATGGGTGCAGTGGCTATTATTTCCAGCAAATCAGTGTCAACTACGCTACCTATTTTGATGGTTGAAAACACACAACAGGCGCTCAGTGATATTGCCAAATACCATCTTAATCAAATCAATCCAACAACCATAGCGATTACTGGCAGTAACGGAAAAACCACCACCAAAAACTTACTGGCCAATATTTTAAACTTATCCGCGCCCACACTCAAGACACAAGGCAACCTTAATAACCACCTGGGCGTACCCATGACATTATTACAGCTAGAATCGCATCATCAATATGCTGTGATTGAAATGGGTGCTAATCACTTAGGTGAAATTGCGTACTTGCGAGACATTGTTAATCCTGATATTGCCATTGTTACCAATACAGGCGATGCGCATATTGGTGAATTTGGCGGACTTGATAACTTAATCAAGGCGAAAGGCGAAATTTACTCAGAGCAATCGCTCAACATTGTCGATGCTCAAAGTAATTTTAAAGGCGATCTAAGCTTTGGCGAGCAAGGTGATATTTTTGCTAGCCAGATTAATGGCGCAAGTTTTGATCTTCATATTAAACAAGATAGCATTCGTGTTAATTTACAGTTATTAGGTGCTCATAACATTAGCAATGCCTTAGCAGCAAGTGCTTGCTCGCATGCGCTCAATATTGACATTCAAACCATTAAAACTGGCCTGGAGTCAACCCAAGCAGAGTCTGGACGCTTAAGCGTTATTCATACTAAAAACCTCACCTTAATTAATGACACTTACAACGCTAGTCCAAGTTCAATTAAGGCAGCTTTAGTAACGCTACAAACATTCAAATTAGAGCCAGTTATTGTTTTAGGGTCGATGGCTGAACTAGGCAACCAAACTAAGCAACTACATCAGCAGATTGGGCAGTTGGCCAAAGCAATTACACCTAATTTTTATACCTTTGGCGAACTAGCTAAACATTATGGTGGTATTCATTTTGATACCCAAAGTGCACTTTCTGAGCACCTACTAAAAAATCATCCATCTACTGTTATCCTTATAAAAGGCTCTAGAATCGCACAATTGGATAAATTAATTAAAATTTTAAAAAAATAAAGCACTTTAGGCTTGACCTTTATCGAAAAACTAGCGATAATTACGCGCTTGATGGGCCCGTGGCTCAATTGGATAGAGTACTCGGCTACGAACCGAGCGGTTACTGGTTCGACTCCAGTCGGGCCCACCATCAAATTTACATCAAGTTTATTCGCCAAAACACTTCTGATAGAATATACGCATGATGACACTCCCAAACATGATTACACTTTCTAGAATTTTCTTAATTCCAGTTTTTGTCGCCCTATATTATTTCCAGCCAGCCTATACTGCTACGCCAATCTTTACTTGGATTAACTTCTGTCTAACGGGCGCCTATGCATTTATCAGTATTACCGATTATCTGGATGGCTATCTAGCCAGAAAACTCAACATGACATCACAACTTGGTGCGTTTTTAGATCCTGTTGCTGACAAGCTAATGGTGTCTGTGGCATTGATTATGCTGGTGGATTTCTATCCATCAGACACTCACTGGTATATTACTGTCGCTGCATTGATTATCATCTCTCGTGAAATTTTGGTATCAGCTTTGCGCGAATGGATGGGCACTATTGGTCAGCGATCCACTGTAAATGTCTCTTATATTGGTAAAGTTAAAACATTTGTGCAAATATTTGCTATTTTATTCTTACTTTATCAGCAACCTTTCTTTGGACTCCCAAGCTTTGAGATTGGTGTCACACTTCTGATAGCTGCAACACTACTCACTTTATGGTCTGGTTTTATTTATTTGAGAGAGGGTGTTAAAACTTTTGACAATTAAACCCAAATCAGCCTTGACTAATTTGAAAAAAACACTATAATTTCACTTTCTATCGCGGGAATAGCTCAGCTGGTAGAGCATCACGTTGCCAACGTGAATGTCGCGAGTTCGAATCTCGTTTCCCGCTCCAGATTCTAAAAAGGCCTGTTTATCAGGTCTTTTTTTATACAACCCTTTTGCACACACCTTGGCCGGATAGCAAATCGGTTATGCAGTGGATTGCAAATCCATCTAGACCAGTTCGATTCTGGTTCCGGCCTCCATATACAAAAAAGCCTGATTTATTATCAGGCTTTTTTTTACCTTAAAAAAACACTAAGGCCCATCTACCAATTTTCCCCAAGTAGCTCAAAATAACTTTGAGGGTGATTACACGCTGGGCACAGTTCTGGCGCCTCTCTAGCTTCGTGCAAATAACCACAATTACGACAACGCCAGGTTACGACGCCATTACGCTTAAATACACGCCCTTCTTTGATATTCTTGGCAAGTGCCTTATAACGGTGATCATGTTGCTTCTCTGCAATAATGATTGATTCAAAGGTATGTGATATCTTATCAAACCCCTCTTCTTTGGCGATCTTAGCAAATTCAGGATACATGACTGACCATTCATATTCTTCACCTTCTGCAGCTGCCATTAAGTTATCAAAGGTATTACCAATAACGCCAGCTGGAAATGAACTTGTGATTTCTAATTCTCCACCTTCTAGATACTTAAAAAATCGCTCTGCATGCTCTTTTTCTTGATTAGCAGTTTCAATAAAAATATCTGAAATTTGAATCAATCCCTCTTTCTTAGCTTGGCTAGCAAAAAATGTATATCGATTTCTAGCTTGTGACTCTCCAGCAAATGCAATGAGTAAGTTTTTTTCTGTTTGGCTTCCTTTAAATGTAACACTCATTTTTATCAACCAATTAAAATTAATTTGAATTAATTATAACGCCAAATAAAACTTTGGAAATTATTAAATAACTGAATAAAAAGTAATAAAATTAGAGGAAATTACCTCAATAAATGATTAAAAATCCACTATTAAGGGCTAATATGATTTTTAAACTAAAAAAATACCCGCTAAATAACGTATTTAGTGGGTATTTTTAGAAATTTAGAAAATATTACGAATGACTTTTTTTACTTCAAAGCCTTAAGACGTAAACGCAATGCATTTAGCTTGATGAATCCAGCTGCATCCTTTTGATCATAAGCACCCTCATCATCTTCAAAGGTTGCGATTTTTTCACTAAAGAGTGAATCTTTAGACTTACGTCCAACTACAGTAATACCGCCCTTATAAAGCTTAAGACGCACGGTACCGTTAACAGTTTCTTGAGTTTTATCAATTGCTGCTTGTAGCATTTCACGCTCTGGTGCAAACCAAAATCCGTTGTATATCATCTTTGCATATTTTGGCATTAGCTCGTCTTTAAGATGTGCCGCTTCGCGATCAAGTGTCAGGCTTTCCATTGCACGATGCGCCTTTAGCATAACAGTACCTGCTGGTGTTTCATAACAACCACGTGACTTCATGCCAACAAAACGATTTTCAACAATGTCATCACGACCAATACCATGTGCACCAGCACGTTGATTCAACACTTCCATTACTGTTGCAGGACTCATGCTTTCGCCATCAATCGCAACAATGTCACCCTTGTCATAGCTTAGTTCAATGTATTCAGCTTTGTCAGGTGCATTTTCAGGAGAAACTGTCCAACGCCACATGTCATCTTCTGGCTCAGCCCATGGATCCTCTAGGATGTCGCCTTCATAAGAAATATGGAGTAAATTAGCATCCATAGAATACGGTGATTTTTTGTCTTGCTTTTGATAATCAATTTCAATGCCATGTTTTTCTGCAAAATTCATTAATGATTCACGAGAAGATAGATCCCATTCACGCCATGGCGCAATCACTTGAATGTGCGCATCAATTGCATAGGCATTAAGTTCAAAACGCACTTGATCATTACCTTTACCAGTAGCACCATGAGAAATTGCATCAGCACCTACTTCACGTGCAATCTCTACTAAACGCTTGGAAATTAACGGACGTGCAATTGAAGTGCCTAATAAATATTCACCCTCATAAATCGCATTGGCTCTAAACATTGGAAAGACGAAATCACGTGCAAATTCTTCACGTAAATCTTCAATAAAAATTTGATCAACACCAGCCGCTTTAGCTTTGGCACGTGCAGGCTCAACCTCTTCGCCTTGGCCAATATCAGCGGTAAAAGTGATTACTTCACACTGATAGGTGTCTTGCAACCATTTAACAATAATACTTGTGTCTAATCCGCCCGAATAGGCTAATACTACTTTATCCATTTTTCTTCCTTTTGCACTATTTACAATGCGTTTTTTTCAACATTAATTGTTTTTACTAATAAGATCTTGTCATTTTGGTCGACAACTTCAACCGTCCACAAACCTGTCCAAGTATGCCAAATATTCTTACTTGACCATACGCGCCAACGATCGCCTTTGATTTTAAAACTAATCGTTGCCTTTACTTTGTCTTTATAAGTCCAGCGATGAGTAATACGATCGCCGGTTAAATTACGTATATTAGTATAGAAGTAGATTTTACCTAAAGAATCATCTGCTTCAGTCATTATCTCCACAGGCTGTCTATCGACCACCGACTGTGCAAAAACTGCCTGAGATATATTCTCATGTGGCCAATCTGCCCACGAAGCGCTAGTTAGCATGATAAATAAAAAAAATACTCTTATCATTATTTCACCCAATCAACAATGTACATCTGAAGGTCATCGTCATCAACCTGATCATCAGAAAATGTTTTACCCCGCACTGAAATACCAGCAGCATGCACAGATTCAGGATCTTTACTAATTAATGGATGCCAATCAAATAAAGGTTTTCCTTCATGTAATAATCGATAGGCACAAGTATTTGGCAGCCAGTTGAACTTCTCTCCCCAATCTGGATAAATGGTTAAACAGCTAGGGACATGCTCTTGGCGAGTTTCGTAATGTGGACATTGGCAAGTTTTTTTATCCATATAGTGACAAACAACATCAGTAAAATGAATATCACCCGTATCTTCGTCTTCTAACTTGTGCAAGCAACACCGACCACAGCTATCACATAAAGACTCCCACTGTGTTCGACTCATCTCTTCTAAACTAAGTCTTTCCCAAAAATTTTGAGTTTTAGCAGCCACAGTTAAAGAGTGCCACTCACTAAATATAATAAAAATTCCTGACCTTCGGCGTTACCATTGCGTGCTGAAATACTCGCCCAATAATAAGCTTTTTTATAATTAGGCTCAACACCCATGCCTTTGGCATACATCATAGCTAAAGCAGCCTGGGAGCTTGCCATGTCTTGATTGGCCGATTGTTGCATTAATAAAAACGCCTTGCGATCATTTTTGGCTACCAATTCCCCAATACTATATAAAGTGCTTAAATTATGCTGTGCAATTGGATTGCCTTGTTGGGCGCTAACAGCCAGTTTTTCAATATTATTCAACATTCCAATATTACTGTTTAACGAATCTAGAATTTGCTGCTGGTCTGGAATAACCGTTATTGGCTTTTGAATGAATTGTCTTTTTAAACCGCTTAAAATTTCATCTGTTAAATTAATGACAGGGGTAATAGTTTCTATTTTTTTGTTATCTGACTTATCACTTGGCTGGGAGAATTCAACCAGTTCTAATTCTGGTGCTTCTTTATTTGATTGCTCAATGTTGTCTATATCTGACAACAATACTGTTGCTAAATCAAATGATTGACTGCTAGCTTTACCTAGCCACATGCGCGCTGCCAACACCCTATCTTGTTTTAAGAATAATTTTCCAAGTTGGAATTGAGATTGAGCATGTCCTGCTTCTGCTGCATTTAAAAATAATCTCTGAGCCTTGGTCTCATTCTTAATAACGCCAAGCCCCTCAAGCAAGCTGGTCGCTAAAGCAAATTGAGCGCTAACATAGCCTTGATCAGCCGCCTTTCGATAATAAAAAACTGCCTGTGAATAATTGCCATTCTGTTGATAAAACTCAGCTAAACGAAACTGTGCTTCAGGGTTGGAGGGGGTGGCAGCACGAAGAAGCCAAATTTGTGCCAATGCGTCACTTTGATCAACACCAATACCATGCTGATACAATGTGCCCAATGTCACCTCTGCAATACTAAGACCTGATTGAGCAGCCTTCTCATACCAACGAAAGGCCTCTTTGTTATCAACTTCGGTGCCTTCACCTTTACGATACATCACTGCTAAATTATATTGCGCTAAGATAAAATCTTGTTCAGCAGCTTTTTCATACCAATGAAAAGCTTTATTTAAATTGGTAGTAGTGCCAATACCATGATAATAACCGCTGGCAATGTTATATTGTGCACTAGCAAACCCTTGGTCGGCCACACGTGTATACCAATAGAATGCAAGCTTTTCATTAGTTTTAACACCAATACCATTATGGTACATATTGGCCAAACTAAATTGAGATCTTGCATCGCCACTTTTGGCTGATTTTTCAAGCTTAGTAAACAGCAAATCACTTGATAATTCGCTAGACTCTTCAATTATTTTTGACTGATGCTTAATAATTTTATTGTCACCTTCAGATTGCAATATTTGCAATGCCTGAACTGGTATACAAGCAAGAAGAATTAGAAAGGCAAACTTAATCATTATTATGTAAAAGTTTCAAGATAAAAAACAACCCTATTTTAATCGGATTTAGGCAATTTGAGAGATCAATCGATCAATACCAATAGCAACCCCAGAACACTGGGGCAAGGGTCTTTTTAATTGCTGCAAGAAGCTTGTGTCAGCCGCTAGAAAAGACTTATTCAAACACCTGCGTTTATCGTTTTCACGATTAAAGATTTTCTCGTATGCAGATGCATCTTGCAACTCATCATAACCATTCGCCACTTCCACGCCTGATAAATACAATTCAAAACGACGAGAAACACCCTTTTCTACCTTGGATAATGCGCTTTGCTCAGCCGGATAGTCATAAATAAAGCAAATAGGAAATTGCTCTAATTTTGGCTCGCACAGTGCAGTAAACAAAAAAATCTGTAAATCTTCAATCCAATCAAAATCAACACTCAGTTGATGAGATTTGGCGATAACTTTTAACGCATCAAAACTACTATTCAAAATATCAATATGTGCAAACTGCTCAAAAGCCTGTGCATAAGAAAGCTTATGTGTCTCACCCTTAACGCCTAATGTTTTAATTAGGGTGGCTACTTCATCCATCAACTGATGGCTATCGAAATCTAGGCGATAATACTCCAACATAGTGAATTCATTAAAATTTTGAGAGCCTTGTTCATTGTCTCGATATACCTGGCAAATTTGATAAATATCTCCACTACCTTGTGACAAGAGCTTCTTCATTTCCAACTCTGGCGAGGTGTGCAAAAATTGAGTTTTTGCTTCAATAGCTTCATTTACTTGCATGCTAATACTATCAATATAAACATCAGTAACAGGCACATCAAGCAGGGATGGCGTTTGCACTTCAAGCACTGCTTGATCATCAAAAAATTGACGTATTTTTTGTAAAACACCTGCTTTTTGTTTCAGCAAAAAATTGGAGAATGCTGTCATAAATTAATTGCCAAGCAATAGGCTTTATTATTGAGAAAGATCACAAGAAACATAGTAAGACTATGCGAGTGTTATCTAACAAAAATAATGAGGGCTCTGTAAAGTAATTAAGAGCGACCTGCATACTCATTGGTACGAGTATCAACTTTCACTTTCTCGCCAATACCGATAAATAATGGCACTTGCACAACTACGCCAGTATTCATAGTTGCCGGCTTTCCACCTGTACCTGCAGAATCTCCCTTAAGCCCTGGATCTGTATCAACCACTTCCAAGGTGACATGATTTGGTGGTGTGACTGAAATTGGATTATCATTCCAAAGTGTAACAACGCACATATCTTGCTCAACCAAATACCCTCTGACATCATCCATGTTGTTATCGTTAATCACAAATTGATCGAAGTTATTTGGATCCATGAAATTCCACTCATTGCCATCGTTATACAAATATTGCATATCCAGCTCCATCACATCTGCACCCTCAACAGACTCTCCAGATTTGAAGGTTTTTTCCAAGGTCTTTCCAGTAATCAAGTCTTTTAATTTCACGCGGTTAGAGGCTTGACCTTTGCCAGGTTTGCGAATCTCATTATTAATAATTGAACAAGGATTGCCGTCTAATATTAGTTTTAAGCCATTCTTGAATTGACTGGTAGAGTAATACGCCATCTTTTAACCTATTAAGTGTAAAATTTAAGCATCTTATTTTACGCACTTTTTCATGCACATACACGAATACCAAGCTAAAGGCTTATTTAGACAATTTAACATCAAAACTCCGGAAGCCATACTTATTAGCACTATGACAGAAGCAAGCAAAGCTTGTGCTGATTTGGGTGGCGACATATGGGTAGTAAAAGCACAAGTTCATGCTGGTGGACGAGGTAAAGGTGGTGGTGTTATTTTGTGTCGCTCAATTGAAGAAGTTGAAACTGCGTGCAATCAATTATTCGGTGCTCGTTTAATTACGCCACAAACTGACAATAAAGGCCTTCCTATTAGCCAACTACTTATTGAAGGCGGACAGAACATCGAGCATGAATTATATTTAGGCTTGTTGGTCGATCGTCAAACTCAAAAAATTACCATTCTAGCCTCCACTGAAGGTGGCATGGATATTGAAAAAGTTGCCAGCGAAACGCCTGATAAGATCATTAAATTTGGCGTTGATCCATTAGGCACACTAAAGTCAGATGATTGTATTTTAATCGCCCACCAACTCGACCTAAAAGCATCTTTAGCAGATCAATTTGTCGAAACTCTTATGGGCTTGTATGAAATTTTCATCAATAAGGATGTTAGCTTAATTGAAATTAATCCGTTAATTACCACCACTGATAACAACTTAATTGCTCTTGACGGAAAAATTGACTTTGATGATAACGCCTTATATCGCCATGAAGATATTCTAGCGCTTCGTGATACCTCACAAGAAGATCAAAAAGAAAACGAAGCCAGCAAGTATCAACTTAACTATATTTCACTCGATGGTACGATTGGCTGTATGGTGAATGGTGCAGGTTTGGCAATGGCCACTATGGACCTAATTGAACATCATGGTGGCTCGCCTGCAAATTTCTTAGATGTGGGTGGTGGCACAACGGCTGAACGTGTTGCAAAGGCTTTTGAATTAATTCAAACAGAAAAAAATGTAGCTGGCATTTTGGTGAATATCTTTGGCGGTATTGTGCGTTGTGATTTAATTGCACAAGGCATATTACAAGCCATTGAAAATGTTGGTCTTAACTTGCCAATTGTAATTCGCCTAGAAGGTACTAACGCTGCAGCTGGACTAAAACTTTTAGATGATTCAAATGCAGACATACACACTGAAGCTGATTTAACTAAGGCGGCGATCAAAATTGTAGCATTGTCAAAGGAGGCTTCAGCATGAGTGTACTAATCAATAAAAACACTAAAGTTATCACCCAAGGCTTTACCGGAAAACAAGGTACATTTCACTCTGAACAATCGATTGCCTATGGTACTCAATTTGTTGGTGGTGTTACTCCTGGGAAAGGCGGCCAAACGCATTTAGACTTGCCTGTATTCAACTCAGTCAAAGAATCTATGGCCGAAACAGGTGCGAATGCTACTATGATTTACGTGCCGCCACGTTTCGCTTATGCCTCAATTATTGAAGCAATTGAGGCTGAAATGCCGGTTATAGCCTGTATTACAGAAGGCATCCCTGTTCAGGATATGCTTAAGATTAAAGCAATCTTACAAGACTCAAACTCTACCTTAATCGGTCCAAATTGTCCTGGCGTAATTACACCTGATGAGTGCAAATTAGGCATTATGCCTGGCAATATTCATCAAGCAGGTAGTGTTGGTGTAGTGTCACGTTCAGGCACTTTAACCTATGAAGCAGTTCACCAAACTACACTTGCCGGTCTAGGTCAAAGCACTTGTATTGGTATCGGTGGCGATCCAATTCAAGGCATGAATTTTATTGACTGCCTGACCTTGTTCGAAGCTGACGAACAAACCCAATCCATTATTATGGTGGGTGAAATTGGCGGATCTGCTGAAGAAGAGGCAGCTGAATTCATTCAATCAAATGTTTCCAAGCCAGTCGTATCCTACATTGCTGGTCTTAGCGCCCCTAAAGGCAAGCGCATGGGGCATGCAGGTGCTGTTATTAGTGGCGGCACTGGCAAGGCAGAAGATAAAATAAAAGCACTTGAAGCGGCTGGCGTGGCAATATCACCAACACCAGCAACCATGGGCTCAACTTTAGTGGAATTGCTAAAATGAAAAAACCGATTGTTGTTCTAGGTATTGGAGAATTGGGTAGTGTTTTCGCACGCAGCTTTTTAAAGAATAACTACCCAGTCTATCCAATAACTCGAGAGACTGATATTGATGAATTAGCAGGCACCATTGATCCAGAATTAATCTTAGTATGTACTGGTGAAGCTGATTTACAAACAGCCCTACAAACTATCCCAACACAATGGAAAGATCGTGTTGCAATGATGCAAAATGAGCTTCTACCAAGAGATTGGGCGGCGCATGACTTTACAAATCCAACGGTTATTTCAGTATGGTTTGAAAAGAAAAAAGGTATGGACTCTAAAGTATTAATATCCTCACCTGCTTATGGCGAAAAAGCTCAAATATTAGTCGATTCTTTAGCTTTGATCGACATTCCTGCTCATGTAGTGGCAGATGACAACGCACTACTGTTCGAATTAGTATTAAAAAATCTATACATCTTAACCACTAATATTTCAGGCTTAGCACTTGAGCCGGGTACCAATGTGGACGACTTACGTAATCAACACTTAACACTGATGCGTGACGTATCGAAAGATGTACTCACCTTACAATCTCAATTGACCGGACAATATTTTAGTGAGGATCAACTAGAGCGAGGCATGATTAAAGCCTTTGAGGGGGATTTAAATCATGGCTGCATGGGTAGATCTGCGCCAGCAAGGCTTAATAGGGCGTTAACATTAGCAAACGAATTTAACCTTCAGGTGCCAACATTAGACAAGATTAAGGCAAACATTTAGCTGTTCATTTTTTCGTAGGTTTTGTTGATTTCTTGCTCTAATTCTAACAATGAGAATCCACGAACTTTTTCAATAAACTTTTGACCCATAAAGAACACTTGAACCACAGGCAAAGAAAACACACCGTGTTGTGCACATGTCTCTTGTAGTTGTTCACAATCAATATACACCATTTCCAAATCTGGAAATTTAGTAGAAAATTTATCGTAAATTTGTGGCTTAATGGTTTGGCAAACACCACAATGTGCGCCGCCAAATAGAATTAACAATGCATCTTTATTCTGCTTTATTACATCTAATTGCGCTTGATCTTCTAATTGATTCATAAAATTTCCCTTAGTTTTGTATAGAATATCTCAAAATTAGGCAAGCTTAACACCGATTCTCGTTGCTTAGATCCCCACATGGGCTCAGGAAAATAGCTGTCAGCTTCAAAGCGAGCCATAATATGCCAATGAACATGCGGCAACATATTTCCAAATGAAGCAATGTTAATTTTATCTGCCTTGAAATAACTCAACATTAGTTTTTCAGTCATATCAATAATTCGAAAAATTTCTAATTTTTCTTCTACCGTACACTCGCTAAATTCTTTAATTTTTCGCTTGGTAAATACTTTTACCCAGGGAATTTCACTGACCTCAATTTCCAGTGTGATTAGTTCATTTTCATAGATCATGACTTATTCTCCAATAACATAGCATCCCCATAAGAAAAAAACCGATAATCATTTTTAATGGCATGTTTGTATATTTCAAACATTCTATCTCGACCGATAAACGCACTCACCAACATTAGTAGTGAAGACTTTGGCAAATGAAAATTAGTAATTAGCATGTCAACCACCTTAAACTTATAGCCTGGATAAATAAAGATATCTGTCTCTTCTTTTGTTGATTTTAATTGGCCACTCTTAGCTGCCGACTCTATAGATCTTACTGCTGTTGTTCCTACTGCAATAATGCGCCCGCCATTAGCCTTTGTTTGATTAATTTTATCTACTGTAGACTGATCAATTTCAAAATATTCGCTGTGCATTTTATGGTCAGTAATTTTGTCAGCCTTAACTGGCTGGAAAGTACCAGCACCCACATGCAAGGTAACAAATGTATGGTCAACGCCTTGTTGTGCCAATTGAGCAATTAAATCATCATCAAAATGCAACCCTGCTGTTGGCGCTGCAACAGCACCTTCTTTGCGTGCAAATACTGTTTGATAACGCTCCAAATCATCTTTCTCATCATCACGTTCAATATAGGGTGGCAAAGGTATGTGACCTACCTTATCGAGTAAATCAAGCAATGAATCAGTCACAAAGTCAAGTGTGTAAAAGCCATTTTCCTTGCTAAGTATCTGCGCCTTATCGCCATTCTCAAGAGTAATAAAACTATCAATTTTTGGTGCTCGACTAGCTTTAATCATTGCCAAAACTTGCTTGTCATTAAGCAAGCGCTCGATCATAATTTCTACTTTTCCGCCGGATTCTTTATGGCCAAATAAACGCGCTGGAATAACACGCGTATTATTCATCACCAATAAATCACCCGACTTAAGAAAGTTAAATATTTGATGAAAATTAGCATCAACAATTGTTTCATCATCAACGAGTAGTCGCGAGTCTGTTCTTCTTTCGGGTGGATTCTGAGCAATGAGCCGCTTCGGTAAATCAAAATCAAATTCACTTAATAACATGGATTATTTTTCTTTAACGAGATGTAACTGCTGGGTGAATAATTCTAGCACCTGATAGCTAGCAGTAACAATTGCTCTAGGGGTGATTGTAGCGCCCGTAAAACTATCAAAGACGCCGCCATCGCGCACTACCTTCCATTGGTCTTTTTGTGGATTAGATAAAGACAATCCACTGAATTGTTCAATCCAATTGGATTTTTTAGTTTCAATTTTATCGCCCAAGCCTGGTGTCTCTTTATGTGCAATAACACGCACACCAAGCAGCTTTTTCTCAATAGTCACACCTGTTAATAAGCGAATATTTCCACTATATCCATTTGGATAAGTATGCTCAATCAAATAAGCAAAAATTATTTTATTGCGCTTTGCAGGGTATATATTGATTTTTTGCTGAACACCATGAAGGCTTATTTCTTTACTGTACTTATCTTGCAAAATATCATTGTCATAGCCTGAAACCAACTCACCTAAACGTAAAATTAATAACTGCTCTTCGTTGTATTGAATTTTATCGTACGTGCTATTTTGCGTCCAATTTACAAAGAATATGCTAACCATAGTAAAGACAAATAGCAAGGCGCCTGATTTTAAAATTGCTTTAATCATGATCGTCCAAATACTTTGGGCTGAGTGTAATAATCAATCAAAGGCACCATCATGTTAAGCAATAAAACTGCAAAAGCAACACCTTCAGGATAGCCACCAAAAGTGCGAATAATAACAATCATGACACCAATTAAAAATCCATAAATTAATCGCCCTTTTGGCGTGGTACTGGCAGAAATTGGATCAGTTGCAATAAAGAATGCACCCAACATTGTACCTCCCAGCATTAAATGATTTTGTATAGGTAAATGCTGCTGAGAATCAAACATTGAAATTAATACTGCCATAATTAAAATACCTGACAGGAATGCCATTGGAATATGCCAGGAAATAATTTTACGTGCCAGCAGATACATACCGCCTATCAAAAATCCTGCGTTAATCCACGCTTGTGCGCTAGAATGTATTTGTAATGTTGTTAGCTCACGCCCTAAAGAAAGGCTGGTTTTAACATCATCTAATCGTGTTGCACCACTCAAACCATCAAAATACAGCAATTGGAATATCACCTCGATAGCCTGATTAAAACTTAAAAAATCTGCTGGCCAGGTGGTCATTTGTAAAGGGTATGAAATTAACAAAAAAGCATATCCTAGCATAGCAGGGTTAAATGGATTATTACCCAGACCACCATACAATTGTTTGCCAAAAATAATAGCAAATGCCACACCCACAACTACCACCCACCACGGCGCAATGGCCGGAATAGAAATAGCCAATAAAATACCTGTCAATACGGCGGAGCCATCACTAATAGACTCTACTACCTTACGTCCACGCAGTGCAACAAAAATAGATTCAACAGCCAATGCCGAAATCACACCAAGTAATATTTGAATAACCACGCCCCAGCCAAAAAAGATATAGGATGCACTCACACCTAAAATTAATGCGTAAATCACCTGCCTCATGATTTGATTGGTATTTAAGCCTGTGCTATGCATTATCTTCCTTTGTTTTTTTAATCCGCGCCATTGCTTGAGCAATTTTATCCTTTTGCGTATTGCCTTTATCTTTGTCTTTGGTCATTTTTTCTTTGAGTGCTTTTTTCTTAGCAGCCATCATCTCGCTACGCTCCCTCTTATTGCGCTCAAGTCGATGCTCTCTAAATTCAAAACGCTCTCTGGCAATGTCAATTCTATGCTGATCTAGTGTTTGTTTTTTGTGCAATGCTTTAGCAAATGAAAAATAATTCACCAAATCAATATCACTTGGACACACATAATTACAACAAGCACACTCAATACAATCCATTAGATTGTAATTCATACATTTGTCAATATTTTCACTTTTAGCGTGCCAATATAATTGCTGAGGCAAAAGCCCAACTGGACAAGCAATATTACAATTACCACAACGAATACACTCTTTTGGTTGCGGTTTAATTGTCTTATTATTAACAAAAATACAGTTAGTTATTTTACAAATAGGCAGGCTAGTTGACTCAATATCAACACCCATCATCATGCCGCCCATACGATAATCATGCTCTTTATTGTTGACCTTAGCAAGACTAATAATATGATCAAAAGAGGCGCCCAATCTAACCTCAACATTAATTGGCGCTAATGCATTTCCACTTACTGTCACAATACGAGAAACCAAAGGTCGTTTCTCAATAACAGCATCATAAATAGCCTTAGTGCTAGAAACATTTTGACAAACAACGCCTTTGTCCGCTGCAAATCCACCTGATGAAATTTCTATATCTAGCAATGCTTTAATTAAAAGCTTTTCAGCACCAGAAGTATATTTTGTTGGAATCTGAACAAGTTCAATTCTACTATTATGATTAAACATTAACAAGGATTGATAAGCTTCTTGCTTATCATCCTCAATGGCAATGATAGCCTTTTGTGCACCAGTAATATGTAAAAGGATTTCTACACCACGAATTACTTCTCTTGGGTAATTTTGCATCAATGCATCATCGCACATCACGCCCGGCTCACATTCAGTGCCATTAATAATTAAAGTATGACAATCGAGTGCTTTATGTAATTTAGCATGCGAAGGAAAACCCGCACCACCAAGACCGACAATGCCTGACTGTTGAATATAGTCAATCATGGTTTGACGGTCACAATGCAAGAAGTCTGAGCCACAACCTTGCGTCTCAATCCATTCATCTTGACCATCAGACTCAATGGTAATGCAATTTGATTTTAAGCCTGATTTATGCGGAATTAACTGTTGATCAATAGATACAACTGTGCCAGAAATAGATGCATGAATTGGCACACAAAAAATATCCTCTGTCTGGGCAATAATTTGCCCGGTTAACACCTTATCCCCAATCTCAATACAGGGCTTTGCCTCTTCACCCATACGCTGCTGAAGTGGCAATACCACCCTACTAGGCAATGGTGCCTGAATAATATCAACCTGGTCAACTGGATATGGATTGTCAATGATCACGCCACCAGAAAAACCTTTACTAAGCATGTGCACCAACTGGATGTTTTGGCACAAATGTCGATAGTGTTGGCTCAGCCTCTCTAACATAAATACAATCAACTGGGCAAACAGGGATACACAAGTCACAACCTGTGCATTCTTCAGCGATCACTGTTGTCATCACCTTTGAAGCACCCACAAATGCATCAACAGGACAGGCTTGAATGCATAACGTACAGCCAATACAAAGCTCTTCATCTATATAAACAACATGATCGGGTTTAGTTTCTCCGTGCTCGGCATCCAAAGATAAAGTTTCAACATTAAGCAGCTCTGCCAATGCATCTACACCCTCTTGGCCGCCAGGCGGACATTGGTTAATTTGAGCTTCACCCTTGGCTAGCGCTTCAGCATATGGACGACAACCCGGGAAATCACATTGACCACATTGCGTCTGCGGTAAGATCGCATCAATTTGATTCACCAAAGGATTGCCCTTGACTTTAAATCGAATAGCAGCATAGCCCAAAATTAAACCTAGAATCAATGTGAGCATGGATAAAATAATGATCGATGTCATCTCTAAGCTAATCCAATAAATCCCATAAAGGCCATTGACATTAATCCAGCAGTAATGAGCGCAATGGGTGCACCTTTAAATGCAGCAGGAACATCTGCCGTATCGATGCGCTCACGAATCGCTGAAAACAACACTAAAACAAATGAAAAGCCAATAGCTGCGCCAAATCCATATACAGCCGATGCTAAAAATCCATTATCTTGGTTAACATTTAATAACGCCACACCTAGTACAGCACAGTTGGTGGTAATTAATGGCAAGAATACACCTAAAGACTGATGTAAAACTGGGGAGGTTTTATTAACCACTAATTCAGTAAAACCAACCACACCGGCGATAGTAACAATAAAAGCGATGGTTCTTAAATACTCCATATCAAATGGAATCAAAATATAAGTATTGATTAAATAACTCGAAACACTCGCCAAAGTAAGCACGAAAGTCGTTGCAAAGCCCATGCCAATTGCAGTTTCTACCTTTTTTGAAACCCCCATAAAAGGGCACAATCCTAGAAACTTCACCAAGACGAAATTGTTAACCAAGATCGTACTCACTAAAATTAAGACATATTCATTCATAGCACTGATTTTAACTCAAAACTACTTTCAATAACCCGAATGAGCTAATTAACAATAAGGCACTTCCCACCCATTTTTTAAATAGCTGATCATTTTCAATAATTTTTTGATGCGCCCTAATGCCAATAACATGCCCAATGGCGGCAACAGGAATTAAGGCAAGCGAAAACTGCCAATCGATGGCCACATTCATAGCTACAAAAGTAGCCATTTTAATACTGACCAAAATAAACCAAAGCACAAACAAGGTATTGCGCAAATATTCTTTAGTGACATGGCGCATATATACCGCCACAATAAGTGGCGCGCCTGTTAAAGAAGTGCCCGCTACATAGCCGCCTAAAATCAATAATAATTTATCTACCCAAGGCTTGTGCGATGTAATTTTTTTCTCAAAAATCCAAGTGATTGCATAAAAGATGGTAATTGAATAAATAAAGACAATAACAACAAGATCTGGCAAGCTTAATAAGCCAGCAACACCAATAAGTGTAGGAGGAATGATCCATAACAATGAATGCTTTAAATATTGCCAATCAACTTTTTTTATTGATTTAAATAGCGTTAGCGACGAGAAAAAAAGCAGGTGTATGCCGATAATAGGCAGCCAATAAACTGGACTGCCGCCTATTAACAACATTAATGGCAAGCCTAATGCTGCACCGCCAAAACCAAGACCAGTACGAACAAAGCCTGCCCATAAAAAAATCAACCCAACCAGCACTAGGCTAGTAGTGTCAAAACTCATTAGCGCAGCGTGTCAGCTAACTTTTCAGCACATTGTTGAGTGATACTAGCATTTTTAGCCTCCACCATAACTCGAATCAGCGGCTCGGTACCAGAAGCTCGAATCAACACGCGCCCTTCATCGCCCAATATCGCTTCAACCTCTTTGGTTGCTGCTGTTAATGACTGATGATTATCAAGATTAACTTTTTCTTTGGTTTTAACATTGATTAATACTTGTGGGTATTTCACCATGTCGTTTGCTAATTCTGCAAGCTTAACTCGGCTCTTAACAAGCACCTCTAGGACTTGTAATGCTGCCACAATACCATCACCTGAGGTGGTCTTATCTAAACAGATCATATGTCCCGAACCTTCACCACCTAAAATAGCACCATGGCTTTTCATCTCTTCCATGACGTAACGATCGCCAACATCTGCTTCAATAAATTGAATATCTAAATCTCGCAATCCATGGCGCATGCCCAGATTAGTCATTTTGGTGCCAACAACACTATTATTGGTCAATCGATTCTGAGACTTCCAAGCTTTAGCGACAATAAACACCAGTTGATCACCATCGATCATATTACCCATGTGATCAACCATCATCAAGCGATCACCATCACCATCAAAAGCAATGCCTAAATCAGCACCAGTTTCAAGTACAACCTGTTGCAAATGCTTAGTATCAGTAGCGCCACAATTTTTGTTAATATTAAAGCCATCTGGTGTGTTGTTGATAATATTAACATTGGCACCCAACTCATAAAAAACATTCTCAGCAATGTGATAAGTGGCGCCATTAGCGCAATCGATCACCAAATTAAGATTGTTTAAATTAACCGAACGATCAAAAGTAGATTTACAAAATTCAATATACCGTCCAAGTGGCTGCTCATATCGATAAGCTTTGCCAATTTTTTCAGAACTGACGCTAACCATTGGTTCAGATAATTTCTGCTCAATTTTTGCTTGATCTGTATCGCTTAACTTAAGGCCCTTGGCAGAGAAAAACTTAACGCCATTATCTTGGAATTGATTATGCGAAGCACTAACCACAACACCAGCGCTGGCATTATAAGTTTGTGTTAAATAGGCAATGGCCGGTGTAGGCATTGGACCCAATAAACCCACATCAACGCCAGCAGACAAAAACCCTGCTTCTAATGCTGATTCAAATAAATAGCCTGATACACGAGTATCTTTACCAATCACAACACTAGCCTTACCTTGTTCTGACAAAACTGAGCCAACTGCCCAGCCTAGTTTTAAGAAAAAATCTGCAGTAATAGGCTCAACACCCACTTCGCCTCGAATACCATCTGTACCAAAATAATTAGCCAATTTTATCTCCACTGGTTGCTTGCACTATTAGTAGCGCATCTTTAGTTTCAAGGATATCATGAACTCGCACAATATTCGCCCCATTTTGAACCGCTATTATAGCGCCTGTCACACTACCGACCACTCTGCTTTCAACATCTCTATCGTTCAGTATAAGACCAATCATTGATTTTCTAGAAAGTCCGGCAAGCAGCCTCAGATCAAAGCTCTTAAACTCATGAAAGCGACGTAATATCTCTAAATTATGTTCGAGTGTTTTTCCAAAACCAAAGCCAGGATCTAAAATAATTTTACTTCTAGAGATGCCTACTTGCTCACAAGCATCAATCCGTTGCTCAAAAAAATGTTTAATTTCTTCGATAACATCGCCATAAGCTGGATTAGCCTGCATGGTAGCTGGCACTCCTTGTTTGTGCATCAAACACACGTCTACATTCAATGACAATGCCATTTCCAACGCACCATCAGCCTGTAACGCATTAACATCGTTAATAATACTAGCACCAGCATCTACGGCTAATTTCATGACTTGTGGTTTTGAAGTGTCTATTGAAATGGGTACGTTTATCTGAGTAGATAACGCCTTAATAACTGGAATAACACGATTCAACTCATCAATCTCACTAACGGGTTTAGCGCCTGGTCGCGTAGACTCGCCACCAACATCGATAATATTGGCACCTTGAAGAACCATGCGCTGAGCGCTTACAATAGCAAGCGCCGGATCAAAGTGTTGACCACCATCAGAAAAAGAATCAGGGGTGACATTTAACACACCCATAATTAAAGGATTTTTAAAGGACATTTTGCCCATAACGACTATCGCTAGATATTAAACAACCTGAGGATTTCCATCAACTGGCTGATCTTCTGAATCATTGTCATCTTCTGTGACATCGCCACCTCTGCCAAGTTCAGTTGACACTACTTCAGAGTCTACAACAACAGCTGCCTCTCTAATTGGCTTTCTATTCATTAAGTCGTCAATTTGCTCTTTATCGATGGTTTCAAATTCCATTAAAGCTTTGGTCATCTCAATCAGAATATCTTTATTATCTTCTAGAATTTTTTTCGCAACTAGGTAATTTACATCAATAATTCTACGAATTTCAGAGTCGATGACTTTAAATGTATCTTCTGAAATATGTTTATGCTTGGTCACTTGGCGACCTAAAAACACCTCGCCATCGTCTTCACCATAAGCCAATGGTCCAAGCACATCTGACATACCCCAATGCTTAACCATCTTATGGGCAATTTCTGTTGCGCGCTCAATATCGTTACTCGCACCCGTGGTAACAGAGTCAGCACCATACATCAGCTCTTCAGCAAGACGACCACCAAATAGTGACGAAATTTGAGAATTTAATTTACGTCTAGAAATACTGTAAGTATCTTTTTCCGGCAAGAACATAGTGACACCTAGCGCTCTTCCTCTAGGAATAATACTAACTTTATAAACTGGATCATGCTCAGGTACCAAACGACCAACAATCGCGTGGCCTGCTTCATGATAAGCTGTCATTTCTTTTTCAGATTCATCCATGGCCATCGACTTGCGCTCAGCGCCCATCATGATTTTATCTTTGGCTTTTTCAAATTCTTGCATGCCAACTAATTCTTTGTTTTTTCCGGCGGCTAATAATGCAGCTTCGTTACATAAATTGGCTAAGTCTGCACCAGAAAAACCTGGTGTACCTTTAGCAATGCTAACGGATTGAACGTTTTTGGCGATAGGTAATTTACGCATGTGTACTTTTAAAATCGCATCACGGCCATTAATATCTGGCAAACCAACCATTACTTGGCGATCAAAACGTCCAGGGCGCAATAGCGCTGGATCAAGCACATCTGGGCGGTTAGTTGCAGCAATTACGATAACACCTTCCGAACCTTCAAATCCATCCATCTCAACTAACATCTGGTTTAAGGTTTGCTCGCGCTCATCATGACCACCGCCCATACCAGCACCACGTTGACGGCCAACTGCATCAATTTCGTCAATAAAGATAATACATGGTGCATTTTTCTTAGCCTGTTCAAACATGTCACGCACACGAGAGGCACCTACGCCCACAAACATTTCTACAAAATCTGAGCCAGAGATAAAGAAAAATGGCACATCAGCCTCACCCGCAATAGCCTTGGCTAAAAGCGTTTTTCCGGTACCAGGAGGGCCAATTAGTAAAACACCCTTAGGAATTTTTCCGCCAACTTTAGTGAACTTTCCTGGATTGGACAGAAAGTCGACTAATTCAGCAACATCTTCTTTAGCCTCATCTACACCTGCTACATCTGCAAACGTCACGTTTGACTCATCTTTAGGAATTAGACGCGCCTTAGATTTACCAAAGCTCATAGGGTTTTTGCCACCCATGGCGCCACCAGCACCTTTCATGGTGTAAAGAATAACGGCGATTAATAAAACAATTGGCGCTAAAGAGATAATTAACTGCTTAAAAAATCCATCTTTTTCAGGCGGTGTTGCCACAACATTAACACCATTATCTAATAAATCACCCATCAATCCTAAATCACCAGGTGAATAGGTTGAAAATTGCCCGCCACCAGCGCCAATACCAGAAATGTTGCTACCCGCAATTGTTACTTCAGAGACATCACCTTGTTTAACACTTTGAATAAATTCAGAATAAGTAATTTCACTTTTCTTTTCGATAGTCTCGAATTGGCTAAAAATAGACGTAAGAACGCTTCCTAATACCAGCCATAACAATAAATTTTTAAACATGGATCAATACTTAAATTATAAAAAAATAGACGAGTAACTATACCCTATCAGCCCCTTAGATATGAACCAATGGTGTTTTTTCAAGGTTTTTCAACAAATAAATACAAATTATGTCATAATTCTTAACTTAATAAATTCAAAAATAATGATTGCCATGTCTAAAATAAACCTATTAGCTGTTATCCTTGCAACCACACTATTAAGCTCGTGCGGATTTCATACACCTGTGAAAAACACTGAGTTGAATGCAATTATTGTGAGCGAACAATCAAACAATTTTGCTAGTGAGCTGAGAAAAAGATTTAACCAGGAGGCAGTACAAAACCTAACCATTAAGATTGGTACAGAAGTTCAAAAGCAACAAACTGCTTCATACACAGCCACCAATACCGCTAATAGTTATACGTTAACTCTGGCTATCCCAATTACAATTCTTAATGCTGATCAAAAAATATTGCTGTCGCAAGATTTAACGGCCAGAACACACCTTAAAAAAATGGCAGATTCTTCTCAAGCAGATAGATTACAAATTGAAGAAACTTACACTCAATTAAGAAATACCATTATCAAAAAATTAATCAGACGCTTATCAAAACTTAATGAGAATTAAGCCAGAAGCGCTTAACCTCTCTCTTGCCAACAAACTCGAATCTTTATATTTTGTTTTTGGTGCAGAATCACTATTAATTGATCAAAGTCTAAGTGCAATACTGTCGACTGCCAAGCAAGCTGGTTTTGACGAAAAGACCAGTTTTGATATTGATGGTAATTTCGACTGGGGGCTGATCACTGCCGAAATCGCCAATATTTCTTTGTTTTCGCCTAGGCGCATTATTGAATGCAGACTTAAAACTGGAAAGATTGGCGTCAAAGGATCTAAAGCGTTAACCACTCTTGCTGGAAATATCCCTAGCGATATTTTGCTAATTATTTCAACGGGTAAGCTTGATTTAGCACAACAAAAAAGTAAGTGGTTTAAAACACTTGAGCAATATGGGGGTGTTATCCAACACTGGGAAATATCAAATGATCATTTGATTGGCTGGATCAACAACCACATGGAAAGCACTGGCTTGCAATCAAACAAAGAGGTTGCTCAAAGCATTGCTTTTTACACTGAAGGTAACCTACTAGCTTCCATGCAAGAAATTCAAAAACTAAAAATGGCTTATCCTGATGGCAAGATCAACACTCAAGATTTTTTAGAGCAGGCTCAGGAGCAATCCAAATACACAATTTACGGCTTAATTGATGCTGCACTATTCGGCGACGCCCCTCAGGTAAGCAAAATCTACAATACGCTTTTGAGTGATACTGCTATGCCTATACAGCTCAACAGCTCACTTTATCGAGAAATAAAAAATATCATCGATATGTCTATTGAATTACACCAAAACAACGATATCAATGCTATTTTGCAAAGCCATCGAGTTTGGAATAAAAGAAAACCAATCATCACTAATATTCTTAAGCGTCACCCTTATCAACGATTGCAAAAAATATTATTATTGCTTGGACGTATTGACCGCTCAATCAAAGGCATGGATAATCTTAATGTAATAGACGAATTACACACAATTTTGTTAAACCTAGCAGGAAAAAATCAATGGGCTCAATAAAAAACTTAATAATCGAATTAGGGAAGCATGCAAAAACTGCCGCTAAATCGCTTAGATGCGCTACCACGTCTGATAAAAACAGCGCTTTATTAAATATTGCTAAACAGATTGATGAAAATAGAGTTAACATTCTATCAGCCAATAACAAAGATCTTGAAAATGGAAAAAACAAAGGTCTTGAAAGTGCATTAATTGATCGTCTAATGTTGGATGATCAGCGTTTAGATGGCATTATTGAAAGCCTCAGTCAAATCGCTAATTTACCTGATCCAGTTGGCGAAATTACCGATTTAAAATTCCGACCAAGTGGCATTCAAATTGGAAAAATGCGTGTGCCTTTAGGGGTCATGGGCATTATTTACGAATCGCGTCCAAACGTTACTATCGATGCAGCGGCGCTTTGCCTAAAATCAGGCAATGGTGCAATTTTGCGTGGTGGCTCTGAAGCCATCCATTCTAACCTTGCACTCTATGCTTGCGTTAAAGACGGTCTAATTGATGCGGGCTTAAGCGAGTACTGTGTACAATTAATCGATACCACTGATCGAGAAGCAGTTTCAGAACTGGTTAAAGCAAGTGCTTATATTGATGCTGTCATTCCACGTGGTGGAAAAGGGCTTGTTGAAGCTATTAGCGAAACTGCAAAGGTACCTGTTATTAAACATTTGCACGGTGTTTGTCATACTTATATTGATAAAGATGCTGACACGCAAAAAGCCATTAGCGTTGCCTTTAATGCTAAAACTCGTCGTTATGGTGTGTGTAATGCCATGGAAACTTTATTAGTGCACTCATCGGCAGCTGGCAGAATATTGCCTGAGCTTATTGCTGAGTACTTTGCTAAAGGTGTAGAGCTTAGAGGCTGTCCTCAAACTCAACAACTTTCAAAGCAAATTATTGCAGCCACTGATGAAGACTGGGATACAGAATACTTAGATGCTATTCTCTCTATTCGCATTGTTAATACCATGTCGGATGCTATTGATCATATCGAGCAGCACGGCTCAGGACACACTGAGTCGATCATCACTGAAAATTACACATCAGGGCGACGTTTTATCACTGAAGTAGACTCTTCGTCAGTAATGATCAACGCCTCCACTGCCTTTGCCGATGGTTTTGAATATGGGCTTGGTGCAGAAATTGGCATCAGTACTGATAAATTCCATGTACGCGGACCTGTTGGCCTGGAAGGCTTAACTTCACAAAAATACATCGTTTTAGGCGATGGTCATATTAGACAATAAATTTAAAAAAAATGAATATAGAACAAACACTGGCCGTTTTTCAACGCGGCACCGATGAGATATTGCCACTCGAAGAGTTAAATAAAAAGCTTGCTAAGAATACACCACTACGTATTAAGGCTGGCTTTGACCCAACAGCGCCTGACTTACACTTAGGCCACACTGTACTTATCAATAAGCTCAAACAACTACAAGACTTAGGTCATGAAATATTATTCTTAATTGGTGATTTCACTGGCATGATTGGTGACCCAACAGGGAAAAGCGCCACACGCCCGCCACTCACCCAAGAGCAAGTACTTGAAAATTCACAATCTTATCAAGATCAAGTATTTAAAATTCTAGATAAAGACAAAACTACGGTTGTATTTAACTCTGAGTGGATGAGTAGAATGTCATCAGCTGAATTAATTCAGCTTGCTTCTCAACAAACTGTTGCTAGAATGCTAGAACGTGATGATTTCTCAAAGCGTTATAAATCTGGCAAGCCTATTTCAATCCACGAATTCCTCTACCCACTCATTCAAGGATATGATTCTGTTGCGCTTAAATCAGACATTGAATTGGGTGGTACAGATCAAAAATTTAACCTACTAATGGGTAGAGAGCTACAAAAACAAGCCAAAATGGAACCACAGGTGATTCTCACTATGCCAATCCTTGAGGGTCTAGATGGTGTGCAAAAAATGAGTAAATCATTAGGCAACTACATTGGCATTAGCGATACACCAGATGATATGTTTGGAAAAATCATGTCTATCTCGGATGACTTGATGTGGCGCTACCTAGAGTTACTAAGTTTTGAATCATTAGAAACAATTGCCTCATGGAAAGCAGAAGTTGATAATGGTGAAAATCCACGAAACATTAAATTTCGCTTAGCAGATGAGATTATCACTCGTTTTCATGATGCCGATGCTGCCAAACAAGCGCAGCAAAATTTCATTAATCGCTTTGCTAAAAACAAGGTGCCTGATGAAATGCCAGAATTTAGCTTTGATGCCGGCATTAAAATCGCCAATTTATTAAAAGATGCTGGGCTGGTTAACTCAACCTCTGATGCTTTTAGAATGATCAAAGATGGTGCCGCTAAAATTGAAGGTGAAAAAATATCTGATCGAAATTTTGAGCCTGAAACAGGTACAGCTGTCTATCAAGTTGGTAAGAGGAAATTTGCAAGAGTGACAATTCAGTAAAAAAATGTTATAATGCCCACTCCAGGGGATGACATGGCTTCGACGAGGAGTTGGATCTCAAGGACGCATGCCGAGGATAAAGATAACTCGTAAAAATATGCTTTAAAAATATAGTTGCAAACGAAAACAACTACGCTTTAGCAGCATAATGCTAACCGCCCCTTAGAGATTGTCTGTATTTTTAAGATGGCGGCCGTTTACAGACTCGCTAGGATTATTTTTTCAGGATAATTCGGTTAAAACCTTCTGAAATCGCTTCTTACATCCCTGATGGTCGGGTGGTAGGCGGCTAACTCAAGTTGACCAAGCTAAGCATGTAGACTCTTTGTTTGAAGGTTTTCGGACGCGGGTTCGATCCCCGCCATCTCCACCAAATTAACGTTCTAATAAATACTAAACAACCATATTATGCATACAGCATACATAATATCGGTTTCTTTATAGTCCCAAAGGTTCCTAGTAAAAACTATAAAATCCACTATATTTGGTAGTACTTATGGTAGTACTGTACAATATCTTAAAAGATTGGTACTACCAACATGGCTAAAATATTAAAACCTTTAACAAATACACAAGTTAAGCAGTCCAAACCTAAAGAGAAAGTCTATGCGCTAGCCGATGGACAAGGACTACAGCTAAGAGTCAAACCAAATGGCTCCAAACTTTGGATATTTAATTACTATACCCCGTTTACTAAAAAACGAACAGCTGTAAGTTTTGGCATCTATCCCAACATATCTATAGCAGATGCCAGGAAACTGCGAGAAGAGGCTAAAAAATTATTAGCCCAAAATATTAATCCAAAAGAAAGACGTGATGAGAAAAGACGTACGGATGATATTATTCATAGCAATACCCTTGAGCATATATCAGCAAAATGGTTAGAGGTTAAAAAAAGCACTATATCACCTAACCATGCGAAAGATATTTGGCGCTCATTAGAGCTGCATATTTTTCCGAGTATTGGAAAAGTTCCTATTCATAAAATAACAGCCATAAAAACAATCGAGACAATCGAGCCTATTTCGGCTAAAGGCAATTTAGATACTGTTAAACGCTTATGTCAAAGACTAAATGAGATAATGATTTACTCTGTAAATACTGGTCTAATCCAGGCAAATCCATTATCTGGCATAAGTAAAGCATTTAAAACTCCAGTGAAGCAACACCTGCCGACACTCAAACCAGAGCAACTTCCAACCTTAATGCAAACTTTAGCTATTGCCAACATTAAAATAACCACCCGATGCCTAATAGAATGGCAACTACATACAATGGTAAGGCCAAGCGAGGCGTCTGGAGCGCGATGGAATGAGATAGACTTCAACAATAAACTTTGGAATGTTCATGCTGAACGCATGAAAAGTAAGAAAGACCATTCAGTCCCTCTAACCAAACAAAGCCTGATGTTGCTAGAATTAATGCAAACAATAAGCTCTGAAAGTGATTATATATTTCCATCGGATAGAAACTCAAAAAAACATACAAATTCACAAACAGCTAATACTGCATTAAAACGAATGGGCTTTAAAAATCAATTAGTAGCTCATGGCTTACGTTCATTAGCCAGTACTATATTAAATGAAGAAGGGTTTGATGGAGACACTATAGAGGCTGCCTTGGCTCATATAGGCGATAACGAAGTTAGAAATGCATACAACCGTGCTGATTATATTAAACGGCGTATTCCACTAATGAAGTGGTGGAGCGAATATATAGACAAAGCAGCCACAGGCAATATGAGCCTTACTGGCAGAGAAGGGTTAAAACTTATTAACGACTGACGAGAAACACAACCGTAGGGCGTTAGTAAATATCAGGGAGATTTGGATTAGATATTAATTTAATTAAAAATCAGCCCTGATATTAATCTTGAAACTATCACTGAATTTGGATGTATCACCAGAACCAACAGACTTTTCTTTCATATAGCTAACAGAGCTATTCCAGCCATCTATGGTTATAAAGTCTATTCCGTATTCCATTTTCCAATTCTCATTTACATTATCAAAGTTTGCTGTGTAGTTAGTGCTTTCACTACTGTAATGCATCGTTGCAGATGTATCTGATGCCGATGTATTATATTCAAACTTACCAAATGGTCTGATAGAACCTTTTTCGATAGGAATAAGAGAACTTATATCGACACCAACACGTACTGTAGCATCATTAATATTTTGCTTGTCATAGGTCAAAGCCGTATCTCCACCACTCTCACTAAATCCATCTAATCGAGTGTGTGCTATTGACAACTTAGTATATGGTGAGAATAAGAAATTATTGTGATTCTTAATCATTTCCTTATTCTTGAATTGACTTGAATGCCTGAACGTTGTCGACAGGAATATCTGATTAGCATTTCTCGTACCAGACAAGGTATTCTCTCCATCTGTACGAACCATATTAAATTCAAGGTGTCCAAAACCTATGACACTCTCCATCAATGCCCCATCTCCTTGTCCAAAGGCACGGTAAGTAGATAAACTGTAATTATCTGAACTGACATTGGTATCAGCTGTCCCTACACCAGCATTATCTTGTCCGATATTTAATACGAAACCGACTATCTCACCATCATTGGTCGGTCTATCAAATCCGATTGCAATCGATTCAGCAACAGTATTTTGCTTGGATGAGTCGGCCGTTTCATCCTTATTGCCTAGGAATATCCTTCCTTCTGTCCATAAAGACCAATCATCCACCACTGGTTTAAAATCAGGGTTAAGCATGCCTATTGCATTCTGTCTAATCTTTGCAACTTTCTTAATAGCAAGACCTGTTGCTTTAGATTTAATATTATCACTCACAGCAGAATATGAGCCATCCGTATTCTGTATTAAATTAACGGTCGTTTTAGAAAAATTAATATCGCCTAATGAATTAAAAACTGGCGATGAGTTCATGATTGCATTAACAGTTTTATCCTGGAAATCTAGTTCTATTCCTTGATGAGAAGTTAGTTCAGAACCCTTATGTCGACGTAACCAATCTATTCTATTGTAGGCTGCATCAATACTAGTCTCTGTCCATTTCGATGAAATATCAGTCCAGGCTTCAATTGAACCAATGACATCTTTTTTAAGGGTCGGGTCAGTCAAGCTGAAATAAGTCCAGCTGAATTCAGCAGCTGCAGTATTGCCATTACCTGAAGCATCTGTGAAAGTACTGGCTGCAACATTAATAGTAGTAGCGCCATCACTTGCTGGTGTAAATGTAGCTGTATAAATCATGCCACTACCAGCAAAATTAGACAAAGAACCTCCGCTTACAGTGACATCTGCAGCAGAAAAATTTGTTACAAGCTCAGACAAAGTAAAAGTTAAAGACAAACTATAATTAGCAGAAGTAGCACCATTAGAAACTTCAGCTGAAGTAATGGTTATTGTTGGTGCTGTAAAGTCTCCAATAGTAAAATTGAATGTAGTCTTGTCCGTAATGCCTGCATAAGAATTGCCTGATAGGTCATCAAACGCAGTTGCATCAATTAGAACGTAGTATTGAGTTTCACCAGACAAGTCACTAGTTGGGTTAATAGTAATCGTATTAGTACCTGTGCCTGTGACTAACACAGATATCACATCAATGGTCTCAACGATAGAGTCATCTGATGTTTTCTTAATGACAATGTTGCCAGTCTCTACATCGATAGTTTCACTAAAGTTAAGCACGATGTTACTGTCCACTGTCACTGCAGTGGCATTGTCAGCTGGTGTTGATGAGCTTAGAGTTGGGTTTGTTGTATCTGGAGCTAGGCCGCCATCGGTAATAGTCCAGCTATCTGTTGCAATGATATTAGCTCTGGCAGCGACTGCTGCACTAGAATCGTACTGGCTATTACCACCATCAAAAGTAACATTATTTTGTAACTCTAGTACATCCCAGCCAATTAGGAGTGATTCGTAATTGGAAGTAGAGAGTGTGACGCCATTAAACATGTTGGTCATATCAGCAACATTACTAACATCCCAAACACCAATGTCTTGGTTGAATGCTGTTGCATATCCAAACATGCCGTTCATATATATAACATTTGAAGTACTCCAAGAGCCAATATCTTGGTTAAATGCTGATGCGAATGCAAACATGTCTCTCATGTTTGTCACACCGCTAACATTCCAAGAGCCAATATCTTGGTTAAATGCTGATGCATATCCAAACATGCCGTTCATATATATAACATTTGAAGTACTCCAAGAGCCAATATCTTGGTTAAATGCTGATGCGAATGCAAACATGTCTCTCATGTTTGTCACACCGCTAACATTCCAAGAGCCAATATCTTGATTGAAGGCATTTGCCTCACCAAACATAGCGAACATAGATGTAACACTAGTAGTATTCCATGAGCCAATATCTTGATTAAATGCTGATGCGCCTCTAAACATGCTGGACATAGACGTAACACTGCTAATATTCCATGAACCAATGTCTTGGTTGAAAGTAAAGTTATTTACAAACAAAGATGACATATCAGTAATCTCAGACACGTCACAACCAGTAACATCATCCGTACCAGTTGCAATGGCTATATCTAAATTTGCACGTGAGATTTGTCCAGTTTCAGGAACACCATTCACAGTACAAGCTGCATACGCAGACTGCCCTGCCATTAAAAGCAAAAGAATAAATATTGAACGAATTATTTTATTTCTAATCATGAAAAATCTCAAACTATTAATACCTTATTAGTTAGGGATATGTGCAAAAAAAAAGATACACAAAGCCAAATTAAAGGCCTTAATACAATAATGTGTTATCTATCTTCAAAGTAACTTACTTGTATTTATCTTGAACAAGATTCTTTTTGGCACAAATTCATTGAAATTATATATCAATCAACTTAAGCGCGTATATAGCTTAGGTTTAATCTTTATCGACCTCATCTTCGCCATAAGCCACAATTTCAATAACTGTTGGCATAACAGGTTCGTGCTCAATATAGATTGCTTGTGACTTTAGCTTGTGGTATGTGTACTTAGCAACTTCTTGCTACCACTGTACTCGTAAGCCAACTTATTATCAAGCAACTCCTTCCTGCTCCAAGCTAATTCCATCAACCGCCACATTGGCTACTCCTCTAAAGCGCTTACCTCTCTGTAGATTAGTCAACTTAATATCTTTAGCATTAGCTAGCTTAGCTCTTACAAAGTCTCTTGCTTCAAGGGCTAGATTCTTCTCATACTGACACTTTCCTCGTATCTCTGGAGTATCTACTCCATTCACTCTAATAGGGATGTTCTTGCCTACTATAGGAGGTAGTGAGTCTATGTTGACTCTGAAGGTATCACCATCATAGACACTAATTACTTTTGATACTGTTACTGTGCCGTATTGGGGTGCTGCTTGTGCTGAGAAACTAATAAAAAAGAATATTAGTGATAGAAACTAATTTTATAAGTGACATCTTTCACCCATCTATATTTTTATCCAGCTACGCCTAGTTTCAGTAGTTTTGATTAGAACTTAAGCCCAACCTTAACCGCCAAACTATCATTATAGCCTGCATCAACAGCCTCAGTTCTCTCATAGATGAATGAGCTGTCCCATTCATTCTTGGTGTAAAGGTCAGCACCGAGCGCAAACTTCCAATTTGAGTCAGCTTTGTTGTCTAGTTGCAATTGATAGTTGGTGGTTTCATTGTTGTAATGCATATTAACAGGTGATGACCCTGAAACATCTGCTCCGTATTCAAACTGCATAAACGGTCTAATATCGCCCTTGTGGATTGGGATTAAATAATCCACATCAACACCAGCTGATAGAACGGTTGAATCAATGGTTTGTTTACCGTAGGTTATAGCAGTAACACCGCCTGATTCTGAGTAGTCATCATACCAAGTACGTGAGGCACGTATCTTGCCATAAGGTGAGAGTGAGAAGCTGCCAACCTCGATAGTTTCCTTTTGAACTTTAAGGGAGGTAAAGAACTGATTGGCATCGTGAGCACCTGTTAAGGTATCTGAGCCGTCAATACGAATCTTATCTACTTTGATGTGACCATAGCCCATCATTGCTTGTACTAAGGCTTTATCATTTTGTCTAATGACACCATAAGCTGATAAACTGTAACTATCGGCATCAACGGTTGAGTTGTTAGTGGTATTCGCATCACTCTTACCAATGCCTAGCACTACACCAATGATGTGACCACTTGAGTTTGAATTAGCATCTGAATTACTATCATCTTTAATAACTCTATCAAAGCCTAATGAGAGATTTTGGGTTTCAGAGTCTTGTGCAGAAGAAGTGTCTGTCTTGTAGGTTTTTCCTAGTGTGATACGCCCTTCTGTCCATACGTTCCAATCACCCATTACACTGCCACCTGTAGCATTTAAGACTTTATCAATGGTGTCTTCTCTAATTTTGGCTATTTCATTAAAGGCAACACTACTTAAGCCTTGTTTGGTGTCATCTGTCATTGTACTGGCTTGTGGTGCTTCGCCTTCTTTAATGTTATTGCGTATTAGCTTCAAGAACTCATTGCTTAACTTTAACTTACCTGGTTTAACATAAGCAGTATTCATTAGTTTGTCTACCGCAGGATTGGCAAACTTTAGTCTAATACCTTGATGAGAGAGTTTGTTACTACCTATTTTTGAGTTAATCCAAGCAACACGATGTTCAACTGCATTGAAGTTCATGGCTACTGTATCAATAGCAACACCACTCATTGCTTTAACACTGGCAGTAATATCTGCCTTGTTGAGTGGACTAGATAAATAAGTCCAGTTAAACTCACTGGCAGCGGTATTGTCGTTACCTGCTGCATCATTAAATGTACTTGCAGAAACATTCACTGTTACTGCACCTTGTTTAGTTGGTGTTAGGATTGCTGTGTATACAGTTGATGAAGTCTTACTGAATGAAGATAGACTTGCATTGGTGGCAGTAATATCACCCACAGCAAAATCAGTAGTAGCTTCATTAGAGGTGAATATCATTGTTAGGGTGGTATCTTCTGAAGTTGAACCATCAGCAACAGAGCTTGCGCCACTGGCGGTGATGGTCATTGTTGGGGGTGTTGAGTCTGCACTATCATCATCGGTAATGGTTGCCGTATAGTTAGTCATTATTACCGAACCATAACCACCACCTGAGATTGAATGACTAATAGCAATACTCTCATTGTCATAATCAGCATCGTTCACACCCGTAATGATTATGGTCTGTGCTGTGTTCCAATTACTCGTTGTAAAAGTCAATGTACCCGTCACTGTTGCCGCCCCTATATCACTACTAGTAAGTGTAACGGTTACTGTACCTGTTGGTTCAGTGTTAAGTACAGCAGTATAAGTACCCGTACCTGATTCAGAGATTGTGCCTGAAGTCGCTGACTGTGTAATTCCAACCGTGTCATCATCCGTCATCGCAGCAGTAAAGTTACTTAATACGCTGCCATAATCGCCACCTGACGCACTGCTGCTAATAGTGACAGATTCGTTAGTAGCATCATCATCGTTCACACCAGTCACTGTCACTGTTTGAGCAGTATTCCAATCACTTGCAGTAAAGATTAAAGAGCTAGATGGTACCGTTGCTGCCGTTGTATCGTCACTAGCAAGTGCCACGGTTACGGTACCTGTTGGCTGAGTAGCTAACTTAACAGTATAAGTAGAGGAGCTAGCTTCACCAATGGTGGCTGATGCAGCTGATAAAGTCAGTGCTTGGGTGTCATCATCCATTACCGTAACTATAACATTGGTCACACTCGCACCCGTATAACCACCACCTGATAGACTGTGAGATATAGTCACACTCTCATCAGTACCATCATCATCACTCACAGGTGTAACGGTAATGGTTTGAGCTGTGTTCCAGTTATCTTTGGTAAAAGTTAAAGAACTGGTGACGGTTGCTGCACCCGTATCGTCGCTAGTAATTGTTACCGTTACATTACTGATTGGCTGTTGGTCGAGTGCCAAGGTATAGTTTGAGGTAGAACCACCTTCTGTTATCGTTCGAGTGGTTTCTGATTGGGTAGTGCTAAAGGCCGTCCAGGTTGCGCCACTAATTGTTCCGTCATAATCCGTTCCACCATTATCGTCATCAGTTAATGTTGAACCTGTGCCACTATTAGAGTCCATTGTGTAATAAACAGCAAGATTAGCAGATGATGCATAGCTGCCAGAATCAGAAGCTGCAGACAAAGGTGTTCCAGAATTGTAAAGAGCTGTCATTTCAGAAGTTGTTAATGCCTCATCCCAAATAGCTACTTCATCAATAGGGCCTTTGAAATATCCTCTAAAAGAGCTTCCGTTATTTGCGGTCTCTGCTCCAATAAACAAATGACTACTTGTTGTAGCAAAACCACTGGCAGCCCAAGTGGCTGGAGTATTATCATTCACATATGCTGTTACAGTAGTTCCATCATAGGTCACAGCAACAAATGACCATTGATTTACTGGTATGGATAGGCCTGTATCCCAGTCTTTACACCCTCCCCATATTCTCAATGTTCCAGTTTGTCTTCCAAGACCCCACATTTTACCAGTACAGTCACCTGTTCCATAAGTAAGAATATTTCCTACGCTGCTAGCAGCGCTTGTAGGCTTAATCCAAGCTGAAACAGTTCTACTTGTATCCAATAATGGTAGTGCTGGAGTGGTGACTTTTACATAATCATCATTGCCATCAAAATCTAATGAATAGTTAACTGCCCACGCAGGACCACCCCAGCTACCCAGCATAAATAGCAAGCTGAGTTTAATAAAAGAGCGAATTGTTCGGTGCAATAATTTCATTAAATTGAGTATGATAATAACAAAATGCCTAAATTTTATCATAAGGGGGTTTCTCTTGACTTATAATAATTATCCAAACAAATACTCATATTTTATATATTAGATTGGTTAATATAAATACAGATATATCAAAGTTAAATTCTTTAAATATTAATCATTCACACCGGTTTAATTATATTCATCCCACAATCCTCTCAATAACCTTCTTATCTAAAAACCCTTTCATATCGGCCAGTGTCCCATCTTCGTTATACACTTTTATCAACTTAGGCTTACCATATTCATATTTTACTTCTTCAAACACTCTGCCTGACTCATAGTAAGTGGCAACCATACCGTTTACTAATCCTTTGGAATGCGGTATTGACTTCATTACCTTGCCGTTCTCATACCAAGTTCTATGTAGACCGTCTAGTACATCATCATTAAAGACTTGTTCTAGTTGCCTACTACCATCTGGATAGTAGCTAACAGCTCTACCTTGTCTAATACCATTATCAAAGTTAACCTGTGCTTGGATAGAGCCATCTTCATAATACAGACGATTGAAGCAATAAGAGAAGAGAGGGCGATTTGTGCACCCCGTGTGCGCCCATAATTTTTAGACAGACGTAAAAAAGACCTACATGGTGTGCAGGCCTTTAAGTATTTAGCTCCTCGAGCTGGGCTCAAACCAGCGACAAACGGATTAACAGTTATCAATTCTAGCCATTTGATCAATCAATTCTTTAACTAGCTTTGCGGTTTTTTTGTTGTCAGCATTACTACCTAACTTTAGTCGTTTAATAATTTCAGCCTGTCGGTCTTGCTGGACTTCGCCATAGCTAAAGAAAGTTGTTAAAACACCTTCATGCCCTAAGTTTTGACTCCACGCTTTAAACTCTTCTGCAGATTGACATATTTTTTCACCATATTTCGCCAAGGTGTTTCTAAAACTATGTGGATTGAAATAAGCCAAACCCGCCTGTTCAAAAGACTCCTTAAAAATCCGTCTAATTGGTGAAGCGTTTGACCAATGTTCTTGAGTAACACTCGTCGCTTTAAATTTACCATCATCGCCAACAACCATTTGAGTTTTCGGGAAAATAGGATCGTCTTCACCAAAGAGCAAGACTGTTTTTAAAAAAATAATCCAACCACTCACTATGTTTTTAATCTCATCATCAATTGGAAAAAAGTAAGTATTAAATGTTTTGCTGAATTTTGTATCAACATCTCGTGCATCTTGGAAGACAACATTATCTTCAAGATTAACATGCTTTATCCTTAAGGAAGCAATTGCCTTGTCACGCATGCCCGTTAACAAAGTAAAAGCAATTAAAGCTCGGTTTCTTTTTTCTAATACGGTTTCAAATGGCAAGCTATTTATAACATGCTTTATTTGTTCAATAGTTGGCACTGGCCTGCTTCTTTTTGCAGTGGCAACACGTGTTTCTTTTTCTGACAAGTTGAAATATTCGGTATGCGTATAATTAATTTTAGATTTGTAACCCACTTGCGAATATAGCCACTGAAAAAACACTTTTAGATGACGCAATGTTGAATTAATAGTGGATTTACTATAGGGCTTTCCTGATTGTTTTGATTTTTGTTTTGCTAAAAAATTCTTAAATCCAACCGCCTGCTTAAAGTGAAACATCTTAAAGCTTTTGTACTTGTTATAATCTTCAAAGCGATATAAGGCCATTGCAACAGCATCGATTGATGTCTCATTTTGTCGCTTAGCTTCTTTTAAAAAGGTAAAGTATTGTCTCTTAATTCTTTCATTTTCTGCATTGTGTTTCATTGCGTTTTGCTTCCTCTATTTAAAGTCACTGTTTACGAAGGGGTAACTAGTATCAAATAATTGTTTTTGATCTTGCGGTAAGTTCACATCTAATGTACCCATAATCAAACTTATTTTTTTCCGACTAACAAACTTATTCATTACACTCCGACACACAGGACATAGGGCGCTTAAGCACCCCACATTTTGATTGATTAACCTAAAATCAGCCTTGTTCTCGGCAGGTTTCTTGGGCAACCTACATCTCATACAATAAATTTCATCGTCTTTACAGGCCCTTTTATTTGCCTCTCTCCTTTTTTTAAGAAACCGCTTCAAAACACTGCCCAAAACTAATGCAGGTTTATTATTATCAATAACTTCCAAGCCTTTTTTAAACCAGTCACGAACAGTATTTTTATGAACTCCTAATAAATTAGATATATCTTCTACTGAATAATTACGGTGAATCTTAACGAGATTTGGATTAATTTTTTTACTCATTATGAATTCACTTTGCTAGCCTCAATCTTTTCTTTTAGCCAGTCTTCAACTTCATCTTCTAACCAGCCAACAGCGCGACCTCCTAATGAGATAGATTGTGGAAAATCACCTTTTGAGATGCGTAAATAAATAGAGCTTCGAGAAAGCCCTGTGCGTTTGAGTATTTTTGGAAGTCTTAAAATTGTAATAGCCATGCTTACACTCCTTAGTGCTTGATAGAACATGGTTTACAATTTAAATGAAATGGGAGTTTGTCACACTCTTGGTCATGTGACAGAAAATGTGACGAATATAACTCTTTGAATTATCGAAGCTCTTGAAACTTATCCGATAAGATTTTTTTTAAAATTTCTGCTTCTCGATTACTAACATTGCAATCATTTACTAGCCAATCTTGAAGGTTTCCTGTTTTTTGAACCTTTCTTTGTTTGCCTTTCCATATTGGGTATTCATTAATAGCTTTTGTTGCAAGGTTCGTTAATTCAATCCAGTAACCATTTATAGATAATTCATCTGAATTTTTGGTAGCTTTAATGTGATCACAATCACTCAATTGCTTTTTAACTTCTTCCAGTTCATTTTCTAAAGTTAGTTTTTCATTACGTAACTTCGCAAAAGATACAACAGCACCATCTACACGTAATTTCAAAGCATCTCGATCTGCACGCAATGCTTGATATATTTCCAGTGTTATCTCACTGCGAGAGTTACGCTCAATATCATCAAAAAGAAATGCTGGCTTTTCATTTGGAAACTCAACCTCCATCCAGCATTTCAAATTCCTGCCCAGAACATGACGTCGCTCAGCCGCAACACCATCATTAGAATCAACGATAACACCACCTTCTCTGCCATGGGGTAATGCACCACTCAAAATCGCCTCAGCAATCGCCCTACTTCTTGGCTCTAGGCATGGAATATCATCATGCAACCAAACCCCCCTACCAAACCCAGTTTCAGAAAGCTTAACAACCTCTGAGAGGATTTTTTTTATCTGATCTTTGTCAACATTACACCATAATGCTGAGGCTTCTGGAACAGAATAAACTGCATAATGCGCTTTCATAGCAGCACAATTATCATCTTTCCATGCTTCAGTCATTAAGTGTCCTTAAAAATCTTATTTAATTCTAATTGATTTTATTATATGATCAATTGGTGGTTTTTATTTATTTGAATTATCAAAGATAATGATATTGATTAGTAAAGTATAAGATCAGGCGGCGTTTTTTATTATTTATGTGTAAACTTTACTCTAAATAATGAAGCGATATTTGCTAGTGATTATTTCTTATAGTAGTACCATAAGTAGTACTATTGATTTAATTAAAAATAAATTATATGTTTATCAACTAGTTATATATCAAAGTCAGTTCCCGCCATCCCACCAAATCAATATTTAAAGCCATTTTTTTTAAATGGCTTTTTTTTTCGCTCTTAATAAACAAATAGAATCTAGATTGATCGCTTCAGTTTATTTAAAGCATGGGCATTTCAGCACTTGATTGTATATAAATGAAAATACTATACCAAAGATTGCTCCATCTAAAAAAGCCCAAAACATTCCATAGATAATACCCACCAAACTTAGTGCATACCCAGGATACACTGTCATTATGAATTCAACTACGTTATGTCCATAGACCTCTGATGACATTGCTATAATTGAAATTCCTAGCAAATATAAAGACCCTACAACCCCCAAAGTTACAGCAACTACTTTGGTATTCACCCTTGTGTCGTTACTCATCTCACACCCCCTTAGATAAACTTACTAACCCTATATGTTCTAACTATACACCTACAAATAGTTTTTCTAGAATTAAGTTGCGAGACTATATGGTTGTAAAAAGTTGGTGAATAATTTCCTTAAAAAATATAAATGCTTTCATACAAATGACTGCAAGCTCTAATTACAACATGGCAGATATGCATCTAAAAACAACTTATAAATATTAATTTATACTCACCAATTTCGAACTGCATGTCATTATTCATTCATGGGCAAGATACTACCAACTGTATTGGTATAAGTCTTAATGAAAAATAAAAACATCAACTATAAAATTATGCTTTTGTCACAAAACATTAATAGAGAGTGTTTTAAATGTTAATTTCATTGAAAAATTTATGGTTTCGAGATACTAAAGAGCCTAGTGTACACATCAACGAAGTTGTTGTACGTATTCGCGCAGGAATAATGCTGATTATTCCTTTATATATGGGGCTAACGCTCTATGATGTATTGTATACAACGACATGGGTGGTTGATGGCAATACTGCAGTAGACACATACGATACTAATTGGGATGAGCATGTAATCTACGCAGTAGAGGCAACAAAACGCACCTACGAATACTCTACTCAAACTTTGATACTTTTCTATGCTCTCTTTGAAATGTTAGCTGGAATGTTTGTTTCTACAGCGCGCTTCTCACCAACCATTTTAATCAGTAGTTTGTTGGCAAAAAATACAACTCCTGTTTGGGTGCCAATTACTCCAAAACGTTTTGCTTGGTCTATTGGCGCCATCTTAATGAGCGTTTGTCTTGTGTTCTTTAATCCTGATACTTTTGCGAATTGGGTAAATATTGTTTGGGGCAGTGAATTACTACCAACAACTGAAAACTTTCTACCTAAAGGCACCGGCACCTTTCTTGCATGGACCTGTCTTATATTTATGTGGCTGGAAACGGTGATAGGATTTTGTGTTGGTTGTAAAATTCACGCACTATTGGTTTGGCTAGGTTTTATTAAAAAAGAGTGCCACGCTTGCAATAATATTAATAGCACAGTTAATGCTCAAACGCTTAAAGCAATCCTTAAGGCAAAAGAAGGGTTAGATGACATGAGCTCGCCAAATAAGAAAATGCCAGTGTATCAAACTGCTACCAATTCTATCTCCTTAAACAAAAATTCTGACTAAACAATTAGCAAGAAGCCACCATGATCAAACTAATTTCTTATTTAATATTATTGACATTGTTGCAGCCTGTGCATGCATTCACAGTCGGCTTTTCAGAGATAACAAAATTAAACAACGTTGATTTTGAAGAGGTTAACGATCTGTTATTAGAAGAAATCAATACAAGAGGTATGGTGATATCTTATACCTCGCATGCTCATAAAATGCTACAAAGAACCTCAAAACAAATTGATCCAGAATATCAAACCTACACTGATGCATTAATTCATTTATTTTGCTCGGCAAGACTATCACACGCCATAACCAAGGCTAATCCTCACATAATATCAGGCTGCCCTTACTCTATAGCTGTTTATCAAATAACTAATCAGCCAAATTCTGTTTTTCTTTCTTATAGAAAGTCAGAGTTAAAAGAGTATCAACCAATTATTAACTTATTGTCTAATATTGTTGAAGAAGTACAGTCTGCCTTAGATTAAACCATAATCTAACATCATCTAATTTATTTACTATGCAATCAAATAATTTATTCACTCTAAGAGTCAAACTAGATTCCATAGAAAAAGAATGCGGCTTGGGAGGGTATTTGGAGGTTGAAAAGTCGATTATTGCGTTTATTGCTTATCAAGAAAAAACTAATATTGCTGAGATTTTAGAAAATCAGTATTTTAAAAAAATATCTCTGAACACCGTTAATCGCACTGTTAAAAAATTACGACAGGGAGGGGTTATTTTGGCAACAAAGGCCCATTCTGGAGATCTTAGAATTGTTTCTTTAAGTTTACGAAAGGACTGGAATCTAGCTTAATCACTAACAATTAATCTTATCGCCTCTCTATCCTCTGGTTTTAATATATTCATCATTATTATTACACATCTGCTTTATTTTTAGACTGTAAACAGTAAGTCTAGGCCTGCCTACCAAAACAAATAGTATCGGCACTCATATTATGTCTAGACAGTTAAGTCAACTACCATACATATTGGTATTTGCCGTAATGCAATATACGAATACTCTTAATATAATGCATATCAATCTAGTTCAAAAAACTATAGAACTTGATTATTAAACAATATAACTATAAAAACAAACGGAGAAAAAAATGAAAACAATTATAAAAAGTTTAACAACTGTATTAGCTGTATTAAGTATGGCTTTTGGCGTTACTTCTACTGCTCAGGCTGAAGGTTACGGCAAACAAAAGGTTGCCTATCATATCAACTACGACAATGCTAAACGTCAGGGTGGTGCTCTTAGAAATGCACAGAACCATATCAACGCTGTTGGTGCTGAAAATTTAGACCTGCGTGTCATCATGCACGGTAAGGGCTTGTCAATGTTATTACTTCCTGAAGAAGCTGCACACACTAAATTACCACAAGGTAATGCAACTGACAAGCAGCAGGCTGCTATTGAAAACCTTAAAAAACAAGGTGTAACGTTTAAGGTTTGTGCCAACACTCTTAAAGGCAAGAAGATTGATATTGACCAGCTATATGACGCTGAAGCAGCATCAGATGTTGTTCCTAGTGGTGTAGCTGAACTTGCAAAGCTTCAAGCAAAGGGTTTTAGCTACTTAAGACCTTAAGATCAAGTTAAATTCTGCATGATGCTTGTGTCAGACAACACTATCGGTGTTGTCTGACACAGTATAAGTATTGTGCAGATTTTTTTTTCAAATGAGTGATACTCAATATAAGGAAAATAAAATGAACAGAAGATTATTCTTAAAAGGCTCCCTTGCTGCTACTTCAGTAGCAACTGCTGTAAGCGCTGGGTTATTAACACCCTCTGCAGTATTTGCCAATACAGAAAAATTTAAAAACCAATCAAACGATATTAAAAAAATGATCGATGATGCAGAAGATGGTAACTTTAAGTTCAAAGCCCCAGAAATTGCTGAAAATGGTTCTGTTGTACCAATGACCATTGACGCAACAAATATGAGTGGCGTTGCTAGTGTTGCTTTTTTCGTAGAAAAAAACAAAACACCATTGGCGGCACAATTTGATCTACCAAGCGCCAATGCATTTGTAGGTACTCGAATCAAAATGGGTGAAACATCTGAAGTTACTGCAATGGTAACAACTACTAATGGCAAGACTTACATTAAATCTAGATCGATCAAGGTAACACTTGGTGGTTGTGGTGGTTAATAAAACATATATAGGAGAAAAATCATGGCAAAAATGAAAATTAAAGCTAAATCAAGAAAAAATGTGATCACCGTTAGAGTGTTAATCAAGCATCCAATGGAAACTGGTAATAGAAAAGTAAAAGGTAAGCTAATGCCTGCTAATTACATCACTGACCTGCTCGTTACCAAAAATGATGAAACAGCGATTAAAGCCGATATTGGCAGCACTATTTCAACAAATCCATTCTTTCAATTTAAGATCCCTGGTGTCAAAGGCGACACAATCAGCGTTTCTTTTAATGACAACCATGGAAAATCTTTAGAAATAACTAAACAATCTAAATAAAATCAAGAGGATAAAAAAATGAAAAAAACATTAACCGCACTACTTGCAACCATTGCATTTTCTACTCATGCAGCAGACTTTTTACCATCAACCCATAATTGGAATGATGGCTCATCAGTCTACGGCAAACAAAAGGTTGCCTATCATATCAACTACGACAATGCTAAACGTCAGGGTGGTGCTCTTAGAAATGCACAGAACCATATCAACGCTGTTGGTGCTGAAAATTTAGACCTGCGTGTCATCATGCACGGTAAGGGCTTGTCAATGTTATTACTTCCTGAAGAAGCTGCACACACTAAATTACCACAAGGTAATGCAACTGACAAGCAGCAGGCTGCTATTGAAAACCTTAAAAAACAAGGTGTAACGTTTAAGGTTTGTGCCAACACTCTTAAAGGCAAGAAGATTGATATTGACCAGCTATATGACGCTGAAGCAGCATCAGATGTTGTTCCTAGTGGTGTAGCTGAACTTGCAAAGCTTCAAGCAAAGGGTTTTAGCTACTTAAGACCTTAAGATCAAGTTAAATTCTGCATGATGCTTGTGTCAGACAACACTATCGGTGTTGTCTGACACAGTATAAGTATTGTGCAGATTTAAACCTCAATCATCCCCATTGCCATACCCATTCTCATCAGATCGGACAAATTATTTGCCTGCATCTTTTCCATGATTTTGGCACGTCTTGCTTCAATTGCAGATTGAGTGACAAATAATTCCTGGGCTATCTGCTTATTCAGGATACCTTTAATAATTAACTCGAAAACTTGCCTCTCTTTATCGGTTAAATATTGGTATTTTTGCTGTATATCACCAAGTTTTATATTTTCACCTCTACACTTTGCATCAATTTCTAAGGCTTTATAGACTATATCAAGCAACTTTTGATTGTTAAACGGCTTTTCTACAAAATCGACCGCACCCTGTTGAATTGCACTAACAGCCATTGGCACATCTCCATGGCCAGTAATCATAATAATTGGTGGATGTAGCGTATTCTCTGATAACTTTTGCTGCAAATCTAGGCCGCTCATCATAGGCATTCTAATATCGGTAATAAGACAGCCAGGTGCATTAGTATCAAATTGATCCAAATACTCTTGTGCTGAGGAAAATACTTTTGCTTGTAAGCCAATAGACTCCATCAAAAACTTAATCGAATCGCGGACAGATTTTTCATCATCTACAATAAAAACAGTTTGGTTTTCATTCATATTTTATTCATTTCCAAAGGTAAGTTAATTATAAAAATAGAGCCTTTTTTTGAAGTGCTTGACAAATACAGATTACCATAATGCCTCTCAATGATACTACGAGTAATTGACAGACCTAGCCCCATGCCGTCCTTTTTTTGAGATGCAAACGAGTCAAATAAACGCTTCTGCATTTCTAAGTCAATACCACTGCCTGAATCTTCTATAGATATTTCAAGTATTTTTCCACTCACCTTTGTTGAAATAGTTAAAGTCCTATTAGAAGTGCTGTCAACCATTGAATCAATTGCATTTTTACATAAATTTATTAATGCTTGATCAATCTGAATTGGCTGGGCCAAAAATTCTGGAATATTGCTTGTTAAATTAAGCACCAATTTGACATGAGCATCTTTAATATTGGTTGATATTAAGGTAACCACACCCTTAATTCGACTGTTAATGTCAATCATCGACTGCTCAACTTGAGCTTTATCACTTAATTTTCTCATATGTCGAATAACACCTGCTGCGTGCTCTGCTTGTAAGGATATAACCTCAAAAACATCCAACATTTTTTCAGTAGAGCATTTACCTGCCTCTATCATTTTAGAACTTGCGAAAGCGCTAGTTGCAATCGCTGTTAGTGGCTGATTTAATTCATGCGCTATACCGGTTACCAACTCTCCCATCGTGTTTAATCGATTAATATGCTCAAGCTCACGTCTGTGCGTTTGTTCCAATTGTTTCTGCTCTAAACGATCAGTAATATCTCTAAATACCACAACACTGCCGGTAATATTGTCCAAGGTATCTTTGACTGGAGTTACGCTATATTCAACAAAAAAACTATCCCCGTTCTTTTTCCAAAAGACATCTTCTCTTATAAATCTAGTAATACCGTCCTTAAATGTTTGATACACCGGGCATTCGTCACTAGGATGAGCGCTGCCATCTGCATGTGTATGATGAAGAATATCATGTTGCATTTTGCCAATCATATCCGCCTCTTCCCAGCCGGTAATATTGGTTAATGACTGATTAACAAAGGTACAGTGCCCCGATGTATTAACACCATAAATACCTTCAGATACAGAATTAAGCATCATATCATTTTGCTGTTCAACAAAAAAATTCACCTGCTTCAATTTTCCATTCAACCTTAACACCCAAAGGCCTGAAATGATTGCCACTAATAACAAAAAAGCTACTAATGTAGACATTAGCAAGTTATCTTTGATATATTGCAAAAGACTAATCTTGCCGTAGTTTTCATAAACACCAATACGTAGTTTTTGCATCAAATTGTGAATTGGCTGGTAGTCAATTGGGGTTACCCATTCCCAATAACCTCTGGCCATAGCCTCTTTTGATCCTGGCGGCATATTCAGAAGTGTTGCGGCAATATCTTTTGCAATACGTTTAGACGCATGACCTGCTTTCACAAAAGCCCATTCTGGATATAACGAAGTACTCAAAAGATAAGGGAAGTTTTCCACTATTTGAGCATTAATTATTTTTATGTCTCTTAATGTTATTTGATTTTTTTTAGCCAGTCTTTCAATAACACCTGTTCTCACAATGCCAACATCAACTGTGCCGCTTAATACCGCATTAACAATATTCTCTTGCACGCCTAAATAGGACACATCTGAGCTCTCAAGCACATTAACGCCCTGGTTAATTAATTCGTTATATCCAATTAACCAGCCACCTAAACCCTTAGGTGTTGCACCTGCAATAGAACGGCCATCAACCTCAGATAAGTTAGTAATATCACTATCAGCGTGTGTAAAGATGACAGAACCAAACTTAGCATACTTTGATTCATCTACCAAAGTCAAAATGCTGGTGGCACCATACTTGACTTGCAACTCAACAAAGTTAATTGGCTGAGTAATAACAAAATCTACTTTTTGTTGCTCCACTAGCTTCTCTAACAATGCTATATCGCTTGGCTCTATTGCAACCACACTAAATTCATGTTCAGGCATGTGTCGATTCAAATAGTCTATGGTTGGCTGCCAAGTCTGAATGGCATACTCTGTGCCAGAAAATGCCAAAACAGCTATTGAAATTTCTTTGGCGAGGGACACAGAAGATAAACTCAAAAAACAAAGACTTACGATAAATCTTAAGAGTTTTAATTTAAATAAAGGAATCAATTAACCGGCGCCAATAAATACAATTAAGTTATTGTAGTGTATTAATACAATATTAACTACAAAATTCTTAGCAAATTGGCATAAATACCAATAGAATCAGGAATTGCCATTATTGTAAAAATATATTAGTACTTAGACTTTAAAAAATACTATAAGAGCTTTATTCAGTTGTTTTAATTTACTTTATAAAATTTCGATTAAAGCCTTCATTTGAGCCAATGAAGTGGGAAGTTGCAAAACACCGTGTAATGGATAATCCACCGCAGCAAGAACATCAATATGCTTTATTTCTTTTTTGTTTGCCAGTACAATTACCTTAGTTTTTGGAGAGTATTTAATAAGGCTAACCAATAGAACTTCTATATTAGATTTATAGATGCCACTGTAGTTTGTACTATAGGCATAGAAAAATTCCACCACTATAAAATCTATAGGTTGTTTTTTAATCAAGGTAAGCGCCTTTCGAATACTGTTTACTCGACGCTCCGAAAGATTGTATTGCTGATACAAGCCACTATAATCTGGAAATAATATAGATTCTACAATTGTAATAATGATAGGGCTGGGCATGATAATTTACAAATCTATAATTTGTCTTTTAATAAATAAAATACAATTACCACCAATACAATAACAATCAGTAATTCAACGGCGAACATTTATTAATCATTGATCGAATAACAAGCAACACCACCTTTTTGCGAGCCTGCAGCAAACATACAGCGTGCATTAGGATTATCAGCGGGAATCCATTCATACACACGAATATTCCAACCAGCAGTTTCAATCAAATACTCAGAGCTTGGCTTAATAGTTTCAGTGCCCATGGTAGTCATTTTTTCCCATAATCCAGCCTGTGCAGACATTGACATAAAAAATACTGCTAGCAACATTGACAATTTACCTGTCATTTTTTTTACCTCTGCTTTGATCAGAATTATTATTAGATTTTTTATTTGGCTTATTGCCCCAAAACCCTTTTTTCTTTTTAGATTTATTTTCAGCAGAATTACTATCTTTTCCGTATCTTGGCTTGTTACGCTTATTATCCTTTTTAGGCTTTTTGTTTCTTGGCTTTGGCATGTTTTTTGGAGAATCGGGCAAGTTATGATCCGGCACAAAATCATCCACCATAATTCGCTCCAACTTGACTTGAGTTAAACGCTCAATATCAAACAATTGCTTAATTTCATCTGCACTTACCAATGAGATTGCTTCACCTTTTGAGCCCGCTCTACCGGTACGACCAATACGGTGTACATAATCTTCAGGCACATGAGGAAGGTCAAAATTAACCACATGTGGAAGTTCAACAATATCGATACCTCGAGCGGCAATATCTGTTGCTACCAATACATTCACCTTGCCATTTTTAAAATCAGCAAGCGCTCTTGTGCGCGCAGCTTGAGACTTATTGCCATGAATGGCCGTAGCTGAAATACCCTTCTTGCCAAGTTGTGTGGCAATACGGTTAGCGCCATGCTTGGTACGACTAAACACCAATACTTGATACCAAGCATTGTCTTCAATTAACTTAGCTAAAAGCGCTTGTTTTTTAGACTTGTCAACTGGATGAACCCATTGCTTAACCGATTTAACCGTTGTATTACGCACTGCTGTAGAAATTTCAACAGGATTATTAACTAAGGTTTTTGCTAGCTTTCTAATCTCATCAGAAAAGGTGGCTGAGAACATTAACGTCTGTCTTTTAGCAGGTAAAAACTTTAAAATTCGCTTAATATCAGGGAAAAATCCCATATCTAGCATTCTATCAGCTTCATCAAATACGATGATTTCTAACTCATCAAACTTCACTGCATTTTGTGAATATAGGTCAATTAATCGACCAGGTGTTGCCACTAGAATATCAACACCACCACGAAGTTTTTGCATTTGTGGATTAATCTTAACACCGCCAAAAACTACCGCTGATTTAAGTGGAAGGCCTTGTCCATATGTTCTAACACTTTCTTGAACTTGTGCAGCCAGCTCACGAGTTGGCGTAAGGATTAATGTGCGAACTTGATTTGATTTGGTTGGCTGACCTTTTAACAATAGCTGCAAAATCGGCAACGTAAAGCCAGCTGTCTTTCCTGTGCCAGTTTGCGCCGCAGCCATAACATCCTTGCCCTCTAAAATTAAGGGGATAGATTTTTCTTGAATGGGTGATGGCGTGTCGTAACCCTTCTTTTTTATTGCCTCTAGAATGGTGTCCGATAAACCTAATTTTGTAAAGCCCATAATATAATTGTCTTTAAATAAAGCTGTGTATTTTACCGTGCAAAGTGTATTAGCAAATTATAATGAGCAAATGAACGAAAATAAACCCATTAAAACCCCATGTGTCGGTATTTGCAAATACAATAAATCTAACTATTGTGTTGGTTGTAAGCGCCACAGCAGTGAAATTAGCGGATGGATCAATTACTCAATTGATATTCGAGAGGCCATTATGAAAGATTTAGACGATAGGAATATCAATGAATGAAATACAGTCGCATTCAATTGATTGCCCATATTGTGGCGAAATAATTGAAATAGAGGTGGATTGCTCAGAGTTTGAGCAAAGCTATATTGAGGACTGCTCTGTTTGCTGTCGACCAATCAATATCAGCATAATGATTGATTTCGAGCAACATGTTCATGTGTTAGCAACACACGAAAACGAATAAAACTAAGCGGTCTCTTCAGGTGTGCGAGCTTTAATGCTTAGCGCATGCAACTCACCGGAATCAATTTCTGTGCGTACAGCTGCCAACACCATTCTCTGCCTAGCCAACAACCCCATTCCTTCGAATGCCGGAGAAACTACTAAGGTTGAGCAATTACAGCCGTCACCCTGCATGGTAACAGTTGCACCTTCAATAGCTGCCTCTAGCTTTGTTTGAATTTCATCTAATGTCATAATTACGCTCCAAAAATGCCTTTAAGTATAAAGAAAAATATAATAGACATAACCGCACCAGCTGGCAAAGTGACCAGCCATGAAAGGAATATCTTATTAATCATACGTGTATCTAATGCCGCCAAACCACGCGCCAAACCAACACCTAGTACCGCACCCACTAATACTTGGGTTGTTGATACTGGCAAGCCTGTGCCCGAAGCAATAACCACCGTTGATGCTGCTGCTAATGTTGCAGCAAAGCCGCGTGATGGTGTTAACTGAGTGATTCCTGTACCGATCGTAGCAATTACCTTATGGCCATAAGTGACCAAACCAAATACGATACCACCACCACCAACTAGCAATACCCAAACTGGCAATGCACTCTTAGCACCGATCATTCCACCACTTTCAATAACACTGTAAATCGCTGCTAATGGGCCAATAGCATTTGCCACATCATTAGATCCATGAGCGAAAGCCATTGCTGCTGCGGTAATAATCATCAGAACACTAAAAATTCTTTCCATTGAAGTGAAGTGAAAATCTTCGTTTTCAGCAGGATCAACCTTAATGCGACGAATAATAATAGTACCCACCAGCATAACCAACAAGCCAAAGCCTAGCGCCAACAAATAGCTAGTACCCAAATCAAAATGCAGGCCAACATGCTTAAGCCCTTTAAAAATTGTCACCAGTGAAATAACAAAGCCCACCAAGAACATATAAAAAGGTACATACCTTTTAGCATTATCAAATGGATGCTTGGTATCAATAATTAGATTTTGCAAACTTCTAAACAGCATAAAGGCAAGTGTGCCGGCAATCAATGGTGAAACAACCCAGCTCATGACAATAGAACCTACTTTATCCCAAGCCACCGCATCAACACCAACGCCTACTGCACCAAAACCAACAATAGCGCCTACAATTGAGTGGGTGGTTGATACTGGCCAGCCAAAACTAGATGCAATCATTAGCCAAGTTCCTGCTGCCAAGAGCGATGCTAACATACCATAAACCAATAAATGCGGGCTATCTGTAAAGACCGAGGCATCTAAAATACCTTTACGAATTGTTGCTGTTACCTCGCCACCAGCCAATATAGCGCCTGCAAACTCAAAGATAACCGCAATAATAATTGCTTGCTTAATCGTAATTGCGCCAGAGCCTACCGAAGTTCCCATGGCATTTGCCACGTCGTTAGCACCAACACCCCAAGCCATAAACAAGCCAAATGCCACTGCCAGCATTAATAAAATATCACCGTAATTTGCAATAATTTCCATAATCAGTCCTCTAGCTTGCTATTTAGAAAGTAGCACTTCAAGGCGTGAGCCTACTTTTTGTGCGGCATCGGCTAATTCGCCCAACCACTCTACTGCGCGATAATAAAACATCACATCAACAGGAGGAAGGCCAGCTTCTAACGGAAATAGTTTTGTACGAATAACATGCTGAATTTTGTCTGATCTGCTTTCTAGATCGTTAATATCACTAATAATTGAACTAACCAGTCTGCGCTCACGATTACCAAAAGCAGTTTCTAGCACTTCGTCCAATTCGTTAACCGCTTTCAAAGCGGCCGCTGAAGTTTGAATGCAAACATCGGTTAATTCAATCATGTCGTCAGCAATCTCATCTGGCAATCTCATTTTGCGATTAACCATTAAACCTGAAACATCTTTAGTTAGATTAGCAATTGAATCTTGAATTAGCAATAAATCTAATAAATCACGACGTGAAAAAGGCATCATAAAAGTTGATGGCAAACCCATGCGCAACTTCTTTTTAAGTTTATCTGCCTCACCTTCTTTATCGCCAATCAAAGATCTAATTGATTCTGCCGTGTCCCAATCTTGGGCATGAATAGCAACCATAAATCCCGTTAACTCAGAGATACAAGAATGAACACTTGTCATATGTTGCTGCAATGGGCTTATTGGAGACTTTCCAAATAAACCGTCAATAATGCTTTTTGCCATGTTGCTACCTATGTTTTTTTTGTTGTCTAATTAATTGCGAATTATCTACAAAGACATACGAATGTCAAGACTAATTATTTGTTTTTTTTCTCAACCGACTTAACATCTACATCTTCGTCAAACAATATGCGTTGCCCTTCGCCCTCTAGATCTTCAAACTGACCACTCTTAACCCCCATCATTAAAAGCACAACGAGAACAACACCAACAAAAATCATACTTGGAATTAACCAGTAAATTACATCCATGTTATTCTCTTGATTATGTCAATATTCATAGTTATTTATTTTACGCTTTGTCTTTGTCAGTCTTGATAAAAACACTTAATTTAATATTGTTAAGCGCCAACAATAGCATTAGAAAGACAAACAAATCCAAAATTCAGTCATACTTAATGACTAGTATAAGGCCACAAAAACACCAACCAACATCATAGTAATACCTGTGATTGTATTAACCTTTTGAATAACAACTGGGTTTTCAATGTGCTTTCGCAACTTCAGTCCCAATATATTGGCTAAGCTCAATACAAATAAAACAGTGATACCAACTACTATAATTACCTCAATTTCAGTAGCCAGTGTCAGATTGTTTAAATCGATAAAGATAGGCAAAAATGACAAATAATAAATAATAGTTTTTGGATTGGTTCCGCCCACCACAAAACCTGCAAGTAACAATTTTAGTGTGGATTTTTTATCATTTTTAACAGAAAAACTAACCCCTTTAGATTGCCACTGCTGATAGCCAACATAAAGTAAATATGCCGCTCCAAAAAATTTAACATAAACCATGCTTTGCTCGATTGTTTGTGCCAAGATGCTAAGCGCAAACATAGCGATTGATACATACAAGATATCGCCAATTACATGTCCTACTGAAAGCCACAACGCTGCAACAGGCCCATAGCGTGTTGAAGTTGCCAATACAGCAAACAATCCAGGCCCTGGAGAGATTGCATAAACAAATGTTGCAAAGGCTAAAGATAGTAGCGTGAGTAAGTCCATCTGCTATAATTTAAATATTATTCAAAATAACGATTATAACGCGATATGAATTTAGACTATCTTGATTTCGAACAGCCGATTGCTGACTTAGAAGGGAAAATTGAAGCACTCCACGATATTAAAGTAAAAGTTGATATCGTCGAAGAATTGGAGGCGCTACAGACAAAAAGCATTGCGCTCACTAAAAAGATATTCTCTTCATTATCTGATTGGCAAATTTCACAATTAGCACGCCACCCAAAACGCCTTTACACGTTAGATTATATTAATGATGTATTTGAAGAATTTACTGAATTACATGGTGATCGAGCATATGGCGATGATCATGCGATTGTAGGCGGTATTGCAAAGCTAGACGGCCAACCGGTTATGTTCATTGGTCAACAAAAAGGCCGATCAACTCAAGAAAAACTTAAATACAATTTTGGAATGCCGCGCCCTGAAGGATATCGAAAGGCTTTACGCCTAATGAAAATGGCAGAAAAATTTAACATGCCTATCATTACATTTATTGATACGCCAGGTGCCTATCCAGGAATCGGTGCGGAAGAACGCGGCCAATCTGAAGCCATTGCTAAAAATCTATTCGAAATGTCAACACTGGCTACGCCAATTATTTCAGTAGTCATTGGCGAAGGTGGGTCTGGTGGCGCTTTAGCCATTGGTGTAGCAGATACAATGATGATGTTTGAATATAGCATTTATTCAGTTATCTCACCAGAAGGCTGCGCCTCTATTCTTTATAAGGATGCATCAAAAGCTAATTTAGCTGCAGAGTCACTTAAACTAACTTCTGTCCATCTAAAAAAAGAAGGCTTAGTTGATGTTGTTATCAATGAGCCATTAGGCGGTATACATCGTAATCCAAGTGAAGCAAAAACCTTACTAAGATCTGCATTAATCGAAGAATTGAACAGCATCAAAAAGCTGTCAACAGAAGATTTATTACTTAACAGACAAGAAAAACTACTTGGCTTTGGAAAGTTTAAAGAATAAAGATCCTTATCTCGAGGGCAAGCAAATTGTTCTTGGTCTAAGTGGTGGCGTCGATTCAATTGTATTACTGCATTATTTACACAAACACTATCCTGATTCTCTAAGAGCTATTCATTGCAATCATCACCTCTCCAAGCATTGCAATGAGTGGCATCTGTTTTGTCAAAATTTATGTGAAAAACTCAATATTCCCTATAAAAATATTGACATTAATCTAGAAAAACTAACTAACATTGAGGAAAGTGCACGTAAAAAACGTTATTTTTCACTATCGTGTGATTTAAAAGATAATGAAGTTTTGTGCACTGCACACCATCAAAATGATCAAGCAGAAACATTGTTGTTGCAATTGTTTCGTGGCTCAGGTGTAGCAGGACTTGCCAGTATGCCTAGGCAAAAAACCTTAGGAAGAGGATGGCATTATCGACCAATGTTAACCATTGAAAAGCAGCAAATTTTGGATTATGCAAATAAGCATAAACTCAACTGGATTGAAGACGATAGCAACAAAAATACCAATTTTAGGCGTAATTACCTGCGTATTGATATCATTCCGGCTCTTGAAAAGGTGTATAAAAATTTAACAAAAACCTTAGCTAGAAGCGCCAAACATCAATCTGAAGCACTTAAGCTTACACGAGAGCTATCCAATATTGATCTATTGGCAAACAACATCATTAACGACAATGGTCGTATTCAAATTGAAGCGCTAATCAAGCTTGAAACTCATCGCATGAAGAATGTTCTACGCCACCATTTAAATGGTCTTGGCTTTTTATCTCCTAGTGATAAGATTATGAATCAAATTATTGATTTAATCGGTGCAAAAGCTGACGCCAGCCCCTTGGTGCAATGGGGTGATTTTAAAATTAGACGCTATCAGTCGCAGTTGTATTTTATTGATGAGCGAGAAGACAATAATTTAGATGAATGCCCTATTCAGGCCGATTTAGAAAATTTACCAAATTTTTCTATTCGCTATCGTATCGAAGGTCTACGCATTAAATTACCCGGGAAAAAACACTCGCAATCCCTTAAAAAGGTCTTGCAAGAAGCTGGAATCCCGCCATGGGAGCGAAATTCATTAAAAATGTACTATATTAATGATGAATTACGTGCCATGGAGCGACTTGGGCACATGGAACACGCAGAATAGTAGTTTTCAAAAATTTTTTATAAGTATGGATTTTTTACTTGTAAACGATCTAGAATTTTCACTTCTAAGCTTTCCATGATTTTTGCCTGATCATCCTCAATATGGTCATAACCCAGTAGATGTAGCGTACCGTGGACAGCCATATGAGTCAGATGATCTAAAAATGTTTTTTGCTGATCTTGTGCTTCTTGTTTTACCACTTCGAGGCAAATCACCACATCACCCAAAATCTCCTCATCAATTTCAATTGGTAAGTCGCTAGGAAATGATAGTACGTTAGTTGGCTTATCTTGGTTTCGATAGGTTTTGTTTAAATTTTTAATTTCATTCTTACCAACCATACGAATTAGTAATTCACTTTCACCCTTGCCAAGATCATTAATCACTTGCTGCAATGTATCGATTAAGTTTTCTTCATTGATAGAGGTATCTTTAATACTGTTTTGAATGACAACCATAGTTGGGTTTTTAAGAATAAAATGATTTATTTTATCGCATTAATTTAGCTCTTAATGGCAATCGTTGAAGTTGCAATTTCTGTCCCATTACACCGAACCTTTGATTACCTTTATGATCAAGAGATAGAAGCTGGTGTACGAGTCAAAGTGTCTTTTGGCGCCAAAAAAGTCATAGGCATTGTGATTAGCAATAAAGACAAAAGCGAGTTTAAAAAACTAAAATCTGTTGAAGAAGTTCTGGATGAATCACCAATTTTGGATGCGCCAATTTTAAATTTTTTATTCTGGGCTGCCAAATATTACCATCACCCAATTGGCGAGGTTCTATTAGCCGCAATGCCTAAAAATTTGCGCCTTGGTAAACCCGCAGTGATTAAAAAAGTCATCGGATTACCAAACAAAATTCAAGCGCCTGATTTTGATATTACTGAAGAGCAAGATCGTGCCATCAAGGTTATTCTTGCTAAGAAAAATGCTTATCATGGATTTTTACTACATGGCGTAACTGGTAGTGGAAAAACCGAAGTTTATTTACGAATTACTCAAGAAATTCTTAACCAAGGAAAACAGGTGTTAGTCTTAGTGCCAGAGATTGGCCTTACTCCACAAATGATTTCTAGATTTGAATCACGCCTTGATACACGCGTAGTTGCCATTCATTCACAGCTCAATGAGACTCAAAAACTCGATGCCTATTTATTGGCTAAAGAAACTCAAGCTGGCGTTATCTTGGGTACGCGTAGTGCTATTTTTGCACCAATGCCTAATTTAGGCTTAATCATTGTTGATGAAGAGCATGACGGCTCTTTTAAGCAACAATCAAGCTTCCGCTATTCCGCTCGTGATTTAAGCTTTATTCGCGCAAAACAAGCCGACATCCCGCTAGTACTTGGCACTGCAACACCCTCGTTAGAAAGCTTAAAAAATGCCATGGATAATAAGCTCACACGCCTAACATTGGCCAATCGAGCAGGTGGCGCTATCATGCCAAAAGTAAGCTTAATTGATATGCGAAGTAATTTTGACGGGGCTCTATCAAAATTATTAATTGAAAAAATGCAACAATATCTTGCCAAGGGAAGGCAGGTTATGCTGTTTATTAACCGTCGCGGTTATGCACCAGTGTATTTTTGCACGGAGTGTGGCTGGAAATCTGAATGTAGCCACTGCAATGCTTCGATGATTTATCATCGTCATATTAATCGCCTTAAATGTCACCATTGTGGTGATGAAAAAATGCCAGAACAAACTTGCCCTGATTGCTCCCAATCTACCCTTGAGGTATATGGCTACGGCACTGAGCGACTTGAAGAAACACTTGGTTCACATTTTCCTGATACACCAATTATCAGAATTGATCGTGATACTACTAGGCGTAAAAAAGCCCTAGCGCAACATTTAGAAAAAATAAACTCAGGCGATCCTTGCATTATTGTTGGCACTCAAATGCTGGCCAAAGGTCATGATTTTTCAAATTTAGCCATGGTTGGAATTTTAGACATTGACGGTGGATTTTTATCCATTAACTTTCGTGCAACGGAGTATTTGGCTCAGCTGCTCATTCAAGTATCTGGACGTGCGGGCAGAGGGCTAGAACAAGGCGAAGTGGTGATTCAAACACGCTACCCAGACCATCCAATGTTTAATTATGTATTGTCTAATCGATATACTCAGTTTGCTAGTGGCCTACTTAAGCAACGTATGAGTGCTGCAATGCCACCTTTTGCCCATCAAGCACTACTTTGTGCCAATGCTAAAAATAAGCAAAATGCTCAGGAATTTTTACAAGAGGTAGCTGGATTGCTTAAAAATATCAACATGGATACGGTAGAAATCTGGGGCCCTGTAGCCAACTCGATTGAGAAAAAAGCTGACTATTATTACTTTAACCTATACCTACAATCAAACGATCGATCGGCACTTCATCAGATGTTGGCCACCTTTAATCAACACGTTGACACTATTAAACTCAAAAATAAAGTACGCTGGTATCTGGATGTTGATCCGATTGATTGATAGCTAATCTAGCACACGCTCTAAATACAAATATACAGCATATGCGTTCTTGCGATTTGCCACATCAAAAGCTGGCTCATCTTCGAATTCTGACCAATCGATTGCCGTGTAAGTTTCATCAAATGGTGTCATTTCATCAACGGCAACGCTTAACTGCTTAATCAAGAAATTGAGATATCGATAGGTTAAATCCATGGTCTCTTGGGGCTGGTCTGAGGCCATTCCATGGCCAGGAACAAAATATTCCATTTCAATATTGCGTAGTCGGTCTAGTGTTTTTGCCCACTTAATAATGTGAGCATCGCCCACAAAAGGAATGCGACCTTCAAAGATTAGATCGCCGCTATAAAGTGTTTGATCGTTTAAGCTCAAAAGAGACATATCACCTTCTGAATGGACCTTGCCAAAATAAGTCAATAAGAATTGATTATCACCTAATGAAAATTCAGTGTCTTGGTCAATAATACGGTCGGGCTTGACTAGATAGGTTTCATCATTTACCCAAGGATATAACGCGGTACGTCTTGAGTCTAGTAGGCTTTCTGCTGTTTCTGAATCTAGATAATCCCAAGTGCCTTTAGGTGCCCAAATTTGCGCACCCTGCTCTTTAAACACTTGCAAGCCATAGATATGGTCTGCATGATAATGACTTACAATTACCAGTTTAATCGGCTTGTCGGTTAGCTTACGAATTTCCTTGAGCATGGCGTCGGCCAATGAAGGTGTGCCTAGGCCATCAAATACAACTACACCTTCGTTGGTTATGACAAAACCAGCATTAGAAATAAAGCCTTCGTATTCTGTTGCAGAGCCCGATAAACCTGGGATATAGTACGCACTGCCATTTAGATGTTCAGCAGTCACCTCTACACTTACTTTTTCGTAATCAGCTGCTTGTGAAAACAGTGGCAATAAACTCAATAGTAACAATAGCTTCTTCATAATAGTTTCCTTATAATTCTTTAATCACGGTTTTCATGGCGTTAGTCACGCTTAATAATTCTTGTTTGCTAATGGTAAAAGGTGGCATAGTGTAGAGCAGTTTCCCATACGGTCTAAGCCAAACACCTTGCCCAATTAATAGTTGCTGTGCTTTTTCTATATCGATATCATGAGTTAATTCCACTACACCAATAGCGCCCAATATACGCACGTCAGCCACATTATCTTCAGTGCGTAATGAGGATAATTCGCTATTTAATATTGCTTCAATATTAGCAATATTATCTTGCCATGGGGAGTTTAATAATAGGTCAATACTGGCATTAGCCACACTACAGGCCAACGGATTGGCCATGAACGTTGGACCATGCATGAGTGTGCCAACCGTATTTGATATCTCATCACTAGTTAGTGTTGCAGCTAATGTCATATACCCGCCTGTTAACGCCTTACCTAGACAAAGAATATCTGGCTCAACGCCTACATACTCCAAAGCAAATAACTCGCCTGTTCGTCCAAATCCAGTCGCAATTTCATCCAAAATAAATAGCACTTTATGTTGCTGACAAAGAGTTTTGGCCTTGATTAGATATTGTGGATTGTAAATACGCATACCACCTGCACCTTGCACTACAGGCTCCAAAATCATGGCTGCAATATTACTTGAATGTGCTTTTAAAGTTTCCTCTAAGTCTAACAATGCCTCATCCATTGCCACCATCGATGGACTTTTTACAAAATAATGCTTAGGCAATACACCTGAGAATAGATGATGCATGCCATTATCTGGATCACATACGCTCATAGCACCAAAAGTATCACCATGATATCCACCACGTATGGTGATAAATTTATGCTTGTCCGATCGACCCTTGTTGTGCCAATATTGCAGAGCAATTTTAAGCGCCACCTCAACAGCAACAGAGCCCGAATCAGTAAAAAATACCTTGGTTAAGCTATCTGGTGTCAACTCAACCAAGGTTTGGGCAAGTGTAATGGCAGGTTCATGTGTCAAACCACCAAACATCACATGTGACATTCTACCCAATTGTGTTGTAACTGCTTTGTTAAGAGCTGGGTGATTGTAACCATGAATGGCACTCCACCAAGAACTCATACCATCAACAACGCGCTTATCGTTATCCAGATTTAAATAAACGCCATCGGCTGACAATACTTTATAAGTATTGTCCGGATTGGGTACTTTGGCATACGGATGCCAAATATGAGTTTGGTCGAATGTGCTCATTTAAAATATCTAATTTAAAGGTCTCTTAAACACATTGTACTGATATTTAGGTTGAATCGGAGCTGTTAGCTAAACAGACATAATGACTTACAGGTGGCTAGTTAATTCAGCCATTGAGTCAATCACCAAATCAGGATTAGTATCACGAATATCATCGCCATGATTATAGCCATATGACATACAGATGATTTCAAAACCAGCTGCGCGTGAAGCTTTTACATCGCTCACTGAATCGCCCAACATTAATGAATCTTTAGGATCAATACCAAAAAATTCAGCACTGTGAAGTAGTGGCAAAGGATCTGGCTTTTTCTTAGCCAATGTGTCGCCCGACACAACAATACCAAAATAATCAAAAATACCCAAATCTTTCAAAAGTGGTAGCGTGAATTGCTCGGCTTTATTGGTTACACAACCGAGCGTGTAACCTTGAGCCTGCATATAATCTAGCCCCTCTTTAACGCCATCGTATAAGCACGAACGCACTGAAGTATTTTTTGCATATAGTTCTAGAAAAATCGGATAAGCCTTGTCAAAATCTTCTTTAACTGGTGTACCTTCTAACTCACCCGTTAAAGATCTTTCTACTAATTTAGGCACGCCGTTACCTACCCAATGACGCACTTGCGCCTCACCCCAGGTATCTCTACCCATGGCTTTCATAGTTTCATCTACACAGTAAGACAAATCTGGCACACTGTCTACTAAGGTTCCATCAACATCGATCATGATTAATTTTGGATTGAATTTTTTTGTACTCACGTTAAATACCTCTTTGGTTAATTTGGTAGAATAGTCTCAGACTAAATTTAAAAAACATTGTAATGCAAAACTCAACAACAATTGGTTTTATTGGCGCAGGCAATATGGCCTACGCAATCATTTCTGGACTTATTAATAATGGTATTAGTGCTGAGCAAATTAAACTCAGCGATACCAATGAGTCGCTATTATCCTTGCGAAAAGATGAATTTAACCTTGAAGTATTTACGGATAATATTGAACTTGCCACTCATTGTGATGTGATCGTGCTGGCGGTTAAGCCGCAAATATTATCAATCGTTTGTCATCAAATAACAGAATCAATAAAACCTGGAGCGCTAATTGTTTCAATTGCTGCAGGCGTACGCGTGCGAGATATCAACCGTTGGCTTGGTGGCAATCAGCCAATTGTGCGCACCATGCCTAATACTCCAGCTCTGCTTAATCAGGGTGTCACTGGCTTATTTGCCAATGAAAATGTTAGTACATCTCAAAAAGAACTGGCTGGTGATATTTTAAGTAGCGTTGGGCAAAGTCTATGGGTTGAAGAAGAAGATATGCTTGATGCGGTAACAGCACTATCTGGCAGTGGTCCTGCATATTTTTTCTTAATGATCGAATCCATGAGTAATGCGGGCGTTGCATTAGGGTTAGATGAAAAAACAGCACAAGCCCTCAGCATTCAAACCGCATTAGGCGCAAGCATGATGGCAGATGCATCAACAGACTCTGCCCATGAATTACGTGGTAAAGTTACCTCCCCTAACGGCACCACACAAGCGGCCATAGAGTCTTTTCAGGATCAAGATTTTGATTTGATCGTTGCACATGCCATGCGCGCTGCTTTTGATCGAGCAGGTGAACTGGGTGTGGAACTGGGCGATAGTGACTGAACAAGTAACGTTTAAACTTCAGGCTTCAAGCTTGTATTTTGGTCTTTCGCTTATTATTCATGGGTTTACGTTTTTGTGTGTTTGGCTTTATGGTTTTAACTTCTATGCAAGTTTAATATTTAGCCTTGCTCTGGGTATTCATTTCCAATATTTAAATGATCATATCTTTCTTAAAAAAACAAATTCCATTCGTACCTTTTTCCTAGATGGCAATACGATTGTCACAATAGATAATAGCGGAAAAGAACGTAAATATCCTTATGTTTACTGCGCCTATCAGTCACGCTTCCTGGTGATAATCAACATCGGCGAGCGCTCCTTGATTATTTTTAAAGATTCTTTTGCCTCCAATTCTTTATCACAATTAAATAGATTATTAATTAATGCTCGAACCTGAAGACATTCTTAAGCTCAACGTTCTTATTGCAACCTCAGTAGCAATACGCATTGATACTTACAAGCTAACAGTAGTTGGGCTTAATGCTCAATTTAAAGAGCAAATTATTGCACTAAAACCTAGTGGCGATAGCGAAGTCTACATCAAGGAAGTTAAAAAGCTATTGGTCACTCAGGTGCTTGGCGCCATGGGCGGCTACCCATCATATTTAAAGCGCTGGTCTAGAATGGGGCAAGTAGAATCATCCAACTTAACATCACTATTAAAACTGGGTGAAGTTGAGGCGGTTGTTGCTGTTTCGAATTCTACCAATTTAGACAACGACTTACTTAAGCTCACATGGTGGTGTGCCACCAATACCGATAATCAGGCTGAAATTGGACGTTTTTTACTCACTAAGCCTTTTGTTCTAAACACTCAAACTGGCCGAGAGATTGCCCAATATCTGTTGGAATTTTTACCTTTTGTTGACGATATTGAGCAGCTTATCGATACCACTAGTCTGGTTTTGCAAGAAGGACTAATAGAGCAGAAAGATAAAGATAGACTTTGGAAGCAAGGGCAAAGAAAAACCGCATTTTTAGTGGGCTTTGTCGAGCGCATGCGTGGCAATTTACCAAATGAATTTAACCTAAAAATACCAAACTACGAACACTCCGATTTACAAATAATCAACAGTCAACAGTCGCAACTATTCTTAACAACACTTGACCATATTCTTAAAAAGATCAATCAAGAATACGTTTTGTATCGTGCGCTAGAAGTATTAGGCCAATACATGTCACATCAAGATATTAGTACGCAAAATACCATTGAAAAAATTACCAATCAAGTTAGCGATTTGTCACTTAATGCCGATAACGAACAAGACAAGCTTGATGCAAGATTATTGTTAGCAGGTGTTAGTGAAAAGCTAGTGGTTAGCACCATTTCGGCGCACAATTTAACAGGTTCTGCTATTCGTAAAAAATTAGCCCATGTGCTAGAGCCAATTCAACAAGCGTTAAAAACACTAACTACCCCATAACAACTGCATATTGGCAATTGCTGCCAATGATGCGGTTTCTGTTCTTAGCACTCTAGCACCTAACAGCAGTGGCTGCGCACCACATTCAACAGCATGTTCAATTTCAACATCACTTAACCCACCTTCAGGGCCAATAATAATTGTTGCTTGTGACATAGATTCACATTCCAGTAAAGACTGTTGGGCGCGATGATGGAGTACAAACCTATGACCAAAATCTTGCTCAATAAAATCTGCAAAATCCATTGGATCAAACAAGGTTGGTACAACTGACCTACCTGACTGCTCACAAGCACCAATGATAATTTTGCGCCAATGTTGAGTGCGTTTTTTTAGTTTCTCACTCTTTAGTCTAACCACGCAACGTTGAGTAAAGATTGGTACAATTTGGCTTACACCAAGTTCCACAGCCTTTTGTATTAAAAAATCCATTTTTTCTCCCTTGGCAATGCCTTGCGCCAACGTTAGTGTTAGTTTGGATTCATTATGATTAATGGTGCTAGCAATAACTTCCACTTCACAGCGTTTTTTAACACTGAGGACGTTTGCTTGATATTCACAACCATCGCCATTAAACAAGGTGATATCTTGACCTTGAGGGAAGCGCAAAACTTTGGCCAAATGGTGCGATGCATATTCGTCCAATAGAAAGATATCATTAATTTTCAAAGGGGTATCTTGGTACAAGCGGACGTGTTTCATGGTATCTTTGCGCTACTAAATTGACTTGAAAAATAATGATACATCAAAACAGACAAAAAGAACTACTAAGCAAGCTGGATGATAATGCATTGATCATTATTTCAACCAATCCTGAGCAGTTCAGAAATGGTGATGTGACATTCGCATTTCGCCCGCACAGTGACTTCTTTTATTTGACCGGATTTGATGAGCCGGAAGCTGTTGCTGTTATCAGTCGTAGTCATTATGCTATGTTTTTAAGAGATAAGGATCCCGATCGTGAAATTTGGGATGGTGAGCGTCTAGGGCTTGAAAATGCGCCAGCTGCTTTAAAACTTAACAAAGCTTTTGATATTAAGACAATAAATAATCAATTATCTCAATTAATTAACAAAAATAGTGTTGTATATTTTGATGCAAAGCCTTGTGATTTTGATACAGAAATTACCAACTTACTAGCCAAATACACAATCAAAAGCTTAAAAGAACCCTTGCACGAAATGCGCTTAATTAAAGATGATTCTGAAATTAAAACCATGCAAAAAGCGGCTGACATCTCAACCATTGCACATCAACATGCCATGCAATATGTAAAGCCTGGCATGCTTGAATGTGAATTACAAAGCGTTTTTGATGCACAATTTGTTAAAAATAAGTCTGAGCATGCCTATACACCAATTGTTGCTGGCGGTAAAAATGCTTGTATCTTGCACTACATTAAAAACAATCAAGTACTGGTTGATGGAGATTTAGTGCTAATTGATGCAGGTTGTGAATTTAATAACTATGCCAGTGATATTACTCGAGTATTTCCGGTTAATGGTCGCTTCAGTGATTCTCAAAAAAGTATTTATCAAATTGTTTTAGATGCTCAATTAGCTGCCATCGAATGTATCAAGCCAGGTGTTAGTGTGCACGAACCCCACAAAATTGCCTGTGCGATTATTCAACAAGGGCTTGAATCACTCGGACTACTTACGCCTGGTGAACCACTTTCAAAATTTTATATGCATGGCACAGGGCATTGGCTGGGCATGGATGTTCACGATGTTGGTGCATACCAACACAATCAACAACATCGCCTTTTTGAAAAAGGCATGGTGATTACTGTTGAACCCGGCATTTACATTCGCAAGGATGATAAAATCAATCCAATTTATAATGATATCGGCATCAGAATTGAAGATGACGTTCTAGTAACAGAAACTGGCTACAACGTTTTAACCGGAAATCTTATCAAAACCATTAATGACATTGAAGCTCTAATGAGTAAAAATTAATCTATGAATATACAACAAGCGATCAAAGCAGTCATTGCCAAGCAAGATTTGAACGAAACTCAAATGCATGATGTAATGACGGACATCATGACCGGAAAAACCACTGATGCACAAATTGGTGCTTTTTTAGTGGGGCTTTCGATGAAAGGCGAAACAGTGGCTGAAATTACTGCCAGCGCAAAAGTAATGCGCTCATTAGCCAAAGGCGTCACCATTGCCAACAAAAAACATTTAGTAGATACGTGTGGCACAGGTGGTGATGGACTTGGTTTGTTTAATATTTCTACAGCCTGCGCCTTTGTTGTTGCAGCCGCTGGTGGATCAGTTGCCAAACATGGCAATCGATCCATCTCTTCAAAATCAGGTAGTGCTGATGTTTTAGAAGCTGCAGGTGTAAATCTAGACATGAGTGCTGAACAAATTAGCAAGAGTGTTGCTAAAATTGGTGTTGGCTTTATGTTTGCACCAGCGCATCATTCAGCCATGAAGCATGCAATTGGTCCACGCAAAGAATTAGCGATAAGAACTATTTTTAACGTACTTGGGCCATTAACCAATCCGGCAAAAGCGCCGACTCAAGTTATGGGTGTTTATAGTCATGATCTCGTTGAGCCTATTGCCAATGTTTTAAAAAGCCTTGGCTCAACACATGTAATGGTGGTTCATTCAAAGGATGGTTTGGATGAAATATCCATTGCGGACGACACATTTGTCGCTGAACTTAAAGATGGTAAGGTTACCACTTACCACATCAATCCAGCAGATTTTGGCTTGCCACTAGGCGATTTAACCGATATTAAAGCAGACGATGCAGAAAGCTCTTTAGTACTTATTCAGCAAGCATTAGATGGAAAAGATGGCGCTGCTAAAAATATTATTGCTTTAAATGCGGGTGCAGCAATTTATGTCAGCGGTATAAGCGACACATTACAATCAGGTATCGATAAAGCAATAATCATTTTAAACAAAGGCTCAGCACATCAAAAATTAGATGATTTTGTACGTGAATCAACTGGCTGCTAGGAAACCACTATGAACAAAGAAACTAACTTAATCTGGATTGATTTAGAAATGACTGGTTTACTGCCAGAGCGTGACGTAATTATTGAGATTGCCACCATTGTCACTGACAAAGATCTTAATATTTTGGCAGAAGGTCCCTCTATGGTTATTCACCAAAGCGGTTCAATTTTAGCTGGCATGGACGAATGGAATACTGAACATCACACTAATTCAGGATTGGTTCAGCGCGTTAAAGATAGCGTTATTTCCACTAAACAAGCTGAAAAACAAACCATTGAATTTTTAGAAAAATATGTAGACGCAGGCGCTTCACCAATGTGTGGCAACACCATTTGCCAAGACAGACGTTTTTTATATAACTACATGCCAGAATTGGAAAAATTTTTCCACTATCGCCACATTGACGTCAGCACATTAAAAGAACTGTTAGTTCGTTGGAAGCCTGAGGTAAAAATGATTCGAGAAGGCGAGCCGGCGCATTTAGCCTTGGCCGATATTCGCGATTCAATCGATGAATTAAAATACTATCGAGACGTTTTTATTGATGTCTAAAACGCCAAATATCTGGCTTGCACCTGCAAAAATAAACTTATTTTTGCACATTAACAGCAAACGAGAAGATGGCTATCACAACCTCCAAACTATTTTTCAACTGCTTGATTATTATGATGAGCTAACGTTTGAAATAACCAATAACGGCATTATTAGTCGCGTATCTGGCAATGATGATGTCGATCCAGATACTGATTTAATTATCCGTGCTGCAAAACTACTGCAACAGGCTAGCCACTCAATACTGGGCGCTAATATTTCAATTGTTAAGCGAATTCCGGCTGGTGGCGGGCTTGGTGGCGGATCCTCTGATGCAGCCACAACGCTAGTAGCACTCAATCAACTTTGGAATGCTGGATTAAATCATCAAGAACTAATGCGTCTCGGACTAACACTTGGTGCCGATGTTCCAATTTTTATCAATGCTAAAAGCGCTTGGGCCGAAGGTGTGGGTGAAATACTTAGTCCAATCAACACACCAAAACACACTTTTTTAGTGGTATTTATTAACCAACAAACCTCAACCCAAGAAATATTCTCGCACAAAGCATTGACAATGAGTCCAATAATAGGGAAAATATCCGATTTCTCTGAGCTGACAAATACTCGAAATGATTGTTTGAAAGCAGCGCTAGCGCAAACAGATGAAATCAGACTTGCATTGGAGCAGCTTACTGAGTGCCCTAACCTAATCGGAAAAGCAAGGATGAGTGGAACAGGCAGTAGTGTTTTTGCTGAATTTTCCACAGAAAGCGATGCTATGGTAGCATTAGAAAAAATGCCAAAAAAATGGATGAGTTTTACTGCGAAAGCTATAAATTCTTCTCCGATCCTTAAATGGGCTGTCGCCAAGCGGTAAGGCAACGGGTTTTGATCCCGTCATGCGCAGGTTCAAATCCTGCCAGCCCAGCCATTTTCTAAAAAGCTGCGTCTTAGTAATTAAGTCGCGGCTTTTTTTATGTTTTTCAATCGGTAAGCAAATACTATTTTCATCAGTGTAACCTAGTATAATTTAATCAATTTCAACAACCCTAAAGCTACCATGTCTCTTGACACAATCAAAATTTTTAGTGGAAACGCCAATCCGTTACTCTCTGGTGAAATTATTTCTAGCTTAAGCATTGCACAAGGTAAGGCGATTGTTGGTCGATTTAGCGATGGCGAATCACAAGTTGAAATTTTAGAAAATGTGCGTGGTTGTGACGTATTTATTATTCAGCCAACTTGCGGACCTTCTCCTGCTGAAACACTGATGGAGCTATTGGTAATGGCTGACGCCTTAAAGCGCTCTTCCGCTGCTAGAATTACCGCAGTTGTGCCATATTTTGGCTATTCTAGACAGGATCGTCGTTCACGCTTAACACGTGTGCCAATCACGGCTAAGCTTGCTGCAAAAATGGTTGAAGCTTCAGGTATTGATCGAATTTTAACAGTTGATTTACATGCCGATCAAATTCAAGGTTTTTTTGATATTCCAATCGACAACATCTATGCACAGCCTGTTTTACTCGATGATATCATGAGTCAAAATTATGAAGATATTGTCGTTGTTTCTCCAGATGTTGGTGGAGTAGTTCGTGCTCGTGCTGCAGCCAAAAAGCTAAATGATGCAGATTTAGCCATTATCGATAAGCGTCGCCCCGCACCAAACATGGTTAAAGTCATGAATGTTATTGGTGATGTAGAAGGTAAAACTTGTATTCTTATTGATGACATGGTTGATACAGCTGGTACCTTGTGTCAAGCAGCTAACATTTTAAAAGAAAGAGGCGCTAAAAAAGTGGTCGCCTATGCAACACACGCTGTACTTTCTGGCAATGCAATCAGCAACATTAAAAACTCTGAATTGGATGAATTAATCACTACTAACACCATCCCATTAAGCGCTGATGCTGCAAAATGCAACAAAATTAGACAGCTTTCTATTGCACCAATCATGGCCGAAGTGGTCAAGCGAATTAGTGAAGAGCAATCTATTATTAATATTTTTGCCGACCTGCAATAATCACCTTCAAAAACCTACACAAGGCTATGATTTTTAATGTCTAACTTTGTGTATAATCCATCATTTGGTTTGTCAAAACGCATTACTCTATGAAAACTACTACTAAAGCACACAAGCAAGCATTACAAAAACTTATCATGGTTGGTAAGGAAAAAGGCTATTTAACCTATTCTGAAATCAACGACATCTTGCCAGAAGATCTATTAACACAAGATCAAGTTGAGCCAATTGTTACCATTTTAGAAGAGTTGGACATTACCGTTTCTGACACGATTCCTGATGCAGACACACTGGTTGTAGAATCAGGTGCAAAAGCCCAATCAACTTCTGCTGAAGCCGCTGTTGCAGCACTTGCAGCTCTAGACTCTGAATTTGGTAGAACAACTGACCCAGTTAGAATGTACATGCGTGAAATGGGTGTAGTAGCTTTACTTGAGCAAAAAGACGAAATTCGCATTGCCAAAGAAATTGAAGCAGGTGTTTTCGAGATTATGAAATCCATCACTTTGTATCCGTCAATTACAGGCTATTTCTTTAAAGCGCACAAACGCCTTGAAGAAGGAAAATGTAAGATGACTGATGTTATTATCGGCTATCAAGGTGATGCAGCCGATTTTGAAGCTAAAAAAGCTGCTTTTGACGCAGGTGAGTTCGATGACGATGAAGAATATGAAGACATGGAAGAAATGGAGTACACTGGTCCTGATGAAGAAAAGGTAAATACTCGATTTGACACTGTTTTAAGCTGCTCTGAAGCCTACAAAAGACTTAATGAAAAGCACGGCTTCCGTCATAAAAAAACAGTTGCTGCACGTGTGCAATTGTCCGAAGGATTATCAGACTTGCGCTTAGCGCCTAAATTAGTTTCTACAATGATGGAAGTTATTTGTGATCGCGTCGCTCAAGTTAAGGCGCAAGATAAAAAAATTCAAAATATTTGCCTATATGCTGGCATGGAAAGACTAGAATTCTTTGACTTATACACGGGCAATGAAACCAACTATGAATGGCTAAAAGACGCAAAACTTGACGATAAAGTTTCTAAAGCATTAAAAGAATCTAAAGATGAAATCTTCTATGCACAAAAAAATCTTCATGAATATGAAGAGGAAATGCAGTTAACCATTACTGAGCTAAAAGCATTAAACAAGCTTTATCGTAAAGGTGATCGTCGTGCTAAAGTAGCTAAGTCACAAATGATTGAGGCGAACTTAAGATTGGTTATCTCTATTGCTAAAAAGTACGCTAACCGTGGCTTACAGTTCCTAGACCTTATTCAAGAAGGCAATGTCGGCCTAATGAAAGCGGTTGATAAATTTGAATATCGTCGTGGTTACAAATTCTCAACTTATGCCACTTGGTGGATTCGTCAAGCAATTACACGCTCTATTGCTGACCAAGCACGTACGATTCGTATTCCAGTGCACATGATTGAAACAATTAACAAACTTAATCGTGTTCGTCGCCAATTACTACAAAAATTTGGCCGTGAAGCGACACCTGAGGAATTAGCCACTGAAATGGAATTACCAGAATATAAAATTATTAAAATTCTGAAAATTGCTAAAGAGCCTTTATCAATGGAGACACCAGTAGGTGATGACGAAGATTCAAATATTGGTGACTTTATTGAAGATACAAACCTATCTTCACCAGTTGATATTACAACAAAAGAAAGCTTAAGAGAAACAACTGGCGAGCTACTAAACAACCTATCTCCACGTGAAGCAAAAGTATTAAAAATGCGCTTTGGTATTGATATGAATACTGATCACACGCTAGAGGAAGTAGGCAGACAATTTGACGTAACACGCGAGCGCATTCGCCAAATTGAGGCTAAAGCACTTAGAAAACTTAGGCATCCTTCTCGTGCTCATAAACTACAGAGTTTTTTAGACACGTAATCAATCCGTTTTATCGGGCCTATAGCTCAGTTGGTTAGAGCAATCGACTCATAATCGATTGGTCCTTGGTTCAAGTCCAAGTAGGCCCACCATACACACACAAAATCCTAGCAAGCAATATCAATTATTGTTATAGGGCTTTGTGCTATTTAAAATTCAAGTTTCTAGCAAATCATGCTGAAACCAAAGGTATGATTAACTTATGACATTTGATACGCTCACACCGCATTTAATCAGTCTTAGTGAAGAGGTTGGTAAGATGATCATGTCTTATTACAAGTCAAATTTGAACGTTAAAACTAAGGCGGATAAAACTCCACTGACACTGGTCGATCAAAAAGCACATCAGATGATCACACAGGCATTAGCCATACTAACACCTGGGGTGCCAATATTATCTGAAGAATCTGAAACAATAGACTTTACAACCCGATCAAGCTGGAATGAATACTGGCTAATTGACCCATTAGACGGCACTAGAGACTTCATCGATCAAACTGGTGAGTTTTGTATTTGTATTGCTTATATCAAACATAATCGCCCAATTTATGGCCTTATTTATGCACCCTACAGTCAAACACATTACTTTACTAACGATCAACAAAAATCCTTCAAGTATCAAGATAATAAGGCCACCCTATTACAATGCGCTAGCCCCAAACAACCATTAGAAATTGTAATTGGAAATCATTCGCATAACAATCAACAACTGCAGTCTTATCTGCATGATTTTGGTGACACTAAAATTAGCCACTTAGGCAGTGCGCTAAAATTTTGCAAAATTGCAGAAGGTATTTTTGATCACTACCCAAGATTTGGACCTTGCTCAGAATGGGATACTGCAGCAGGCGGATGCATTTTAGAGGCTGCTGGTGGTCGCGTGGTGGGTGAGGACAAAAAACCTTTGCGCTACAACACGCAACACAGCTTAATCAGTCCTATATTTTTTGCTTCAGGCAAAGCGTAGCGACAAATCGATCGCCTGAATATTTTTAGTAATGCTGCCGGTTGAGATAAAATCAACCCCAGTTTGTGCAATTGACAAAATAGTTGTTTCATCAATATTGCCTGATGCCTCAAGTGGCAAAATTCCAGCTGACAAATTGACAGCTTGAGATAGCATTTCAAGTGAAAAATTATCACATAACGCTCGCGTAATGCCACTTAAAGTTAACACTTCGACTAATTGTGCCAGAGTCTCTACCTCAACAATTAAATCTAAATCAGCATACTGGGTTTTGGCTATTGCTACGGCTTGAGTAATGCCACCAGCAGCAATGATATGGTTTTCTTTAAGCATTACACAATCATACAAACCCATTCGATGGTTAACACCAGCGCCACATTTAACCGCATATTTCTGCGCCATACGCAAACCGGGAATGGTCTTTCTTGTGTCTAATAATTGCGCTTTAGTATGGGAAATTTTATCAACAAGTTTTTTGGTTTGTGTAGCAACAGCACTTAATGTTTGTAAAAAATTAAGCGCGACGCGTTCAGCACTGATAATGGCTTTTGAAGAGCCGGACAAGGTGCACAATACTTGATTTGGTTCAACAATGTCGCGATCCTTAGCTAACCAATTAATTTCAATATCTTGATTTAAAGATAAAAAAACAGCTTGGGCATATTCAACACCGCAAATAACAGCCGCCTCACGACAAACAATACTGGCATTAATCTTCTTATCAACCAATAGGTTAGCCGATACATCGCCCGAACCTAGATCCTCTTCAAGTGCTAGCGCAACAATGAAATTAAGCCCTTTATTCATTGATAAACTCAAGAACTAGCCTGGCTGACTCTTCGCTAGCATTCAGACTAAGTTGTTGATGAATATTACCAAATTCTGCAATTATCTCCTTTTGATCACTTGATAGAATGATCATGGCTTGGTTGGCAATATTTTGTGCATTAGCATCATCTTGAATAAGCTCTGGCACCAAAGCTTTATCAGCAATTACATTAGGCAAGCTAATGTACTTACTTTTAATTAATCGAGAAGCAATGAAATAGCTCATTGCTGACAATTTATAAACCACTACCATTGGCACACCAACTAGTGCAAGTTCAAGTGCTGCTGTGCCAGATGCAACCAACACCAAATCAGCACTCTGCATGCGAATGTGCGCCTCATCAATAGATATTTCTAGCTGTTGATCGCCTACCAATTCTATCGCCCAATTTAGCAACTCTTCATTGGCTAACGCTAGGTGAAAGCTAAGATCAGAATCTTGTTTTGACATGATTACTGCTGCTGCTAACAACTCAGGCAAAAGTCTTTTAACTTCGCCTGATCTGGAGCCTGGCATTAGTAAAATCTGTTTTGATGATATGTGGTTTTTTCGAGGACTTAGTTTTTCTGCCAAAGGATGGCCAACAAATACTGCTCGTTGGCCACATTGTTTGTAAAAATTCACTTCAAAAGGGAACAAACATAACAATAAATCTGTTGATTGTTTAATTTTCTTAACGCGAGATTGGCGCCACGCCCACACAGATGGAGATACAAAATGTATAGTCTTAACACCTTGTTTTTTAAGTTTTTTCTCAATAATAAAATTAAAATCAGGCGCATCAACCCCAATAAAGACATCTGGCTGTTGATCAGAAAAATACGACACTATTTCAGCTCTAAGCTTAAACAGTGAGGGTAGTTTTTTTAGGACTTCCGTAAAACCCATGACATTCACCAAGCTCATGTCCCAGCGTTTTTGACAGCCTGCTTGTTGCATTTTATCGCCGCACAAACCCTCAATCTGAAGATTGCTATCCTGGGCTTTTAATGCTTGCACTAACGTTGAGCCAATTAGATCTCCTGAAGTTTCAGCAGCGCTAATTGCAATCTTAGTCATGGGTGTTTATTTTCTTGGAAGAATGATTTGAGGATCTTCATCAAAAGCTCGATAAATCACCATAACATTGCCAATCACCTGAACCAAGTGTGCTTTACTAATTTCAACAATTTCATTGATAATCGCCTGCTTATGATCTTTATCATCACCACGAACTTTGATTTTTAACAGTTCATGAGTCTCTAGGCTTGTCTTTAATTCTGCTAAAACGCCTTCACTAAGACCATGCTGGCCCAGCATAACGACTGGCTTAAGGCTGTGACCTTTAGATCGTAAAAATTTCTTTTGATTGTTAGTTAGCTTAGTCATTGATTATGGTCTCTGTATTAAATAAATCTTGAATGTTTTCGCGCTTGCGAATTAAATGGTGTGCAGCGTCTGCCACCATCACCTCTGCCACGCGGGGGCGTGAATTGTAGTTCGAGCTCATGGTAAAGCCATAAGCGCCCGCCGACATAATGGCTAAATAGTCACCTTCGGATAAAGACAATTGTCTATCTTTAGCTAAAAAATCACCAGTTTCGCAAATTGGTCCTACCAAGTCCCAGCTTGCTTCTACGCCGTTAGCATTGTCATTAACTGGTAGTACTTGATGATAAGCATTATAAAAAGCAGGTCGCAATAAATCATTCATGGCGCCATCAATGATAGCGAACGATTTATCTGAATTTTGCTTTAAAAATTCTACCTTAGTTACGAATACGCCAGCATTGCCAACAATAGCCCTACCCGGCTCTAATATAATTTCTAAATTACCAACACGCTTAAGCATTTCACCTACGTAAGCAGCAATATCGATTGTCACTTCATCGTCGTAACGAATGCCAACACCACCACCTAAGTCAAGGTGAGCAATTTCAATACCTCGATCGTTTAATTTAGCGATCAAATCTAGCACTTTATCTAGAGCGTCTAAAAATGGCGATACGTCTGTTAATTGCGATCCAATATGACAATCTAGTCCTTGAATATTAATAAACTCATAGCGCTGAGCTTGCTCATATAACTCGATTGCATCATCAATATCAACGCCGAATTTATTTTCTTTTAGGCCAGTTGAAATATATGGGTGTGTTTTTGCATCCACATTTGGATTAACCCGTATTGAAATTGGCGCTTGCATATTTAAACCACTTGCCACTTGTTCTATACGATCTAACTCAGCGCTAGATTCAACATTAAAACAACGAATGCCAACCTCCAAACCGCGCTTAATTTCAGCGTGTGTTTTTGCAACACCTGAAAATACACATTTAGATGCTTGTCCGCCTGCTGCTAAAACACGCTCTAGCTCACCAATCGATACAATATCAAAACCCGCACCAATCTTGGCCAGTACATTGAGTACAGCAATATTTGAATTAGCCTTTACTGCGTAGCATACCAAATGCGGATGCTGACCAAAAGCCGAATCAAATTCGCGCCAATTATTTTCAATGTCGGTACGCGAGTAAACGTATAACGGGGAGCCGTAGTTAGCCATCAAATCTGCTATATCAACAGATTCGGCATGCAAAGAATGATTTTTGTACGAAAAACTCAACGCTTATTTGGAATTATGTGGCAGAATGTCAAGCTCAGGTACAGTTGCAGTTGCAGTTGTTTGTGCAGCTTGATCGATTGCAGGCGCTGGAGAAAGTACCACTTGATCTGCCTTAACAGCTTCAAGCTCACCCATCTTGCCACAAGCACTGATACCAATGACGATAAATGCTAATGCCATTAGTTTTAATAATTTTTTCATGTTGCTCTCTAGTGGATAATTAATAAACGCCTATTTTACAGTAAATCCTTTAATAATTTGATAAACGCAGAACGCTCTATATTGAAGGCGCCAAGGCTTTTTAAATGTGGATTTTCTACTTGGCAGTCTACCAAATCATAATCCATATTTTTTAACAAATGCACAAAGGCAATTTTCGATGCGTCACGCTCAAGAGAAAACATTGACTCGCCAAAAAACACCTTACCCATACTCACACCATACAAGCCACCCACCAGCTCATCACCTTTAAATACCTCAATTGAATGCGCAAGACCACTAAGATGTAGCGCACTATAAGCCTTGATCATCTCATCATCAATCCAAGTTCCTTCTTGATCTTTGCGTACAACTGAACGACATTGACTCATCACTTGAGTAAAGCTCTGATCAACCTTAATCTCAAAGTTTTGTCTATTTAAGGTTTTTTGTAGGCTTTTAGAAATGTGTAATTTATTTGGTGTAATCACCATACGTGGATTTGGACTATACCAAATTACTGGCTCGCCTTCACTATACCAAGGAAAAATTCCTTGTTGATAAGCATCAATTAAACGTTTAGTGGTTAGTTCACCACCAACACCAATCAATCCATTTGGATCAGTTAGTGCTAATTCAACCTGAGGAAATGGCGTGTCAGCATCTGTCAGTACAAATGACTGGGGGATTTTAATCACTTATATTTTGCTGCCTAATTGCCTCTTTGGCCATATATAACGCGGCAATACTACGCGCTTCGGTTAAGTCATCGTCATAAACCAACTGCTCAATATCTGCTAGTTTGTGCTTAACCACTTCAAGTGGCTCCGGCTCATCACCCTGTGCAGTAGCTCGATATAAATCTTGAGCTAACACCACATAAGTTATATTTGATTGATAGCCTGGCGCAATACTCATACCCTTTAAAAACGTGATTTTTTTAGCGCCATAGCCAATTTCTTCAATTAATTCTCGATTGGCCGCTTCGAGCGGCGTCTCACCATCGTCAATTTTTCCTTTGGTAAAGGCCAGTTCATAACGGTCAGTGCCGCCTGAATATTCATAAATCATTAACGTTGTTTCATCATCCAGCATTGGAACGATCAAAACTGCACCATTTCCAGGTGGCTTTAATCGCTCATATTGTCTTATTTCACCATTGGAAAATTCAACATCCATTGATTGAATATTGAAAAATCGTGTTGTAGCTATGTCAGTAACGTTAGATAGCGTGGGTTTTATTCTCATAGAGATATTATGCCATCGATGTAAGCTAACTAGCCAAACAAAACATTTTTAATTAATATGTAGATCGCCAAAATAGTATGACAACATAAGTTAAGTTTTTGCTCTTTAGAGCTCCAATTTTATTTATCCGTATGCCCAGGAACAACAATAAGAACATGCAATCCTGACAGAATCATTGCTGCCGATGCTAGTAAAAATGGTGCAGTCAAAACTTGTGTCATCTGTGCAACTATACCCAATGTTAACGCTGCTACTGCATAGCCAAAGTCACGCCAAAATCTGTAAATACCCAACAACGTTCCTCGTGTCTCAATAGGTGCAAAATCTGCAACTGCAGCGCCCAGTGTTGGATATAGCATTGCCATTCCAGCGCCTATAATTCCCGCCTCAAGTGTCCACAGGAAAACATTATTGGTGTATGGCATACTTAATAAGCCAAGGCCGCATATCCACATACCACTTACGATTAGCACCTTACGGCCAATTTTGTCAGACAAAGGGCCTGTGATTAATTGAGAGCCACCCCATACAAGCGCATATACCGAAACAATAGCACTACCCTCTAGTAGAGTTAAGTCCTTAGAAAGAAAAAATACAGGCAAAAAGATCCAAACCATGGCATCAGTAAACTTCTCTATTAGGCCAGCCTGATTTAATGATAACAAGGTTTTGTTTGTCCAACTTGCCTGAATAAACGCCTTTGCAAGGCTTTGATGGGCAGCTGTAGGCGTATTGCCACGATGCAATTTTGCCCAAGGCATGGTCTCCTTAATTGACCATACTGAAGACACCAAGCCAAGAATAATTACAATCACACCAAATACAAACAACCCTTCTCTTGCACCATATAGGTCTACGGTATAAGCTGTAATTACACCTGCGATTGCAACTGCAGCATAACCAGAAAACTCATTAATGCCATTAACCAGTCCTTTTTGATTTAAGCGTGCCAAATCCAGCTTGCTATTAATGGTCATGGACCAGCACAATCCTTGATTAACACCGAGCAATAGTGTTGCTGCAACAATCCAATTCCAGCTTGGCGCATATAAAATCATAAATGGAATTGGAATAGCCACAATCCAACCCATAATTAATACTCGCTTTCGACCATATGCATCACTCAATCTGCCAGCCGTCAGATTCATAATAGCCTTAACAACACCAAATACCACAACAAAAGAGGTGAGCAGTAAAAACTGCTGACTACCTAGGCCAAATTCAGTGTCTGCAAGCCCTGGTATAACTGTCCTAGTCATGCCAATTGTAAGTCCAACAAGGAACACTTGTACTAATTGGAATATTATCTGTGTCTTGTTTTCTGCTATGCCGTGCTTAATAGTTGCTTCATTCATTTTGAATTATTTAATAGTTGCATTGTTCACTATTATATGCAATAATTCAATTAATTGATTGAATAAGTAAATATATTTATGCCCTCTATTAAACTTCTATTAAACGAACAGTTATCGCTAATAGCAAAAAGCCTAGCCTCCCCGCAGAGACTGGAAATATTAGAGTACTTATCGCAAGCAGAACGCAGCGTAGATGACCTTAGTAAGCTATCAAATTTAAGCGTTGCCAATACATCGCGTCATTTACAAGTTTTAAAACAAGCAGCATTGGTATCGGTTAGACGAGAAGGTCAAAAGCGCTTTTATAGAATTACTGGCAACGATGTAACCAATTTAATCTCTAGCCTCCGTACGACTGCTGAAATACATGTGGCTGAAGTTGAGCGACTAACGCAAACCTATTTAGATAAAAAAGACGATCTAGAGGCGATTAGCGCCTTGGAACTAATAGAAAGAACCAAGCACAATGAAGTAACTGTCTTAGACATTCGTCCAATAGAAGAATTTAATGCGGGTCATATACCTAATGCTATCAACATACCGCCAGATGAGATTACAAAGAGAATAAGTCAAATTAATAATAATAAAGATATTGTTACCTACTGCAGAGGGCCATATTGTTTATTTGCATATGACGCAATTAAAGCGTTAAGAAAGAATGGGTTTAAAGCCCAAAGACTAGAAAACGGCTACCCAGAATGGAAAGCAGCTGGACACCCAATACAACAACACTAACAAAAGGAGAGAAATGTTTCTAATACAAAGACAAGCACCAAGTGACGCTTCATCACTATCATATTTATACGGATGTGGAGGAAAAGGCAAGGCAATTGCTGTTGATGTACATCAAGAGGATGTAGACTGGTTTATAAAGCAAGCCAAAATAAAAGAAGTGGAGATAAACTACATTATTGATACTCATATTCATGCAGATCATATATCAGGTGGACGTGAATTGGCAGAAAAAACTGGCGGATCTTACGCATTGCACGAATCATCTCAACCTGAATTTTCATTCGAAGCACTCTCTGATGAGCAACTGCTTATTTCAGGAAATGTCAGCACTAAAATCATCCACACACCTGGTCATACTGAGGATAGCATCTGTTTATTAGTTTCAGACACAAGGCGTGCCAATGAACCTTGGTTCTTAATATCTGGGCATACTATTTTTGTCGGTAGCGCTGGCAGGCCAGATTTACGCGGCCAAGAAGAAAGAATGGCCGGGCTACTATATGACTCAATATTCGAAAAAATACTAACCTTACCAGATCATGTTGAAATTTACCCGGGCGCTCAAGCGGGCAGCGTCTGTGGCGCTGGACTGTCTGCAAAACCTTGTTCCACCATCTCATTCGAGAGGCGCTTCAATACTACTTTAAAAGACAGTAAGGATGATTTCATTAAAGATATACTGGAAAATATTCCATCCAAACCTACCAATATGATGAATATTATTAAGCAGAATATACAATAACAAATGTAGTGCGGTACAATACTCATATTACAAAATACACGAGAAGAGATAAATGAAAAAATTAGCATTATTATTTACACTGGCATTTTCAAGCCTAACCCAAGCATGGGTTATTGATGACATGGGAAGCTACCAATTTGACAAACTAGCCAAAGGATCGTACGTCATACACGGCCCACTTGGCGAGCCAAACGTACAAAATCATGGCTTTATGAATAACCCAGGCATGATCATTGGTGCCGATGGTGTTATCGTTATTGATCCAGGTGGCACCTATCAAGTAGGGCTAAATGTCATTGAAGAAATTAAAAAAATTACTGACAAGCCAATTGTTGCCGCTTTTAACACACATGTTCATGGCGATCATTGGCTGGGAAATCAAGCCATTTTAGAGGCCTACCCTAATGCAAAAATTTACGCACATCCGGCAATGATCGCCCAAGCCAAAGACGGCGCAGGCGATAGCTGGGTTGGCATCATGGATACTTCAACTGAAGGCTTATCAAAAGGTACGGTAGCCACTTACCCAACCGACGCAACAACGCACTTACAAGAAGTAAATGTTGCTGGTGAAACATTTAAAATTCACAACGACATCACTGGTGTTGCACATACCAACACTGACATTATGGTTGAGCATGTTGGTAGCAAAACATTATTCTTAGGTGATAATGATTTAATTCATCGCTTTGGTCGTTTTGATGGCACTTCTGATATGCATGGCAATATTAAAGCACTTGAGTATGCAATTGATCTTGGGTTAACTCATTATGTGCCTGGTCATGGCCCATCGGGCGATGCTAACAATGCAGTTAAACCATTTTTGGATTACTTGATCATTATCAAAGAAGAAACTGCAAAAGGCTACGAAGAAGATTTGGCTGATTATGAAATCAAGCCATTTGCCGATAAGCGCTTAGCTGATTATCGTGATTGGCATGGCTATGATGCCCAATTGGGTAAGCATATTAACAAAATGTTGCTAGAGATTGAAGCGTTAGATATTTAAATATCTATCAATTTCAAACTAAAAATGACGGCCAATAGGTCGTCATTTTTTTTTGCTTAAGAAAAATCCTCACACACTATTTTTTAAAATGAAATTTTAGCAAGCTAAGATTATGTGGAAGCGCGAGAAATCTGGCAGCGAATATCACAGTCGCTGCTATCACTGCACTGATAGTAACGCCCACGCCATCATAAACTAGCGCAATAAAATCCAAAGACCTTAGTCATGAAGCTGTTGCGTATATTTTATAACGTAGAAGCGGTAAAAACCTAACCCTTGGAGTCGAAGAAGCCATCCATGTGAAGCTCTGTTAAGTCACTAAACCCGCCAATATGCTTACCATCAATTGTAAGTTGTGGCACCATACGTGCGCCATTGGTTACCTTAACAAACTCAGCCATAACGGCACGATCTTCGTCAATCATTTTTTGTTCAAAAGGCAGGTTCCACTTATTTAGTAATTCTTTGGTTTTAATGCAAATTGGGCAGGTGTTGGTTGAGTAAACGACGATATCCATACTAAGCCTTTAGCGCTTCAACGACTAGATCACCAATCTGACTAGTGCCAACAACGGTATCGCCTTCGTTAGCAATATCTGCAGTTCGGTAGCCTTGATCTAACACTGTATTAACCGCTGCATCAATTTTGTCAGCTAAGGCGATTTGATTAAGTGAATAGCGCAACATCATAGAAACAGACAAGATAGTTGCCAATGGATTGGCAATATCTTTACCTGCAATGTCTGGTGCAGAACCATGGATCGGCTCGTACATGCCAAAGCCATCTTTGTTTAATGAGGCTGATGGCAACATGCCAATAGACCCAGTTAGCATCGCTGCACAATCAGACAATACATCACCAAATAAATTTGAGGTTACCATGACGTCAAATTGCTTTGGCGCCTTAACCAATTGCATGGCTGCATTGTCCACATACATATGAGAAAGCTCAACATCTGGATAGTCTTTAGCCACCTCTTCCATTACTTCGCGCCATAATTCACATACTTCTAACACATTGGCCTTGTCGACTGAACAAACGCGATTGTTGCGCTTTTGTGCAATTTTGAATGCTGAATGGCCAATACGTCTGATCTCAGACTCGTAATAAGTGGCTGTATTAAAGCCGTAACGCTCGCCATTTTTTTGCTCAATGCCTCGTGGCTGTCCAAAATAAATACCGGCTACAAGCTCACGAACAATCATTAAGTCTAAGCCCGAAACAACTTCTTCTTTTAGTGTCGATGCTGCTGCCAATTGTGGATACAAAATAGCTGGACGCAAATTTGAGAAAAGATCCATTTCAGAGCGTAAGCCCAATAAACCACGTTCAGGACGAAGATCACGCTCTAGCGTTTCCCACTGATAACCACCAACAGCGCCAAGTAAAATAGAATCACATTCACGTGCCGCATCTAATGTGGCTTGTGGCAGTGGTGAGCCAGTCTTGTCATAAGCAGTACCACCAATTAGGCCGTGCACTAACTCCATGTCTAAATTATCATTTTGATTAAGATGATCAATCACCTTTAATGCTTGATCGACAATTTCCTGACCAATACCATCACCTGGCAATATTAATACTTTAGACATGCTTATTCCTTTTGTTTAAATCTTAAAAAGAGATATTTTACTAGATTTCAACCATTTCAAATTGATCCTTAGTAACGCCACAATCAGGGCACACCCAATCTTCAGGTACGTCATCCCATTTTGTGCCTGGCTCAATGCCTTCTTTTGGTGAGCCAGCTGCTTCATCATAGATCCAACCACATACCATACATTTATATGTTTTCATTTTCTTAGTCCTTTAATTTCTTTCAATAAAAAAGGGAGCTATAAACTCCCTTTTGCAAACTGAACTTGCTACTTACAGATCATCGCCGTGCTTTGATAAGTAATCAGCCACGCCTTCTGGCGTATCTTTCATGCCTTCATCACCTTTGTTCCAGCCAGCAGGGCAAACTTCGCCATGCGTTGTGTGAAAATCAAGTGCATCAACCATACGTAACATTTCATCAACGTTACGACCTAATGGAAGATCGTTAACCACTTGATGACGAACAACAAAGTCTTCATCAATTAAGAACGATGCACGTAGTGCAATTCCTGCTGGATGAACAATGCCGTAAGCTTCCATGATTGAATGATTAACATCAGCTACTAATGGAAAATCAACTGCACCCAAGCCACCGTCATCTACTGACGTGTTACGCCATGCATTGTGAGTAAATTGTGAATCAACTGAAACACCAACCACTTCACAGCCTTTTTCAGCAAATTGCGCTACACGATGATGGTGCGCTAAAATTTCAGAAGGACAAACAAAAGTAAAGTCTAATGGATAGAAGAACAACATGATCTTCTTACCTTTAAGGCTAGATAATGAAAAATTATCAACAATAGTGCCATCCGCTAGGACTGCTGCTGAAGTAAAGTCTGGTGCCTCTTGAGTTACTAATACGCTCATTTTTATCTCCAAATTTTAATATTAAAAAAGATGATTATACAACGCCAACACTTAGTAAATCTTATAAAAAATAGGGGTTTATAGTTGACAAGGTGGAATATCCATCGATACTGACGTAAAATGCGCTTATGCTTAAAATCTACAACACACTTAGTAAACAAAAAGAAGTCTTTCATCCGATTGATCCTGACAAAATTGGTATTTATGTCTGTGGCATGACTGTCTATGATTATTGCCATATGGGACATGCGCGCGTGTTGGTAATGTTTGATGTCATTACTCGCCATTTACGTCGTAGCTTTCCTAAAGTTGAGTATGTGCGTAATATTACTGATATTGACGACAAAATCATTGCACGTGCGATTGAAAATAAAGAAGATATTTACAGCCTAACTAATCGGTTTATCGATGCTATGCATGAAGATGAGCGTGCACTAGGTGTGCTTGAGCCAGACATAGAGCCTCGCGCTACGGATGCAATGGATCAGATGTTTTATATGATCAAGTCATTAATTGAAAAAGGCATTGCCTATCAAGCCAAAAATGGTGATGTGTATTACTCAGTTCGCAAATTTGAAGGTTACGGCAAGCTTAGTGGTAAAAACCTAGATGATCTAGAAGCAGGCGCGAGAGTGGATGTTAACTCTGATAAAAAAGATCCGCTTGATTTTGTATTATGGAAGATGGCCAAAATAGATGAGCCTAGTTGGGAATCGCCTTGGGGCAATGGTCGACCGGGCTGGCACATTGAGTGTTCTGCCATGTCAACTCATCACCTGGGCAATCATTTTGATATTCACGGTGGTGGCATGGATTTATCATTCCCTCATCATGAAAATGAAATTGCCCAATCTGAAGGTGCTAACGGCTGTACGTTTGTAAACACTTGGATGCACGTTGGATTTGTTAATATTAACGATGAAAAAATGAGTAAATCTCTAAATAATTTTTTTACCATTCGTGGTGTTTTAGAAAATTATGACGGTGAGACTTTGCGCTATTTTATTATGAGCTCGCATTATCGCTCACCACTAAATTTTTCAGATGACAACCTTAACTTAGCCAAAACTTCATTGACGCGACTCTACACAGCTATTCGTGGCTTGAGTGCAAGCCATGCAGCAACAAACGAAGTATCTCAACGCTTTGATTTTGAAACCAAATTTAACGAAGCGCTAGATGATGATTTTAATACGCCAATCGCCCTAAGTATTTTATTCGAACTGGCAAAATTGATTAATTCTGAACGTGATAAAGACATTGATCAAACAAACGCTTTAGCACAACTGCTCATTAAGTTGGGTAGTTATATTGGTATTCTACAAATGGATGCAGACACTTTTCTTAAGCAAGGCGTGGATTTAGATGATGAAGCCATTGATGCAAAAATCAAACAGCGTGACGAAGCCAAAGCTGAAAAGAACTTTGCTTTGTCTGATCAGATACGTGACGAGCTAACTGAGCTTGGTATTGTTTTAGAGGATAGTTCAAATGGCACCAGCTGGCGTAGAAAATAACATCGACTGGGCATCTATTGATACCATCCTATTAGACATGGATGGCACCTTACTAGATCTTAATTTTGATTTACACTTTTGGATGGAATATTTACCTTTGGTGTATGCCAATAAACATAACCTCAGCCATCAACAATCTAAAGATAAAATTTATCCAATTTTGCGTGCTGAAGAAGGCAAGCTACATTGGTACTGCTTAGACTATTGGCAAAAGATATTTGAGTTGGATATTGTCAGACTCAAAGAAGATGTATCACATCTGATTCAAATACATCCATTTGTGCTGGAGTTCTTAACCCAAGCTAAACTACATAATAAGCGCATTTACTTGGTCACCAATGCTCATAGAAAAACTCTAAAACTAAAAATGCGTGTTACTAATTTAGAGCAATATTTTGATGGCATTATTTCCTCACATGATTACAACTCTCCTAAAGAAGATCAAGCATTTTGGCAACAATTAACCACTGCTATCAATCTTGATAAACAAAAGAGTGTTTTCTTTGATGATTCAAAAGCGGTGCTTAATTCTGCTAAAGAGTTTGGCATTGGCACTATTGTTGCAATCAATAAGCCAAGCTCTAAGATTGATACAAAGCATGTTGAAGGGTTTGTTAATATTGAAACCTTTGAGCACATGTTGCCGGTCAAACCGCACGCATAAAAAAGCCCGCTCATAAAGCGGGCCCTTATCACTAACTAATAGTTGTGATTACTCACCACCAATGTCGGCCATTAATGCAAAACTCTTAACAAATGGTGTAGCCATGCTTGGGTTTTTGATCATTGCACCAAAATCGCCAGTCTCAAACTTTAGCTTACCCATTGTAACAGCCATGCCCATTGAAGCCATACCTAATGGCTTATCCAGCCATTTCATCCAGTTCTTTTTGTCAGCACGCATATCCCAGTCAACATTCTCACCATTGTAGTCACCTGCGCTAACGCACATGCCATTTTCAACAACAAAAACACCTGTTGGTGTGCCGTCGCCTTTATAGCCACAAGCAATAACTGAAGAAAAGTTAATTTCTGCTAGTTTGCCACTCACTTCATCAGAAGCATTCCAAGAATCTTTTAATTGATTCATCCACTCACTTGAAAATAATACTGCCATGTTAATCTCCTATTGATCGTATCTCAACAAAGTAATTTATGCCATTACTTTGCATCTTCTCCTCTCGTTTATTCATTTTTGAATGGTGATATTATGACCATAAATGAAGATCAAAATTACTTATTTTTTTATCAAAAAAAATTTCCTAGCGTATAATTTACAGCCATGAACTTTCCCATCAAAATTGGTATTCTTTCTGATACTCATGGCTTTATCCATGCGCAGATTATTAAGCTTATGGCCCAATGTGACTTTGTCATTCATGCTGGGGATATTATTGACGACGAAACTTTGTCGCTACTCAAGCCAAAACAACAATTAATCGCCATTCAGGGTAATAACGATAGCCACTTAACTCAGCTTAAAACAGTAGAAAAAATTGATTTACCAGGTGGTCTAATTTTCGTTGAGCATGGGCATCTGCATGGGCACAAACAGCCTTCACATGACTCTTTAAGAGATGCCTATCCTGAAGCCAAAATGATTGTCTATGGTCACACTCATAAACAAATCATTGAGCAGGATTCAACACCTTGGATTGTTAATCCAGGGGCTGGTGGCGTTGAGCGAAATCATGGTAGTTCAAAATGTTTAATTGTTGAGATTGAAGATAGCCAAGAGTGGAATATCTCCGCTCATAGCTTTAATTAAACACTTTTTATGAAAGTTGAGTTTTAACTCTTAGTGATATAGTCACCAAACATCGCAACCACTTTCTTAACCTCGTTTTTTGAGCCTAAGATCACTGGAACGCGGTCATGAATTCCTTTAGGATCTACATCTAAAATACACTGATGACCTGTAGAAGAAAGGCCACCAGCCTGCTCTACAATCATAGACATCGGATTACCTTCATACATTAAGCGTAATTTGCCAGCTTTCGAAGGATCGCGATTGTCATATGGGTACATAAAGATGCCGCCTCGAATCAGAATTCTGTGAACTTCTGCAACCATAGATGCCACCCAACGCATGTTATAACGCTTACCCAACGGACCCTCTTCGCCTTGTAAACAGTGGTCAATATACTCTTTCATTTCTGGCTCCCAAAAACGTTGATTTGACATATTAATGGCAAATTCAGCTGTATCATCGGTAATTTTTAATTGCTCTTGAGTTAGTACAAATTCACCTACATTTGTATCTAGGGTAAATAAATTAACACCCTTTCCAGTTGTCATCACTAGCAATGTAGAAGGGCCATATAGCACATAGCCGGCAGCAACTTGGTTACGGCCAGATTGCAAAAATACCGCTTGATCATCGCCTGTTCGAGCATCTTTAGGCGCCTCTAAAATAGAAAAAATTGTTCCAACAGATAAATTTACATCGATATTTGAAGAGCCATCCAAAGGATCAAATGTAACTAAGTATCGTCCATCAGCATGTCCGGCGATTGTATAGTCTTCCTCCTCAGATCCGACACCCTTTACATATGGATTGGCACACAAAATATCTTTTAGCAAGTCATTAGATATAACGTCCAGCATTTTTTGCGTTTCGCCTTGAATGTTTTCGTCTTCCGTTGCGCCCAAAACACCCGCTAGCGCCCCCTGACCTAACTTGTAAGCAATATCCTTACAAGCAACCATGGTGTCTTTAATAACCAGCTCTAATTCTGCACACACGCCATCAGCTGACAATACTTGATCTAGTCTTTTCATTAGGAAACCTTTTAATATAATTTAAAAATACTCTAATATTATATCATTACTACCCCTAAAGTAATACAACAAATACCCACAAAAAAGAATTTATTGATGAGTTCTTATTACCTAAGAGATACATGTCGTTATCACCATAAAATAATGTGCCAAAAAAGTGTAGTCGGTATAATTGTTATTTTTTTTACAAGTAAATAGGAACAACCATGAAAAATGCTTTTTATGCACAATCAGGCGGTGTAACTGCAGTAATCAACTCTTCAGCATGTGGCGTTATTGAAACAGCTCGCAAATATCCAGACAAGATCGGTAAAGTATATGCTGGTCAAAACGGCATTATTGGCGCTTTAATGGAAAACTTAATTGACACATCTAAAGAGTCTGACACTGATATCGCAGCTTTAAAGCACACGCCTTCTGGTGGTTTCGGTTCATGTCGTTATAAGATGAAATCTTTAGAAGCTAACAAGGCTGAATACGAAAGACTAATTGAAGTATTTAAAGCTCACGATATTGGCTACTTCTTCTACAACGGTGGTGGCGATTCAGCTGACACATGTTTAAAAGTTTCTCAGCTATCTGAGTCTATGGGTTACCCAATTCAAGCAATCCACGTACCTAAAACAGTTGATAACGACTTACCAGTTACTGACAACTGTCCAGGTTTTGGTTCTGTTGCTAAATACATTGCAGTTTCTACGATGGAAGCAAGTTTTGATGTAGCATCAATGTGCGCAACTTCAACAAAGATTTTTGTACTAGAAGTTATGGGTCGTCATGCTGGTTGGATCGCTGCTGCTGGTGGCTTATTAGATGATTCAATTCCTGTGGTTATCTTATTCCCTGAAGTTAAATTTGACGAAAAGAAATTCTTAGCTAAAGTAGACGCAAACGTTGAAAAGTTCGGCTACTGTACAATTGTTGTATCTGAAGGTACACAATGGCCAGATGGCAGATTCTTAGCTGAGCAAGGTACTCGTGATGACTTTGGTCATGCACAATTAGGTGGTGCTGCTCCAGTTGTTGCTAACTTAATTAAAGAAGCATTAGGCCATAAGTTCCATTGGGCTGTTGCAGATTACTTACAACGTGCGGCACGTCACTTAGCATCAGAATCTGATGTTGAGCAAGCATATGCATTAGGTGAAGCGGCAGTTGAACTTGCGATGCAAGGTAAAAACTCAGTTATGCCTGCTATCATCCGTACATCTAACAACCCATACACTTGGGAAATTGGTATGGGCGAATTGAAAGACATTGCTAACGTTGAAAAGATGATGCCAATGGAATACATTTCTGAAGATGGCTTTGGTATTACTGACGCTTGTCGTGAGTACTTACAACCATTAATTGAAGGTGAGAACTACCCTCCATACAAGAACGGCCTTCCAGACTACGTTGTTATGAAGAAAGAAATGGTTGCAAAGAAGCTTCCAACTTTTGAAGTTTAACTCCATTTAGAGATTAAACAATCACAAATGTTATTTAACTAGAGCCTCTAAACGCAGATAAAGCGAGCAGACTAACAGTATTTATCAACACAGGCATCTTTAGGTGTTTCCACTGGTAATTATTGTTGGATCCTTTAACGAAATTAGAGCTCATGTTTGCGCATGACTAGCATAAATTTATATTTGTCGATGCAACTGAAAGCTTATGTCCTAATGACATAAGCTTTTTTTATATTTACCTTACAGAATAAATTATGAATAAAACTGGACCAAGAGAAATAAGCGTTCCCTTTAGACCTATCCCACTAGATGTTCCAGAAGGGATGAAGCCAAATGAGTTTTTTAACTCGTCTGAAAATTTAGCAGATCTTGCACAAAATAATGGTCTACTTACCAATGATAAAGACCTTCTTCTTTATAGAAAAGCATTAGGTCACTCAAACTTATTTGACTGTTCGATCATTTATAACACTTCAAAAAGTGTGCTAAATCCATTAGGCCGCCCTGTGCGTCGTACTCAAGTTCCAGCCGATGTTAAAAACACCTGGAATCGCATGAACCAGATTATCATTGCCTTTATGCTTGAGGAATTTCCTGATGCTGATAAACACTTGATTCTGGCTGGTGAAGCTTCACTTGATTCTACTTGGCCAATCACTTCTCCAGGTGTACCAAGTATTCGTATGCTTCATAATCACTTTATTGTATTTGATAAAAATCAATTAGAAAATGCAGAGTTATCAGATCCAAAAAATCCAAATCTAACTGATGGTGGTCAACATTCATTGTTTGCTAACTACATGGAAGACGTCTATGCAGAATTCCAATCAAAGCTTGATTTTGAAATTCTTAAACCTATTGCTGGTGAAGCTTCAAGTCTGTCATTAACTGGCTATCCACAAGGACTACCAAGTTGGGAAGTGACAGGTGGTATCGAAAGCTTAAAAAATGTTAAATTTTGGGATGAGTACGATTTAGTTTTGAAAGGGTTTCTTGATTTTTACAGGACTTTCTTTTCTCAAGTGTCATGTAGAAATTCATCAGTACCTAAAGAAGCGTATTTTCCTGATTTAATTGAAAACACGCTATTATTTAACACTTGTTTTTTATCAGCAGCAAAAAAAGTTCGAGACCATTGTATTGATGATCCTAAATTTGCATCGTCAATCCGCTGGCAACCAGCTTTTAAGCAGTTGATTTATCGCAACGACCAAGGTAAGTTAATTGTGACCATTTCACAAAATTCAATTGGTAATGCAATTACAGAATTATTGGGTGTTGTTGTTAAACGAGTGCCTGATGTAGATGGCTATGAAAAAGCAGAGCCTGCACTATTAGAAAAACTACTCAAACTTAGATCAAGATTAGTTGAGGCTGATCTTGGAGAAGGCATTGAAACCAATTATTGGAAAAAAGATTAACGCCAATAAATAAAGAAATACTAACTATAAAAATGGCTCGTTTATCGAGCCATTTTTTTTAATTTAAAATCAGTTGCTTATGATAGAATATTCGGCGGGAGAAAAAATAAAATATAACTAAGAGGAGAAAAGTAATAATGGATATACTAATTATGGCCATCGGGGCTTCAATAATTGCTGTTTTATACGGCTTATATACAATGACCTGGATTTACAAACAATCGCCAGGTAGTGACAAAATGAAAGAAATTTCAGATGCGATTGCAGAAGGTGCAAGTGCTTATCTAAATCGTCAATACTCTGCTATTGGCATTGTAGGCGCAATCTTACTGGTTATTATCTCGATAGCACTCAGCTACACGGTTGCTCTAGGGTTTTTAATTGGTGCCGTATTGTCAGGTTTGACAGGTTATATCGGTATGAACGTATCGGTTAAATCTAATTGTCGAACAGCAGAGGCAGCAAAAAATGGCATGAATGCTGCTTTCCAGGTGGCCTTTAAAGGTGGTGCTATTACTGGCATGCTGGTAGTTGGCCTGGCATTGTTGGGTGTTTCTGGATTCTACATGGGCTTGACTGCTTTTGAAGTTCCACAAAAAGATGCGCTACATGCATTGATTGGCTTAGCTTTTGGTGGTTCGTTGATTTCAATCTTTGCACGTTTAGGCGGTGGCATCTTTACTAAGGGTGCTGATGTTGGTGCCGATATTGTTGGTAAAGTTGAAGCAGGCATTCCAGAAGATGATCCGCGCAATCCTGCAGTAATTGCTGACAACGTTGGTGACAACGTTGGTGACTGTGCGGGTATGGCAGCTGACTTATTCGAGACTTACGCAGTAACGATCGTTGCAACAATGATGTTAGCTGGCGTACTAGGCCTGGGTAACGATGCGATTCTTTATCCCTTAGCTTTAGGCGCTGTCTCTATTATTGCCTCAATTATTGGCACATTCTTTGTTAAAGTATCAGATGGTGGCTCTATCATGGGTGCGCTTTACAAAGGGTTAATTGTCTCTGCTGTTTTAGCGGCAATTGCATTCTACTTTGTGACAATAGACATGGGTATGGGCATGAATTTATTCTATGCTTCACTTATTGGTTTAGCATTGACTGCGTGGATGGTTGTGGTTACTGAATACTACACAGCAACTGAACACAAGCCAGTACAACATATTGCAGAAGCTTCTAAAACAGGTGATGGTACTAACGTTATTGCGGGTATCGGTTTAAGTATGAAATCTACAGCATTACCAGTGTTAGCCGTTTGTGCTAGTATTTGGGGTGCACATGCTTTAGGTGGCTTATACGGTATCGCTATCGCAGCAACGGCAATGTTATCGATGACTGGCGTTATTGTTGCTTTGGATGCTTATGGTCCTATTACTGATAATGCAGGTGGTATTGCTGAAATGGCCAACCTTCCTGAAGAAATTCGTAATATTACCGATCCATTAGATGCGGTAGGTAACACAACTAAAGCGGTAACCAAGGGTTATGCAATTGGTTCTGCAGGACTTGCAGCGTTAGTATTGTTTGCTGACTTTACAAATGAGCTAAATACTAGAGTTGGATTTGATCCAATCAGCTTTGACCTGTCAAACCACATGGTAATTATTGGCTTGTTCTTAGGTGGCTTAGTGCCTTACTTATTTGGCGCAATGGCAATGGAAGCCGTGGGTCGTGCAGCAGGTGGTATTGTTGAAGAAGTGCGTCGTCAATTTAGAGAGATGCCTGGCATTATGGATTACACCCAAAAGCCTGACTATTCTAAAGCCGTTGACATGCTAACTAAATCTGCAATTAAAGAAATGATCGTACCATCAATGCTTCCGATTCTATTCCCAGTAGCTGTTGGTTTACTACTAGGTGCTGAAGCATTAGGTGGTTTATTAATCGGTTCTATTGCAACCGGTATCTTTGTTGCCATCTCAATGACTACCGGTGGTGGTGCATGGGATAACGCTAAGAAGTACATCGAAGACGGTCAACTCGGTGAAGGACATGGAAAAGGATCAGACACACACAAAGCTGCTGTGACTGGTGACACTGTCGGTGACCCGTATAAAGATACGGCAGGTCCTGCAATCAACCCACTAATCAAGATTATCAACATTGTTGCAATCATGATTATTCCTTTATTAGGTGCCCCTTTATTAGGGTAGCTTAATTAAAGGGTAATTAAAAAGGCGTGCTACTGCACGCCTTTTTTACGTCTAATGAAAATACCTAATCAGCCCTAGGAACCTCATGATCATTCATAAATTTCTTTTGCATGCGAATACCTATATACGCACCTAACATAAGCGCAAATAGATCCACAAATGACCCTAATGACAAAGTTGATGTACCCGCAATACCTTGACCCAAGGTACAACCCATGCCCAAAATACCGCCAATACCAACCATCACACCACCGACAGCATAACGCAATGCTTCACCGATAGAATTAAACCAAACTATTTTGAACCGTCTGGTGACAACAGAGATCAACACTGAGCCTGTGCCCACACCCAAGAATGCAACTAAGCCAAAGGTTAAAATATACCATTCAGGATTCGAAGCAATATAAAGCAAATCACCCATTGGGCGAATAAAAGTATACGATTGCGTACCCATGCCATACTGAGGATTGTCACTAAATTCAGAAGCTTCATTAGCCAGCTCACCAATTGGACCACCAGAAATATAAAAGGCACTCACAATTAGCGCACCAATCATAAAGCCACCAATCCAGTTATCACGCCTAGCAACAAAGTCTTTACTTCTAAATACCAGACTCATAATCGATATTGACAATACTAGTCCAATAACGATACGCATTGTCGAGGTTTCAACACCCGTAATACTGCCTAAAATCGTACCCAGATCTTGCATTTCAAAGCCGTAATTATCTAAATTAGGAGAGGCTGGTAAAACCCAAGACAAGAAGTAATCATTAAAGAACCCCTCAACATATAGCATTAATACCGCTGCACCACCCATGCCCAAAATAGCAACAATAGTCTTAAGATTACCGCCACCTAGGTTAAGAATACTCTTCATACCGCAGCCACGGCATAAGGTCATACCAACACCAAAGAATGCGCCACCAACTAAATAAGCTGGCCAGCGGAACTGACTCATTCTATAGGGAGGTCGTGTACCATCGGCACTAAAAATCTCTAACGCTTCAAAAATAGTAACACCAAGAATGGCAGTAGCAATTGCAAAGAAGTACATAGATAAACGACCTGTATTACCACTATGAACGACATCTGCAATGCCACCTAAAGGACAAAAGTCAGTTTTACGGGCTACCGCGCCAAAAATAATAGAAACACTGAAAATAATAAAAAATAACGCAACAATTTCTTCGCTCAATTCACCTAAAACAGGTAATAACATAGCTCTCTCCTCAAAAAACATAATAAATTATATCAATGTTTAATTCAAAAAATCTGTAAATTTATGAGGGCATTAAAAAAGGATGCAAAAGCATCCTTTTTTTTAAAGAATCTAAAGGCTACTTAAATGCCTGTACCCTTGTGTATTTGAACATTCAAGCCCTTGGTATTCTTTGTTAAAACAAAGTCTGCCTGAGCCTTTAACAGCTTGTCAGTGCACTCATGAAGGTCGTTGTACTCATCTTGGCCTGTATCAAAGCGTTTATCAGTTAAATAGTAGAAAAAACTCTTATATTGGAAATCACCTAGTTTGATAATAATAAACGTAGAGTTAGGATCTTCCCAAACTGCTGCTGGAAATAAAGTAGGATTTTCCTCACCTTCTTTAGTAATTTCAATATCAGCAAGCTGCACTTGTTTTTTTTCTTTTCTCCAGCGATTATCAAGATTTTTCTGGATGGTTGTGATTTCTGATTCTGTAAATTCAATATTCATAATATTAACCTTGACTTAGTATCTCTTCTAAACTTGGCTCAGAATCTGTCGTTCCGCCAGCTTCCATCTCTTCAATAGTAGCATCACGAACCAATAGCACTTCTAAAACAAAATTAACTTCACGCCCACACAATGGATTGTTGCCATCAATGGTAACAGTTTCGTCATCAACCTTAGTTACAAGAAACTCCTTAGGCTGTCCATCATTATTTTCCATGGTAACTTTAGTACCAACTTTACGATATTCTTGCGGAACATTTTCGATTTTATCAATAAATACTAAAGACTCATCTCTTGGGCCGTATAGCTTTTCAACATCAATTTTAATTTCAATGATATCGCCTTTTTCACGCCCTTCAAGCTCAGCAAGAACCATCTTACCTAGAACGTCATTAGCACCGTGCACATATCCAACAGGGTACTCAATACTAGAGAAAACACTACCTGACTTTTGATCTACAACTTTGTAGATCAACTCAACATACTTAGACTCTTGAATAAATTCAGACATAATTAATTAAAAGATTGTTGCGCCAAAGATTTTAACAACATCACTCTCATAGCCTAAAACCAAACGACCAAGATATTCACCTTGCTTTTCAGTGTTGAGTTTGCCATTGTTGGTTTGCTTATATAAAACAGTTACATGCTCACCACGACGAATCATACCTAGGTAGTCAGCACCCTTCTCTAAACCTTTGGTTAGTTCGCTACGAGCGAACTGCTTGCCCATTTCAACTTCATTTGCACCACGTAAAAAATCTTCTGAGAAGTTACGCGTAAAAGCACCGTAGTTCGCATTGTTCGAAAATTTTATTAAATCATCCCACATAGGGTGTGCGATTGCCAAAATTTCTTCGTCTGTCTTATCAATAATGTTCATACTAATTGTTCCAATAAATTATTTTTTTATCTATTGTAAGTCTTTTGTTAAAACCTACAATAGATAAAAAAGACCAATCTGCAATAGATTGGTCTTTTTATCAAAATAGAAAATTAATTTCTATTTATCTTTACTCATCGTTTACCAAATGGTAACAAGGAGCTTTAGACATAGTGTACTCACCTGTCGTGCGATCACGATGTGATACTGTCAATACATGCCAGTTATCATCATCAAGTTTCATCGCATCACCACGGTAGTAGTAACCAGGCCAGCGAGTCTCCTTACGGAAGAACGTATGCTGGAATACACACTCAGAAGTACGATGACGATGTCTAAGCTCCCATGCACGCATTAACTGGTGAATATCTTCAGCACCTAACTTCTCTAAGTCTTCTTCCATGATAGCCATTTTCTGCATACCCATGTTTAGAAGCTTATCGTTAGTCATGTAAGAAACTGTTACACCACCACAGTACTCGTCCATAATCTTCTGAAGACGCTGTAGACCAGGCATCGGAAGAATGTAGCTCGGAGAAACTGTACCAGCAACGATTTCGTTACGGCCGATTCTGTAAGTCTCAAGTGGCTGGAAAATTTGCGCTTTACGATCAGCAATTTGCTTATCAGAAACAACAATACCTTCACCTTTACCGTCGTCAATATATTGACAAGCAGCTTTAGCAGCCAAACGGCCTTCAGTAAATGAACCTGATGAGAATGCGTGTGGCGTTCCACCAACAGCATCACCTGCACCAAATAAACCTTCAACAGAAGTCATACGGTTATAACCCCAGAAGTACTCTGGTGGAGATAAATCCGCAGGACCTGAACACCATGCGCCACATGCAGTCGCATGTGAACCCATAACGTACGGCTCAGAAGTAGTCAACTCAGGGTTAATGTACTTAGGATCAATGTCTGTTGCAGCCCATAATACCGCTTGACCAACAGTCATACCAAGGAAGTTTTCCCAACCAACTTCTTCTAAATGAGGGTCTTGGAATGCTTCCATTGTTACCATGTGAATTGGACCACGACCAGCATTCATTTCAGAAATGATTGCAGAAGTACGTAGACAAGTCGGAATTGGACGAGCAGAAACATGAGATGCTTCAGTGTTCAAGTAACGCTTACCAACCATTTCTTCTAATGCAGGGAACCAATTAGACTCATACTCTTCACCATAACCATTCTGAGTGTAAGTATGTAAATGTAGGAAGTATGCGCCAACTGGACCATAACCATCTTTGAATCGTGCAAGAACGATACGGTTTTCCATTTGTGTCATCTTCGCACCAGCTTCAATTAATAAGCCATATGCAGAACCAGAAGACCATGGAGCGTACCAAACACGACCAGCACCTTCACCTACTGAACGAGGTTTAAAGATGTTTGAAGCACCACCAGCACCAACAATAGTAGCCTTAGATTTAAATACGTGGTAGTTACCAGTACGTACGTTAAAACCAACACAACCAGCAACACGGTTATCTTTAGCATCGTCCATTAATAAGTGAGTAACCATAATACGGTTGTACACTTTATCAGCTTGCTTAGTAGCAGCTTCAGCAACGATAGGCTTGTATGATTCACCATGAATCATGATCTGCCACTTACCTTCACGCATGTATGCGCCTTTAGCAAGACCTTCAGCATTTTCTCTCTTAGGGTCTTTCATTAGTGGTAAGCCCCACTCTTCGAATTTATGAACCGCAGAGTCAACGTGACGAGCCATATCAAAAAGTAAATCTTCACGAACCATACCCATTAAGTCAATACGTGCATAACGTACGTGATCTTCAGGATTGTTTTCGCCGAAACGAGTACCCATGTAACAGTTAATAGCGTAAAGACCTTGAGCAACAGCACCTGAACGGTTGATGTTTGCTTTCTCAGCGATTACAATTTTCTTATTACGACCCCAGTATCTAGCTTCATAAGCAGCACCAGTACCACCTAAGCCAGCACCAACAACAAGGATATCAATGTTGTCTTCTACAATAGTTTTACAATGACTCATGGTATTCGCCTCCAGCTTTTAATGTTAATTTATTAGTTTTTAACGTGTGTAAACCACCGTCATCCATACGGATGTACTTAGGTTCAAATGCTAATAACTCAGAGTTACGCATTTCAGCTGTAGGCTCATCCAATTCTCTAAAGTCTTGGATTTTAGTACCCCATGGCTGCGTAGTAATTGGTGATAAGAAGTTCTTAACACGGCCGTCACGGAATTTAACTCTCCATGCGATCGTACCTTTTTCTTCATCACGAATAGTACGTACACTATGTCCTAATGGTGCAAAGTCTGCGTAACCACGTACGTCAATTGCTTGGTGTGGACATGCTTTTACACATGAGTAACACTCCCAACACATATTAGGTTCAATGTTATAAGCACGACGATATTTTTCGTCAATGTGCATAATGTCAGATGGGCAGATATCTACACAATGTCCGCAACCATCACAACGAGTCATATATACAAAAGTTGGCATATTATTTTCTCTCTTATTTAATTAATTAATTTAGTAGTGCTTAGGCGCTTCGCGCTTAATACCAAGACCCATGTCCATTGGTGCATCCTTAAGAAGCTCCATAGAGTGTCTGTTTTGCTGGAAATCATCGTCTGCAGCAGTCTTTCCACCAAATCTAGTTTCGTGTGGTAAGTTCTCGTTTGTACCATTAGCCTGAATGATGCGCTTGTTGTAAGCAGCAGCAGGCTTGAAGAACATGTGAGAAAACTTAGACCAGTAAACGCCGCCAAATAATGATGCAGTTGAAAGGATAACTAATGCAAACCAGATACCTTCGCCGCCACCAGTGTAAGACCAGCCTAATGCTGTTACTGATGTTGCCATTAATGATAAAGAGAACATGTCTTTTCTAAGTGTAATGCTTGTCCATGAAACGCCTTCAGATTCACTGTCAACCTTAAATGAGAACCAATACCAGAAAGTACCGATAAACAACAAAACTGCACCTGTGTTCCATACTTGAGCTAATGTAGCGTCAGCTGCATTTTCACCAAAGATAATCATTGCAGTCGCTGCATTGAATAGAATGAAACCGTACATCGTTAAGATGTGAACCAAACGACGAACAGGGTTGGCAAATTCGCCAGCTGTTGCAACATCAGTTACGATAGTGCTTACAAGAATGCCAGCTTTATCGCCAGCGCTAAGCTGTGATAATCTACCCTCTTCTCTTCCAACTGTACAAACTGCTTCGCCTGCCGCTAGTTGCTTCTCTGCTTTCGCCGCCGCATCAAAGAAATACGTTGTACTTCCTTTATGAATTAGATCTGCAATTGTCATAAGCACTACTAATGCAATCATTACGATTACATAAGTTTGCATACTTTCATATCCGATAGTTTCCACTAGTGTGGCAATCGGTGTGGTACTGAAATCGATCATAGGTCACCCTCCTTAGGTTAAATCAATTACTTCATTAATACTAAGCTTTCACTTAGCGCTTCTTTCTCTGGTCTTCATTTCATCCAAGACAAATTGTCCTGGATCAAAATCCAACTATTATACTTATTTAAAAGTTTTGTTTCAATCAAAAGACTCTTATTTCACAAGAGCCCTCTGACTGATGTTTGTTTTTACTTGGCCGAATGCCCACTTAGCTTGATCTCAACCTTATCTTCGGCTTTAATAGTTGCATAGTAATCTTGCAATACTTTAGCAACTTCAGGACGTGAGAACTCTTCCGGAAGGTTTTCACCATCAGAAAGCATCTTACGTACTTTAGTACCCGATAAAAGCACACGATCTTTAGGCTCATGTGGACAAGTCTTCACTGAAGACATGCCGCCACACTCATGACACCAGAATGTCCAGTCAATTTTAAGTGGCTTAGTTACTAATGCATCTTCTGGAATTTCATCAAAGATGTTATGTGCATCAAATGGGCCATAATAGTCATCAACACCCGCATGATCACGACCAACAATTAGGTGTGAACAGCCATAGTTTTGTCTGAATAATGCATGTAATAATGCTTCACGAGGACCGGCATAACGCATGTCTAATGGGTAGCCAGATTGTAGGATTGTGTTATCTACAAAGTAGTTTTCGATTAATGTTGAAATTGCTTCTGAACGAACATCAGCAGGAATATCGCCAGCCTTAAGACCACCTAATACTGAATGAATCATTACGCCATCACAAATCTCTACTGCAATTTTAGCTAAATATTCGTGTGAACGGTGCATTGGGTTACGTGTTTGGAATGCAGCAACTGTCTTCCAACCTTTATCGTCAAAGTAAGCACGAGTTTCAGCTGGTGTCATGTATAAATCGCCAAACTTCTCAGGGAAGCCACCGTCTGATAATACTTTGATAGGGCCGGCAAGGTTATATTTACCTTGAGCTTGAACCATAACAACACCCGGATGTGCATCTTCAGTTGTCTTGTAAACTGTTTCACACTCATGATCTTTATCAATCGTGTATTTTTCAGTTACTGTCATTGTTGCAAGAATATTACCTGATTTACCACTAACAATCGCAACTTCATCGCCTGCTTTAACAGCTTCATCATCTGTAGAAAGTGTTACTGGGATTGGCCAAAATAAGCCGTTAGCCATTGTCATCTTGTCACAAACACCTTGCCAATCAGCCTTACCCATAAATCCGTCTAATGGGTTAAAGCCACCAATACCAAGCATAACAATATCGCCTTCTTCTCTAGAAGAACACGTAATTTTTGATAAAGAATCCGCTTTTGCTAATTCTGCTGTTAACGCATCGCCTGATAATGCTAGTGCATTTAGCGTGTCGCTACCATGTGGTGGGACTAATTTTGACATAGTACAATCCTATTTAGGTTTTAAAGCTAAAAATTATACCTATTGTGTTTTTTTATAAGGCTCTGATATAGAGGTAGTTTTATATATCTCTAATGACATATAAAGATCATTAAACTTTAAAAGTCTCTAAAGTTTAATTTTGAATCGCACCCTTTGTGTGCCGTCTTTTGATTGTTCTGCAATCACCTTATCATTTTTAATGTCGTAATCTAGTGTACCTCCACTAAAAGAATCAAAGCCCTGAACCAAGTGCGCATTTCCACTTAAGTTCATCATTTCTTTTTTAATCAAATAGACAATTTTTTCCGCAGTTGCCTCGATAAAACGAGCCTGATTGGATTGGTTTTGTTGATAATGCGCTCTGTTTTTTTTAGTACCCTTTGCAATAACCTTGGTCACTTCTGTTTTGTTATTGAAGATTTGAATTTTTTCACCGCTCAGTGACAATGAGCCCTGAACCACGCTAGCATCTCCCGTATAGGTGCTGTGGCCTTTTTTCTCATCAATAACCACTGTGTAAGCTTTAACCTCGATCGGCTGCGTTCTATCAGTTGACAAAGCCATAGAAAATTCAGGCACTAGACATACAATTAATAACAATACTTTACTCATAGCGCCCCACTACACCACCACTAAATTTAATCTTTTGTCGAGCGGCATCATAGTGCATGCTTTTTGCACGAATATCAGCCACATTAGATTGGTAGTGAATCTTCTGCTCAGTACGATAAACCTCTGCACCCTTTGTTTGGTCTAGTATTAAATCTTTTGAATTAATGATAGAGCCAGAATCTTGCAAAATCTTAACCGCACCTAATAATTGGGTAATGTCGGTTTTCATATTCATATCAATGCCTTGGGCATAAATCTTATTTTGGGTAGAAAGATACGTGGTTTTATGGTTAGAATAATAATGCTTTTGATTATTAGATTGATCAACAAACAAATCCTCAGTTAATACTTTTTGCCCGCTGTTTTGATAGATAGTTGTATCGCCAACTAGCTTCATCTTATTTAGCTTGGTTTTCATGTGCATACCCTGGGCAATAATCTTTGCACTCTCGCCCAAATAAGTAACTTCTTTGTTACTGGTTAAATCATCAGTGTTAGTATCAATCAATAACTCTTGGGTGTTAATTTTATGTGTCATGCCATCACTAGATGAGACATCTACCTTACCCATAAACTTCAACTCTCCACTGTCTAAATAATGAGCACGCTTTGAACTTAGCGTAAAGTCTTCACCACCTTGTTTATCGAATGTAGTTACCTTTGGATCAATCAATAATGTGGGTAAGTTTTTAAAATTATAAAAATATTTAGCTTTTACAAAATGAGTAAGCTCTTGCTGTGCGTTAAATTCTTGCAAGGAAAAACTTTCAATTTTTTCCACATATGTCACTTCTTTATCAAGCACTTCGCTTTGAGTGGCTACTGGCATTTCTTTTTGCTGCAAGATATCAAATGAATAAGACAAACCCTTCATCAAAAGCCACATAGTGGCAATTATCACTATAATAAAAGTCGCGATTAATAAATTGTGTCTTAATTGAAAATTCATTATGTCAAACTTAATGCAAAAAATAAAAGGTATCTACGCCATCACCCCAAATGAACCGATTAATATCGCTCATATTGAGGCGCTCATCATTCAGCATAAAATCAGCGTATTGCAATATCGACACAAGCGCCGTCCAGCAGTCCAGACGGATAAGATCAGTAATGATCAAATGAAACTCAATGAAGCACTTGCATTGCGCCAACTATGCACTAAGCATCATACTTTATTTATCATCAACGATGACATCAACCTAGCGCTAAAATCCAACGCTGATGGCGTGCATCTTGGGCAAGACGATTCACGCATTGAAGATGTTAGAAAACAATTAGGCGAAAAATCAATTATTGGTGCTTCTTGCTACAATAGCATTTCAAAGGCGGCACAAGCTGAATCACAAGGGGCAAATTACGTCGCTTTTGGTGCTTTATTTAACTCTACTACTAAGCCAGACGCGCCTATTTGCGAACTTGATATTATCTCAAAGGCTAAACAACAAATCAGCATTCCTATTGTTGGTATTGGCGGTATTGACTTTAATAATCAACAAAAAGTTTTTGATGCCGGCTGTGATGCTGTTGCGATGATCAATGCATTGTTTCGACCAGCCAAAGAGTAATCAGATTCTTAATAAAGACGATTTTTTAACGCTTCTTTAGTGAAAAATACATATCAAAAGTGTGATTCATGAAATTTATCAATTTTTATAAAACTATAAAAAAGCTTATTGGATTATTTTACTTTAGCGCTTTCTTTTCTTTTTGACAGGGATACGATGATGAAAATCATTATTTTGTTTGCGTGCGTACTGAGGCTTTGAGGTGTTACTCACTCTGAAATAAGGCACCAAACACTCTTCCCTATTACCAATTAAATCACTGCGTCCCATTTGCTTTAATGCCTTTCGCAATATGTCCCAATTTTTAGGATCGTGATAACGTAAAAAAGCCTTGTGTAATTTACGCTGATGCCCGCTACGAGGCGTTTTAACAGATTCCGAATTACGAGTAATCTTCTTTAGTGGATTTAACTCGGTGTGATACATCGCTGAAGCAATTGCCAAGGGTGTTGGGATAAAGGCTTGCACCTGATCAGGCTTAAAGTTATTTTTCTTTAGCCATAATGCAAGATTGAGCATGTCCTCATCGCTGGTTCCTGGGTGAGAAGAAATAAAATACGGAATCAAATACTGATCTTTTCCTGCTTGCTTAGAATAACGATCAAACAATTCTTTAAAGCGATGATAAGAGCCAATGCCTGGTTTCATCATTTTTGACAATGTATTATCTTCAGTATGTTCAGGCGCAATTTTCAAGCGCCCACCCACATGGTGAGTGACCAACTCTTTGACATATTCAGGATCTCGAATAGCAAGATCATAACGCAAACCTGAGGCAATGAAAATGTTCTTAATGCCTTTTAAGTTACGTGCACGTCGGTACAGTTTGGTTAATGGCTTATGGTCAGTACCCAGATTTGGACAAATATCAGGATAAACACACGTTAAGCGACGACAAGCCGATTCTATTTTAGGATCTTTGCATTGCAGACGATACATATTAGCGGTTGGGCCACCCAAATCAGAAATACTGCCCTTAAAACTTTTATCTGTATCACGAATGGTTTCGATTTCACGAATTACAGAGTCTTCAGATCGACTTTGAATGATACGACCCTCATGCTCGGTAATTGAGCAAAAAGTACAACCGCCAAAACACCCGCGCATAATATTCACAGAATGCCGAATCATGTCAAAGGCTGGAATTTTGAGATTGCCATAAGCGGTATGTGGCTTGCGCGTATAAGGCAATTCAAAAACACTATCAAACTCTTCCATTGACAACGGAATAGGTGGCGGATTTAGCCAAACATCTCGCTCACCATGGCGCTGTACTAAGGCTCGTGCATTTCCCGGATTTGTTTCTAGATGAAAAACGCGCGATGTGTGTGCATATAGATAACGATCTGTTGCCACTTGCTCAAAAGAAGGTAGGCGAATAACGGTATTTTCTCGATTCAAACCCTTAGTTCGGTGATCAAAATCAATCACTTGGACCGCTCCCTGATTGGGATCAATTTTATTAGGTTTGGCTTGATTGTTTTTATCATTACAACCTTGCTTATCTTTAGCAGAGGTATCTGCATAAGGGTCTGCTTGCGGATGAGTGAGGCTTTTATCAGTATCGATTTCGCTTGAATCTAATAGTGTCCAACCTTCAGGGATTCCTTGACGCATAAAAGCCGTGCCCCGAATATCAGTAATTTTCTTAATATCTTCACCAGCTGCAACTCGATGTGCAACTTCGACAACAGCACGCTCAGCATTACCAAACAGCAATAAATCAGCCTTAGAATCGGGCAGAATAGAGCGACGAATGGTTTGCGACCAATGGTCATATTGGGCAATACGTCTTAAGCTGGCCTCAATACCACCAATAATAACAGGGATGCCTTTATAAGCCTCTTTGGCGCGCTGAGTGTAAACAGTGGTCGCACGATCAGGTCGTTTTCCGGCCATGGCACCTGCGGTGTAAGCATCATCAGAGCGTGGTTTTTTCTCAGCTGTGTAATGATTCACCATAGAATCCATATTGCCTGATGCAATAGCAAAGAATAAGCCAGGCTTACCTAACTGACGAAAATCCTCTGCAGAGTGCCAATCCGGCTGAGAAATAATCCCCACGCGAAATCCTTGAGACTCCAACAGTCGACCAATAATCGCCATACCAAAACTAGGATGGTCTACATAGGCATCGCCAGTAACAATAATAATATCGCAACAATCCCAACCCAGCTCGTCCATTTCCTTGCGAGACATGGGCAGTAATGGCGCAGGTACAAGTCCTTTTTTATGGGGCCAAAATTTTGGATAAGAATAGAGATTTTTAGGCGCTAACGACATATGCTAAATTATACAGAATAGAGCAGTGGTTAAATAATCGTAAAATTAGGGGAATAGGCGAACTATAAAAAGCAAACAATATAGGCTCATTAACTAGGCTTTTATTTCAATCAATTGACTAACTGCCGGGCAATAAAGGGCACACTTAATTTCGTTGTTATATGCATGAGCCAATACTTCTTTATAAAATTTTAGCTGCTTAGTATGTTTTATCTGTTGGCGTTTAACATATATCTCATCGGTTTCATCGGCCAACCTATCGGCAGTTTTAAAATCAACAACCCATAAAATATTATCGTCGATAAACAATCGGTCAATGATAACACTCTTGCCCTGATGCATAAATTCAGCCTCAACCTGAGTTGACTGCCTGTGTTTAAAGAGCCAATCAAAATTAACATCTTGTCGGGTGTTTTTCAACAATTGAACGATGTGATCTCTAGCGTGTGCTAACTTTTCCAAAGAAAATCCAAGCTCTAGTAAGCGTACGTCAATAATTGAATTACTCAGCTCAAAGACATCAAGCTCTAAACATTGATGTATAAAAGTACCTAAAAGGCTTTTGTAGCCCATATTAATACTATTATTAAACTCAATCGTCTCGTGCGCATCAGTGACAATTGGATTCGCACTTAGCATAGTCTGATAGCGCTCTAATTTTGGCGCTTTAATAAGATCTGCCGCCTCATCCTTAGTCGCATTATCTAGCACTTCAAATTGGTGCTTTAGCGCAGGCTCAAGTAATTTTAAAAAGGTATTTTCACTAGCTTTTCCAGATTTACTCAGTGTGGCCAGTAAATGAATATTAGATTTAGCACGTGTCATCGCAACATATAACAATCTCATGCTTTCAAAATGACCTTGTTTTGACTCTACTTTCTGTAAATAGCGATAGGTATGACTAGGCTTTGCCTGTTGATAAGATTTAATTGGCGCCAACAATAACGACCGATCAGAAAATTCATTCAGATGGATAATAGCCGATTGATTGGCTCGAGGAGCTCTACCCAAACCAGGAATAATAACCACGTCAAACTCCAAGCCTTTAGCCTGATGGATGGTCATTATCTTAATATTACTGCTAATGCTCGGCGCATATAACTCATCGAGTTGTTGATTAATGGTCTTAATATTAAGCTGGCCAAGCACTTCACACTCATGCACTACATTCAAAAATTGACGCTTAATCATAGTCTTGTGTTCAGATAAAGACTGCTGTGGGCATAATTGCTCAATAGCAAATTCAAGCATTTGCACAAAGCTGAATCTTGAATAATTATCAATAATTGTTGCCAAACTTGCATAAAGGCTTTGCGCTCTTGTTGATCCATCTTTCGTTAAATCTTTTAATACCGATGGCTCATAAATCAACTCAAATATAACCTTGTCTGGATGTTTGGATAATTGCAAAATATCTTCTAATAATAGCCCACACCATGGTGCTCGAAGAATAGCTAACCAAGCTAGCTTATCGCCCAAATCTAACAAACCGCGAGTCAAGCTAATCAAATCTCGAGCAAAGGACTCTTTATTGAGTGGTGCTGTTTTAAGTGCTTCAAATACTATATCTGCCGCTTTTAGCATGGGCACAATTTCATTTAGATGTGATCGGTTTCTGATCAATATTGCCACACTCTTATCTAAATTTTGTTGCACAATACTTAGGACTTGTTGTGCTTCTTGGACATAAGCCTTATGCGCGAATGGATGAAATTCAACCTTGCCTTGTTGATCTGCTGCGCCATTCGCGACCGAAGTGGAATAGCTAATGGCACCAACTTGAGCGTTTTCTATCTGCGGAAAAATACTTAAAAAATGCTTATTATTCTCTTCTACGATAACCTGGTCAGATCTAAAATTCGTGGTTAATTTTAAAAAAGTAGGATGAAGATTGGCAATACCAACCTCTTTCACTTGTAAAAATAGCCCTACTTGGGACTGCCTAAACAAGTAGATAGACTGCATGGGATCGCCCACCAAGAATAAAGTCTTGGCATCGTCTTTTTGCCAATTAACAATCAACTTTTCTATCAAGGAAAATTGAGTACTAGAAGTATCTTGAAACTCGTCAATTAATAAATGCTGTATTTTGTAATCTAAAAACAAAGCAATATCAGTTGCCTCATGCTCAACCAGTGCTTGATCTGCATCTAAAGCAACCTGAATAAAATCAGTTGATTGCTGTTCATCAAATAATACGTTTAATTGAGCAACAGCAATTTTTAACACTTGCGCAATGTTCTTTAACGCCATCATTTGTGCTGTATCAAAATCAACGTCTGGCATGATGTTAACTTCATTTAAAAGCGACATAAATTCTGTCTGTCCAGATAAGCCTTCAAGCACCTCTAGTACCACTTTCTTTTGCTCTTTCAACTCTGCAGGGAAGCCGTTTTTCTTAGTTAGTGTTTTACGCCATTCACCCTTACCCGTTAAGCATAGGTCAGCCAGATATTTCCACTGAGGCAAGCCAGCAGGAGTGGCTTCGGGTAGATTTTCAATGGTTGATATATCAGCCTGAGTGTTGTCACTTAATGCGGTAAAAAAATCAGCCTCAAAATGTATCTTTGCCGAGGCTAGTACCTGCTCTAAATGCTGGGTAATAATATTAGCCGCACTGTCTTTTAAACTTTGTACATCAAGAGCATCTTTGATGTACAGCTTGTTAAGCCATTGGTCGCGTTTAGATAGCATGTAGGTAATTAGCTGATAAAAACGATTAACATTATTATCTAGATACAGCAATGTCTGGCTGACACACTGGGTAAAGTCTTCCACATCAATACTCAGCAAAGTCTGTTTGGCAGCCTGCAAATAAATAGCTTCTTGTTGCCAAGTTTGAGTAATAATTTTCTTATTAATCCAAGTTCCTGGCTGCGGATAGCGACTGGTAATAAGGTTGGACAGGCCGTCGATGGTAGAAATTTTAAGCCGTTGAGGCATCTCCAGCAAATACCAATCAAATGCTTCTGATCTAGCCAATACAGCACTCGCCAAATCATAAGTAATTTGTTTATGTGCCAAATCAGGTCTATCGCCTTGTGCCGATTTTAATGCATCGATAACTCTAGCTTTGAGCTCGCTGACTGCTTTTTTGGTGAATGTCATCGCCAGAACACTTTCTGGAGAATCACTAATCGAAAGTAGCTTTAAATAACGCTGAGTAAGTAATTCAGTTTTTCCTGATCCTGCGGGCGCTTGAATTAAAAAAGAACATGACGTATCTAGCGCTTCAATTCTTTGTGCTTGATCATCCACGTTCAATACTCATGAACAAATTACATAGAGTCTGGCGCACTAACACCCAAGACACCCAGGCCATTAACTAGCACCTGCTTAACAGCACGAATAAGCAACAACCTTGTGTTACGAAGTGCATCTTCTTTTACTAAAAATTCGCTGTTATTGTAATAACTGTGAAATTCACCAGCCAAATCACGCAAATAATAAGCCAATACATGCGGCTCATAATTTAACGCACTAGTTTGTAAAACACTTTTATAACGATTCAACTCTTTAATTAATGCCACTTCTGAATCGCTCGTTAGTAATGATAAGTCTGGATTGACTTTATTCATGTCTTGCGCTTGTTTAAGCACTGAACAAATACGGGCATGCGCATATTGAATATAGAATACTGGATTTTCGTTAGTCTTTGATTTGGCTAAATCAAGGTCAAAATCCATGTGCTGTTCTGACTTGCGCAATATGTAGAAAAAACGCGCCGCATCATTGCCAACTTCTTGGCGTAATTCTTCAAGCTTAACAAACGATCCACTTCTGGTGGACATTGCCACTTTTTCACCATTTCGGTATAGATTTGCAAACTGTACTAATAAAATTTCTAGCTTGCTTGCATCATGACCTAGTGCGCTAATACTTGCCTTAACTCGAGCAATATAGCCATGATGATCCGAACCCCAAATGTTAATAATTTTGTCATAGCCACGTTCAAATTTTTCAAGATGATAAGCAATGTCAGAAGCAAAATATGTATGCAGGCCATTTTCTCTCACCACAACACGATCTAAATCATCGCCAAAATCTGTAGTTTTAAACCAGAGTGCGCCGTCTTTTTCATAGATGTGGTTTGATGCTTGTAGTGCGTTAACTGTTTTTTCAGAAAGACCCGAATCTACCAATGACTGCTCTGAAAACCATTGCTGATACTCCACACCGAAATCTGCCAAATCTTCTTTAATACCACTAAGAATATTATCAATAGCCAGTGTATAAACTTTTTTATAGTTTTCACCCAATATCTGCTTGCAATTAGCAATTAAGCCATCAATGTGCTTTTCTTTATCGCCACCGTCTTTTTCATCTTTACAAACACCTGTGGAAATATCGTGTTTTTCTACGTCAGTAATTTGTTTGGCGATATCTACAATGTAATCACCCTTGTAGGCATTGTCAGGAAAAATACTCACTTCACAATAACGCAAGTAAACCGAGGTAGCTAGAATATCCATTTGTCGCCCAGCGTCATTGACGTAGTATTCATTGTCTACTTCAAAACCAATAGCACGCAATAAATTAGAAACTGTAGCGCCATATGCTGCACCACGTCCATGGCCTACATGTAACGGCCCTGTTGGGTTGGCAGAAACAAACTCAAGCAACACTCTTTGACCTTTACCAAACTCAGACAAGCCAAACTTATCAGCCTCAACAAGGATATCTTCAAGCACTTGATTGTTTGATCCTTGCGACATGAAAAAGTTAATAAACCCAGGCCCGGCAATTTCAATTTTTTCAATCTCACTTGCTTGGGTTAATTTTTCAATAATTTGTTGTGCCAATACCTTGGGTGCGCACTTAGCCTGCTTGGACAACACCATGGCAATATTAGATGCAAAATCTCCCTGGGCTTTATCCTTGGAATGGTCAATACGGATCGTATCTGGTAAGCTTTCTAACACGCCATCACTGATGAGTGACTGTATCGCTTGAGTCAATAATTCTTGTAGTTGTTGTTTCATATTATTTTATATTGGTAATTTTCTAAGTAGATGTATAAAGGCGGCTAGTGCGCTTGTTGCCAAGAACTACCCATACCAACATCTACTTTTAACGGAATATCTAACGAATAAGCACCTTCCATTAAGTCTTTTATTTTATCGGCAAACTCACTCGCCTTATCGGCTTTCACTTCAAATACCAATTCATCATGCACTTGCATAATCATCTTGATATCTGTGTTATCTTTTCCTATCCACTGAGCAACGTCCAACATAGCTAATTTAATGATATCTGCACTTGAGCCTTGCATAGGTGCATTAATCGCCGTTCTTAATGCATGTTGTTGTAACATTTTATTCTTAGCATTGATTTGTGGCAAATATAGTCTTCTGCCCATAACCGTTTCAACATAGCCTTGAATTTTTGCAGACTCTCTAGTGTCTTCCATATAATCGGCCACACCTGGATAATTTTCAAAATAAGCATCGATATACTCTTTCGCTTCGGTACGCGACACATCAATTTGCTTAGCCAAACCAAAGGCACTCATACCGTAAATTAAACCAAAGTTAATTGCCTTGGCTCGACGTCTTTGCTCCTTGGTAACTTCATCTGTTGTCACTTTAAACATGGTAGCTGCAGTAGCACTATGAACATCTCGATCTTCTTTGAAGGCTTGTAATAAATTCACATCTTGTGAAATATGCGCCATAATTCTAAGCTCAATCTGAGAATAGTCTGCTGCAATAATGACATTATTCTCGTCAGCAATAAAAGAGCCACGAATACGCGCACCTTGTTCGGAACGAATAGGAATATTCTGCAGGTTTGGATTAGAAGAGGATAGGCGTCCTGTTGCTGTTACCGCCTGATGATAAGAAGTGTGCAATCGTTGAGTATGAATATCAATCTGCTTTGGTAATGCCTCTAAATAAGTAGAGTTTAGCTTGGTCAGAGTGCGGTAACTTAAGATCAAATCTACCAATGGATGGTCTAACAACTTCAAAGCCTCTTCATTAGTTGAAGGCGCACCTTTGGGTGTTTTCTTTTTAGCCTCCAACCCCAGCCCCTCTTCAGAAAAAAGAATTTGTTGAATTTGCTTTGGCGACTCTAAATTAAACACCTCTCCTGCTAGTTCGTAAGCTTGAGCTTGAATGCTATCCATCTGTGATTTAGTGTCAATTTGCTGAACACCTAGTGCTTGTGCATCAAGCTTAACACCATTACGCTCCATTTTCATCAGCACATTAACCAGTGGCAACTCTACACGCTGATACAGCCTAACCAACTTTGGATATTGTGCAATTTGATCATCCAATGCCTTGTTTAGAAGATCCGTCACAATTACATCTTCACACGCATAAGGGCTAGCAACTTCTAATGAAACTTGATTAAATGTGATTTGCTTTTTTCCCTTACCTGCAACATCTGAAAATGAAATAGTTTGATGATTCAAATAATGCTCGGCCAAATCATCCATATTATGGCGCGTAGCTACGGAATTTAGCACGTAAGACTTCACCATGGTGTCATCTGATATGCCATTTAAATCAATTTTATAATTAGCTAGAATATGCGCATCATATTTAAGATTTTGGCCGATTTTACCAATGCTAGCATTTTCCAAAATTGGCGTTAATGCTTGCATTATCCGATCAAAGTTTAGCTGTTTTGGCACATCTAAATAATCATGCGCAACCGGTATATAAAAACTATCTGATTCAATGAGAAATACCCAGCCGACAATTTTCGCATTCACATAATCAAGAGAAGTAGTCTCAAGATCAAATACAAAATTCTCAGCAACATTTAAACGCTCTAGCATTTTAGAAAACACTGACTCATCAACAACTGTGGTCTGTGAATAATCTTTTGTTAAGTCTAAAGCGGGGCTGACATCAGGCTCAGGATTTTCACTTTCTATGGTGGCATTATTAGCAACCGATACATTATCTACATCACCCAACTGCCTATGCCACATAGAAAATCCATACTGTTGATACAAACTCGCTAGCGTGGCATCATCTTGGCCAGGCTCATTATCTAAAATATTGCATGACAACTCAACATCAAACTTAAGCTTAACCAATCGATGTGATAAATCTAGTAGATCAAAATTATCACGTAATTTTTCACCAACCTTGCCTTTTACTTCGTGAGCATTATCTTTAATACCATCCAAGCCTTCATACAAAGATAGCCATTTAATAGCCGTCTTTGGTCCAACGCTAGGCACGCCCGGAATGTTATCTGCACTATCACCTGTCAACGCCAATAAATCTAAAATTTTCTCCGGCGCAACACCCATTTTTTCTATTACGCCTGCACGGTCATAGGTCACGCCTTTCATATCTAACTGAGTAATGTTTGGACTAACAAGCTGCATCAAGTCTTTATCACCACTAGCAATCACTGTTTTAATACAATTATCATCAGCACAACGACTTAGTGTGGCAATCACATCATCAGCTTCAACACCAGGTACACAGATAAAATGAAATCCCATGGCACGAATGATTTCGTATAAAGGCTCAATTTGAATAACCAAATCATCGTCTGCAGGCTTTCTATGCGCTTTGTATTGAGGGTAAATCTCATGACGAAAATTCTTACCCTTGGCATCAAAAATAGCAATTAACTTAGCCCTTGGGTATTGGTTTTGCAAACGTTTAATAGCATTAATCACGCCAAAAATAGCACCCGTTGGGAAACCCTCTTGATTGCTCAGATTTTGCTTTAATGTTGAGAAATAAGCTCGGAATAAAAACGCCGAACCATCTAGTAAGATTAGCTTATGTGACATGCTAAAGAGCCTTTAATCGGTTTATAAAATTTTGCAAGTACTTTCAGGTATTTTAACCTCTGCTTAAGTTGTAAAATAACATTACTTTAGTAATTACTAGTCCTATGTCAGACACCCTTATTCATGTTGATAAAATAAGCCTTAGCCGTCACGGAAAGAGTATTCTGGATCAAGTGAGTTTTGAACTTAAGGCTGGTGAGTTTATTACACTTATCGGCCCAAATGGCGCAGGTAAAAGCTCACTCATTAAAGTGCTTTTAGGCTTGATCAAAGCAGATACTGGTAGTGTGACCAAGTCTAGCAACATTCGCCTAGGTTACACCCCGCAAAAATTTATCCCTAATGAATTCATTCCTATTTCAGTATTAGACTTTTTACAGCTCAATCAAAAAGTTGATGCTAATTTTCTACATGAAACTACACAATTAACCAGTATCGAATCCATTTTAAATCATGAGTTGAGTTCGCTGTCTGGTGGTGAAATGCAGCGCGTATTGTTGGCTCGAGCATTATTAGCAAAGCCTAACGTTTTAATTCTAGATGAGCCTGCTCAAAATCTTGATGTTAATGGTCAAATGCACTTATACAAGCTGATTCAAGACATTCATCAAAAGCAAGGTTGTGCGGTGTTAATGGTCTCACACGATCTACATCGAGTGATGAAAGAATCTACCCAGGTGCTATGTCTTTATCATCATATTTGTTGCATGGGTCAACCAGAGTCAATTTTAAAAGACTCGCAATTTAATGATTTATTTGCCGATCAAATGGATGAATTAATGGCAACTTACGAACACCACCATAACCATTGTCACGAAGATTAATTACTCAGCGCTACTGAGCAAACATTCGAGCAGAAGCCTGCTGTAAGAAATCACCTTTGGTTATCTCAACCACCAAATCCCATCGACCTTTTAAGGGTAGATTAACACTAACTTGATAAGCACCTTGATCGTTTACTTGCATTGGTAAGGAAAAATCATGCTTCATCTCTAACGGTCTGTAAAAATACGCTGTTGCCTTGGCAGTAGAAAGCACTTTGTTGTTTTTAGCGTTAATTGCTGTATAGGTTTGAGGTGTATTGTGTATAACCACATCAGGAATAGTAAGCTCGAGCGTCCAGCCTTGAGCAATAAGCTTTTTTCTAGCATCAAGCGTCTCGCCGTAGCGCTCACCAGTTTCATAAGCGTCTGCAACTACCAATCCAGGATGGGTTTCTAATGCCGTTATAATTCGATATATGGTCGCACTTACTAGCACTAAAAATAGTACTAGCATAAGCATCATTACTGGGCTTTTATAAACTTTCATCGCATACTCTTTGGGGTAAAAAAGATTGTGTCATATTCTAACGTGCCTTGATCGCTAGAAACCACAAAAGTAACTTCATTGTCATCGCCAATGTTATTTTCATAGGCTGACAAATAAACAAAGATAGACTTTACATTACCACTTGGAATGCGTACTGAGTTTAGCTGTTTTTTCGATTTTAAGGATTTGATACTACTGCTATAAGTAATATCAACCAGCATCTCTGCATCTGTTTTATTCATAACCTTAAGCTCGTATTTATTACGGATAGAGCCATCAGATAGCTGCACAAATAAAGGCTGTCTATCGTGCAATACCTTGAACTCCATTGATGCAATATTCATCATTCCGTAAGCAAGCATTGACAATGCGCCAATTAAAATAACAGCATAAACCATCACTCGCGGGCGTTTATAGAATGCTTGAGTCGACTTGTTTAACTCCAATTCAACTAATGAGGTATAGCGAATCAACCCCTTAGGCTTGCCAACTTTTTCCATAACCGAATCACACGCATCAATACATAATCCGCAAGTAATACAACCGTACTCTTGACCTTTACGAATATCAACGCCAGTTGGACACACAGCAACACACTGATGACAATCGATACAGTCACCATTGTCTTCAACATAGACGCCTTTTTTCAACTTTCCACGGTTTTCACCACGATAGTGATCATAGGTAGGGAGTATGGTTTGCTCGTCCACCATGGCACCTTGAATTCGTGAATAAGGACAAATCCACAAGCAGGTTTGTTCACGCATAAAGCCTGCGAAAACATATGCACCAAGAGCAATTGAGCCAGTGATGGCAATTGTTGTAAGGCTAACATTGCCAGAAAAATAGTCCGCCCACTTTACATTAAAATACAACATCCAAGTGACACCAGAAAGTAGTGCGATAGCAATCCATAAGAGATGCTTAATCACCTTAAGTTTTATTTTGTTAAAACTCATTGACGCTTTTTCTAGCTTACGGCGTTTGCTTGGTATACCTTCGACCCATTGTTCAATTTGGGTGAAAAGATCAGTCCAGACTGTTTGAAAGCAGAAATAGCCACAAAAAACTCGACCAAGCACTGTGGTAATAGCAGCCAGAAAAATGGCTAAAAACAGCAACACCATTGTTAACATCCAAATGTCTTGAGGGAAAATAGTCACATCAAATAAATGATATTGGCGATTTTCCATATCAAATAAAATGGCTTGTCGATCGTTCCAGGTTAAATATGGACCGATAAAAAATGGCATCCAAATTAACATAGAAACCCATTTCAAATTTCTAAATAAGCCACCCATACGCTTGGCATGAACCGTGCTGTCACCAAGGTTTTGCACCCATTGGTCGCCTTCTTCGTACAGGGTTTCTAGTTGAATTTTTTTATTCGACATTGCACTCTCATTAAAAACCATTAATAAACTTTTATCATCTTAACATTAATCGTGTTTTTTTACTTGATTCAAGTCAATAATCAACACATTACATAGTATATTTTAGTGCGTTTCACGCCATGAATAAAATGAAATATTTCAATACTGCTACTTGATAAAATCGATGGCTAGCCGTGCTCGAACGGACTTATCAATAAGCGTCTGATATAATGTCCAATTTTACTAATTTGAACCCTCATGAAAGATATCATTGAAACTGCTTTTGAAGACAGAGCCAACATCAATCCACAAACTGTAACCCCTGAAGTAGAAAAGGCGGTTAATGAAGCCATTCGCATGCTTGACTCGGGTGAAGCTCGAGTTGCAGAGCAACGAGGCGTTGGCGATTGGGTTGTTAACGAATGGCTTAAAAAAGCCGTATTACTATCTTTTAGAATTAAAGATAACGAGCCAATGCAAGGCGGTTTTACTCAATACTATGACAAGGTGTCTTCAAAATTTGCCAATATGTCAGTAGATGAGCTAAAAGCCACTGGCGTTCGTGTTGTGCCACCAGCAAGTGCACGTCGCGGATCATACATTGCAAAAGATACGGTACTTATGCCATCTTACGTTAATATCGGTGCTTATGTTGATTCTGGCACCATGGTTGATACTTGGGCAACAGTTGGTTCGTGTGCTCAAATTGGTAAGAACGTTCATCTTTCAGGTGGTGTTGGTATTGGTGGTGTTTTAGAGCCATTGCAAGCAAGTCCAACTATTATTGAAGACAACTGTTTTATCGGTGCTCGTTCTGAAGTGGTTGAAGGTGTAATCGTTGAAGAAGGCTCTGTTATTTCAATGGGTGTTTACATTGGCCAGTCAACAAAGATTTTCAATCGTGCAACGGGTGAAGTTTCTTACGGACGTATTCCAGCAGGCTCTGTTGTGGTGTCGGGCAACCTACCTTCTAAAGATGGAAGTTACTCACTTTACTGTGCCGTTATCGTCAAACAAGTGGATGCCAAAACGCGTTCTAAAACTAGCATTAATGAGCTTTTAAGAGGCATCTAACTTTCCTTTTAGCACAAAAAAACCCGCCTTTCGGCGGGTTTTTTTTATTGAATTACTATATTACTTACTTATTAAATAGTGAGTAAAGTAAAGCAACAGCAACCAAACCTACTAGGTTTGCGCCGCCAAGTTGCCCTACGATTCCAATAATAGAACCAACAACATCACCTGGTAAAAACGCAGCTGTCGCACCGAAAATTACTTGAACAACAACAGCCAATGCAATTAGTGCAACACCAGCAGCTGTTAGCTCCTTGATCCAACCTGTTATATTTTTTAGCATATATTCCCCTCTTCAGTTATATTAGCAATTCAACTTAATTGTCGAATTAGATTCAATTTAGAGTGTTTTTTAATCCATGTCAAGGTTTTTTTTGAAAAGATACCAATAAAGTGGTATTTTTATAACTAAATATTGAAAAAATGCTAATTTTTTTAAGCTTGAATCGCTTACTGGGCAACGGATAGCGCAATTCCAATAAAAATCACCATGCCAATGTAATTATTATGCAAAAAAGCTTTAAAACAGGCTGTTTTTTCTCTATTTTTTATTAAAAATTGATGATAAACCATTAAAGTTGATGCTAAAAGTATCGATATATCGAAAAAAATACTCATTTTGAAAATTTCTGAAATTTCAAAAAACACTAAAATTAGTGCGATTTGTAACAATCCAAGAATCAATCGATCATAAGTTGCAAACAAAACGGCTGTTGATTTAACACCAATCTTAATATCCTCTTCTCGATCAGACATGGCGTACATGGTGTCATAAATCACCGTCCAAATAACAGTTGCTGCAAAAATCCACCAAGCTGACACTGGTACAAAATTATTAGTCGCAGCAAAGGCCATTGGCACACTCATGGCAAAAGCTGTGCCCAGTACAAACTGAGGTAGGTGCGTCCAGCGCTTGGTAAACGGATACAGTATCGCCAATAAAACTGCCACAACAGCCAATTGAATAGTTAATGAGTTTGTTAATAATACCAAGCCAAAAGCAACAGTAATTAAGCCAAAGAAAGTTTTAAGTGCATTAGCGGTAGATATCTCACCTGAAGTTATCGGTCTATATTGAGTTCGTTCAATAAATTTATCAATGTTTCGATCAGCATAATCATTAATAACACAACCTGCTGAGCGCATCAGTACCACGCCTAAAGTAAATATCAATAACAAATCAGGCTTTGGCCAGCCATCAGCCGCTAAAAATAATGCCCACAAAGTTGGCCATAATAACAAATAGATGCCAACAGGCTTATCTAAGCGCATTAGGCGGACATAGGAATTCATAACTTATCTAAAAAATCTTGTAGCTCAACTGATAGGGGTGCGCTGGCTTTTTGAATTTCGCCCGTCATTGGATTAGTAAAGGTTAATTGATGTGCATGTAAAAATAAACGCTTAAGGCCTTTGAACTTAACTTGACGATCAAATTCTTTATCACCGTATTTATCATCACATGCAATGGCATGATCAGCATATTTAGCATGAGCTCTGATCTGATGGGTGCGCCCTGTTTCAATAGTTACCTCAACCAATGAGGCAGAAAAATCACCCTTGCTAAAATTTTTAAGCGGCTGAAAATGGCTGACCGAGTGCTTGCCTTTACTATCAACCACGGTATAGCGAGAATTTTGGTATAAGGGGGCATCAATAGTATGGCGCTTCTTTGACCAGACACCTTTGACTAACGCGGTATAGCGCTTTTCCATTTCATGTTTATTTAGTTGTTCATGGAGGTTTTTTAGCACACTGCGTTTTTTAGCAATCAACAATACACCTGATGTCGCACGATCTAGTCTGTGAACCAGTTCAATTGGCTCTTTATAAACAGATCTTAACGCTTCAATCACACCAGTATCAACACCACTACCACTATGCACAGCAACACCACTGGGTTTGTTAATAATCAATAACCCCTTGTCTTCATAAATAATAGCTTCCATTAACATCTTCTTTAAGCTATCTGATACATGTACTGATTTTTTTTCATTGACAGTAATCGGCGGAATGCGCACGATATCATCTTGCATGAGTTTGTAGTCAGCCTTCTTTCTGCCTTTATTAACCCGAACTTCACCTTTACGAATAACGCGATAAATATGTGATTTTGGTACACCCTTAAGGATTTTGACCAGGTAATTATCAAGGCGTTGACCTTGTGAAAATTCATCAATTGTTTGAAATGTAACAGCCATTAGTTTGGGAAGAATAAACGTTTAAAATTTTGTGTTGTAGAGTCAGCAATTTGATCAATACTCACCCCTCTAATTTCGGCCAATTTTTGCGCCACATAATAAGTATATGCAGGGGAATTTGGCCTACCTCTATTAGGTACGGGCGTTAAATATGGCGAGTCAGTTTCAACCAATAATCGATCTGCCGGTACTTTTTTAGCGACTTCTCTTAAAGATTCAGCGCTTTTAAAAGTAATAATTCCTGAAAAAGAAATGTAAAAACCAAGATCAAGCGCCGCTTTAGCAGTTTCCCAATCTTCTGAAAAACAATGCATAACGCCTGCATTTGCCTTTTCCTCATCCATTATTCTAATGGTGTCAGCCTTGGCATTACGCGTATGGATAATCATTGGCTTGCCAGATTGATTAGAAGCTGCAATATGACGTCTAAAACGATCTCTTTGCCAATCAGCTGAATCTTTTTCTACGTGAAAGTAATCAAGTCCGGTTTCGCCAATAGCAATAATCTTATCATGCTGTGCTAGTGTTAATAATTCATCAACAGTAGGGTCTCGACCCTCTTGCTCTACAGGGTGAACACCTACCGAAGCATAGATCTGAGCATGGCTTTTAGCCAATGAAAAAACATCGTCAAAATGCTCTAAATCAATACAAACGCATAAAAATTCTTTAACAGACATTTCATCTGCATGGGCAAGCATTGATTCAATGCTACCGCCAAAGTGCTCTAAATCTACACGGTCAATATGACAATGGGAATCAACAATATGCATTTTATAGTCCTAATTTATTGAGCCATTTTCTGGCTTTATTATCGAGATCGGCACCCAGTTCGTCTAATTTTCCACGTATCTGTCGACGAGCGCTTTCTTTTATTTCTTGCTCACTAAGCTTTAATCCATTTTTTTCAACTTCAGTTTGAATATGTCTTAATGCTAGCTTCATCAATTCTGGACCTACTTGAGCTAATTCAATACCTTGATCATTACCAAAATTAGCAATAATGATATCTGGCACTTTCACTGTCTCTTTAAACCATTGGGTATCAACAAAAAGCTGTGTGTTGATTAAGCTGAGTGTTTTTATCTTTAAACGGTATGGTAGTTTTCCAGTCGATTTTTGAGCGCTTACTTTATCTTTAGTTTGAGCAGCTTGTCGATCAAGCTTTTTAAGTAACTCTACTAAGTTAACCTTGCCCTGGTCTTGCTCCAAGGTAAACAATAAGCCGTCAAATTCAAGCTGATCCAAGACAATTAATTTATCTTGTGTTTCATTGGCTAAGGTTGCACTTAGGTGATTAAGGACAAAGGCATTTTCATTAATAAAATTAGATGGATTTTTAACTTCGACAAAATCAATATTGATCTTTTTTCCAGACCAGTCACTTCTTAGCTCAGTTACTTTAACTGGTGTATTAAGTGATCTTTGCGCATAAGATTCAACAGTATTCTTAGCAAAATCATCAAAAAATACAACAGTGGCAGTGACCACAAGGGCCAATAAAATAATAAAATAATAAAATATTTTTTTCATCAATAACTCGGTTTAATTTCTAAAAAATGTCGCTGATCAGACACATATGGCACTTTGATTTGATGCACCTTTATTTCATAATCATTGAGGGGCTCATTAGTAATTTGATTGCCTTTCATTAATAAATAACTACCATTATCACACAATAAATGCTTTGTTAGATTCAAGGTTTTATCAACCTCTGCAAAAGCCCTTGAGGTGATTTGCTCAAAGCACTGCTCTGGTTGATAATTTTCTACTCGCTGATTAACGACGGTTAAGTTTTTAAGGGCTAGCTGCGTCTTAGCAAATTGCATAAAATGACATTTTTTGCCAACCGTATCAAGCACTGTAACTGACAATTCTGGCTTCATAATGCTGATCACAATACCCGGCAATCCTGCACCAGCGCCAACATCTAATAAACTACCAGATTTAATATAAGACACAACTGACAAGCTATCAAGCAAGTGCCTCTTGACACCCTCTTCGAGATTACGAATGGCACTTAAATTATATGTCTTATTCCACTTAATGATTAACTCAAGATACTGCAATAATTTAGCACATTGACTTTCATCAAGCTCAATGTTCATTCTCTTAGCACCTGATTTTAGTAATTCTTCAATCATTTTGACTTTTTATATGACTTTAAATAAACCAGCAAAATAGATATTGATGCAGGTGTCACACCCTGGATTCGACTTGCTAATCCGATCGTTTCAGGACGATATTGCGTTAATTTTTGACGAACCTCTGCTGACAAAGCCTTAATAGAGTTATAGTCCATATCATGTGCAAGTGCTGTGTTTTCATTTTTACGGTATTTTTCAATTTCATCCATCTGACGTTTGATATAACCAGCATATTTGATTTGATTTTCAACCACGCCAATCAATGTATTGTCTATTAAATATGGACCACCTGACTCAATCTTACTTAACAATTTATAATCAACCTTAGGTCGTTTTAATAATTCTAGCAATGAGTACTCATGGTTTAAGCTCTGTCCTAAAATTTCACCAGCTTGATGATCGCTCGCTTGTATCCAAGTGCTTTTTAATCGTGCCTTTTCTTTAGTAATAGCTTCATACTTTCGTCCAAATGCTTGCCAACGATCTTCATCAATTAAGCCTAGCTTGTATGCTGTAGGTGTTAACCGTTCATCAGCATTATCTTCACGCAATAGCAACCGGTATTCGGCACGCGAGGTAAACATACGATAAGGTTCGTTTGTACCCTTAGTAATTAAATCATCGACCATAACACCAATGTAACTTTCATCTCGCTTAGGTAGCCAAGGCTCTTTTTCCTGCACAGCGCATGCAGCATTAATACCAGCGAGCATACCTTGTGCCGCTGCCTCTTCATAACCCGTTGTTCCATTTATTTGACCAGCAAAATATAGATTACTAATTTTCTTAACTTCTAGAGTTTGCTTCAGACCACGTGGATCAAAATAATCGTACTCAATGGCATAGCCTGGACGAACGATTTGTGCATTTTCAAAACCCTTGATTGAGCGAATAAAATTCACTTGAACTTCATAAGGTAGAGAGGTTGAAATTCCATTTGGGTAAACTTCATTTGTTGTTAAGCCTTCAGGCTCTACAAAAATTTGATGAGAATTACGCTCTTCAAAACGCACAACCTTATCTTCGATGGATGGGCAATATCTTGGGCCAATGCCTTCAATGTTGCCTGTATACATTGGAGAATCTTTAAGTCCTGCTCGAATCAAGTTATGCGCTTGTTCATTGGTATGAGTAATGAAACATGGGATTTGCTGTGGATGATCTGAGTGTTTTCCCATGAATGAAAAACCTGGCAAAGGTGTATCACCTGGCTGCTCTTTCATTAATGAATAATCCAATGTACGGCCATCTAATCTTGGAGGTGTTCCAGTTTTAAGACGACCAACGCCTAAATCATATTCGCGTAATTTAACTGACAAAGGGTTTGAGGGCGCATCACCCGCTCGACCACCTTGAAAATTCTTTTGTCCAATGTGAATTACACCACCTAAAAAAGTACCTGAAGTCAAAATGACTTTACTCGCCTTAAAGATCAGGCCCATTTGCGTCACCACACCTACGACAACGTCATTCTCGATAACCAGATCATCAACCGCTTGTTGAAATAATGATAGATTATCTTGATTTTCTAATGTGTATCGGATCGCTGCTTTGTATAAAACACGGTCTGCTTGTGCGCGTGTAGCACGCACAGCTGGACCTTTTGAGGCATTTAAAGTTCTAAATTGTATGCCAGAACGATCAATGGCTTTAGCCATTGCTCCACCCATTGCATCAATTTCTTTAACCAAATGTCCCTTACCAATTCCACCAATAGCGGGATTACAACTCATTTGCCCAAGTGTTTCAATGTTATGCGAAATTAATAATGTCTTAACGCCCATACGTGCAGATGCCAACGCAGCTTCTGTACCTGCATGACCGCCACCAATAACGATTACTGAATAAAAATTTTCTTGACTCATCTACTTCCTTTGCAATAAAAAAGGCTCGTTAAAACGAGCCTTTTTAATACTTGACCCTTAGGCGCTTACTTAATTTTAGCGTCTAATTCACCAGATAAGTATCTTTGAGACATTGTGTCTAAAGAAGACACCTTGATAGAGTCTGCTTGACCTGCTGCACCAAATGCTTCAAAACGTGCTGCAACGATGTCACTCATAGCGTTTGTTGCTGCTTTGTAGAATTTACGTGGATCAAAGTTTGATGTATTTTCAGTTAAATGCTTACGAATTGCACCAGTTGATGCCATGCGTAAATCTGTATCGATATTTACTTTACGTACACCGTTCTTAATACCTTCTTGAATTTCTGTTACTGGAACACCGTACGTTTGACCCATGTCACCACCAAAGTCGTTAATAATCTTTAACCAGTCTTGTGGTACTGAAGAAGAACCATGCATTACTAAGTGTGTATTCGGGATACGTGCATGAATTTCTTTAATACGGTCAATACGTAAAACATCACCAGTAGGCTCAGCAGTAAATTTATACGCACCATGTGAAGTGCCAATAGCGATTGCTAATGCATCAACGTTTGTTGCCTTAACGAAATCAGCCGCTTCTTCAACAGAAGTTAATAACATCTCAAGGTCTAGTTTACCTTCAGCGCCATGGCCATCTTCTTCACCCATCATGCCTGTTTCTAATGAACCTAAACAACCTAATTCACCTTCAACTGATACACCACCGGCATGTGCCATTGTTACAACTTCTTTAGTAACTGCAACATTGTACTCAAATGAACCTGGTGTTTTGCAATCCGCCATTAACGAGCCATCCATCATTACTGATGAAAAACCCGATTGGATTGAACGCAAACATACTGCTGGCTCTGAACCATGATCCTGATGCATTACTACCGGGATATGTGGGTACATTTCAGTTGCCGCAATGATTAAATGACGTAAAAACGGTTCGCCCGCATAACCTCTAGCACCTGCAGAACCCTGCATAATTACTGGTGAGTTAGTTCTGTCTGCAGCTTCCATGATTGCATGAACTTGCTCCATGTTATTTACGTTGAATGCTGGCATTCCGTAGCTGTTTTCAGCTGCGTGGTCTAATAATTCTCTTAATGAAATTAACATATTTTCTCCTTTTGTTTTTTTTAATTAGTTACTAATAGTCGTTGTCACCCACACGAAGTATCTTCATCATGTTGGTTCCACCGCCTTTATTATCTTGATGCATTCCTTTGGTTAATATTACCAAATCACCGTCTGCAACAACATTGTTTTTTGTCAGTGTATCTATCACACTCTTATTTACTTCACCCCAGCTAGTGTTAGCCACCTCATTTATTCCACATGGGTACACACCACGATACAAGGTAACCTTACGCAAGGTACTTACATTTGCACTTATAGCATAAATAGAGACATCTGAACTAATTCTAGACATCCATAAAGCCGTGTAACCGGTTTGTGTTAATGAGGCTATTACTTTCACGCCTAAATGGTTAGCTGCATACATACTACTTAATGCAATAGTTTCATCAATATCTTTAAAGTTTTGATTAAGTCTATGTTGTGAAACTTTTGCAATTGGATTCTTTTCAGCTTCAACACATACTTCAGCCATCGTTTCAACGGCATTTCTAGGATATGCACCGGCTGCTGTTTCAGCAGAAAGCATAACAGCATCTGTGCCGTCCAGCACTGCGTTTGCTACGTCAAATACTTCTGCACGTGTTGGAATCGGGTTTTCAATCATTGACTCAAGCATTTGAGTTGCTGTGATGACGATACGATCATTTGATCTAGCCATCTTGATTAAGCGTTTTTGTTGTGCTGGCAATTGTGCATCGCCAATTTCCACACCTAGATCGCCACGTGCAACCATAATGCCTGCCGATTCATTAATAATGTCAAGAATTGTGTTTTCTTTTAATGATTCAGCACGTTCAATTTTAGAAATAACGCCTGCATGACTTCCAGCCTCTTTCAGTAGTATCTTGGTTTCACGAACATCATCACCATTAATCGGGAATGACAATGCAACATAATCAGCCTTAGCTTTAGCAGCTGTAAAGATATCTTTTTTATCTTTTTCAGTTAACGCATTAGCAGATAAGCCGCCGCCACGTAAATTAATACCCTTCTTGTCCGAAAGAATACCGCCTTGCGTAACAACTGTATTAATCTTATTTCCAACAATTTCAGTTACTTCTAGTACAATTTTTCCATCATCTAGAATTAAGATATTTCCTGGCTTAACTTCTTGAGGTAGTGTTTTATAAGCAATACCAACTGATGTTTGATCGCCTAACAAATTATCTTTATCTGCATCCAATGCAAAGCTATCGCCATTGTTTAATTGAATTTTCATCCCATCTTTAAACGAGGCAATACGTATTTTTGGACCCTGTAAGTCCATCAATACACCAATGTAAGTGTCATTTTCTTGAGCCCATTCACGAACAGCCTTAACTCTACCTAAATGCTCTTCTTCTGAGCCATGAGAAAAGTTAATACGAACAACATTGACGCCTGCCTCTAGAATGCTTTCTAAAACCCCAGGCTTATCCGTTGCCGGCCCCAAGGTTGCTAAGATTTTAGTTCTTCTAGTCAAGTGCTACTCCGCCGCTCTTTTTTCTAAAATTTCTACTGCTGGTAATTTTTTACCTTCAAGAAATTCTAAAAATGCGCCGCCACCTGTTGAGATATAGCTAATTTTATCTTCAATGCCGTACTTATCAACAGCAGCCAACGTATCGCCACCACCAGCAATTGAGAATGCATCAGAGTTGGCAATTGCCATCGCTAATGTTTTTGTGCCACCTTCAAACTGATCGAATTCAAATACGCCAACAGGGCCATTCCATACAATCGTTCCAGCATTTTTCATAATTTCTGCTAATTCTTCAGCTGAATTTGGACCGATATCAAAAATCATGTCATCATTAACCGCCTCATTTGAAGCTTTTGTTACAGCTTCTGCTGTTTCTGAAAACTCCTTGCCGCACACTACATCTGTAGGTACAGGAATTTCACAGTCTTTCATTAATTTTTGAGCCGTAGGAATTAAATCTTTTTCATAAAGTGATTTACCAACATTGTGACCTTGAGCCGCAATAAACGTATTAGCAATACCACCACCAACAACTAGCTGATCTACAATTTTAGACAATGACTCAAGAACCGTAAGTTTTGTTGAAACTTTTGAACCACCAACAATTGCAACCATTGGGCGCTTAGGATTGTCTAGTGCTTTACCTAGTGCTTCTAACTCACCTGATAATAGCGGTCCAGAACAGGCAACTGGCGCATATTTTGCAACACCGTGTGTCGACGCTTGCGCACGATGTGCTGTACCAAATGCATCCATAGCAAAGATATCACACATGGCAGCCATTTGCTTAGACAGTGCATCATCATTAGCCATTTCACCGTTATTAAAACGTACATTTTCGCATAAAACAACTTCACCATCATTCATCTCAACGCCATTTAACCAATCTTTTTCTAAGCGTACCGTTACGCCTAAAATTTCAGTTAAGCGATCTGCAACTGGCTGTAAAGTAAATTCGTCACTATATTCACCTTCTGTTGGGCGACCACGGTGTGACATAAGCATTACCTTGGCTCCTTGTGCCATTGCCATCTTGATAGTTGGCACTGAAGCCTTGATACGCTTGTCACTCGTTACAACGCCATCTTTGATAGGTACGTTTAAGTCTTGACGAATTAATACTTTTTTAGAGCTAAGATCTAGATCTGATAAATTGATAACTGACATAATATTCTCCTAGTTATTTATGCAATTGACTGATCAATAATTTTGATCAGTGCTTGCTCGACTGGATCTACAATTAAAGACATGTCTTTTGTAGTCAATTGAGCAATATGTTTAGCGGGTGACGCCATTCCAACTTTAGTGACGCCATCCTTAGTATATACCGAGATTCGACAAGGTAGTACACTTGCCAAATCCATATCCTTTTCCAGGATATTTTTTGCAACCACAGGGTTACAAATTTCAAACACGTGACATTCTTCTGTCAACTCTTGGCCTTTTCCGGCCAGCGTTTGTTTAATATCGTAAGAATGCAAAATTCCAAACTTATTGTTTGGAACTGCTTCTTTTAATTTTTCAATAACTTCTTCAACACTTAGTTGAGAGTCTTTGATGATTAAATCTGGCATATTAAAAACGGCCCGTTAAAGCGAGCCGTAATTTAATTGTTAAGCAATGTGCTCAACTAAACGAAGCATGTTACATGTGTAACCGTACTCGTTATCGTACCATGATACAACCTTAACAAATGTATCGTCAAGAGCAATACCAGCACCAGCATCAAAGATTGAAGACTGGCTAATGCCACGGAAGTCTGAAGAAACAACTGACTCATCAGTGTAACCCAAAGTACCTTTCATTGCGCCTTCTGAAGCCTCTTTCATTGCTACACAGATCTCTTCATAAGTTGCAGGATTTTCAAGCTCACACGTTAAGTCAACTACTGAAACGTCAACTGAAGGGATACGGAAAGCCATACCTGTTAACTTGCCGTTAAGCTGAGGTAACACAACGCCTACTGCCTTAGCAGCGCCAGTTGATGAAGGAATGATGTTTTCAAATACTGCACGACCACCTCTCCAATCTTTCATTGAAGGACCGTCAACAGTTTTTTGTGTTGCAGTTGATGCGTGAACCGTAGTCATTAAACCACGCTTTAAGCCCCAGTTATCATCAATAACTTTAGCAATTGGTGCTAGACAGTTAGTTGTACATGAAGCTGCTGAAACGATTGCTTGGCCTGCATACTCAGAATGGTTAACACCGTAAACGAACATTGGTGTACCGTCTTTTGAAGGAGCTGATTGAACAACTTTCTTAGCGCCTGCAACAATGTGTGCCTGACAAGACTCTTCAGTTAAGAAGAAACCCGTACAATCGATTACGATTTCAGCACCAATCTCGTCCCACTTAAGGTCCGCAGGATTACGCTCAGCAGAAAGACGAATCTTCTTGCCATCAATAACAAAATTATTACCTTCAACCGCAACTTCACCGTCAAAACGACCTTGTGCTGTATCGTACTTAAGCATGTATGCTAAGTAATCATTCTCTAGTAAGTCGTTAATACCGACTACTTCTAATTCTGGAAAATCCTTTTTAATTGCACGAAATGCCATGCGACCAATACGACCAAAACCGTTAATACCTACTTTAATTGTCATTTTTTACTCCTTTACTTTTTTAATGTTTATGTCAATTGACATAAATTCTTACTAACTTAAGCCTGGTTATGACGACCTAGCTCAAGTTAAATTTTATTTAGCCTAATACTTTCTTTGCTGTTGCAACAACGTTGTCAACTGTAAAGCCAAATTCTTTGAATAATTCACCAGCTGGTGCAGATTCACCGAAAGTTGTCATACAAACCAAACCACCGTCTAAACCAACATACTTGTACCATGCATCACCAACACCTGCTTCAATCGCAACGCGCTTAACGCCTGGTGTCAACACTGAATCTTTATATGCTTGATCTTGCTCATCAAATGCATCTGTACACGGCATAGAAACCACACGTACATTTACATCCATAGCGTCAGCAGCTTCAACTGTTAAGCCCACTTCAGAACCAGTAGAAATAAAGATGATGTCAGCAGTTCCGTCACAATCTTTAAGTACGTAACCACCTTTTTCAATATTAGCTACTTGCTCAGCCGTTCTAGGTTGAGGTGTTAATGCTTGACGCGAGAATACTAATGCTGTCGGCGCATCGCCACGTAACATTGCCATCTTCCAAGATACTGCAGATTCGATTGCATCACAACCTCTCCAAGTTTGGAAATTTGGAATCATACGCATAGTTGCAATTTGCTCAACTGGTTGATGCGTAGGACCATCTTCACCTAGACCGATAGAATCATGTGTGTAAACATAAATAGTACCAATCTTCATTAGCGCAGACATACGTAACGCATTACGCATGAACTCCATAAACATAAAGAATGTTGCACCGTAAACTTTAAAACCACCGTGAAGAACCATTCCGTTCATCATGTGTGCCATACCGAATTCACGTACACCCCATGAGATGTAGTTACCGTCAGCGTTGTCAGCATTTACTTTAACTGTACCTGACCAGTTTGTTAGGTTAGAGCCTGTTAAGTCAGCTGAACCACCGAACATTTCTGGTAGTAATGGACCCATCGCTTCAATCGCTGCTTGTGACGCTTGACGAGAAGCAATGTTTGGCATGTCATCTTGAGTCTTGGTAATAAACTTATCCATTTCCATTTCAAAGTTCGCTGGCAATGTACCTGACATACGACGCTCGAACTCTGCCGCTTCTTCAGGGAATTCAGCTGCATATGCTGCAAATGAATCATTCCAAGCTGCTTCATCTGTAGCGCCTTGTTCTTTATGATCCCAACCAGCATAAATATCTGCAGGAATTTCAAATGGTGCTGCAGTCCAACCTAGTTGTTTACGAGTTGCTGCAATTTCTTCGTCGCCTAATGGTGCGCCGTGACAATCATGTGTGCCACTTAGATTTGGTGAACCAAAACCAATCACTGTCTTACAACAGATTAAAGATGGTTTATCAGTAACAGCCTTAGCTTCAGTGATTGCCTTGCTGATTGCATCAGCATCATGGCCGTCAACTGCAATTACGTGCCAGTCGTATGAATTGAAACGCCCTGGAACGCCTTTTTCCATCCAATCACCAATGTGACCATCAATTGAAATATCATTATCATCCCAGAATGCAATTAATTTACCTAAACCTAATGTACCAGCCATTGCACATGATTCATGTGATAAACCTTCCATTAAACAACCATCACCCATAAATGCATATGTGTTGTGATCAACAATTGTATGACCTGGCTTATTGAACTGTGCAGCTAATGTGCGCTCAGCAATTGCCATACCAACAGCGTTAGTAATTCCCTGACCTAATGGGCCAGTTGTTGTTTCGATACCTTCAGCGTAACCGTATTCAGGGTGACCTGCAGTCTTAGCATGCAATTGACGGAAGCTTTTAATATCGTCCATGCTTAATTCGAAACCTGTTAAATGCAATAATGAATACATCAACATTGAACCATGGCCGTTTGATAAAACAAAACGATCGCGATCAGCCCACTTAGAGCTTGTTGGATTGTACTTCATATGGTCGTTCCAAAGCACTTCAGCAATATCTGCCATGCCCATTGGTGCACCTGGGTGGCCTGAATTTGCTTTTTGAACGGCGTCCATACTTAGGGCGCGAATCGCGTTTGCGAGATCTCTGCGTGATGGCATATTGAATTTCCTTGAATGCAAAAGAAAATAATTATACTTAAAAACTGTTCAACTATCAAGGATGGTTTAAATGGTTGTTTTTAAATGAAAAGCACGACTAAATTTTTCCAGTAGTCAAATATAATTCAACACGTTCCATGTTTTCTGGCGCCCCACTCAATACCAAATGATCTTCTATTCTTAATCGAGTTTCATCTGCAGGGTGGTTTCCTCGAATACTGCCACGTTTAATAGCTTCCACTTGAATATCGAATCTCTCCAATTCAAGCGATCCTAGCATCTTCCCCGAGGCAAAGGTGTCTTCACTTAAGATGACTGTATGAAAAATACCTTTCATCACTTGATGCTCTTCCATTGGATTGTCATCCTCACCAGGATAAAAATTTTCCAACAAATGATAACGGTTCTTTCGAATTCCTCTAATTTCTCGTAAAACTTTTCTTGGCGGCTCTCCAATCATGAGCATTAAATGCGAAGCCAGCATAATGCTTGCCTCGAAAGTATCAGGGATCACCTCATTTGCACCTGCTTCGATTAGTTCATTAACATGTGCGTCATCAGGCGTTCTCACCAAGATTGGAATATATTTGTTAATGTGGCGTATATTTTTCAAAATTTTAATTGATGCATGAAAATCACTAAAAGTAACAATCACAATTTTGGCTTTATTCAAAAATGCCGCTCTTAAAATTGTCTCTTTAGCTGCGTCACCATAGTAAACACTCTCGCCAGCATCATGCGCCTCTCGAACGCGTTTAATATCCATATCCAAAGCAATGAAAGGTTTGTTTGATTTGGTTAAAAAACGACTCACTGTTTGTCCAACGCGACCAAAGCCACACAATATCACGTGTTGATTTAAATGCTCATTGCTCTCGCTAATATTGCTCTCAATTTCACTATGGCTAGATGCATATGTCTCTTTGTGCCAATATTTTGCAATTCTGCCATTAAACTTTACTAAAAATGGCGCTATAGACATGCTTAAAACCGCCGAGGTTAGTAAAATATTGCCCACCTCTAGTGGTAGTAAATTATAGGTAAATGCTAACGTCATTAGCACCAAGCCAAACTCACCCACCTGAGATAATGACAGTGCAATACGTAATGCCACACCACCCTCCTTTTTAAACAGCCTAGCAACCACGTACAAAACAATGCCTTTGAGCACAACAATGCCAATAGTAATGCCTATAATTAGCAAAAAGTGTTGCTGCAAGACTTCTAAAGAAATCAACATGCCTACAGTCACAAAGAATAGGCCTAACAAAATATCTTGGAACGGACGAATATCTGATTCTATTTGGTGACGATATTCGGTTTCACTCAGCATCATTCCCGCCAAAAATGCACCCAATGTCATTGATAATCCCATTTGTTCAGTAAAGGCCGCAGCACCCAAGGCTACGGTTAAAACAGTTAGGGTAAACAATTCTTGAGATTTGGCAGAGGCCACCTCATGGAACAATGGCCTTAGTAGATATTTACCAATTAAATGCATAATGATAACAACCAGAATTCCTTTTAGAAATGCAATACCTAAAGCCAAGCCTAAAACATTGTCACTTGCGTTAGTAATTGCCAATGTAGGAATTAGAATTAACAATGGAATGGCGACAATATCTTGGAAGATTAGCACACCTAAGGCGGATCGACCATGACGAGAATGAATTTCAGACTGTTCAGTTAGTTGCTTAATAACAATCGCCGTTGATGACAAGGCAAAAGCACTGGCAACAACAATATTAGTATTTGTATCCAATCCAACTAAATCACCTACAGCATAAACTAGCACCGCTGTCATTACCACCTGAACTGTACCCAGTCCAAATACCTGTCGTCTCATGGACATCATTTGCGCAAGTGAAAACTCCAGTCCGATTGCAAACAATAGAAACACAATGCCAAATTCAGCGAGCAATTCGATATTCTCTTCTTTATCAATCCAGCCAAAGCCGTTAGGTCCAACGATAATACCGACTACAATATAGCCTAAAACTGGCGGAAAATGCAGGCGTCGTGATAACGCTACAATTGCCACAGCAATAGCAAGCAACAAAACAATATGGATTAGTAGATGCTCGTTCATGTATTTATCAACACTTCAAAAGTAGGAATTTTTGTATTTATAGCTTAGGATTGTATCAAAACTTGGAATGCAAAAAATACTTATACTGAAAGATATGATGATTTTAAAGCTTAGTCAGCATCTTAAGTGCCGCTGCCAAAATGCCAATTGTTTGATTTTCCAAAAAAAAAACACCTCCAAAGGAGGTGTTAAAATAGATGGTGGTTATAGGTGGACTTGAACCACCGACCCCAGCATTATGAATGCTGTGCTCTAACCAGCTGAGCTACATAACCAAAGAGCGTGTATTATCAAGACATTTGGTGCAAATGTCAATAGTTAAAGGGCAATATATTGATAAAATCAACCACATTATGTCACCAATTAAAATCGCACTAACAGGTGGAATCGCCTGTGGCAAATCAAAAGTTACCCATAGCTTTGCCGAGCTGGGTGCGGATATCATCAATCTAGACAGCTTATCACGCCAAGTAGTTAAGCCTAACTCTGAAGCACTGAACGAGCTTACTGATTATTTTGGCGATCAAATTCTCAATGATGACAAAACCCTTAATCGACAAGCTTTGCGAGAGATTTTATTAAAAAATAAAGCCAATCAAGAAAAAATTGAATCTATTTTGCATCCCAGAATATTGGAAAAAATGGATATAGAGATAAAAAAAGTTAAGAATAAACTTGTTATTGTAGAAATACCCCTATTAGTAGAAAAAAACTTAGCTTATTTATTTGATCGAGCCATTATTATTGAATGTAATGAGATAAAACAGCTAGAAAGGCTAATAAATCGTGAAAATATTGATGAAAATCAAGCAAAAATTATGATTTCACGTCAAACAACGCAACAAAATCGTTTAACGCTAGCTGATCAGTTACCAATTGATATTATTGAAAATAATTCAGAAATTTTCGAAATACAACAAAAGGTGGCAGATTTATATCAAAAACTAGTCAATCTGTAAGCGTTTAACCGGCTGTCCGCCAATTAGATGTTCACTAATAATATCGTCAATATCTTCTTCATCAATATATTGATACCAAACGTTATCAGGATAAACAACCGCTACCGGCCCATGTTCACAGCGCCCTAAACAGCGTGATTCACTAACACCAATTTTGCCTTCACCTATGACACTTTCATCACGACATTTATCTTTGGCGTAACGATACATTTGCTTAGCGCCGAGTTGTGAGCAGCAAGATTTTCCATCGTTACGCACATTATTACAAAAGAAAATATGTCTAGTATAAAAATCCATGTTATTTCCTTATAAATTTATGGCTCGTTGATAGCAGTGTTTTTTATCGATACCGGTAATTTTAGCAGCTAATTTAGCGGCTTTTGAGGTGCCCATTTCTGCAAGTAAAATTGGTAATATTTTATCTAACTGCTCTTCGCCTTCAACTCTATTATCTTTATCAACGGCTGAGATCAAAATAACAAATTCACCTTTTTGGTGAGTAGCGTCTGCCTGTAAATAATCAAGCAATGTTGGCAATGTATCAGTTTTAATAGTTTCAAATGACTTGGTTAACTCTTTTGCTAAGCAAACTATGCGCTGATCGCCCAGTACACTTAGCATGTCTTTAGTACACTCTAAAATTCGCTTTGGCGATTCGTAAAAAATAACAGTTTGATTGATGTGCGCAATAGCTTGAATGGCTTTGACTCTAGCTGTTTTCTTATTTGGCAAAAATCCAAAAAATCCAAATCGATCAGTAGCAATACCAGCAGCACTCATGGCGCTGATCATGGCACTTGGCCCGGGAATAGGTGAAACCATAACACCAGCTTGCTTGGCCTCGCGCACCAATACATAGCCAGGATCACTAATTAATGGCGTACCTGCATCACTAATCAGCGCCATATTTTGCCCACTTAAAAGTGCTTCAATCACCTCTGCCGATTTATGCTGCTCATTGTGCTCATGAAATGCTCGCATTGGCGTGCTGATATCATGATGATTAATTAAAGTTTTTGAATGGCGGGTATCTTCCGCCAAAATTAGGTCAACCGACTTTAGCGTGTCAATGGCTCTAAACGTGATATCATCAAGATTTCCAATTGGGGTGGCAACAATATAAAGCGTTCCAGACATGTTTAGTTTTAAGAGAAAAATTGGCAATCAAGCAGAACAACTGTCACTCAGTTATTTAACCGAGCATGGGTTGCAGCTGATTGAACAAAATTATTTAACTCGTTTTGGTGAAATAGATCTTATTATGCTAGATAACGAGCAGAGCACTTTGGTTTTTATTGAAGTTCGATATCGTCAAAATTCTAATTTTGGCTCGCCAATAGATAGCGTTACACAAACTAAGCAAGACAAGCTAATTTGCACCGCAAAGCAGTATTTACAACAACATGATCAATATGATGACTTTATCTGTCGGTTCGATGTTATTGGCCTAGAATCTGATTTAAAATATCCTAAAATTACTTGGATTAAAGATGCTTTTGAAGCCTAAACAATTATGAAAAAAATCACACTACTATTGCTGCTTGGTATCAACTCTTTATTCTTATCGGGCTGTTTACCCGCCGTCTCTACACTCAGTACAGTCGTCAGTGTTAATAACGATAGACGTACAGCAGGGGAAGTATTGGACGATCGAACTATCGCTTTTAAGTTATTCGCCTGGCCTAGTACAGATGCTGAGTTGAATGAAGCTCATTTAAATTTCATGGTGTATGACAAAACAGTTTTAATAACAGGTGAAACACCAAGCAACGCACTACGAAAATATGCGGCTAGCCAAACAAAAGCGCAAGATGCTAGAATTAAACAGGTATTTAATGAAATCACAGTTGGTCCAAATAGTGGCTTATTAAATCGTGCTAAAGATGCCGCCATTACAGCTCAAGTAGAGGCGTTATTTCATGATCAAGAAGTGTTTCATCCAACACACGTTCGAGTGATGACTGAAAATCAAACCGTTTATTTGATGGGCGCTGTTACTAAGCGTGAAGCTGACAAGGCTGTTAAAGCTGCCGCCAAAGCCAAATGGGTAAAAAAAGTCGTGAAGTTATTTAATTATCTGAAGACGCGTCCTGCTGTTGAAGTTGAGCGTGATCGTCAGCGTGAGCTTGCTGCACAGAAAAAATTGGAGCTCAAAAAACAACAGGCTGAGTTAGACGCTAAAAAGTCAGCACTAAAACAACAGCTTAGATCATTGGGTGATAACGTTGAAGGCACGCCCTATTAGATTCTTTTCTGTGCGCGCTTAACAGGCGCAAAACTCATTCTATGCTGGGCATGAATAATGCCAAATTCTTCTAACGCTTGTAAGTGCACTTTGGTGCCATAGCCTTTATGTTTAGCAAAACCATATTGTGGGTATTGCTTGTCTAGCTCGATCATTTGTCGATCGCGCGTTACTTTGGCAATAATAGATGCGGCTGAAATAGCTGGCTCGGTTAGATCTCCTTTGACGATTGCAGTGCAGTCATGCAAGTCTGGACAACGATTACCATCTACCAACACTCGATCGTATTTAACTTGCAAATTTTCAACTGCACGTTGCATGGCAAACATAGTGGCTTGAAGGATGTTGATCTCGTCAACTTCAGCTGCATCTGCTTCACCTACTGCCCACTGACACTGCTCAGTAATCAGCTGATATAGAGTCTCTCGTTTTTTTTCAGTAAGTTTTTTAGAATCGGTTAGCTCGGGTAGATTAAACTCATCTGGCAAGATAACTGCACCCGCTACCACAGAGCCAATTAATGGGCCACGGCCCGCTTCATCAACCCCGACAATAATCACGTAATAGCTTTAAATCCAATATCAGTTCGATAGTACGCGCTTGGCCAATTGATTTTTTTAAGTAGTGCATAGGCGTTATCTTGCGCTTCTTTAGTATCTGCGCCTAAAGCAGTTGCACATAATACGCGTCCACCACTGGTAATCACTGAGCCGTTGCTCATCTTGGTGCCTGCATGAAATACTTTAGCCTCAGTTGAATCTTGTGGCAAGCCAATTGCCTCACCTGATGGATAAGCATCTGGATAGCCGTTGGCAGCTAACACCACACCCATAGCTGAGCGCTCGTCCCACACAATGCTAGCTTTGTCTAGCTTACCTTTAGTTGCTAATAAACAAAGCTCAGCCAAGTTAGATTTAAGGCGCATCATAATCGGCTGAGTTTCAGGATCACCGAAACGACAATTATATTCCAGCACTTTAAAGTTGTTATTTTGATCAATCATAAGGCCTGCATACAAAAAACCTGTGTAGGCATTACCTTCTGAAGCCATACCGTCTACAGTTGGACGGATAACCTTGTCTATCACTGCCTGAAAGATTTCATCAGTGACAATCGGTGCAGGAGAATATGCACCCATACCGCCTGTGTTTGGACCTTTATCGCCGTTATCACGTGCCTTGTGATCTTGCGAAGTGGCCATCGGTAAAATATTTTTACCATCAACCATGACAATAAAACTGGCCTCTTCACCAACTAAAAATTCTTCAATGACGACACGCGAGCCAGCATCTCCAAAACGATTACCCTCTAGCATATCATTAATAGCGCTAGTCGCCTCTGCTTCCGTATTGGCAATAATAACGCCTTTACCTGCAGCTAAACCATCTGCCTTAATTACAATGGGCACGCCTTTTTCTTCAACGTATTTAACAGCTGGCGCAACTTCAGTAAAGACATCGTAATAAGCGGTAGGGATATTGTTGCGCTCCAAAAAATGCTTACAAAATGCTTTTGACCCTTCTAATTGTGATGCACCCTGTGTTGGGCCAAAAATAGCCAGACCTTGTGCTTCAAACTTATCAACTATACCAATAACCAGTGGCGCTTCAGGGCCAACAATTGTAATATCAACTTGATTATCTTGAGCAAATTTAATTAGCCCATCAATATCCTCAGCACCGATATTAATATTAGTTAGTTTGTTTTCGAGCTCAGTACCTGCATTACCAGGTGCTACAAATACTTCTTTAACCGTTTCAAATTTGGCACACTGCCAAGCCAGTGCATGCTCACGCCCACCAGCGCCAATAACTAAGACTTTCATATTTTTTCCTATACGTATTCTTCAATAAACTCTCTGAATTTCTTATGTGACATAATTTGCGTGCCGTCACAATTGAATGACATAGAGATCGTTGAATTAAATAAATTAATCACCGCTGAGCGCAAATAGTAGCCATCTAAGTTTCGAAGTGCTGGAATATGCTCGACAATGTATCTGAGCTCATTCTCATCTGTAAGCTGTTTCATACCCTGATTGCGCTGATGAAATGCTTCTTGCCATTCTTCTGATAGATATTCAAATGCCGGATCGTGCTCAAGCATCAGATAATAGCGTTTAATAAGCGCTTCTTTTTCATCCAAAGAAATCATGCCAAAATGATTAAACACATAATCTGGCACGAGAAGATCTTCTGCCAAATGAATTTCAACATTAAACGGGTCAAATACCGAAGAGGTTTTGATTTCGCCATTATTTAAGCCAATAACGATTCGGTAAATTCCTGTAGATAGCAGTAAAAATAAAATTACCTCCATCAGATCGTCAATATTTTTATCAACGATATTATGGGTGCGTTCGCGATTATAAACGCTATCTTTTAGACTTTCATCGCCTTTAACACTGCGCATCAAGTCATCATCAAAACCGTAGCCAACAAGGGCGCTTTTTTTATTGCTTCCAGTATTCATAACTTAAATTATAGATTAAACAAATAATCGTTTGGGCTGAATCACGCCATCTTCAGACAATTCGCCAATACCAATGAATTGTTTTTGATCGTCAAACAATTTCAATTTATGCGATAGATCTTGCTGGTTGCAGACAATACTTCGGCCGTATTTAATATCAACTGTTTGTGCTGCATCAAGAGTAAAGCTTACAATATTTGGCAGCATGTTTTCACTCAGAAAAATATGTGCATCTAACTGATCATAATCATCCCCGGCTAATGCCTCAAGATCTGAGAATTTAATCGCCTCACTAATGTCAATGTGCGCAAAGCCCGTACGTCGTAATTCAACTACATGTGCACCACAGCCTAACTTGTCACCAATATCTTGTATTAAACTACGAATATAGGTACCCTTGGAGCAACTAACGTCCAAGGTTAGAACACCCTGTTCATAACTAATAAAATCAATACTGTGTATCGTCACTGGACGTGCAGGTCTTTCAATCTCAATACCCTGTCTGGCAAGCTTATATAAAGGTTGCCCGTCTTTTTTAAGCGCTGAATACATTGGTGGAATTTGTAGAATATCACCTTTAAAACTCATTACTGCATCAATAATCTGAGACTCTGTCACGTGCTCAAATGTCTGAGTTTTTATGATTTTTCCTTCACAGTCGCCAGTATCGCTAATTTCGCCTAGCTTGCCACGAACAAAATAGCGTTTATCGTCATTAAGTAGAAATTGAGCTACTTTGGTTGCCTGACCCAAACAAATTGGCAGTATGCCACTGGCAAGTGGATCTAAGCTACCAGTGTGTCCTGCTTTTTTAGCGAAAAAAAGTCGTTTAACTTTTTGTAAGGCGGCGTTTGAGCTAAGGCCTGTGTCCTTATCCAACAACACAATACCATTAATATCTCTGCCCTTAGCATTGCGCCGTGACATGGGAGTATTATAGTTTAGATAACAAATCTTCGATTCTAGCGCCTGTATTCGGTGCAGGATCGAAGATAAATCTGAGTGCTGGCGTATGACGCAAGTCTATTGTTTTTGACAAGCGTGAGCGAAAGAACCCTGATGCTTTTGCCAATAAAGGGCCAACAGCAGATTTGTCTTTTTCTGACACTGTATAGTACACTTTGGCAGCGCCCAAATCACGACTGGTTAAAACATCTGTTATGTTGATGCTAGCCAATCTTGGATCTTTGGTTTCGTTTTTTAATAGCGCAACCAGCTCTCGACGAATCAGCTCGTTGATGCGTTCAATTCTAAAAGAATCTTGTTGACCCATCGTTACTACAGTGTACGTGCAGTTTCAATACGTTCAAATACTTCGATTTGATCGCCTGGCTGAATGTCGTTATAGCCAGCAACACCGATACCACATTCAGTACCTGATTTCACTTCCTTAACATCGTCTTTAAAGCGTCTCAATGACTCTAGCTCGCCCTCAAAGATAACCACGCTATCACGTAGAACACGAATCGGAGAATCTTTTCTGACCACGCCTTCTTCAACCATACAACCAGCAATATCACCCAATTTTTGTGAACGGAACACATCTTTAACATTGGCTATACCAATAATGTTTTCACTTAATGCTGGACTTAACAAACCACTCATGATCGCTCTAACATCATCAATTAAATTATAAATGATTGAATAGTATTCAATACGCACATCTTCATTGTCTGCTGTTTTACGAGCAACTGCATCAGCACGAACGTTAAAACCAAGTACCAATGCACCTGAGGTGGCCGCTAGGTTGATATCAGTATTATTAATACCACCAACACCACTAGATACTACTTTAACTCTAACTTCGTCAGTCGATAATTCTTCTAATGCCTCAACCAATGCTTGTGCTGAACCACGAACGTCTGACTTAAGCAAGACGTTAACAGTTGATACATCGCCTTCTTCCATCTTCTGTAAGAAATCTTGCATTTTAGATGCTTGTTGTTTTTGCAATTCTGCTTCACGTTCTTTGGCTTTTCTAAAGTCAGCTACTTCACGCGCTTTACGTTCAGACTCAACAACCAATACTTCGTCACCAGAATTTGGCACACCAGATAAGCCTAACACTTCAACCGGAGTTGATGGGCCTGCCTCTTTAAGAACCTTGCCTTGATCGTTTACAATTTGCTTAACTTTACCGTACTCAAGTCCGGCGATCATAATGTCGCCTTTTTTCAAGGTACCTGACTGAACCAGAATTGTAGTAACCTTACCACGGCCTTTTTCTAGGCGCGCTTCAAGTACTATACCATTTGCAGGTGCTTTAATCACAGCAGAAATTTCTAACACTTCTGCCGTTAGCGTGATCGCTTCAAGCAACGCATCAATACCTTCACCCGTATGTGCCGATACTGGAACCATCATAACGTCACCACCCCAGTCTTCTGAGATAACATCGTGTGTTGATAGAACCTGCTTGATCTTATCTAGATCAGAACCTTCTTTGTCAATTTTATTAATAGCAACAATAACCGGCACACCAGCTTTATGCGCATGCTTAATTGATTCAACAGTTTGTGGCATAACACCGTCGTCTGCTGCAACTACTAGAATAATAATATCGGTTGCATTGGCACCACGAGAACGCATTTTTGAAAATGCTGCGTGTCCCGGCGTGTCAATAAATGTAATTTTTCCATTATCAGTATCAACTTGATATGAACCAATATGCTGAGTAATACCACCCGCCTCTCCATCAGCAACTTTAGCCTTACGGATGTAATCAAGTAATGATGTTTTACCGTGATCAACATGACCCATAATTGTTACCACTGGCGGTCTTGGACTTTCATCGCCTGTTGGCTTTGATTTCTCAACTATTGTGTCTTCGATCGTCTCTTCAACACTTGCCACACCTGTATGACCCATTTCTTCAACCACTAATAGTGCGGTATCTTGGTCAATAACATCATTTAGCGTTACCATTACACCCATACCCATCAATACCTTAAGCACTTCGCCGGCTTTGGTTGTCATTTTTTGAGCTAAGTCACTGACTTTAATATTGTCAGGAACAGCCACTTCATGAATTAGTTTTTCAACAGGCTTTTGGAAGCCATGCTGTGCCTGCTCTTCTTGAGTCTTTTGACTTAAGCGTGTTCTGTCTTTTTTCTTAAGCTTACGATTTGGATTATGTCTTGCCACATGCAGTTGTCTTCTACGTCCAGCTGTATTGCCACTTGGCGCAGCTTTATGTTGGCGAGTTGGCTTCTTTTCTTCTACCTTCTTTTTTTCTACCTTCTTTTCTTCTATTTTTTCAACTTCCTTAGTAGTCTCTTGCTTGGCATCTTCTTGTTGATTTTTTAAGGCATCAGCTTGTTCTTTCTGTAAGCGTGTCATTTCATGACGCTTAGCATCTTGTGCTAATAATTTTTCATCTGCTTCACGACCTGCATCTAGTGCTGCTTGCGCTGCTAATGCCGCTTCATTAACAACAACCTCTTCCTCAACAGCCACTACGGGTTTAGCGCGTTTTTTCTTCACTTGCACCTTAATGCCGTCGCCTGTTTTGCTACTCGTTGTGCTACTTGGCTTGCGTGAAACCGACATGCTAGATTTGTCTGATGAGCGCTTTGATAAGCTACCCATTAGAATTTTTCTTTCCTCAGCAGAAATACCTGAATCGGCTTGCTTGCCTTTAATTCCTGCATTCGTCAGAATTGCAATCACCTCATCAGGTGTTTTTCTCAATAGTTTGGATAGTGTTTCAACCGTATGTGCCATAATGCTTGCCTATTTTTGTAATGATTAAGTTAACTTTTTTACTAAAACCAATAGTTAATCAAACCATCCTTCGTTTTCTCTTGCGGTCATAATAACACCTGACGCCTTTTCTTTGTCCATAACCTGAACTTCAAGTAGTTCATCGATAGACAACTCTGCTAGATCTTCAACAGTAGTAATTTCAGCTTCAATCAGTGCATCTGCTAATTCTTCGTCAACACCTTCAACACTCATTAGTGTTTCAGAAGCATCGGCATCACCTAGTGCCTGTACTAATTGCGCATCTGCTGCACGTTCTTGTAACTCTTCTACCATCGAGGCATCAAACTCTTCAATGTTTTCTAATACTTGAGAATCTGCATCAGCGATATCGCCCACAGTTCCAAAGCCTTCTTCTAATAAAACACCAGCCACTTCACTATCAACGCCCAACTTGTCTGCCAATTTATCGCTGACCTTTTGTGACTCTTCTGCTTGCTTTTCATCTGCATCTGTTGTTGACATAACGCTTAGTCTCCAACCAGTTAAGCGCGATGCTAATTTAATATTTTGACCGCCACGACCAATTGCAAGTGCTAGTTGATCTTCTTCAACAGCAATATCCATAGCGTTACGATCTTCGTCAACAATAATAGAGCTAACTTCTGCTGGCGCCATTGCGTTAATCACGAATTGTGCAGGATCTTCATCCCATAAAATAATATCAACACGCTCACCATTAAGTTCGTTTGAGACTGCCTGAACACGTGCGCCACGCATACCAATACAAGATCCAATTGGATCTAAGCGCTTGTCTTTTGCTTTTACTGCTAATTTTGAGCGTATGCCAGGATCTCTAGCACCGCCCATAATTTCAATCACACCTTCTGAAATTTCAGGCACTTCCATTTCGAATAATTGAATCATCATTTCTGGCACTGTGCGAGATAAGAAGATTTGCGCTCCACGAATTGATGACTTAACCTCTTTAATATAGGCTCTTAAGCGATCGTTCTTTCGTACAGATTCGTTTGGAATAAGGTCAAATTTAGAAATCATGCCGTCAACGCCACCCATGTCAACATAAACATTGCCACGATCAACACGCTTTACCGTCACCATGATCACTTCACCAACACGTTGAGTGTAATCATGAACAATTACTTCTCTCTCAGCTTCGCGCACCTTTTGAATAATGACTTGTTTAACAACCTGTGCCGCAATACGACCAAACTCATCTGTCTCAATTGGCTCACGCACAAAATCATCGATCGCAATGCCGTTAGCGTCTTTTTCATAAACATGAAGCTCAGCATCAAATGGCGTTCCATCGTCGTCAACAAAGTTTTCTTTATCGTCAATAACCATCCACTGTCTAAAGGTATGAAATTCGCCCGTCTTACGGTCAATTTCTACATGTGCATCAATTTCTTTACGTTTTTTGGTGGCTACTGCTAATGCCTCTTCTAACGATTCAAAAACATCCTCTTTGGTGATGTTTTTTTCATTAGAGATTGCCTCAACCATTAAAAATAATTCTTTACCATCCATGTTTTTCTCCTAAAAGTCAGCGATTAAATTCGCTTTTTCGATCATGTCAATGTCTAGTGTCACTGAGCCCAATTCTGTGATTAATTCAATGGTGTTGTCTAACTCGCTAACACTGCCAATTGAACCTTTAAATTTACGTTGTTTGTTGATAGGTCTAACCATACGAAGGCTAATATCGTTACCTAAAAAACGCTGATAATGACCTATGTGAAATAATGGTCGTTCAATACCAGGTGAAGATACTTCTAAGTTGTATTGACCCGTAATTGGATCTTCAACATCAAAGATGGCACTTAATTGGTGGGATGCTTTTTCACAATCCTCAATACCGATGCCGTGATCAGTATCAATAAAAATACGCAAAGTGCTGTGCTTGCCACTGGCGATATATTCAATGCCCACTAGCTCATAGCCCATATCTTCCAACACGGGACCAATCAAACTAGTAATTTTTTCTGTAATTTTTGCCATCTATTTTATTTGTATTCACCTTTTTACGCATAACAAAAACCCCCTAAAAAAGGGGGTCTTTGCTTGCTTTTTTTTAATTATAAAAATCAAAAAAAGACTTGATTTGGTAGCGGGGACAGGATTTGAACCTATGACCTTCGGGTTATGAGCCCGACGAGCTACCGAACTGCTCCACCCCGCACTAAGTGGCGAGATGATACGCTGTTATTGTTAGCTTGTCTAGTTTATTTTCTACTAATGAGTAAATATTACAAATTTGATTGGTTAACGTTACCTGCACCATGCACAGTTATTTCAAATCCTTGAGTCAACAAGTGCTTCACATAAAGTCGATTATAGGTAAAGAAAAATACAATATTGGCCAAACCAAGTGTCAAAATACACAAAGGAAACATTAATATAAAAGATTTCCAGTCACGTCGATAAATAGCTGGACAAAAAAACAGGCACAGTGACGTCCAAGAAAACCCCACAGGGGCAAATCTTACTTCTTTGGTCTTTGGATGTTCTAATGTTAGGGTTGTATATGCCACGTTTTATCTCTCCTCAATTGGCAATTGTACCGTTTTTTTTACCCAAATATCAACTACTTAATTTATGCTGTTAATGGTCTATTTTGGATAATTTTAGATCTTTATACAATTATACAAAATCCTCTATTTATAATAACCACATGAAACCAATTAAAATTGCCGTATTGATGGATGACATCAAAAACATAAAGCCTTATAAAGATTCTTCACTAGCGATGATGCTAGAGGCAAGTAGGCGTAATTGGGAAATTTACACTTTTGATGCTCATGACTTGTTCGCTCAAGATGGTCAAGTTCTAGCAACTTGTGCCAAGACTGTGGTGTTCGATGATACTGAGCATTGGTACGAACAGGCGCCTAAAGAAGATCTGCCTCTTGATAACTTTAATGTCATTTTGATGCGTAAAGATCCACCTTTTGATATGAATTACATCTATGCAACTTATTTCCTTGAACAGGCTGAAAATAATGGCGTACTCGTGGTTAACAAGGCGCAATCTTTACGTGATGCCAACGAAAAATTATTTGCCTTGAATTTTCCACACTGTATTGCCAAAACGCTTGTTAGTAGCAACAAAAAACGACTTAAGGAATTTATCAAAATACAAGGTGTTAGCGTGGTTAAGCCACTTGATGGCATGGGTGGTAAGGATATTTTTAAGCTTGAGCGTGGCGACAGTAATATCGATGAAGTGCTTGACTATATTACCCACCAAGGCAGCACGCCAATTATGGCACAAGAATTTTTACCTGAAATAGCCCAGGGCGATAAACGCATTCTACTAATCAACGGCAAGCCTATTGATTATGCTTTAGCACGTATGCCTGCTAAAGGTAGTTTTAAAGGTAATTTAGCTGCGGGTGCCACTGGTATTGGTCAGCCTTTATCAGCTAGAGATCGATATCTCTGTGAACAAATTGCACCATCTCTTAAGTCTAAAGGGTTAATGTTTGTTGGACTAGATGTAATTGGTGATTATATTACTGAAATTAATGTCACTAGCCCGACTTGTATTCGCGAACTAGACCAACAATTCAATCTAAATATTGCTGGCGTTTTGTTTGATGAAATACAGCAGGCGCTTAACTAGCTAGAAAATAAATATCTAGCTAACACCACACCTGCTCCGGCTGCTGCCAAAGATAGCAACACATTAAGTAAGATATTAATACCTGCTTGACCATAATGACCAGAACTGATCATTTCTACTGACTCCCAAGAAAGTGTCGACATAGTAGTTAGCGAGCCAGTTAAGCCAATCAACAGCAATAAACGATAAGCCTCATGTAAATTGGCTTTTTCCAATACTACCACGACCAAAACACCTGCCAAAAATGAACCAATTATATTTGCACTTAAGGTGCCATAAGGAAACGCTGAACCCATCGTTGCATTCATAAACTGAGTTAAATAATAACGCACGCTGGCGCCAATGGTGGCACCTACACCAATAGCTAGAACAGTGGGTAAAAATGTCATGAATCTCCTCGTATTTTTCTAATTTTTTCTGTAATTTTAATCTCTAAGCCACGATCAGTTGGCGCATAGTAACGACACTCTCCCATCTCCTGAGGAAAGTATGTCTGACCATAACTAATGCCGTCGGCTTCATCGTGTGCATAACGATAATCTTGCCCATAGCCTAGCTCACTCATCAAGCTGGTTGATGCATTGCACAAGTGCTTTGGTACAGCTAAATCGCCAGTTTGTTTGGCATCACTCATGGCTTGATTAAAGGCTTTATAAACCGCATTGGATTTAGGTGCGACGGCACAATAAACTGCCGCTTGTGCAATTGCTCGATTACCCTCTTTATCGCCCAAGCGCTCATACACATTCCAAGCGTTTAAGGTAATTTCTAACGCCCTTGGGTCGGCATTGCCAATATCCTCTGAAGCAATCGCAAGCAATCGTCTAGCAATGGTTTTTGGATCACAACCGCTCACTAACATTCGTGCCATCCAATACAATGCGCCGTCAGCAGATGAGCCACGCACTGACTTATGAAATGCTGACAGTTGTTGGTAAAATATATCACCACCTTTATCAAAACTGGCAACCTTATCTTGCAAAAATTGAGCAATACTTTTCGCATCTGGTTGACTTATTTTTGCTTGATCAATTTTTTCAACTATATTAATTAAACGTCGCGCATCGCCACCACTACTAGCCACAATCATCTCTTGAGAAGATTGATCCAGCGTTAACTTTAAATATTCAAGACTACGGTGCAATATTTGCATCAATCCAGCTGCATCTAATGATTCCAGTACATAAACACTAACGCGTGATAATAATGCCCGGTTCAGCTCAAATGAGGGGTTTTCTGTTGTAGCGCCAATCAAAGTGATTAAGCCAGACTCAATGTGCGGCAAAAAAGCATCTTGTTGCGCCTTGTTAAATCGATGAATTTCATCAACAAATAGCACCGTTGGCTGGCCTATATTTTGATATTTTTTAGCATTTTCAATCACAGTGCGTAATTCTTTAACACCGTCTAATACCGCACTAAGCTGCACGAAATACCCTTCAACTTGAGCACATATAATACGTGCCAAAGTAGTCTTGCCAACACCTGAAGGCCCCCATAAAATCATCGAATGCAATTGTTTATTGTTGATTGCTTGTTTCAGTGGGTGCGCATCGTTTAATAAATGTTGCTGCGCGCAGAAGGTCTCTAAATTATCAGGTCTTAGTATTTCTGCGAGTGGCTTCATAAGCCTATTTTAACGACATTTGTGGACAAGCAGGAATTGTCACATTTTTCTAAAATTAGAACTGTTTCTAGCTTTAATCGCTGCGCTAGTTGAATTGCTTTTTGACTACCCATTGACATCATAGCAGTGGCATAAGCGTCTGCTAAAAGATTATTCGAGTGGATTACACTGGCTGAAAATAAATCACTATTAACCGGTAAGCCTGTATGCGGATCAAGAATATGAGCATAGTTTTTGCCTTCCCAAACAAAATACTGTCGATAGTTTCCAGAGGTAGCAATTGACTTATTAATTAGTTTAATTTCAATAGGGCTCTGTCCAGCGGGCGTTTCAATGCCAATAGTCCAGCTGCCTTTGACTTTAATCTCACCGCCAATTTCCACCATAAATCGCTCGATACCTTGCTGATCTAATAACTGATAAACCTCATCCACAGCATAGCCTTTAGCAATTGCTGATAAATTTAAATAAACATCAGATTTTTTGCTGAATTTTTGCCCTTCCAAGGTTGTTTGAACAATGGAAGAGTTGTTCAATGCTGTGGCAATTGCTTTTCTATCTGGCTTTGTTAGTACGCTTATTGCACCAAAACCCCACACATCAATCAGCTGACCAAGGCCTGGATCAAAGTAACCATCCGTCTGCTGATGCACTTGAATTGCTGCATTTAACACCTGAGATAGCTCAGCAGAGATTGCGATCGGATGATTGATTGGCTTACGGTTAAGCTGAGATATTTCTGAAGACTTATCCCAACTAGAAAAAATTTTATTAATTTGATTAAGCCGTACGTCGACTTGTTGTTGATTAGCTTGAACGCCTTGGCCTTTAATCAAATAGGTTGTGCCCATGGTTTTACCCGACACTTGTTCAATCGATTGATTTTGATCACAACCACTTAAGCTCAAAAAGAGAAAAATAATCAGTCGCTTAGGCATTATAATTTTGTCATGTTTCGATTGATTATTTGCTTGTTATTCTCTGGCTGGGCTTATGCCAATGATACCCTAGCGCCAGAAAATGTGCCTGAGACCCAAAGTTTTGAAGAATTCCTTGTTGACATACGCCATCAGGCTTTAGATCAAGGCATTTCTAAGGTCACACTGGATCTAGCTTTATCCGCACTGACGCCTAATCCAAAAGTACTTAAATTTGATCGAACTCAAGCGGAATTTAGCCAAAATTTTTGGCGCTATTTGGGCTCTCGTGTTAGCGAATATCGCTTAAACAATGGCGCTGAAAAACTTAACGCTCACCGGCTAGTATTACAAAATAACTATCAGAAATACGGCGTTCCACCGCATATTATAGTTGCTTTTTGGGGTCTGGAAACCAACTACGGAACCTATACTGGAAACCTAAGTTTGGTTAGATCTTTAGCAACACTAAGTCATGACCTGCGCCGTCGAGAATTTTTCACCCAGCAACTTTTGGCATTACTCAAACTAATTGACGAGGGAAAAATCCCAGCTGACGCTAAAGGCTCTTGGGCAGGCGCCATGGGAAATGTACAATTTATGCCAACTAATGTTGCCACTTACGGTATTGATGCTGATCAAGATGGTGAAATCGGCTTATGGGATAACACCCAGGATATTTTTGCTAGTGCCGCCAATTTTTTACAAAAAATTGGTTGGCATCGAGGTGAGCGCTGGGGGCGCGAGGTTAGCATTCCACAAAATTTTGACTATCAACTTGCCAACCTAAAAAACAAAAAAACCGTGAATGAATGGCAGACTCTAGGAGTTCGTACCGCAGAAGGACAAGACTTACCAAACTCTACTTTAAGCGCCTCATTGATTTTACCCATGGGCTATAACGGGCCTGCTTTTTTAGCCTATCGTAATTTTCGAGCCATCTTGCGCTGGAATCACTCAATTTTATATGCTCTATCTGTTGGCCATTTGTCTGACCGCTTAGCAGGCACAAGCCAACTATACGCCAAACCAATTACCGAGCCATCGTTAAGTCGTGCAGATGTTATGTTAATTCAAACACAACTAAACAAGCTGGGCTTTGATACAGGCGAACCAGATGGAATTTCAGGGCCAAAAACACGCAACGCAACACGCAAATATCAGCGCGCCAACAGCCTACCAATTGATGGTTATGTTGGCTATCAGTTATTACAACAAATCAAATGAATATTGAGACCTATTTAGGCTTTGATGTTGGCACTAAACGCACTGGCGTTGCTATTGCCAATAGCCTAACTCAACAAGCCACTGGCATAGAAGTCGTCTCTCATCATAAAAACGGCTCGACCAATTGGGGCGCTTTTGATCGGATTGTTGCGCAACACTCAATCGCTCTATTCATTATTGGTGTGCCACATGATAAAGAAGGCAAAGAGCAAGAGATGACTTTCATAGCCAAGTCTTTTGCTCGCAAATTAAGTGCGCGATATAACATCAGCATGGTTTTGGTTGATGAGTATTTATCATCCAATGAAGCTAAAAAACAACTAAAATATAATCATCATCATAAGAATGCAGACCGCGGCGAGGTTGACAAACTCTCAGCAGCGCTGATATTACAAACCTGGCTAGGAGATTCATGAAAAAAGACCCGATTAACAACCACGTCCAGCTAAATGATTCTGGCAAGTTAATCCATTTATTGGGTCTTGAAGGTTTATCAAAAACCCACTTACTTGAAATTCTAGATAAAGCTGACAAGCTCATTGATAAAAACGGCAATCTTAAAAAATCCAAGGCATTAGACGATATGTCGGTTGCTAATTTATTTTTTGAGCCGTCAACTCGTACCAGAAACACTTTTGAAATTGCCGCTATGCGCAGTAGTGCTAACATCATTAATGTTGATTTAGCAAACTCCGCTTTAAAGAAAAATGAAGCATTAATGGACACCATGCATACGCTGAAGGCCATGCAAATTGATATGTTTGTTATTCGCCACAAGCAATCTGGACTGCCACATCATGTAGCTCAGCACCTTGATGGCGTCGCAATTTTAAATGCAGGTGATGGTACCAATTCACACCCAACACAAGCTTTACTGGACATGCTTAGCATACGCCAGCATAAGTCAAATTTTGAAAGCTTATCAGTAGCCATAGTTGGTGACATTACTCACTCTCGAGTGGCACATTCAGACATCCAAGCCCTCAAGACATTAGGAACAACAGACATTCGCTTAATCGCACCAGAAGGCTTACAACACGATTCTGCTCGTTGTAAGGCGGTAACTTGTTTTAGTGACATCGAGAGCGGACTAAAAGACTGTGATGTGATCATTGTGTTACGCTTACAAAAAGAACGCATGATCGAAGCAGATATCCCGAATGAACAAGAATATTTTGAAAACTACGGATTAACGGCAGAACGTTTAGCGCTAGCCAAAAAAGACGCTATCGTTATGCATCCAGGTCCGATTAACCGCGGCGTTGAAATAGACTCGTCAGTTGCTGATGGCGAACAATCAATCGTTCTACAACAAGTTACCAATGGCATTGCAGTACGCATGGCGGTAATGCAAATATTAGCCAAAAACTTATGAACAACCCTCTAGATTACGACGCTTTAAAAACCACGCTACACGCACTCAACACTGACGACACCATTTCCAGTGCGCACGGCATATTGTGTGGTTTTGCTTGTGTAAAGCCAGACTTGAATTTAGATGATTGGCTCAATGAAATAATTGTTAGTATCGATCTCAACAATCTTAGCGAAAAATCTGCTCATGAAGAGCTTGCCATGATTTTTAACGAGACCTCTTCACAGCTCAATGATCCCACCTTAAATTTTCAACTACTGATTGCTGATGAAGACTCAAAACTTGGAGAACAGGCAAATACTTTAATTGAATGGTGCCAGGGTTATTTAACTGGCTTAGGCCTACAAAAGATCTCCACCACTGATGATGATGCATTGGAAATGATTAAAGATATTTCTGAAATTTCAAAGTTAGACACCGACCTTCTCGATACAGAGAAAAATGCACAAGACCTTAATGAAATTATTGAGTTTGTACGCATAGGAGTACTATTAATTCAGGAAACTTTACAGCCTTCCAAACAGGACTTTATCAGTCCAGAAACGCTACACTAATCGCTACTAATCAGTAGTCATCTTGCTTAAAAGACTTTAAGCTCTGATAATATAACAATATCATAAAATTATGCCCTAGTGATAGTGTTGCAAAGCTGTTGCAAGTGTATATCATGGCACACCCATAAGGGGATTAAATCTTGAGGAGGAGGTAGCCGCCTAACTAAACTTGAGGAGAATAAAAAAAACGACTACCTAATAGAAAATCATTACTTATATCTCGGGGGAGAGAATAATGATCTTCTGTTTATCATTATAACATAATATTATAACAATATAATATAGATTTACTTTTTCTATATTAAAAAGGACTGAATGAAAGATTTAACAGCAGCAGTAACCAAGTTATTTCCCACAAAAAACATAATATTATTTTTTGCTTTAATGGTGTCATTGTCGACTAATGCAATTGCTATTAACCATAACACCGAAGTCATTCAGGCTGATATCATTGGCGTTGAGCCAATCTATATGAATTACACACTAACCAAAATTAGTACGCCGTGTGTATCTGGCGCACGTAACTGCTGGAATGTCAGTTATAAAAAGAAAGTGTCAAAAGTGTTAAAAGGCTATCGTGTCAAACTTACATACAATGACAGCACCTTTACCGCAAGAATGCAAACAAAACCCACTGATGAGTATTTAAAAATTCGAGTCAAAAGTGATCTGCTAGCCATGCCCAGCACGGTTGCTATAAATGGTTCAGTTGTTTATTAAAATCTACTGATCTAAACTTGCGAACTGATGTGGTAGTTTTGCTACTGGCATAGGTGCAGCCTCTACAACAAAATCATAACCACTATTTCCGTAGTTATAAAATGCAGAGTTTGCTCTATGAATTTGTTGATGTGCTGAATTTTCAAACATGGCCATTGGATTAAACACAGCGTATGGCTTAGCAGTTTCAGCAAATACACTTACTGAAGCTAATAATGTTGTTACGATTAATGTGTTTAAAATTGTTTTCATTATGTTTGTTTTTTAGTTGGTTAATTTAGTATGCCACCACCTTATCTCTTGAGGAGAGAATAATTCTTGGGGGAGGGTGGTGACATGCAGCTATTATATCATAAAAATATAATATGTCAATATAATAATATCATAATGTTGTAATATGAACGATATTTAAGCACCTTATCTAGTGGCAGCAATGAATATGCTATCAACCTTACTTGATAATCAACTAACTTATGACTATCATAACAACCATAAATTTGATTAATACAAATAGGGCTAGATAATGAATTTAGAAGATTCAAAAGTACAAGTAACTGACATTAATATGCCGTTCTTTTCAATGGTTTGGTTTATGGTTAAGTGGGTAATAGCTTCAATTCCAGCTATTATTATCTTATGGTTACTGTTTATCGCGTTTGGCGGAATTGTGACGGGGCTTGGAATAGCTTATATTAATTAGGACAATAAAAAAGCACCAACTAAGGTGCTTTTTTATTGGATATGGTGGCCGCACCTAGAATTGAACTAGGGACACAGGGATTTTCAATCCCTTGCTCTACCAACTGAGCTATGCGGCCATAAAAGTCAGAATTATACCAAATAATTCTATGGGAAAACTACAAACTACTCTCCTAAAAATTTCTCGGCATCGAGTGCCGCCATACAGCCGGAGCCTGCAGAGGTAATCGCTTGACGATATATATGGTCTGCAACATCACCAGCTGCAAATATACCTTCAACAGAAGTTTGCGTTGCATTACCCTGTGTGCCACTTTGAACGTGCAAATAGCCATGGCTCATATCTAGTTGACCCTCAAAAATACCAGTATTAGGTGTATGACCAATAGCAATAAAAACTCCGTGTACGTCGATTTCTTTCGTGGTGCCGTTGTTATCTTTTAAGCGTAATCCAGTCACACCCATGTTATCGCCCAGAACCTCATCAAGATTTTGGTTGTATTCAATAGTAATGTTGCCTGTTTTTGACTTTTCAATTAATTGGTCAGATAAGATTTTCTCACTAGCAAATTTATCCCTTCTATGAACAATGGTGACATGATCAGCAATATTAGATAGAAATAAAGCCTCTTCGACAGCTGTATTACCACCGCCAATGACTGCTACTTTTTGACCACGGTAGAAAAACCCGTCACAAGTAGCACAAGCTGATACGCCTTTACCTTTGAACGCCTCCTCTGATTCTAGCCCTAAGTAGCGTGCTGAAGCGCCGGTTGCAATAATTACCGAATCAGCCGTATAGGTAGTTGAACCGCCAGACAATGTAAATGGGCGTTTTGAAAAATCTACATTAGTAATGTAATCATTGATGATTTCAGTATTGAATCGTTCAGCATGCTTTTTCATGCGCTCCATTAAATCAGGACCTTGAACACCAGTATCATCGCCTGGCCAGTTGTCTACATCAGTGGTTGTCATAAGTTGGCCACCTTGCTCTAAACCGCTAACAATAACAGGGCTTAGGTTGGCACGCGCTGCATAGACAGCTGCCGAATAACCCGCAGGACCAGAACCTACAACCAATACTTTACAATGTTTATTTTCACTCATTTCTACTTCAATCCTTTATACTTATAGACAGACCAAAATCGGCCTTTTTGATACAAACATTATAAAGTAATCGCAAATCCTCTTGAAAAAAAATACCCCTTCAAAATCCAAAAAAAATCTAAACAAGCCACGCACAAAAGTCAGTAGCGAAATTTTATTTATTTCTTTAGCAGCACTTGGCTTGATTTTTCTGGCAGCATTGCTTACTCACTCATCGCACGAAAACCCATGGTCGGGTGATGTTGCGTTGGATGGTTCTGTGGCCAATTTGGCCGGTATTTTTGGGGCGTATTTAAGCGACATCTCTTTATCTGTTTTCGGTTTTAGCACCTATATTATTCCTATTTCTATGATTTGGCTAGGCTGGCGCATCCATAAAAATTCTGAACATAAGCCTTCAAATAAAACAATGGTGCTTATTCGTACACTGGCGCTTCTGACTTTGATCGCTTTTAGTGGTGCGTTTTTTGCCCAAAATTTTGCCAATCTTGGGTCTTCTGGTGGCTATCTTGGCATTAGCATGCATGATTATTTCGGTGTTTTATTTGGTGGCGCATCCTTTATTGTTTATCTAAGCATTATGATGATTAGCTTTAGCATTGCTACCAGTGCTTCTTGGGTTAATATCTTCTCCTCTACGGGTAGATTTTTTGCCAATATACTTGCCAACATCAAACAAAAGCGAGCTGAAGTCAAACTTAACAAGCCAGAAAAACCAATTATTGCCAAAAGACCTGCGATTAATAAACCTGGTGTTATTGGCAAGGTTAAAACAGCCAAACTCAAAAAAATAAAAAAAATCAATAAGCCTGTTTCATCCAACTTATTTAACACCAATGCAGTTGCCGGCCTACCAAGCCTTGACCTTTTAGACGAGCCAGTGATTAATACTCAGGGGTTTTCTGAGCAGTTATTAGAAGACATGTCACGCCAAGTTGAAATCAAACTTAAGGACTTTGGCTTTGAGGTGAATGTCACTACGGTGACACCTGGCCCGGTAATTACTCAATTTGAGCTTTCTCTTGCGCCAGGTGTTAAGGTCTCTCAAATTGTTAACCTTAGCAAGGACTTGGCGCGTGCACTGCTCGTAGAAAGCGTTAGAATTGTTGATGTAATCCCTGGTAAGCCAGTGATTGGCCTTGAAATTCCTAATGAGTCTAGAGAAATGATTAGCCTTAAAGAAGTGCTTGCTTCACAAGAGTTTGCAGATTCAAAATCAACTCTAAGCATGGGCTTAGGTAAAGACATCAATGGCAAGCCGGTGATTGCAAATTTATCAAAAATGCCACATCTATTGGTAGCGGGCGCTACCGGAATGGGTAAATCTGTTGGTCTTAATGCCATGATTTTAAGCGTACTCTACAAGGCTAAGCCTGAAGATGTGCGCATCATCATGATTGATCCAAAAATTGTTGAATTAGCCATTTATGCCGATATTCCACACTTATTAACACCAGTAGTTACCGACATGAACGAAGCTGCTTCAGCACTTTGGTGGTGTGTCAATGAAATGGAGCGTCGTTATGCTTTATTAGCTAAATTTGGTGTACGTAATATTGATGGCTTTAATGAAAAACTTAGAAAGGCTAAAGAGAAAAACGAGCCGTTATTAGATCCAAGCTTTAATAAAAATACCGCAGAAGAGGGTGAGCAAGCGCCGGAACTTGAGTTGTTGCCACTGATCATGCTAGTGATTGATGAATTTGCTGATATGCTTGGCGCTTTGGCTCAGGAAGATCGCGCTAAAGCCAAGCGCGTTGAGGCGCTAATTGTGCGCTTAGCACAAAAAGCCCGTGCTGCTGGTATTCATATTATTATTGCCACACAGCGCCCTAGTGTTGATGTTATTACTGGCTTGATCAAATCCAACGTACCAACACGTATCGCCTTCAAGGTGTCTTCTAAAGTTGACTCTCGCACGGTTCTTGACCAGGGTGGCGCAGAGCAGCTACTAGGCATGGGTGATATGCTTTACATGAGCCCTGGCATGTCGCACTTAACCCGTGTGCATGGTGCTTTTGTTGATGATGATGAAATCCTACGCGTAGTTAATTTCTTGAAAGAAAATTCTGAAACGAATTACCTTGACGGCATTCTCAATGCACACAGTGAATCACAAGACTCGCATGAGTCTACTGGTGCTAAATCGGTTGCTACTGGCGAATTGGACAGCCTCTATGACGAAGCCGTACAAATCGTTACCTCGTCAAGAAGAGCCTCTATTTCGAGCTTACAGCGTCGTATGCGCATTGGCTATAATCGCGCCGCAAGAATCATTGAAGATATGGAAGCTGCTGGCGTGGTTAGCACCATGAACAGTGCGGGCAATCGCCAAGTACTCGCCCCAGAACCGCTTAGTAATGATTAAATTTGCTGGACTTCTGGTATTGTGCCTTTCATCTTTAAGCATTGCTCAGCCAAAAAATCAATTTAACCAGTTTTTTAATGGCTTTGATTCTTTAAGTGCAAACTTTGAGCAGTCTGTCTATGATGATAACAACCGTTTAATTGCCAGCAACCAAGGTGAGATTCAATTTAAGCGCCCGCAACAGTTGATCTGGCATACTCAAACACCAAATGATCAAATTCTGCTATTAAATAATAACGAACTGTGGCTTATTGACAATGAGCTTGAGCAGGCTAGCTTGCAACACATAACGGAGCTAAAACAAACGCCTTTATATTGGCTGCTTAATCGCCCAAACCAGCTTGTAAAAACCCCACAATTCGCATACAGCGACAATCAGATTGATTGGTACACCACTGGCCAGGCTAATCAACTACGTTTTGGTTTTCAGAACGATACACTTAAAGGGTTATCACTCTCTAATGAATTAGGCCAAATAATACACATTGATTTTAGCGAAGCTATTATCAATCCTAGCTTGTCAGCAGATATATTTACACTGGATGTAGGTCCCGATTTTGATGTGATTAGATAGATTTTAAACCGTTGTCTTTGTTTGTTAGTCTATTTACAGTTCTTTTAAATACTTAATAAATAGAATCGATTATGACAGAAAAAGAGTAATGGCCTATTCTACATAGCTTTTAATAGGCAGCCATACACTCGAATTCCCAGATACTAGCATTGGCAGAAGTTTATGCATGTGAAGATTCACAACAAAAATTTGTGAACAACTTTATCGCTGCATGGCATAAAGTTATGAACCTTGATCGTTTTGATATAATTTAATTTGTAGGCATAAAAAAACCCATAGCAATTGCTATGGGTTTAGATATGGTGCCGAAGACCGGACTCGAACTGGTGACCTACTGATTACAAATCAGTTGCACTACCAACTGTGCTACTTCGGCATAAGCGCAAATTATACCAAAAAAATATGGACATTATTTAATAAAAACAGTTGATTTATAACTTTTTATTGGCCAAAAAAAATGCCTCTATACAGAGGCATTTTTAACTTTAAAACAATTTCAGTTTAGAATCTTGGTCCTGCAGTTACAGCTACAGAGGCTTGTCTCAATGCATTGACTGCTTGAGTATTTGCTCTGATTGCCACACTAACATCTTTTGTCTCTTTAGCTTCTTTAATCAGCTTGGCTGTATCTCTCCAGCCGGCATTTTGAGCCACATTCTTTTTGTAGTTTTCCTCAGCCGCTACAATCACATCAGCGAATAAATTGCTTTTGGCAATTACTGGTACATACTTAGCATCTTTTGATACTACTACTTTTTTTGGTGCTGGCTTAACTGGATCTCCACCACCTAATTGGTGCACATAAACCACAAGCTTCTTAAGTTGTACTGCATCGATCACGTTTGAATGGCCAAATGCCGGCATTATTGCATTTTGAGTTTTCGCATCTACCGGGTTGTTTACACCGTGAAGAATGGTACGTACTACTGAAGCATGCTGATCATCTGTTTTAAAGCGATAAATGCCATCACTTAAATTGGCAGAACCAAGCATTTGATTACCTTTTAATGTTGGGCCGTGACAACCGATACAGCCTTTGGAAAAGTATAATGCCTTTGAAGCTGGATTAGGATTACCTTGCGCACCTTTACCTGTTTCAATTAAGAAGGTTGCAAGCTCAGCTGCTTGTGCGTCAGTAATACCGAGCATACGGGCAGGCATATTACCCTTGCGACCGTTTTTAATAGTTTGCTCAATTTTAGCTAACGAACCACCATACAACCAATCATCATCAGCTAACACTGGGAAGCCGTCATTACCTTGTCCAGCTGCACCATGACATGCGGCACAGTTATCACCAAATAGGGTTTTAGCTGTTTTAATCGAATAGGTTCTTAATTCATCATCACGAACAATATCTTCTAATGAGCTGTCTGCAATTGCCTGTTCAGTAGCAGCAAACTTTCTTTCACGATATTCTTCAAGTTGCGCAACACTTTCTTGCATTTCAGTGATCTGAGTCCAGCCAGCTGAACCTTTATAATGATCACCAAACCAAGGAATACTTGGATAGTAGAATGAATAAATAACAATCGCTACCAAGCCTACCAGCATAGACTGCATGTACCAACGTGGCGGTCGATTGTTTAACTCTCTTAGATCTTGCTCATCATCCCAAAAGTGGCCTGTATTGTTTTCACCTGGAAATGGATTTTTATGTTCGCTCATTATCTTCTCCTCTTAACGTTCGTCATCATCATTGACAAAATTTCGTAAGTCTTCAAATTGTTGCTTATTTTTTGGCCTATAGGCATAAAAATAAGCGCCGGCTAATAAAACAAATACGACGACTGCTGTTGCTGCACCGATTTTATCAACTAAAGTCATTATTCGCGGTAAGTAACGCCGTCTTCAAATTTAATCATTGTGCCTAATGTTTGCAAATAAGCAACCATCGCATCCATTTCAGTTTTACCTTCAACTGCTTTTTCAGCACTTGCAATATCTGCATCTGTATATGGCACACCTACTTTTCTCAGTCCACTCATGTGTGTGGCAATTTCTTCACCATCAACCATTGCGTTATCCAAGAATTTATATTTAGGCATTACTGACTCTGGCACTAATGCTTGTGGATGGCGCAAATGCAAGATATGCCATTCATCTGAATATTTACCGCCAACACGTGCTAAATCAGGGCCTGTTCTTTTAGAGCCCCACTGGAACGGATGATCATATACTGATTCCACTGCTAGAGAGAAGTGGCCATAACGCTCTTTCTCATCTCTGAATGGACGAATCATTTGTGAATGACACAAGTAACAACCTTCACGTTGATAGATGTCGCGTCCTGCCACCTCTAGAGGAGTATTAGGGCGAACACCATCGCCAGCCTTCCAATCAGACAAAGATTGGCCTTCGGCACGCTGCCAAAGCAAGCTTTGTGTACTACCATCAGCTAGTGTCACTTCATCTTTAATTGTTTCAGGATTTGTAAACAAAGGCACAATTTGTACAATACCGGCTAATGACACTGCTAGCGCCATAAACAAGTACATTGCAAAAATGTTCTTTTCTAGTTTTGTTTGTAAGCTTTCTTTTCCATTATTATTTGCCATGATGCTCTCCCTTATGCGTTGGCTGTTTGCACAGATTCCGATCTACGGATCGTACTAACAATATTGATTAACATAATGATTGCACCAATAAGTACCAGCACACCACCCGTTGCTCTCATTACATAATAAGGATGCATCGCAGATACTGACTCAGCAAATGTATATGCTAATGTACCGTACTCATCGTATGCTCTCCACATCAAGCCTTGCATGATGCCAGATACCCACATTGCAACAATGTATGTCACTGTACCAATGGTATGTACCCAGAAGTGAGTAGCCATTAATTTTTGATTCATTCTTACGTTATAGATTCTTTCAATCATGTGATACATTGCACCTGCAGCAACCATAATGTTCCAGCCTAATGCACCTGCATGTACGTGACCAATAGTCCAGTCTGTGTAATGCGATAATGCATTTACGTTCTTAGCGGCCATTACTGGACCTTCAAAAGTAGCCATTGCATAGAATGCTAACGACATAATTAAGAAACGTAAGATATAGTCTTCACGCAAACGATCCCATGCACCTGATAGTGTCAAGATTCCGTTTAGCGCACCACCCCATGATGGAATGATCATTGCAAGAGAAATTGTTGCGCCTAATGAACCTGCCCAATCTGGCAATGCTGTGTATTGTAGGTGGTGAGCGCCTAACCATACATAACCAAACATCAATGCCCAGAAATGAATTACAGATAAGCGGTATGAATATACTGGTCGCTCTGCTTGCTTAGGAACAAAGTAGTACATCATTCCCAAGAAGCCTGCTGTTAAGAAAAATCCAACGGCGTTATGACCCCACCACCACTGAATCATTGCATCTTGGACGCCAGAGAAAATAGAATAAGATTTAAACCAATCTACTGGAATAGACAGATTGTTAACTACGTGAAGATAAGTTACCATCACCATCATGCCCATAAAGAACCAGTTCGCTACATAAACATGTGGCACCTTGTTGCGATCACGGACGTGAATTGTCATAACAAAATTGTATAAATATGATGCCCAAGACAAAGTAATCAGGATATCAATTGGCCATTCTAATTCTGCATACTCTTTAGACTGGGTTAACCCTAAAGGCAGTGTTATCACCGCAAGAAGGATGACTGTATTCCATGACCAGAAAGTAAACCAAGCCATCTTATTAGACCAAAGGCGTACCTGATTAGTTCGCTGTACAATGTAGAAAGCTGTTGCCATTAGTGCTGATCCACCAAAGGCGAAAATTACCGCATTGGTATGAAGCGGTCTAAGACGACCAAATTGGAAGTAAGGAAGGTCTGTGCCCAGATCATTTAAGAACGGGAAGGCCAACTCGGAAGCGATGTATACGCCTAGCAGTGTACCAACCACTAAGTAAACTGATGCCATAATGGTAAACCACTTGACAACGCCTAAGTCATACTTTTCTGATAAATTCATGAATAATCCTTTTTTTGTTTTTTGTTTAATTTAAATCTTTAGGTAATATAGGCTACTAATAATCACACGCCTTTCTGCACCGTATAATATGATACCGTTATTCAAGTAAGTATTTATTGATATAAATCAATTTTTATGGTTTTTTTGAATTATTTTAGAAAAAACCATAAAGCTATAATTATGCTGAACGCTTTAACAATAGCCTAAGGCTAATTATAAATAGAGCCAATGCCATTAAAAACCATTGTAATGCATAGCCTAAATGCTTATCAACACTGCCATAAAAAGGCTTCCATTGTCTAAAAAAGCCATCTCTCTGTGTTTTTTTAAGTCGTCCAGTTATGGGTATTAAATCTAATTTTGATTGACTCGAGAGTTGCTCTATATTGAGCGATTGAATAAGCATTGGGAATTTTTTGGTTGTTTTTTCTTTGCTTAATTCAGGCCTCTGGACTGGCCTTATAAGTGACACCTCGATGGTTCTTTGCTGATCATCAATAGTAATATCAGCAATCCTATCACGCCTACCATTCCATGGAATAAAGCCACGATTAATAAGAATCGATTGACGATCGTTCATAATAAACGGTGTCATGACATAATATCCAGCATTCGAATTAACAATTTGATTGTCATAAATAAACTGAAGATCAGCTGCATAATGGCCACTTACAAGCACATTGTAATGCTCTTTTTTGATCAACTCTAACGGGTTGGAAATCAACTTAGGCTTCGAACTTTGAGCTTCAAAAATTTGCCGCTCAATATCACGCTTTTCGTCAGCACGATCAAGCTGCCAAAAGCCTAGCGACACCAGGAAGTAAATAACAACAACTATTAACGCCCCAGGAATAGAGACGATTTTTTTAATCACTTGTCGATGGTACCGTCCATAATTACAACATTAGGCTCAATCCACCCCATGTAGCCTGATAGCATTAACAAGCCAAATAAGAATAAAGATAGCGCAACTCGCACCACCAATGAGCGAAACATTTTATCTGATCCAGTTGAGCCACCACGCGTTAGACCAATCAGCCCCGATCCTAGCGCCAATAAGATGGCAACAATAATAACTATAATAATTAAGCTTGACATATTATCTCCTTATATAAAATTTAGACCCAGTAAACGAATACAAACAATCCCAACCAAACTACGTCAACGAAATGCCAGTACCATGCCACCCCTTCAAAAGCAAAGTGGTTATCCGAACTAAAATGACCTTTTTGCACTCTAAACAGAATCACCGTTAACATTATCACGCCTAGTGAAACATGAAAACCATGGAATCCTGTCAACATATAGAATGTAGAGCCGTAAATACCCGAAGTAAGCTTTAATCCAGTTGCATATGCATGCCCATATTCGACCACCTGAAATCCTAAAAAAGCCACTCCCAGTGCAATGGTTGCAATTAACCAACCAACAACATGATTGCGCTTGTCAACTCTTAATGCATGGTGTGCAAATGTCAAGGTAACGCCAGAAAGCAATAATAGTATTGTATTTAAGGCTGGCAATCCTGTAGCAGCAACCAATTCTGTTGGAATTGAAATTGCTGTTCCAGATTGCAATACAGTGCCCGGTGTTGAAAAGGCGATTTGCTGCCAGCTTGCGCTAAACCCGTTCCATAGCTCGGGAGTGAATACGTTATTGTCGGCACCACCAAGCCATGGCACACTTAAGGTTCTGGCGTAAAAAAGCGCACCAAAAAATGCGGCAAAAAACATAACTTCTGAAAAGATAAACCAGCTCATTCCCCAACGGAAAGAGCGATCAACTTGATCATTGTATTTACCGTTCACACTTTCATTAACAACTTGACCAAGCCAACCAAACAACATAAATACCGTAATAGCAAAACCCAATACCATGACCGATGACCCCCAACTAACACCATGCATTTGATTAGCAAAACCGACTAGCAATGTTGTAATACCAATAGAGCCAATAATTGGCCAATAAGTTCCCTCTGGAATATAGTATTGTTTTTCGCTCATTTCCCCTTCCTTATTGTTTAATTTTCAAGTTTAAAAAAATTGTATGATAAGCTAATGTCTTGAATTCGCTTATCTAACTCTGGCTCTACCACGAACCTTAATGTCATTTCAAGCTCCTCATGTGGCTTGAACACTTGCCTATTGAAACAAAAACATTCCAATTTCTTAAAGTGTAGTGCCGCATCAGTTGGTGCAACACTTGGTACCGCTTGACCAATAATAATTTGATCTGTATTGTTTTTAGCAATGTAACTGGTTGTGTAGAATTTTCCAGGAACGACTTCCATCGAATTAACCTTAGGCTTAAATTGCACAGGAAAACCTCCCATCGTCATTGCAAAAAAACTCACCTCAACCTTTCTCTCTTCATTAACAACATATTGTTGTTCAGCATTAACCCGCCCAGTTGTTCCATTAAATCCTGTTATTTCACAAAATACATCGTAAATTGGTGGCATGATAAACACAGCAAAAACAAACATAAAAATGGGTGCAGATATTAACTTAACCCAAAACGATGCCTTAATCTTACGTTGTGACCTCAACTCATTAGCCATAAAAAACAATCGTTGCCACAAATACTGCCAATGCAATACTGCCAGTAATAATCGTTGTAACTACAACCCCTTTATTTCTATCCTCACTCATGAATGCTGAGACTCCGATTCAATCAACTCTCTAGATGGTGGCGTATTAAAGCTATGGTATTGTGCTTTTGGCGCTAATGTCCATTCTAGTCCTTTGGCACCTTCCCAAGGTCTTGCAGCTGCAGGTTTTCCGTTGCGAATACAGTCAAATACTATATAAGTAAATAAAATAAACGACGCACCGAATGCAAAACCACCAATTGATGAAATAAAATTGAAATCAGCAAACTGTAATGAATAGTCTGGAATTCTTCTTGGCATACCAGCTAGACCTAAAAAGTGCTGAGGGAAAAACAAGACGTTTACTGAGATAACTGCCCACCAAAAATGAATCTTTGCTAAGCTTTCGTTGTACATTTTTCCAGTCCACTTTGGCAACCAATAAAAAGTTGCTGCAATAATTGACCACAAGGCGCCAGTCACCAATACATAATGAAAATGCGCGACCACAAAATAAGTATCGTGATATTGAATATCTGCAGGCGCAATACCCAGCATTAATCCGGAAAATCCGCCAATCGTAAATAAGAATACAAATGAAATTGCCCATAACATTGGCGTTTCAAATGTCATTGAACCGCGCCACATAGTTGAAATCCAATTAAATACTTTCACGCCTGTAGGTACGGCAATGAGCATGGTTGCGTACATGAAATACAACTCCCCGGCAACTGGCATGCCAGTTAAGAACATATGGTGTGCCCACACAATATAAGACAAGAATGCAATGGATGCAGTTGCATATACCATGGAGGAATATCCAAACAGAGGCTTACGAGAGAAGGTTGGAATGATATGTGACACCACACCAAATGCTGGCAGAATCATAATATATACTTCTGGATGACCAAAAAACCAGAAGATATGCTGGAACATAACCGGATCACCACCACCTGTTGCATCGAAAAATGCAGTGCCAAAATTTCGATCAGTTAGCATCATAGTTACCGCACCCGCTAAAACTGGCATTGCGCCAATTAGCAAGAACGAAGTAATTAACCACGTCCATACAAACAAAGGCATATCCATTAATTTCATTGCTGGAGCACGCATATTAAGCACAGTTGCAATAATATTAATCGCACCCATGATGGATGAGAACCCTAATAAATGAACTGCAAAAATAAAGAAATCAGTACTGTCTGGGGCAAAGGTAGTTGACAAAGGTGCGTAAAACGTCCAGCCAAATGCCGGTGCACCACCCTCCATAAAGAACGTGCTTAATAACAGTCCGCCAGCAAATGGAAGAATCCAAAATGACCAATTGTTCATACGAGGCAATGCCATATCTGGAGCACCTACCATCATCGGAATTAACCAATTTCCCAACCCAACAAAAGCAGGCATAATGGCACCAAACACCATAATAAGCCCGTGCATAGTGGTTAGCTGGTTAAAAAATTGTGGCTCCATTAATTGCAAGCCTGGCTGTAAAAGCTCCATACGAATGCCCATTGCTAGCGCACCACCAATTAATAACATTGAAAATGCAAACCATAAGTAAAGCGTACCAATATCCTTGTGGTTAGTAGTTTTAACCCATCTCATTAGACCTTTTTCTGGACCATGATGAGTGTCGTGAGAAGCTGTTGCTGTTGTCATTGTATTTCTCCTTTAATTAACGAGCAGATTTAACATCTGAAGGCTGAACCACGCTACCGGTATTTCCAAATGCGTTACGCTCATAAGTAATAACAGAGGCAAGATCTGCATCACCCAGCATTTTAAATGTTGGCATTCCAGCTTTACCATGTAATACGATTGCCATATGCTCCGAAGCTATACCGTTTGCAATGGCAGAGTCTTTTATGGCTGGAAAAATTGGTGGCATACCAGAGCCGTCCATCTTATGACAGCCTGCGCAATTTGATTCATACACCTTCTTACCCTTAGACATTAGGTCGGCTTTTGACCAAACCTGGGTGGCGCTTGCAATAGCAGCAGCAGCACTTGCCTGCTCTTTTTCAACCCATTTAGCATAATCTGCCTTAGAGACTACATCAACAACAATTGGCATAAAGCCGTGGTCTTTGCCACATAGCTCAGCACATTGGCCACGATAGGTGCCGATTTTATCGACCTTAGCCCATGCATCATTAATAAAGCCTGGATTAGCATCTTGCTTCACGCCGAAATCTAAAACCCACCAGTTATGAATTACGTCGTTCGAAGTAATCAAGAAACGAATTGAGGTATCGACCGGTAAAACAAGTCGCTTGTCTACTTCCAATAGGTAGTTATCAACACTTGTCGCACCTGTTTTATAATTCTCATTGCTTAGATTATCTATATCTGAAGCGACTGAATCCTTAGAAGTTTTTGCCAAATTAGAAATAAAGCTTATACCTTCTTTAGGATAGTCATATTGCCACTTCCACTGGTGTCCGGTGACCTTAACAGTCATTTCTGCCTTGGATGTATCCTCTAAATCAATTAATGTTTTAGAGGCGGGAATAGCCATTCCCACTAAGATAACAACTGGAACCAGTGTCCATAGAATTTCTGCTTTAGTGCTTTCATGGAATTGCGCTGCGACAGCGCCTTTAGATTTTCTATGAGCAAAAACAGAATAGAACATTGCGCCGAATACGATCGCAGCAATCACCACACATACCCAGAAAACCATCATATGTAGATCATAGATATCATGACTGATTGAAGTAACACCTTCAGTCATGTTTAAGCCGTATTCAGAAAACACTGCTGTAGATAATAACGCTATAGACGATGCTATAACCTTTGATAATTTGCCCATATACCCCCCCAGATAAAAGCAATCGCCCGTGTAAAATACCGGGCTGATCAAAAAATTTAGAACTATCTTACTATAGATTTTTAGCTTGTTGCACTATTTTTTTAGAAAAAAAATGATTTAAACCAAAGTTTAATAATATTCTTGACAAGTTAAAGAATGAATGATTTAATGCCAATCAAATTAACTTAAATGAGGAGAGTGAATGGCATCAATGCAAACTGTTAGAATGCAAAAAAATGCAGGAAAAAAAGCAACCGTAAACAGTATTAGTCTTGGGTCCCCAGCAACGTGGATTATTAAAGCCTTTAAGGATATTATGATTTGCCCTAAACTGGCTGTTTTTTATGGCGGATTATTTACTCTCGTGGTATACAATCTATGGACATTTTTATCACAATCAGCCTCATTACATGATGTCGCAGCCCCGTTGGTGGTTATGATTATCTTGATTCTCGGTCCTATTTCTGCCATCAGTCTTTATGATGTTTCTAGAAAAATTTCTAACGGTGAAAAGCCTACTATTGGTAGCGTTTTAAAAGCTTCTATTAAATCAAATGGCTCATGTCCTTCAATATTTTTATCTATTTTATTGATGCTAATAGCGGTAACTTGGATGGTATTAACACCTTTGATCTATGCAGTATTTACCGCCGGATCTTTGAATACCATTGGTGCAGATCAAACAATCATTCAAGGTGTTTTAAGTAGTTTGACTAACGGTGAAAACACAGTATTTTTAATTGTCTATTCAATTTTTACATTAGTTCTGGCGCTAATCGCATTTATGATCAGTTGGTTCTCATTCCCAATGATCCACGATCAAGATGTTGACCCACTAACAGCAATTACTACCAGCCTTAGAGCGGCATATAAAAATGCGCTAGTGATGTTTTTCTGGATACTGCTAGTTGGCTCTGTGGTAACACTTGGATTGTTAACGCCCTATTTCTTTGGCTTGGTTATTGTTATCCCTGTGCTGGCTCATGCCACATGGCATGCTTACGAGGAAATGATTAACTATATAGATTAAAGAAAATATAATCTATATAGACCACCATTTAGTATCAATACTAAATGGTGGTTTTTTTTGGCACATAATTAAAAAAACTCATGTACAAAAAGTTGTTGGAATTATCGATTATCTTAGCCTTGATAGTGGTCATACTTGGCGCTTATACGCGCCTTGCTGATGCTGGCCTTGGCTGTCCTGACTGGCCAGGATGTTACGGACAGCTGACTGTCCCAGATGCAATAGACGGAACCCAGCTTGAAGGCTATGATCGGCCGCTGGAGTCAGCCAAAGGCTGGAAAGAAATGATCCATCGATATGCTGCTTCATCTCTTGGTTTGGTCATATTATTGCTTTGGTGGCAGGCACTCAAAAATCGAACTTTGCATCGTCAGTCGATGCCACTACCAACTTTTGCTGCTTTTTTTGTTATGCTCCAAGGTGCATTTGGCATGTGGACTGTGACCTTATTGGTTCATCCTGGCATTGTAACTATTCATCTGCTGGGTGGATTTATAACCACTTCAGTACTTTTTTGGCTGCTACTTAATCAAAACAGGCCTGGTCCTGTTTTAAGTAACATTTCCAAAACCAATAAGCTATTATTGCTAACAACTCTGATTGTGTTATTTATTCAGATAGCACTTGGTGGCTGGACTAGCACCAACTATGCGGCATTATCCTGTGGCAATCAATTTCCGACTTGTTTAGATACTTGGTGGCCACAAACAACACTTGGTCAGATCTTCTACTGGGGGCCAATTGGTATCAATTATGAATATGGAGTTTTGGACAACACCACTAGAGCAGGCATCCAAATGGCACATCGAATTGGAGCGTTAACCACAACTGTGGTAATTTTTTTTACAATTCTTCGTTTCTATCAGTACCGAGAACTACGCAACCATTTAAAAATTATTGCGGTATTATTAATGATGCAAATAGCGTTAGGAATCACTAACGTACTGCAGTCTCTACCTATGACTATTGCAGTTTTGCACAATGTGGTTGGCCTGCTATTACTATTAAGTGTAGTCAGCCTAATACACAAAACCTTTAAACGCCAATAAATATATGAAATCAGAAAAAAAATACCCACTCTTACAAATTACTTCTCTGCTAATTGTTATGGCTTTACTTGTGTTTATTTACTTTGCCACTAGCAAGCCTTCAATCCAACAACTTAAAAATCAAGTTGCACCAACTTTGTCACTATATCCTCAGGCCAAGCCTTTAACTGGCGAACTAAACTTACTAAATGATCAAAACAAAACCGTGCAACTTTCTGAGCTAGCTAACAAGAAGTGGTCTTTATTATATTTTGGATACACTTCTTGCCCAGATGTTTGTCCAACAGATTTGGCCATATTAAACCAAGCTGTTAGCAATATGAAGCTTGCAAATAGACTTCAAATTATCTTTATTTCAGTAGATCCAAAACGAGATCTTGGGAAGCTGGATGCTTTTGTGGCACGCTTTAATCAAGATTTTATAGGATTAAGCGCAACCCATAAAAATCTAGTTTCGCTAACCAAGCAACTGGGCGTTTATCATGAGAAAGGTAAGATGCCACAAAAGATGGACAAAGCGCATGGCACAACTAATAATCACATGGATCAGCATGACAGTTACCTTATCAACCATACAGCAAGCTATATCTTGCTAAATCCCGATTTAAAGCTAACCGGGCTTTTAACCAATCCTCATTATTCGAAACAAATTGCAAGTGCGCTCGACTTAACAATCAGTACGCTAGATTAATGAGTCTTTAAGATAGTACCAAGCCAACGGCCAGAACAATTGCACCAATAAAAATACCCGTCATGATTAACCCAACAATGATATAGGCTAGTGGCCCTTGCTTTTCTGCTCTGCCGAAGTCTTTAGAGAGGTTTTCTTTCTTTCCTATTCCAATCATGGCGGATATAACCGCCTTAGCCACCTGGCCAATGTCTTTCATCTTTGACACCTATAGTGTGATTAGCCAATAGTGATCAACCAACAAGGCCAGAAAAATTAACATCAGGTAATTGATTGAATAAGTAAACGTATTCCAGGCAATCTTAACGTCCTTAGGTCGATTGTTTATATTAATCGCATAGCCTAAAAAAATACCGCCCAAAATCAAGGCTGAAACCAAGTAAATTAATCCAGACATGCCAACCAAATAAGGCAAAACACTGACTACAATTAATAAAATGGTATAAAGTAATATTTGTTTTTTTGTATAGTCAATGCCATGGGTAACGGGCAGCATTGGCATGTTTACCTTTTTATACTCCTTAACCCTGTGAATTGCTAGCGCCCAAAAATGTGGTGGCGTCCAGATAAACACAATTAAAAACAATAACAAAGCAAATTCAATATTTTGACCACCGGTAATAGCTGTCCAGCCTAGAACCGGTGGCGCCGCACCAGCGGCACCGCCAATGACAATATTTTGCGGTGTGGCTCGCTTCAAGTACATTGTATAGACTACTGCATAGCCAATTAAAGATACAAAGGTCAAAACCATTGTTAGCGTATTAACAAATAACTCTAGTATGCCAAGCCCGGTAATGCCCAATGCAACTCCCCAAATAAGCGCCTGGTGGCGTTTGACCTTTCCTTGAGGTAGCGGGCGCTGGTCAGTGCGTGACATTTGAGTGTCTATTTTTTCATCAACTACATGATTAAATACAGCCGCCGATGCAGCGGCCATACCAATCCCCAATGAAGCATAAATAACCAACAGCCAGTTTGGCAAGTAGGGTGCAGGGACGGCTAAAAACATACCAACCACTGCGGTTAACAGTATTAAAGAAACGACCTTTAATTTACAAAGGCCTAGTAAGTTGGATATAGTAGTCATGGGCATTATGTCGGTTAACCGATTCTAGAATATTTAAATAAGCGCTTTAGATCCTTAAGGACTTGCTTAATTGATAACCCCTCAGGATTGTAATGCAACATTACATTTCCTAAAGGATCAATTAAAAACAAATGATTATCTGGAAACGCTTTTAGCTGGCTAGTGAGCTCCTGGCTACCTTGTGCAAGCAATACGTTAGCATTTAAACCCTTAACTGGGCCGTTGATTAACAGTAGACTTTGAATACGACGCATATTTTCATTGGTCAAAATACGTATTTTATTCATATCTTCAAGGGTTTCTCGACAGGACTGCTGACAGCTATCGGTTACATAAGCCAGGGTCCAAACTCCTTGAAGCGTTCCAGTGCTAGGCTGTCTAAAAATAACATCGCGATCGGCTGTACTAATAATCGGATTAACAAATTCACCGTAATTAACCGTGCTCTTGGTAAATGAGCCGGGGCTTAGGTAAAAAAAAGCACTACCAAAAGCAATTGGCAGCACAAAAGAAGCTAATAAAATCCACAGTTCTTTTTTTGAGTTCATGGCAGCCTTTGATGTAAAAAAATTAACTTATCATACACTTAGATTGCCAAGAAAAAATGGATTTGACTTGTTTAAAGCCTAACTTCAATACCTCTTTCACGCATAGAGAGTTTGGCCTGTTCAATTGTATATTCACCAAAGTGGAAAATACTGGCTGCTAATACTGCATCCGCTCCGCCTTCTAGCACGCCTTCAGATAGATGCTCTAAATTTCCAACACCACCCGAGGCAATAACTGGCACTTTGACTGCATCAGAAACTGCGCGAGTTAATTCAAGATCAAACCCTGTTTTAACACCATCACAGTCCATCGACGTTAACAATACTTCACCTGCACCATGACTGCCTTCGGTCATTTTAACGGCCCACTCAATCGCGTCAATTCCTGTTGGCTTTCGCCCACCATGGGTAAATATCTCCCATTTATTAGGAGTGCTTGATACTTTTTTAGCATCAATAGCAATCACAATACACTGTGAGCCAAATTTTTCACTCAGCTCATTAATCAAATCTGGATTAAAAATAGCGGCAGAATTAACTGCCACCTTATCAGCACCCGCATTCAACATAATACGAACATCTTCAGCTTTACGAATGCCACCACCAACGGTTAACGGAATAAACACCTGTTCTGCAATTTTTTCCACCATATGCACAGTTGTGTCACGGCCCTCATGTGATGCGGTAATATCCAAAAAAGCGATTTCATCGGCGCCTTGCTCGTCATAGCCTTTGGCTACTTCGACTGGGTCACCCGCATCTTTAATATCGACAAATTGCACACCCTTGACCACTCGGCCATCGCGCACATCTAAACAAGGAATAATTCTTTTTGCTAAACTCATGGGTTGAATTTTACCTCTCAACGTTTGTTATGTGGTCAATTATAACTGGTTGGGTATAATCTTGGCCTATGACAAACATTCCAAAACACATTGCAATCATCATGGATGGCAATGGCCGCTGGGCCTCTAAGCGCAACTTACCGCGCATTGTTGGCCATCAACAAGGTGTTAAGGCGGTACGCACTGTGGTTAAAGCTTGTGGTGCAATGGGTGTCAACACCCTAACGTTGTTTGCCTTTAGCAGTGAAAACAAAAATCGCTCTAGTGAAGAAGTATCTTTATTGTTTAAACTTTTTTTAACGGTACTTAAGCTAGAAGTTAAAAAACTTAACAAACACAGTGTGCGCTTAAAGATCATTGGAGATTTATCACTATTTCCAGATGATGTACAAACAATTGCTCGTGAAGCTCAGGCTCAATTGGCTGATAACACCGGGTTAACCTTGGTTATTGCGGCTAATTATGGTGGTCAATGGGATATTGCACAAGCTGCAAAACAAGCTGCACAAGCTGCTATTAAAGGTGACATCAGCCCAGAAGATCTAACCATTGAAGGGTTTTCAAAATATTTATCATTAGCTAATGAGCCTGCAGTAGATTTGCTTATTCGCAGTAGTGGCGAGCTTCGAATAAGTAATTTTTTGCTTTGGGATGTTGCTTATAGTGAGTTTTACTTTACCGATACCCTTTGGCCGGATTTTGATGAAGCCGAACTAAACATAGCTATTGAAAGCTTTAATCATCGCGACCGACGCTTTGGCGCACGCAAGGAAACCTAATGTTATTAGCACGAATCTTAACCGCTCTAATTTTGGCCCCATTATTTATTTGGGCAATTTTCACCATGCCAACTGATTATTTTGCTTATTTATTGCTGTCATTCGTTGCGCTAGGTGCTTGGGAATTTACACGCCTGATTAAGATTGATCAACCACTTTATCGGGCACTTGTGGTACTAGGCATTGTTGGCTGTGCCTTTGTTGCCTCAGCTCATTCGGAAAACCTACAAACCGTTTTGGTTGTGTCTGCAGCTTGGTGGGGGTTAAATTTATTCTGGGTTGTTAGTTATCCTAAAAATGTGGCCTCTTGGTATGGCTCTGGCATCATTAGAGTAATGGGTGGCGTTATGCTACTAGTACCAATGTGGGTAGCGCTAACTAGTTTGCATGCAAATTATGGCTCTGTTTATTTTCTATTATTAATGTTGTTAATTTGGGGTGCTGATACTGGCGCATATTTTGTTGGTAGAGCGATTGGTAAGCATAAACTTGCACCAAAAGTAAGTCCTGGAAAATCTATTGAAGGCGCTATTGGTGGTATTTTATTCGCCGTTGTTATTATGGTTATATTTTTACAAATCCAAGAAATTGCCGCCAGTGATTACGCTGGATATATAATGCTTGCCGTTGTCATTTCCAGTGTTTCTGTTCTCGGCGATCTATACGAAAGCTTATTTAAGCGCACCTCTGGCATCAAAGATAGCGGTAATATTTTACCAGGCCATGGTGGAATTCTTGATCGTATCGACTCATTGACCGCTGCAGCGCCATTTTTCTTACTTGGCCTTAGTCTACTATGATCAATTTAACCTTATTAGGGGCGACCGGATCTATCGGGCAAAGCACTTTGTCTGTGGTTGATCTACACCCTGAAAAGTTCAATGTATTTGCAATAAGCGCACATACCAACTGGCAGCAGATGCTGGTTATTTGTGAAAAATATCAACCAGACTTTGCAGTCATGACTGATGAAACTTCAGCAGAGCAGCTTTCACGTGAAATTCAAAGTGACACAACGGTATTATCTGGTGCCGAAGCGCTTGAGACAATCGCCTCACATGCTGATACCGATCAAGTTATGGCCGCTATTGTTGGCGCTGCTGGCATGGCATCTAGCCTTGCTGCTGCAAAAGCAGGTAAACGCATTATGCTTGCCAATAAAGAATCGCTGGTATTAGCTGGTGATCTTTTTATGCAGGCAGTAAAGGATAACAACGCTGAGCTTATTCCTGTTGATTCTGAGCATAGTGCTATTTTTCAATGCTTACAAGGCGGATTGTCAGGCTTAAGCAAAATACAGCTTACTGCCAGTGGCGGGCCATTTTTACATACGCCGCTTAGCGAGCTAACCAATATCACGCCAGATCAAGCCTGTGCTCATCCAAATTGGTCAATGGGGCGTAAGATATCAGTAGATTCAGCTACAATGATGAACAAGGGCCTAGAAGTGATAGAGGCACACTATTTATTTAATTTGCCAGCTGATCGCATTGATGTGGTCATGCATCCTCAAAGTATTGTTCACTCTTCGGTCTATTTTAATGATGGCTCAACACTTTCTCAGCTAGGAAATCCAGACATGCGTACGGTTATCTCTTATGCTATGAGCTATCCTGATCGTATCAGTTCAGGCGTCCCTGCGTTAGACCTAACTCAAAACTCACCGTTAGAATTTTACCCGCCAGATTTTGATAAGTTTTCTTGCTTGCGTCTAGCGTTTGAAGGGCTTAAGCAGGGTGGCAGTGCCATGGGTACTATCAATGCTGCTAATGAAATTGCTGTTGCAAGTTTCCTCGATAATAAAATTAAATTTTTGGATATTGCCAAAATTATCGAAAAAACATTAGCTATGTCTAGTCATTTTTATCCATCTTCTCTTGCTGAAGTTATTGATAATGACAAAATTGCACGACTAACTGCCAACGAGATCATTCAATCTTATGTCTAAATTCTCTTCTTTTGTCTTACTACTTATTTTACTAAACACTAGCATTGGTATGGCTTTTGCACACAGCAAAGATAACGAATATCACTTTACTGTTAAGTCAGGCGATTCACTGAGCAAATATTTTTCTAAGTTAGGACTATCCAAGCGACTTTTAGCCAATCTACTGTCTGCTAGCAAACAAAACCAGCAGCTTAACCAGCTCAATATTGGTGAAAAAATTACCATTCGTTTGCATACGAATCGCCACTTTAAATCACTTAGCCACAAACCTCACAACAAGAAGAGTCTTGAGGTTGTTTTATTAGGCACTCGATTTACCAATAAATCCAATATAAATCAAACCGAGTCCAGGCCACTCTCAACCACTACTGTTGTCATTGACAATTCTTTTGGATATGACGCCCAAAGAGCTGGACTGAGCCTAAACACGATTAATACAGTGGTTGAAGCCTTGTCATGGCGCTTAGACTTTAATTCAGATTTACATAAGGGTGATCAATTTTTTATCATTAGTGATGGCTCTAAACAGCCTGTTGGCATTGTCTACAAGGGTGGCAACAAGCGCATTGAAGCTTTTTCTTATGCAGGCAGTCATAATCAATCTTTATATTATGATCGCTACGGCTACACACTCAACTCCTCCTTCTTAAGGGCGCCACTTAAATATAAACGCATTAGCTCTAAATTTCAGCTCAAGCGCTACCATCCTATTTTAAAAACATACCGACCACACAGAGCAGTAGATTATGCCGCTGCTCATGGTACACCAGTGCACTCAACTGCTGATGGCATGGTTACCCTTAAAGGCTGGAAAGGCGCACTTGGAAAGGCTATTATTATTAAGCATGGTGCTCATTACACCACTGTTTATGCCCATTTATCTAAATATTCACCCAGCCTTCGCAAAGGAAAGGAAGTTAAAAAGGGTCAAGTGATTGGTTATGTTGGGTCAACAGGTCGATCTACAGGTGCTCATTTACATTATGAATTGCGCTACAAGGGTACACGTAAAAATCCACTTAGCCATAAGCTACCTATACAGAAAAAAATTAGTCGCGCTGAATTATGGAAATTTCGCTCGCAAGTGAATAAAGTTTTAGCCAGTTTATAGCTATTGCTCGCTAATCCACTGACTCCAATTCTCTGGCTCCAAGTCATGTAAATAATCTTTATCGATATATTGAGCCTGATAAGCTTGAGCACCAGGCACTTTGTTTAAAATCGAAAATGTAATCAGTTCATCAATTCGATGAGGTTTTTTTGTGCCCAAAACTAACGATTCGTTGCGAATAATAGCCGCCATCATGGCAGACTTAGCGTTACCATGAATGATAAAAGATTCTTCAAATAAATTTAGCGCTAAAAACTCATTTTTAACAAAACCATGACTACCATCTAGTAAATACAGTGCGTATTCATACAGCGCTGGATCAAAGCTTCTACGCACTAATTTGATTAAAATTTCGTTAGCTTCTCGCTCTTGTGGCTGATAGCCCATTAGCTCACTACCCTGTCTAACTTGTTTTGAGGCTTCATACATGGCATCAAAGTCATTGAGGTCAAACGCACCTTTTAGCAATAAAGACTGGCCTCTTAATACAACATCTCGAGAGCTAATTTCATTGCCAATTTTAATCAACCGCATGGCACCATCAGAGAGTGGTGACGCCTTAACAGCAGGGCTTAGAAAAATGGCGAGGATCAGTAGTTTTTTTAGCATGGCGGTTTTTCGTCTATTTTACCATGGGCAGCATTGGTATAAATTAAAGCACAGTTTTAAAAAGGCTGATAATTTCTGATAATCGATTAAAATACACCATAAGAGATCTTTACACTTATCACCATTATTAATAAGGACAGCCCGTGGACACCCTATTTGAAACAGACCTAAATTTACCTCTTATTCAAAAAGGCAAGGTTAGGGACATCTACGATATTGATGAAAAGCGCATGCTAATTGTCACCACAGATCGACTTAGCGCTTTTGATGTTGTGTTTGATGACGGTATTGCCAAAAAAGGCATGGTTCTAACCGAAGTAGCTAATTTTTGGTTTGATAAAACACAAGATATTATTCCTAACCACCTGACTCATGAGTCACTAAACACCGTACTATCTACGGCCGATACTCAACAGGTTGAAGGTCGAGCGATTATTGTTAAAAAGCTCAAGCCTTTGGCGGTAGAAGCAATTGTACGAGGATATATTATTGGTTCGGGCTGGAAGGATTATCAAAAAACTGGCAGTATTTGTGGCACCAAACTTCCTGAAAACTTACAATTAGCAGAAAAACTTCCTGAAGTGCTTTACACTCCTTCTAGCAAAGCAGCTGTTGGTGAGCACGATGAAAACATTAATTTCTCCACTACGGTAGAAATTCTAGGCGAAGACTTGGCTCACCAAGTTAAAAATGCAAGTTTAGCGCTATACCAATTTGCCGCTGAATTTGCACTAGAGCGTGGCATTATTATTGCTGATACTAAATTTGAATTTGGCTTAGACGAAAACAATACGCTCACATTAATGGATGAAGTGTTAACGCCAGATTCTTCGCGTTTTTGGTCGGCCAAAGATTATCAAATTGGAACCAGTCCTCAAAGTTTTGATAAGCAAATTGTGCGTGATTACCTAGAAACCTTGGACTGGAACAAAACCCCTCCTGCGCCAACATTGCCCAAACACATTATTGACAAAACAGCTGAAAAATATCAGCAAGTTCAGCAGCTACTTACGAACTAATATTTCGATGCAACTCAGCGGCCCAATTAGCAAAATGCACACCCATATTAATAGAGGGATTGCACAATATCAACTGCCAATTGGTGACAAACTGCTCAATATGAACGACCTAATAGGTGAGTCGATTAGCCTAAGCTTCAACCAAGCTATCCATTGCCAACATTGTGGCAAAAAAACCAACAAGAGCTATTCTCAGGGTCACTGCTATCCATGCTCACAAAAGTTAGCAAGCTGTGATTTATGCATCATGAAGCCAGAAACCTGCCATCATCATTTGGGCACTTGTCGTGAGCCACAATGGGGGCTGGATAATTGTTTTACACCGCATGTAATTTACCTAGCTAATTCATCGGGTGTAAAGGTTGGTATTACACGCAAGAAGAATATACCTCATAGATGGATCGACCAAGGTGCCGTTAGCGCCATACCCATTCTTGAAGTGGATACAAGGCTAAAGTCTGGTGAAGTGGAAATGGCACTTAAGCAATATGTGAATGATAAGACCAATTGGCGAAAGATGCTGAAAAATGAGGTGGATTCGATTGATCTATTGCCAATTAAAGAAGATCTTCTTGAGCGCATACAAGATACTATCAGCACTACAAATGCTCAAATACTAGACAATCAAGCTTTGGAAATAAACTACCCTGTGGTAGAATATCCTAGCAAAATTATCTCGCTAAATTTTGATAAAACGCCGATTATTTCTGGCGTATTAAAAGGCATTAAGGCTCAGTATTTAATACTTGACTGTGGCGTGCTTAATATTAGAAAATTTAGCGCTTACAATATTACATTAACCTATTAGGAGAACATTATGGCGGACTTAATTATTGAGGAATTAGCATTGGGCGAAGGCGAGGCTTGTAAAGCTGGCGATCGAGTTTCCATGCACTATACTGGCTGGCTTACTAATGGCAAAAAATTTGACTCTAGCGTGGACAGAAATCAAGCGTTTGATTTTAAGTTAGGCGTTGGACAAGTGATCCCTGGCTGGGATCAAGGTGTTGATGGCATGCAAGTAGGTGGTAAGCGAAAATTAACCATACCCTCAAAATTGGCTTACGGTGAAATGGGTGCAGGCAATGTTATTCCACCGAATGCAACTTTGGTATTTGATGTTGAGCTTTTAGCAATTAACTAAACAAATTATGAACGACGACTTCCCTAGAATTAAACGACTTCCTGCTTATGTTTTTGCTGTTACCAATGAGCTAAAATCAAAAGCGCGTTCTCGCGGGGAAGATATTATTGACTTTGGCATGGGCAATCCTGATCAGCCAACACCTGATCACATTGTTGAGAAACTAGTAGAGGCAGCTCGTCGCAAAGACACGCATCGTTATTCTACCTCTCGAGGCATTCCCCGCTTACGAAAAGCCATCTCTAATTGGTACAAAAAACGATTTGATGTTGATATAGACCCTGAAACAGAAGCGATTGTTACTATTGGCTCTAAAGAAGGCTTGGCCAACCTAGCTCAAGCAGTGGTTGGTGCAGGTGATACTGTATTGGTACCCAACCCGGCCTACCCAATTCACCCATATGGCTTTATTATTGCTGGTGCAGATATTCAACACGTACCTTGTGGCCCAGAAGATGATTTTTTAACTGAACTAGAGCGCTCAATTAAAAATACTTGGCCAAAACCTAAAATGCTGGTACTTAATTACCCATCCAACCCAACCACCGAATGTGTTGAGTTAGATTTTTTTGAAAAAGTAATCAAGATCGCTAAAGAGCACGAAATATGGGTAGTCCAAGACTTGGCCTATGCTGATATTGCATTTGATGGTTACGTAGCGCCGAGCATTATGCAAGTCAAAGGTGCCAAAGATATTGCGGTTGAGTTTTTCTCATTATCAAAAAGTTACAATATGCCTGGCTGGCGTGTTGGCTTTATGGTCGGCAATCCAACCCTAGTAGGCGCACTTGCCAAAATAAAATCTTACCTAGATTACGGCATGTTCACCCCAATTCAAGTTGCCGCCATTGAAGCGCTAGAAGGTGATCAAACTTGTGTTAAAGAAATATCTGATATGTATCAAGATCGTCGTGATGTTTTATGTGGTGGCTTAAATAGTATTGGCTGGACAGTGACACCACCAAAGGCTACTATGTTTGTTTGGGCTAAAATTCCAGAATTTTATCAATCTATGGGCTCACTTGAATTTACCAAAAAATTACTTAAAGTTGCAAAAGTCGGTGTTTCACCGGGTGTTGGTTTTGGTGATTATGGCGATCAGTATGTACGCTTCGGCCTAATTGAAAATGAGCATCGTACGCGTCAGGCACTTCGTGGTATTCGCGACATGTTTAAAGCAGATGGCTTACTATAACGCAAAATTTGACGTTAAAATCAAAGCACATGAGACTCTCTGCTGACGAATTTAAAAATGCCAAACAAAAACGTTTAACGCTTTTGGGTATGTCTGGCGTGGGCAAAACCCACCTAGCAAAACTCCTATCTAAAGAAGATCAATATTTTCATTATTCAGGTGACTATCGCATAGGTGCACGCTACCTCAATCAAGATATTTTAAAAAATATCAAGGCACACGCCAGACAAGATGACTGCCTTAGAAGCTTATTAGACAACGAATCAATCATCATCCAAAACAACATCACCTTTGACAACCTATCTTCGGTATCAGCTTTTTTAGGAAAAGTGGGTAATCCAGAGCTGGGCGGCTTGCCTATTGATGAGTTTATTCGTCGTCAAGCATTATTCAGACAAGCAGAATTCCAAACCATGCTTGATGTTCCAAAATTTATTGACAAAGCCAGAAGCCAAGGTATTAATAATTTTATCAATGATGCGGGTGGCTCCTTGTGCGAGCTAGATGACAATAAAGTTTATCAACTTTTATCTGAACACACTATTATTTTGTATATTCGCGCTAGTAAAGTCAATGAAGAGACGCTTATCAAGCGCGCTCAAGCGCATCCAAAGCCTCTTTATTATCAAGCAGAATTTCTACAACAACAGCTCGAACAATACTTGGCAGAAAACAAGTTCACTTACGTAGCGCAAATAGATCCCGATGAATTTGCACGCTGGATCTTTCCACGTCTACTGGAACACAGAAAGCCTAAATATGAGGCTATTGCGCAGAAACATGGCTACACCATTGATAGTGAAGACTTATACCAATGTAAAAATGCCGCTGAAGTGTTTAGGCTGATTGAAGGAGCAATGACGTAATGCCGCTTATTGCCCATTCAAATCTACCTTCGTTTGAGCGACTTAAATCAGAAGGTGAGATTGTTTTAAGTAAAGATCGTGCCAATCAGCAAGTCATCCGAGAGTTGCATATCGGCCTGCTCAATATGATGCCCGATGCAGCGCTTGAGGCGACTGAACGTCAATTTTTCCGTTTAATTGGCCACTCTAATCAAATTGCACAATTTTATCTACATCCCTTTACATTGCCTTCGATTGAGCGTGGTGACAAGGCTGCAAAACACATTAAAGATCACTATTTAAGCTTTGAAGAGATTAAAGCACAGGGGCTTGATGCGTTGATTGTTACAGGTGCACATGTTGAGCAGGCCAACCTACAAAAAGCTCCGTTTTACGAAGAATTAAAGTCTGTTATTGACTGGTCGTATGATCATGTAACTTCCACCCTATGTTCTTGTTTAGCAACTCACGCTGTAATGGAATTCAAATACGCTCAAAAGCGCCAGGCCATGAAGCATAAATGTTGGGGGGTATTCAAACATCAAATTAAGGATCGCAGCCATCCACTCATGAGTGGTGTCAATACAGGCTTCAATGTGCCACACTCGCGCTTTAATGAAATCACCAAAACTCAGTTTGAAACAGCCGGCATTCACACTCTGGTCGATAGTAATGTTGGTGCACATCTATGTGTGAGTGAAGATTTGTTGCGTATTATTTTCTTTCAAGGACATCCAGAATATGACACCATTAGCCTGCTAAAAGAATATAAACGTGAAATTATTAGTTATTTATCAAAATCACGTGAAGATTATCCTATCTTTCCTGAGCATTATCTTAATGAGCAAAACAAGGCTATTCTTAATGAATATAAAGCCAAACTAATAGCAGGTGACTTTACAATTGCAGATTTTCCAGAAGGCTTGATCAGTAAGACACTAGACAACACTTGGCATGATGCCACTCGACAAATTATTAGCAACTGGATTGGCTGTGTTTATCAAACCACTCATGAAGATGTGAAAAAACCCTTCATGAAAGGCATTGATCCAGCAGATCCATTGAAATTGAAATAAAACCCCTGTTTGGTTAAATTTGCTTATCATTGTTTGTAGCTCATAAAACAGGTTAATAAATATGGAAACACTCGAAATTGTCAATTATGGCTTATTATTTCTGTCAATAGTCTGGACTTTATTCATCTTGTTTAATATTCAAGCTAATTGTAAGAAAAACTGTAGCATTACCACCATCAAGCAATGTATCAGTACCTACTTCTTTGGATTAATGCTAATCTTTGCTCTATATTTTGCCCATCGCTGGGTAATGCTCGGATAACAGAGGTTGGCTAATAAATTGTCAAATTTCTCAATCCAGTTGCTAACTTGGTTCGATCAACATGGGCGTACCAATCTCCCCTGGCAAGCAATACATAACAACCCCCTGGGAGATCTTAAAATAGGCCAGCATGAAGAATCTTGCATTAACGTCTATCACGTTTGGCTCAGTGAAATTATGCTTCAACAAACTCAGGTTGCAACAGTTATTGATTATTTCAACCGGTTTACACGAGTATTTCCAACATTGGATGATTTGGCACACGCTTCAGAAGATGCTGTTTTGGCTCAGTGGGCAGGTCTAGGCTATTATGCTAGAGCTAGAAATTTACACAAAACTGCAAAAATTATAGTTTGTGAATATGATGGTAAATTCCCTCAAGAATTTGAACAAGTAATTGCTCTGCCTGGCATTGGTCGCTCAACTGCAGGTGCAATTTTGTCACTAAGCTTTAAGCAAAAGCACACCATTCTTGATGGCAATGTAAAGCGTGTACTAGCAAGAGTCCACCAAGTAAAAGGGCATTATTCTCAGAGTGCAACGCTTAATCAATTATGGCAATTGGCAGATCACTACACGCCAAACACCAGAACGGATCACTACACACAAGCTATTATGGACTTAGGTGCCACAATATGTACGCGCAGTCAGCCAAAATGCTCACACTGCCCCGTTGATAATTTATGCAATTCTAATAAAAACCAAACCCAATCCGAGTACCCAATACCCAAGCCAAAAAAAATTAAACCAAATCGCTCAATTGCAATGCTGGTTTTTATAAAAAATGGCCATATTCATTTGTATAGGCGACCAAGTAAGGGTATTTGGGGTGGATTGTGGAGCTTTATTGAATGTGAAGACAACCCTGAAACAATTAATCAAATGCTGCTTGAATTTGACCCATCCTGCTCCATCATAACCAAACTTCCAATTTTTAAACACACCTTTACCCATTACCATTTAAATATTCACACAATCATCGTTAGTTGCTCACAGAACAATCGCCATAAATTTTATAACCCTAAATTACTTAACGTTGGCACTCCAAAACCTGTTTCTAGCATTATTAGCCAACTAGACAAACACACAAAACAAACGCAATAGAGTTCTACAGGCCAAATAGATTAAAATAGGTTAATGGAAATTATTCGCGGACTACATAATTTAAAAAAATACACTGGTAGTGTTGTGACTATTGGTAATTTTGATGGCGTGCATATTGGCCATCATCATATTATTGATCGCCTCGTTAAGCAATCAAAACTATTAGGCCTGCCCTCTGTCTTAATTTCATTCTCGCCAACGCCGCAGAGTTTTTTTGGTCGAGAACAAGCAACTATTAGCAATTTCAAACAAAAACACCAACTTTTAGAGAAGCTTGGCTTAGATTTTCATTTGATCATAAAATTTAATCAGGCTTTTTCCAAGATGAGTGCCGATGACTTTATTCAAACAATTTTAATCAATAAATTGAAAATGAAATTTTGCCTAATTGGTGATGATTTTCGATTTGGGTTTGGCCGTACAGGTGATTTTAAATTACTACAAAGTTCTGCTTTAAAGGCAAATTTTGAAGTTGAAAACACTCAAAGCATTTTATGTGATAGTTGTCGAGCAAGTAGCTCGAGCATTCGAGATCTATTGGCAAATGGCAAACTTGAATCGGCCACTAAAATGCTAGGACGTGAATTTAGCATTGCTGGAAAAGTTATTCATGGAAAGCAGCTAGGTCGAACCATCGACTTCCCAACCATTAATATTCCAATCAAGCGCAACATAAGTCCAGTATTGGGGATTTTTGCAGTACAAGTAGATATCATCGGCCAAAGATTTAATGGTGTTTGCAATATTGGCAAACGCCCAACAGTCAACGGTGAAAACATCTTGCTTGAAGTCTTTCTGTTTGATTTTGATCAGGTTGTTTATGGTGAATTAGCTAATGTTACTTTCAAACAACGCATTCGTGACGAAAAGAAGTTTGATTCGTTCGAAGCGCTTAAAGCTCAAATTATTTTAGACACTCAAAGTGCTAAAACATACTTTAATCAATAAGCTTCCAATTCAATACTTGGCCCGCCATAAACGGCACGATAGTTGATCCTGCGTATTCATAGCTATCTGGCACCGTCCAATCTTGCTTGGCTATGGTGATTGTATTAGTATTTCTTGGTAAATTATAAAAATCAGGGCCAAATTTTGAGGAAAATCCTTCTAATTTATCCAAGGCATTTTTCGATTCAAATGCGGTTGCATAAAGCTCAATTGCACAATGAGAGCTTAATATTCCCGCACAGCCACAAGCCGATTCTTTTGCATCTTTTGCGTGCGGTGCTGAATCCGTACCTAAGAAAAATTTAGCATTGCCGCTAGTTGCCGCATCCAGCAGCGCTAATTGATGTGGATTTTCTCGTTTCAGAATGGGCAGGCAAAAATAATGTGGACGAATACCGCCTACAAGCATGTCATTGCGATTAGCCAATAAGTGGTGTGGAGTGATTGTAGCTGCCACATTTGCACTGGACTCTAAAACAAAATCAACCGCGTCCTTGGTGGTTATATGCTCAAATACTATTTTTAAACCAGGAAAATCTTTAACCACTTGGGTTAACACTTGATCAATAAAAACCGCTTCACGATCAAAAATATCAACACTAGCGTGAGTGACCTCGCCATGCACAAGCAGCAACATACCAACCTTACTCATCATTTCCAAAGCGGGGTATATATTTTTAATGTTGGTGACGCCACGATCAGAATTGGTTGTTGCGCCAGCAGGGTAAAGTTTCGCAGCCTTAACAATGCCGCTTGCTGCTGCTTGCTCAATGTCCTTAATGTTAGTATGGTCAGTTAAATATAACACCATTAAAGGATCGATTTCCTCCCCTTCTGGCAAGGCTGAAATAATCTCATCTCGATATACTTGTGCTTGTGTAGCGTTGGTCACCGGCGGGTTTAAATTAGGCATGATGATGGCTCTACCCATTTGCCTAGCACTCATGCCAATCACTGATTTTAACGCCTCACCAGAGCGAACATGTAAATGCCAATCATCTGGCTGAAGTAGTTTAAATTGCATAAATCGCTCCTAATATTCTTGTTTGTTTTGCGCCAGTTACTTCGACTATATTCGATGGCTCCTGAGCAAGTGTTCGCTTAGCAAAATAAGCAAAGGCTGCTGCCTCCACGTAATCCACATGCACACCTAATTCATTAGTTAGCATAATAACACTATTTGGATTTAAATAGCTTAGACGCTCTAGCAAAAATGTATTGTGTACGCCACCACCACATAGGTATACATCAGACTTATCTGAAATATATTGAGAAATACTCATTGCAGTTAGCTCGACCAATGTTCTTTGAACATCTTCTGGCGCCTCATTGCCCGTTAAATAACCAGAAAGCCATTCTAAATTAAAATACTCTGGCCCGGTACTCTTAGGCGTGCACAATTGAAAATACTCATCAGATAATAATTTTTCTAATAGGGCTTTATCAATTAGTCCACTTCTAGACCATAAGCCATCGTGATCATAATCTAAAGCCTTGTGTTGCTTTATCCAATTATCCAATAATGTATTGGCCGGACCAGTATCAAAGCCTGAAACCATATCGTTAGAGATCTGACTAATATTGGCAATGCCGCCCAGATTAACTACCAAGCCAGATTTCCCATTCAGCAATAAGCGATGGTACATTGGCGTAAGTGGCGCCCCTTGACCACCTGCAGCGACATCCTGCATGCGAAAATCTGCCACTGTAGTAACACCTGTTTGCTCAGCAATGAAAGCACCATGACCGATTTGCATAGAATAACGACCACCTTGATGATAAATCGTTTGTCCGTGTGAACCGATAGCGCTAATTTGTGTCGCCAATATTCCCGATTTGTCTAGCAAGCTCAACACGGTGTCAGAAAAAATACGGGCCACCTTAATATCAATCTCTGCCAAATTTGATAACGAGGTTTGTCTGCTTTGAGTTAACTGGCGTAAATCTTGCTTTAGCTGCTCAACATAAGGTTGATAGGTTTGAGCGATAATTCGCTGACATTGATGATCAACAATAACACCATCCACCCCATCAAGACTGGTGCCAGACATAAGCCCAATATAATATTGAGCTGGTGGCATGCTAGCCATGGCAGTTTTTGTATTTTTTTCCAGAACCACAAGGGCATGGATCGTTGCGTCCCACCTTTTCACCTTCTTTTTCAATTGTGTTTGGCTCTTCAGCTGCCTCACTATCCGTGACAGGCTCTTCATGTTGAGCTATAGCACCAGCATTATCTTGCTGCTCAACATCTGCTGCGTTAGTTTCTTCATTAATCGTAACACTGGACAGAGATTTGACAATTTCTATATCAATCACGCTCAAAAGATCTGTAAACATAGCAAAAGACTCGCGCTTGTATTCTTGAGTTGGGTTTTTTTGTGCATAACCACGTAAATTTACACTCTGACGTAGATAGTCCATAGCAGCTAAATGCTCTTTCCAATAATGATCAAGCGTTTGTAACATAACCGCCTTTTCAAAGCCCCGCATTGATTCAGCACCAACGATTTCTTCTTTATAATCGCAAATTGCACTCAAACCTTCAACAATTCTACTTTCAAGCTCATCAACATCTACACCTTCATCAAGCCACTGTTGTAAAGGAAATTCGGCTTTATAATCAGCTTTTAAAGCATTATGCAAGCCTTCCACATCCCAGTCTTCTTCAGCTTGACCGGCACTAATATAGCCTGCAAAAAGATCGCCAATAACGCTTTGCCTAATTTCAATAAAACGCTCTTGAACATCATTTGTGCTCATCAATCCATCGCGCAAACCATAGATTACTTTACGTTGATCATTTGCAACATCATCATATTCAAGTAAGTTCTTACGAGAATCATAGTTCATGCCTTCAACTTTACGCTGTGCATTTTCGATAGCACGGTTAACCATCTTATGCTCAATAGCCTCACCTTTTTCCATGCCAAGCTTTTTCATCATGGATGCCATTTTCTCACTGGCAAAAATACGCATTAAGTTGTCTTCTAAAGACAAATAAAAACGTGTTGACCCAACATCGCCTTGGCGACCTGAACGGCCACGTAATTGATTATCGACACGGCGAGATTCATTACGCTCGGTACCAACAATGTGCAATCCACCTGCGGCAATTACTTTATCGTGCTCAATTGCCCAATCTTGTTGTTGCTCATTAGCATCATCGGCTTTTTTGCCACCTAGTACAATATCAGTACCTCGGCCAGCCATATTGGTGGCAATAGTAACTGCGCCTATTGCACCTGCATTAGCAATAATAATTGCCTCTCTTTCGTGTTGTTTAGCATTCAGCACTTCGTGTGTAATGTTTTTATTACTCAGTAAGTCTGAAATCGCTTCAGAGTTTTCGATGCTACTTGTGCCCACTAACACTGGCTGGCCAGTCTTCTGGCATGCTTCCACATCATTAGAAATTGCCTCTAACTTCTCTTCTAACGTAAGATAAATTTGATCCGCTTTATCATCGCGTTCCGATAATTTGTTTGGTGGGATAACCACTGTTTCCAGGCCATAAATATCCTGAAACTCAACTGCTTCAGTATCAGCAGTACCTGTCATTCCAGATAGTTTTTCATATAGTCTGAAATAATTCTGGAAAGTGATTGAAGCTAGCGTTTGATTTTCTTTCTTAATGCTGACACCTTCTTTGGCTTCAATGGCTTGATGTAAACCCTCGCTCCAACGTCGCCCCGGCATGGTTCTACCAGTAAATTCATCTACAATAACCACCTCATCACCATCTACAATGTAATTATCATCCTTGTGAAACAACATATGAGCTCTAAGCGCAGAGTTAATATGTTGCATTAAAAGAATGTTACTCGCATCATAAAGGCTTGCGCTTTTTGGCAATGCGCCAGCATCAATTAATAAACCTTCCGCCTTAGCATGGCCATCATCAGTCAACAACACTTGCTTATGCTTTTCATCAATGGTGTAGTCGCCAGCAATCTCTACAACAACCTCTTTACCTTCTCCACTTTCAGTTTGTTTGGTAAAGTTTGGAATCATGTGGTTGATTGCCTTATAAACCTCGGCATAGTCTGCAGCAGGGCCAGAAATAATAAGTGGCGTTCTAGCCTCATCAATAAGAATTGAATCAACCTCGTCCACAATAGCGAAACTCAAGGTTTTTTGTACTTTTTGATCTGTGGTGAAAGCCATATTATCACGCAAATAATCAAAGCCTAATTCGTTATTAGTGGCATACACCACATCACAAGCATAAGCTACTTGCTTTTCTTCAGGCGGTCTATTGGATGCAACAATACCAACGCTCAAGCCAAGAAATTCAAAAACCTTTCCCATCCACTGGGCATCACGCTCAGCTAAATAATCATTAACTGTAACAACGTGAACACTCTTACCACTTAGCGCATTTAAATAGGCGGGTAGTGTCGCCACTAAAGTTTTACCTTCACCCGTACCCATCTCAGCAATGTTGCCATCGTTTAAAACCATGCCACCAATTAACTGAACATCATGATGTCTTAAACCTAACACCCTGACGCTGGCCTCACGCATTACTGCAAACGCTTCAACCAATAATGAATCGAGAGATTTCTCCACCTGGTAGCGATCTTTAAATTCTTGAGTTTTTGCACAAAGTTGCTCGTCAGTTAATGACTGAATTCCACCCTCCAGTGCAGTAATACTTTCAGCAGTTATGCGTAATTTTTTAATTAAGCGATCATTTCTAGAGCCGACAATTTTAGATAGAACTTTATTTATAATACTCATTAGAATATAAAGAATTGTTTTTTTATAAAAAACCTATTTTCTCATAGATAAACCGGCCTTTGCATTAAATGTGTCAGCATAAACCAACAGATAATTTAACAAACTTTTCAACCAAAGGCTCGCTTGGTCAGCTAATGATGCAGGCAAAAATATACAATAAGATCAATGCACAGCTACACATGCAGCTGCCTGACACACTTAAAGATTTAGATCTTTGTCTAATAAAAGATAAGGTCGCAACCTTAATGACTAACAATTCTGCCGTAGCCTTTAGAGCCAAACAGCAAATAAATGAAATATTAATAATACTACAAGGTATTTCTTCAAGTCAACAAATAAACCATATTGAGATAAAAGTTTTTACAGATAAATAACGCAACGACAGTCGAATTGCACATAATTCATCAATAATATTAAAGTATAATTATTGGGTTTTCTAATATAGATTTAATCTATACACATTCAAAATAAAGGACTGTAATTTTATGTCAGAGCAAGAAATAGACTTAAAGAAAAGACGCTTCCTAACAGGTGCCACTAGTGTTGTAGGCGCAGTTGGTGTTGGTTTTGTATTGGTACCATTCTTATCATCTTGGATGCCATCAGCACGTGCAAAAGCAGCTGGCGCTCCCGTTGATGTTGATATTACAAAATTAGAAAATGGCCAACTAGTTCGCGTACTATGGCGTAAAAAACCTATTTGGATTTTTAAGCGTGACAAAACAGTTCTAGACAATTTGCCAACATTAAATAACGAACTAACTGATCCAGACAACACAGAAGACCAGCAGCCAGCTTATGCAAATAATGCATACCGCTCAATCAATCCAGAGATTGCTGTCATTATTGGAATTTGTACCCACCTTGGCTGTTCTCCAACTTACCGACCTGAAGTTGGCGCAGCCGACCTAGGTGGTGATGCATGGAAAGGTGGCTTCTACTGCCCATGTCATGGCTCTAAATTTGACCTATCTGGCAGAGTTTACAAAGGCGTTCCAGCACCAACTAACTTGGTCATTCCGCCATATCATTTCGTTACCGATTCACTGATCAGACTTGGTATTGATCCAAAAGCATCATAGGAGTATAGAATATGGACAACAATAAAAACTGGATCGATCAAAGATTCCCGCTGACTAAAGTTTGGAATGAGCATTTAGCAGAATACTACACACCTAGAAACTTTAACTTCTGGTATTTCTTTGGCTCTTTAGCCATTCTAGTGCTAGTGATTCAAATTTTAACAGGTGTATTTTTAACGATGCACTATAAGCCTGATGCAGCGCTTGCATTTGCATCGGTAGAATACATTATGCGTGATGTTGACTGGGGTTGGCTCATTCGCTATATCCACTCAACAGGTGCTTCTGCATTCTTTATAGTCATCTACTTACATATGTATCGCGGTCTATTGTACGGCTCGTACAAAGCGCCACGTGAGCTGATTTGGGTTCTCGGCATGGTTCTATACATCGCATTAATGGCTGAAGCCTTTATGGGATATGTGCTGCCATGGGGTCAGATGTCATACTGGGGTGCGAAAGTAATTATCAATCTATTTGGCTCATTCCCAATTGTTGGTGAGTTAATCTTAGAATTTATTCTTGGTGATTACGCTGTAGGTGATCCGGTACTTAACCGCTTCTTCTCACTACACGTTATCGCTATTCCACTTATTTTAGTTATCTTGGTATTTTTGCATATTGTAGCGCTTCACGCGGTTGGATCAAATAACCCAGATGGCGTTGAAATTAAGCAAAATAAAGATGAGAATGGCATCCCTAAAGATGGCATCCCATTCCACCCTTACTACAGTGTGAAAGATATCATGGGTGTAGTTGTATTCTTGATGATTTTTAGCTCGATTGTATTCTTCGCACCTGCATTGAACGGTTACTTCCTGGAGGCTCCAAACTATATTGAAGCAAATCCACTTAAGACACCAGACCACATTGCGCCATTATGGTACCTAACACCATTCTACTCAGTGCTAAGAGCTATACCACCAATGTTCGGTTCACAATTGCCGGGTGTGTTAGCGATGTTTGCAGCACTATTAATCTTAATAGCACTGCCATGGTTAGATCGTTCTAAGGTTAAATCAATTAGATATCGTTCGTGGCCTTATAAGGTAGCTTTAGGCATCTTTGTGGTTTCATTTATCATTTTAGGCTGGTTAGGCATGCAAGCAGTAACGCCGTTATACAGCCTAATGGCTCAGATATTTACGGGCCTTTACTTTGCATTCTTCATACTGATGCCTTGGTTTACCTCAATAGGGAAAACCAAGCCAGTACCTGAAAGAACGACGGAGCATTAATATGAAAACATTATTAAATACAACACTGTCAGCAATCGCTGCAATGGTTATCTCTTTTAATGCAAGCGCATCAGCTGTTGGTGTTCATTTGGAAGCTGCTAAAACAGATATTACTGATCAAGCATCTTTACAACGTGGCGCTACATCATTCATGAACAACTGTTCAGGCTGTCATTCAATTGAATTAATGCGTTACAATCGAATCGCTAAGGACTTAAATATTAGCGAAGCAGACATGGCCAAAAACTTAATGTTTAATGCTGATAAGATAGGAAGCCCAATATTCTCTTCAATGCCAGAAGATGGCGCAAAGGAATGGTTTGGAACAACACCACCTGACTTATCGCTAACAGGTATAGCTCGTGGCACAGACTGGATTTATACTTATCTTAAAGGTTTTTACGCTGATGAAACTCGCCCTTATGGTGTAAATAATCATGTGTTAGAAAACGCAGCTATGCCTGACATTTTGTGGAAATCAAAGCAAGACAAGACTGAAAAAGAATTTAATAGAGAAGTTAGAGACATTACCAACTTCTTGGATTATGTTGCAGAACCCGTTAAGCTGATTAGATACGAAATTGGCGTTAAAGTCTTAGGATTTTTATTCATATTATTCATTTTGTCTTACCTCCTTAAACAAGAGTATTGGAAAGATGTTAAATATGGCAAATGGCGTGCGAAAGACTAGCTAGCCACCAATTATTAGAAACACACAACAGCAATCCTTAATCGGAATGCTGTTTTTTCATTTTAAAAAGGGAAGATATCATGCTATTAAAACCTAATCCTTCATCGACAACTTTATATTCATCTCCACAAGAGATTGAGTCTCATGTTGTTCGCTTTATCATGGCTGAAAAAAATATTGAAAGAGATATTTTTAACATTGAAATCGATGAAATGCCGGAGGATATTTTAGAGCTAAACCCTTGCCAGTCATTGCCAACATTATTTGACCGCGGTATTGTTTTATACGATTTATCAGTGATTATGGAATACCTTGATGAAAGATTCCCATTCCCACCACTATTGCCTGTTGATCCTATTGAAAAATCAGAAAAAAGATTGATGATTTTCAGATTCACTCGTTCTGCTGGCTGTTGGTTTGAGCTTGTTAACACAATTGAAACAGGTAGTAAAAAAGCTGCTGAAGAAGCGAGAAAAATTCTTAAAAGTAATTTAATCGAATTAGTGCCTTTATTTGCTTACAAGCCATTCTTCAAAAGCGAAGACATGACAATTGTAGATGCTTGTCTTGCAGCATTATTATGGCGAATGAAAAAGCTTGATATAAACTTAGGCGCACCTGGAAAGGCTGTTACCGACTATGGCAAAAGGTTATTTGTAAGAGATTCGTTCAAAGAATCTCTTACAGACTGTGAAAAAGAATATAACTAAACTAATATGGTTGCCGTTGCTCCCTATTTAATCAGAGCCTATCATCAATGGATGGAAGACTCGGGGTTCACCGCGCATATTCTGGTTGATTGCACCAATACAAATGTGATTGTACCCACGCAGTTTATTCAAGATGATCGTATCGTTTTAAATATTGCTAGCACTGCAACACAGTCTTTGGTTCTTGATAACAATCATGTTGGCTTTAAGGCTCGTTTCTCTGGACAATCTATTGACGTTTACATTCCTACTGATGCAGTAATGAGCATCTATGCAAGAGAAAATGGTGAAGGAATGTTTTTCGAATCTAAAAAACAAGAGCCGGAAGTTGACAAAAAACCAACACTAACATTGTTAGATTAATAATACTACGTAAAAACTCGATCTATTTCACTCTCAAATAGATCGAGTTTTTTTTCATTGTAAATCACTACTTTGCAATCGCTATAGCGCTTAATAGCGATTGCATTGTCCAGTGTGTTGTCTATAATTTGATTTAAAACCACGCAAGCTATCTTTAGATTGTACTGCTCAGCTACTTTAATTACTAACAAGGCCTGATTAACGGCACCTAATTCATCTTTAACAACCAAAACCAGTGGTAACTTAAGGGTGGCTGCCAAATCAATATTGAGTGTGTCTAGTGCGATTGGAGAAAGCAACCCTCCAGCACCTTCAACAACGACATAATTATTAGATTGACATGCATCGACAAGATCTGTCAAGCCAAGCACTTTGTCCGATGCAATGCTTGCACTTTCACCACTAGAGCACTGAGTAAACTGATAGCGACAAACATTATTAATGTTTTCCACGATATTACCTGCCTTTTGAAGTACTACTGCATCATGAGTAATCAGCCTTCCGTTAACAACTTTACAATCACTCTCAACTGGTTTTCTAACGGCAACAGGCCTTGTTTTTGATAACAATCGAATCAATCGCTCAGCAATAAACGTTTTGCCAACGTTGGTGCCACTTCCGCTTATAAACAAACCTTTCATAATGACTAATTTTAACAGCAAAAATGTATAATACTAACTATGCACAATAACTTAAAAACCGAATTTTGCGGCTTGCAATTAGACTCGCCAATTATCCTTCTTTCTGGCTGCGTTGGCTTTGGTGAAGAGTACACTCGAATCGAAGGATTTTCAAACACTGATGTTGGTGCCATTTGTTTAAAGGGTACGACTTTAGAGCCAAGATTAGGCAACATACCAAGCCGAGTAACTGAAACACCACAAGGAATGATTAACGCAATTGGCTTGCAAAATCCAGGTACTGATGTTGTTATTAATGACATTATGCCAAATTTGGATAAACAGGAAACACGCTTTATTATCAATATTTCAGGCTCTTCAGTTGAAGAGTATGGCGAAATAGCCAAACGCTTTGATGACTCTGATATTGATGCCATTGAAATTAATATTTCTTGTCCAAATGTAAAAGAAGGTGGTGTTGCTTTTGGCAATGATCCAGATATGTCATACAGGGTGGTTGATATTTGCCGAAAAAATACCAGCAAACCCTTAATTACAAAACTATCCCCTAATCAAACTAATATTGCTCTTAGCGCTCAACGATGTATTGATGGCGGTACAGATGGTTTGGCTGTGATTAATACGTTAATGGGAATGTCAATTGATACTACCACACGCACCCCCGTCATTGGCAATAACCAGGGTGGATTATCCGGCCCTGCCATTAAACCAGTGGCACTATTAAAAGTGCACCAAGTCTATCAAGTCAGTAAGCACTACAATGTGCCTATTATTGGCCAGGGTGGCATCATGACTGCAAATGACGCCATTGAATTTATCATTGCAGGTGCGGCTACTGTTGGTATTGGTACTGCTTTATTTTATGATCCACTTGTTTGTCCAAAAATTAATCAGGGCATTAGTCAATATCTAATTGATAATAATCTTAATAGCATCGACGAATTAGTCGGCACATTACAACTTAATTCGGCCATTTCACAGTGTGATATTGGCAGTAAATAAATCAATATAAATTATGAATTCAGAATACAATGCCCTTGAAATAGAGAGCCAAGCACAACAATACTGGAAAGAAAACAAATCATTTGAGGTTGTTGAAGACTCTTCGAAAGAAAAATACTACTGTTTAAGTATGTTTCCATATCCCTCAGGTCGATTACACATGGGTCATGTGCGCAACTACTCTATTGGCGATGTCATTTCAAGATTTCAAAAAATGCAGGGTAAAAATGTCATGCAACCAATTGGTTGGGATGCATTTGGCTTACCCGCAGAAAACGCAGCTTTAAAAAACAAAGTTGCACCCGCAAAATGGACTTATGAAAATATAGATTACATGCGTGACCAACTATCTCAGCTTGGTTTTGGCTATGATTGGTCACGTGAAATTGCTACCTGCAATCCAAAATACTACAAATGGGAGCAATGGTTATTTGTTAAATTATTTGAAAAAGGTTTGGTTTACAAAAAAAATGCAGTGGTCAACTGGGATCCGGTAGATCAAACTGTATTAGCCAATGAACAAGTGATTGATGGTCGTGGTTGGCGTTCTGATGCACTCATTGAGAAAAAAGAAATCTCTCAATGGTTTATGCGAATAACTGATTATGCCGATGAGTTGCTTGAATCTCTTGATTCTTTAGGTGGTTGGCCAGATGCGGTTAAAACCATGCAAAAGAATTGGATTGGAAAGTCGGTTGGTCTTGAAATAAGTTTTAACCGAATTAATAACGAATCATTAAAAGTCTACACAACTCGCCCAGACACTCTGATGGGTGTTACCTATTTAGCTGTTGCCAGTGAGCACCCTCTGGCTATAGAGGCAGGCTCTAACAATACTGAAGTACAAGCATTTATTGATGATTGTAAAACCATGGAAACCTCCGAAGCCGCCATGGAGACTATGGAAAAAAAGGGTGTCAATTCAGGCTTAACCTGCATCCATCCAATTACCAGCCAAGAAGTACCAATTTGGATTGCTAACTTTGTCCTAATGGGATATGGCACAGGGGCAGTCATGAGTGTTCCTGCACACGATCAGCGTGACTATGAATTTGCGCAGAAATACTCCATTCCGATGCGTGAGGTTATCACACCTATTGATGCTGAGCATGACATCACTCAAAACGCCTTTACCAATAAAGGCATCTTGTGCAACTCTGGCGAATTTGATGGCCTTAATTTTGCTGAAGCCTTTGAAGCCATTGCACAAAAGCTTAGCACTTCTAATTTGGGTGAAAAACAAACTAATTACCGTTTGCGTGACTGGGGTATTTCTAGACAACGTTACTGGGGTTGTCCGATTCCAATCATTAATTGTGAATCGTGTGGATCTGTGGGGGTGCCAGAAACAGATTTACCAGTCACTCTGCCAGAAGATGTTAGCTTTGATGGAATCGGTTCGCCGATTAAAAAAATGCCAGAATTTTATCAAACCAGTTGTCCAACTTGTGGCGGTAAAGCGCAGCGTGAGACAGATACTTTTGATACCTTCTTTGAGTCGTCATGGTATTTTGCAAGATATGCCTGTGCTGATAATACAGAGGCAATGCTTGATGAGCGTGCGGATTACTGGCTTGAGGTTGATCAATATATTGGTGGCATTGAGCATGCAATCCTACATTTATTGTACGCAAGATTTTTTAGCAAATTACTACGCGATGAAGGTCTAATCAATCATGACGAGCCCTTTAAAAACTTACTCACACAGGGTATGGTGCTAAAAGATGGTGCAAAGATGAGTAAATCAAAGGGTAATACTGTTGATCCTGCGGATATGATTCAAAAATATGGCGCCGATACCGTTCGCCTGTTTATCTTATTTGCCGCACCGCCGACACAAGACCTTGAATGGAGCGACTCTGGCTTAGAGGGTTCTTACCGATTCGTAAATAAGGTGTATCGCCTGGTAGAAGGCTATTTATCAGATGCCCAAACAAACGATACCTTGTGTTTAGACGGTGCAACATTAAATAAAGAGCAGAAACGAATACGTCAAAAAACACATCAAACTTTATCAAAGATAACTGATGATATTGATCGTAGGCACTCTTTCAATACGGCAATTGCTGCGTTAATGGAGCTTACCAACACACTGGGTAAATTTAAACAAACAGATGGACAATCAATGGCAATTCGTCTTGAGTCTATTGAAATTATCCTACGTACATTAAGCCCAATAACACCGCATTTATGTCATTACTTGTGGCAACAATTAGGACATCAAGAGGCGATCATCGATACACTTTGGCCTTCAGTTGACAAAAAAGCTCTGCAACAAGACGAGATTCAGATTATCGTTCAAGTGAATGGAAAATTACGTGCAAAGCTAATGCTGGATGCTAATACTGATAAATCAATTGTAGAAGCTCAAGCACTAGCTGATGAAAATGTATGCAAATTTACCAATGACAAAACCATTGTCAAAGTAATTGTTGTGCCTAACAAGCTTGTTAATATTGTTATTAAGTAAGCTAGACTAGCGTTAAACCTAAACCAAGCATTGCACAAACAGCGATAACAGTCATTATTCCCACCTTATATCGGAATAATGCAACAAAGGCCACAATGCCAATTAAGGCAGCTATAACATCAAATTCATCGCCAGTAGGCCATAGTGTGTTTTGTGCAAAGAATACTGCTAGATTAATAATCACACCAACCACTGCTGCGGTAACTGCTGATAATGGTGCGCTAAACTTTAGATCTCCTCGGGTTGCTTCAACACCCGGTCCACCAATAAAAATAAACAAAAATGATGGCAGGAAAGTAAAGAATGTTGCAACGGCCGCACCAGCAAAACCTGCTAAAAATTGAGCCTCAGGGCCAAAAATCTCTTTTGTCCATGCACCTACAAAACCTACAAAAGCCACAATCATAATTAAAGGGCCAGGGGTTGTCTCACCAAGCGCCAAGCCATCCATCATTTGTACACTTGTTAGCCATTGATACTGATCAACACCACCCTGATAAATATACGGCAACACAGCGTAAGCACCACCAAAGGTAACCAATGCCGCTTTAGTGAAAAATTCAGCCATGTTGTTTAATACTGGATCTGTTAACAACACAAACATAGCCACGCCCAATCCAACCCCAATCAAGGCAAAAGATACTAAGCGTGACCATTTAAATTTGGCGTGTTCTGGTGTTGGTGTGTCATCATCGATTAATGCAGGTCCATAGTCAGATTTAGAACCACCATGATGCGCACCAACAGTAAAGGTGTCTGGAGACATCATTGCACCAAAGAATCCAATAGTTGCAGCAATTAATACAATATAAGGAAAGGCAATTTCAAACTGATATATAGCAATAAATGCCAATACAGCTAATACTTTAAGCACGATATTTGATAGCGCCTTTGAACCAATACGATACGCTGCAAAAAGAATAATCGCCGTTACTGCAGGCTTAATTCCGTACAAAATACCAGCTACAGCATCAACCTCACCATAACTTAAGTAAACCCAAGTAAGTCCACTTAAAATAAACAATGATGGTAATACAAATAAAACACCTGCAACAATACCACCACGAACACCGAACATCAACCAACCAATATAGGTGGCTAGTTGTTGAGCCTCAGGTCCTGGCAGAACCATTGTGTAATTCAACGCATGTAAAAATCGATGTTCAGAAATCCAACGTCTTCTTTCTACAAGCTCTTGATGCATCATAGCAATTTGACCCGCTGGGCCGCCAAAACTAATAAATCCAAGTTTCAGCCAGTAAACAAAAAATTGATAAAAGCTTGGTTTTTGAGGAATTGTATTATTCATGGTATTCATTTAGATTGTTGCATAAAAAAGTCCTGATAGTTATTCAAACCACCAGGACTTATCAATTGATCAGTAATACTACTTATTAGCCATTAATTCATCAATAATTGGTGTTAGCATTGACTCCATTACATCAACCATGTAGCTACCTTTGTAAACTAAGGTCTTGTCATTTTGTAAAAATGCCATTGCATCTGCAGGTAATTTATCAGCAACTGCTTGTAAATCAATACCGTCGATTCTAACACTTGTTACCACCAATGAATCTTCAGGCGAAGGAACAGCTTGTCCACTAAATGGATTAGATGTATCGATTAATGGAATACGATGAAAATTGATATGCGTATTGTCAAACTGTGGTGTAATAAATTTAACATAGTCTGGCATACGATCAAGAATAATCTCTGCAACTTGTTCAGGCGTATAAGGACGCTCTGACGTATCACGATGAATCTTTTGAATCCACTCGATGTTTACTGCTGGCACAACACCAACTAACAAATCAACTTGCGAAGCAACATCTGACTTTTCAGTTCTGACACCACCATGTAAACCTTCGTAAAACATTAAATCAGTACCTGATTCGATATCCTCCCAAGGCGTGAATTGTCCAGGCTCTAAGTTAGTACCTAGACGTGCATTATGCTCTACCGCTTCTTCATCTGAATGGATGTAGTAACGCTTCTTACCTGTTCCATCTTGGCCGTATTGCTTAAATAATGCTTCCAATGTATCAAAATGATTTGCATCTTCTGCAAAATGGGTTAATACTTTTCCTGCTGCACGAGATTTTTCAACTTCAAGCTTCATATCAGCACGTTCAAATTTGTGAAAACTATCACCTTCAACGATACTTACGTTTAATTTTTTTGCATCAAAAATACGTTCGAACGCTTTTTTTACAAACGTAGTTCCTGCACCTGATGATCCTGTTACAGCAACGACTGGGTTTTGTTTAGACATAATATAACTCCTTGTTTATCTATATTAAATTAGGTTAAAAATCTAAGTTGTCGACTGACAATGCATTGTCTTCGATAAATTTTCTACGAGGCTCTACCTCGTCACCCATAAGGGTTGAGAATACTTCATCGGATGCAATTGCATCTTCAATTTTAACTTTAAGTAGGGTTCTTTGCTCAGGATCCATAGTGGTTTCCCAAAGCTGCTCAGGATTCATTTCTCCCAAACCTTTGTAACGTTGAAAACTTTGACCTTTTTTAGCGTCATCGATTATGAAATTTACCACGTCACTAAAGCTGTTAATTTTTATTTGTTTATTCTTCTTTTCAATAAATGATTGATCGTCAATTGCGCTTTCAATTTTAATAGAAAATGCTTTAATTGTTTGATAATCAGCTGAATCAAAAAATGCTTGGCTTAGTGTGGTGTTATCTGTATCAACACCATAAACACATAAGGTGTGTTTAACCTCATTATCACTATAAACAACTGTATGTTTTTGAGCCGGAGTTAAATCTAGATTTATTCTCTTGCTTACTGTATCACACCAAGATTGCATAAATTTAGTATCGGATAAATCTTCAACCGCTGGACTACTTGCAATTGCTTTTAGCAATGCAGCATTATAGTGTTTTGATAATTTTGAAATAACACTATTAATGTTGTAATATTCTTTAACGGCTGATTCAAGTGCGATACCTGAAATTGGTGGAACATCAGCACTGAAAAATAAATTAGCATCATTCACCGCTTCTTGTAATAGGTAATCATTCAATTCTTGATCATCTTTTAGATAGCGCTCTTGCTTGCCTTTTTTAATTTTGTAAAGCGGCGGTTGAGCAATGTATAAATAACCATTTTCAATTAATTCTGGCAAGTAACGATAAAAGAAAGTTAGTAATAGTGTGCGAATATGTGCACCATCGACATCCGCATCCGTCATGATGACGATCTTATGATATCTTAACTTACTTAAATCATATTCTTCTTTGCCAATACCACAGCCTAATGCTGTAATTAAAGTACCCACTTCAGCAGAAGAAAGCATTTTTTCAAATCGAGCTTTCTCTACATTTAGAATTTTACCTTTTAACGGTAAGATTGCTTGGGTGCGTCGATCTCTACCTTGTTTGGCAGAACCACCCGCCGAATCACCCTCCACTAGGAATATTTCACTTTCAGCTGGATCTTTGGTTTGACAATCACTCAATTTACCTGGTAAACCAGCGATATCAAGCACACCTTTACGACGGGTCATTTCTCTTGCTTTTCGAGCAGCATTACGCGCTCTAGATGCATCTAAAATCTTACCGACAATAATTTTAGCTTCAGCTGGGTTTTCTAATAAATATTCACCCAATTTTTCATTAAGTGCCGACTCAACTGGCGCTCGAACTTCTGATGAAACCAATTTATCTTTAGTTTGAGATGAGAATTTTGGATCCGGAACTTTTACAGAAATAATCGCAGTTAACCCTTCACGAGTATCTTCGCCAGTAATTGCTGATTTTTCTTTTTTAGCCATACCAGAATTATCGATATAGTTGTTTAAGGTGCGTGTTAATGCACCTCTAAAACCTGCTAAATGTGAACCGCCGTCACGCTGAGGAATATTGTTTGTAAAGCAATAAATACTTTCTTGATAAGCGTCTGACCATTGCAACGCAACATCAATAGTAATATCATCACGTTCAGCCGTAATATTGATAATATCTTTGTGGATTGGATTTTTAGCTTTATTAAGATGCTCAACAAAGGCTTTAATACCACCTTCGTACATAAACACATCTTTTTTGCTTGTTGCAACCTCTTCAATTTCAATATAAACACCTGAATTCAAGAAAGATAATTCTCGAACACGATTGGCTAAAATATCATATTTAAAATCAGTAATCGCAAAAACATCACTACTAGGTTTGAAATGAATGGTAGTACCTGTTGTATCAGACTTACCAATAGTTTTCATTGGTTCATCAGGTACACCAATACTGTAGCGCTGGCGATGAATTTCACCGGTACGATGAACGGTTAATTCAACCCATTCACTTAATGCATTAACAACTGAAACACCAACGCCGTGTAGACCACCAGAAACTTTATATGAGTTGTCATCAAACTTACCACCAGCATGTAGTACAGTCATGATTACTTCTGCTGCTGACACACCTTCTTCTGGATGGATATCAACTGGGATACCACGACCATCATCAGTCACTGATACTGATTGATCTTCATGAATGGTAATATTAATTTTAGAACAATGACCAGCTAATGCTTCATCGATAGAATTATCAACAACTTCAAACACCATGTGATGCAAACCAGAACCGTCATCAGTATCACCAATATACATTCCTGGTCGTTTTCGAACTGCATCCAACCCTTTTAAAACTTTAATATTTGAGGCTTGATATTCTTGTGATTGATCTTGCGACATAAATGCTTTAAAAAAATAAAATTATTATACCATGAGCATAGTTAAATCTAACTGTCATACAACTTTTTTTAACACTTTAAGTTATTTATTAGATTGTTGTTTTAAAAGGCTTATAAGCCTATATTATCCAATTAAATAGGAGTTGTTATTGCTGAGTTATTACACCATGATAAATCTTAAAAATACGACTACTATCTACATGAATTTTTAACAAATTTGAGCCGATATCCGTCATAAATATTTGAATTTTTAAACGCTTTAAAAAGCACAAAATTGTTTGAATTTTTGTCTCATCTAATTCTGATGAAATATCATCAATTAAAACAATAGGCTGGATATTATTGTCAACCAACATTGACACCTGAGTTAACCAAAAAACAATAGACAGTGTTTTTTGTTCACCTCGAGAAAAAAAACATTCTTCTTGATTGTTTAAATAAAATTTAAGGTTTGCTTTATGCGGCCCGTAATTTAAATACTTAGATTTGAATAAAAACCCCTTACTTTTTAATAAATAGTGATAAATACTATCAACACTATATGCATCAACTTCTTTTGGCCAGCCAGATTTAAACTCATAGTTAAAAGATTCTACTGATTTAAATAAAACAGATAGATCGTTAATTAATTCCGGTGAATTAGTTTGTTTTAATCGCTCCAAATAATCTTGTCTTGATTGATTAATGGCTACTGATAATTGTGCAATTTGTAAAAACCAATAATCCAACTCTTGATCTTTTTGTTGTGACAGTAAAATATTTATATTTTTTAAGGCTTTATTATATTTTTTAAAATCTAACAAAAAATCAGGTTTCACGTGGAACACCCCCCAATCTAAGTACGATCTTTTGTTTTTAGGTGTTCCGTTTACAATAAATCCTTTATCTGGAGTGATGATTTGAATAGGTAAAACCTTTGATAGTTCACTACTATTTTTTAATCGCTTTTGGTTAATGCTTATACTTGTTTTTTGTTTTGTTTTTTCTAGTTTAATTCGATAATCATCTACTTGAGCATCAAGTTGAAATTTTTGTTGTTCAAACTCAATTAATTCTTTTAAGGATTTTGTTTTAAAAGAGCGATTATGACCAAGATAATAAATAGCCTCAATGAAATTAGTTTTTCCATGGGCATTATTAGCAATAAACAAATTTAAATGTTTATGAGGCTCTATATATTGATGATTTAGATTGCGAAACTGAGTGATAGCCAGTTTATGAATAACTGCCATGCTGATTATTAACTAAGAACGATTAAATACGCATTGGCATAACAACATATTGATATGTTTCATCATCTGGACTACTAAGCATACAAGATTGATTTTCACCACCCGGAACTACCATATTGATTTCATCGGTTGTTAATTTTTCTAAAATTGAAATTAAATAATGAATGTTAAATGCTATTTCAATTTCCTTGTCAAAGTTTTTAATACTGATTTGAGTTTTAGCTTGACCTCTTTCAGAGTGTGAAAAAATATTTAATTGTGATTCTTTAAACACTAATTTAACACCTTTTGTACGCTCTTCAACAAAGATAGAAGCCTGTTGTAATGAATTTAGAAATTCTAAACGATCAATTACAATGGTATTTTCAAAATCAGTCGGTAAAACTTGAGAATAATTAGGAAAATTTCCATCAATTAAACGGCTAATAATTGTTGTGTCATTACTATCAAGATAAAAATAGTTATTTGATAAATGAATATCAACCTCTGCATGTTCACTTTTGTTTAATATTTTAGTTAATTCTAATACAGCTTTTCTTGGCAGAATTACTGTTTTTTTATCTGAAAGATTGTTAGTTTGTGTTATTTCACCAATTGATAAACGATGACCATCCGTTGCCACAACTGTAATTTTGTTCTGATTAACCTCGATATATAATCCGTTTAAATAGGCTCTAATATCTTGATTACCCATAGAAAAACTCGTGTTTTCAATTAATTCTTTTAATTGTTGACGATTAACCTTAATAACATCACTATTTTCAATTTTTGGTAGTGATGGAAAATCTTGATGATTGAATGTATTAAGCTCAAATGAATTTTTATTGGTCTTGATGTATATTTTAGATTCTTCAATTATGAATTCAATAATTGTTGTATCTGGTAATTTCCTAATAATATCAATTAGATCTTTTGCATAAATAGTAAAAGAAACCTCTTCATGTGTTTGAACAGGGTGAGAGGCTCTAATCTCAATTTCCATGTCTGTTGTTGTTAATGTCAATTGATTATTCTTCAATTGAATTAATACATGCGAAAGAATGGGTAGTGTTTGTTTTTTTTCAACAACACCAATAACAGTTTGCAAAGGTTCTAGTAATTCTTTAACAGTAAGTTGAGTGTTCATTCAAAAAATCCTTTTATTAAATATTATTGTTATTATTAGTGACGTTATTTTTGGTGAATAAGTTGTTTTTTTCTTTAAAAATTAACTATTTAAGTTGTTGGTATCTTGTTAGTATTTTATGTAAAAAATTGTTCACATGGTTATAAAATTTATTTTTAACGTAAGTTATGCTTTTTGTCCACAGATGAATGCAAAACCCAGGTGTGGAAATGTTCATAAGTTGGCTAATTTGAGTTTAATGATATCGTAATCATTCTTTATTTCTGTACTCTCTAGCATCTTTTCGTTTATTTTTTTAATGGCGTGGATAACTGTTGAATGATCCCTATTTCCAAAATGTTTTCCAATCTTGTTTAGTGATAGAGAACTTAATTCATGGCAAATATAAATAGCCATTTGTCGTGCTAATACAGTGTGTTGTTTACGTGATTTTGAGCTTAAGTCTGATATGGTTAAAGCATAATGTTTAGAGACTTCTTTTTGTATGTCGTTAACATCAATTTTATTAATCTGAGGCTTGATTAGATCGCCTAGTGCTGCCTCAACAACCTCTTTTGAAATTAATGTTTGATCCATTTTTGAGAAATCGACAAAGGCTTTTAATTTTAATAATGCGCCTTCTAAATCTCTAACATTTGATGTGATATGTCCTGCTATAAACAAAGCTACATCTTCTGTTAGACTGATATTAATTTTTTCATTTTGTGATTTTTTTAATAAGATAGCTGCACGCATCTCTAGTTCAGGTGGTGTCAAATGTAGATTTAATCCTTGTGAGAATCTTGTTTTAAGACGCTCTTCTAAAGATTTAATATTTTTAGGTGGCTGATCACAGGTGAATATAATCTGTTTTTTACCATTAAACAAAAAGTTAAATATGTGAAAAAACTCTTCTTGGGATTTTTCCTTGCCTGCGATTAAATGAATGTCATCTACCAATAAAAGGTCTGCTGATTGGTAGAATAGCTTGATCTCTTCAATTGTGTTGTGTCTAAGACTAGAAGTGATGTTTCTAACAAAATCCATCAAAGGCACGTACAGTACTTTTAAGTTCGGATTTATGGATTTGGCCAAGTGGCCGGCAGCTTGCATCAAGTGTGTTTTTCCTAGTCCTGAACCACCATAAATAATAAACGGATTATACGGCGAGCCTTTTATGTTTTCTGCAATTTGTCTAGTAGCGCCATATGCCATTTGATTAGCATTACCAAGCACCAGATTATCAAACGTATAGTCTTCAAATAATGGTGTTGAGTGTTGTCTCATTGTTGGCGGTTTTTTTGTAGGCGCAACTCCAATAAATATCTTTAAGTCTTTATTGTGTTGATGGACGGCAGCTTTAATATGTGTCTTTAAATTTTTGTTGATATAGTCTTTAACTTGTGTATTTGGCGCCAACAGAGATAGGGTTTCCTTATCTTCACGCGCTTTAAGAGGTTGAACCCAAACGCTATATTGAGACAATGGAATAGTGTCCTTAAGTGTGTTTAAACATTGAGTCCAGGTTTGTGACATAACTGCTATTTAAATTTAAGTAATGATATACTTAAGCATTATATTGTTTTGAGAAGGATGTGGATGAAAGGTTTAGAAAAGTATTTTGAAAACTTGTTGTGGGGCTCTAGATTAATGGTTTTAGCAGCAGTTATATCTTCACTAATACTCTCTTTAATGTTGTTCGTTATTACAGCTATTGATGTGGCTGGCATTGTTGTTCATGCTGGTGATTATTTAAGTGCAACACCAGAATTAAAAAAGTCATTAAAAATTGAAATGATTGCTCATACAGTAGGCTCAATTGATGGGTTTTTACTAGCAACTATTTTGCTAATCTTTTCGCTCGGATTATATGAGTTATTTATTAGTGATATTGATTCAGCAAAAGAAAGTGACCAGTCCTCTAAGGTCCTAGTGATCAACTCTCTTGATGATTTAAAGTCTAAATTAGCAAAAGTTATTTTAATGATTTTAGTGGTGACATTCTTCGAAGTGTCTTTATCGATGACATTTACTGGCGCGTTAGATTTAGTCTATTTTTCATTAGGTATTCTAATGGTGTCTCTGGCGTTATATTTTGGCTCAAAGTCATCTCACTAAGGCTTTTAGCCATTGATTTTTATCGTTAAATAGCGTAACATTCACTCCTTTTTATTTAGAGAATTATTATGCGCCAAGTTATTGTTGCAGGCAACTGGAAGATGAACGCCTCAAAAGAGACGGTTAATACATTGGTAATGGGCATCTTATCTGGCATGTCAGAGGTTGAGGCAAAGGTTATTGTATGTGCCCCATCACCTTACATGTCACAAGTTGAAGCGCTTATTACACATTCTCAATTAAATCTTGGTGCACAAGATTTAAATGTCAACGCATCTGGTGCCTTTACAGGTGAAGTAAGTGCTGACATGATTAAAGATTTTGGTGCGCAATATGTTGTGGTTGGTCATTCTGAGCGAAGAAGTATGTATGGTGAAACTGATCAAGTTGTGGCTGATAAAGTACGAGTGGCACTTGAAAACAACTTAACACCTTTATTTTGTATTGGTGAGACATTAGAAGAAAGAGAGGCTGGCAACATGGAAAGTGTTGTAACTCGTCAAATTCAAGCGGTTATTGATTTATCGGGTATTGATTCATTTAAAAATATTATCATTGCTTATGAGCCAGTTTGGGCGATTGGCACTGGTGTTACTGCTACACCACAACAAGCGCAGGATGCGCATGCGTTTATTCGTTCAATGTTGGCGCAGAATAATGCTGATATTGCACAATCTACTCCGATCTTATATGGTGGTAGCATGAACCCTGGTAATGCAGTTGAATTAATTAGCTGTGAAGATATCGATGGTGGTTTAATAGGTGGAGCTTCCCTTAAAGCGGAAGATTTTTTACAAATTTGTAAAGCGGGTTAATTATGTCATTTCAAATTATTTTGATCATTCATGTACTTTTAGCATTAAGCTTAGTTGCACTAATATTGATGCAACATGGTAAAGGTGCAGATGCTGGTGCAGCATTTGGCGCCGGCGCTTCTGGTTCAGTATTTGGCGCACGTGGTGCCAACTCTTTCATGTATAAATTAACTGCCAGTGTGGCAATTGGTTTCTTTATTACTAGCCTTTCGTTGGCCTATTTAGCAACTAATGAAGTTAATGCAGATGACCAAGAAACTAGCATCATGGAACAAGCAACACCTTCTGATATTCCGATGATTTCCCCTATTAGTATTGAATCAAATATTAGCGATATTCCCGAATAGTTAAGAATTTGCCGATATGGCGGAATTGGTAGACGCGCCACCTTGAGGGGGTGGTGAGCTACGCTCGTGCCAGTTCGACTCTGGCTATCGGCACCATATGAAAGTTTTACAAAGGCGACTTATTGTCGCCTTTTTGTTGCACACTATTTTTGTAGTCAGCAGATGTTTCATGTGAAACATTGCCTTATTAATTAAAGTTACTTGTTGAGATATTATCGATGCCAAGCTAAAAACTGGCGCTACATGCTATCAATAATATATAGAATACGATACACCTTTACAGTGCTAATTTAACTTTATCAGATTGTTAGCGCGATAAAATTAATTTACAATTAGTACATTATTAAGAGAAAAAAATAGATTATGAATTGGCGTTATCAAGCAGAAAGAAAATTTGAAAATTTCTCAGATTTAATCTTTGAAAACAGTAAGAAAACCATCGCAACAATACTATTGCTGGTTTTTGCATTTGGCTTGCAACTGCCCACATTAACCATGGACACTTCGACTGAAGGGTTCCTGCATAAAACCGATCCAATGCGTCTTGCTTATGACGATTTTCGGGATCAGTTCGGGCGTGATGAAAAGCTACTGGTAGCGATTAATACAGATAATGTATTTGACTTACAGTTCTTGAAAAAACTTGAAAAATTACATACAAGACTAGAAAATGAACTGCCTTATATTGCCGATGTAAATTCTTTAATCAATGCTAGGAATACTTACGGCAATAAAGACAGTTTAATTGTTGAGGATTTATTTGAAGAATTGCCTGATACTCAAACGCAGATGAATCCACAAAAGCAAAGGGCGCTTAACAATCCCTTGTTTGAAAATTTACTCTATAGTCAAGATCAAACTTTCACTACCATTGTAATCGACACACAAACATATTCGTCTTTTGATATAGATGGAAATTTGATTGTTGTTAGCGAGGAGGATGAGTTTTCCGAGGAAGATATAGATGTACAGCTTCAAACAGAATATTTATCTGATGCAGAAAATACAGTTATTGTTGAAAAAGCTCAAGAGATTATTAAGCAGTTTCAAGCTGAAAATTTTGACATTTATTTAACAGGTTCAGCAGTTATTGCCGGCACTTTAAAGCAAAGCATGATGGCAGATACTAAAAGCTTTGTGCAGAAAATGATGGTCGCAATAATTTTGGTTTTGGCGATATTATTTAAGCGTGCATCCGGTGTAATTTTGCCATTACTTGCCGTTATTTTTACCATTACGGTGACGCTATCATTAATGGCGATTACAGGTACACCATTCACCATAGTAACTCAAATTATGCCTTCATTTTTATTGGCAGTGATTACTGGTGGCGCCATTCACTTGCTGGCAATTTTCTATAAGGATTTTGCCATAACGCACGATGTTAAAACATCATTGCGCTATTCAATGGGTCATTCTGGCCTTGCCATTGTTATGACTTCTTTAACCACAGCAGCAGGACTGTGGTCATTCTCGTTTTCAGAATTATCCCCAGTAGCTGATTTGGGTGTTTTTGCAAGTAGTGGTGTTTTAATCGGTTTAATCTTTACATTGATATTAATTCCAGCTTTAATCAGCATTAGTAAAATTAAAGTTAAATCTAGCAAAGAGGATGCCCATAGACACACCAAGATGGATCGTATGTTGCTAGGTGTTAGTCGTATTTCTACGGGCTATCCAAAAGCCATTGTTGCTTTTAGTGGGCTTATCATTGTAGTAGCAATTTTGTTTGCTTCACAGTTGCGATTTGCGCATTATCCGTTAGAGTGGTTTCCAGAAGATCATCCTTCAAGGGTGGCTACCGAAGTTGTGGATGATAAACTACGCGGATCTATTACCCTTGAAGTCATTATTGACACACACAAAGAAAATGGATTGTACGATCCTGAAATGCTTAATAAGATTGAGCGAGCCACTAATTACTTAAATAGCATTCAAACGCAGACTTATTTTGTTGGAAAAACACTTAGTTTAGTTGATGTATTAAAAGAAACAAATCGAGCACTAAATGAAAATAAACCTGAGTTTTATGTGATTCCACAGGATCGAGATTTAATCGCCCAGGAGTTATTTTTGTTTGAGAATAGTGGTAGTGATGATTTAGAAGACTTTGTAGATTCAAGTTTTTCTAAAGCACGTGTTACAGTTAAGGTGCCTTATATTGATGCCTTGCAATACAATGAATTTTTAACTCAAGTTCAAAATAAATTTGATCAAGAGTTTGCTGATGTGGCAACAGTTTCATTAACAGGTATCTCTGTTCTACTTTCAATTATTATGGAGAAATCAATAAATTCTAGTGCCGTTAGTTATTTGATAGCCTTTGGTTTGATCTCATTTATGATGATAATTTTGGTGGGTAATATCAAGATTGGATTGATAAGCATGATTCCAAACATACTGCCTATTCTATTTTTATCAACGATTATGGTTATATTTGATATGCCATTAGACATGTTCACCATGTTGATTGGTGCCATTGCCCTAGGGTTGGCAGTGGATGATACCGTCCATTTTATGCATAATTTTAGACGTTATGAACTTGAATATAATGATGTCGATAAGGCTGTAAGATTAACATTAATGGGAACAGGTAGGGCTATCGTAGTAACTTCAATTGTATTGTCAGTTGGTTTTTTAGTATTGTTATTTGCCTCAATGAGCTCTATGTTTAACTTTGGGGTGTTAACAGCTAGTGCAATTTTTATTGCCTTGCTCGCTGATTTTTTCCTAGTCCCTGCCATCATGAAATTAATGATTCGAAATAAAGGAGATTTGTAATGAATAAATTTTTAACTCTTGTTGTGGGTTTGCTGTTGTCAGTATCTGTTGTAGCTGAAAATAAAGCCAGAGATATTATGGAAAAAGTTGATGCGCGTGATGACGGCACAAGCATGATCTCAACCATGCAGATGATGCTGATTGATAAAAAGGGCAAGAAAAGAGTTCGCCAATTGCGTACTTTTGCCAAAGATATTGATGCCAATGTAGAGCATAAAATCATCTTCTTTTTGTCACCAAGTGACGTTAAAAATACGGCATTTTTAACCTATGATTATAGCGGTGAAGATAAAGATGATGACCAATGGATGTATTTACCAGCATTAAAAAAGACAAAGAGAATTCCTGCGAGTGATAAAGACGCTGCCTTTATGGGTAGTGATTTCTCCTATGCAGATATGACTGATAAAGAATTGAATGATTATAGTTTTAAGCTTGTCAAGGAAACAAGCATTAAGCGCAAAGAAGGGAAAGTTCCGGTATGGGTAATTGAATCAACACCTGTTAATCAAGAAATTATTGATGAAACTGGGTATGTTAAAAGTACACTTTATATCCGTAAAGATAATTATGTACTGACGCGTGCCAAGTTTTATTTGAAAAAAGGCTCTCGTGTTAAATATATGGATGTGCGAAAACTTGAGAAATTCGATGGTATTTGGGTGGCCATGCAAACTACTATGACCACCAAACAGGGTAAAAAAACACTGCACAAAACCATTCTGACTAATTCTAATGTTGAGGTTAATAAGAAAATCAGTAGCGATATGTTTAGCATTCGCAGGATTGAAAAAGGGCTTTAGCCAATGAATAGGATTTTTGCTATAACAGTATTAATACTGTCTTTAAATATTTATGCTGAAGATGGATTTGATGATGACGGTTTTGATGATGAAAATATCAATGTCGTTTTAGTTAGTCAAGATTCTGTTCAGGGTGAATTGTTCGGTTCCATTACTTTTGAAGCGCACCAAAATTTTAGCAATTACAAAAATCTCTCATCGTCAAAAATATCGGTTGATTTACTTGGTGATTATAAATTTGAGAATGGGGCAAAATTATCAGCTAACCTAAAAAGCTACTATGATTTTGTTTATCAACTTGAAAATCTAACAGTGCCCAATGGCTATAAAACTGAAATTGAGCTAAATGAGCTAAATATAGGGCTCGAAATACTTCCAAATTTGGACTTTAAGATAGGTAGGCAGGTGGTTGTTTGGGGAAAGTCAGATTCTATCAGAATAACGGATATTCTGAATCCATTAGATAATCGAAAGCCAGGATTGGTCGATATTAAGAATTTACGCCTAGGTCGAACCATGTCCAAGCTTGATTATTATGTTGATAATTTAAATTATTCAATTATTGCCCTGCATGAAAATCGTTTTAGTAAAAATCCAAAATCTGGATCTGATTTTAAATCTTCAATAGATTTGAATGAAATTCAGCCAAATGATAGTTTTGAAAATACGGGTATTGCTATTAGCTTAACAGGCACTTTTGAAGGTTATGATATTGGCGTGTATTTTGCCAATACTTATGTAGATAAGCCATATTTAATTAGTGGCGATATTGATGTTTTAAAATATGACAATAAGTCTAATATGTTTGGTGCTGCATATAATAAAGTCGCCGGTAGTTTTTTGTTAAAAGCTGAAGCGGCGCATTTTGACAATATTCAGTACAATAATGTGACTGACACCAAAGCTAGGACAGATGTTTTGTTAGGGCTTGAATATAACGGCATTGCTGATGGCTCTATTGGCTATGAGGTGGCTTTGAGAAAAATTCATGATTATGAAGCTGGTGTATATTTGGCCAATAACTATACAGTTGAAAGTCAATATCAACAAGCAATACGCTTTAGTCAATCTTACTTAAATCAAACATTAAATTTGATCAGTGTTCTAAGTGTATTTGGTGATCATGCACAAGATGGCGGATCTGCAAGGGTTGAGCTGGATTATGCATTAGATGATGAATTAACAATTAGTCTCGGTGTTATTGATTATCTAGTTGGTGACAACCCTGCTATAAATGCATTTAAAGATAATGATCGAATTTTTGCCAAAGTAATCCATTCTTTCTAGCTCATTTTTTCGCTTACTTCTGATTGTGTTATAATTAACATTATTAACATAATTCTAAAATCATGAAAATATTCACCATTTTACTGACCTCTTTATTACTAAGTTCGACCTGTGTCAATGCTTTTGTAAACACTGAAAATTTTTCACCATTTGGAAATATGGGAAATATGGGAAATATGGGAAATCTTGGTGGTTTTGACGGTTCGAATAGTCCATGGGGTAACAATTCTAATTGGAATCCAATGTCATCGGGCAACCAATATTTACCTGCTAATGATGCTAGAAATATGAGTCGCTTTGGTGCGCACCCCCGTTCTTTAAAAAGCTATCGTCAAGATCCAAGGTTTAGACCAGAAAATAATATGATGCACATCCCGAATCAGATTCAGCCAAGTAACTGGCTAAAGGATACAGATTTTAGCCAAACGCTCAGCGAGATTAAAAATACAGGCAGCAAAAACTTTTTTGTCAATGAAGCGCCGTTTAGTTTTGAAAAGGGTTATCAGCATGCTCAAGACCAGTCTCTTGAAATTCAAAAAGCACTTAATGACCAAATGCAACCTTATGACAATAAGGATGCTATCTATGGAAGACAAGGTTATTCTTTGTCACCAGCAGCGTCATCTACACCAAGAGTTAATACGGATTAATTGTTAATTTTTTAGTCTTATATAAATCTCATTCTAAATATTTATTACATTTCTTACTAATGGGCAGTTGATTAGCCTTGATAGATTTAAATTACTTTTAAGCATTGATTTAATATTATTTTGATTTATTTGGCTATTTTCCGGCTATTTGCATTTTTTTAAAATTTTATTCATCTAATAAATGCTTTCATATGGATTATTTTTATTTAAATAAAATATAATAATATAATTGACTTCTAATATAACTATTGTATAATACAATCAACGCAGAACACAAGTTCAGCACTTTAAAACAACCTCAACAATGAAGTTGTTAAAAAATAATCTAGGAGATTAACATGAAAAAAATTATCGCAATTACTACTTTAGTAGCAGCTACTTCAGCTTCAGCTTTTTTTGGCAACTCAAACAACAACGGTTTTGGTAATTCAAACGGTATGTCTAACTGGGGTCCTTTTGATGGCGCTTCTAACATGGGTCCTTTTAACTCAGGTTCTAACATGGGTCCATTCAACGGTGGAAACAACATGGGTCCATTCAACGGTGGTTCAAACTGGGGTCCTTTCAATGGCGCTCAAAACATGGGTCCTTTTGCTAACAGCAACGACATGAACAACGATTCAGACTGGGGTTTCCATTACAACAACAAGAACGCTACTAAGAACGTTTCTAACGCTACTACAGACGGTAAGTTTGCTGGTGTTGCTGACGCTAACGCTAAAGGTGTTGCTGATGCATACGCTAAAGGTCAAGCTGACGCATTTGCTAAGGCTCAAGCTGATGCATACGCTAAAGGTTTCGCTGATGCAAAAGCTAACGCTGCTGCAGACTCACGTGACGCTAAGTAATTAGCCCGCTGATTTGATGATTGATTAATTTCAATCATTGATCGCTAAAACCAGCCTTCGGGCTGGTTTTTTTTCGTCCATCGAAAATAGTTAAATAATGAACACATATATATGTATTCAAAATAACATTAATTATTCATTTTAAATAATTGCCAAATTTATCGATATTTAGTTGTATTTTTAAGTCAACTATCACTTTCATTGGCTCAAAATCCGTATTTTCACTGTTAAATCGATGGGTTATTGCTTAATAATGGCTTTATATTCATTTTATTTATAATTATTTTATGGCTGTAGATACTGATACTAAAGCATTTGTCGTAATTTATCATAATTTATATTAGAATATCATTGACTTCTAATATAGTTGTTGTATAATACACCCCATGCAGAACATAAGTTCAGCAACTTAAAACAACCTCAATAATGAGGTTGTTAAAAAATTTAA